>Ga0247669_1000002_pt1 | contig 552292 bp, 490 predicted proteins | sample CNK10_metaG_FD_182734 | JGI IMG/M metagenome (GOLD analysis project Ga0247669, IMG submission 182734) | Soil microbial communities from Purdue University Martell Research Forest, Indiana, United States - CNK10 | ecosystem: Environmental > Terrestrial > Soil > Temperate forest > Bulk soil... | reverse complement strand
TCCACCCGCGGCGCTGCTGATCGGCTCGCCCACCAGCGCCGCGGGTGGAATCCCCAGCTCCGTCGCCAGCGATCGGTTCGTGCGGACAATCTTCCACGCCTGGTCGTGCACGGCAATGTAATCGCTGATGGCGTCAATATCTTCGACCCACTGCTTCTTCGACCGTTCCAGCTGCGAAAACCGCCGCACCTTCTCCATCGAAAGCGCGGCGTGGCTCGCCAACGCCGCCAGCAATTTTTTCTCTGCCCGCGAAAACCCCCCTGCCTTCCGCACCATGCAGAGCGTGCCCATCAGTTCGGCGTCGCTCGCATAGATCGGATAAAACGCGATGTGCTGCCCCACGCGCTTCAGCGGAAGCACTTCCAGCCCGGGCCTTCTCCGCCTCAAGCCTTGCGCCAGCCATTCCCGCTCTTTTTCGTTCGCCGGAAAATCCGCCGTCCGCGCGTAAATCTCCACGCGGCTTCCCACAATCTCGCCCAACCCGGCCCACTCCGCATCCAGCATTTCCGCAGCCCGCTCCGCAAACCTGCGCAGAAATTCCGGTAGCACGCGCGAGTTCGCGGCTTCCACCACCAGTTCCATCAATTCCTTGGAGTAGTCGTGCTTCGCCCGTCCGGTTGTCTTCCGGCCAGAGGCAGCCGCAGGGCGGCGCGCAGAGATGCTCTTCCGTTCACGCATAAGGGGCTTAGGGGCTTTGCGCGTCTCAAATTAAGAAACCACGCGCTTCCACGCTACTCAGCCATCTCATTCTGAGTCAATGGAACTTCGCCCGGCTGACACGCATTCGTTAACTCGGCAACGGGCGCTTCTCTCCCTTACGTCTCAGCGTGAGACCCAACACTCGATTCCCCGGGGGTGATGAGACGTTTTTCCCCTTCCCGTGCCCTGGCTTCCTTTCCGTCTCTCTCGCTAATCTTCTAAATCGAAAGCAGTTAATCCTGTCACCCGCATATTTTCTCGCTTCTCGACTTCCCACCCAATCATGGCATCGCACTTGCCTTCTCACTCGTGGGGTACTTTCCCACCTGAGGAGGGTGTGGCTCAAATGGCTTTCACTTGGAGCAAGAAACTGCTCGGCGCCGCTGCTGCGGCTCTGTTCATTGTCTCGCTGTCTTCTGCTGCACAAACCACCATCGAAGAGGGCAAGCGCAAGGTAAAAACAAAGGTATTGCCGGCCACGCCGGAGCTCGCGCGCCGGATGAACATCACCGGCAAGGTCAAAATCGAAGTCGTCATCGCTCCCGACGGCCGCGTGAAATCTTCACGCGCCATGGGAGGACATCCGGTTCTCGTCCAGTCTTGTCAGGACGCCGTGAAGGAATGGAAATTCGAACCTGCGCCGGAAGAGACGACGCAAGTGGTGGAGTTTGACTTCAAGAATTAACGCGGCGCCGCTCGGCCGCTCGGTTCACTGGAAATTCGCAATCTGGAATTGATTTGGGGTGTGGAGGAAGTGACGCAATGACCATCAAGCAGCAACTCTACCGGAGCTTTGGGGCGATCCTGTTGATCCTCCTCATTCTCCTTTTTGTCGATATCGGCTCGATCTGGAAAGCAAGCTCGGCCAGCAGCGAAGCTTCCAATACTCTGGAAAGCGTGCGCACTATCGAGGCTGTCCGCTACCAGATCATGGCGAATCGCCTGAATCTCAACAATTTCCTGCTAAGCGGCGATCCCCGCGATGAAGACAAGGTCAATAAGGGATTTTCCGAGCTCGCCGACATCGTCAAGCAGGGCGAATCCAAGACCAACAATGAGTTCCTGCATACTGCCCTCATTCAGGTGGAAAGCACCGAATCCAGTTGGGCCGACAATTTCGCAAAGCCTCTCCTGGCCAAGCGCCACCAGGTTGATTCTGGCGACGCCACTGTCTCCGATCTCCAGATTTTCTATTTGCAGAAAGATCCCGCGTCCTGGCTCACGAAATCCTCTACCGTCCTAGACCAGGCAAACACAGACATCAGCAAAGCGCTCGCCCAGTCCGAATCTGCAGCCTCCACGGCCAGCAAGGGCAGCTTCGGCATCGTGGTTCTCGGTACGATTTTTGCTATCGGCTTCGGATTGTTCAAGGCGGTCGGCACGGCTCGCTCTATCACCGAGCCTCTCCAGCATCTCATCACCGTCGCCCAGGAAATCGGCAACTCCGGCGACCTCGACCAGAACATTGATATCCACCGCAACGACGAGATTGGGGCTCTGGCCACCACCTTCAACAACATGGTCGCATACCTCAAGGAAATGGCCAGCGTCTCCATGGCCGTTGCTGAAGGCGATCTCGCCGTCGAAGTCACGCCGCGTTCCAAGCGCGACACGCTCGGCAACGCTTTCGTGCGCATGTCCCACGGCTTGCAGGAAATCGTCCGCTCCACGCGCGACAGCGCCTCGCAAGTTTCCGCCGGCTCCAATCAGGTTGCGGGCGCGGCCGACGAATCCGCCAAGGTCAGCGTTCAGGCCTCTTCCGCCATTGAAGAAGTCACCAGCACGATGCATGAAATGAGCATCAACGTGCAGAACGTCGTCAAGAACACCCAGGTGCAGGCTTCCAGCGTCGCGGAAACTTCCGCCTCCATCGACCAGATGGTCACCTCGATCCAACGCGTCGCAGACACCGCGAAAGTCCTTCTCGACATCGCCAACCGCTCGCGCGAAGAAGTCGTCACCGGCATCCAGACCATGGAGAAGACCACCGACGGTCTGAACCGCACCAATCGAGCCATTCAATCTTCGGCGGAAATCATCAACATTCTCGGCCACCGCGCCGACGACATCGGCAAGATCATCGAAGTCATCGACGACCTCGCCGAACAGACCAACCTGCTCGCGTTGAACGCAGCAATCGAAGCAGCACGCGCTGGCGAACACGGTCTTGGCTTCGCGGTTGTCGCCGACGAAGTCCGCAAGCTGGCTGAAAAGTCCACGCAATCCACCAAGGAAATCGCCGACCTCATCCAGAGCATCCAGCGCGAGGCGCGCCAGGCCGTCGAAAATATGGAGCACAGCACCCGCATCGTCGAAGAGGGTCTCAGCCTCGGCAATGACCTCGGCAGCGCCCTCCACAAAATTTCCGATGTCGTCACCGAAGTTTACAAATTTTCCCAAGAGATCGGCGCCGCCACCAACGAACAGTCCGTCGGCTCTTCTCAAATTGCCAAGGCCACCAACCGGCTTACGGAAATCACCCAGGAGATCAGTTCCGCCGTCGAGGAACAGGCTTCCGGCGCGCAAGCCGTTGTTCGCGCCATGGACAAAATGCGCGAACTCGTTCAACAGTCGGCATCCAGTTCCACCGAGCTTTCCGCCGCCGCCGAACAGATGCTGAAGCTTTCCCGCAACCTGCTCGACACCATGGATCGTTTCGTCATCGATCGCTCAACGCATTCTCGCTTCCGCAAAGATGCGCCGCCCAGCCGGCGTACCGCGGCATCCCGCGAATCCAGCGAACTTGAATACGCCGAATTGACAAGGTCCTAAGGCGGAGAAACCTTCATGGAGAAAGAACTCCAAATCGTCGGCTTTCGAATCGGCAGCGAAACCTATGGCGTTCGCATCGGCTCCGTCCGGGAAATCGTCCGCGTTCCCGAAATCACCACTGTGCCCAGCGCCCCGGACCTCATCGAGGGAGTTATCAATCTTCGCGGGAAAATTATCCCCGTGATGGATCTGCGCAAACGCTTTGGAACAGTTACCGCCCAGCCCGATAAAAAGAACCGCATTCTCGTCGTCGAGCTTGAGAACAAGCTTATCGGCTTGATCGTCAGCTCCGCATCCGAAGTGCTGAAAATTCCGCCCTCTGAAATCGAAGCCCCGGGCTCCGTTTTTGCGGACAATGAATCCAATTATGTGACGGGAGTCGGCAAGCTCAAGGGGCGCCTCATCATCCTTCTGGACATTGCCCGTCTTCTTCGCCAGCCCGAATACCGCAAGCTCGAGGAGGCCGTGGAACCCGTCGCGACTCTCAGGTAACGCCTCTCCGCGTTGCCGCCGCCACGGTTTTCCGCATCACGCGACATGGGCACGATTACAGCGCAAATTCAGCTCACCGAAGCCGAACTCAAGCTGCTCCAGACTCTTGTTTATCAGGAATGCGGCATGTTCTTCGATGAGCGCCGCTCGCATTTCCTGAAGGATCGCCTGCAGCGCCGCCTGAAGGCTTGCCAGCTCGATTCTTTCTACGCGTACTACCGCTTGCTCACCAGCCGCGAAGGCCGCGCCGAGCTTGCCCTGCTTCTCGAAAATCTCACCGTCAACGAAACCAGTTTCTTTCGCAATCGCCCGCAGCTGGATCTCCTTCAGAAATCCGTTCTCGAGGAAATTCTTCGCCACAAGCAGGAGCGCCGCGATTGGAATCTCCGGGTCTGGAGCGCCGGCTGCTCCGCCGGCCAGGAAGCCTATTCTGTCGCCATCCTCATCTGCGACGCGCTGGCCTACTACTATCTCCGCAATCCTCTTCCATTCGATATGCCCTCGCCGAAGCCGCTGATTCCTCCGCCTTGGAAACTCGAAATTGTCGCTTCGGACATCAGTTACGCCAGCCTCCGTTCCGCTCAGGAAGGCATCTACAACGAACTCCAGATGGAGCCCGTGGATTACACCACCCGCCTCCGCTATTTCGAAAAGTCCAGCGACAAATATTCCGTCAAGCCGCAACTGAAAGAACTCGTCCAGTTCGACTTCCACAATCTCAAAACAGAATTCCTCCCGCGCCGCAACGACATTATCCTCTGCCGCAACGTCATGATTTATTTCGACGAAGCCGAGCAGAAGCGCCTGATCGAAAAGTTCTGGCACTGCTTGAATCCCGGGGGCTTCCTCTTCGTCGGCCACGCGGAAAGCCTTTTCGGGCTCACCCAGAAATTTAAAATGGTTCATGAGAACAACGGCACCGCCTACAAGCGCATCGAGGTGAATTCTTGAGCTTCCTTCCCGATGAGCGGGGTGCAGAGCTTCGCGCGCTCTTCTTTGAGAGTGCCGGCGAGCTTCTGCAGACCATCAACGATGCCGGCCTGCAGCTCGAAAAGCGTCCAGCAGACGAAGAAGTCATTCGCGGCGTCCGCCGCGCTATCCACACGCTCAAGGGAGATTCCGCCGCGTGCGGTTTTTCGAAACTTAGCGAAATTGCGCATGAACTCGAAGACATTCTTTCCCCACAGATTGGGAAATCGCACGGCCAGCAGCTCGCCGAGGTTGTCCTTTCCGCGGTTGATACATTCGAAAGCATGCTCAGCGCGTATCAAAAGGATGTTGATCCTCCGACACCCGCTCCCCTGCGAACGTTAATTCATGAATTGTTGCGGTCTGCGGAGGGTGGGCAGTCGTCGAAAAATTCTGCCCCGGGCTCCACCCTTGCCCGTTTCGACTGGAGCGAGTACGAGCGCCTGATGATCTCTGAAGCCCTCCTCCGCGGCGACAATGTTTTCAATATCGCCCTGCGCGTTGATCCCAACAGTTCCATGCGCGCGGCCGCATTTCAGCTGATTCGCAATGTTCTTCACACCTGCGGCACCGTCATCGCTCTCCGGCCGGAGGACAATCTTGCCGCCGCTTCCGTCGAAATTGTCGAAGCCTCCATTTCCAGCAAACACCCGATCGACCATATTTCCCACCGCTGTAAGATTCCCGCGGTGGTCTCCGAAGTCCGCATCGAAGCCGCCGAGCACGCCGAATCCACCGAACACGAGCTTCTCGGCGATCTTCTCGAGGCGCAGGCCGCTCAGATCTCCTCCCGTGCTTCAGAAGCCGCCGGCCCTGCTCCCGGAAATCCCGGCAACGCCTCCTCGGCGGTCGCCACCGTTTCCGAAAGCTCCCTGCGCGTGGACGCGGCACGCATTGATGCGGTCATGAACCTCGTCGGTGAGTTAATCATCGGCAAGTCCATGCTCCACCGGACGCTCACCGAATTCGATGTCCATCACGCCCGCGATCCGGTTCGCGGCAAGCTCGCCGAAGCGCTCGCATTCCAATCCCGTGTTCTCGACGAGCTGCACAAATGCGTTCTCAAAATCCGCATGGTTCCGGTCGAACAACTTTTCCGCCGCTTTCCTCGCGTCGTGCGCGATATCGCCAAGCTCTGCGGAAAGGACGTCGCTCTCGAAGTTTCCGGAGAACACACCGACCTCGACAAAGGCATCTTGGACGCGCTCTCCGAGCCGCTCACTCACCTCGTCCGCAACGCCGTTGATCACGGCATCGAGCCCGCCGACGAGCGCCTTAGCGCTGGAAAGCCCGCTCGTGGCACCATTTCGCTCAACGCCTATCATCAAGGCACTCAGGTCATCATCGAGATCCGCGACGATGGCCGCGGCATCGATCTCAACAATATTCGCGAACACGCTGTTCACAGCGGCATCATCAAGCTCGAAGAATCCACTCGCCTCTCCGATCAAGACGTCATAAACCTCATCTTCGAGCCGGGTTTCAGCACCGCCTCCGAAGTCACCGAGGTTTCCGGCCGCGGCGTCGGCATGGACGTCGTTCGCACTGTCCTCGACCGGCTCAAAGGCACGGTTCACGTCACCTCCAGCAAAGACAAAGGAACCACCATCCAGCTTCGTGTTCCGCTCACGCTGGCCAGCATCCAGACTCTGCTTTTCCGCGTCGGTGGGCGCCTCTTCGCCGTTCCGCTTTCCGCAGTCGTCGAAATCAGCCGAATTCAGGATCACGAAATTCACAAAGTCGACCAGCGCGAAGTTCTCCGCCTGCGCGATCAGATCCTCACGCTCGTGCGCCTCAACCAGCTCAATCGCATTCACCCGGTCGAAGACCCGAATCCCGCAAAAAAGAAAAGAAATTTCGTTGTCGTCATCGGCCTCGCCGAAAAACGTTTCGGCCTGGTGGTAGACAGCCTGGTGGGGGAAGAAGAGTTGGTCATCAAAGCCCTTCCCGGTGAAATCGTCTCCAGCGACCTGGTCAGTGGCGCCTCCATTCTCGGGGATGGCACCGTCGTCCTGATTCTCAACGTTCCGGCAATACTTTCCCGTCTCTCCCGTTCCGTTTCTCTCGGAGCCATCGCATGAAAGAACGCGTCCGAGTCCTGGTCGTCGACGATTCCGCCCTGATGCGGAAACTTATTCCCATAATCCTCGAGCGTGATCCGGACATCGAGGTCGTTGGCACCGCCATGGATGGCGCTTTTGCACTCCGCAAAATCGCCGAACTCCAGCCAGACATTGTCACCCTCGATCTCGAAATGCCCCGCATGGACGGCCTCGAAACCCTGCGCATGATCATGAAAGGTGCGCCCCTGCCCGTCATCGTCTTCAGCACCCACTCCAAGGAAGGCGCTTACTCCACTTTCAAGGCCCTTGCTCTTGGTGCCATCGATTTTGTCGCCAAGCCCAGGAACGCGGCCGCTGGCAATCTCGAGCCGGTCGCCCTCCAACTCGCCGAAAAAATTAAAGTTGCCAAGCGCGCCGGCGGACGCAAGTCTATGCCCAAGCCGGTCCTGGAAATCCCACCATCGTCCAAAAAACGCTCGCGCCCGGCGCTTCCGCCGAACCGCATAATCGCCATCGGCATCTCCACCGGCGGCCCCAATGCCTTGCAGTTTCTGCTCACACAATTTCCCGCGGACTTCCCCGCGACCTTCGTCGTCGTCCAGCACATGCCCGAAGGCTTCACCGACATGTTTGCTCGCCGGCTAGACGAGTGCTGCGCACTCGACGTCCACGAAGCCAAGTCCGGCGACCTGCTTATCGCCGGACGCGTCCTTATCTGCCCAGGCAATCGCCACATGATGGTTCGCCGGATGCCGCGCGGCGAAATGGTTGTCCTCTCCGACACGCCTCCCATCAACGGCCATCGTCCGTCGGCGGACGTGCTCTTCCATTCTGTCGCACAGGAGTTCGGCCTCACTTCCGTCGGCATCATCATGACGGGGATGGGCGAAGACGGTGCCGAAGGTATCGGCGCGATCAAGGCCGCCGGTGGTATGACCATCGCCCAAAGTGAAGAAACGTGCGTTGTCGGCGGAATGCCGCGCGCCGCCATGATGAAGGGTTTCGTTCAAAAGGTGCTGCCGCTCGATTCGTTGGGCGCGCACCTCATCAGCCAGTATGGTTCCGATCGCAGCAGCCAGGACAGTTCGGAAAAATCCGATAAGGGTGAAAAAGTTCCAGTTTCAACTCCGCGAGCCTGACGGGGCCACGGAGCAAAAGGAGATGTTTATGCCACAGTTCGCGCCTCTACTTCGCAAGGACCATCAACCGGTCCGTTACCTCGTGGTGGACGATTCCGTCTTCGCTCGCAAGAACATCATGAAGATGATCGAGCTTTTCGGCGGCGAAGTTGCCGGTGAAGCCGGCGACGGCCTTACCGCCATCGCCGAATTCAACCGCATCAAGCCCGACATCGTCCTGATGGACATCACCATGCCCCAGATGGAGGGCATCGAAGCCGTCGAGCGCATCGTTCGCCAGCACGCCGACGCCCGCATCATCATGGTCTCCTCGGTCGGCTACCAGGAAAACATACTTGCCGCGCTGCAAAAAGGTGCCAAGCATTTTGTCCAGAAGCCCGTTAAGCCCGAAGTTCTCTACGAAATTCTTCGCTACGTTCTCGGTGACGATCCAAATGCCGCGGGCGCGCCCGTTGCCCTCGCGGGGGAGCATCAAATATGAGAATGGAACTCATCCAGCCCTTCATTAACGCTGCCGACGCGGTTTTCGCCGAAGCTCTGCAGGCACCGACGAAAATCGCCGACCTCTCGATGGACGAGGACACTTATCGCCGCAAAGGCGTCGCCGCTCTCATCGCCATCAAGGGCGACATCGAAGGCCGCGTCATACTCGATCTCGCGCCCGACGTCGCCATGCGCGTCGCCAGCCAGCTCGCCGGCGAAGCTCTGCCCGAAAGCGAGCAGGTCATCCGCGAAACTGTCTGCGAACTCGCCAATATGGTCATCGGCAACAGCGTAACGCTGCTGAACGACCAGGGCTTCCGCTTCAAGGTTTTTCCGCCCGAAATTCATATCAGTGAGGAAGGCCTAGGCAGCAGCACCGACACCGAAGCCATGGTCCTCTGCATCGAAACCCCATGTGGCGAAATTTACCTCAACATCGCCATGCACTATCTCCATCGCCGCCGCGCCGAGCGCACCGCGGTCAGCACGCTAGACTAAACGTCGTCCAAACTTAGCGGCCACTTTCAAGTGGCCCCGCTTGCCATTGTAGCGGCCGTTTTCCTGGGGGCGTTTTTTGCACCCCAAATCGTTTTGCGGGGCAGGCGCCTTTCGCAATCTCCCCCCTTTTCACCTGTAGTACACTCCTTCCGTCCTCGTTCCCCGAATCTTCCGCGAACAGGCCGGAGCCAAATGCAAATCCGTTTTCTCGCAATCACTCTCTTCCTTATTTCTCCTGCCCTCCTCACTGCACAATCTCCCGACACTCCCGAACCCGGCTCGGTCGACGAAATCTCCAAAGCCACTACTGAAGCTCACTTTCTTTCTCCGTGGGTTTCCTATCTCCCCGCGTCTTCCACAGTCCCATCTCCGCGAGCCTTCTTCGGACGCATCATGGGGGCTCCCGGCGAGCTTGTTGACTCCACCAAAACCTACGCCTACTGCCGCGCTCTCGCCGCCGCCTCTCCCCGCGTCCGCGTCTTCACTATCGGAAAATCCGAAGAAGGCCGCGACATCCTGCTTCTCGCCATCGCTGATGAGAAGGGAATCGCGTCCCTCGACCAGCTAAAATCCGCCACCGCCGCTCTCGCTGATCCCCGCAAAACGGATTCCGCCGCCGCAGAAAAATTAATCGCCGCCTCACGGCCCATCTATTATTTCAACGCCGCGCTCCACTCCGACGAAACCGGCTCCACCGAGTCCGTCCTCGAGCTCGCTTACCGCCTCGCCGTTTCCGATCAACCCATGATTCGCCGCATCCGTGAAAATCTCGTAGTCCTCATCAATCCCGTTTCCAGTCCGGACGGCCGCGACAATCAGGTCCAGTGGTTCTATCGCTACCTCAAAGGCAAAACTGATCGCGCCTCTCTCCCGCGTCAAGCGCCACCTTACTGGGGCAAGTATGTTTTCGTGGACATCAATCGCGACGCCCACCAGCTCACTCAGGAAACCACTAAAGCAGTCGCCCGCATGTTTTTCGACTGGCATCCCACCGTCATTCACGATCTCCACGAAGGCTCACCCTTCCTGATGTCGTGGAACGGTACCGGCCCCTATAACCCTGAAGTCGATCCCATCACATTCACCGAATTTCTCGCCCTTAGCTTCCACGAAGTCCAAACCCTCACGGGCCAGGGCATGCCCGGCGTCTCAACCTGGAATTTTGGCGAAGGTTTCGCAGAACTCTTCCTCGATTCCGTCGCTATGAACCACAACTCCATCGGCCGCGGCTATGAAACTTTCGGCAACGGCACCGCCGAAACGCTTAGTTGGCTGCTCACTGCGGAAGAAACTTCCCGCGAATGGTATCGCCCGCTTCCTCCCTCGCCCGGAAAAGTTACCTGGTCCGCCCGCGACAATATCAACTACAACGAAACCGCCGCCCTCGCCGCCCTCGATTACACCGCCACCAATTCCCGCGCCTTTCTCCACAACTTCTACGAAAAAAATCTTCACTCCTACCGCAAAGGCCTCGATGGATCTCCCGCCGCTTTCCTGATTCCCGACGAGCAAGGCGATCCTGCCCGCGTTGCGCAACTCGTCGCCCGCCTGATGAGCCAGCACATCGAAGTCAACCGCGCGAAAGAGCCGCTCCATCTCAAAGAAGGCAATTTTTCCGCTGGCACCTACGTCGTCCGCCTCGATCAGCCCTATCGCAATTACGCCGTCGATCTTCTCGCGCCCCAGCACTATCCTATCGACGCCTTCGAACCCTACGACGACGTTAGCTGGGAACTCCCCGCACACTATCATCTCCAAGCCCTACGCACAGACGATCCCTCCGTCCGCTCCGCTTCACTCGCTCCGCTTACCGAAGCTCCCCAACCGCGCGGCAAAGTCTCTGGCGCCGGCCCCGTGTTCCTCCTCAAAGACTCTGGCCAGGAAAGCCTCCTCGCCGCCCGCTATCGCCTGTCCAACTTCAATCTCGAAATCGCCGAACGCTCGTTCAACGCAAACGGAGTCGAATATCCCTCCGGCTCCTGGATACTTCCATCTCAACCCGGCCTCGCCGATTTGCTTCGCCAAATTTCCGATCAACTGGGCCTCGACTTCACCGCCGGCCCCTCCGTTCCCGATATTCCGCATCACTCCGCCAAAGCGCCTCGCCTCGGCGTCTGGGTTCCCTGGGCCGACACCGATTCCATCGGCTGGGTTCGCTACTCTCTCGACCAGCGCAAAGTCCCCTACATTTACATTCGCGACGAAGACGTCCGCGCCGGCAAGCTCAACGAAAAAATCGATGTCCTCCTCTACGGCCACGTCGATCTCGAGCTCGCCGAACAAATCGAGGGCCTACCCAAGCGCTGGAGCCCCATGCCATTCAAGAAAACCCCGGAAACTCCGAACTTCGGCACTCCCGCCGAATCCGACGACATCACCGGCGGCATCGGTTACCAGGGCCTCGCGCAGATTCAGGATTTCGTCGAGCGCGGCGGCTTGCTCATCACCCTCGGTAGTGGTTCCATGCTCGCGCTGGAAGCCGGCCTCGTTCGCGGCGTCCGCCGTGAAGCCGGTGGCGTCCCGCGCAGTACCCAAGGTGGCGGCAGCGATTCCGCTGCGGCCGCGCAGCACGCCGCAACGCGCACGCCCGGATCCCACATCCGCGTCACTTTCGATCGTCCGGATCATCCCATCGCCTACGGCTATTTGCCGCATACCTACGTCTTTCGCCAGAATTTTCCCTTGTACGCCGAGCCTCGCAGTTGGCTGCGGATGGCTTACTGCACCACCTGCCTCGACGGCCCCATTGATACAAGCACAGTCGTTCTCGAGTGGGGCGACACCACAGGCGCTCCCATTCTTGTCAGCGGTCAAATTTGGGGGGAAGGGAACTTGCTCGGCCGGCCGGCCATACTCGATTCACCCGTAGGCAACGGCCACATCATCACTTTCAATTTCAATCCAATTCACCGCGACCTCAATCGCGGCGACCAACGCATGCTTTGGAACGCCATCCTGAACTGGCAATCCATCCTCGCCGCCCCTGTTAAGTGAGCTGCGGCTCGAATGAATTGCAAAACAGAAAATAGCAACGTGCTGTCATGCTGAGGCTATCCGGCAAGGATAGCCTCAGGGCCTCAGCTTGGCTCATTTTAAAAATGTCTGTTTGAAGGAACCCCGGCCCGCTACTCCGGCACCCGCAAATACGCCGCCCCATGCCGGAACAACCCCGCCGACGCAATCGGCTGCGAGAAAACAATCCGAATCGGCACAAAAATCGCACCCGCCCCCGGCGTATACGGCACCGCCACTTCCAGGCGCGTGCCCTCCGCGTAAGCATTCCTACTCCGGAAGCTAATCCCGCCCTTCGACAAATCCTCGCACACCGCCACTTCCTCCGTAAATCCGCGTTGCCGGATGCACGCCAGCACTCGCGCCTTTACCCGTAACTTGTTCCGCCTCGGCACCACCCGCTCTTCCATCGTCGCCCGCGAAGGCAACACTTCCGCCGAGTTCACATCCGACTGTGCCTCCACCCAGATGGACGGCGCATCGCAATGCTTGCAAACCCGCGCCGCGCAACGCCGCACCTCAAACGATTTCAGCTCCATCTCGTTCAGGTAGACCACCTCGCGCCGCTGGCAAAAGCTGCACTCCATCAGCAGCCGCGCAATCGCCTCTTCGCCCTGTTGCAGCGCCGGGAATTCAATCTCCCAGAAATCCGCTCGCGGCTCCAGGATCGCCACTGCGTAGAGAAAACCTTCCGCTACCTGATCGATCTCCGCAACGATTCGTGCCCGCACCGTTTTTACTGTATCGGCGTCCAGGGTTCTTCGCAGTGTCAATTCCTGGCCGGTGAACAGCTTCTCCTGCAGGCGGATCACCCCTCCATTCCGGCTAACCAGAAGCGATTCCGCCGGTTTGCTCACAGCCACACCATCCCCGTTGAACCACGAGGCTTCCACCTCCAGACGCAGCGTGACCCGGTCGCTTTGGCGCATTCGTTCGGCTCGCATACTTCGGTTAGTCAGGAAATTTGCTTATTCTTGAGGCTAGCACGTCGAAAATCGTCGAAACCCGCTACCCTTGGGGGCCATGTCGTACCCACTAATAACCTGGCGGGGCCCGTTCCCCCGTCCGGTTTACCTTTACGCTGCCCTTCGCCAGCCACCCATTTCCAATCCGGAACAGTTCCGTCAAACTGAATTCAGGTGGATGCCCGATTCGCCATCGGGCATCTTTCGCCCGTGTCACTCAGGGTGTCTTAAGTGAGCAAAGTGATATCCATGGCCGACCGCAATACATCCGCTTCCGGTGTACCCGGAGTTCGAGACCGTCGCTACGCTATCCGCTTTCCGTTTGCCGCCGATGTTGAGCTGATCGACCTCGAAACCGGTAAACAGGTCGAAGGTGTCACCTCTGACATTTCCCTGGGTGGCTGTTTTGTTTGCACCAGCAAGCCGCTTCCCATGAACGCCCGCGCTCGCATGAAGCTTGTCCGCAAGGGCCAGGTCCTGGAAGCCCTCGTCGCCGTCCGCATCGTCAAGCCCCGCATCGGCATGGGCATTGAGTTCTTCGACCTCGAGCCCGCCCACAGTGAAATGCTAAGCGCCTGGCTGGACGCCCTCCGCCAGGCCCGCTAACCCCTAAATGTAGGGACGGCTTTACGCAGCCTGCTTGCTGTTCGCTCGCAAGGTGTAGGGGCACGATAAATCGTGCCCTCCTGGGTTCGCTTCTCTGCTCCTCCGCGATTCTGTCATCCCGCCCTGAGCGCAGTCTCTCAGTGCACCGTCTCCATCGGCTTCCTGCTCTTCTCATAAAACTCATTCTGCAATTTCAAGCTTTCGTCATCCGCCTTCACTGTTCGGATCGCCCGCACAACCGTATTTATCCACGCCTGCAAATCCGCTTCACCTTGCTCTTTCGTTGCCGTCGATCCGTCCCCGGAATAATGATTTGGAAACCGCGCATACCACCAGATTCCCGTATACAAATTCTCAGGCAGCCGCACTCGCTTCTGGTCCGCCCCGGATTCAGTCTTCGCCCTGTCCATATGCGTCAAATTCGGATGGGTCACCAACATGTTCGACGTCTCTGTCTCTCCTGCATGCCAATCCGGTCCTTCCTTCTCTCCACCCGCCTTCTTTGTCGCATCGTGTCCCCACTGCACGTACACCACGTACTCATGCGGCGAATCGAGTTGTGTCTGGGCAAAGTAAGGCAGAAAACTCTCGTTTCCTCCATGCCCATTCACAATCAGCACCTTCCTGCACCCGTTTCGCCCCATTTCATCCGTAGTTGCCTGCAGAAACTTCATTTGCATCTCCCCGCTATACGCCACCGTCCCAGGCTCATGCCGCGCTTCCGCAATCTGTCCAAAATAATATTCGGGAAATATCACTGCATACTCCTGCTGCACCGCATGCTCCGTCACATATCGCACGTTCAACAAGTCTGTTCCCAGCGGCAAGTGCGGCCCATGTTTCTCCAATATTCCAAACGGCAGCAGGCAAGTCCCCTGTGCTTTTCCAATCGCCTGGCGGAACTCTTCCGCCGTCAACTCCTCCCACTTCGCCGGCAGCTTCGTTTGCCCCTGTGCCCAACACAACGTCGCAATCCCCAGCGCTAGAATTCCTATCGCCCAACGAACCATGTCTTCCTCCCAGTCCTCGCACAAAAGTGTCGCGGCCAGATTGTAACGCACGCACGCGGCGCAAAGTAAACGTGAACCGCGAAAGAATCGAAAATCCTTGCCTCGGCGCCAAGCCGGAAGAGAGGAGAATCGCGACCGCAAGCCATGGTTGATCAGCCTGGTCCTTGGCTCCGCCAGGCAACCCCGTGCCGAATCCGTTCATCCATCAGCACAGCTAGTTTTCAGGGGCAGGGCCAGGTGCGGCAAATGAAGTGCGGTTGCGCTCCCCTAGTAGTGTCGCTTCTCGGGCTGCTCGTTGCCGCCTCGGCAATCGCGAGTCCCCAGGCTGGCGATTTTTCCGCTGCAGAAGCTGCACTCGCATCCTCCCGCCTTCCTCCTCATGCAGTAATCGGCGAAATCAAATTCGTTGGTCTTCACCGCATCGCCGCCGCAACGGCGATGTCTCGTCTCTTGAGCCACTCCGGCGAAGAGTTCAATGCAGCGCGAATCGCGACCGACGTCCACGTCCTAAGCCAGGCCGGATGGTTTCAAGATGTTTTCGTGCTGGCAGTCCCCGCAGTTCCTATACTCGAATCAGATGGGAGCCCTCAGGCCGTTCAACTCCAATTCCATGTTCAGGAATATCCGTATCTAGCCGCCGTCGCATTCACGGGTTCAAAACTTTTGTCTCAGCAACAAATCACGAAGCTCCTCGCCGACAATAAACTCTCGCCGCAGGTGGGATCTCCGTCCGACCCGCTTCGGCTGCATCGTGCGGCGATTGCCATCCAATCCGAACTAGCCGCCGCAGGCCATCCCGAAGGTCAGGCCCTCGTTCGGCAAGAAAGGCTTCCCGGCCTGAAAGTAAAAATCGAGTTTCAAATCCGTGACGGTCCGCGCTTGCCCGTTACGCAGGTGAATTTCTCTGGCGAGCCGCTCGTTTCCGGAAAAATTCTCCGCAAACAAATGCGCCAGGTCGCTCCCGACTCCTGGTTCTCTGGATTCCGCAACAAAAATATCTACACGCCCGAAAAAGTCGACGAAGATCGCATCAATCTCCTCACCTACTTGCACAATCATGGATTTCCGCAAGCCCGCGTTGGCGCTTCACAGGTTACCGTGGTAAACGCTTTCTCCAATCATTCCTCTCCCTGGCGCTTCCGGCCCGTTCCGCCTGGCTTGACCGTATCCCTGCCTGTCGACTCGGGCAATTTGTACAGTTTCGGCCCACCCGCAATCAGCGCGCCTCTCCAGCAGCAGCTGAACGCAATAAAAAAAGAGAATCTGCTTTCCCCCGCTCTCGTTCCCGGCCGCCCCTTCTCCGAACACGCTGTCGAATCTGTTCGCCGCGACTTGGAAATCCGCCTCCACAGGAATGTTCGCCGCCGGAAGGGAACTGGAGACTATCGCCTGCGAGCCACCTCAACCTTCGATTACACCACGCACATCGCCACCGTGAACTTCGATCTGGATCCCACGGCGCCTTACACCGTCCGCCGCCTCGATTTCCGCGGCAATCAGCGATTTCCGGACCGTTACCTTCGCCGCCGCATCCCTCTCAGCGAAGGGCAGTCGCTCGATGAGTACGCCATCGAATCAGGGCTCGCGCGCCTGGCCCGCACGGGATACTTCCAACCTTTTAGAAAAGAGGACGTTGAAATCAAGACTTGCGTAGCAGAGCATACTGCCGACGTAATCATCCACCTCCGCGAAAAAGGGAAACAGCGCATCACCTTCTCCGGCGGCCGCCAGCAATTTGGAAGCACCGCGGGAATCGCCTACGCCGTTTTCAATCTCCTCGGTCTCGACGAATTTCTTTCCACGCAATTCGACGGCGGCCCGGAGTCGCTGCAATTGGCCATCGGTCTCGCAAGGGAAGGCTTTCTCGGCTCGCGCGGCACCCTCGCGCTGTCCGCGTTCGACACATTTCTTCGACCCCGCCTCACGCCCGGCGTGCAAGGCCCATTCCAGCGCTCGCAATCCCAAGGCATCAACGTCGCATGGAATTACGCCGCCTCGAACGCGGACGCAATTGGCCTAAACTTTGGGTTGTCACGCTCCGTCACGGACTACACGCTCAATCAGCCCTCAACCAATCCAAATCCTCAGCCCATCGAGCTCCAAAGCAAAACGTCCAGCCACTCCCTGGGACTCGGCTGGACCCATGACACCGGCGCACAAAATATTCAACTCGCCAGTTCGGTTTCCGGCGGCTGGCTCGGCGGCAGTGAAAAACTTATGAAGGCAAAGACCGAGTATGGCCAGATTTACCCCGATGAACTCTTCAATCACCGCAACGCCTGGGCCTTCCGCACCACCGTCAGCGCCGCGGGCAGCTACAAGGGTGACATGCCGCTCTACGCCCGCTTTTTCTCCGGCGACGATTTCGTTCGTGGCCTCTGCCCCGGTGAACTCGGCCCATACCAGACATTCACCACCGTCTCTCCTTCCGGCGCCACCACCTACTCCGCCGTCCCTACCGGTGCCAACCTGCTCGCCGCCTCAAATCTCGAATACCGCGTTCCGCTCAGTCACGCCATCGAAGCCGCAACCTTCCTCGACGCCGGCTCCGGTTTCCTCTTTCCCAACTGGCTCGGCCCAACGCGTCCCACTCTAATCCAATCCACCAACGGGTTAATTCACAGCGCCACCGGCTTCGAACTTCGCTGGACTCTCCCCATCCTTGGCGTCCCTGTGCGCGTAAACTACTCCTTCAACATCCTTCGCCTGAACCGCACACTCCTCCAGCCCGACGGCTCAAGCACACGCTTGCACGATCCCCTCGGCGCGTTAGGCTGGGGCCTCGGCCCTCTGTTCTGATCGCCATTTCAATTCTGAATTGTTTCGGTGGGCAACTGCATTGCGCGCAAACCCACTCCTTGCAAAGTAATTTTGCGTTTTTCGGAAGAATAGCGATGACCGCGGTTCGTCCTGATGCAATGCCTGCGGCTCAAGGCGTGTTTACTATCGTCCGACCAATTTCTGCAGGGCTTCGGGGTACCGCGCTCCTTGCACGGCAATCTTTGAAGCCGCGGTTTCAAGTTCCCGGATCTCTTCAGCCGTCAGTACGACGCCAGCAGCTCCGAGGTTCTCTTCGAGTCGGTGCAGCTTGGTCGTGCCAGGGATCGGAACGATCCACGGCTTCTGCGCAAGCAGCCATGCAAGCGCGATCTGGGCCGGTGTCACCCCTTTCTGATGCGCAAACTTGCCAATCAGATCGACCATCGCCTGATTCGCCTTGCGGTTTTCCGGGGAAAACCGGGGAACGGTGTTGCGGAAGTCAGTTTTGTCGAAATGTGTGTCCTCGTTGATTTTGCCGGTGAGGAAGCCCCTTCCCAGCGGACTGAACGGAACGAATCCGATTCCAAGTTCCTCAAGCGTAGGTATCACTTCCGCTTCAGGCTCTCTCCACCAAAGCGAATACTCGCTCTGAAGTGCCGTGACCGGTTGCACTTTGTGTGCGCGGCGGATAGTCTCCACACCTGCCTCCGAAAGTCCGAAGTGCTTCACCTTGCCTTGCTGGATCAGGTCCTTCACCGCTCCCGCCACATCTTCGATTGGCACGTTAGGATCAACCCGATGCTGATAAAACAAGTCGATAACATCGGTCCGAAGGCGCTTCAACGAGGCTTCCGCCACCTCCTTGATGTGCTGCGGCCGGCTGTCCGGCCCCGTTTGCTTACCCGTCTCCGGGTCGAACTTGAATCCAAACTTGGTGGCTATGGCGACCTTTCCACGGACAAGAACGAGGGCTTCACCCACCAGTTCTTCATTTGTGAAGGGGCCGTAGGCTTCGGCGGTGTCGAAGAATGTTACGCCGAGTTCGACCGCCTTCCGAATCAGGGATATCATTTCCTTTTTGTCCGCGGCCGGCCCATACCCAGAACTCATTCCCATGCAGCCGAGCCCGATTGCGGACACTTCCAAATTGCTTTTTCCAAGTTTGCGCTTCTGCATTTGATTCTCCTCGTCTAATTCGATGCTTTCATCCGCAGATTGGAATCAAACTTTCGGTAACTCGTTCAAAAGAAATGGCGGGAACGAATTGTCCTGAACGAAATGAAGCAGGCTCGAACTCACGGATCTCTACCGTGACAGCACAGCGCGAGCCCGGGACTTGCAATGAGGCTAGCCGGCCCGCTTGCTGCTCGCTCGCCGGGGCTTCGGTTTACTCTTGCCCTTGAGACTCTTGAGGTTCAGCGCGACTGCAGCGCGGATGAGATTCTTCAATGACACTTCATCGACCTTCTCGCCTTCGCGGATGTCTATGGCGCGACGGACATTCCCGTCGAGGCTGGAGTTGAATAGACCCGCGGGGTCCTTCAAGGCAGCTCCCTTGGCAAATGTCATCTTGACGACGTTCTTGTACGTCTCTCCCGTGCAGACGATGCCGTCGTGGGACCAGACGGGAGTCCCCATCCACTTCCACTCTTCGACGATCTCAGGGTCTGCCTCGTGGATGATTCCCCGCACTTTCGCGAGCGTCTTCCCGCGCCAGTCCCCAAGTTCCTTGATCCTTCCGTCGATGAATGCAGATGCAGATTCCATCGGGACGCTCTTTTTCATGTATGGCTCCATTCTTCACAAAGCTTTCACGCGGTTGGGGCGGAGTACGATAGCTCAACAAAGCCGTTCTTGTAAGCAACCACGCTCTTCAAATTCCACCTTGCCTCCGCTACCGAATCACCAAACAGCCGCAGTCCGTCACCCAATAGGACTGGCGCTATCGTCAACATGATTTCGTCCACCAAGCCGAGTTCAAGAAATCGCTGGCACAACACAGCGCCACCAACGAGCCAGATATTTCGATAACGAGGGGCAAGTTGCCCGTCAATTAACCCCCTTAGATCCCCCGAATAGAATTCGACGCTCTCCTTTGCCGACGATAATTTCCTTCCGGTCACCACCACGGTCGGAGTGTCGCCATATGGCCACCCCAGCTCTAGGGCGTGTTCATACGTGCGGGAGCCGAGTACGTAACAGTCTATCGTTTTGACGAAAGCCGCTGCTTCTTCTTCCGAAATGGAGACCCCGGCTTCGTAGACGCTTCCATTGTCCTCCAGCCAGGACACACTGTTGTCCTTCTTAGCGATGAAGCCATCCAGACTTGAAACCACGTGCAGGATCACTCTTGATACTTCTTCATTTCCTTCGCCCAGCATAGCTGCTCCTCGTTTTGACCTGATCCTGCGCCTTAATTCGTCCTGAACAGAAGTCGTCGAACAACATGCCCTTTCCACATCCACAATCCAGAAATCAGCAATGCGGGTAAAAAGACATAGCGAATTGACGAAGCGTAGTTTGGAGTGTCCGTCGGCGAATCATAAATGTAACCGAGGATCGGAATACCGCAGAGAATGTGAATCCAGCGAAAAATCGCACGTTTGGTAGCCTCTTTCATAGTGAACTTCTCCTCCAGCGATCGGAAACCCTGGGACTTTCACGGCGCTTGGCCCGCCTTAGGCGGCCAATTGAGCGATTCAATGCCGAACTGCTTGGCGTACTCCTCCTTCAATCGCTGCCAATCGAACTTCATGGCCTCAGGACCAACGATGCGTCCGATGGGATCTCCGTCGAGCAGGTGATCCAGAACATCGAAACAAATGTGCCACCCGGCAGCACCCATTGCGATAAAGCGGTGACCGATGTTGGTCCAGAGCGTGAGCCCTGTGCCCCCCTCAATGGGTTTGAGCTCCCACCGCATCTCAAAGTCACCCCACTTGTACTCAAGCACCCTGGGCGCATCGGCTCGAGTCACTATTGTCTCGGTCACGCGTGGCGCGGGTGCTCCCACTGTTGTCAACTTCACCGTGTTTCCCGCTGTACCCAAGCTTCCGTCGACGTCGAAGGGAGCCCACTCGTGCAAATGCGCCGGGTCGGTTAGCGCCAGCCAGACTTTCTCAGGCGAGTGGCGCAGCTCTCTCACTAGAATGAGCGTCCACTTCTCTCCGTCCTTCCGTATCTGCGCCCTGATGGCCGGGCCTGGCGCGTACTGCTCGCGATCGGTCAATTTGTTTTCCTTAGCGTGAATAGCCTGCCAGCTGTGTGAGCTGAATCAGGTTGCCGCAGGTGTCCTTCAGCATCGCAATAATCGAAGCAGTCACGTCGGTAGGTGGCATTGTGAACTCGGCGCCGCGAGCTTTGATCCGCTCGTAATCCCCCTTGATGTCGTCAGTGAAGAACATTGCGGCGGGCTGGCCCTGTTGAAACATCGCCTGCTGATACGATTTGGCCGCGGGGTTGCTGTTCAGCGCGAGCTGCAGCTCGGTCCCGGCCGGCTCTTCGGGCGAGGCCACGGTTAACCAGCGATAGGGGCCCTGGCTGAAATCGGTCTTTTTGGCAAACCCCAATACCTCCGTATAGAAGTGCAGAGCCTTGTCCATGTCGTCCACGTACACGCTGGCCAACTTGATTTTCATTTGGTTTCTCCTTTGTTGCCTTCGAAGCTTGTGCTGCGCCGTCTTTTGCTTGTCTTCCTTTTCTTTGCCCTTGCCCTTTTTACCGTCGGTTCTTCCATGCGGTCTAGGTACCGTTCTAGCTGATCCACATGAGCGGACCACAACCGGCGGAACTGGGCCAGCCAGTCATCCACCTCCTGAAGTGATTCAGGTTTCAGCCGGTAAAGACGGCGCTGCGCGTCGACCGTGGATTCCACAAAACCCGCCTCGCGCAGCACTCGCAGGTGCTTTGATACGGTGGGCTGGGTCATCCGAAGCTGACGCTCGATCTCTCCCACCGACTGCTCCGACGAGACCAGCAAGCTCAGTATCGCTCGGCGGTTCGGCTCCGCAATGATCTCGAATACTGTTTCCATCTTCTCTATATACTCCACAGAGCATATACGTGTCAAGGCATATAAACGGCGGAGCCCAGGCACCGCTTTCAGCGAATGGGCAGGGAAGTATCGTTCGATGCGTCTTTAACCGGTCCGCTTCGCACCGCCGCCCGGCGTGGGGCTCAACGAAACAAAGCAGCAGCACTTTTCGGTTGAGTTGTGGGATGAACCTGCTGAAACCACTCATTCATAAGTGCATTGGAGGAGATGGCGGGGAGAACGAGACTCGTACTCGCGACCTTTGTTGTTACAGAGCATGTTGATCTTGAAATTCAAGGACTTGCGTGACTCGCTAGAACAAAAACCACGATAAGTCATACAAGGGAATTTTTGCTGTTCGCGGATTGTTCGGTCAGGGCGTCGGAATTGTGAACCCATTGGAGCGGACGGAGTGGGACCGACGCTACAGCGGCTTCGCAGACAAAAGAATCCAAGCAAGAACCCGAGATCAGGATGTTTTGCTCCCGTTCGTTCAAACCGGCTGGATCTAGCCATGCCAACTCCATTAGCCCAAAACGAGAATCCCGATCGGATCAGGCTGCTCTGGTTCCGGTTGAGAGATCTTCCGTGCTCAACCGTTCTGCGGGAGCGTAACCTGATTTCTTGGGTGTGCTTGGTATGGGCGGACCCGCCGTTGTCCGTGGCAGATCTACATGCCAAATTGCATTCGAATTCGATCGCGGAGGTGCTTAGGGCTCTCAAGCATTTCCAATCCGGTGAAGCGTGGCGACTATCGTCGGCCCTTGCAGCGAGCAGACGGATTTTGGATTTTCTTCCCGCGGTTGTCCTTCGCTAGGCCTTCCGCTAAGTAACTTGCGCAAATGCCTATGCGCTTTATGCAATTGGGATTTTGAATTTCCAACCGAGTACCCAAGAAGTTCGGCAATTTCCTTGTGAGCGTAGCCTTGAATATCGTGAAGAATAAATACGTTTCTGTAACCCCTCGGCAACATGTCGATAGCCGCTTGAATGTCGACTCGGTCTATCACCCCCTGAAGGTAAAGGTCCGGTTTCGCGAGAATACCAAGCAACTCGCCATCATCCTCTAGCAACGCGCGGAGCGAATAATGTTTGTGCCTGTTTTTTCGGAAACGCATCAGCACGAGGTTGGTCGTCAACCGGTACAACCACGAAGACAACGCTGAATCGCCCCGAAATGTGTGCAGTTTGCGAACTACATGGACGAAAACGTCCTGCGCGGCATCCTCGGCCTCTATCGGATCTCGCAGCATGCGCAGGCAAATGCGACGAATGAGTTCACCGTTGGCCTTGAAGACTTCTTCGAGTGCCCGGGTGTTGCCCTGGCCAGGCGTGCGTTTAACACCACACATTGGTGCACGGTTGGCCGATCCTGAATCCAATTCCCGCATGCTCCCTCACTCGTCATACGGTAAGGGTTGAACATAGTTGTGGCCACTGAAAGAAATGACAGGCTAGCTGTTGGAGGGGGAGGCAGATGGAGATCTATAACGTCGCAAATCGTCTAGGCTGCCCAAGCGTCGCAGGCTCTGCAGTTGCGTAACATGAAACGCGTCTCCTTCTGACCACAAGTGGAGCTGGATACCTAGGACTTCGAAAGCACAAGATTGAGTTAGAAGATCATACGTGAGGGCGGCTCACGGCGTGGGGGACTGAGTGGCGCCAGAAGTACCACTGGTGCTGGTCCACTGTGAATCGTTCAGATTCCATCCGCCTCCAAGCGCACGATAGAGCTGCACCAATGCCAATTTGCGACCCAGATCATAGTTCACGGTCGCACTCTCGGCGGGATACATTTGAATCTGGGCATCAATGATTTCCAGATAGCTGGAGAGTCCGCTATCGTAGCGGATGGAGGAGAGGCGAACGGACTCGCGATACGCCTCAACGGAGGACATCTGCTCGCGGTAAGCCTTAGCAAGCTGTTGATGGGCGGAAAGAGATGTGGACACTTCGCCGAAAGCCTGGGTGACCGCCTTTTCGAAGGTGATTCTAGCTTGGTCTCGCTGAGCGAGGGCGGCGTTGTATTGACCCTTCAACCGCCCCCCGGTGAAGATAGGTCCGGCTAAGTCTCCGGCGAGGCTCCACGCTTTGCCGGCGGCCGTTAGTTCGGATAATTGAGGACTGAGACCTCCGAACACTCCGGACAAGGATATGGTCGGGAAAAAGTTGGCCTTGGCGACACCCACGTTAGCATTGGCAGAGATGAGGTTTTGCTCTGCTTCACGCAGATCGGGCCGCCGCTCCAACAGAGAAGCCGGCAAACCGGCGGGGACGTCGGGTGGGTCGTATTGATCGGCGAGTGCCGCGCCGCGAGGAATCGAGCCGGGATTGCGCCCCAAAAGCAGGTCCAGTGCATTTTCCTCCGCAACGACCTGGCGTTCCAGATCAGGGATGGTGGCCGCTACATTCGAGAGCGCCGCTTGAGCGCGGGAAGTTTCGAGCCCTGAGGAGTAGCCGCCCTCCATCCTGTGCTGAAAAATCTCAAGGGTATCTTGAAAGCTCTTGACTGTCCGATGAGAAATCTCCAACTGCGCATCCACGGCGCGCAATTGAAAATATCCCTGGGCAACTTCCGACATGATTAAAAGCCGGACGTCTCGCTTGGCTTCCTCGCTGGAGAAGTACACCGCCCGTTGGGCTTCATTCAATTTGCGGATGCGGCCAAAGAGATCAATCTCCCAGACGGTACTGATGCTATAGCCGTAGTAAGTGTGATTCGGGAGTGTCGGCGACTGCTGGCCGGAAATGTTGCCGTCGTAACCCACTTGCGGGAAGTACAGTGAACGGCTGACACCGGCGAGGGCGCGTTCCTGCTCCACTCTTGCGAGGGCCAATTGAAGGTCGTAGTTATTCTTCAGGGCTTCGTGAATGAGGGTTTGAAGAACGGGATCTTTAAACAAATCCCACCAGCCGTAATCGGCGATTGAAATCTGCCGTGCCTGGTCCTCGGTATAGAAGGTGGCGGGAGGTTGGAATGTTGGACGGTTGTACTTGGGACCGACGGTGCATCCGGTCAACGAGAGCAGCGGAAGAAGGGCAACAGCGACGAGTTTGCGCATTAGTCGTGGCCCCCTTCCAGTACGGCTGTTTGAGGTACTTCTACATGAGCTTTCTTCTTTGCGATGCGCTCAACGATTACAAATAGGACAGGCACGAAAAATATCCCCAAAGCGCTGGCGGCGGACATGCCCGTGATCACGGAGCTTCCCAGCACCTTTCGACCAATGGCGCCGGCACCTTTCGCTGTCCAGAGCGGGACGCACCCAAGAATGAATGCAAACGATGTCATCAAGATTGGCCGCAGCCGGAGTTTGGCGCCATCTAGAGCTGCAGCCACGAGTTCCTTTCCTTTCGAATGTTCCAGAATTGCGAACTCAACAATCAGAATTGCGTTTTTAGCGGTCAGTCCAATCAACATGATGAGCCCGATTTGGGCGAACACATTGTTGTCAAACTTGCGCAACAGCAGTCCCCCATAGGCGCCAAGTACAGCCACAGGAACCGAGAGAAGAACGCTGAAAGGCAGAGACCAGCTTTCGTACAGGGCCGCCAAGATTAAAAAGACAAACAGGAAAGACATTGCGAACACTGCCGCCTGTCCGCCTTCTGCTTTCTTTTCCTGGTACGACATGTCGCTCCACGCATATCCAAAACCGGCAGGCAGCACTTCGTTCATAACCTGCTCCATTACCGTCATGGCTTGTCCGGAGCTGAAGCCGGGAGCAGGGGAACCATTAACCTGGATACTCCGGAACAAGTTGAAGCGGTTTGTATACTCCGGCCCCGATACGCGCTTCACCGAAACCAAGGAGGCAAGCGGTGTCATCTCTCCCTTGGAGTTTCGAACGTAGAAACTATTGATTTTGTCTATGTTGGTGCGGTATTCCGGCTCTGCTTGAAGATAGACCTTCCACTGCCGTCCGAACCGATTGAACTGGTTGACGTAGGCGCCTCCCAGGAAGGCCTGAAGCGTCTGGTAAACCTCGCCAAACTGGAGTCCTTGCTTCAGAACGCGGTCCTGGTCGACGTTCACGAAGAGCTGAGGCACCGTCGGACGGAATGTGGTAACCAACGAAGCAAGTTCTGGTCGTTTTCGCGCAGCCAGGGCCAACTTGTCCATAGTTTCGGACAGTTGTTGAACCGTTCCGCCGCTCCGGTCCTGCAACATGAGTGTGAACCCCCCAGCGGTGCCGAGGCCAGGAATAGCGGGAGGACCGAACGCGAAGGCAATGGCTTCCGGAATCTCGCTGCGCAATTTTTTATTTAGGGCTTGTACGAGCCCATCGGCAGAAAGCTCTGCGGTTCGACGTTCGTCCCAAGGTTCAAGCTGAAGAAAAAAGAAACCTGTGTAAGAGGCCGAGGTGTTGGAGAGCAGGCTGAATCCAGAAATCCCGCTGAAACTCTTAACACCGTGCGTGTGTGCCAGCAGGTCATCAATCTTGCGCATGACAGCATCGGTGCGCTGTAGAGAAGCGGCGTCAGGCAGTTGAATTTGGAGGAACGCGTATCCCTGATCCTCCTCCGGGATGAAACTGGTGGGAAGGCTCTTGCCCATAAGCCCGGCAACAACGGCGATGCCGACGAGCATGAGCATGGCAAGCACCCACCGGCGGATGAGGAGGTGGCTCCAATTTACATAGCCACCTGTGACTTTATCGAACCAGCGGTTAAACCAACCGAAGAATTTTCCTAGCGGGCCACTGGATTTCTTCCGGGGACGCAGCAAAAGGGCGGAGAGTGCTGGCGACAGGGTCAAGGCGTTAAAGGCAGAGATCAACACTGAGATGGCAATGGTGATTGCGAATTGCTGGTTCAGCAGGCCCTTAATGCCTCCGAGAGCGGCCATGGGCACGAAGACCGAAGCAAGTATCAGGGCGATTCCGATGACCGGCCCGGTGACTTCTTCCATCGCCTTGAGAGTCGCATCTTTTGGCGAAAGACCATGTTCAATGTGATGTTCAACCGCCTCGACTACCACGATGGCGTCATCCACGACCAGTCCAATCGCCAAGATGAGCCCAAAGAGGGATAAGGTGTTGATGGTAAAGCCCAAAATCGGAAAGATGGCGAAGGTGCCGATGAGTGACACGGGTACGGCAAGAAGCGGGATCAGGGTGGCACGCCAGTTCTGAAGGAAGAGGAAGACGACAATAATCACAAGGACGATGGCTTCGATGAGCGTCGTGACGATTTCTTTCATCCCTTCCGTGATTGGAAGGGTGGTGTCCATGGCGATTTTATAGTCGAGATCCTGGGGAAACCGCGACTTCAACTCCACCATCTGCGCCTTCACCTGATCCGCTACGGCCAACGCATTGGAACCGGGTGCCTGGTAGACACAAATGATCACCGCAGACTTCGCGTTGTATCGCCCGATCTGCTGATAGACCAGCGATCCCAACTCGATGCGCGCAACGTCCTTCAGCCTGACAGTTGAGCCATCGGGATTCTGCCGAACAATGACGTTGCCAAAATCCTCCGAGTTTGCAAGCCGGCCGGGTGCGCGAACAGCGTATGTGAATTGCTGACCCTTCGGGGCAGGTTCCGCGCCAATCTGACCGGCGGGATTGACGGCGCTCTGCTGCTGGACGGCATTGGTCAAGTCCGATACGGTTAGGCCGAGTTTGGTCAACTGGTCCGGCTTAACCCAGACGCGCATGGCATAATCGGCGGCCCCGAAGTTCGTGACCTGCCCAACCCCGGGAACACGCAGCAGCGCATCGTTAATATTGATTGTTGCGTAGTTGCCCAGGAACTGCCCGCTGTACGTATCGTTAGGCGAGTACACAGAAAGGACAAGGAGTGGGAGACCCATTAATTTCTTGACCGTGACCCCGTACTGATTGACAGAGGTGGGGAGATTCGGACTGGCTTGGGACACCCGATTCTGGGTATTCACCTGATCGATATCCACATTAGTGCCGACATCATAGGTAACCTTGAGGGTCATGGTTCCATCATTGGCGTTGGTGGACATCATGTAGAGCATGTTGTCCACGCCATTCATCTGCTGCTCAAGGGGTGTGGCAACCGACTGCTCAATCGTCAACGCATCGGCTCCCGTATAAGTCGCTGACACGTTGATTTGCGGAGGCACGATATCCGGCAGTTGAGCCACTGGCAGCTTTGACATTGCTACAACACCACCGATGACCGTGAGGATCGAAATAACGATCGCAACAATGGGACGGCTGATGAAGAATTTAGACATGGCTACATTCCACCAGTCGGTGCGCTTGCCTGCGTGTCTTTGTAATGCGTGGGCGCCACTACCATGCCGCTCCTAACCCGCTGTAATCCGTCCACCACAACATTTTCGCCGGCCTGCAGACCGGACTCGACGATCCACATGTCGCCGAATTGAGGCCCCAGCGTGACAGATTTGATTGTTACTTTGTTGTCGGCAGCAACCACTCCGACCTGGTAAACGCCTTGCAGTTCGGAAACACATTGCTGCGGGATCAGAAGAGCGCCCTTGCGCAACTCTGTTGCTGCCCGAATTCGCGCGTACTGTCCGGGCCGCAGCAGATTTCCCGGATTGGGAAATTCACCTCGTACCTGAATTGTTCCTGTTCGCGAATCCACCTCGCGATTCACAAAAAGTGGGCGCCCAACCTGAGGGAAGACCGTACCGTCTCCCAGTATTAACTCCAGATCTGTTCGTCCATGTCGGTTGGCTTTTTCACGACTTAGCCGAAGGTAATCCTGCTCCGCGATATTTACGTCGACATAGATGGGATTCACGCTCGAAACGGTGGTCATGACAGCAGTTGGGGTAATCAGATCGCCGATTCCAACCTTGGAGACTCCGGCAATTCCGGCAATAGGCGACGTCACGCTTGTCCAGCCAAGATTCAGTCGGGCATTGTCCAAAGCTGCTTGGTCGGCCGCCACAGCTGCGGAGGCAGCTCTTTCGGAACTCTGCGCCTTGTCGAGCTCGGCTTGACTTACGGCCTTCTGGGCCACCAAAGGAGTGAAACGGTGCACGTCAATTTGTGTCTGTGACAACGCAGCGCGGGCACGCTCCAAATTTCCGGCCGCCTGCTCTACAGCAGCTTCTGCCTGGCGCTTATCCAGTTGAAACATCGGTTGACCCTTCTCCACGTAGGAGCCCTCTGTGTAGAGACGGGCAAGCAAAAACCCCTCAACCTTGGGCCGGATATCCGCGTCCACATTGCCGGCCATTGTTCCAACCCATTCCTGATGTATGGGAACGTCTTTCTGGATGACCTGGGCGATCGTGACTCCTGGCGGCGGAGGTGGTGGTTGTTCTTTTTTGGAAGAGCAGCCGGCACAAAGGACCAGCGCCGTCGTGAAAAGGGCCAGGAATGAGGCTTGCCGAACGGCGAACTGTGAGTTCGCCAAGAGAAAGGGAACTCCACTGTTTCCCGTTGATATGTGTTGTGGCCTCAGAGCGACGCGAAAATTAGGATCTTGTGTCATGCGGTTCTCCTCCAGGTCGCGGCCATCGGTGTGCGAGAATGAAGTTTCAACGACGTCAATTCAGGCCACGTGCTGGTATTGCTGTCGGCTGCTCGATGCGCCCAAGTTGCCCAAGTATCGATTACAGATCCATCGCGAGAGGGGCTCCACTTCGGCAATTCCATTCAGGCCCCCGAGCTATTCATTTGGGACTGGCCGCGTCATTAGTAGACGAACCTGCCGAACCTCGGCAGCTCAGGCTCCTGAACTAAGATCTGACTCCGAATGCAAGAGCCCGTCAGACGGTCACAGTCGCCCTTACACAGCGACGATGCTAGGAGCTGACGTTGGAATGTAGAACTGTCAAAATTAGCAGGTATTCCGCGCGCAAATTCTGACATTCAGCAATCGTTGACACCTTGCGCTCACTCCGATAGTTCTGTAAAAACAATGGACTTACCTTGACGGTTGGAACCAAAAATCGGGAAATGTCGGTGTATTACCGCGAGCGAGGCGGACGACGTTTCGAATTGCGTGGCAAACAGAACAAGACAAGATCTGACGTTCAGGTGCCAATCTTTTCACCGATGACTTCCCCTGACACAACGATCTCCACGCGACGGTTTTTCTGCCTCCCGGAGGCGGTGTCGTTGTCTGCGACTGGTGAAGTTTTCCCAAATCCTTGGGAGGAGACGCTGGCATCTGGCAGTCCTTCCCCGATTAAGTACTGGCGCACAACGTCGGCACGCTGTTCCGAAAGTTTCTGGTTTGCTTCATCGCCTCCGACACTATCCGTGTGACCTTCAACGGCGAGCTTCAAACCGGGGTGGGCGAGGACAATGCCAGTAAGTTTTGCCAGCTTTTCTCGGGCTTCGGAGCGCAAATTATACTTACCAAAATCAAACAGCACGTCTCCCATGTTGACGACCAGCCCCCGAGGAGTATCGCGGGTTTCCAATACGCGATTGAATTGATCGAGGAGTTGGGCTCTCAGCTCGGCCGCAGCCTTACGTGATCGTTCAGCTTCGGCCCGTGCCGCTTCTTCTTTTGCTTTCAAGGCATCTGCTTCTGCCTTGGCTTTGGCTGAAGCCGCATCTGCTTCCGCCTTGGCCTTGACTGCAGCCGCTTCTGCCTCCGCTTTCATCTGAGCTTCTTTGGCAGCAGTCAGTTCGGCTTGGCGTTTGGCTTCTTCGGCAGCTTTCGCTTCTGCCTCAGACTTGGCTTTTGCCGCAGCCGCTTCGCGGTCCGCGGCGATACGTGCTTCGTTCTGCCGTTGAGCTGCGAGTGCGCGCGCATCCTCGGCAAACTGGATCGCTTGGCCGGCCTTGGACACGATGTCCTTCTTGTCTGCTTTACTGGCTAGAGCGTTCTCCGCCAATTGCAAACTGCCTGTCGCCTTGGGGAAGATCTCTGGTGCATCCTTATCCGCTCCGCGTGATTTGGCAATATCTACAGCATTGCGGGCTTCGTACAGCTGTAGAGGGACTCGTTCTAGATCCGGGGTCATAGCCAGTGGATTCCCCAGCTTTTCGTATTGAGCGCGCCTCATCAGCTTGAAGTCGTTGACGGGGAAGATCTGGCCTTTAGTGTTTTTCCGCGTATCATTTTCCAGGGTGACCATCTCGCTGGGAAAACGTATTGCAAAATATGGCTCAGCTGTGACGATGAGAGCGAATGTCTGAGCCGGAGTCGTAGCCTTGAGCTTGCCCTCTCCGTTCTTGTTGATGATGATCTCGCCGGTGTTTCCGGAGCGGCCATCGGGCGTAACTACCCAAAGAACAAACGTCAGAAATTCAGCACCTAGTGTCGACGGCTGTGTCATGCCGATGAGACTGACCTCGATGGTTGTGGCACCCGGTTTAGCTTCGACCTTCGCTTCTCCACTGGCCGCCGACATCAACTCTGTACCTTTCAAGTCGACCTTCGTGCTTCCGCCGCCAACCCTATATCCGATCGCCTTGACGGACTTGGTGGTCAGATTGGAATCCGGCACGGTTTGCTGGGCCTGCCCTGCGGCCATGCTGGCCGCTAAGGACACTGTTATCAGACAGAAAAAGCTTTTATTCAGGGGAATCATAGGTGTCTCCGCAAAGGCCCGCGATGAGCCGTATGCTGTGGATCCTGATGACCTGCGGGAAAAAGTACCACTGTCAAGTTTGACAGCCGGGGTGAAGTGTCGCCCCGCCGTGCTGTGCTGTCTTTTCTGACAGTCACGAGGTTGCGCCCTGACGGTCAGACTTTGCGTGAAACTAAGCATCTATCATGAAACCGGGGAACCTCTAAGGAAGCCTAGGGACAGAGGTCTAAGCGTGCCAGAATTGCTCATTCTGTTGGTTTTGACTGTGCTCGTATTCTTGGGCTCCTCGTCCTTCTTGATCGCTGTGGCGCAACGAGGCAGAACTGGCTCAATTATGAGGAAATGAGATCGTAAGCAAAAGGAATTACGAGAACGCCAGGTGCCCAGTCCGAGGATGAGTCCCCGCGAGCAAGCACTGTTCTGCAGAAAGACGTCAGCGAACGTTTTTGGACGATGCTCGAACAATTTTGTTTCAGTTAATCAGGCCTGAAAAATGTGCGGGACAACGCATACGGCACCCCAATCAGTAAGGGTCCCAGCAGAATTGCCGCGCCAGGATGAATCTCGCGAAAGATCAGAAATTGCGAAAGAATGTCCAAAAGGATTGCAATGGCAATAATTTCGCGTAGGGACGCAAACATACTGCGCAGCAGTGCGCCTCGATTCTCGCCATTAACGGCAAGGGCCCAAAGATAGGGATGTGCTCCCATTCTCGCGTCCTTCAGTCCATCACGCGAACCCAGCAGGATCGCGACTGTTGGCTGGAGAAGAAATCTGAACTTACCCGCACCGGATAACCGAGCAAACATATCTTCAAAGAACTGCCGGGTAAAAAGATACAAATCGCCGGTTTGTATGATTCTGCGGATGGCTCCGGGTATCGTTGCGATGAGAATCACGACGACCAGAGTGCCGAGAATTGAACTGCGTGTGATGGAGGCCATTTTGTGAAAGCGACAATTTCGCCGCCATCGGGCTAATGAACGGCATGCCCTATCAAATCCTTCAATCGTGCGGTGTACGAGGTAATCGCGGAACACGAACCGCAGAATTCCCCTTCTCGAAAACCCCAAAAAGTTCCGCACATCGGTGCAGCACATTGCAACGTTGACTTCCCAGATCTGGTTCCACGTGTTCGACAATTCTTTTGGTCAGGAGCAAGTCTGGGTCACGAATACTGAGGGTTACACCGTCGATTCTCACAGGGATTCCCGGTTCTGCTTTTCCTATGCTCTGCCAGGTTGGAGTCCATCATTTCTTGCCGATTACTTTGTCTTTCTTCAGTTGTCTTACAAGTGCGTTAGCATATTCCCTGCCCAGTTTCCCGAAATCCTTGGAATAGATCGTGTCCGTTTCGCCGCTCCAGAGAAGCTTTTCATCTTTGGTGTTATAGAGATTAAATTCCGCGCTGACGACGGTGTTTTCCTGCATGTAGGAGCTGGTGGTGGAAAATTGGGTGTATGTCATGTTCCAGTAAGGCCAAAAAGTGTAGTAGCCAGGGGGTGGCATATAGAACCCCCCTGTGACGGTTTCCTCCATTTCGTGGCGCACGGCTTTCGGCCGTATGATCAAGACCGCATCCAGATCACTTTCCTTAATCCGCTGCTTCAGCTCACCTTCCATGAGTTCGTTACGCGGAGGAAGAACCATATGACTCTGGACGCCTTCAACTCCGGCATTGGCCAGCAACCTCTCCATCTCCTCTTCAAAATGCTGTCGTATCAGGTAGTTTTCAACAACCGCTATGACCAGGATTTTCTTGAGCCGTGGCATGGGCTCGCCCGTAAGAACCCAACGATGGACAATTTTGGTGCCGGCAAACGACGGGAGGACCACCAACATAAAAATCGTCATTACTGTGAGAAAAAGGGCACACAGTCTGGCTACACGAATTCTTGTGGAAAGGTGCTGCGGCATAGTGGCTCCCGCGGACTCAAGTTGTCCCGTGATTGATGAACCCTCAACAACATGCCCCCTAACGCTCATCGCCACGGTAGGCAGGAAGGGATCCAGTTGAGGGGAGGGAACTGCGTTGTGCGCTTATTCTGGGTGTTGCCTCGGTCTGGATCCCCTGTATTGAATTGAGGTCACAGTATGATTGTCACGCCGTAAATTGAACTGTTAAAAGTATCAGTGCGAGGGAAAACACTCACCCGCGAAGGCTTGGGTTTCATCGGATTCCACAGGAATCATTCTCGGTTTCTGAGTCCCCCGACAAAGGCGCTTTTGGAGCGGGCAAGACCAATGGTTGATGTTCCCAGACTTGCTCGAATGTGTCTCGCCGATTTCACCGCACCAATATTTTTGATTTGATTGCGAACTGAATCAACTCCGCCGTTGTTCCAATGTTCAACTCTTCCATGACGCGGTATTTGTGGAACGCAACAGTGCGAGCCGTAACCTTCAACACGTCGGCTACCTCTTTCATGGATTTCCCCTCCGCCAACAGTTGCACCACTTCCCGCTGCCGGGGCGTAAGGACCTTCGCCTGTCCCTTGGCTCGAGGGTTCTTTATGAAAGATTTCTGCATCCCTCGCCGAATCTGCGGTGTGACATAGGTTTTACCCTTTAGAGCCAATTGGATCGCGCAAAGCATTTCTTCAACTGCGGAACTCTTCAAAAGATAGCCAGACGCGCCACAGCGCATCGCTTCTACGGCCAAATCGGGGTCCTCGTTCATCGTCAGGAAAATCAGCTTCATGGAGGGCATCAGTTCCTTCAATCGCAATCCAGCCTCCAGACCGTTCAGCAGGGGCATACCGATATCTACCACGATTACGTCTGGATTGAGCCGGGGCGCGGACTCCAGTAAGGCGCGTCCGTCCGAGGCCGTACCGACGATTTCGTACTGGGGTTCCAAAACTTTGCGGAATGCCTCGACCAAAAATGTATGGTCATCAGCCAACATAAGCCGCGGTGACGTCATCAGGACACCATTCACTGGCTGAATGGTAGAAGCCTTTGCGTTCTGCCGGATACTGTCACTTCTGACAGGTTTGGGTACAACTCATGGCGTTCAGGAGCGCAGTTTCCAAATGTGGTGTCCTGACCCGCAAGACGCGAGGTGTAGGTCAGGAACTATTACTTTTGCCGCGGGTCTCGATGAGTCTGCGGCGATGCTGCCTCTGCGTGTACCGACCTGGTCGTGTACGCAAGGGAAGGGCCGGAGATACTATCGCCTGCCAGAGTTGCTCTTACAGAGGCGTCAACGCTGCGAACATGCAAGTCCTGCTGCGGGAACGGTATTTCGATCCCAGCCGTCAGTAATGTTTTAGCAACCGCGATCACTACATCGCTTTGCAGTTGAAGCCAAGTATCCTGGTACGCAGACCAAAAGCGAAGCTCAAAATTCATCCCGCTATCACCAAACCCCAGGAAATAAGCTGTGGGTGGCCGTTCACGCAATACGCGGGGATTTGATTCGGCGGCGTCGACGAGCAGTTTCAAAACTTGTTCCGGATCTGTGCCATAGGCCACGCGGACAGGAACGTCAACGCGACGCCACTGTGAGGAGAGGGTCCAGTTGATGACTTGGTTCGAAAGCAGGTTACTGTTGGGCACGATGACTTCTGCGCCTTGGAAAGTCAGAATGGTGCTTGATCTAGCGCCTATGCGTCGTACGGTTCCTATCAATCCACCAATTTCTACAGTATCTCCCAAATGGATGGGTCGCTCGAATAAAAGAATCAGCCCTGAAACAAAATTGTTTACCACACTCTGAAGGCCGAACCCGAGGCCAACCCCGATTGCACCAGTTAGGACTGTAAATTTATTGAGCTCAACCCCGGTCTCGGCTAACGTCACAACCGCGACCATAAGCAATAGCACGTAGTATGTCACCGAAGAGATAGCGTATGCCACCCCCCGCTGTAGGGGCATTCTCGGAAGCAAAAACTTCTTTAAGACAAAAGAGAAAGCTCTTGCCAAGGCATAGCCAAGGACCATAACTAACAAGACGCTCAGAGAGCCACCGATGGTGAAGCGAAGCTCCCCATAACCGAAGGGGTGTTGCAGTGCGTCAGAAATTAAGCTGACGATCTTGTCGTGGATCGTCAAGAAGTGCGACATGCCATTGAGCCACGCGAGGATTCCGACACAAGCAAGTACGCGGCCTGTCCAGCGTTCGAAGACGGTGGCGCGGGCTTGAGGCAGGGAACGGGCCCAATCCGTTTGCAGAAGTATCGTTAGAATGAGGGTCAATATTAGGAAGGCACAGAAAAGAGCGGCCGCGGAGAAAAAGCCGAGGAGCGCGCTCATCCCCAGAACCTGGGATAACGACAAGAATCCGAGGACGTTACTAGAAAGAGAAGCCACCAGTAGTGCGATCCCGGCGTGCACGCCGTGCGTTAACAGCCGGGAATTCCGATCCTCCATCCCCACCTGGCGCAACCGCGCGGGACGGATCATCCAAACGAGAAGACTCAGCGCCAGCAGCATGTTTAAGAGGAAGGCTTCTCTTTTCAATGCAGGGGAGAACGGTATTAGAATTCGGGCGCCCTCCAGGAACAGCGATGGAAGGAAGGCATACAAAAGAGAACGGGGTCCCGGTTGGATCAAGGGGGGAAGCAAACGCAAGATTGGGATCAGCCATAGAACGGCAAAGAAGATGGCTACTGCAGATGTCGCGGATTGGAATCGACCTATGGTTCCGACTAAGACCATGACAAGAGCCACGGAATAGGGATGTGAAAAAATTTGCCGTTGTTCGGGAGAAAGTTCGGCTCCACCCCGGGTGCTGACAAAATTTTTGAGCTTGAAGGCGGCAAAAAGAGACAGCCCGTAGAGAGCCAGTGCGAAAAGCGCCCGTAACTTATTCAAACCCAGGAAATCGCCCGAGCTTTTTAACTCTCGATCAACGGTCCCCCGCGCCGATAGGGTCATCGGTCGATCGAGATTGCGCAATTCGCGAGATTCCCAAAGGGGGTGACCATCTCTCTGGAAGAGATGGCCGCGCAACTGCTCGCGGGCCTGACTGAGCTGCGTCAAAACCTCGGTAATCTGCTGGTCTTGCTGTGAAATTTGGTTCTGCAGTGTCAATACCAGGTTCAGCTGCTCTTGAACCTTGGTTTGCGTGGCCTTTATCGCATTCAATTCCTGCTGGACGCGATCTACCACGCCTTGGATTGCCCGCATTTGGTGTATTTGGTCGAGCGTAGCCTGCCAGACCGATTGTTGAACCCCCAGGAATTGAATCTGATCCTGAAGTGAGATGGCGCGTGAAGTCAGGAATTTGAGTTCGGAGGTGAACTGCCGATTCAGAGAGACCCAATATTGATCTTCGTCTCGCAGGTCGAGCGAAGTCGGAATGCCCTTAATCAGAGCGTCAGCGAACAGTTTCCGTTCGCGAATCTCCTCGGCGCGCACTTGGGTGGAGCGTTCGGATGGTAGGGCATCCTTTGCTGAAAGGAGCTCTTGGTAAATCTCCACTAAGCGGTTGTGTAATTCGTTTGCCTTGTCCGCAATCTGAGGCAACGGAATCGCCTGTTCGGTTTGTGGCGGGAGTGGTGCAGCCTCCGGTCCAGAGGAAATCGGGGAGCCTTTTGTCGCGGGCGTGGTCTGCAGTTTCTGAGGCCCGGCCACGCAAGCCGGCGCCGAGGAGAAAATGAACAGAACCATCCCCAGTAGAAAGGGGCGAAGGACTCCACCGCTGGCAGAGTTCTGCAAACCGACCTTCATGGCCAGACGATGCGATTGCCCTCGATCGCCCAATGCCGGTTTCCTTCCTTGGCAATCAGAAACTGGAAACAATTTGCCAATTAAACGTTATTTCTGGAAACGCTTCATCGGCACTGTCAGAAGTAGCAGGTGAAAACAGCGACTGCGCCGGTCATCTTCACCTGCCCCGCCGAAAAATCGTCGCAATGCTCGGACTGTAATTTTTGACAGTTAAGGGTCTCGGAACATTGTGTGAATTTAGCTGCTGTCGAAAATTGCGCCGCCGCATGCCGCCCAAGGCTGTGAGATGGTTCATCTCTCTGGTAATTCTCGGACGAAAAATCACCTTGGCTCGCGGAAGTAGCTCCACATCGAAAGGCAGAACACATATGAAATTAGTGAATCGCTTGTTGCTGGCAATCCTTTTCGTTCAATGCGTAATCGTTGCAAATCGTGCTGAAGCGCAAGCCCAGAAGCAGGAATCCGCAAGTAGCGCTGCGGTGTCGGACGATTCCGCTTCACAGCAGAAAAACATGCAAGTTTACATTGATCTGTTGCGTAAGGACGTTCGTCAGGGGAAGGCCGAACTCATGGGAGCAGTTATGGTGTTAAGTGCTGAAGACGCAACGAAATTTTGGCCCATCTACAGTGAGTATGACGCAGATTTGGCCAAACTGAACGACCAGCGAGTTGAGAACGTCAAGGAGTACGCTCGAGTCTATAACCAGATGACGGATGAAAAAGCGGACGAATTGATCCAGAAGTCGCTGGCCTACCAAAAGCAACGCGCGGAGCTCCTTGCCAAAACCTACGACCGGGTAAAGCAGGCAATTGGGGCAATCACGGCAGCGCGGTTCGCACAAGTCGAACATCAGTTGCTGCTAATCATCGATTTGCAGATTGCCTCGGCGTTGCCCGTTGTCGGCCCAGGCCAGTGATTTCAAGAAAAAAGGAGAGACTCGAATGCGCAATTCATTTATGCCGACGGCCGCGCTGCTGGCAGGAATACTGGTCGGATATCCGGCGATCATGGGCAGTGCCGCTGCGCAAGGGAAGAAAAAAGTCTCGGTTCCTGCAGGAACGCGGATTCTGATCCGAACCGTTGATCCGATAGATTCCAGCAAGCAAAAAACCGGCTACCGTTTTAAGGCGAGTCTGGAAACGAACTTGCAGGTGGAGAACACGATCGTCGCGCCCAGAGGTACAGTCGTTTACGGTCGTTTGGCTGAAGCATCCTCCGCGGGCAGGATGTCTGGAAGCTCTCAGCTCACACTCGAATTGACGGACATCGTCATCAATGGAACGTCTTATCCCCTCATGACTAGCACTTACGAAATTAAGGGCAAAGGTGAAGGTAAAAAGACAGCTGGGAAAGTGCTAGGCGGTGCAGGGCTTGGCGCCCTGATTGGCGGAATCGCAGGGGGAGGAACGGGAGCCGCGATTGGCGTAGTCGCTGGCGCCGTGGGCGGAACCGCGCTTGCGGCGTCGAAAAAAGGTGAGCAACTCCAGATCCCAAGCGAATCGCTGCTCGAGTTCCGCATCGAGCAACCGGTGTCCCTCCCGATCGGAGACTAGCCTTCACGTCAATGTTCTAAAGGCATACACAACGCCGGCCGTGGGCGCGAGTGTCGGTTTCAAGACAAACGTACGCTCGCACTCCACCGTGTATTGAATGCATGCGTGGGCCATTGATGAAATCTACACGAAATGTGGAACGCGGCTCCGGCTTAGGGAGCCTCGCAACGCCAATTCAGGATCCGGGTGCCTCTTTACTTTTTTTCAATAATCCCAATTCAGTTGGCGGAATGTGAATCTCTGCGAATCCGCAATCCAGGCATACCAATAGCTCCCGACAAACATAGACGGGAGAATCTTTGATCCCCTGAATGTTCGAGGTACTCGCGGTTAAGTCAGCGTCGAATTTTCGCAAATTATCCGCTCCGCATGCTCTACACGGCATCTTGCCCCCAGGCAGGTTCTCTGTAATCCACAGTCGCCTTTCGGCCCCCATCATTGTTATGGGACTGTATCGCGAGCGAGTTTAGCACATCATCTATTGGCCCGTGATGAATATCCCTTTTCCCACCGCGCTGGCAGACTTAACAGTATGCAAGCTTCACGCCTCGCGTCTACCGTGGATTCAGGCGCTCGACAGGGCGTTGGGCATCTATTCCGTTGCTACCCTTTCAGCCTGAACAAAAAGGGGAAAAATATTTGGTATTTCCTCCAGCGCGCATCCAAAGGGTGTGCCAGATGAACAAAGTACGAATTCTGTTGGCTGATGACCATCCGCAATTTCTGCAATTCGTGGAGGGACTTCTGGGGCCAACGTTTGAAATTGTTGGAATCGTGGGCGAGGGCCATGCCCTACTCGAGGCCGGCCTGATTCTCAATCCGGACATCATCGTCACCGACATTTCTATGCCCGTGATGAATGGCATCGAAGCTGTAGATCAGCTGCGGAAAGCCAATTGCACCTCGAAGATTATTTTTCTGACTGTGCATTCGGATCCAGATTTCGTGCGTGCTTGTCTCGCAATCGGGGCATCGGGGTACATTTTCAAGCCTCGCGTCGCTATTGATTTGCTCGCGGCGATTCGTGAAGCACTGGCTGGCCACCTATTTATTTCACGCTTTGAGATCGAAGACAGCTACTTGTAAAGGCAAGGGCCGCGAAGAACTTTTGTTGCTGCCTGGGTGATTGGATTAGAGGTATGAATCCGGGCGAAATATCAGAAACCACTGAGATAAGCGGCCACTTCGGCGTTCCGACCGGAGGCTCAAAACTACATCCGTTTGATGACGACCGCCGTCAGATCATCTTGTTGCGCGGTACCTTCAGAAAATTCAACAACCGTTTGGTATAGGGTAGAAATAAGTTCGCGCGGAGATTTCTCTCTCGATTGCCGAATCACCTCTCCGGACCGCTTTACCCCGAATTGCTCGCCCTTTGGATTTGCCCATTCAAAAAAACCGTCGGTCGCAAGTACCAGCATGTCCCCCTTATGGAGCTCGAGGGATTCTGGAGGGCTGGAGACCAAGTCGGGCAAGATGCCGAGCGGCAGACCCTGTGCACCCTTCTCGTCAATACGATCGGCACTCAGTTTGTAGACGAGCAGGGGACCGTGTCCAGCTGAGAGCAACTCCACAGTGGAGCTCGCCGGTGTGCAGATCGCCGCTACAAACGTCACAAACCGTCCTTCACCGATATCCCCCGCCAGCGCGCCGTTGAGCTCATTCATCGCGGACGGCAGCCCGTTCTGCGTCTTGAAGAATGCCCTGGCATAGGCCCGACATACCGCTGCCAACAGGGCTGGACCAATTCCGTGACCCGTAACATCCGCCAGCGCCACTACCACCTTGCCCTCCGGCAAAAGTTGCCAGTCATAATAATCTCCGCCGGTTTGATCCGCAGGTTGGTTCCACGCCGCGATCTCGTAGCCCTCAAGTTGAGGCATGGAGGTCGGAAGCAAAGACCGCTGGATCGACCTTGCCACTTCGAGATCATGTTCCATTCGATCCATCTGGCGTCGCGTCTCTGCCTCCCGCAAAGCTGCATTAACCTGCTTTCGTATTTCGCCGGCGACCATACCGGCAACAAACCCGCCTATGACGAATTCAAGTGCAAAATCAATGACCGCTTTCTGAGGAGAAACAATAGATGTGCCACCCGCAAATGACGGTTTCCAGCCCAGAAAAAGTGCGGCTCCCAGGTAGCTAGCTGCTGCCACCACTCCAGAAAGCCGGGAAAGCGCCGGACTCAGACGCAGCGTCGACAGTGTGATAAACAGAAAGAAGACCAGTACGGAGGGATGGGCCAAGGCCCGGTAGGCCGGTGCGATGGAGCTACTCGTGGTCAACACGATGCCGAGTGCAGGAAGGGCGTTCTCCACGACTATGTTCCCGATCCATGCTGCCTTTGAGACATCCCGCTGTTGCTCATGCGCGCGATCCACAGCGCGCAACATCAGGAACTCGGCCCCCGCGAATGGAGCTAGCACGCCCAGCGTTGTCAACCACAATTGAACGTTTTCGTCACCACTGTGAATTAAAACGCGCACCGAGCGCAGTAAAAAGCCGATGCCGATAGTTACAAGAACGATCAAGAGACGTAACCGTTCGCTCTGGAGTTGCGCCTGCCGGAACGCCGTGGATTCGATGTGGGTGTTGTCGCTCATAACAGTTTCTTCCGGGTTAGACGGCAACGAATTTTGGCTGCAGCGCAGTAATCTGTTAGCGGGTTGAACTTAAGGCGGCGCTCGACGAGAAACTCGCGCGTGGTCCGAACCGCGAGCAATCCAGAGAGGAATCTGGCCCCTCCGGCAGAACAATACACATGCTCACTTACAATTTGACGATCAGTATCGGGAAAACCTGATCCGACCGCTGAATCGGCATCCCCGACGCGATTTCGCTGTATTCATTCCTAGTAAGCCCGCAAGGGGAGGGCGACTCCCCTTCCGAGCCCGTCTTGTTGGCCGTCGCTGTCTGCCGTGGGGTGAATTGGCGCGGTCCCGCAAACCAGGTCTTCAATTTGCCCGAGTCAGGCGATTGACTTCCGTACCGCGATGGACGCCAGAGAGAGCCCGCAAAGGAGCACTCCCAGAAGTCCGATGAGCGGCAAGTCGCTGGCCGTTTTAGGCAGCACTGAGGGTGCCGGCTCTGCTTTTGCTTCCTCTACCGGAGCTGCTTGCGCAGGCGCCGCGACGATTAAGACCGGAACATCCGGTTTTGGAGCTGCCGGCGGAGGAGGCATGACTCCGGTTCTTCTGACTTCCTGAGAGACTACTGTTTCCGGAACCTCGGTGATCTTCTGCGCGGAGACAACCATGCCTTTCTTTAGGCCAAAGGCATCGGTTTCACTCCCATTGATCGTGAATTTCTGCCCTTTAGGAATCTTGAATGACTGATTCGTGCCGTCCTCCAACGTCAAAACAACAGAGTTGGGCGGCGAGACGTGCCACACCTTGCCGGTGACAGTCTCGACCTTCGTGATCAACCTTGGTGTCGTTGAGGTAATGGTCTGCTTCTCCACCTTCATGCCCGGCTTAAGTTGGTGGACATTGAGCTGCCGGCCATCGACGGTGACGGTTGTGCTGTCCGGAACATTGAAAAAGTCCCGCAGAGAACCATCCTCCATCTTAACGACCAAGTCATTCCCGGAGACATAGACAATCTCTCCGCGTTCAACCGTGACCTGTTTGGTGGCCGTGCCGTGCTCCACTGTTTCGGTGCTTTTCACTTGTGCGACCACTGGCAGAGAGAAGGCAGAACAAAGAGCGCCTCCCGCCAGCAGGCATTGCAAGATCGTCTTCGAGGATCCAATTGAACTCATCGTTTTTCTCCTTGTTGTAATGTTCTAGCCAGCGGTACTCGAGACCCCGCTTGTCTCTAGTCCCGCTGGCCAGAATCCTGAATGACAGCCGTAACGATGTACCGCTGCGGTGCGCTGCCCACGTAGTAGAACGGAAAGCAAGTCACTAAGGTCAAAGTTGAACTTGACGTCGGACGCAAAACGGACGTGTCTTCGGGATTTACTATTTGAATTTGTTTAACCACGTAGTGTTCCGTTCTTCCGCCATTCACGAGCTCAATGACGTCACCGGGCACAATGTCTTTGAGCCCTCGAAAAAAGCCATCCCGGTGTCCCGCTATGCCGACATTACCGTGTTGCCCAAAGTGTTTTGTTCCCCGAATTCTGCCAACCCCGCGATTCAGCGTAAGCTCATCCGTGTCATCGAATACCGGCACCTCAAGACTGATCTTGGGAACCCGAAGAATTGCGAGCGGCTGATCTTTTTTCTGTAAAAGACTCGTCTCGTATGCCGTCACTCGATTGGTAGCCCATAACGTAAAGTCAACCCTTGTTCCCAAAATTGGATCGGCCATTGGGGACATGCCAGCTTCTTCCGTTTGAAACCTGGCGATTGCATTTCGTGACGCTATTGTCCGGTGAATACGTGCAACCCCCCAAATCGTCAGGAGTGCAAGTCCAGTTGCAAAGACTATGCCTTCGACTCTAATGATGTTCATAACGTCGCCTGCAACGTTCTCGCCTACTAATGCTCCTCTTGAGCCTAATCGCGAAGTTTCGAATGGAAATCCTAACGTATGCAGGACCGCCGGCTGGTTATAAACATTGAACGATTGGCTTCATTTCGTTTGCTCTTGCTCACACGCAGACCTAGCCGGTTGCGCCTATCCCTGCTACTGGATTGCACGGTAAGGGAGCTAGCGATTCGGGCAAACTGTCAAAACTGCCAGTGAGTCCCCACTCACGCGAGCCGCAGTTGGGGCGCCTTTCTGAGACTCCTGGTGGCGGTTTGTCGAGGTTCCCCATTTCCCGCAGGCGCTGTTAATTTTGCCAGTGTCCCCACTGTCACGACGCGTCTATACCGGAATGGCAATGAAGCCCAGAGGTGAAAAATGAGATTCCGCACCATGTCGAGCCGACTGACCGCAATGGTGTGCTCCCTTGTGCTGCTACCTGGCACTGCGCCATTGACGCGGTCCGAGCCGGTTTCGCAGCAAGAGGGCGCGCCCGCCGAAACAGCTCCCAAAATTCCGAATGATCAGCTGGATGCTCTGGTTTCGCCGATCGCTCTTTATCCCGACCCGCTATTGGCTCAAGTACTGGCAGCTTCGACGTATCCACTGGAAATCGTGCAGCTTCAGCAGTGGCTCATAAAAAACAAGAATCTGAAAGACAAAGCCCTTTCCGATGCAGCAGCCAAGCAGCCTTGGGACTCGAGTATCCAAGCCATGGCCGGGCTTCCAGATCTCGTAAAGCGTCTGGCAGACGACGTCCAGTGGACGACAGATCTCGGCAACGCCTTTTTGGCGCAGCAATCCGACGTCATGGATGCCGTGCAACGCATGCGTTCAAAGGCAAAGGACACAGGGAACTTGAAGTCGAATGAGCAGATGAAGGTAGAAACAAAAGTTGTCGAGAGCAAGACCGTTGTAGTCATCGAACAGTCCAACCCGGAAGTAGTCTACGTTCCGAGTTATAACCCGACGGTCGTCTACGGTCCTCCCGTTTACCCATATCCACCGATTTACTACCCGCCGCCTGGCTACTACGCGGCCGGCATGGCAATTTCGTTCGGAATTGGAGTGGCAATGGGAGCGGCGTGGGGCGGCGGCTGGGGGAACTGCGGTTGGGGTGGCAACAATAACGTCACCATCAACAACAATAATAATTTCAACAGAAACACGAACGTCAACGGTGGCAACCGCAATACCAGTGTCGGTAGCGGCAATCGCGGCGGAGGTGGAAGTGGTAATTGGCAACATAATCCTCAACACCGCGGTGGTGCTCCCTACTCTGACCGTTCCACGGCGAACAAGTTCGGCGGAACGTCTCGTGGAGATTCCATGTCCAATCGCCAGTCAGATGCACGCCAACGGCAGCAACAATCCGGAGCAAGCAACCGCGCGTCCGGAGGGGCCGGGGATCGGGGCTCATCTAATCGCGCGGGAGCTTCAGGTGGCGGTGGCAACCGACCAAGCGCGGGCGGCATGGATTCAAAGAGGGGTGGAGGTGGTGACAGTGTCGGAGGCCGAAATGTATCGTCCGGTTCGGGTGGTGGCTCGAAAGGCGGGGCCTTTGGCGGTTCATCGGGTGGCGGCAGCAGCGCGCGCGCCAGCAGTTCGCGAGGTTCTTCAAGTATGAGCAGTTCTCGTGGCGGCGGTGGTGGGTCCCGTGGCGGCGGTGGCGGCGGGAGACGGAGGTAATCGATCCATGAACAAGGACAATCACATGAACTCAAGTAAAGCAGTTGTTGGATGGCACAAGCTCCTTACCTCTTTGCTGCTTGCTTTGTTCGGAGCATCGGTGGCCCTCGCGCAAGCAGCGCCTGGGGCTCCACAGGCAGCCCAGAAAACATTTGCTACCCCGAAGCAAGCGGTAGATGCATTGATTCAGGCGGCAGGGAGCTACGATGTATCCTCCCTAGCGCAGATCTTAGGCCCAGGATCTGAGAATATTTTGTCTTCTGAAGACACGGTGCAGGATAAGAACAATGCCGCTGAGTTTGCGGCGAAAGCACGGCAGAAGAACGAGGTGACGGTAAACCCAAAGAATCCGAAGCTCGCCACGCTCTCGGTTGGCGATGATGATTGGCCACTTCCCATCCCGCTTGTTCAAAAGGCAGGTAAGTGGCGATTCGACACTATAGCCGGCCGGGAAGAAATTTTGCGCCGCCGCATTGGTTCCAACGAACTGGATGCTATTCAAATTTGCCGCGGTTATGTGGACGCCCAACGCGAATATGCGATGACAAAGCATGACAACGCCGAGGTGAACCAATATGCCCAACGCGTCATAAGTTCACCCGGAAAACATGACGGCCTTGTCTGGCGTGAGCCCGATGGAAGCCTGGGAGGGCCGGTCGCAGAAGGAATCGCGAAGGCTCTTGAGCAGGGGTACACGGACAAGAGTCAGCCCTATCACGGCTACTTCTTCAAGATCCTGAAGGGCCAAGGTCCTGCGGCACCACTTGGCGAGCTGGATTTTCTCGTTGGGGGAGCGATGATCGGCGGGTTTGCTCTCGCTGCCGCACCTGCGGAATACCGCGTCACAGGGATTCAAACTTTCATCGTCAGCCATGACGGTACCGTCTATCAGAAGGACCTGGGCCCGAACACTCTCAAATTGTTTGCCGAACTGAAGCTTTACAACCCAGACAAAACATGGCGTGCGACAAATGACAACTGGTGAGGCGAGATTGGGGGCGGGCCCAGTATTGTGCAGCAAAAGGAGAACATAGAAATGCAAAAATTTACGTTTCTTGCGTCTGTTTTACTTGCCCTATTTTTACTTTTGTTCGGTGTTGTTGGTGTCGTCGACGCCCAGGACGTTCGCTACGATTTCGACAAGGACAAGGATTTCTCCAAATACAGGACTTACAAATGGGTGCCGATCAAGGGAGCCGACCAAGTTGATGAACTGATGGCAAAGCAGTTGACGGCTGCTCTGGACACCGAACTTGCCAAAAAAGGTTTGACTAAAACGGATGCAGACCCTGCCGATCTTTATATCGGCTATCAGACTGCTATCGGCACTGAAAAACAGTTCACATCCTACAACACTGGCTGGGGTTACGGCTCCGGCTGGGGCGGAGGATGGTATGGGCATGGCGGCGGGATGAGCACAACCACGACTTACGGTTCGACCTCGACAATCTATATTGGTCAGCTTGACCTGAGTATGTATGATTCGGCCCAAAAACAGCTGGTATGGCGCGGAAAGGCCTCCAAAACCTTGGACCCCAAAGCCAAGCCGGAAAAGCGGGAGAAGAACATCACCAAGGCTGCCGAGAAACTCTTGAAAAATTATCCGCCGCCAATCAAGAAGTAGAGTGCCCCCGGCTGGCAGCGGAGGCTAGCAAGACCCAGTCCAGATTAGCTCTGTCACTTGAGTGCTAAAGTGGACGTCCAGTCATTCTCTGCGAGTTGTGTTCGTGTTTCTCTCGGCCGGGTAAGGTGACGGGTGTTTCCCCTGCGCCTTTGACCCAACTCCGAGAGAAGTTCGAGCGAGCTTCAGCCTGAGCCAATTTCCGTATTGGTGCCGCCATCTTTGTAGTACACTTCCCGAATAGCACGGCTTCTGCTCCGCCCACTTTATAACCTTGCGATTTAGCGCATGAGACCCCTCTCCTCATCACCTTCGCGTGTTGCCTCGTACAATCGAGGCATCCTCATTTACGCCATCCGGCTGGTGAAACTGACCATTTGCGCTCTTCTCGGTTGTCTTTCATCACCTGTAATCAGTGGCGCACAAGCAAATCCTGTGAAACGAGTTCTGATTTTCTACGAGTTGGGTCTGTCCTCTCCCACTGTTGGGCTCGTCGACCAGGAGTTGCACGAAGCCTTGGCCGGCACGCCATACGAGATTGAGCTTTATCACGAGTACTTCGAAACCATCCTGTTTCCAGATCCGCTCGCGCAGCAGGAGTTCCGTGACTGGTACATACATAAATATCGCAATCGCAGACCGGATTTGATCATCGCGCTCGGTCCTGCTCCCCTCAAGTTCCTGGTCGATTCGCACGAGAAGTTTTTCACAGACATTCCTATTGTGTTCGGAGGAGCTGCCGAGGTCGAGGCCGGCAATCCTATACTTGATGGGCACTTCACCGGGCTGTGGGAGCGATACGAACCAGAGAAAACTCTGGAAGCGGCTTTGTACCTCCAGCCAAACACTCACAACGTTGTGGTGGTCGGGGGGATATCACCTTTCGATAGGCGCCTGGAATCGCTATACAAAATCCGTCTTCACAGCTACGAACAGAAGTTGAATTTCACGTATTTGACAGATTTAGATATGCCAACTCTCCTCGAGCAGCTAAAGCATCTGCCGCCCCACACTGTTGTCCTCTATACCCATCTCGGGCTAGACGCGGACGGGACCGAATACATTGGCCCATCTCAGGCTGGTCCTGTAATTATTGCTGCCGCCAACGCCCCGGTTTTCAGCCTATGTGATTCGGACTTGGGGCACGGCGAGGTGGGAGGCTATCTGGAAAGTCTCCCCGCTGAAGGCAGAATTGTCGGCGAGATCGCCTCGCGAATTCTAAAGGGCGAGAAAGTCCAGGACATCCCAATCGGCACAGCCGCTGACGCATTCACCTTTGATTGGCGGGCCATGCAGCGCTGGGGTCTCAAAGAGCGCAATCTTCCCGCCGGCAGCATCGTACTCAACCGGCAGTCAACGTTTTGGGAGGCGTATCGCCAGTTGGTTGTTGCTGGTGTTCTCCTGCTCTTGGTTCAGACTGCGATTATTGTTGCGCTGCTATGGCAATGGGCCAAAAGGAGAAAAACACAGGAAGCGCTGAGAAAGTCGGAAGAAAAATTCTCCATCGCCTTTCGCGAGGGCCCACTCGCACTCACTCTCACCAGCGTCCATGACGATCGCTACATCGAGGTAAATGAAACATTCGAGAATTACACCGGCTGGCGGCGCGACGAGGTCATTGACCGAACTCCATCCGATCTTAGTCTCTGGGTCGATCCCGGGGAAAGATCGCGCTTCGTAGAACGGCTTTTGGACGATGGCTACGTTCGAAACCTGGAAGTCAACTATCGCACCAAGGGTGGAGAGGTGCGCACTGGTCTAGGATCGGCGGAATTGATTGAGGTTAACGGCGAGCGCTGCGCCCTTTCCGTAATCGCTGACATTACCGACAGTAAGCGCGCGGAGGCGAGGGTGCGAGAGAGCCAGGAACGCCTGGAAGGTATCGTCGCCTCGGCCATGGATGCCATCATTGCTGTCAACAGCGACCAGCACATAGTAGTCTTCAACGCCGCGGCTGAAGCTATGTTCGGTTGTGCAGCGCAGGAAGCTCTTCACAGTTCCATCGACCGCTTCATTCCGCAGCGTTTTCACTTTGCACTCGAGCAGCATATTCGCCACGCTGGCCAGCACGGAATTAACGATCTCGCCATGGGCCCCCTCGACGCCCTCTTCGGACTGAGGACCAATGGCGAGGAATTCCCTATCGAGGCCTCCATTTCCCAAGCCAGTGCAGGTGAGGGGCTGTTGTTTACAGTAATCATCCGCGACGCCACCTTGCGCAATAAGGCGGAGGCCGCGGTGCGCGAAAGCGAACAGCGCTTTCGTCTGGTTGCGAACACTGCTCCGGTGATGATCTGGATGTCGGGCACCGACATGTTATGCAACTACTGCAATCGCCCCTGGCTGGAGTTCACCGGGCGATCGTTGGAGGCCGAATTGGGCAACGGCTGGGCCGACGGAATCCACCCCGATGACCGGGAGCGCTGCTGGAATACCTACACAGCAGCCTTCGAGCGACGTTTGTCTTTCGAGATGGAGTACCTCTTGCGCCGTCATGACGGAGAATACCGTTGGATCGCTGACTTCGGTGTACCCAGATTCAACCCCGATGGTTCCTTTGCTGGCTATATCGGTTCCTGTCTCGACGTCACACAACACAAACTGGCGGCACAGGCCCTTTCCAGTGTGAGTTGTAGACTTATTGAAGCGCATGAAGAGGAACGCACCTGGCTTGCGCGAGAGCTTCACGACGATATCAACCAGCGCCTGGCGTTCCTGACCGTAACTCTGGATATTGTGAAACGTGGCCTGCTCGCGGATGTGGCCGGAGCAAGCCGGTCCATTAGTGAGGTTAGGGAACAGATCATAGATCTCGGGAACGACATTCAGGCTCTTTCGCATCGCTTGCATTCTTCAAAACTCGACTACCTGGGCCTTGCTGCCGCCGCGAGCGCTTTCTGCAAAGAGTTCTCCGAACGCCAAGGTGTACGTGTTGATTTTAATGGCGAAGCCGTTCCGAAGAACTTGTCCAAGGAGATCTCCCTCTGTCTCTTTCGGGTGCTTCAGGAAAGTCTGCAAAACGCCAAGAAACACAGCGGTTCTCCGCATTTACAAGTATCCTTTACCTACAACTCGGATAAGATCGAACTTACTGTGCGGGACTCGGGAACCGGATTTAATGTCGAGCAGGCTATGATGGGACACGGCTTAGGTATAGCAAGCATGCGGGAGCGGCTGAAACTCGTGGACGGCGTACTCTCCATCGACTCACAGGCTCAGAAGGGAACTGCAATTCATGCCACTGTCCCTCTTATTCTTGTCAGAGAGCTCGCGGATGCCAGAAGAGCTTGAAATATGCGAGTTCCATGCTAGCCGAGATGTACTTCCCTGGTTCGAAACAAGAGGAATTACCGGTTGCTACTATTTGAGCCATCGTTGAAGAATCGCTTGCCCTGAAGAACCGCATCCACTGCTGTCAATAGATCAGCTTCGGCCTGCATTTTCAGAACGTAGCCCCTCGCTCCTAAGCTGATCGCTTCCTCTATCACTTCCGGAGAGGATTCCTGGGTAAGAAAGATAATCTTCGAGCTGGGAACCAACGTGAGGATTCGACGAGCAGCTTCGATTCCATTGAGCCCAGGGAGCCCGATGTCCATTAGGATCAAGTCCGGTGTCAACTCCTGCGCCTTTTCGACTGCTTGCAATCCGTCCGAAACTCCGCAGATGACCTGCAAATCCGGCCGCGTCTGGAGAAGCGAAGAGACAATAACACGATAGGGCTCAAAGTCTTCCACTGTCAGAATCCGCGTAATATTTCGCGGACGATTTGATGTCTCGGAAATTGGGCTTGACTCCTGGACTACTCTCTCTGGAACGAGTGATAAGCGCAAACGACAGTGGTATGTGTCCCAGGATCTCTCTCGGTTCCCTGGGGATGGGAACCTTCCGCAATGCTCCAGTAGAGTGTGCCTCTTGTGCAGACAATAATCAAGAGTCACGCCACAGCCAGACGTCTAACTTGCCCATGTTCAGAGAAAGGGCTCCCAAGGCAACTTCTCTGCCGCTGTGAGCATTTGAGGGTCGGAATCATACGAAGATTCCAGCGTTTGGAACGCAAAGGGAACGGATGTTGCTCAGGACTGCTGCAAATTATCTGGGAACTAACACTTAGCGCTCCGAACGGCAGGGTCACATCTTCTCTGTCAAAAGTGACAGTGGTCGGCGACGGGGACTTGCATAAAGCTCAGGTGGTTCGTCAGGGAATGCCTGCACGCGGGTAATTCGATTTCCTCCCAACCATGCTTTCCCACTTTCGTCGTTCGCGAGGTTATATGACCAAGTTGACTGTTTCAGCCGCTCTGCTACTCAGCGGATTTCTTTTCGCCGGCCAGGCGTTGTTCGCTCAGCATGACGCAGGTAAACGCACGCAACTCGCTGTCGCCAATCCAGCAGGGGCATCCGTGCGGCACCTGCAGGATACTCAGGGAGTTCCAATTTTCAAGATTACTCCTACGGATAGCAACGTTAAGTTCGACGTGGAAGCGTCCGTGTCAATTGTGGGAAAGTTCGACAAGTGGGACGCCACACTGACCTTTACTTCCACTGATGTCTCCACGGGCGTTCTGGACATCAAGATTCAGGCCGACAGTGTGGATACAGGAAGCGGCATGAAGAACGGTAAGTTGAAGGGAAAGGATTTCTTCGACGTCAAGCAGAATCCGATGATCACGTTCAAATCAACCAAGATTGAACAAACCGGACCCGACACATTTGCAGTCGACGGCGACTTTACGATTCGTGGCGTAACACGACAGGAAAAGCTGACCCTGACGGTTACCGGTAAAGGGACCGGTTCAGGCACGATTTCTGGGATAATGGCCTTCGACCGCAAGAATTACGGAATGAACAGCGGTATCCCCTTCATCAAGATCGCCAACCGCGTCGAGGTCAGCGTCAATCTTAAGGCAGATCGAATTAGCGGGCCTCCAATCGCCCTGAAGTAACGACCGTTCTGGTTTTGTGATTGCCTCTGCGCTTTATTCGCGCAATCACGATCACTTTCTGCTCACCGCTGAACCGTCTGTTAGAAGTGACAGTAGTGGCTACTTACTCTTTCCAACAACCTTACGCAAGCAATATTGCTTATCCGGCTGAATGATTCGCGTTGACGGCTGTAAATCTGAAATGACCGGCAACGTATCTGCGCTTTTTGATTTGTGCCGCAGAAGCGAAAAAAATTCCATGGCTTCACGAATGCCGAACCAAGTTGCGAAACCAGAAGGTGATCTTCCATGAGGCATCGCCACTTTGTTTTGTTTATAACCGCTATTCTACTATCAGCTCTGCTACCTGTCCGCGCCGCGGCCCAATCAGATAACTCCAGTCAAGCGGTCGACCAATTGAGCAAGCGCCTGGATGAACTCCGTGCAGAAATGAACAAGATCGAGGCGCAGCTTTCCGAACTAAAAGGCTCCAAGGGCACTCCCGCGGCCAGTGCCGCCGCGACTCCAGCCCCCGCTGCTACTTCTGGACGGGAAGGAGCGATCCAGGCCAACCTGCCCCCTGCACAAGGCGCGACCTCCAGGCAAGTGGGTAAGGCCACCGCTACCTACAATACATTCTCCGAGGATACGCTCGCCGCCGCCCGCTACAACAACGTTCCGCTCGATCCGAAGTACCACGGTTTCTTTGTGCTACCTGGAACCGAGACCCTTCTGAAAATCGGCGGTTATTTCAAGACAGATTTCATCAACGACTTGAAACCGGCGGGGAATTCCGACTCGTTTATTCCGTCTTCGTTTCCCGTTCCCCAACCAACCAATGTAAATAACTCGACGGTCTCCATCCGACCAACACGGCTGAGTCTCGATTTTAGAGTTCCCGGCGCAAGAGTGGGCGAGGTGCGCTTCTACCTGGAAGGAGATTTGTTTGGAACCAACTCGACTACTCCTCGCTTGCGACATGCTTACGCGCAGGTACGAAATGTCTTGATTGGCCAGACGTTCTCAAACTTTATGGATCCAGACGCATTCCCTGACACCTTGGATTTTCAGGGGCCCAACGGAATGATCAGCATTCGTAATCCGCAATTTCGTTATGGCTTTGCTTTGACTCCGAGCACGACTTTCTACGTCTCAATTGAAAAGCCGAGCTCCGACGTTGCTTTCAAGACCCCGGAGTTCACTGCTCAACCCAACGCTCCGAGCCCTGATGGAACGATTCGCCTCCGCCAGGAATTTGAAGGTGGACATTTTCAGGTAGCGGGAATCTTTCGTTCGATCTCTGCTTCTGTCGGAACAGGTCCAACTGCGAAAACAGATTCCGTGTTTGGATGGGGTGTGAATACCTCCGTCGGGCTAAAGACATTTGGCAAGGACAATCTTATCTTTGCTGTCGCGGCTGGACACGGAATTTCCCGCTATATCCAGGACACTTCAGGACTGGGAATCGATGCCGAAGTCGCCTCGGGAGCCAGCCCTCACCTGGAAGCCACTCCTGCGGTGGGAGTCGAGGCAGCTTATCAGCACTATTGGTTAAAAAATCTACGGTCCAGCGCAGTTTATTCCTACGCCGCAGTGAACGATACGAACCTCGCGCCCACCACCGCCTATAACCACGCCACCTACACCGGAACTAACCTGATCTGGAATCCCTATGGCACGCTCAATGTCGGTGCGGAGTTCCTATATGGCTGGACGATGCTCCAGAACGGTCTGAAAGCAAACGCGCCGCGAATCCAGTTGAGCGCGAAGTACAGTTTCGTGAAGACCGACCCAGACCGCTAGGGTGCCCTAGGCATTGTCGCGGTGACCGCATCCGGCAGGCCGGCGGCAGACGTGCAAAAGAGGAAGCAGAGGCTTTGGCGGGAAAAGTCAATCGCGGTCTTTCGAGAGATTAGCCCTTGGTTTCGCAAATTTACTGGGCTATCAGCGAACCAATTTGCTGCATGACCTGCTGGCAGGCTTGCCTGTGGCTGCCGTCGCACTGCCAGTCGGTGTGGCGTATGCGCAACTGGCGGGATTCAATCCCGCCTTTGGACTGTGTTTAAGTATTCTCCCTCAAGATTTATCCCACATTGCAATGCGCGACCGCAGCGTTTAAAGAGATCCAAGCGCCAGTTACGGAGGAAGGTGCAACGGCAGAATAGGTCACGCCGTTGGGTTTGGCTCTCGCGAGTGCCACCTGACGCTAAGACGGAAGAAACTGTGAAGCTTGCAGATGGCTAGCCGACCGCGAAACGCCCAACTCCAAACCTTTTCGTGATCCCGACTAAGCCTTGTGCAGCTTTAATTAAGGATATGAACCAGTTCGGCTGCAACTCTTTGAAGAATGTCCCTCCCAAACTACCGAAGTAAGCCGGGCTCCAACCTCAACCCGGTACCTTCGGCTGTGCCTTATTGAGCTGTAAGTATTGCCAGTGTCTGAACTGTGGCTAGAGCGCATGATGGAGGACACAACGCGACCCACATCATCGACTTGGCAAATCATAGAGCCTTGTCAGGTTAGGAGTGATGCTCGATGGCAAAGAAGCATGACGACGATGGACGCATAAAACGCAAGGAATACGAGAAGGAAATAAGGCGTCTCCAGGGCGAACTATGCAAACTTCAGGACTGGGTTAAGCACCGAGGTCTTCGCGTTATCGTCATCTTTGAAGGAAGGGATGCAGCTGGAAAAGGTGGCACCATTCGCGCGATCACCGAGCGGGTGAGTCCGCGGATTTTTCGCTTGGTCGCACTGCCTGCGCCATCCGACCGCGAAAAAACTCAAATGTACTTCCAGCGGTATATGGCGCATTTCCCAGCAGCTGGGGAGATCGTAATTTTCGACCGAAGTTGGTACAACCGCGCTGGCGTTGAACACGTCATGGGCTTTTGCAGCCCGGAACAACATGAGAAATTTCTTGAACTCTGCCCCATTACTGAAAATTATATCGTTGACTCCGGAATCATCCTGATCAAGTACTGGATGGAAGTTGGACAGAAAGAACAACATCGTCGGTTTGAGGCTCGCATCAAAGACCCGGTTCGGCAATGGAAACTCAGTCCAATGGATCTGGAGTCCTATCGGCGCTGGTACGAATATTCCCGCGCACGCGACGCGATGCTCGACGCCACTGATACCAAGCATGCGCCGTGGTACATTGTTCGCTCCGATGATAAGAAAAGAGCGCGGCTCAACTGCATCACGCATCTGCTGAGTATGATTCCCTACAAAAAAGTTTCACGCGAAAAGGTAGAGCTCCCCAAACGCAAGTCCAAGGACAGCTATGACGACCAGGCGCCGCTGTCGAGTCGGCAATTTGTCCCGGGAAAATACTGACGCCCACTCCCGCCGGTATGCTCCAAAACGGCGCTGGCCACACTGTCGCTATTGCCAGTTGGCGTGAGCTTGGATTCTCCGGATTATGATCTTGCAAGCCTCCAATCGAGAAAAGCTGATCTTCGGGTTCTCTAGGGACTCGTTGTCAAAGGGCAAACCGTCTGCATTGCCCGGACCCATGCCCGGCTCCCGGCCGAGCCGCATGCTCATGAAGATGCGGCGCATTATTTTACTTCTCTCTCTTTTTCATGCTCGCGGGATGTGTGCCCAAGACCTTGCCCCGCGCGCTTATATCATCACGCCTCTTCATTCCAACGCTGTTACCTTGACTTATTCCTTTTACAACGGGGAAATCATTTTTGACGGAAACTTGCCGATTACGGACTCTTCCGCTCGCATAAACGTATCTGTGCTTAGCGCCTACCACTCATTCAACCTCTTCGGCCGCACAGCTAGTTTCTTGGCTTCCTTGCCCTATGGGGTTGGAAATTTCCATGGGACCGTTGCTGCGGCGGAGACTGTGGCGTATCGCTCCGGGCTTCTGCCTGCAACCCTTCGATTCTCCGTGAACCTGATTGGCGGTCCCTCCATGAGCGTTGAAGAATTTCGCAAATGGCGGCAAAAGAACATTCTTGGAATCAGCTTCAAGCTGGTACCCCCAACGGGTCAGTACGATCCTACGAAACTCATCAATTACGGAACCAATCGCTGGGCCTTCAAACCTGAACTTGGTTATTCCCGGCGATGGGGTCATTGGATTGTAGATGCCTACGGAGCGGCCTGGTTCTTTACAACGAACTCCGAGTTTTTTTCGCGTAACCAGTTCTCACCCGGCGTCAACACGCAGTCGGAGAGCCCCATTGGCGCTTTCGAAGGCCATCTAAGCTACGATTTCAAACCTCGACTTTGGGTCTCTCTGGATGGCAATTATTGGTTCGGTGGCACCACTGCTTTGAATGGTGTATCAAATCCAGGTACATTCCAGCGCAATTCACGCGTAGGTTTAACTACATCCATCCCAGTGAGCAAACATCAGTCCCTAAAGTTCAGTTATAGTGCCGGCGCGTACGTTCTGTACGGCGGAAACTACCATAATGTTTCTGTTGCTTGGCAATACTCCTGGTTTGGTAGGCCAAATTAATTCATGTGGCGCGAGATGACTCGCTCCAGCCTGCCACCAATATGGGTGTCCAGATCGAACGAACACCCGGGCAATCCGTGACAACCAGGAGAGCACTAACGATAGGACGGGATATCCACCTACGCAGTTTTGTCCGTGGCACGCCGAAGTTGATAGAAAGTTTCCAATTTCGCGCCTCGAGTTGACTGCCCTAAAGCAAATGCGTGGCTGCTCTGGGGCAACGACGGCTCACCCCCGCACATGAAACCATAAGTAGGAATACACATTAAAGGCGCTTGGCAGCCTCTACTGCAGGAAAAGCTGCGGCGGAAAAAAAGGTTTAGGATGTCTGTCACACAAATTCTATTAGTGGAAGATTTTGTACCCTGGCAACATTTTATTTCGATGAGGCTCGAGTCAGAAATTGACTTGCAAGTCATCTCGATCGCAGCCGATGGATTGGAGGCAGTTCATAAAGCCAAAGAACTTCAGCCTGACTTGGTATTGATGGACCTCAGCCTGCCAGGGATGAATGGCATTGAGGCGACCCGACAGATACGCATTCTCTCTCCCGGTGCCCGGATCCTTTTCTTAAGCGAGCATGCCGATTCCAATCTCATTCAGGCCGCCTTAGACGCTGGCGCCTGCGGCTACATTCTGAAGTCCGATTCCGGCGCGGATCTCATTTTGGGAATCCGAGCTGTGCTTCTTGGCCAGCAATTTGTCAGCCGCAGCTTGGCGAATTGGCGCAAGAATTCCGATTCCATAGATTAGGGATTTGTTGCCGATGGGAGGGGGACTGACTTCACCTGAGGCCCCGGAGAGCAATCTATAGTCTCATATGCGGGAAAGATGCAGACTCGGATTGAACGACCCGGAGGAAAAATGTTTCGGGGGATGCCAGGATGATTTTCCCGCGGCGTTTTTTAATCGCACCGGCCCTTTGCCACTCGCTCAGAATGCGGCTCGCAGTGTAGGGCGTAATGCTTGCTGAGTCGGCCACCTCTTCATTGGTCAAATCCAGTTCAATGCCGCCAGCTGTTTTGTGACCGATGCTGGAGACATATCCCAGGAGTACGCCGGCCAGCCTTTCCCGCGCCGTCTGAGAAGTTAAGGCTGCGAGGGCCACAACGTACCAGGAAATATAATTTGCGGCAATAAAGAGTGCATTTTCCAGAACTCGCGGGTAACGCCGAGCGAGGGCACGAATAGTTCGGCCGTCCCAAACTAGGACGTGACACTCCTGCACGGCTTCCGTGCTGACGAGATATACCGAGGGTCGGGATAGGAGTGCCGCTCCCCCCAGGATATGTCCTGGCGTTATCCCGAGCTGGATGAGCTTTTTCCCATTGGGAGTGTCAAAAAAGCATCGAGCCCGGCCTCTCCACAGCAACAGTAGATGATCGGCGGTTTCGCCCTGGTGGGTTATGACGGATTTTGCAGAAAATCGGCGTGTCCTCGCAGACCGCAGGATCACGCGGAGCTCCTCCGGGTTCAAGTCCCTCAGCAGTTGGGTGTCACGTGGGACATCAACGGGGCGGAATTCCAAGACAGTCATCTACTCTCCAATCATGGTGCTCGCCGGCTCGTCACGCCGATTTCCTAGCCTACTCAAGAGCATAGTGTCCCCCGCATCTATTCTCAAACGCGCGTCTTGAAGTGATTCCGCTATCGGCTTAATGACACGATGCCTCATCCACGAACTGGCCGTTCGCCGCCATCGCTGCCAAGGCGTGGGCGCAGTTCAGGATGCTTTGGTCCAACGGATCATTGTTAAGCGCGTCAGGGGATATGTAGGTTCTGGTTCTGTTCGCTTCCAGAAATCGATCACTCAATTCGTTCATGTGATTGAACACATTCGTAAGCAACACGAACGCATTCCGGTCCGATTCGGTTGATCCCGCCACCTGAACTAATCTTAGACTCTTCCTCGCTTCATCCCGAAAGTTCGCCATCCAGTCATCTGTTACTGGATACCCGCGCTGGACCGCATTCGTCAGTGTGCTTCGCCATTCTCGGACGATAGACATCTCCTCGATTGCCGCCCGAATGAACTCCTTGGAGAGGCCCACGGTAGCAGGCTGGCTTCCCGAAGAGGATGATAAGTCTGCGTGCGCTGATGATCCTGGCAGCGTCAACGCCATTTGGTTTCCGTTGAAGTTGATCGAGGCGTTCGCAATCTGGGCCAGTGCCTGTATTTCGACATAGAACCGCCCGCCCATCTCGACAACCGCCAGCTCACCGGTGTGTCCAGTCACGATGAGTGTCCGATGCTGCTGCCCAGCTTGAACTATCACGAAAGTAAGCGAACACAAAAGCAAAACGAAAATTAGCCCCGCGCGCAATCGGTTCTTTGCCATGGCTTACCTCCAGAAATAGAGCTTGGCTCCTCGTTGATTCTTAGGCCGCGCATTTAATTGGCGGCGACCTGGCCGATCTTGATCAGCTCATAAGTGAGACGCCGTCTCGGTAAAATGAAGGAACGCATCGAATTCCGCTCGGATGCTGCCCCAAGTTCTTGTTGATCCTCGGACCCGTAAGTCACCTGCGTTATCCGTTTCGTATGACGTTCTCTGCGCATTGAATCCTACGGATCACGAACTGTAACTCGAGCAGGCGCACAATCGGCTGGGCTCTCCGCGGGAGCCGGCGGCCCCCGGTTAAATCCCGCATCTTTCTAGCTACTTCGTGAGTGCCCTCGCCTGCTCTTCGGACTCCCGGCGAGCGGCAGCGAACTATCGCGCGGCCGCCTGTGCAGATTTTTCGGCGCGCTTGGATGCCTCATACGTAGCCCTATACCCGCGCGCGATTGACCGTACGCCGCGGCCGATTTCCTCATACGCTTCGTCAGGCAGATTGGCCAGGGACACGCGCAGCGACCAGTCAGGTGCCTCGAAGCCTCCTCCGTTCAGCAGCACAATCCCGTGATCCTCGGCTAGCCGGAAAGCGAGGTCGAGCGGGTGCACGTTTTTCTTTAGGTAATCCACGGCTTCCTGGCCGATGTTCTTTCGCGCCCAAAACTCAAAGTCGATCAGTCCGTAGTAGGCGTTGTATAGGGTGTTCGGGGCAACCTCGATTCCTAAACCTTCGATCATTGCCTTGGCGCGCCGGTGAACGATCTCCATGCACGCTTTCTGATACAGTTTTGCCTCATCCATCATCTCAGCTAGGGAAAACAGGCTCATCATGACCTGCTGGGGAAGTGCCAGACCGGCGGTGTGATTAAGAGCCACATCCCGGCTGTCAGCCACGATCCGGTCTATGAACCTGATCTTGCGCGGCTCGAGGACTAACGTGCCATACCGTTTGTCGAGCGCTTTCAGGTCGGCATCCGGGAGTTTCGCAATCATCTTGTCGAAGATGTTGTTTTCGTGGACCGCGATGACGCCTAGACGCCATCCGGTGCACCCGACATATTTGGAGTAGGAGTAGACTCCGATCGTGTTTTCGGGCAGTTCACCGAGCAGGGATCGGAAATCATTCACGAACGTTCCATAGACGTCGTCAGTCAGCAGCATGAGGTCGGGCCGCTTCGTCTTCACAAGATTTGCGATCTTGCCGATCACTTCTTTGCTCAATGCGACGCCGGTTGGATTGCCGGGATTAACTAGGAAGAACGCCTTGACCTTGGGATCTTCCAACTTTTTCAGCTCTGTGTCAGTGAACTGAAAGCCGTTCTCTTGCGGGGCCTGTATGGTGATGAACTTCAGGCCGTAGTCCTCGAGATGCGGTAGTTCCAGATAGGGCGTAAAAATTGGCGTTCCTAATGCGATCGTGTCCCCTGGATGGAGCAGGCGATTCGCCTTCATCGATTTGAAGATGTAGCACATTGCAGCGGTTCCACCTTCCACCGCGTACAGGTCAAATTTGCCGGCTGGCCGTGGATCCCCACACATTGCCCACATCAGGTATTCGTGTACGATGCGCTCGTTGTGTACCAGCATGCGGTCAGGGACCGGGTAGTTGTCGCCAATGATCGAGTCCACAAGTTCGTGGACAAATGCATCGGATTCGAACCCAAATCTCTTCACCGCAAACGGCACCATTGCCGAGAGAATGGACGCACCGGGCATATCCGCGTGCTTGGTGAGCCACGCCTCCAGACGGCTTGCGATACCTTGCGCCTGCGGCATTCCGCCAACGCCGGCGGGATGTTCCATCGCTCGCTTGCTCTCAGTGATTGCAAACTGGCCAAGCAGGAAGAAGGCCTCGCGCGGTTTGGTAGCGATCCAGTTCGGATTGCCGCGGCCGGCATTGAGGAATGCCGACTGTGTAGTCCGGGAGGTTTTCTTGGCCAGCCTGATTAGCTTGTCTTTAATCTCGAATGGGCCCAGCTTTTCGAAGTCTTGTAGATTAATGGATTCCATGAGTTTCTCCCTTCGGATATTTATCGCGCCAGAAGCACGATCAGAACCATGCCCCAAATCGTAAGCAGAGTGTTGCCGACGGCGTAGGTCACGGTGTAGCCAAGAGCAGGAATTTGGCTTTCGGCTCGATCGCATACCAGGCCGAGTGAAGCCGTTGTGGTGCGGGCACCGGAGAGGATGCCGAGTAGAATGGCGTCATGAAAGCGAAAGATATACTTGCCAACGTACATGCCCAGGATTAGTGGCAGAGTAGTGGCCACTACTCCCCACAGGAACAGGTTGATGCCCTGGGTCCGCAGACCGTTAACGAATCCCGGACCTGCTGAAATGCCCACAATGGCGATGAAGATGTTCAGGCCCACCGAGTTCATGAACCAAACGGTCGAAGTCGGGATGCGGCCGAACTTGGGATGAACCGAACGTAGCCACCCGCAAATCAGTCCCGAGATCAGTGCGCCGCCGGCGGTTGAGAGCGTCAGTGGAACGCCGGATACCTTCCACACCAGAGCACCGATCAGCGCGCCCACTGTGATGCCGGCGCCGATGAACGCTACGTCTGCGACGTCGGTGGGGCGATCCGGGACGCCCAGCATCTTGATTGCGGACTTGGTGTCCTGGGTGCGCCCGGCCACGGTAAGGATGTCGCCGCGGTAGATTGTCGTATTTGGCAGAATGGGTATCGAGGTGGCAACTGCACCCCGTGTGATCTTGCGCAGGAACACACCTCGGGAAGAGGGGAGTTGTGCCAATTCGACCAACGTCTTCCCATCTACTTCCTTGTTGGTTACGTAAACGTCGACGCCTTCCACGGGGACACTCAACAACTCGGGATCGTCGACCTCTATTGAGACACCTTCAATAATGCTTGCGACCGCCTCGCGTGAGCCTGAGGCCGCGACCATTTTTGCGCGTTCGCCCATAATACTCACGAGCGCCTCGCGAGCACCCGCTACCGCAACAACGTCACCCTGCTGCAATACCGTGTCCGCAGTCGCCTCTTCGAGGACCCCGTTACGCCGAATCCGTTGAATGAACACGCGTGCTTGCGGGAGCAACGCTTCGGCCTCAGCAGCTCGGAGGCCGATGACTCGGGCGCCCGGTTGTACGCGGAACGCTCGCATTTCCCACCGGTGCCACGCTGTTCCGGGCCCACCTAGCTCCTTAGCGCCTCCATATTTTTGCTCATAGTCTTTACATGCTTTGACGAGGTCAAGGCGAAGCAGTGCCGGGCAAACCACCGCTATCACGATCGCTGATCCTACGGTCCCGAACATGTAGCTTACTGCGTAAGCGACCGGCATCGAATCGAGCAGCTTCTTGGCTTCATCGGCGGCCAAACCCAAACGATTGATGGCATCCGTGGAAAGACCCATTGCCGCTGAAATTGTCTGCGACCCGGAGTACAGGCCGGCTGCGTATCCAAGGTCGTAGCCGGCGATTTTGGCCACCACGACGGCGACCGCCAAACTAAAGGCACATTGCACCACCGCGAACAACGCCTGCGGTACACCATCCTTGGCGACACCGCGGACGAATTGCGGTCCGACCCCGTAGCCCACCGCGAACAAAAACAGCAAAAAGACTGTCGCCTTGAGCGGTTGCGAGATACTTATCCCGATTTGTCCGATCAAGACGCCTGCCAGCAGTGTTGCGGTGACTGACCCCAAACCGATGCCCTTGAACGTAAATTTGCCGAAGTAGTATCCAAATGCGAGCGTAAGGAAAATGGCGATCTCTGGATACTGTCGGAGAGTCGCAGCGAACCATGTCAGTATGAACATCGTCGTTCTCCTTGAAACGAATCTCGGTTTTCTGCTCTTGCTCTACGACTACAGCTATGGGGTCCACCGCTCGTGCGCTAGAGTCCTCAGTCCGCAGCGTGTGCCCGCGCCGCCTTCCGCTTCGCGTGCTTTGCGTCGTTTGCGCCGTTGCTCGGTGTCTTCGCCGATTGCAGGAATGCCGGATTCAGCAGCTTCAAGCCAAGCGTTGCGCTGAAACCGTGGATTTCCTTTACGTCGAGCTTGCGCATGAACTCGATGGTTTGCGCGTCGATCACCTGGCCGGGAACCATGATCGGAAATCCTGGCGGATAGGGAATCACGAAGTTTGCCGATACCAATGCTGGCCCTTCTTTTAAGCGTTTATCGATTTCGGGGCTGAAGAGCTTCAAGTGTTCGCATTCTTTCTCACGGTATGCGGAAAAGAACGCCGAGCGCATGTCCCCTTCACTCGTGATGCTCGAGGGATCTTCCCGGAAGTGGCCGTAGAAGGAGCTGAAATTCGGAAGATTCGGTACATCCGTCATCAGAGATTTCACGCGGGCAGCAAACGTTTGTTTGGCCGCACTGCCGCCATCCGCAAGTTTCTTTTCGATGCCCTGTGAAATCTGGACTAGGACTTTTATGAGTTGAGCGATGTCGCTACGCGTATTGTTAATGTTGGTTTGCAGCAGCACGCTGTTTCGCGAGGTCTTGTTGAGCTGAATGTCGTACTCAGCCGCCAGCAGATTCTTGAACTGCGTGCCGTCAAAGCCCGCCGCCCCGCAAACCAGGGTCAGGCGAGTAACATCCAGGGCGAATTCATCCTCCTTGAACGCTTCTATCGCGGTTGCCCAATTGGCTCCTGGCGTCAGGTAATCCACAAATCCGGAATTCCGGAACTCGGCAGGTATCATTTCTTCGGCACCGAGGATTCGGAAGTATTTCGAGATAAGCGAATGCGAATTCACTTCGCGGCGCAGGTCCAGCGCCAATTGGATCGCTCGGTTCACCAGCTCGTAGCCCTCCAGCTCCATCTGTCGCCGCGCCACGTCCAGGGACGCAATGATCTGCAAATTAGGAGAGGTAGAGGCGTGGGTGAATACTGCCTCGTGAAATTGCTCTTCGACGGTGTGATAATCCGGGTCCTTGACCAGCACCATGGATCCTTGCCGGAGGCAAGACATCGATTTGTGGGTTGAATGGGTTTGGTATACGCGTACGCGCACTTTTTCGGGGTTGGCCAGCAGGCGCGCTTCCAGCAGTCTCTTATCATCCGGGCGCAAGTCAGCACCCAGCTTCTTTTCCTGTTCTTTGAACGCTGCGAGGTACGCTGGATCTTTAAACTTGTTTTCCAGTGACGCCGCCGCTCCCATCGCCGTCCGCCGGCGGTAGAATGGACTAAATCGCGCGAATCCGAACCACGCCTCATCCCACAAGAAAATGAGGTCGGGCTTGATCGCCAGACATTCTTCCATCACCCTTTCGGTGTTATAGATGTGTCCGTCAAAGGTGCAATTCGTGAGCACCAGGAGACGCGCTCGATCCAACCGGCCTTCTGTTTTTAGATCAAGCAAAGCTTTCTTGATCGTGCGCAAAGGCACCGCGCCATACATCGAGTATTGCGTCAACGGGTAGGCCTCTACATAGAGGGGGAAGGCCCCGGAAATCACTGCGCCGTAGTGGTGGGACTTATGGCAGTTGCGGTCAACCAACATGATGTCGCCGGGGGCCAGCAACGCTTGCTCTACCATCTTGTTTGACGTAGACGTCCCGTTGGTCACGAAAAATACGTGGTCTGCCCCGAAAGCACGAGCAGCCTTCTCTTGCGCGACCTTGATCGTTCCCGTTGGTTCCAGCAGGCTGTCAAGACCTCCAGTCGTGGCCGAGGATTCCGCCAGAAACAGGTTTAGTCCATAAAACTCGCCCATGTCGCGAATCCAATTGGATTTGAAAATTGATTTCCCCCGTGCAATAGGCAACGCGTGGAAAGTACCTATCGGCCGTTGCGCGTACTTCTGCAAATTGTCGAAGTAGGGTGTCTCGTACCGGTCTGTAATGCCGTCGAGGATGCTCAGGTGAAGTTCCAGAGGTTCTTCCACCTGGTAGAAAATGCGTCGGATGCAGGCAGCGCCAACGTCGCCGGCCATTTTCTCTGCTTGCCGGTCGCTCAGGAAGTAGATATCCAACTCCGGCCGCAACTGTTTGAGTCCCTGGGCCAGAGCCAGACTGTATTGGCCTGAACTGGTGTCGATGCCGCTGGCTGCCAAATGATTCGAGAGAAATTCTCGCAGAACAGGATTGTTGTGTGAAGATGCCAGTGGAATTCCTTCATAGATGACGACGGCTTCAATGCTCCCGTTCAGGATTGCCCCAAGCACAGCGTCCTCGAAATTTCCAGCGAACACAGACTCATAGACAAACTTGTCCTGCGGCCGGCGTAGCTTGCACAGTTCTTGCGACAATTCCGACCACGCTGAAGGTTGAGCGGAACTCACCACCAGAACCTCGAAGTACGGGCGATACTGGGAAGCTTCACGCATCCCAGGCAGCCGATCGGCAAAGTTCAGGGACTGCTCCTCGTTCTCCCAGCCCGCAGTATTGGTGCGATAGGAATGTGTGAGTAGTGCAGTGCTGATCTTCTGTGCCATTCCGGCCGTACCGATTGCGTCACCGGCGGTGAGGCGTTCGTGGAGCGTCTTCAACAATGCTGGGCCAGGAAATGCAAAAAAATCCTCCCACTGCCGCAATTCCGCAAACGCCGAAGAGACTATTTCCCGATACCGTTCCGCCTCTTCCTTCGGCTTGTTAGCCGCGGTTTCCCATGTGCGTGCTGCTTGCAAGAGTGAGCGCCAGCGGTCCAGTCGCGCCTCCGCCACGGTGAAAAAACGGTCCAGTTGAACGCCTTGTACTTTCGTTGCGCTGCTCATGATTGCTCTCCTGTCTCGATTTCCAAGAATCCAGTCCTGCCGAATGTGCAATTAGGGACTCTCTCTGGTGGAGCTAACCCCTTCGTGAGATTTTGATCGGGATATCAAGTGCACTTTTCGAGCGACTTCTCAGGGCCACCGTTTCCACCAGCGCACACCTACACTTGTGTAGCTTCGCCGTGGCTTGCCGTTTATAGATTTAATCGCACGCGCCGGAATCCATTCCGGGCCTTTCGTCCGGAGATTAAGACAGCTTGGGAGGAGCAAAAACTGGCAAAACTGACAGGGAACCTGTCAGACGGGCTTCACTGAGAGCGAAAGGAATTCGCAAGGGTTTCGAGATTTTGGGGATAAACCCGAATCACTCCTCGCAGCGGGCAATCTATATCCGCGATCAGAAAGAGTGAGATAGCCAGGGCAATCGGCAGGATCCAGAGCAGAAATGCGCTTCTATCTTGCGCGAAATAACCTATTAATACGTTGCAAAAGATCCCGATGGAGAAGAGCAGCGCCCAGGCTGCGGGCGGGATTCGATTCCACCAGGCTGCCTGGGTGTATCCCTGCGAATTCAAGACGTCATTCATACCCCCAACAACCAGAGCAGTCACTGGATTTGGGTGATCAGACGCGGGCCCAACGATCGTCAGCCACATTTCTTTCTGCAGTCGCGCGGTCCGGACGTTAATTTGCTCTGCAATTTGCGCGTTGGAAGTTGTGAAGTAAAGGATCCGCTCATCGAGATAGCTCTTCAGCAAGGCGCGCGCTCTCGCTCCGTCGGCGGCTGGCAACAAGTCCGCCCGAACATACTCGGTCCCGATCGCATTGGCTTCCTGTTCCTCAAGAATTTTGCGCTGATCGTACCTGCTGACTGCCATCGAGAAGGTGAAGCCGACAATGAGCCCCAATAATGTCAGGGTCGCACCAAGGACGATCTTGAAATCCTCCATCATATTTGTGTCTAGGTTTCCAAGTCGGCTATGGAAGATTGCGCCCACGCGCGCTCCAAACCACAATGCGGGCATCGAGATCACAAACATCAGAATTGGGTGGTCCAGTGGATTCAACATTAGCTCTACCATTGCTTTCCGGATCTGGAGTCAATGACTGGATCAGGCAAAGCTCTGTCGGTCCGTCTCATACAAGAGGCGCCAGATCTCGGGGTTGGATACCCTTGGGCAGAATGGAGAACGTCACGGTGGGATATCTACGAAGCGACGCTACCACGTACCGATCCGTAGGACCGCCTGAGTCGTCACCCGCACACCGTCTTGTGGGTGAATTGTACCCAGATCCCCCATCCAGGTGTGTGTGTACTGCACGCTTACCAGGCGCCAGGCAAAAGCCCTCGTCAACACCACATCCACTCCCCCGCCCAGTGCAACACTCGGCCCATTGTTGGACACTTCCACAGACCAGTCCTCGCGTTTTGGGTAGTGGGCCAACGTTCCGCTACCGTCATTCCATTCTTCCATCAACTTTGTTCGCAACTCCGGGTTATCCGTCTCATGAGTCACCTTCCGTCCCCCAAACAGAAATTCAGCGTAAGGAGAGAATTTCTGAGCTGCCCGAGGTGTCCATCTCAAGCCGCCGCCATAGAACAACGAATCTCCGCTCTGGTTAGACTCAGGCATGTGCAGTACCTGGCACCCGCTCACTTCCGTCACTACCTGAAGCGTCGGACTCACTCGAGCCGCCCCCGAGCCGCCGCCACCGATGCAGCTGCCTCCACCGAGGAAACTCTCGTACACCGAGAATGCTGCCAATTCTATGGGCGCCTCTTTCGGGTAGGTGCGATGGAATTCGACGCCTTGCTCCCACCCGGACCGGCGTTCAAATATGAATGGTTTTGGCCCTACCCCCGCTCTGTACTCAGCCAACAATTGGTTGCGCGTTTTCCCACTCTCTCCAAACAGTCCAAGCCGCGTGTCGCGGCTCCAAGGTACGCGGAATGCCATCATGTTGGCAAAAGTGCGGCCGGGATTCAAAAAGGATCGCGCCAGAATGATCGCCGCCCGGTTGCCAGTTCGGTTTTCCAGGCCCGTGATCAAGTACCGGTCCGCAACGTCCTCCGCGATCATCGTGACTGCTCCCAACGTGGGGGTGTCCACCAACGTGACGAATCCTGGCGACGCATGCAACATCACGTTCCCATAGGAAGCCTCGCTTGCCGGTCCGATTTTCCATTGCGTATGCCACACGGCGCTGAATGCCATCGATCGCAGTACGCTGATGAAGTAATCCCGCCCGTCTCCCCATTGCACAGTTCTGTATCGCGGATCGTTCTGTCTCAAGATGTACCCAAACACCGATCCTTCGATGGAATGGCCCACATACGGCGCCATAAAGCTATCGCCGTCGCTCCAGCCCCGCAGACTGCCCAACGAGTGGGCGTAGTTCTGAAACCAGTGCCCGTTCAGCGTGTCCCGTGTTCCGGGTTCGGTAGCGGTACGAAACGCATGCATGATTCCCGTGTAGTACAGAGATTCCATCATCGCAGGCATCCAGCGGACTCTCATGTCTGCTTTCGGCTCTACTGCCGGCTGGATTGAGGCATTCTCAGATGGGTTTGTCACCGCCCTTCCGATTCCATCCGATCTCTTCGGTGACATTCCTATCGGTATATCGAATAGAGTGTCGTGCAGCGTTTGCGTGTCTGCCGTAAGGGGCGGCAAGTCATCCCGTGATTCATCGAAGAATTGCGATTGCGCATGCAGCACGTGGAAGTAGCCATGCGACATCTCAATAACCGATTGCGCAGCAACGGGCCATGCAGAAAGCCATAAGGCGCCCAGTCCGCAGAGAACAAAAATTGTCCCTCTCTTCATCGTCATTTGTATCTCTCCGACTCTCTATGGAGGGTTGCCAGATTCCACACATCGAAGCTAAGGGTGAGCCACTCTGCCTCCTACTGTTAGAAGTGTCAGGCGTACCCCGCAATTGCCGGCAGGCCTGCCTTGAACTACTCCCCACTGAAGGTGAGTTCATTTCCCCCTCGCTTGTCACGATGGAATTGGTCCGTGCTCAAGCTCACCCGGAACACAAGAGGGCAAGCCCCTGGAGGTGCGAACCTGATGTACTCAGAAGATTGGAGAATTCCTCACGACGTTACAGGTTGAGCAAATACGATTCCTCGACGCCTGTGTTCGGTGTGCTGGATATTCTGGGTAGAGCCGTGCGCAATGTTGGTAATAAGGTCGCGCCGCTGAAATCTGCACAATTCCAGATGCTGTAGGCCATCGCGGCGGCCGAAAACTATAACAGCGGCGTTGAGTAATGGCAACTACGTCATGTTGGCGCGAGCGTCGTAAAATGTGATCGAGGAGCAAACACTGTTCAGTCAGATCCGTTGGGTTGTCTTGATCGCATTGATCAGTCAGGTTTCACAGTTTGTTTGGCCTGTTCGCGGGTTCTCTTCTGCTCTAGCGCCATTTTGTAAGCCACGTAATACTTATAGATATTGGCCACGTACTGTACGGTCTCTTGCCCGATGTCTTTTGCCACAACCAGTTCCACATTCCCGAACCACTTGTTGGGGTCGAGGCCTTCCTCCTTCGCTTCTTTGCGTAAGCGAACGATGCGGTTCTGGCCCGCGTTGTATGCAGCGAAGGTGAAAAGAGTTTTGTTCATATGGTCGATGCCGGGCTCGTTGAAGTAAGTATTGGTGATATGCGCCAGCATCTTGGCGCCTGCGTGAATGTTGTTTTCTGGATCGCGGACGTTCGGAATGGAGATGGGCTTGGCTGCGGCGTATTTCGGCAAAACTTGCATGACGCCGACCGCGCCGCGGGGACTGACCCGGTCTTGATTCAGCATGGATTCCTGATACCCCTGGGCAGCGAGCATAAGGTAATCGAAATTGTATTCAGCTGCGTATTTCTGAAAATACTGCACGTAGGATTGGAACTTCTTCATCTCCGCTTCGGAGGTGGAATTTTTGACCCACTTGGTGTCTTTCGCGTAGCGCTTGATGATTGTATTCCCGAACACCGTTCCTTGGCCGTGCGTTTTGATGAAATCGTCCATGACTGCTTTCAATTGGGGGCTGCCCTTGCGCATAGCCCATCCCAGCTTTCCGTCTTCCTTGATGACGGCGGGAGTCACGACGATATTGGGAAGCACCTTGGCCCATAGTTGAGCGCGGAAGTTGAACGCCACGGTCGTGGGTATAAGTCCGGCATTCTCCATTTCGAGCAAATCTTCTTCTGTTAAATTCGGATCCACCGCATTGACTTCTATTTCTGGCTTACCAGCCTGCTTGAATCGCTCGTTTAACTTATCGAGCTCTGCTTTTGCCAGGGTGGCCCCGTTGACGTAGATGGCCTTTCCACTCAAGTCGTCAACACTGTTGATGGCAGGAAAGGACTTGGAGGTGACCACGACCAGTCTGACGTCGCCAGCAATGGGTGCGGTGAAGTCGACGAGTTTCTCGCGTTCCGGAGTGATGATGATGCCGGTGCAAGCGATGTCTCCAGTGCCATCGTTTAACGCTGCCAGCAATTGTCCGGGAGGCATGGGGAGGTAGACCACCTTGAATTTCCTCGCCCCGGTCTTGAGCTGCTTGTTGATTACCATGGCGAATTCCTCCATGGCCTCGGCGATGGCTCCGCGAGGACGGCCCTTGTCGTAAAAGAAGCCGGTCCGATTGATGACCACTAAGACGCGGAGGGCTCCGCGTTTGGCGATTTGATCCCAATCGCCAGTGGCGCGGCCAAAGTCGTTCGGCAGCGCCAGTACCGTGGTTTGCTTGCCAGTACTGGCGTCCGTGGTGTCAATGGTAGGGGGAGTTACAGCCGGAGTGGCCGGAGCGGTTGACTGCTGGGCCGACGGCGGAGAATTCGGCTTGGAAGTGCATCCCGTGAGAGCAAAGAAGGCAATTGCCAGGGGCATTGCAAGGGCAGTCACATTGAGCTTTGAAGGATTTCGCCGAGCGGGCATATGGGCTCCTTGGTCGGCACGGCAAATTCGGTTGACGTTCACAGTGGCAGTGCCACCAGACTATCAGCGTGACCCTAGTTACAAGCCTTGCGAATGTCACTTTTATGTTTCCACGCGACCAGTGATGTGCGTCTCGCGCGAACGAGACGCACTAAGCGGGAGTGGAAATTAGTCGGCCGAAATGATCAGCTGGGTATTGGCGTTGCCACACATCCCGTAGACGGTGCCGGGCGTGCAGGCTCCGACCGAGTAGGTGTAGCAACCGGGATGTTTGGCGGTGACGGTAATGGGGCGATCCGAGCCGCCTATGATTGCGCCCTCGTGATCAAACGGGTCGGTGCTGCCGTAGTCGATCACGAAGCCCGTGTTCTTGGAACTACTCATAAAGGTGACACTGGTGCCTACTTTGATGCAGAAGGCTTTGTTTGACTTGGCGTCGGGAATGCCAGGGGTTGCAGTGGCGTAGGAGCCTCCGCTACGCCTGATGTCGATCGAACATGGAGCAGAAGCGGAACCGCAAGTGTTCGCTGCGGCACAAATACCAGCGGGATTGGCAGCAGAGCAGACATCGCCCTTGATCTTCTTCTTGGTGTCCTGGCCAACGATGAGGCTGGTCACGAGGATCGGCAGGATGAATAGAAAACAGCAAATCATCAGATTTCGGTAAAACTTCATCAGCGCACCTCACTCCTATGAAATGAATAACCAGCACGCGGGACACCGGCGTCCCGCCTACCTCTTTAACGAACGCATTTCTCGGGCAATGCCAACGCCAAAACCTGGCCCCCCGAACGTTTCAAGCATTCCTATTTGAGCCCCTCGGGCTTGTTCCAATCGATAATGTTGTTAAGTGTCCAGGCGTTTTGGTTGAGCTGAAATTCGAGCTGTCCCTCTTTATTGATCACCAACTGTGCCGCCGGGAAGAGAGTGCCGGCGCTCTTCTTCGTGTCGGAATCGTTAAGATTGATCTCGCCCGCCGTCAGGTTGAATTCGGATGTTTGGGTGTTGTAATACGCCTCACCGAATCTGATCATGCGGTTGGTGACGAAGCGGATCTTGCGGCCCGTGGGAGTTGGGATCAGGCGAATGAAACTAAGGTCGTAGCCTAGCGTACCCGTGATGGCGATACGCCCAACGGATTTCATCTTGGTGAGCGCATTCACCAATCCCTGGTTCTGGCCCTGCTTGAAGGCTTCAATGAGAATTTGTCTGTCCTCTTCTGTGGAGTATTCGTAGATGGTCACCTTCACGTTGACCATCCTACCCAGCTGTGTGCTGGTACCCATGGCTGTCGCGTCGATGGTCTCCACTTTTCTGTCATCCGCGGAAAGAGCGACTGTGACCCCAGTAAGTAAGAGCGTGGCGAGCATCAGTCCACCGTATCTGAAGTTACGAATCTTGGATTTCCATATGTCGTTGAGTGTCATCGTTTTTCCTTATCAGCGCCGGCTAGACGCAACTGCGAGCAAAGCTCACTCCACACCTGCGCTAGGTCGCGAAGGGGTAATAATGTTCCTGCGTTAAACGCTAGTTCTATTAGCTGGACTCCGTCGACTAGCAAAAATACCAGTCACCATGAAGGGTATGTTGATGGCGGGATTCACCTCTACCTCCTTACCGTGTCAGTTAGCTGATCGGAATTTATCGTCGGATCGAGGCGCCAACTCCCGATGACTGTGAATGCCTAAGTTAATGGAGGAGCGCTTAGTGTAGAAATGGTGAACTCAGTTGCTCGCTGATTCAGAATACAGAAGGGGCTCCCTCATTGGACCGGAGGTGCCAAGATGATCCCATCGCTAGAAGGGACTCACGACCGTTATTTCATACGCTCGCGGAGATTGACCAAAAATTGGTCGGCGGATTCAAGGCGGATTAATCCCGCGCGTGGGTACTCGACGTCGAGCATGACGTAAACGATGATAACTGTGAGGACTGTGAAACCGAGAATATGCAGCCAACTCCGGTGATGACCGCTTGACATCCTAAAACCTGCCAGCAGGGAGCATATGAGACCCAGGCCGAACAGAAGTGCATAGATGATCCTCGGAGGATGAAGTCGCAGCGCCATGGTGCGGGTGGTGGAGATGTCGATCATGTTATTTAGCGCGGGGAGCAGCAACAGGCCCGCGGAGGGATGAGAATCGGAAAGTTGAGTTGCTGCTACTGCCTGGTTCCAGACCTCCTCCTGAATCTTCTTTGATTCGGCCATCTCCATTTCGGCTGCCGCCATATTCGGGAGCCTTCGGTAAGTCTCCAGCCGTGAGTCCACATAGCGGCGAAACAATTCCTGAAGTGCAGGCTGTGTCGCAGGGGACAGCAGGCGCAAGCGCAGATAAGCGGTCTCGATACAATTAACCTCCTCGGCGGTCAACATCCTTTTCTCGTTAAACCGGGCTGCCGCTCCCGAGAAGGTGAACGCCACCATCAAACCAAACAGGGCGAAAACCGCCCCCTCGACTGTGCCAAGACCGCCGCGTTCGCCTTCCGACTCATTCGGACGGCGCCGGACACCATAACGGCGGCCGATTTCGAGCAGAAGCAGCATGCCGATGAGAAGTAGCAAAGCAAAAAGTAGAGCGGAAATGGGAGGTTCCACGTGAGGCGCTCCTTTTGTGAATCCACTGTTCCTGAATCCTGCGTCACCTAGCCACGAAAAGTAACCAAGGCGTGCCGATCAGCAAAAACAGAAGCATGCAGTAAACCGTAGTCAACAAACCAAGTCGGTAGAGTTCACCCTGAGTGAGGTAGCTGCTCCCCACGAAGATCACGTTTTGGCTACCGCCTTGGGGGGTAATCGTCGAAAAGTAGCTACTCGCAAAGAGCAGGGCAAAAGCCATTAAGGGCGCGGGAACGCCGGTCTTCACGCCGACACCCAGGAATACGTCGAAGAGAGCCAATATCTGCGCGGTCTGGCTGACGAACATATAGTGCATCAATACGTAAAGCACCAACAGAACGACGTACGCAACGGGCCAGGTGATGCCACCGAGCAGAGAAGTCAGTCGCCCTCCGACGTAACCCATGAAGCCGAGTTCGTTCAACTGGCCGCTCAATGCAAACAGCACTGCGAGCCAAATAAAGGTGACCAGCGTACCTCCCTGCAGATTAATGTCTTCAAGCGAGAGGACATTGGTTGCAAGCAGCGCCCCAAGACCGGCGAACGCTACCGCAGCGAGACTCAAGTTCAGGGTCCCCGCCATCACCCATCCAGTCACCATGAACGCAAAAGCCACCGCAACGATCCATTCGTCTCGCGTAAGAGGTCCCATGGTGCGCAGAGCGTCGCGTGCGGCCTTCGGCGCATCGGGTGTTTGTGTCACGCTGGGTGGAAACAATTTGTATAGGATGAGAGGAAGCGAGGCGATCATCGTCAATATCGGAATCGACGCCGCAATCATCCATGTGCCGAAGTTAATCTTCACCCCATATTGCTCGGCCAATGTGACGGCGATTGGATTGCCCGAGGTGGCTGTGAGCCAGAGGGCTGACGAGACGCTCAGACTGGCCATTCCGCAGAACATGAGATAGCCGCCCATCCGGCGATTCTTCTCGTCGTCCGGTTTGGAGCCGGAATTTTGGGCGAGAGAGAGAATGATGGGGTAGAGCACACCGCCGCGGGCCGTATTGCTTGGGAACGCCGGCGCAATCATGGCGTCGGTGAGAAAAATACTGTAGCCCAAGCCGAGCGTGGATCGCCCGAATACGCTCACAACAATCAAGCTGATGCGCCGTCCCAGTCCCGACTTCACAACGGCATTGGCGACGAGGAAAGCTACGACAACGAGGAGTACGCTGGCGTTGGCGAACCCTGCAAAGGCCTTGCTGGGATCGACGGTGCGAGTAAGCACCGCAGCAGCTACCGCCAGCAACGAGGCTGTCAAGAGTGGAAATGAGTTCAGAATGACGGCGAAGATAGCCGCTGCAAATATGGCAAACAGATGCCACGCCTCTTTTGTCAGTCCAGCGGGTATTGGCGAGAACCAAATTGCAAAGGCCAGGGCGAACGAAAGGGCTTGTTTGAGCAGACTGCGGAGGTTGGTTGTTCCGGCCTTCATTTTCCGCCTTCTCTGCTATGCGCCTCGGCCGTGGGGACTAACAGCGCCCGGCCCTTAAGGTCGACTGCCCGCCCGCTAACGGTGCCATCCTCCGACTCAACAATGAATTTCCACTGAAAGGTATACTCCCCGGTCACCCCGGCGTAACGGCCAGTCCCTCCCTGAATCGTGCCCACGATGTGGTTTCCCGTTTCGACAAATACGCCCTTCAACACGCTATAAACTCTGTCGCCGCGTTCGTCAGTCCAAACACACCGGCCCTGCATGCCTTCGAGGCTATCAGTGAGGCCTATGGCTTGTGCCTTGAATCCAACTCCAAGCCCCTGATCCCCGATCAATAACAGCGATCCGGTTAGATCGAAAATTGAGGCGTGGTGATTCGTCTCGAGGTTGAGTGTCTGTCGCGTACCTGAAGCAGACCAAGTACCTTCGAACGTGCGCCACTCGCCAGTGGACGGAATTCCCCGGGAGGACCCTGTCGGGTTATTGCAGGCTGCTGCAAATAGGAGCGGAACGAGTACCAACCACCGCCGGCTGGGCGAAGCCATCGAGCTGGTCCGAAAATGTACTTCCGCGTCTCCGGCGGATGAGGACATGAATGGTTTCTTCATCTTTTGACTTGGTTGTCTGCCACAATGGGCACAATCAGGACCAAAAGCGATACTGGAAAAAGCGATCGCTGCAAGAAATCCCCACCAACGACGGACCCTGGCTCGATGTGATTCAACGTGTTGCCCATAGCCCCTCTTTAAGTCTATTTTCTACGGCCTAGTCGGCCATATCCCAGGGATCGCAGCATCTGTCAAAGTCTACAGGTGTCAGTTTTGCGCTAGGCGCTGGAACCGGCGAGAATTATCTTTTCGTTCGCGAGATCGCACGGACTAACTTGGGTGGGGACTATCGCGCCAGGGAAAATGCATCAGCCTACGTCACGACCACAAACTTAGAATTCCTGATCTGCCGTTGATCAGGCCCCATGCCTCAGCATTTATGCACAAAATCTGGACACTTCCCGACGCGGAGTTAAGCTCAGTTGGCAAGACATCATCCCCACTCTGGCCCCGTTGTCACACAGCGGCGTGAGGAACGTGGGGCGGGGAAGGGAAACCGGCTGCGAGCAGGATGCCAAAAATCTACTTTAGGGGAATCGTCATACCCATGACCAAGCCTGAAATTGCCACGTCCAAGATAGTTCCGCTACCGGGGCGATAATTCACCGCCAGATACCTCCATCCACCCTGTAGAACAAATCTCTTGAACTTCCAACCGATGAGCCCTGCCACTTGGTAATCCGAATTCGCCCCACCCCCTCCGGCATCTCCTGCAATCGTCAGAACGAGCTTTGGTGAAAGTACGGCCTGAATTCTGGCCCCCCCAACCCCGTCAACCCAGTCCGCGGAGGAATAGAATTCCGGGTTATTCCGGGAAGACTGTATGTTGAGGGTATTCCCCACATGCCAGTACCGAAAGCCGGCGACCGCATCGACCTTAAACTTCTTCGCATCAATAACGCGGTAGCCTATTTTCTGCGACAGAACATCCAGGTTGACCTTAACCTTTACCGACGTCGCCCCAACGTCGAAGGGAAGTGCTTTATCGTTGGAAAGTTTTATCCACATGAAATCAAGCGGCATCACGATGCGGTTGTAGCGAGGTTCCAGGGCACCCATCAAAGCAAAACTAAAATTAGAAAAGATGTCACTGAAACTTGCGTCCACGCTGGCGTCATGGCCTAGCGCGCCGATTGTGCCGTGCAACCCAGGCAACCACAAGTACGGGGAAATTGAAACGTGCCACCCCTGATCAGAGGGTTGCGGTGGGTCGGGCAAGGGCGACACTGCGTCGGGATCTCTCGACGAGTTAGAATCTTCAAGCAACTCGTGAAAGTCGTCCGATGGGGCGCTTGCTATTGGCAGAGGAGTCGGGACCTGGTTTGAACCAACATCAGTTTGAACTACCTGCTCGCCGTGATTCATAAACTTGGGGTAATGGCCTTCCAAGCCGCCGCTATCGAGCCTATCAACTTCAGGTGCATCGAGATTAGAACTTCCCCCAGAGTTGATCTGGCATCCGAGACATTCATCGTTCTCTCTGATTTGATGCCGATTAAGACAAAATTCCCAGTGCGAGTCAGGGAAACTTTGTGAGGCCGGATCGACCCCCAAGTCTTCGTGAAAGGCAGGCCTGCTTAACTGTGCCGCAACGGTTTGCGGGACATTACCCGAAACGGTCAGCATCACTGCAATTACGAACAGCGGCCAGACTTTCCAATTTAGGGGCATTTGCCTCGGTCTCCTTCTTGGTTCGTCAACTTATCGCTCGAATGAGGGCGCAATTGAATTGGTGCACTAGAGGTTGTCGTGGCCGGAATTCCTGGTGACCTGAGTCATTTACTTCTAGTTGGGATCTTTGCGGTCAAAGCTCGCGATATGTAACTCAGATCTATGCACCTGTGAGGCCGCCGAAATGTCCTAGCGAAAATCGCCCTTTCCAACGTCAAGTGTCATGTGCCCTGACCTGATTAGGCACCTGTCAGTTCTGCTAGCCGCTAAATGTTGGCAAAAGGACCGAATCCTACGCCGGTTGTCTCCTCAACCGGGATACGCAGGCATATGCCGTACAAGGACTTAGATTTTCCATTATCAGGGTTGCGAAGACTTCTTGGCCGCGTCTTCTTTGGCCCATTGCTGTTTCTTTGCGTCGATGTCTTTGGGAGAAGGTGGGTAGCGGCTGAAGGCATTTTTGATGTTGCTGTCGGCGGTCTTCCAAATCTTATCAGGGTCGGTATTGATGATCTTCACGCTCACAAACATGCGCCAGGCAAGATCGCGTTCTTTATCCTGAATCAGTTCAATGCCGAGGGTGCCCTTGTGGGTGGTGTAAGTGTCCATGGAATAGTACATGAACCCCCAGTGATAACCGTAGTAAGGGCCGTAGACCCCCCAGTTGGTATTCGCTGCTACATTAAAGTCCTTCTCGCTGTTGACCCAATACCGAACCACCAAGTCTGGATTTTCACCTGGGTCCACCTCGCGCAGTCCCTTGGCTGTCAATTCACGGGTGACGGCTCGGTGAATCTGATTATTGAGCTGCTCCGGATTCAGCTGCATCCGGACAAGTTGTTCAACGCCTCCAATAAACGCAAAGGTTTTGAATTTTGAAAAATCAAGATTGGGATTGAAATCGACAGCTAGTTTGGCACCCGCCGGATGCGTGGAAAGCAGCAATCCGGCGAGCACAAGCAAAATCCTTCTCCGTTTATTCCGATACAACAACCTGATTCGTTTCATGGGAATCCTTTCAACGCGAAAAGTAGAGTGCGCAAATCGCAGCCTGGGGCTCGGAAAATTTCCGCTTAAACTTGGGTCGAGCCCTCAGGTTCCAGCAGAAATGTTGCTGCTCACCAGCCAGCGTTGCGGTTCACACGGTTGATTCGAATGAAGAAATAAAGATCCGCCCCGCGAGCACCTCGCCGATTGCAACCAGGAGATCTGTCGCAATCCGCAGCTTCCAAACATATGCGACTGCGCCCGTTTTGAAAGCGGCCTGGACGAAATCTGGGTCCGCATGCACCGTCAAAAATATGATCTTCGAGGAGGAGCAGGATTCTCTCAACTTAATGGCTGCGTCTATACCATTGAGTTCCGGCATCGAAATGTCGGTGACGATCACGTCTGGCTGCAGTCTCCCGGCAGCTTCTACCAGGGATTCACCGTCCCGCACACAACCGACGACATCGAAGGTCGGCTCCAAGAAACCCTTAAGGAGTTCCAAAAGGGGCCTATGGTCATCGGCCACGAGTATTCGAGTTTTTTGCAATTGGTAACCCGCAGTGTCCGGGGCGCTACGTAATAACCTTCGCCCCCACGGCCAGCTATCCCGGTTGGAGTCGAAGCATCAATCTTGAGCTGAACCCGGCAAAAGGCGTCCCATCTCAACTTGCCCTGTGAAAGGACTCACGAACACTGTCAAAAGAGACAGCGACTTTGGACACCTAAACTACGGGGTTCGATCATGAGTAGGCCGAGTCCGGCCTTTCTTCTTGAGCGAAGTCCAGCAAGTGGCCCAAAATCCAGCCTAAGTGTTTCACGCTGTGAAACGGTGATGGTAAGCTGGAAGTCCGCCCGCAGGTTGACCTAATTGGGGGAGAGATGACTTGCAAGAGTTGTGCTTCCGAGAAGCAACAGGACTTCTCAGGGGATTTTTCAGTTGCATTTCGTCCGATCGAAAAACTGAATCTCACTCCCGTTAACTTTGTCCGGAAGGTCGTGGTCTGTTTGGATTGCGGATATGCCGAGTTATTCGTTCCCAAACACGAATTAGACCAGCTCAAAAAGGGCGCATGAGCACCCAGCCTAACGAATGGATCCCCGTTCCCTAATGAAACTTCCATGCCGCTTGCAACTCCGTCTCGACCGGGTTTGAAACTTCGCTTGCATCACGGGTATCCGGGCGATGCTGAGATGGAACGGCAGAATCGGGATGCCTATTATTGCAATTGCTAACGGGAACCCAGAACACATCCCCCAGCACATACTTTCTCTCTCCTAGCGACGTGGAGCTTGCTGCTGAGGGCCGAGGATTCAGTTTCTCGTTCATCTTAACTCCTCCTCCGAATCGCAATTCACGGAATCTTCACAAAGGCAAGACCCGAAGGAGGGGGTTTCTTTCGGGTCTTGCTCCCGTGTTGTGCGGAGCCGGTTCTCCGCAGCGTGGTTAGAACCGGAACTGAATGCCCGCCTGATACCGGAAGTTGCTTTGATTCTGGTTTCCCGCGGTGAATCCGTTGCCAAACCGAGTGAGCACGTAGTCAACCTGCGCTGGCCGGAAGGCGATGGAGTGCGTCAGCGGGATGTCGACACCGCCGCCGATCACAAAGTCGAATGCGTTATTGCTTGGGTTGTTAACGACGCAAGTTGCCAGCTGTTTGCATAGGTTGCCGTAGAAGCTGGAATGAGCGCCGCCGAAGAGTACCTCGCCGAAAGGTTCGAATTTCCCGGAACGAAACTTAACGACTGGACCCACGTTGTAGGTGAACAGATTGGCTGACGCCGTGGCGCTACTTATCCCATTTGTGAAAGTCACGCTGTTGCTCTGATACCCGCCAAATTCAGCTTTGATTCCAATCATCTTAGTGAAGAAATACGAAATGTCTGCGCCGCCTCCATTTAGCGAATGACTGCTAAGTGTCCCGCTATTCTCAGGGTTAAAACGAAAATATGAGTAGTAACCCGTAATTTCCACTTTTGGGCTGTCCTGGGCAAAAGCGACGCTGCCGAGAATCAATCCAACGACTACGAGCCAAGTAAACCGTTTCATTTGCTTTCTCCGTTTCTTCTATTTGTTGTGGATTGGTTCCACACTACATATTTCCGCGAACTTACAGGTCAGCCTGCAGGCCCGCGATTTCAATGACACAATCTTGAACACGGACTGGAGTACGCTTTTGACTTCGTCAAAGCGCGCGTTCGGCATAGAAAATCGCACACCCGCAATGCTATTTAGGGCCTCGCCTTGCACCAACTGGCAAAAGATACAGGGCCCGGGTAAGCGCGACTGTCGGACGATCTGCTCGTAGTTCAAGGGTTGGGTAAGGAAGCTCTGATTAACACTCTCGGACTACTCGGGTGAGACGAGAGTTGGTCCTTATTCAGTTTGTGGCTGCATTCAAGCCCTAGTAAGTCCAGTCACCGGACGAGTCCCGGTCTACCGCGATATGTGTTCCGTCAATGAGAACCGACGCCCTGAGGAGAAGATGCCGAAAATGCGTTTCCTGGGTGAAAAAGAATAGCTATGCAGCGAATTTGAAAGCAGATGGGGAAGACCTGAAAGTCGTTCAAGAGTCTTTGCGTCATGCCAACAGCCGGAGCACGCTCGACACATACGCTCGGCCATTGAAGCCACCATAGAGAGCTGCATCACCTTACTAATAGCTGCCCGAGGGATCTTGCAGGGGCAGGGTCAAGCTGCTGCGACGGGATGAGAGAAGTGAGCCTTCTTACTGTTCCTCTTTGTTCCTACGCTGGAATTCCAAACTTTCCTCAACTGTTTGAAAAGAATAACGGGGACAACTAGGCTCTAAGTCGCGACCTCGGCCGTGACAGCGTAGCGCGTTTAGGTTTTACAACAACTTACAAGACCGCCGGGTCTGCCAAACTACGCGGCAGTCATACCAGACATCGCATATTGTGGGTTGGGTTGTGGGTCGAAAAAGTTCACAGACGCCGGGTCTGCCCCACCTTTTTTTCCCAGACCCCGTGTCTGGTCAGTGGCGCGGAGTGTCCGGCCAGCGCAATTTAGCCTCTGATTTGGGAGATTGAGTTGTTTCCCGAGTCCTTCCCATGACGCACGGCGAGTTCGCGCAGCCACGCGTTGATCGCGGAGTGCTGCTCGGTTCCCATTTCCTCAAACAGCACGCCCATGCCGAAGATTCCGAAGCCGCCGCCGGAATGCATGTAGAGCACTTTGCCATGTAGTTCGCAAGAGTTCGTGCCATCGCAGATGCGGAGATGCAATTTCGTACGAAGAGGAATGGGTTCAAGAGTGTCGATATAGCAGCCGCGCGAGCTTAGTTCGGCAAGCTGCCCGCGAACTCCCGTACCGTCGCGAAGGGTTACTTCGGCTTCTGCGAAAAACGAGAACCGTGGATTGGTGCGCCTTGTTTTATATCCACCTTCGGTCACGGTGTCCCTCCAGTCCTTGATCGTCGAAGTTCGCGTGAATTCATTCTATGGAACCGAACTGCGGCACTTCCATGAGTTTCTTCTCATGACCGCCGAAAGAGGTAACTGGCTCTCCGTACGGGTATGCGGCGCTCCGGAACCTAGGCTTGAATTAACGCGGGCCGCAAGAAAAGCCGCAGGGTCTGGCCCAAATACCTTTCATTCCTGAGACAGTTGCACCGGCACTCTGCTCCAAACTACTTCGAACTGAAACGCTTACCGGAAATGACAAGTAGCCCGGCCGTCATGTACGCCGACCCGAGTTCTAACCAGCATCTCTCGGGCCACATCGGGTCTATCCCTCGAGCTGTCGGGAGGCACGACGGAAACCACCATAACCATCATATTTTCTTTAATTTAATAAGTGCTGCCGAGATTGATCAGAGCTCCCATACCTTTCGACCTTGCCACGAGTGACAAAGTGAAGCGGCCTTTGTATGTAGCCAACATGCCAATAATCGGCAGGAAAGTCCCTTGAAAACAGTACTTCTGGCCCATTCGGCTAAACGATAGAGATCGTTAGAAAGTACTGAACGTCATAGAACTATGGGAATTTGCGTGTTCAGGCTCAGTTCGGATAGTTGCCTTGAACTTTCGCGAGTTTGGAAGGATTAGGCCGGCCCGAAATAGGCACGCTGATTTCTGTCGTAGTGAGCAGTGCGTATTCGAGTCGGAAAGGCAATGAGTAGCATGGAGGCGATATGGCCTTGGACGCTCTAGATCAGAAAACTCTGAACAGCCTTCCCCGGCTGTCCGAGGTTTACGATGCTTTCGGCGTCGAGATCAATGCTCTGTCTCTGAACGAAATCTTTGCGCTTTACGAGCGCGCCGGTTTTCTATATCCCGAAAAAGCTGCCCGGCTGATTCCGCATCTCAAACAAGTCCGAGAGAACTGGCGGCGCATGTTAAAGGCTGGCGATTCGCTTCTGTACGTCCTGACAGCAGGTGACAAGAAAACGGGCCTTGCTTCGATTGCAGTTTGGCGCACTTCGCATCACGGCTGGACATCGCAACACCTGGTTTCCGAGAACAACCCGATGGCCTCAAGGGCGGTGATGCTGGCAGGAACAGCCGCCAGTATTTTGAAGGGAGTTGACGAGTCGCATCAAAATTGGTTTCGGCCAGAGAACCGCTTTCCCTCCAGAGTCTTTGGATCCATGGTTCAGACAATCGGCCAGTCTCTCTCTTCCGTCCAGCGGCATATGTATTTCGCGTTGCCGAAGAATTCGCGACTCCCCTCGGGGGGAAGAGTTCGCGTTGTCCCGTATGATTCGTCTCAGGAAGAAGCCCTTTGCATGATCGCTTCGGTCACGCGAGGCAGTATATATCTCACTGCAGAGCAACTGGCGACTGATCCGGAATTGAACGAAGTAAACCAGTTGTACCAAGAGGTGGGACTCCGTCGGACTCGCAGTGTGTGGCTTGCCTACCGGGGATACAAGGATGAACCCATCGGCGCGGTTATCGCTTATCGCGGACCTTTGGGCCTGAATTTCAGTTACATAGAAAATCGCTGCGACCTGCTATTACATCCCACGCTTCCCGAAGCTGATGCCGTCGACGTGGTAGCCGCGCTACTTAGAGCATCCGCTTCCGCTTATGAGGACTTTGAACTCGACGCGATTCCCGTGATCGCCGAGGAAATCGCTGCACCCGCACTGCTTCAACTGAGGGCGGAGTTCGTCCGCCACTATTGCCAGGGAACATGGTTGCAGCAAGGCCAGCTGCGTTTCTACCGCCACATCGATGGCTTTTACTCAAGACTCTTGGCGCGTGCGGAAAAGCATGCGATGCAGCCAAGTCTTATCGGGCAGGGACACTGATGAGCCAGGTCGCGCCAGTTGACTACATCATGGACGACCCGCGCGAGGCTTTGCGCCTCGAGCAGAAGGTCGATCCAGTTGCGTGGGTACAAAAGTATCTGGCGCATCGAGTTTACCCCGGCGCAGAGGTCCTTTCCGTAGGATGCGGTCCAGGCGTCATCTTGCGCTCGGTCGCAAATCTGGACTCATCCGTCAGAGCAACGGGTATAGACATCAGCAGAGACCGTCTGCAGCAAGCGATGGAAAGAAATCGCGGGAATTCGCGTGTGCAATTTGTTTGTGGTGATGCGCAGTCCATGGAGTTTCAGTCCAACAGTTTTGACCTGGTGTACTGCCGGATGTTGCTTCAATACCTGAAAGAGAAAGAACGCGCCGTGTCGGAAATGGCCAGGGTTTCGAAACCAGGAGGCACCGTCCTGCTGCAGGATCTGGATGGCCAACTCTTGTGGCACTACCCGGAAGACCCCGCGGTTCAGGGAACCCTTGGAAAGGTCGTAGCAGCCCTGGGAACAACCGGCTTTGATCCCTTCGTCGGAAGGAAACTCTTCTGGCTAGCGCGAAACGCGGGCCTTACGAATATTGATGTCCAAGTCGAGTGCTATCACTTGATTGCGGGTGAAGCGGATCCGGACATTCTGAAGCAGTGGGAACTGAAACTGGAGATTGCGGCGCCGCAAATGTCCCGGGTGCTCGGCAGTGAAAGCGAAGCCAGGAAGCAATCGCAAGCCTTCCTCGATTTTCTTCGCCGGCCGGACACGCTCACTTATTCGAATGTTTTCACGGTGACAGGGGAGAAGCCTTTATGAATTCGAGATCCTCACTGGTTCAGGGGTGGTTTTCCCTACCGGGAAAGATTGATTTGAGCGATGGAATTTCTCATCGGCAGTTGGAGATATTTCTGGGGATGTTGTCCACGACTTGTGGGGTAAACGGGCCACGATTGGGAGCCAGCGAATAGCCAAATCCTGATTGTCGATATTGCTGACTGGGGTGCGTAGATGAATGACGAAAAGAATCAAAATCGCCTGGTACGAGGACGGGCCTCGTTCCGACAGTCCGAGATGGTACTGCGTGAGGAATCGCGTTCTCGTCTCGCGGACGATCTTCAAGAAGGGAAGCAAAATATGTTGTTCAATCGCAATCACAAGCCTGGCCCAGCGACGAGGGCCGGGAGAATTGCCTTAGCCACACTCCTTTCCGCGCTGCTTGCGGGTAACGCGATGGCCCAGGATCAAAAAAGCGTCCCCGACGTCACTGCAATGAGCATGGAAGACTTGATGAATATGCAGGTGACATCCGTCTCCAAGCACACGCAGAAGGTGGCGGATGCGGCCGCGGCGATTTTCGTGATCACGCAGGACGATATTCGCCGGTCGGGAGCGACCAGCATTCCTGAAGCATTGCGACTCGTGCCGGGACTTGAGGTGGCGCGAATCGATCAGAACAAGTGGGCCATCGGCTCTCGCGGGTTCAACGGGCGTTTCGACAATAAACTGCTTGTCCTGATTGACGGCCGAAGCGTCTATACCCCCCTATTTTCCGGTGTGTATTGGAATATCCAAGACGTCTTGCTGCAGGACCTCGACCGGATCGAAGTGATTCGTGGTCCTGGCGCGACATTATGGGGGGCTAATGCGGTGGATGGTGTCATTAACATCATCACCAAACCAGCTGCATCCACACAGTCCGCAATTGTTGAGGCCGGTGGCGGGACAGAAGAGCGAGGCGCCGGTGGCGTCCGTTACGGCGGAAAGATTGGCGATGCTACCCACTACAGAATCTACGGAAAGTACTTCGATTGGGGACCATCTGATTACGTCACAGGCGGAACCGCGCATGACGGTTGGGATGCCATCCGCGGCGGGTTTCGTGCGGACTGGACGCCCTCCGGAGCAAATTCACTCACCATCCAGGGGGATATTTACCGCAGTAATTACAATGAAACCTTGACTGTCCCTACCTTGTCGGCACCCTATTCAAACACTTTCCCCAACAACGGGACTTATAGTGGCGGGAACATCCTCGGGCGCTGGAATCACACCACTGAAGGCGGTTCGATGTCCCTGCAGATGTATTACGACAACACCACCACGGTCGATCATTCGTTGTTCGAAGACCACCAAAACATTTTTGACATCGACTTCCAGGACGGCTTCCATGTTGGGAACCACCAGCAATTCTTGTGGGGCCTTGGTTATCGATCTATTCTCGATGGAAACGATTCCAGCTTTACCGTATCGCTGCGGCCCAATCAGGTTAACCTGAATCAATTTAGCACCTTCCTGCAGGATGAAATCAGCCTAGCTGATAATCGTCTTCGCTTGACTCTTGGTTCGAAACTCGAGCACAACACCTTCACTGGATTCGAGGTCGAGCCGAACGCAAGGCTTCTGTGGACACTGACTCCAAACCAGTCCGTTTGGACCGCGATCTCACGGGCTGTCAGAACTCCCGCCCTGACCGAGGAGGGCCTGCGGTTAAATTCAGCTGTTGTACCTCCGGGCACTCCTCAGAATCCTTCTCCGTTTCCCGCCGTTCTGGCGGTGTTTGGCAGTCCTAAATTCAACTCTGAAGACCTTCTCGCATACGAATTCGGCTATCGAATGCAGGCGACCAGCAACCTCTCTCTCGACATTGCAACTTTTTATAACCGCTACTCAAACCTTCGCTCCGCGGAACCTGGCGCGCCTTTTCCTGAGGGTAGTCCTATTCCGACCGATATCGTCGTTCCTTTTGTCGCGGCGAACAAGATGAGCGGCGGAACCTATGGACTCGAATTGTTTGCAGATTGGAAAGTGATTCCGAAATGGAGGCTTTCGGGATCTTACAGCTACCTGCAAATGGACATTCACAAAAATTCGGACAGTCAAGATCCGACTGCGGACGTCCCGAACGGCTCAAGCCCGCGTCATCAATGGTATTTGAGGTCTTCGGTCGATTTGCCCAAGCATTTCGACGAGGACACGACGCTTCGATTTGTGGACCATCTTTCCGGCTTGGGCTTGCCTGGTTACTACTCGTTGGATGCCCACCTGGGCTGGAAGCCGGTAAAAAATCTGGAATTCTCGATTGGCGGACAAAACTTACTGGACAACCGCCACTTGGAATTCTTGCCGGATTTCGTGAACACCGCTCCGACTCTTGTAAAGCGCAGCGTTTTCGGAAGTATTACGGTGACTTTCTAAGTTGACTGCCGGATCAGCCGTGAGATTGTCGGCTTCCAGCGGACGGTACATTTGATGTTGAGACGACTACAAATTCTGATCGTTGCGCTCAGTGTTTCGCTGAGTTGGGCTCCCGCGGCCCTTGCACAGGATCGTGGGCCGTCCGATTCCTCGGAATATCTGATCAAAGCCGGCTTCATTTTTAATTTTGCAAAATTTGTGGAATGGCCGCCGACCACTTTTGCCCAGACCGATTCTCCTATCGTGATCGGTATTCTGGGTACTGATCCCTTCGGACCGATTATCGACCAAATCGTCCAGGACAAAAAAATCGGAGGGCGGGGGTTTGTGGTCAAACGGCTGAAGTGGGGGGCAGATCCCAAGGAACTAAGGGAGTGCAAGATCTTGTTTGTGGGCGCGTCAGAAAGAACCCACATCGACGAGCTGGTACAAATTGTACGAGGCTTGCCGATCCTGACGGTTGGCGAAACTCCGGGCTTTGCAGAGCACGGCGGCGTGATTCGATTGGTCTTGGAAGACAACAGGGTGCGATTTGAGGTCAACGTTGACGCAGCACATCAGGCAGGCCTGACGATCAGTTCCAGACTGCTCACGCTGGCAAGAATCATCCAACAAGCGGCAGTAGATACGAGGAAGCCGGGATGATTCTACAGAACCTATCCATTAAGCGGAAACTGACGCTCATCACGATGCTGACGAGCAGCCTTGCGCTGATCCTTTCGTCCGCCAGCTTTCTTATCTACGACCTGGTTTCATTTCGGCACCTGCTCAGCCAGGATCTAATGACCCAAGCCCAGATTATCGGGTACAACAGCGCGGGAGCCATGGCGTTCAAGGACGAACCCGCGGCAACAGCAACGTTGTCGGCGCTCACAGCAAAAGAAGACATCATCACTGCAGTCTTATATAGGCCCGACGGAAATATCTTTGCGCACTATTCTCGCGGTACCGCGACCCTCCCCGCTTATCTTCCTTCTCACGTGCAGGAGCAAGGCTACCGTTTCAAGGGAGGATACCTGGAGGTTTTTCACGATGTCACGCTGAATGGGGAGCGTCTCGGAACGTTGTATTTGCAGTCGGACTTGCGCCAATGGAGCCAGAGAGCAAGACGTTACGCAAACATTCTGATCGTATTCGTGCTGGTCTCCGGCTTGTTTGCATTCTTTGTCTCTTCGAAGCTTCAGGGATTCATTTCCAGGCCAATTCTGCACCTCGAAGACACCATGAGGATGGTTTCCGTAAATAAGAGCTACGGAGTTCGGGCTGTAAAAACCTACGGTGACGAAATTGGAAGACTCATTGATGGATTCAACACGATGCTCTCTGAAATCCAGCAGCGAGACACTGTCCTGCAGAGCACGAACGGCGAACTGAAGACCAGGACGCAGGAACTCGAAGAGGAAATTTACCACCGCAAACAAACACAGGAAGAACTGCTCAACGCGAAGCACGCGGCTGAGGAAGCCAACCGCGCCAAAAGCACCTTTCTGGCGAACATGAGCCACGAGTTGCGGACTCCGCTTAACGCCATCATCGGATATAGCGAAATGCTGGAGGAAGAGACCCGGGACTCGGGGAAAGTTGAAAACGTCCAGGACCTCAAGAAGATTCAAGCTGCCGGAAAACACTTGCTGGCGCTGATCAATGATGTGCTTGATCTTTCGAAGATTGAAGCCGGCAAGATGGGACTCCACCTGGAGACTTTTGAGGTGTCGCAGGTGATCGACGAGATGGTGACAACCCTCCAGCCCGCAGCAACCAAGAATTCGAACTCAATTCGCGTCCATCTGGAGGAGAACGTAGGCGCGATGCGGGCTGATATTACAAAAGTCCGGCAAATATTATTCAACCTGCTCAGCAACGCGTGCAAATTCACGGATCATGGCACGATTTCCTTGAATGTGGATCAGATTCAGACGGAGGGGAAAAATTGGATTCAATTCCAGGTCGGCGACACCGGAATTGGAATCTCCGCAAAACAAAAAGAGAACCTGTTTCAGGAGTTCGCCCAGGCGGATGCCTCCATTGCCCGCAAGTATGGTGGGACGGGTCTGGGACTCGCCATTACTCACCGGTTCGTCCAATTAATGAAAGGAAAAATCAGCGTCGAAAGCGAGGCAGGTCGGGGCGCCATATTTACGGTGCAGCTGCCGGCAAATGTTGTTGTCGAGGCAACTGAACTTGCACCCACCAAGGAAGCGAGCAAGTCTTCAGGCACATTGCCAGAGACCAAATCGGACCAGGATACGATTTTGGTGATAGATGACGACCCCGCTGTTCGCGACCTGATGTCGCGCTTCCTGACGAAATTGGATTTCCATGTGGTTGCTGCCGCGAACGGAGAAGAAGGCTTCCGGCTTGCCAAGCGGCTTCGGCCCCTGCTTATTACCCTCGACGTAGTCATGCCCGAATGCGATGGGTGGACCGTTCTAAACAGGCTGAAACATGACTCTGACTTGGCGGAGATCCCCGTAATTATGGTCACGGTGGTGGACAACGAGGCCAGGGGGCTGGACTTGGGTGCCTCCAATTACCTGATAAAACCGGTCCAGCGTGAACGCCTGGCCGTCCTTGTAGAAAAGCACCGGGTTGCAAGATCTTCCGCTATCACGGAGCAAGATTCGGTCCCCTTATATGTAGCAGACGGCCAGCCAGCCCACGAGTTAGCAAGAGCTAGACTATCGAGGACCAGGAGAAATTAGCATGCCGAAAATTTTGCTGGTCGAAGACAACGAAATGAACAGGGACATGCTATCCAGACGGCTCCAACGCAAGGGCTATAGCGTCGTTACGGCGGAGGATGGCGAGAAAGGACTCTTGCTGGCTCGTTCGGAAATGCCTGACCTCATTCTGATGGACATAAGTCTTCCGCTGATGGGCGGTTGGGAAGTAACTCGTCTCCTCAAGGCTGACGATCGCACGCGCCATATCCCTATCATCGCGCTGACCGCACACGCCTGGGTAACGGATCGCGAGAAGGCGATTGAGGCAGGGTGCGATGACTACGATACCAAACCGGTTGAATTTACACGCCTCAGTGAAAAGATTGAAAACTTGCTTACGGTGAAGAAATGACGACAAACGCAAGGCCAAGCCGGTTGCTAATTGTAGATGACAATGAAATGAACCGGGATATGCTTGCGCGCCGCCTGGTGCGCAAGGGCTACGTCATTGAACTGGCGGACAACGCGAAAGAACTGCTGGAACGCGTCCAGCGAGACGGTGTGGATCTGGTGTTGCTGGATATCGAGATGCCGGAAGTCAGCGGGCTGGATGCATTGAAAACTCTGCGTGAGCATTATTCTGCGGCTGAATTGCCGATCATCATGGTCACGGCAAAAACACAGAGCGACGACATTGTTGCGGCGCTGGATTTAGGGGCCAACGATTATTTGACGAAGCCGATTGATTTTCCGGTTGCGGTGGCTCGCATAGGCACCCAGTTGTCTCACAAACAGGCGCGAGAAGCATTGAAGGAAAGCGAAGAGCGCTATGCGTTGGCGGCTCGCGGCTCCAACGATGGCCTGTGGGACTGGAATCTTTCGGCCAACGTTGTGCATTTCTCTCCTCGTTGGAAGGCGATGTTGGGTTGTGAAGAGGGGGAAATCGGAGACCGGCCTGAAGAATGGTTTGACCGGATCCATGACGCAGATCGAGAACGAGTCAAGGAAGAGATTGCCGCTCATCAAAAAGGGCATACCCCGCATTTCGAGAGCGAGCACCGGGTGCAGCACAAGGAAGGCGGCTTTCGTTGGATGCTAAGCCGCGGGGTTGCCGTCCATGATGCAGTCGGAAATGTTGTGCGCATGGCCGGATCACAGACGGACATAACCGAAGGAAAAGTTTCTGACCCGCTGACGGGCTTACCCAATCGGCTGCTGTTTATTGACCGGGTGGGCCGGTTGGTCAAGCGTGCGAAGCGTCACAAAGATCAGCTGTTTGCGGTTCTCTTTTTGGATCTTGATGGGTTCAAGATGATTAACGACAGCATGGGCCACCTGGTTGGGGATCAACTGCTGGTTGGTGTGGCCAACCGTTTAGAGAAGTGTTTGCGGTCAACGGATACCGTGGCGCGTTTAGGGGAAACCTTCACGGTCGCGCGCCTGGGGGGAGATGAATTCACAGTTCTGCTCGACCACATCAAGGACCCGAACGATGCCAAGCGCGCCGCTGACCGTATGATGAAGGCCCTCGCCTTGCCATTCATTTTGGTCGGCAAAGAAGTGTTTACTTCCGTGAGCATCGGAATTGCACTGAGCAATTCCTCCTACGAACAGCCTGAAGATATTTTGCGAGATGCCGACACCGCAATGTATCGGGCCAAGTCTTTGGGCAAAGCCCGTTATGAGGTGTTTGACGCGGATATGCGAGCCAGTGTGATGGCGCGATTGCAGTTGGAGACGGATCTGCGTCACGCCCTCGAACGGGAAGAATTCCGCAATTTCTATCAGCCGATAGTCAAACTCGTTTCCGGAGAGATTGTGGGCTTTGAGGCTCTGTTGCGGTGGCAGCATCCAACGCGCGGCTTGCTCGGGCCAGAGGAATTTATCCCCGTTGCTGAGGAAACCGGCCTCATACGTGAACTGGGCTGGTGGAATTTGCGGGAGGCTTGCCGGCAAATCAGCGATTGGAGAGCAGCCGTAGATACCCAATCTCATTTGACGATCAGCGTCAATCTTTCCGCCAAACAATTTCTACAACCGAACCTGGTCGCAGACATTAAAAAACTTCTCCGTGAGCTCGCCCTCCCCCCTGACGCATTGAAATTGGAGATCACGGAAAGCACGGTTATGGCAGACCCTTCGGCAGCCGTGGAGATGTTACAGCAAATCAAATCTCTGGGTATCCGCCTGGCGATCGATGATTTCGGTACGGGATATTCTTCGCTCAGTTACCTGCATCGTTTTCCTCTCGACACATTGAAGATTGACCGGTCCTTCATCAGCGGCATGGGAGACGATGGGGAGGGCATGGAGATTGCGCGGACCATATTGCCCATGGCCAACAATCTTCGCTTGGACGTAGTCGCAGAGGGAGTGGAAACAATTCAACAATTTGCAATGTTAAAGAAGCTGCAGTGTAAATTTGGCCAGGGATTTTATTTTTCCAAGCCGCTTTCCGCCGAGGGGATCGCGACATTATTGGCAGGAGGCCTGACGTGGCAAGCGTGCGAGCCAACCGCCAAGTAGCTCGACAGATTTCATTGGACGATGAGCAGGAAAAGAGCTCTCTGCTGAGCTATAGCATAAAAACCTTCGTCGTTAAGCCGCAGAGCGCACTCTTTACTCTCCAAGTGTTTGGATAGACCAGTTCTTATGAAACTTGCCTGGCAAAATATCATTCACGATCGAGCCCGTTTCTCAGTAACGGTGCTGGGCGTAGCTTTTGCCGTATTCCTGATGGTGTTTCAAGGCAGTCTCCTGACGGGTTTTTTGCAGGCAGCATCCAGACTCATTGATGCCAGCGACTCCGACATCTGGATTACCGCAAGAGGAGTGCAGGCGTTTGAGTTTGGAACTCCCATCGAAGGCCGAGTCAGAGAGATGGCTGCAGGCGTTCCAGGTGTGCTGGAAACGAGCCGAGTCTGCATGGCTTTTGCCGTCTATCGCACACCAAACGGAAAGCAACAGGTTGTAGCTCTAGTTGGTGCGGATTCCAATGCAGGAAAGCGGTTCCCGGTTCCCAATGCGCCCGGGTTGTCCGAAGGGATGTCGCCCGATGCGGTCCTTTACGATGTAAGCGACCGCGATCTGATTCAAGTGGCGGCCATGCCTGCAGAAGTGGAAGTAAACCGGCACCGTGCCAGTATCGAGCGTCAGATTCACGGGTACGGCGCGTTCCTTGGTGTCCCCTTTCTGTTTACTTCCTATCGAAATGCCACTCGGTACATGGGCTTTGGTCCAGAAGAAGCCATGTACATTCTCTTGCGTGTCGACAGGGCGTATTCGGTGTCAGACGTGCAGCAGAACCTTCAGCAGCGTCTTCCAGAGGTGGATGTACTCACCAGAGATGAATTTGAGCGCAAATCTCGCATGTACTGGACGATCAAAACCGGGGCCGGGGGCGCAATTCTAACTGCCGCAGTGTTGGGTTTTCTGATTGGCCTTGTCGTGGTCTCCCAGACCGTCTATGCGAACACCATGGAGAACATCGAGGAATACGCAACGTTAAAAGCCCTTGGCGCGTCGCAATCCTTCGTGGCGCGCATTGTGCTCACGCAAGCTCTGATTTGCGGAGTGCTCGGCAGCATTCTGGGCCTCGTGGCGGTCGTTCCCTGTATTGGCTATGCAAAAGCCTTGATTCCGTGGATTTACACACCCTGGTGGTTACTCCTTGTCATGGTCTTGCCGAGCCTGGCCATGTGTTCACTGGCGTCGATCGCTTCCGTGCGAAGCGCCCTCACAGTTGAGCCGGGGAGGGTGTTCCGTGCCTGACAACTTCTTGGGAGTTGAAGGGGCGAGCGTATCGTTCGGCATGCGAGAAGCACAGGTGCGCGCACTGCGGGGCGTATCGCAATTCTTCGAGCGTGGCACGCTTTCGCTGGTCATGGGGCCCTCTGGGAGCGGAAAAACCACCTTGCTATCTCTGCTCGGCTGTTTATTGTCCCCCGATGAGGGGACAGTCTTCGTGGACGGCGTCGCGGTCAACGGGCTCAGTGAAGCGGAGAGGACGGCTGTCCGGCAAAAGAAAATCAGTTTTGTTTTCCAAGCCTTTCGACTTTTTCACTCCCTTTCCGCGATTGAAAATGTTGCCCTCGGCTTCGAACTTCGCGATCCCACTCTGCCCGGCCGAATGGAGATGGCAAAAGATTTACTCGTTCGTTTCGGACTGGGGGAAAAGCTCAACCATGAGCCGTACGAACTTAGCCCGGGGGAAAAGCAGAGAGTTGCAATTGCGCGTGCCCTGGCTGGAAACCCTCCCATTCTCCTTGCGGATGAGCCAACTGCATCGCTGGATGCCCAGGCCGGAAGAAGTATCTGTCAGCTTCTCCGAAACCAGGTTGATAAAGAGGGGAGAACCGTTGTTGTCGTGACGCACGATCCGCGATGGCAAGAATTTGCCGATCGCACAATCAACCTATGCCATGGCCAGGTGGAACAAGAGGAGAAAAACATATGACGGCCCGCAGCAGATGGGGCATTGGCGTGGTCGCGCTCGTCCTGGTGATTGTGGTTATCGCGTTCCTGGGGACAACGCGGAACAGGAATTCGGTCCAAGCCCGGGGGATAGGTTTCGATAACTCACCCGCGAGAGTCGTCTTTGCCTCGCCCGGAAGAGTAGAGGGAGCTTCGGAAACAACGCAGGTAGGGGCTGCCGCGGATGGCATCCTGAAGGCCGTTTACGTGAAAGAAGGTCAGTACGTAAAAAGAGGAACCTTGCTCGGCGAGATTGGCTGCGACGATTTGCAGGCGAATTTACAAACGGCGACGGCCGAGGCCGATAGCGCTCGCCAGGCGAGAACCAGGATATTGCGGGGCGCGCGTGATGAAGAAAAGAAAATAGCCAGTGAAAAGACGGCCGCCGCCCGCGCTACATTTGAAGAGGCCAAATCGCGGCTGGAGATGCAGCGCGCTCTGTATCAAAAGGAACAGATTTCCCGGTCTTCCTACGAGCAAGCTGTCCGCGATCTGGGCGTGGCCGATGCCAACCTGAAAGCAGCTGTTCGAACCGAGGAATTGCTTGCTGCGCCGCCGCTTCAGGAAGATCAGGCCAAAGCCGATGCTGAGGTCGTCGCGGCAGAGGGCCGCACTCGCACAGTCCAGGAGCGTATCGAAAAGTGCTCAATTCTTGCTCCGATCGACGGAACCGTCTTGAGGGTCTACGCAAGACGCGGCGAGTCTTTTAGCACCGTCACTCCGCGCCCACTATTCAGCCTCGCGGATACTTCCGCCAGGCGCATTAAGGCAGAAATTGACGAAAGTGACGTTGACAAGGTGTCGGTCGGACAGAAGGTGGTTATCCAGGCAGACGCTCTCGATGGAAAAAGGCTTAATGGATCGGTGGTAAGAATTTCTTCAATGATGGGCAGGAAGAGCATTTCCACGGGCGACCCTTCTGACAAAAGCGACCGCGATATCCTGGAGGCGGTGATCGGCTTAGAGGGCAACCCGCTCTCACTCCCGATCGGTCTTAGAGTTACCGTACAGTTTTTGGCATCTACCCCGGTGAAAAGATAAGAAGTACTTTTACTTCCAATCCCCGAAACCGGAATGCGCGTACTTCACATGGAGCGAGCTCTTTTTCTCCAAAGTAAATCCCATCAAACTAGAAGCCATCTCATAAATACCCCTGGAGGATGACGGCGCAAGTAAGCTGCACCATCCCGAGGAAATTCTCTGCGTAGTATTCCCAGCGGATGACCGCGCGGCGAGAATTCTGAAGCCACACAAACAAACGCTCGGGGACACCCCAATCCGGTAGGGTGTTGATGAAAGTTCTGATGTTTCAAGAAATTATGGCGGGGACGACGAGACTCGAACTCGCGACCTCTGCCGTGACCGCGTACCATGGTTAGGTTTCGCAACAACTTACAAGACCGCGGGGACTGCCAAAATACGCGGAAGTCGTACAAAACATCGTATGCTGTAGGTTGGATTGTGGGTTGGAAAAAGTCCATGAATTCTGTGGCAATCCACATTCTCATTTCCCGGAAATTCGTTCATCGGTGAGGAACATCCTGAGGCGGCGGTTTGGGACACCGCCGTCACGCCACCTTAATCAGGAGCGATCTGGAGCCACAACGGTCTATGAAAGCGTTGTGCCATGTAAAGGTAGGAATGCCGTGTAACCTTCGTTCCCTGGTTTGGCGGCCTGTCCGCAACTGGTGGAGGAACATGTAGTTTATAGGCCCGCCCGCTACTTAATCCCTAATTTCACAAGATCCCTGCCGCAAAAACGGTTGGCACCTGGCCCGAGCCTTCCCTCGCCTGATCATGCCTTCTGCCGCGCAGTAAAGACTTGCAGGCAGACAAACGGGGCAGGGCGATGAGGGAAGGGCAATTGGACAAGCCCAACTGGAATCCCTTATCGGCTATATACGAGCACTCTAAAGTTGCCCGGCTTCGGTGTTGGCTGTGGATGAGGCTGCTTTTGCGTTGCAGCGGCGGGCGGATTGAAATCCGAAGTCGAGAGGAAAACGCTATGAGTCTTTGGATCAACCTGCAACGTTTTCGCGCCATATTCCGTCTTAATGGCTTCAATCTCGCTGAGCTTTTCCGGTGAATCTTCGTGGTAAATGTGCAGAATGCCTTCCTTCGTCGATACGAACAACAGCCCGGTCGCAGGATCGAAGTCGTTGGCATCCACGCCCGCGGAAATAGGATAGGACTGCAGGACTTTTCCTGTGTCGGCGTCCATCATGGCTATGAATTGTGCGCCACGTCCACCCGAAAACAGGCGGCGATTTTTTTTGTCCATTGTCAGGGAGACGGGATGCCCCGCGGGTTTGGTCGGCCAACGCGCCATGACTTTGTTGGTGCGTGCGTCAATTGCCACAACTTCGTTTTTGTCCGAATTGTTGTCGTAGACCATGCCCTTGCCATCTACGGCTGGGAACTCAACCGCGCCGCCAAGATCGATATTCGTAATCACAACTTGCTTAACCGGATCGATGACGGTGGTATTTTGACTGTCGCCGTTGAAGGTGAAGATGTGCTTAGTCACCGGCTCGTAAATGATCGCATCCGTATCCGGCTGGTCGGTCGAAACCTTCCCGGTGACTTTTAATGTCTTCAAATCAAATATGACGACCTGCTGAGGTTTGGCGCCTGGTTTGGAATCTCCGTCCGTGACGAATCCCTTGCCAAGCTCCTGCACGATCGCGATGCCGTGCGAGCGCGTCATTCCTTCGACCTTACCCACCACGGAGTAATCGTCGGCATTCAGAACAACCACCTCAGTTCCGTGCGAGACGTAAACACGGCGCGCTGCATCGTCGACGGTAATGTAATCATAATATTCGCCGCCACCTGGAGCTGGCGGGAGAGAAATCGTCCTGATCAGGTGGTAGCCAGAGGCCCCGGGCTTTGGCTGCGCATAAAGGGACGGCAGTAAACTCGCACTAAGTGACGCGAGGAATAAAATCCTTGCAAGGTAACCAAAATTCAAACGCTTCATTTGAAACCCTCCTTTTAGATTTAGATTGGTCTGTGATGTAAATCAGAAACGCGAAAGATTTTCGTACCGTGAACCGCACTCAAATGCACGCAGCCAATGAAGCTGGAATATGGGTGTCGTCACTTCGTTCAACCCCTCACGGAATTTCTTCGAAAACCATCATGTGGGCTTCTTCAGTTATCCAGTCTTTGATCCCGTACTTGGTTGTAGGAATGAGCTGAACGAGGTGTTTAGGAACCGCCGCATAATATCGTTTCATTTCCGGGATCCAAATCCCGGACTTAGCGATTGCCCCAGTTGGCACTTTTCCGAGCAAGCGGAAGTGGTCAGGGTCATCCTCGTGAAACACCGCCAGGGTCCCAGTGCTTCCTGAGAAGTAGATCCGTTTGGAAGGTGCATCGTAAAAAATCTCATCGCCACCGCCCGGCGCGTCCAGCGTTTGAACCACTTTTCCATCATCTGTATTCATGATGACCAACTTACCTGGATCGACGTTATGTCCGCCTCCCAACCGGCTACCCATAAACAGGCGATGATGGGCCGCATCGAGACCCGCGACGTGAGGCTGCGGGCCCCCGGCGGTCGACCAGACCGCAACAATCTCGCGCTTCGCCGTATCCACCACTTTTACGACGCTTTCACCGTTTACAATGTCTCCCATTCCTGCGTAGAGCCGGTTTGCCGCTGGGTCCAACGCGATGGCGGCAGGTTCCTGGCCATCCATTCTGATGCTACCCACCAGCTTGGCTGCTTTGGTGTCGATAATCTCGATCGAGCCCTCTTTCATGCCTTCGACCCTGGTCCTGACAGCCACGTAATAGATCCCTCTGGCCGCGTCAAATGCCCCGTTATCCGGGTCTCTGCCCGGCGCATTCTTTCCGCCCGTCAGCTCAATAGTCTTGGTGACCTCAAACGTAGTTCCGTCCAGAGCAACCACCGTGTTGTCGCCGAGATCCACCCATAGTTCATTCGTTGTTGCGTCGAAGAATGGTTTGCGAGGATTTCCACTGACTTTCGTCTCGCGGATCACCTTGCCAGCTTTCATATCGATGACCACAATTTCTTGGTTGTTTTCCGCAGAGAGAAATAGATGCTGGCCTTTCAAGTCATAGCTGAGATGGTCCATATAGCCTTCGGTCGGAATCGGGATGGTGTCGACCAGTCTCAAAAGGCCTGACATACGTTCCATCGGCGCCTGACGATTTACATATTCTTTCGATGGCTGCTGGGCGGAAGCGTTCGACCCCAAGATCGCGAACAGAGTGAACATGAGCGCAGCGTGGATGCTCATTTTTCTCTTCATTAATTGCATCTACTATTCTCCTTAGCTTGCATGCCACAAGCGTGATGGACCTTCCTCGTTCGTTGGCTTGCGGCATCGAACGATCGGAAATGCAAATCTACGGCCGTCCAACACCGAAGATTGCGTTAGCCGGATAATTCGCATCACGTGGAGGACTGACATGTGTGATTACCACATCGAATCACTCTCACGTCCCTGCGGTGCGAAGGGAACAGATCACTCATCCCGTCAACCCCGACTGTACGGCGAAGTTCGGAGACATATTGGGCCCTCCAACATAAATCGGCCATTAATTACGCTCGGAGATTCAATCAGCGGCACGAACATTTCGAGCATACAAAATTATTGAAAGGAGAAGTTGTTCCTAAAGATTTATTAAGCAAAACTTAAGCATTTATTGACTGAAGAACTGTCTATAATCCGAGTTCTTGCCGACGCTCCTTATTGAAATGGTGCGAGGGGTAATGGGAAATGCGTCTTAGAAAATTGTCGGCAACCACCGCGGTGCTCGCTCTGCTCTGCCTGATGTATGGGCTCACCTACATCGACCGGGTGAATGTAAGCACGGCAGCTTCTGCGTTTCAACGCGATCTGCATCTCAACAACACACAGGTGGGCCTGGTCTTCTCGGCATTCGCTTATCCATATCTCATCTTCCAGATCATCGGAGGATGGGTGAGCGACCGCTTCGGCGCGCGGGGGACGCTAACCGTCTCGGCTATCATTTGGGCGCTCTCCACGCTACTGACTGGCCTCGTTAGCGGCCTGGGAACCCTGCTGTTCGCCAGGGTCATGCTTGGCTTTGGGGAGGGAGCCACCTTTCCAACGGCCACCCGAGCGCTGTCTGACTGGACCGCAAAAGAGAGTCGGGGTTTCGCGCAGGGAATCACGCACTCGTGTGCGCGACTAGGCAATGCAATAACACCTCCTCTAGTCGTGTGGTTGATGACGATGTTTACGTGGAGGGGGTCTTTTTTCATCCTGGGAGCTGTAAGCTTAGCGTGGGCGGTGGCCTGGATATCCTACTTTCGAGATGATCCACGCAATCACCCGCACATCACCCCCAGAGAACTTGAACGCCTGCCCAGCTACGCTGATCGAATAAAAGCGCCGAAAGCGCCAGTTCCCTGGCTTTCTTTGTCACGTCGCATGTTTCCGGTGACGTTGGTGTATTTTTGCTATGCGTGGACTCTTTGGCTGTATCTTGCGTGGATTCCGTCCTTCTTTTTTCACAGCTATGGGCAGGATCTGAAGAGTTCAGCTTTATTCTCTGCAGGTGTCTTCTTTGGAGGCGTAGTGGGTGACGCGCTGGGCGGCGTGGTGAGCGATCGAATTTTGAGGAAAACGGGCGACATGAACAAAGCCCGTCGTAATCTCGTGGTCGGCTGTTTCATCTGTTCGCTGCTTTCGATGATCCCGGTTTTGTTCATTCACAATGTGAATTGGGCAGCGATCTTTCTGAGCCTGGGCTTTTTCTGGTCGGAGTTCACGGTAGGCGCCATGTGGGCTATCCCCATGGACATTGCACCTCGATTTTCCGGGTCGGCGAGCGGTTTGATGAATTCAGGGTCGGCTTTGGCCGCCATTGTCTCGCCCTTGGTTTTTGGGTATGTAATCGATCGAACCGGTAACTGGGAGCTGCCCTTTCTGGGAAGCATCGGACTACTTGTTTTAGGCTCAATCGCGGCGTTTTGGATGAAGCCGGGAGAAAAACTTGCGATCGGCCAAATGGCAGAAACGCCGGCTGTGGGCGCGGTTGCTTAGCGTTAGAAGCTAACGCCTGTTTGCCGGAATTCTTCGGGGAAAGCGAATCACTGAAACCTTGCAATCACTGGTCCCACTACCGCTGAGTTCGCATGCCAAGCCCGTCGATTCGTTTTCGGAAGCTGCTGGACTGGAAAGGGAATTGAAGACTACGGTACGCGGCGAAGTGCGCTTTGATAAGGGAAGCCGTGCATTGTATGCCACCGACGGTTCGAACTACCGTCAGATTCCGATTGGTCTGGTGATCCCGCGCGATGCTAACGACGTGGTCAGTGCTGTGGCGGCGTGCAGAAAATACGGTGCTCCGGTATTACCGCGCGGCGCGGGCACCAGCCTGGCGGGGCAGTGCTGTAACGTTGCGGTGGTGTTGGATTTTACGAAGTACATGAATCGGGTTCTCGAGATCGACGCTCAGAACAGGGTTGCAAGGGTCCAGCCTGGAATCGTTCTGGATGTTCTCCAGAGTGAGATTCTAAAACATGGGCTGATGTTCGCGCCCGACCCTTCAACGCACAGCCGCTGCACAATCGGCGGGATGATCGGTAACAATTCCTGTGGCACCCACTCTTTGCTAGGCGGCAAGACCGTCGACAATGTCGAAGAACTGCGAATTCTGCTTTACGACGGGACTCAACTCACGGTCGGAGCAACGTCGGATGAGGAGTTTGACCGTATCATCCAGAAAGGCGGTCGCCCTGGCGAAATTTACGCCGGCTTGCGCAAAATTCGCGATCAATATGGCGACCTGGTGCGCGCGCGTTTTCCGAAAATTCCGAGACGCGTTTCGGGATACAACCTCGATGAGCTATTGCCGGAAAGCGGTTTCCATACGGCGCGTGCCTTGGTGGGGACAGAAGGCACCTGCGCGATCGTCCTCGAAGCGAAACTCAAGCTAATCCCCAGGCCTCCATTCAGGAGCCTGGTCGCACTCGGGTACGCTGATGCGTTTCACGCCGCGGATCACGTTCCAGAGATCCTGCCATTTCATCCGATCGGGCTGGAAGGCTTTGAAGGAAGCATAGTCGACGGTCTCCGGAAAAAGGGAGCGTCCAATCTTGAGCTCCTGCCGGAAGGGCGTGGATTTTTACTCGTAGAATTCGGCGCCAATGATGCGAACGAATCAAAAAAGTTGGCACTTCAGCTGATCGATCGCTTGGAGCAATCGCCAGAACCGCCCACTTCAAGACTTTACACGGAGAATGAAGCGCGTGCGGTCTGGCAGATACGCGAATCCGGTCCACGCGCGGCTGCGTTTGCACCCGGGGCACCGGCCGAATGGGAAGGCTGGGACGACGCAGCAGTGGCCCCCGAAAAACTCGGCGCTTATCTCCGCGAGATTCGAAGGCTAATGAATGAATACGGCTACCGCGGAGCATTTTATGGGCACTTCGGTCACGGCTGTATCCACATGCGTGTGAGCTTCGATCTCCAGAGCGAAAGCGGTATTCGCAAGTACGGAGAATTTGTGGAACAAGCTGCCGATTTGGTGGTCAGCTTTGGCGGATCACTATCAGGCGAGCATGGAGACGGGCAATCGCGCGCAGCGTTACTTCCGAAAATGTTCGGGGCGGAACTGATCCGGGCTTTTCAAGAATTCAAATTGACATGGGACCCAGCCAACAAGTTGAACCCGCATAAGGTTGTTGATCCGTATCTTCCCACAGAGAATCTGCGGCTCGGGGCTGACTACAAACCGCTTGAGCCGGAGACTCACTTCAAATTTCTTGAGGACGAGGGATCCTTCGCGAAAGCCGCTTTGCGATGCATCGGACTCGGAGCATGCCGGAAGCATGCCGGTGGCTCGATGTGCCCGAGTTACATGGTCACGCTTGAGGAAGAGCACAGCACGCGGGGGCGTGCGCATATGCTCTTTGAGATGCTTCAGGGAGAAGTAGTCGGAAATGGTTGGCGCAGCGAGCCAGTGAAGAAAGCGCTGGACTTGTGTCTTTCTTGTAAGGCGTGCAAATCCGAATGTCCGGCAAATGTGGACATCGCAACCTACAAAGCAGAGTTTCTCTCCCACTACTACGAGGACAGGATACGGCCATTGCGTGCGTACGCGTTTGGAATGATCGACCGCTGGGCGCGGCTCGCTTCCATTGCGCCCAATCTCGCGAACTTTCTCGGCACGTCCCCGGGGTTTAGCAATTTGTTACGCAATGCCTTGCGGTTGGCCCCTGAGCGGCATTTGCCTCAATTCGCCTCCCGCAGCTTTCGAAAATGGGCCGGCAAAGAGGGAATTCCTGTTTGCGGCTCGGAAAGGGGGAATGGGGCTGGTTCGTCAAAGAACCAAGGCCGCGAGGTAATTTTGTGGGTGGACACCTTTAATAACTATTTCCACCCGGAGACGAGTCGCGCCGCGATCGATGTTTTACGCCACGCCGGGTACAGCGTCAAAATTCCGCGAAATCATCTCTGTTGCGGGCGGCCCCTCTATGATTTTGGCATGCTCGATAAAGCGAAACGCTACCTGCGGAAAATCATGCAGTCGCTGGGCCGGGAGATTGACGCTGGCTTACCCATCATAGTGTTGGAGCCGAGCTGTGCCTCGGTCTTTCGAGACGAACTGCAGAACTTGTTTCCTGGGGAAGAACGCGCTGTCCGACTGAAACGCCAGACGTTTCTGCTCAGCGAATTCCTTGAACGCAAAACACCCGGATATCAGCCGCCGCATATCTCTGGCAAAGTTCTGCTCCATGGCCACTGCCATCACAAGGCACTCATGAAGATGGATGATGAAGAATCGTTACTGCGGAAGACGGGATGTGAACTGCAGTCGCTGGATTCGGGCTGTTGCGGGATGGCCGGACCTTTTGGGTTCGAGAGGGACAAGTTCGCCGTATCCCAGGCTGTGGGCGAGCGCATACTCCTGCCGGCTGTACGGAGCGCAGGGCAGGAGACACTGATTGTGTCGGATGGTTTTAGTTGCCGCGAGCAGATCTTTCACTCCACCGGACGTCAGGCGGTTCATCTGGCGCAAGCCTTGCAGATCGGCCTGCGTCGCGAACTCGGCAAGAACAGATAACTAATGTAGACGAGCGAAAAACTCTTTCGGAGCCAAACTTGATACATTCTGGTCGGCATTTTCTCCAAATTCCGGGTCCCACGAATGTTCCGGACCGCGTGTTGCGAGCGATGAATCGTCCGGTCATTGACCATCGCGGCCCGGAATTTGCAAAGTTAGCGGGCGAAGTGCTCGAAAATTTGCGCACGGTTTTCCAGACCAGTGGTCCGGTGGTTATGTATCCCGCCTCCGGCACGGGCGCCTGGGAAGCCGCCATAGTGAACACGCTTTCTCCCGGCGATCGTGTGTTGATGTTCGAGACCGGCCACTTCTCGCAACTCTGGCGCCAGCTCGCGGAGAGATTTGGCATCAAGGTTGAGTACGTACCGGGCACCTGGCGTAGAGGAGCTGATCCCGCGGAAGTAGAAGCGCGACTGGGTTCCGATTCGCAACATACATTCAAGGCAGTTATGGTGGTCCACAATGAAACTTCCACGGGAGTCACCAGCCGCATCTCTGAAATTCGGCGTGCCATGAATCTTGTTGGTCACCCGGCCTTGTTGATCGTCGATACGATTTCTTCCTTGGCTTGTGTGGACTATCGCCACGAGCAATGGGAAGTTGACGTCACCGTGGCCGGTTCGCAGAAAGGCCTTATGCTTCCCCCGGGCCTCAGTTTCAACGCTATTTCGGAAAAAGCGCTTTCCGCCAGCAAAGCAGCAAAGCTGTCCCGATCTTATTGGGACTGGAAAGATATGCTGACGCCCAATCGCACCGGCTTTTTTCCGTTTACACCAGCCACGAATCTCATCTATGGACTGCAAGAAGCGCTTACGATGCTACAAGAAGAAGGTCTGTCAAACGTGTTTGATCGGCATCATCGTCACGCCCAAGCGACGCGGGCCGCTGTGCGAGCCTGGGGCCTAGAAGTTGTTTGCGAAGAACCCCAAGAATATTCAAATTCGCTTACCGCCGCTTTTGTACCAGAGGGCCATGACGCAGATCGACTGCGAAACATCATCCTCGAGAAGTTCGATATGTCGCTCGGCGCGGGACTCTCGATACTGGCGGGCAAGGTATTCCGGATAGGACACCTCGGAAGCTTCAATGATCTGATGCTGGCGGGAACACTAAGTGGAATCGAAATGGGTCTTCGTTTAGCCGGCGTACCTCACAACGACGGGGGTGTCACGGCAGCTCTCGATAGCCTCGCCTCACCCACCAAGGTCCCTTCCACCAAGGTCTTCTAATGAAGTTGTCTTCAGGGAAAGAAATTCAAATCATTCGAACAAAAGCTATGCTTTGAGGAGGTTTTGAATGTTCTTGACTCGAGCCACACAAGCAAAACGTCAAACTACTACCTCTACTTCGTACCTGGTGATCAGGGTAACGGGGGGCCTGCTCATAACTCTTGTGCTCCTAACGGCGCATATCAAGGGAGCGAGGTCACAGGATCAGAATGCCAAACCAACCTTCGCCCAAACACTTGTTGATACTGTCGCGGCAAAGCATCGTCCGGATCTAATTTACTTGGGATTGCACCTCCCACCGCCGTCTTCTCCCGACGCGATTATCGTTGCGGCAACGGATCGCAGCAAAATTGGCAAGAAGTCCTCCTGTGGGGACTTGCACGTAATCGACGACGGAACTCCCATTCTGGAAATGAAAGGGAAGTCCTCAACTGTATTGGAGCGACTCCATGACAGGACCGGCAAGACTATAGGGCTCACGGTGGTTGGCCTCAGATTTGGCGACGGCGAAGAAGCCGCGGCTGCCAAACTCGCCAAGCAGATCGGTGATGAGCTTGATCGGCAAATCTCCTCAAAGGAAGAACTATTCGGGCCTGGTCGGTAAGCGGCGACTATGGGGCACACTCGTTGTGTCTTTCGGCGTAGCATGGTTGTTTTGCGACGCTATGGTTCCACCTCGTAGACCTCTATATATGCCTCTTCAAATTTTCCACCCTGAATCCCTCTGATTACATCTTGATGTTCCGACACGGCCAGGTAATACCGGTTTAATTCAGGCACCAGGAGAGATGTTTTCCCATGCACACCGCCTTGGATTGCCCCAATAGGCTCATAATGGTCGGGATCAAGTTCCTTCCAGATATTTGCAATTCCTTCGTATCCCTGAGAGTAGATGCGTTGACTCGCAGGATCAAAAAACATTTCGTCTGCGCCGCCTCCCGCATCGAGAGTCACGATCGTTCTGCCCGAATCCGTGTTCATCACGAGCATCCTCCCGGGCTGCCACCATTCCGCTTGCGCCGCATACATTCGGCAACCGACGAAAAGCCGGTGATGGGCACTATCCAGCGCCAGGGCATAAGGCCTCTGGCATTCGGGGGTAGTAGGCCATGTCGCGACCACGGTGCGTTTTTCCCGGTCAGTCACCGCCACTTTATTGAGATCCGCTAAGTCCGCGTACATCTTTGCTCCCGACGGTTCGAACGCCATCGCCTGAACGTTAGGACTTTCCACCTGGATGTCGCCGACGTGCTGGCTGGTCACCGCGTTAAGGTGTTGAGCATGGTGATCAGCCGGATGAAGAAACTCACCAGGGCGTCGCAAAATCCAACCGGCCTTTACGGCGGTCGGCATGACCGGCGTGGGCTGGCACACGTTTCGGTACACGGTTGGGGCGATCCTGGCAGAGATGGGAGAACATCAACTCACAATTCGCGACTACTTGCGTCACAGCAATCTTCATGTGACGAACAAATATCTTCAAGCAACACCGGAAAGCAAATGCTGGCACAAGAGAAATTGGTGGATGCGATCCTACCCGGCGGCTCGCAATCGGCGAGCAAATCAACACTCATTCAGTAGTTGGTGTTGGAGAGCGCGTCCCAATTTGCGTTCGAAAGGATGCGCGGCGGACAGAACATTTTGACCGATTATTGGACCGAACGGACCCAGATTGTTTTCTGGGCCATCTGTAAGTGTTTGAAAAATATGGCGGGGACGACGAGACTCGAACTCGCGACCTCTGCCGTGACAGGGCAGCGTTCTAACCAACTGAACTACGTCCCCGCGGTGGTGGTGCTGTCACTAGCGGATGGTGGGCAGTGCAGGGCTCGAACCTGCGACCTCCTGCTTGTAAGGCAGGCGCTCTAACCAACTGAGCTAACCGCCCTCTGCTCACATTTCTCCATGCTACAGCAAGCCCGGCGCATCGTCAACGAAACGCGAAACTTTTCTATTTTCCCCGCATTTTTCAGCTTTCCTCTCCGTCCCCCTCGGTTGCGAAAACTCCGCTCACCCAGTAAACTCAATGTCTTGCTATCCCTTAAAGGAACATCACCGAGATGCTGCTGAACCGTGATTATGTGGGCCATATGGCCTCGCAGGTGGTCAAGAAGCTTGTCGAAGACGAGCAGATCGCCGTCAAGGAAAAAGACATCGAGCCGGTGATCCTGAAAGTCCGCAACCGCATGATGGAAGAGATCACCGTCGAGGACAAAATCAACGAAGAAGTCCGCACCATCCTCACCCAGCACCAGGACGAAATGCGCCGCGCCGGAATTTCCTACCAGGAAATGTTCAAGAAGGTGAAGGGCCAGCTCGCGCGGGACCGCAAACTGATTTTCCGTTAAACGAACAACGGATTTGCAGCGCCAACAAGACAGGGGCGAAAGAACAGAATGCGATTGACCCGGGAAAAAATCGTGCGCATCTCCCACCAGATCGTGGAGCTGCTGGTGCAGAGCAATGAAGTCGAATTCGTCGAGGACCGCGACACCATCCGCCAACACATGGTCCAGACCATGACCAACATTCTCCGCGAGGAAGAAAAAATCGAAATCGAAGTGCGTAAGAAAATCTCCTCCCAGAAAAAGGAAATTCTCGAAGGCAGCGAAGAGTGGGACGTCCTGTTCCGCAAGTATTATTCCGATGAACTCCGCCGCGCCGGCATCGCCGCCGCCCCCGAAGAACACCAGAAAGCGGGCCACGGCGGCCATCGCTAACTCCCGGGATTAATCCAGCGAACTTGCAAGCCTCGTTTTCCGGAAAGGGAACCGCGACTTTTTCTTGCTCCTGTCCGGAGGCGCCTCAATCGACGATGAAGAGTTGCGCTCCCACGGCGGTCGAGGAGCGGTGGGGAGGATCACCGTCGCCAACGTGATAGCTCTGCCCTGGCGCCAGGCTGAGCCGTTCGCCGTCGCGTAGCATAATATCGAGCGCCCCACCCAGGCACAGAATCACATGGCCCTTGGCGCACCAGTGATCGGCCGAGTAACCGGGTGAGTATTCCACCATTCGCACCCGGATCTCGCCGAAGTTCTGCGTTTTCCAAAGCGCAAATCCGGTTTCTCCAGGATGTTTCGTTCCCGCAATTTCTTTCCAATCCGTGACACACATCGGTAGTGGCGGCATTTTCATCCGCTCAGTATACCGCCGGCGGCTCGATTCTCCCGCCGTGGTGCGTGCCGCAGCACAAGTGCGATGACCACCACGATCGCCACAAGCCGAAACTCCGCCGCGGGATGTTTTGTGTAGTCAATCAAAAGAATCAACCAAAGTATGTAGAGCAATTCCTGATGCCCACGGCGAACAACCGTAGATTGAGCGTTGGGCGTCGCCGTGATTCCCGCTCCCAGCACGATCGAAAATCCAATCAGCACAGCCGCAATCTGCGGCGCGCCCAGATGCAGAGGCTCCGCTGCAAATTTGGTATGCAGCGCAATCACCGCGCAAAAGTGTACCATCTGCGCCGCCACAAACGCCTGGATCAAGTCGGCCGCGTCGGGATACCTCGCCACCCACTTGCGAATCCCCGGCGCCGCAAACCCCGCCAGAAAAAAGCAGATCGCAAACCGAGCGGTCCCCCGGGTAGCCGCGCCCGCCCCTTCCGTGTTCCATCCATAAACCGCAAAGAACCCGGCAATCACAAGCGCGTTGCCAAGCGCCGCAACCAAAACCAACCTGGGATTCGCCAAGGAGAGCCCCCGCATCGATTGGCGGAAGCATAACATCTTATCCATCCGCCCTTTATAATCGAGGGAGCTTGCCACCCGGGATAGTTTTGGATTAGCCACCCTGCCGGGTGCCCCGGAAATTTGACTACTAACTGCGCCTAACCTTTAATCGACAAATCGAGACAGCCTTTCCTTGCCCGCGGATAAAAATAACACTGAGGGTCCCCAGGTTCGGGTGTTTGGTACCTGGGTCTTGGGTTGAATTGTGCGGATGTCCGGATGGATGGCGATACTTATCGTGAAAGTTCGCAGATCCAGTTAACTTCCCATGTCTTTCCGCCGTCTGAGGAAAAAGACTGTTCCATACGCGAGGATTTGGATGAAATGTCGAGCCAGACATAGCGCACAAGGACGGCGCGGCCTTCCCAAGTTTGCTGGTTATAGAATTCACCGCGCTTTCCGTTGAACTGGCCCACAACAGGCGGCAGTTCGAGGGTGCCTTTATCGAGATCCACCAGGTAAATACTCCACTGGTGCGATTCGGAGTTATAGAGCCGGAGCGTTTGCGCCTTAATGCGGAGTTTGTGATCGGGACTGGAAACGTCGAACTCTTCAAAATTAGCGTTGCTGTCGAGCAGCTTTTTATGATTCGAGATGCCATTGTATTCGACCCATACAGTCGACCCCTTCAAGCGTTCGGGGAGCCGCCGAACATGAGCTTTCCAATCACCGATGAGAAAATCGAAATCGTGAGATCCGTCCCCCTGGGTAGCCGTTGATCCGCTGGCCGAAACCTGCGAGTTAGGGAATCCCGAAAGTATAGGAACTTCACCGATAAAAGGTGCCGCACTCATGACTGTCAACAGGATGCATGCAAGTTGGATCGATTTCATGGCCGCCATGCTCTCACGGGTTTGAGAAAAAGTGCAACGTCGGAGATCAAAGAAACCCTGTTGGCGGGTGGCTCAGGTTCCGGTTTTTGGTGCGCGGGCCTGGGCTGAATTGTGCCAAGGTTAGGAGGGAGGGTGAGGTGATACCCTTCGGCGGGACTCAGGTTAAAGCCGGAGGATATTGAGGCGGGGTCGGGGGATGTGCCGCCCCTCCGGGGTTGGGGATTTGTTTGGTTTTTTGACCCAGGGCTTGCGCCCTGGGTTAAGGTCTGCCGCGCCTCCGGCGCTTTGGAGTTGCCGCTACTGCTTGTCGTAGACGGCGGTGGCGGTGATTTTCTTGCCGGTTGCGTCGGTGCCTTCGGTGGTGACGGTGCGGGTTTTGCCATCGGCGGAAAGAACGATGGTGCCGGTAAAGAGAACCTTTCCGCCCTTTTTGACGGCGAACGTCAGATTGTGATCATCGACTTTTGTGACAGCCCGGGCGTCCGAAGTTGAATCGCCGGTGACCGGGTAGTCTTTGCCATCGAACTTGCCCATCCACTCGTTGTGCGTGGGCTTGCCAGCGGCGTCGGTGCCGTCGATGGTGACCATGATTTGATCACCCATGGCCGAGTAGACGACCGTGTTATTTTTCGCGGTGCCCGGGGCGAGTTTAGACTTGGCCTCGTTCAGCTTCCAGGTGCCGACAAAACCGTCGGCGGCGAGGCAGAGTGCCGCACCGACCAAACAGAGTGCCAGAGTCGTTCCGATTCTTCTTGCTTTCATATCCCCTCCAGAATTTGATTTGAGAAAAGATTGCAGGCCGGGTTGTTGGGGGAATTCTAGCGCGGGGAGCGGCTGGTAGCAACCGAGCTGCGACGAATAGAGTCGCTGACTGGCCCTTTCGACCGCGCCGAGGGCAGGAGAGTGATGGAGGAGGAAGAGGCAATGCCAAGGGAGCCGGCATAAAGCCGCCCCTACAAATGCATCGAGTTAAGGGGGAGAATTTTGGGTGTATGGAGATGGATCGTTCAGGTGATTCCCCGAGTCAGATTCGAGCTATTACCTTAATTGACTTCCGCATCCCCGCCAGCCAGTATCCAAGCAGCATGGGGAGCGCTGGGGCGCTTCGAAGGGAACTTGGGATCATGAAAAAACTCTTAGGCTGTATGGCCGTACTTTTGGCGGTCACCTTTTCACCGCGCGCCCACGCGGATACTTTTACCGACTACACGATTAACTTCCTGGGTCCGGTGGGAACTTTACTCCCGACGTCGGGAACGATCGTATACGACAGCACGCCGGGTGCGCTGAATCCATTTTCAACTTTCACGGTGAATTGGGACGGAGAAACGTTTGATTTCGCGGCAGTCGCGAATCAATACAATTATCTGGCCGGATCACAAACGCCCGCGCTATTTAACACGTCCTTGCCGGGTTGCACGGGAGCGACAGGCTTACAGTCCCTGATCGTGGCGATGGTGGCCTGCGCTCCGGATGCCATCTGGGCGGCGCAGGCCGACACGGCCGCAAACTCGGCGAGCTTCACGATTGCGTTCCCGGGAGTCACGGGCGGGATCCCAAGTTTTGTGGATCTGGAATGCTGCACGATCCCACCGCCGACAGTTACCGCTCGGCCTGGCTATGCGAATGGCGGAGGAGGATTACCTTTGACGATCACCGATCCGCCGCGGACAATCGTTCCTGAGCCGGGCACGGGCGCTCTTTTGTGCGCGGGGATTGCAATGGTTTTAGTGTTGGGAAAGCGCAAGGCTCGGCGTCCGGTGTTGACCGCCTAAACGAATTGCGCTGCCGACGATGTTGAGTGCCCGCCCTCCTTGCCCGTCTAGCTCGACCACCGAATCGATACGCAGGTCTAGCTTAGGTTATCTCCCTCAATTAAAAAGCGCTGGCAAGGAAGCCAGCGCTACATGAGTTATTTGAATTAAGCCGCTCGGCGCTGTGCGCTACTGAGAGTCGGGGCGGCGCTTGAGGGTCGGGCGGTCGTCGTCGGAGCCGTCGGTGGTGGCGTTGGGATCGCCATTCTTTTGCTTGTCGGTTTGCTCGGTCTTGGTGCGCAGGGTGGGCTTGCCGGGCTGATTGTCCTGCACCTTTTTGGCGAACATGACGTTGCGCAGGCGGCCCTTGACGGAATCAAATTCCGACGTGGTGACGATGTACTCGTCTTTATCGGGCAGTATGCGCGCGATCTCTTTTTGCGCCAGCTCGATGCGTTCCGGCGTCGGCGGATGCGTGGAGAAGAACTTCGGGATCGTGCCGGGGCGGCGCTTTTCGTCGGCCTGGATGCGCTCAAAGAAGGTGACGTAGGCGTTGGGATCGTAACCGGCCTTGTACATGTACTGAATGCCGAGGAAGTCGGCTTCCCGTTCGGCGTCGCGCGAGAATTTCAGAAACGTAAGCGGGATGGCCAGGTTCATGCCCTGGTAGATGCCGTAACCGGCCCAACCGTAGGGCACGACGATCATGGCAGCCATCGCACCCAGCTGGATCAGTTCGCCCTTGGTGGCCTGCTTGGTGCCGTGGCGCGCGGTGACGTGCGAAATTTCATGGGCCATCACGCCGGCGAGTTCAGACTCTTCCTGCGCGCGGAGAATCAAGCCGCTGTTGACGTAGAAAAAGCCGCCGGGAAGAGCGAAGGCATTGACTTCGTCGGAGTCAATGACCTTGATGGTGAAGGGCACTTGGGCGTCGGAATTGCGAACCAGATTTTGGCCGACGCGGTTGACGTATTCAGTCACGACGGGGTCGTCAATTAGCTTGGAGCTGCGCTCGACTTCCTGGGCCAGGGCCTTGCCAAGGCCGATTTCGCGCTCGAGGGAGTAGAAGTTCATGCCCTTGCCGACGTTGCGGTTACCGATGGCATCCACATCTTCTTTGGAGTTTTTCGGGTGGACCGTTTTCGGTTGGTCGACGGCCGTGTCAGCAGCGGGTTTCGGCGCAGGAGTAGCGGCCGCAGCCGGGGTGCTGGTTTTGTCTGGCGGGGGCGGCGGAGGAGCCTGTTTGCTCAGCGGAATGGGAGTCGCAGCCGGAGCCTGGTCGGGAGCCTGCGTCTGCCCCTGCTGAGGCTTCGTATCGGTCTGAGTTTGCTGCTGGCCCGGGGGATTGGAAGACGGGTCTTGCGCCGAGGAGATCGCTGGCCAGGAGACAATGCTTGCCGCAAGCAGAAGGGCCAATTGGAACTGCGAAGACTTACGCATATGCCTACCTCCCAGGTCCGAACTTAAGTATACACCCCTGCGCGGTGGGGGCTTCCTCTTTGTTTTAGGATGTAGGGGAGGCGGTTAAGGTTTCCCAAGTGATGCCAGGTATTACAGGAAGTGGGAGGCGGTTAAGTGTTTGGACAGTTGACAGTGGCGGGCGGGGTACATAGAGTCAATAGCGAGAATATGAGCGCACGGAAAATTCAGATTGGGCAGCTTTGGAAGAAAAAAGAGACAGGGGACACGTTTTTGGTGACCCGGGTATATAACGAGGCGTTGAGCACCTTTGTGGTGCTGAGGAAATCGGGGTCGGAGGGCGAGGACCTGGTCCGGGTGAAGGCGGAGCGGACCCCGCAAGGCCAAGGATTGCCTGGGTTTGTTCCTGCGGTGGAGGATGATTCGGGATAGGTCGCGAACGATCTTAATCGAATCCGTTTGAACCGGGTCCCGTGGCGGGGCCTTATTTTTTGCCCGCAAACTCAAATCGAACGCACGGGAAGCGAAACGATATCGTCGGTGGACATGGGTTCTTTCTGCAGGAAGGGTTCGCCGTATTTGGCGCCAATCAACTGGCCGTGGTGGCGGGCGAGCAGGTCCATGCGGCTGTCGAGTTCGTCGATGGCCAGAAAGACCCGCTGCTTGCGCTCGCTTTTGGCGGGGCGGAATTGCGAACCGTAGGCGAGGATGGCTTTGCGGCGCTGCGCATACTGTCTGGTGATGTCCACGACGAACGTGGGAGGCATCCCTTCGAAGGATGTTGCGTAAAGAATCTTGAACGGACGGTGCGGTTCGCCCGTGAGCGGAAGCTGCTTGAGGCCGGCCAGGAAACAGCCTTCGTAACCGAGTGTCGACGCGTGGTAATGATCGGGATGGCGCGCTTCCCAATACGGAAGAATCACCGTGCGCGGCTGGAAGTCGCGGATCACTTGTGCAAGCCGCAACTTGTTTTGCCGAGTCGGCTGCACGTCGGAATCCGGCACGCCCAGATTACCGCGCCAGGAGACTCCCAGAATTTTCGCCGCCAGCGCCGCTTCTTTCGCGCGGGTTTCCGGCGTGCCGCGCGTGCCCATCTCCCCGGCGGTCAGATCGAGAATGCCCGTTTTGTAGCCCTTCTGGGCCATTTTGATCAGCGTGCCGCCGCAAGTGAGTTCAACGTCGTCGGGATGCGCCGCGATGGCGAGTATGTCGAGTTTCATCAGCAAGCCTCGGATATTTCCCGGCGATTGTAGCATCAGACCTGTGGAGAAGTGAGGATGCGAGCAAGTGCTCGATGGCCGACAAATATGTCGTGAATCAACAAACCAACCTTTCTCACGGGGGTAGTGTTCTAATTACGATAGAGGCGCTACGTCCGGCAGTTGCTTGCTTGTGGCGCACCAACGGATTCCATCTTCAGAAAACCGCGTCCTGACGAAGTGAGTTCTTTTCCCTGGTGCCTCCCAGCAGCAACCCGGTGTAAAGCGCAACTAAGCAGGCCCGCAACGGCCTGTTCGGCTCCGACAAGTCGAACAGGTGAAGCATGCACGCCTATAGCACAGACTCGGACGAACGGAGGGTTGTTCCTCTCCTCCTGGCGCTGGTGGCCATTTCTTTGGCGTGGCTGTCGTCCAAATTTTTGGCGATGATTCATCTCTCGGTTCCTTGGTGGGTGGATGCTCCTTCCCTAATGGCTTTCTATGGCGCGCTCTACACTCTTTTCGACAAGCGTCTATGGCGGAACGCTTTTGTCTGCAAATTGGGACTCGTCAAAATCCCGAATCTCGCTGGATGCTGGCGAGGTTATCTGATCTCTTCTTTTGACGGAAAACGCCACAATCTGGTGATCAATATCTTCCAAACCTGGACACAACTCGCCGTATTCCTCGCCACCACTTCATCCATTTCACGCAGTTGTGCCGCGGTGATTCAGATCGGCGACCCGGATGGAGTTGCGTTGATCTACCAGTATCAGAATCAGCCATTGGCGGACGCGACGAGAACGATGCACATGCACTTCGGTACCGCGATGCTGAGAGTCTCCAATGAAGACTGTCTGGTCGGAGACTATTATTCGGGGCGCGACCGCCGGACCTTCGGCCGTATTTGCTGCCGAAGACAACTGGCCAGCCTGAAGAGGAAGCCAGAGGCCGTCCCTGTACCCTAATCAGAGACAATGACTCTCGACGTGAGTGGGAATGACATTGGATTTGAAGGGAGTGTGTTAAGTTGGCGGGATGAGTGAAGACAAGAAATTGGCGGGGCGTGTGGCGCTGGTTACCGGCGCGGGGAAGCGCTTGGGGCGCGCGGTGGCGTTGCGTTTGGCGAGTGAAGGCGCGGACGTGGCCGTCCATTATGGGAAGTCGGAAGCGGAGGCGCGAGAGGTTGTCGCCGAGATCGAGAAGCTGGGGCGGCGCGCGTCGGCCTTTCCGGCGGAGCTGACGGATGTGCAGGCGATTCAGAAATTAATGCAAAATGTGGCATCGCGATTCGCGCGGCTGGACATTCTGGTAAATTGCGCGGCCAATTTCCTGGAAGCGAAGTTTGGCGAGACGAGCGAATCCACTTGGGACGCCTCGTTGAACACCAATCTGAAAGCTCCCTTTTTTTGCGCCCAGGCCGCGGCCCCGCACCTGGCGAAAAGCGGCCGCGGTGTAATCATCAATTTTGCGGATATCGGTGGATTGCTTGGCTGGACGGAATTCTTACCGCATTCTGTGTCGAAGGCTGGCGTAATCATGATGACCCGAATCCTGGCCAAGGAGTTGGCGCCGTCGGTGCGCGTGAACGCCATCGCTCCGGGGACGATTACGATGCCCGGCGATCCCCCCGAATGGCAGGCCGATTTCACGAAGCGCGCGCCCCTGCAAAGAACCGGGCGGCCAGGAGAAATCGCGGACGCCGTGATGTATCTCATCGGAGCGGAGTTTGTGACAGGGGAGGTTCTTGTGGTGGATGGGGGGCGGACACTTTAACGCGAGAGTTCTTAGTCGTAAGCAGTAAGTCCTAAGCCGTAAGCCGACCGCCGATGACCAACCGTGCTTCACTCATGGCCACGGCTTATAGCCTTTAGCTCAGCGCTAAGCGCGAGTCGCCGCAGGAAGCCGGCGAAAGAATTGTGAGGCCGTGGGATGCGAGGCGTGCGGGTAGGGTGTATTCTAGATGGTCAGACGCACACCGAAATAAACGTGCCGGCGGCGAGTGAGCCCCGGCGGGAAGAAGAGAAAGGCCATCGCTCTCATGGATCAGGAAACATTCGCACAGCGGAATATGGAAGATGTTGAAATTCAGGAGTGGCTGGAGTCGCTGGACTCAGTGCTCGAGTCCAGCGGCCCGGAGGTAGCCCGGGAGATTCTGGAGCGATTGCGCGCCCACGCCACGGTGAACGGGATTGATTTGCCGTTTACTGCCAATACTCCTTACGCGAACACGATTCCCGCGCGGCTGGAGCCGCTTTTTCCCGGCGACCAACAACTGGAGCGCCGCATCAAGTCCCTGATCCGCTGGAACGCGCTGGCAATGGTGGTCCGCGCCAACAAGGTGGAGCACAACATCGGCGGCCACATTTCCACCTTTGCGTCCGCGGCGACACTTTACGAAGTAGGCTTCAACCACTTTTTCCGCGCGCGAAGCGAACATTTTGAAGGCGACACCGTGTACTTCCAGGGGCACGCCGCGCCAGGCATTTATGCGCGCGCCTTTCTGGAGGGCCGGCTGAGCACGGAGAAGCTGGAAAATTTCCGTCGCGAGCTAAAGCAGGGCGGCGGCCTCTCTTCCTATCCACACCCGTGGCTGATGCCGGATTTCTGGGAATTTCCGACGGTCTCGATGGGCTTGAGCCCTTTGATGGCGATTTACCAGGCGCGCTACAACCGCTATCTGGAGAATCGCGGATTAAAGCCGGTGTCAGACGCCAAAGTCTGGGCCTTCCTCGGCGACGGCGAAACGGATGAGCCGGAATCGTTGGGCGCAATCACCCTCGCTTCGCGCGAAAAGCTCGACAACCTGATTTTCGTAATCAATTGCAACCTGCAGCGGCTCGACGGGCCGGTGCGCGGCAACGGCCAGATTATCCAGGAACTGGAATCGGCTTTCCGCGGCGCGCGCTGGAACGTGATCAAGGTTCTGTGGGGCAGCGAGTGGGATCCCATCCTGGAGCGCGACACCGAAGGACTGCTGGTGAAGCGCATGGGCGAAATGGTGGACGGCGAATACCAGAAGCTGGTTGTTTCGAGCGGCGAATATGTTCGGCAATTTTTCTTTGGCAGCGATCCGCGGCTGCTGAAGCTGGTGGAACCGCTGCCGGACGAGGCACTGCGGCGATTGCGGCTGGGCGGCCACGATCCGCGGAAGGTCTACGCGGCTTACAAGGCGGCGACGGAGTTCAGGGGCGGGCCGACAGTAATTCTGGCGCGCACCATCAAGGGATACGGCTTGGGCGAGGCGGGCGAAGGAAAGAACGTCACGCACCAGCAGAAGAAACTGAACGAAGAAGAGCTGCGGGAGTTTCGCTCGCGCTTCGGCATTCCGATGGGCGATGAGGAAATCGCGAAGGTCCCGTTCTACCGGCCGACGGAAGACAGCGAAGAGATTCGCTACCTGCGCGCGCGGCGCGAGGCGTTGGGTGGCTACGTGCCACAGCGGAAAGCGCGGTCGGTGGCGATTTCAGGCGCGCACACGGAACTCTTCAAAGAATTTCTGGAAGGCAGCGAGGGCCGCGAAGTATCGACAACGATGGCCTTCGTCGCCATGCTGCGCAAGATGCTGAAGGATCCGGAAATCGGCAAGCTGGTGGTGCCGATCGTTCCGGACGAAGCCCGCACCTTTGGTATGGAGTCTCTTTTCCGGACGGTGGGAATTTATTCGAGCGTGGGACAAAAGTACGAGCCGGTGGACGTGAACACCCTGCTCTACTACAAGGAAGCGCAGGACGGCCAAATCCTGGAAGAGGGAATCACGGAAGCCGGCTCGATGGCGTCGTTCATCGCGGCGGGCTCGGCTTACGCAACGCACGGAATCAATACCATCCCATTTTTTATTTACTACTCGATGTTCGGTTTCCAGCGCATCGCGGATTTCATCTGGGCCGCGGCGGATATGCGCACGCGCGGATTTCTGCTGGGCGGCACATCCGGCCGCACCACGCTTTCGGGCGAGGGCTTGCAGCACCAGGACGGAAACAGCCACGTGCTGGCGATGCCGGTGCCGAACCTGTTGGCTTACGATCCCGCGTTTGCGTTCGAGATCGCGGTGATCATCGATGAGGGCATACGCCGGATGTACAAAGAGGGCGAGAGCATCTTTTACTACATCACGGTGATGAATGAGCCGTACGTGATGCCGCACATGCCGGGTGACGTGAAAAACGGCATCCTGAAGGGCCTGTATAAATACAAGCCGGCGACGAACAAGAAAGCGAAGCTGAGGGCACAGTTGCTTGGCAGCGGCGCGATTCTGAACGAAGTGCTGCAGGCGCAGGAAATTCTCGAGAAGAATTACGGCGTGGCGGCGGATGTATGGAGCGTGACGAGCTACAAGTGCTTGTACACGGACGGGATCGAGACGGAGCGCTGGAACCGCCTGCATCCCGACGAGACTCCGCGCGTGCCCTACGTCAAACAGTGCCTCGGCGAAGAGCAGGGTGTTTTCGTTGCGGCCTCCGATTACCTGAAGACGCTGCCGGCGATGATTTCAAAGTGGCTGCCGCGGCGCATGGCAATTCTCGGCACCGATGGATTCGGCCGCAGCGAAGGCCGCACCTCGCTCCGCGATTTCTTCGAGGTGGATTCGCGCTTCGTGGTCCTGGCTACGCTGCATGAACTGGCGCAGGAAGGCCTGGTCGGCGAAGCCACCGTGCAGAACGCGATGAAGGATCTGGCTATCAACCCGGAAAAGCCGAACCCGGTTACCTCTTAGGTTGGTTGCGGGCGTCCTGACTGAGTGCTCAGGTGCAGAAATGTTTTGCGGCGGGTTAGGTGGACACGAAATGCAATTTCGGAACCGCTTCAGCCGTGCGCTTGCATTTTTGACGATAATTTCAGGATTTGTGGCTCGGCCGTGTTTCGTTCAAACGAGCCGCGTCAGCCAATCCGTCAACCAACAGGCATTTTTAGAGAAATTATCAGCTGCAGCCGTTGAGCGGACACGCCACGTCGTTCGCTACGATCGCCAATATGTGCGGATTCCGTATCCCGGAGGGGATGTCCCGGCGGATACAGGTGTGTGCAGCGATGAAGTAATCCGCGCTTATCGCGCGCGAGGGATTGATTTGCAAAAGGAAGTTCACGAGGACTTGGCCGCAAATTTTTCGGCATATCCCAACCAGCGGAGGTGGATGCTGGCTCATCCGGATGCAAATATTGACCACCGGCGGGTGCCGAATCTGATGGTTTTCTTCAGCCGGAAAGGAACGTCGTTGCCCCTATCAATGCGCGCAGAAGACTACGAGCCAGGGGAGTTGGTCACATGGGATCTGGGCGGCGGCGTGCCGCACATCGGCATCGTGGTGGACCGGAAGTCGACGGCGTCCGGAAGGAGTATGGTTGTTCACAACATTGGGTCCGGGCCGAAGATGGAAGATGTCCTCTTCCACTGGAAGATTACGGGTCATTATCGCTATTTTGGGCCGGCTCGTTAGGGTAATTCAAATTGCAAGCGGCCACTATATCCAGCAATCTGCCATGACCTAATCCGCCCCCAGGAGTTCGGCGGGCTTGATTTTGCCGGTGGCGAGGTGCGCGATCAGTTCTCGGTTGGCGGCGAGAAAATCGTAATTGGAAAGCTCGCGGGGAAGGACCCAGGCGATTTGTTCGAAGGCGTGAGGCGCGATGTCGGGTTCGGCGTACTGAGCGGCGAAGAAGTGGATTTCCAGTTCGTCGGGAGTGTTCGCATAGTGGTGACGTACAGTGGCGACCTCGACGAACTTCGTAAGCGTGACGCCCAGCTCTTCAAGGAGTTCGCGCGAAAGCGCTTGCTCAAAGGTTTCACCCGAGCGGACTTTGCCTCCGGGAAATTCCCATTTGAGAGGAGATGAGTCCCTGCGACGGCGCTGGCCGATAAGCAGGCGGCGGTCGGATCGTTCGATAACGGCGGCGGCGACGTGGAGCATGAGGAACGATTCTAGGAGCAATGAAGCATTGAAGCAATGAAGCCGCGATACGGCCGCGTGAAGCATGTTGACCTTGGCTGGCGGGTGTGATGGAGTTCGAAGATGAAACGGGGAGGACGTGTGTGAAAGTTTCTGGAATCTTTGCGGGACTGATTCTGTTGGTTTGGCCGGGGAGTCTTTGGGCACAGACGCCCAGTGGCGACTTAGTGCGTTTCACGGGAACAATCGAGAACGCGAAGGCGACATTTGGGACGGCGGATCCTGTAGCGCATGTGAAAGCGGGCGGCGTGCTCGAAGCGAACTCGCTCGATTGCTTCGGGAACGTGCTGCAGAAGCCGGGTGATCCGTTTTCGCTGATCAAGATCGATAATCCCTTGACCGGGCCGTTTTTCATTGACGGCGCCGAGCCCGGCGACACGCTGGTGGTGCACATCCTCGATTTGCAGGTGGACGGCAAGCAGGGAGTGGGCGCGTTCTCGCCCGGATTTGGCGCAGCGAACGCCACCCACTACACGCCGATGTTGGAAACCAAATCGTTGCCGGAACGCGCGTGGTATTACCCGATTGACGCAGAGAAAAAACTGATCACCTTTCAGGCGACGGATTCCGATTTCAAGGTTCAGTTTCCGCTGAAACCCTTTCTCGGTTGCATTGGCGTCGCTCCAGCGAACGGCGAGGCCCGCAGCTCGATCGTGCCGGCGGAATTTGGCGGCAATATGGACGCGCCGGAAGTGTCGCCGGGGAACACCCTCTACCTCCCTGTGAACGTGAAAGGCGCGCTCTTTTATTTCGGCGACGGGCACGCGGCGATGGGCGATGGTGAAGTGGCGGGCAGCGCCGTGGAAGTTCCGATGCGGGCCAAGTTCCGCTTTGACCTGGTGAAGGGAAAGAGCACCGGCTGGCCACGCCTCGAAAACGACCGCGAGATCATGACCACCGGAATCTACCGCCCGGTGGACGACGCCGTGCGAATTGCGGTTAGCGAAATGGTGCACTGGATGCATCGCGAGTATGGATTGTCTGAGCTTGACGCCTACGAGCTGTTTTCAAAAGTAGGCAAGCTGCATCTCACCGAAATGGTGGATCCGAACTACGTGGTCGTGGCGTCGATAGAGAAGAGGTACCTTCCAGCCAAAAAGTAGGGGCGCTACCTGAAAGCGGGCTCATGTTCAGCGAGTTGGTGTTGGAGCATTTTCAGAGGCCGCGAAATGCGGGTGAACTGGCGGGAGCAACGGCAACCGTGGAGGTGAGCAATCCCGTGTGCGGCGACGTGTTGCGGCTGGCCGTGATTGTGGAGAGCGGCGTCATCCGCGATGCGAAATTTTTGTGCCGGGGTTGCACGGCTTCCATCGCCAGCGCATCAGTGCTGACGGAAAAGATGATCGGGCGCACTGCCACTGCGTTACGAGAGATCCATGCCACGGAGATTGCGACGGAGTTGGGTGGGTTGCCGCCGGCGTCGTTTCACGCGGCGCAGTTGGCTGAGGATGGCGTGAAAGCGATAGTGGAAAAGCTGTAGGAATATTCCCGCGAAGTTCAATCTTGAATTCTGTCAAATCCCAAGAACAAATTTGTCATCCTGAGAGGCGAGTAGTTTGCGCCTCGAGGGACCTCAACTTTTACAATCTCCAAAGCCGAAAATTGAGGTCCTGAGCCTATCTTCGCCGGATAGGCGCAGGAGGCCACCGTTCAGAGCTCCGAGTAGAGGTGAGATACCGCAACGAAGAATCTTGCCTACTCGGCGGAGCGCGTGACGCGCGCGAACGTTTCCGGGTCGTTCAGATTGAGCACACAGCCTTCTTCGTTGGTTGGGAATTCGCAGATTTCCGCGCGATGTGCCCACACCACGGCTCGCGCTCCCACGTCGATCGGTGCGGCCTGCAACTCCGGAAAAAGTTCTGCCGAGAAAATCACCGGATGGCCCCGGCGCCCTTCGAACACCGGCAGCGCAATCGGCGCCTGCGAAGCGTAAAACGCCGCGATCAAGTCGCCAACAAGATTGCCGCTGATCAGCGGGTGATCCACCAGGCACAACAGCATCCCGTCGAGGCCATCGGGCAGACTTTTGATGGCCGCTTGAATCGAGGAGAGTTGCCCTTTTTCCCAATCGGCGTTGATCACCACTTCATCGGCCGCCAAGTGGGTCGCCTTCGCAATCGGTTCAGCGTGAACACCAAGCACCACGCGGCGCACGGAAATTTTCGGATGCCGCGTGACGTCCAGCAGATGCTCGAGGAACGGCCGGCCCTGGTAGGGAAGCAGCGCTTTTGGAGAGCCCATGCGCTGAGAGGCTCCGCCGGAGAGGATGACAGCGGCAAGCATGAAAACTCCGTGCTTTACTTGGTCTCGACCGGGTCCGCGGCAGCCAGCTTGAGTTTCTTGTGAGCGGCGGGTTCCGCATTGCGGCGCACTGCCACAAGTTCCGCCACGATGCTGACGGCGATTTCTTCAGGTGAAAGCGCGCCAATATCCAGCCCCATCGGCGCAAATACGCGCTCGAACTCTTCCATCGCGTAGCCCTCTTTTTCAAGAGCCTTGTAAACGCTGAGCACTTTGCGCCGGCTGCCGATCATTCCCACATACCGTGCCGGTGTGCGCACCGCCCAGGCCAGCACGCGCATATCTTCTTTGTGCCCGCGGGTGACGATCACCAGGTACGAAGACGGATTGGGTTGCAGCTTGGCGAACGCGTCTTCATAACTCGTGTAGATTTCCTGGGCCATAGGAAATCGTTGCGCGTTGGCGAAGGCTTCGCGATCGTCGATTACACCGACGCCGAACCCAACCGCCTGCGCGGCTTTGGCGACGGCGGTCGAGACGTGGCCCGCTCCAAACAAATACAGAATCGGCTGTGGCAGGATGGGTTCGACGAAGATTTCGACGGTGCCGCCGCAAATCAGGCCGTTGTCGTAGGTGGCTTCATTGTTCAGGTGGAAAACAAGTTTCCGCGGGGCTTCCGTCTTCATCACTTCGCGCGCCGCCGCCCAGACATCGGCTTCCACGCAACCCCCGCCGATCGTTCCAGCCGAGGAGCCGTCCTCGCGCACCAGCATGCGTGAGCTTTCATAGCTGGGGATGGAGCCGTTGGTGTGCACGATGGTGGCGAGGGCTCCGCGCTGCCCGGCGCGCCGCATGCGCACGATCTCTTCGAAGAGGTCCATGGTTGATCCGAAAAACAAGCGTACGGCCCGCTTGCGGGGAAGTCAATTCGCGGAAGTTCAGCCTGGGGTGGATGCGGGCGACGCCGCGCCGCGCTGGAGAGCCTCTTCAACGGCTCGTTCCACCGGCAATTCCCAACCCTCCCGCCACGCCGCAGCCGTCGATACCCCGCTTAATCCCGGCCGCGCGCATTCCAGATGGCTCTCCAGCCGGGCTTTTTCCGCGGCCGTAAGCGGGGCGCCGATTTTTTGCCGCAGTGCCGCCGCCGCGCCGGCCAGGCGCAATGCCCGGTCCGCATGAGATTGCGCGGCCGCGGCAGACGCGAAACACTCCAGCAATCGCGCAACTCCTCGTTTGTGCTCCAGCTCCTGAAAAAGTTTCAGGCTTTCCCGGTACATGGCATGCGCCGCGGCAAAATCGCGTTCCTCCCTCGCCAGGTTGCCCAGATCCGCCAGCGTGCCGGCGATTCCCCAGCGGTCGCCGAGTTCCCGGAAAATCGCCAACCCCTGCCCGTACATTTCCCGCGCGGCCGCCAAGTCACCGCGATCTCGCGCGACATCCCCCTGGGAATTCATCGACCATGCCACTCCCGTCCGATCCCCCAGTCCCTCAAAAATCGCCAGGCACTCCGCATAAAGAGAACTTGCGCGCGCATGATCCCCCTGCAGTGTGGTTACATTCGCCAGGTTGCTCAGTGCGCGCGCCACATCTCGCGAGTCGCCTACCTCTCTCCAGACTTCAAGGTTTTCTTCAAACAGCGCGTGTGCCACGGCAATGTCGCCGCCGTCCTGCGCCATCACCGCCAATGCGTTCAGCGAAACGGCAACGCCCTGCCCGTCACCCAATTTGCGCGCAATCCCCAGGCTCTCTCTCACCAACTCCGCCGCCGCCGCGTAATCTCCCTGCCCCACGGCGAGCACCCCCGCGGCGAAAAGCGCGCGCGCGCGAAACTTCGTTGGTGCGGCCGCGCCCGGCAGTTTCAGCAGCTTGCCGAGCCGCGCTCTACCTTCCGTCAAATATTCCCTGGTCTCCCAGAAGCGAAACAATGCAATCCCGAGCCGCATGCCCCACTCCGCATCGCCCGTATCCGTCAACCACTCCAACGCCGCGCGAAAATTCCCGTGTTCCGCCACGAAGCGTTCCAGTTGATCCGCCACCTGCGCGCCCGCGTGCTCCGCGGGCGCTTCCTCCGCCAGCACCAGGCAATAAGCGGCGTGCGCACGTTTCGTCGAAGCCTCTTCGCCGCTGACCTCCAGTTTTTCCCGCGCATACTCTCGAATTGTTTCGAGCATCGTGAAGCGAGCTTCCCCATTCGCCGGCGGCGCTTGCAGCACCAGGCTTTTGTCCAGCATCGAGGTCATGCCGTCGAGCAGGTCCAGTTGGAGATCGCTCTTGGTGTCGCAAACCGCTTCGACCCCTTCCAGGTTGCAGCCTCCCGCGAACACCGAAAGCCGCCGGAAAAGTTTCTGTTCGGCGGGATTTAGCAGGTCGTAGCTCCAATCCATCGCGGCGCGGAGCGTCTGCTGGCGTTGGGGCAAGTCCCGTGCGCCCCCGGTCAATAATTGCAACCGGCTGGCCAGCCTGCTCAGCAGGGAAGCGGGGGAAAGGACTTTGACGCGGGCCGCGGCCAGTTCAATGGCAAGAGGCAGTCCATCCAGGCGCGCACAAATTTCCGCTACGGCCGCTGCGTTTTCGCCATTCAGTTCGAAATCCGGCCGGGCCGCCACGGCGCGTTGCACGAACAGAGCGACCGCGGGATATCCAGACAGCAGTCTGACGGGCGGCAGGTTCAGCGGATCCGGCAGCCCCAGCGGCGGCACGGGGAATTCGTGTTCCCCGTAAAGATGCAGCGCCGCGCGGCTGGTCACCAGGATTTTCAGATTAGAGCCGATCACCAGTAACTCGGCGACGATGGGCGCCGCCTGCAGCAGGTGTTCGAAATTATCAAGCAGCAGCAGCATTGGTCCGCCGCTTGGATTTCGCAAACTCTCTTTCAGGATTTCAAGCGGAGACTGGCCGCCCGCCCCGCGAATCCCCAGCGCCTGCACGATTACGGCCGAGATCATGGCCGGGTCGCTAAGCGGCGAGAGCGGAACAAAATAGATGCCGCCTGAAAAGCGCTCCCTCAACGTGTCGGCCACTTCCATGGCCAGCCGCGTCTTGCCGATGCCTCCGGGACCGGTGATCGTCACCAGGCGTGCTTCCGGCCGCAACAGTAGCTCTCTCGCGGACGCGACTTCCTTTTCTCTCCCGACGAACCCGGTCCGCGATACGGGAAGATTGCTGGCGGACTTCTCCGCTTGCACGAACTGTTTTTCCGCGGCGGGTTCGAGTTCGCTGACGGCCGCCACAAATCGGTAGCCTCTGCCCGTCACCGTCTGGATGAACCGCGGCTCCTCGGGATCGTCGTCCAACACCTGCCGCAACTTGCGGATCGCCGCGTTAATGCTGTTGTCCGTGTCCAGGAATACATCCTTGCCCCAGATGCGTTCCACAATTTCCTGGCGGGCAACTAGATCGCCGCGGCGCTCCACCAGCAAGAGCAGGAGCTCCATGGGAATGCGGGAAAGGCGCAGCGCTTTCCCGCAGCGGCGCAATTCATAAGCGCCGCGATCCAGCTCCAGATCGTCCGCAAGCTTCAACAGGTTCGGGGTCATTCGGGGGCCTGGCCAAAGAAATTCTGTCCGGCATTATAACCCTGCTATCGCCGCAAGTACCGTATTTCTCTCTGGATACGGAGAACAGGAAGATTTAAGCCAAATTTAAGGCCCTCACTATTGTTGGCGGGCCGCGCATCCCGCACTATTCACGCCGACGGAAAGTGACCCTCGCCAGGTCCAGCCGAATTGCCGAGAAAAAGGGGAGGAATTATGTCGAGATTCACATTAATCAAAGTCGGCCTGGTGGCCGCAGGTTTAGCCGTTGCCGGTGCAGCACACGAAGAACTTGCACCGACTCCGGCTTCAGTGCAGGTAGTAGCTTTAGATGAATGCGACTCTGCGACGTTCAACGCCGCACTTGGTCCGGACTTCTGCAAGAACGTGACGCTGGGCGCATTCACGGTGCTGACGGATCTGTTTTCGAAGGCTCAGGCCGGCACACCAGATCCCGGTTGGGACTTCGAACCCGATGCACTGACGATCAAGCAGGGGACCACCCTGAATGTGGTTGACCAGGGCGGCGAACCACACACATTCACTGAAGTTGCTCACTTTGGTGGCGGCTTTATTCCCCCGCTGAATACCCCGGACCAGACCGTTGTTCCCGAGTGCGCCGGCGGTTTTTCCAACGTTGCCGTGGCACGCACACGAATCTTGCAGGGCAGCCAACTTCAAGTGACGGGCCTGGCGAAGGGCGAACATGAGTTTCAGTGTTGCATCCATCCCTGGATGCGCCTGAAAGTCGAGGTGAAGTAAACCGGCGCCTGCGAAGGCCGGCGAGTCGGGGCGAGCGAGCGCCAACTCGCGCGGCCTTCGCGGAGAATCGGAGAGCGAAACGAACAGGGGCGAACCGCCTGACCGGAAGTATCCCGGCGCGGCGTTTCGCCCTCGCGCGTTTATTTGAGTTTCAAAATCCCGCCGCAATACTCCATTCATTCCTTTAAACGGCGCGCCACCAGAATCTTTCGCCGAACCCGGCGCCGCGCAATTCGTATCGTGATTCGATAGAATCAGGACGCGAATGCAGTTGAGACCTGGGGGCGGCTATGAAAGCGGTTGTGATTCACCAGCATGGGGATCCATCTGTGTTGCAGTACACGGAAGCGCCGGAACCTGAGGTGCGCCCCAACGAAGTGCTGGTTCGCGTGCGGGCCTGCGCGCTGAACCACCTGGATTTGTGGGTGCGCCGCGGTATCCCCGGCGTGCCGTTTCCTTTGCCGCACATTCCTGGAAGCGACGTGGCCGGCGAAGTCGCGAAAATCGGCTCGGAAGTCACTACCGCGCGCGTTGGGCAGAGGGTCGTTCTGGCGCCCGGAGTCACCTGCGGGAAATGCGCCGCCTGCATTTCCGGAAACGACAACCGCTGCCGGGAGTTCACGAATCTCGGCTACATGATCGATGGCGGATGCGCGGAGTTTGTCCGCGCGCCCGAAGTAAATGTGATGTCGTATCCGGAGAATCTGGATTGGGTAGATGCCGCGGCGGTGCCCCTGGTCTTCCAGACCGCCTGGCACATGCTGGTGAATCGCGCTCAACTGCAACCGGGAGAAGAGGTGCTGGTGCTCGCGGCGGGCAGCGGCGTGGGCAGCGCTGCAATCCAGATCGCAAAGTTTTTCGGAGCGCGCGTGATCGCCACGGCTGGCAATGACGAAAAACTAGCCAAGGCGAAAGAGTTGGGCGCCGACGAAGTGATCCATCATGGGACCATGCCTATTGCCAAAGAGGTGCGGCGGCTGACGAACAATCGCGGTGTGGACGTGGTGGTGGAGCACGTGGGCGTTGCGACTTGGGAGAACAGCGTCAAGAGCTTGGCCACTGGTGGGCGCTTGGTGACCTGCGGCGCCACGACAGGCTATGACGCGAAATTTGATTTGCGGTTTTTATTCACGCGGCAGCTTTCCATCATGGGCTCGTACATGGGAACGAAGTCGGAATTGAGAACGGTGCTGAAACTTGTGGCTCAGGGAAGGCTGAAGCCCCGCGTGGACAAGGTGTTTGACCTGAGCGATTGCATCGCGGCGCACAATTATCTGGAGCAGGCCAAGCAGTTTGGAAAAGTGGTCTTGCGGGTGGAGTGAGGAAGCGAAAAGCGAAAAGCGAAAAGCGAAAAGCGAAAAGCGAAAAGCGAAAAGCGAAAAGCGAAAAGCGAAAAGCGAAAAGCGAAAAGCGAAAAGCGAAAAGATTTAGCACAGGGGGCAGTGAGGTAAGAGGAAAGAGCGCAGCGAAGAGCACAAGCTGGAGCCGGTACTCCTACTTGGCGGTGCGGCCGATGCCGGCCAGTACGCGGAGTTCGCCAAGCACGACAACCTCAAGATTTGCCCGCTGGTTGTTCCGGGAAAGATCCGCTTCCGTCCCGCCGTTGTAACCCTGAATAAAGAAAGTGGAGTCGCCTTCGTGCTCCGGCCGCGCCGTGTTCTTCACAATCACCTGAAGTTTCCTGGAATCGTAGTGGACGGTAATCATGTCCGGCCTGCCGGCGCACCGGATCCGCAGATCCCCCAGAATCGTTTCCTTGCAGGCGAGCGATTCCGTCTTCGTGATTACATTCCACGCCTCGCACTGTGCCTGAAAAGTTTCCGCAACGCGTTTCCAGACTTTGGGCGCCAGTGCCACGGCGGCTTCGGCGTTCAGCCGGTCCTCCTCGATTTGAACTGCCTCAGTGAATTGCGCGGCCAGGAATTCCTGCGCCGCGCGCTTAGTTTCGTTCGAACTCATGGCCCCGTTATCTCCCAAAAGAATCGCCGATGCTCCATCGTAGCGGCAGAGGTGTCCGTGGTGTCAAGTAGCGTGGCGTAATAAGGTTCTGCACGAGAAACGGGATACTACGAACCGGGGTTGTACGGCGAATAGCTGACGACGGAGCTTTTCAATCGCGCGGGCAGAGGCCGTTCCAGCCACCGGGTGATCGCGAATTCAACGAAACGGTTCGTTCCACCGGTTTTCCCTCCCGGGTCGGGCTGGTCCCAGAGAATTTTGGCGCGGGCTGTGAGTTGCAATTGCCGGCCGTGCTCAAAATCCGGTATCAGAAGCCCTACCTCCGGATCGCCGATCACGTTGCCAAGGGTGTTGAACAATCCGTTGCCGGGATAATCCGGAAGGCGCACTGTGCTTTTGTCCGTAACCTCAAGGAACCCCGGACTTCCGCCTCGGTGCGAAGCGTCGTTGCCGCTCCCCACATTCCCTGTGGCCAGGAAAAGCACATCGGCGGCTCCAATCATTTTATGTAGACGCGCAGGCAGAACCGTTCCCTCAAGCAGGTCGCACTTTCCCTCCGGCATTTCGATTAACTCCACTTTCAGTTCGCGCTTGGTAATGTACTTCGGGCAATTGGGAAAGGATTGTTTCACATCCAGGAGGATCGCCTTTTCCGTGAACCGCGCTTCCCCGTTGATCCGCAAACGCCGGCGATTCGCAAGTTCGATGATCAATACACCCAGTTGCGGCTTAGTCTGAAGATTCCGCCAGACAGGGTCGCACGCATCGCGCTCGGCCGCCGGGACCGTGATCTGCAGCGTTTGGAGTCCGCCCGGCTCCAGGAATCCTTTAACTCCGAAGACCACCGATGCCCAGCGATGCCCGCCGGCATCCCGGGAACTCAGCACCGCCATCTGCTGCTGCCGGATGAAATTCAGCGCGCCGGGATACAGATGGTCAATAATCATCGCGCCGTTGGCTTCGGCGGCCGCTTCCTCTCCCGCGCGCTTCTGGACTTCAAGTTCGCCTTCATGGAATGGGGAATCGAAGGGCATGAAAACTCTCCTCAACATACAGCGCGAGATCCACGATTCCTGGTGGCAGGGCCGTCTCGGAAGGCGGGCCCTGCAAGTTCCAGAGTACCGGGCTTACTTTACGGTTTTCGCGAGGAACTCGCGAATATTTTGAGCGATGATGGCGGCGTCTTCCTCGAGGGCGAAGTGGCCCGTGTCCAGCAGACGCACTTCGGCGCGCGGGTCATCCTTGGCAAAGGCCTCCGCGCCTGCCGGCAGAAATACAGGATCGTTCTTTCCCCAGATCGCGAGAACCGGCGGATGGTATTTGCGCAGGTATTCGTGCCAGGAAGCGTAGAGCGGAGGATTCTTGCGATAGTCATAAAAAAGTGCCAGTTGGATTTTGTCATTGCCGGGACGGTCGAGCGTCATCTGATCGAAAATGTAGGAGTCCGGGCTGGCATTTTCCGGATTGCGGAATCCCTGAGTGTATTGGAATTTCGTGAGCTCCGGAGTCAGGATCTGGCGGACTTTGGCTTCTGTCGTCGGGTTGGGATATTTCCAATAAGGGTATAGAAATTCGGCCCAGAACGGAGCGAGCCCTTCGTCATAGGCATTTCCATTCTGGCTGATGATGGCTTGCACCCGGTCTGGATGGCGCGTGGCCAGTCGGAACCCGACCGGCGCGCCGTAATCCTGAATGTAGATGGAATATTTGGTGATGCCCCGCTGGTCGAGGAAGTGGTCAACGGTGTCCGCGAGATGATCAAAGGTGTAAGCGTACTGCTCGGGCGACGGGGAATCGCTGTAGCCGAAACCGGGATAGTCGGGCGCGATGATGTGGTACTTGTCGCTAAGCGCCGGAATCAGATTACGAAACATATGCGAAGAACTCGGATATCCATGAAGAAGCACGAGCGTGGGAGCATTCTTCGGCCCGGCTTCCCGGTAGAAAATCTTCAAACCGTCGACCTGCGCCCAATGGTAGGTGACACGTTCGGTGTCGGCCGGGGCGGCTTCTTTCATGGCGGACGTCTGGGCGAAGACGCCGCTTGGAATTCCGGACAGGCCGATCAAGAGCGCGGCGAACTGCAACAAACTGCGGACATTCATCGTGAATCCTCCTGGTGCAAACGGATGTGATCCGTTGAAAGTGTGTTTATAATAGACCGAGTGGTCTATATATGTGGTTTGATGTAAAAAAGGGAGAAAGGTTTCAGGATTTGTTTGCAACGAACTGGAAAAGAGCGATAATTAGACCGAACGGTCTAACTGGAAGGAATTTAGGTACATCCAGGCACAGGAAGTGTTCAGATGCGGCCAACCAAGGTCTCGGACGAGCAATTATTTAAAAAGTTGACGGATGTTTTCCGCAGGAAGGGCTACGACGGCGCCTCCTACGCGGACCTGATGGAAGCCACCGGTCTCGTGAAGGCCAGCCTGTACCACCGTTTTCCCGGCGGCAAAGAGGAGGTGGTGGGGGCGATCCAGTCCGAAGTGGACCGCCATTTCGCGGAGTATGTGCTGGCCCCCGCGTTGGAACCTGGCCCGCCGAAGAAACGCATTCGGCGGATGGCACGGAGGCTGCGCGAGTTTTACGACGGCGGTTTGGCATGGTGCCTGTTGGATACGCTGACGCTGACCGATAACCGGGCAACCCTGGCGCACGCGAAGAAGTCCATGGAATTCTGGGTGGAGCGCTTTGCACGCGTCGCCCGCGACGCCGGGCTCGCCGCAAGCCTTGCGCGAAAACGGGCGGAAGAAGCCGTGGCGGCGATCGAAGGCGCTCTGATCGTTGCGCGGGTGATGAAGAATCGCCGCTCGTTCCTGCGCGTGCTCGGCGCATTGCCGGGGAAGCTGACGGAGTGAGCCGATTGTGCGCGCTGGAACGTTGTGCGAATATAGAAGGGAACTCGAGGAACCATGGAAACCAATCTGGCCAAACACGTCACGCTTACAAAACCGGATGATTTCGGCAAGCTCCTGCAGGATGAGGGAATCATCTTCACGCAGCTCGACAAGGCCGTGAACTGGGCGCGCCGCAGCTCCATCTGGCCCCTGGGATTTGGTCTGGCATGTTGCGCGATTGAGATGATGTCCATGGCGGCTTCGCGGTTTGACCTGGCAAGGTTTGGCGCCGAAGTCTTTCGGCCATCCCCCCGGCAGGCGGACCTGATGATCGTGGCCGGCCGGCTTTCGCAAAAAATGGCGCCGGTGATCCGCCAGCTCTACGATCAAATGCCGGAGCCGAAGTGGGTGATTTCGATGGGCGCCTGCGCCACATCCGGCGGCGTGTTCAATAATTACGCGATCGTGCAGGGGTGCAACCAGGTGATTCCCGTGGACGTCTATGTCCCCGGATGCCCCCCGCGGCCCGAAGCGGTCCTCTATGCGATTTTGCAGCTTCAGAAAAAAATTGATGCGGAGAAGGGTTCGTTCAAGCGGGCGCTGAATCTCGCCTAGGAGATTCCCATGGCTTCGCCAATTCCTGAAACCGTCAGCGCACGCGATTTGCTCCGACACTGCCTTGCGACGATTGCCTATCGAGCCGGCAAAACTCTCCGCGACGTCCCCGAATCCTTCGCCAAATTCCAGCCCCCCGAAAAAGCCCGGACCCCGGAGCAGATTCTCGCCCACCTCGGCGACCTGTTTGACTGGGCCCTTTCCATGGCCAAGGGCCAGGCCGCATGGCACGATTCGCCCCCGCTCCCGTGGGCCAGCGAAGTGGACCGTTTTTTCGCCACCCTGAAGCGCTTTGACGCCTACCTGGAAGGGAATGAGGCCCTGCACGCCTCTCCCGAAAGACTTTTCCAGGGCCCGGTTGCCGACGCCCTGAACCACGTCGGCCAGATCGCCATGCTTCGCCGAATGGCAGGCTTCCCCATGAAGGGCGAAAACTACTTCAAAGCTGACATCGCCGCGGGGCGTGTCGGACCCCAACAAACCCCGCCAAAACGCGAATTTTAATCAACTTTCTCTGGACGCCGGCCCTCACCAGGGATAGACTTTTGGCCCCTGTAAGGACGGGAGCCTATGAACGTCGTGGAGCAGCGGGCCTACCCTCGGATTAAACCGCCGTCTAGCGTTTTGGGAGCTTGGCGATCGGGGATGCAGCGGGACGTTTCGAATATCGAGAGCCTCGCCGTCGGCGGGGTATTTCTCCGTACCAAGAAAAAAGTCGCCATTCGCAGCCTGGTGCAGATCCTTTTGGACATGCCCCTTGGGCAAGTTCGCGGCCGCGGCGTCGTCCGCCGCCATCAGGAGCACTACGGCATCGCCGTCCAGTTCATCGCCATGGACCCCGAAGACCGCGGCAGACTCCTTCGCCAGATCCGCGATTTGAGCACTTCGGCGAGCTAGTTCGGACCTTTCCGAAATAAGAAATTTTCTCTCAATAAGCGTCAGCAGCCAGTTGTCATCCTGAGGCGCCGATTCCGATCGGGGCCGAAGGATCTCAACTGCAAAATTTTGCTAGCCGTTTCACTTGAGATCCATCTGGCCGCAAACTGCGCAGTCCTCAAGATGACACCCACTTTGGCATCCAATTTCTAAGTAGATTCCACGTATGAAAACAGCCGGCTACGTAACTGGTGTGGCTACGACCGTTGCGGAACCTGGGGAGTCAGCAAGTTCCACTACCGAACCGGGGGTGGATTTTTCGCGACGCACGTAAGCCATCCCGATAGACGCGTTGAGCGCGGGAGAAAACGCGGAGCGAGTCGTGTGGCCGGCCTCTTTGCCCTCGGAGAAAAGCGTCGTACCGGGCGCGGGCGGCTGCGGGGCATCGTATTTCAGCGTGACACGGACACGATTCACCTGTCCGCGGGAGCGCACCCTCTCCACAATTTCCTGCCCCGTGTAGCAGCCCTTGGTGTAGCTGATGTGCGAATCCTGCAAGCCGGCTTCGTGAGGAATCTGCTTCTCTCCGAAGTCGTAGCTGTACCAGGGAATGCCTTGCTCGAGGCGTGTTGCGCTCAGCGCCTGGTAGCCCGCCGGACCCCCGCCATGTTTGCGCGCGGATTCGAGAAGAATGTTCCAGAGCGCTTCGGCGTGCGACCGGTCGACCAGGAATTCGGCGCTGGCCGCGCCGCCAGGAGAGCGCTTGCCGAGGCGGCAGGGAATGCGCTGCACCGAAACAATGCGAGTTTCGATCTCCGCCAGATCCGCGGGATCCACTCCAGTCAGTTCTTCGGCAAGCAGCGCTGCCTTAGGGCCTTCCAGGGCGAGCGACGCGAAATCATCCGTGCGATCGGTCAGCGTGACGTCATCCATGATGATGTATTTGTCCAGCGCGGCAAGCAGCGGTTCGCGGATGCTCGCGTAGGAAACGCAAAAAAGTTTTTCAGGGTGAGCCTGCGTTTCGATTTCGGCAAGGATGCGGCCCTGCGGGCTCAGAAACAGTGAGATCGTGCCGTGATTTTCGCGCAGGTCCTTGATGTTGTTCGTGAGGATGGCATTCAGGTAGCGCACCCGGTCGGGTCCGGTGAAATCCAGATACGCGCGATAGTTTTTGTCGAGCAGGGCAACACTCTCGTGAAGGTGCCGGTATTCGGCCAGCCAATCGCCGAAGTCGTTGGGAAGGGAACACCCGAACCAGGAGCCGTTCTGCGCGCCGGATCGTTCGTGGAACCCGGCGAGCGGTGTTGCAAGGGGCGCCACGGCCGAATTGGAGGGGCTGCTCATTTACCCAATCAGTGTAGCAAGGACTTCTGGAGTGCGGCAGCTCTGCTGCCGCTTTATCGGCTTGCTGGGTGGAGATAGCCAGAGCCGATATCCGAGGTGCAGATCGCACAACCGGGCCGACATAGTCGGCCCGCGCTCCAAATGCTACCAGAGGATTTTCTTCCGAAAATCGCTATACTGCTGGACATGGACGCGACTCACAAAATGGCGCAGACTTCCGACGCTGCCCACCCGGACATGATTTACATGAAAATCCCGGTTGGCCTCCTGCAATGCAACTGCCAGATCATCGGGGACCCCAAAACGCTCGAGGCGATCGTGATCGATCCGGGCGACGAGGTCGAGCGCATCCTTAGCATGCTCGGTCGCTACAAATTGACCGTGAAAGCCATCATCAGCACCCACGCCCACATTGATCACGTCGGCGGGCTGGCAAAACTGCACCTGTACACGGGCGCGCCGGTGATGATGCACGGCGAGGATTTGCCGCTCTACCACGGGATGGAAGAGCAGGCCGCGTTTATGGGCGTCGTCACCCCGGAGCTGACAGAGATTGAGCAACTGCTGAAGGATGGAGATACGCTGCCGTGGGGAGGCTTTCACGCCAGCGTCATTCACACGCCCGGCCACACTCCCGGAAGCGTTTCCCTCTATATGCCCAAGGATTGCGGCCGGGTGAAGCTGGCGCAGCCCCAACTCTATGCCGGAGACACGTTGTTTGCCGGAAGCATCGGGCGCACGGATTTGTGGGGCGGCTCGATGGAACAGATCATGGAGTCTCTTCGCGGCAAGCTCATGCAACTTCCGGATGACACATTGGTCCATCCAGGCCACGGCGGCTCAACAACCATAGGCCTCGAAAAAGAAATGAATCCGTTTTTGAAGTAGGCGAAGCAGCCGCACTCACGCTGGAAGCCATAACTCGCCCAAGTTGTCATCCCGAACCCGCGCCTTTTGCGGGTGAGGGATCTGCTTTTCTTCTCTTCGCGTTGTGGTGGAAAGTCTTCAGACCGGCCACTACATTCCAGAGACTTGCTGAAGAGGAAGGCACGCAGAATGTATCCAAGAACAATTTAGCCAGGAGGGCCGGCGATGGGGCAAGAAGTTGATTGCACGGCACGTTGGCGTGGGAAAAGTCTGCGCGGAATGGCACTCCTGGAAACCTCGGAAATCATTTTCCGTGGAGGCGAACGCCTGAGAATTCCGTTCTCCACGATTCGCGCAATAGAAGCGAAAGACGGCGAGCTGCGCCTGAAGACAAACGACGGCCTGATTGTTTTCGAACTCGGTGACCGCGCGGAGAAGTGGCGGCATAAGATTGCGAACCCGAAATCGGTGATGGAAAAGCTGGGAGTGAAACCCGGAGAGCCGGTGACTGCATTTGGAAAGCTGGACCCCTGGTTCTTGAAGCAATTGAAAGAGCAAAAGTCGGCCGTAGCGGCAGGAAAAGTTGTGGAGGGAGTGGACTGGATTTTCCTCTCGGCGGAAAACCGTGACGCTTTGGGGGAAGTTAGGAAAATTGCCGGGAAATTGAAGGGAAGCGCCGCACTCTGGGTAGTCTATCCAAAAGGGCAGAAGAGCATCACGGAAACGGACGTAATCACCGCGGGTCGAAAAGCTGGATTGAAGGACGTGAAAGTGGTGGGTTTCAGTGCGACGCACACAGCGCTGAAATTTGTAATCCCGGTTGAGAAACGGTAAGGCGCGGCCCGCCTCAGAAGGCGGGCCCTACAATTGGAGGGATGCTAGTCAGTTTCACGGGCCTTGCGCAGCTCTTCCATTACTGACTGGATGAGTTCTTTGGCATGGGTGAGCTCCGTCGTCACCATGCGGAGGTCCATCGCGGGGACGGTCGGGTTGCGCTGGCTGGTGCAGTAGACGCCGTGCTGGCCGACCAGTACCAAGGCGTTGGTAATCCGGTCGAGCGAGACGGCAAGGCGACCGCGGTCCCGCCCAAATCGCTGCTCAGAGTGTTCGAGCTCCTCGTGATGCTCCTGAAATGCCGACATGCCTCTCCTTCTCCTCTGCAGCTCACCCCTTCAGGGGTGAGGCCTTTCCTAACCACGGCAACCCTGCTCCCGCATGTGAACACCCTCAGGCCTGACGGCCTGAGCTACAGCGACTTCAATTTCTGCCGCCCCGTACCCCGTTCCTGCCGGGCGTTGCACTTCGGGCACAGGGCCGTGGCGCGAATCTTTACCCTACCGCATGGCCAGAACATAATCCAATTGAGCCGCAGACAGGACCAGAAAGCAGCGCCATTTTATGAGCCTTCAGAAGCAGGCCGGCAAAGAGTTCGTTCCATTCGGCGACAGGCCCGGTGGGAATTGGGAGCATCCAAACATGCGACGTTCGGACCTTGTACAGCACAAAGAAAAGGAAAGCGGCCGAATCGATCGCACTTCGCAGATCGTGTTCGGTGAGCGCCAGCACCTCCTGCGCGTGCTGGACTCGCTGGAAGGCACCTCTCTGCCGATCGCGCGCATGCAGCAGGAGCGCCGCACACTGGAAGAGTTGATCCACGCCCGGACGAGGGAATTGAACCAGATCAACACGGCATGGGATGAGAAGATTGGTTTGGTGTTGAGCGCGGAAGCCAAGCCCGAGATGCTGGAAAAGCTCGTGAAGCAGGCTCCGCAAGAAGACTATTACATGCTCCGGTTGATCAGCGAGCATCCGCGGACGAATGCCAAGACTCTGAACAAACTGGCCAAGCACCCCTATGGCGCGATTCGCGAAAACGTCGCCAGGCACCCTAACGCCGATGCCAACACCCTTACCTATCTCAGCAAAGACAAGACCCAGCCGCTCTGGTATCTCGTGGCGTTCAACCCCAACACCCCGAATCCGTTGCAGCGGAAATTGCGCGACCGCTTGAAAAAGCTCGGCGAAGCGCAGCCAATGCGCTAGCGATTAGCGGCGAATTATTCCGTCTCGGCATTTCCTCTTTTTCAACAATGAGTCTGGCCGTATGTAGTGGCCGGTCTTCAGACCGGCCACCGGAAGTCCGTTCATCCCAAGCTCTCTCGTTCTTGGCTGGCATGCGGGAAACGATACAATACTGCGCATGCAAACAGAGCCGGGTGTGACAGGCAAGCTTTCAGGTAATGCATTGCCTCGTGCGGAAGAAATTGTTCCCCCAAATTTTCAACCAAAAACAGAATGGAGGCGGGCGATCCTGGTTTCCGCCGCGCTGCTGATCCCTTGCTTCTGGCAGCGGCACATCCAGGCGGGGGATCTTGCGAGCCATGTCTACAACGCCTGGCTGGCGCAGTTGGTTGGCGAGGGCAGGGCGCCGGGAGTTTACACGATCTGGCAGTGGCAGAATGTGCTGGTCGATTTGATGTTGTTGAAACTTGGCGTGCTATTTGGATTTCGCGCGGCGGAAAAGATCGTTGTCTCACTGTGCGTGCTGGTGTTTTTCTGGGGTCTGTTCACGCTGATCGCTGTGGCTGCGCGGAAACGGCCGTGGTCGCTTGTGCCGGGATTGGCGATGCTGGCCTACAGCTATGTCTTTTACATGGGATTCATGAACTATTACCTGTCGCTCGGATTGGCCTGCTTTGGATTGGCGGCGCTCTGGCATGGCGAACGCCGCGGGATTTTGCTGGCGGCTGTTTTGGCGCCCCTGGCGCTGTTGGCGCATCCGCTTGGATTCTTGTGGCTGCTCGCAACTGGTGCGTATCGCTTGTTGTGGCCGCGCATGAAAGGCTGGGAAGAATGGCTTCCTCCGACCGCGGCGATTGGCATTGGACTGCTGGTGCACTGGGAGCTGGCGCGGCACCCGGAATTTCAGCCGGATTGGCCGGACGCGCCCTTTTTCCGCTGGAATGGAGCCGACCAGTTCTGGGTTTTCCGTCCCGCCACCTGGTACGTGTCTCTGGCGATGATTGCGTTTGTGATTGTGGCGACTCTGTTGGATTTATTTCCGTGGCAGCGGGGAAACGGCAAAACGAAAGAGCGAAGGTTGTTCCCGGAATTTTATGCCGTGGCGTTTTGCCTGACGTCACTGCTGCCAGAGAATCTGCGCCCCGACGTGAATGCCGGGTGGATTGGCCTGCTTGTGACGCGGCTGACCCTGATCAGCGCGATCTTCCTTTTCTGCTGGCTCGGAACTCTCCGCCCGCGAAAGTGGCACTTCCTCGCGTTAACTGGGTGCGCAGCCGTCTATTTCACCTTTGTCTATCGAGATACACGCCTGGCGGACCAGTTAGAGGAAAACGCGGGGAACATCACGCGGGAGTTGCCTATGGGGACTAGGGTTCTAGCCACGATTTTTGAGCCTTCCGATTACCGGATGGTGACGCTTCACGTGGTCGACCGCGCCTGCGTCGGGCATTGTTTCCTCTATTCGAACTATGAGGCGGCGACAAAACAGTTCCGCCTGCGGGTGCAGGAGGGAAGCCCGGTCGCGGTGAGCTCCACGGACGACAGCGAGGACATGCAGTCCGGCTCGTATGATGTCCAGGACGAGGATTTGCCCCTGAAGCAAATTTACCAGTGCGATGCCGCCGATTGGACGAAACTCTGTATCCGCGATTTGAAATCCGGCGAAAAAAACGGCGCCGTCGGCATCCGGCCATAACCCGTAGCTCACCCCTTCAGGGGTGAGGATTTTCCTAACCCCGGCAACCCTGCTCCCGCATGTGAAACCCCTCAGGCCTCAGTGGCTTTGAGCCACAGCTGTACGAGAGACAATTTGGCTCTTTCATTAGGCCAATTTCTGGTAGAATCAAGCTGGGGTGAGAGACAATGCTGCCATTACACCTTCAGCCCGAAAGCCACATTCCCCTCTACATTCAACTGCGCGATCAACTGCGCTCCCTGGTTCACGCGGGCGATTTGCGCCCTGGCGACCGCATTCCCGCCAGCCGCGAATTGGCGCAGACCCTCGGCGTTCATCGCACCACGGTTGCCAACGCCTACGCCGAACTGGAATCGGAAGGCTTGATCCAGGGGCACGTCGGCCGCGGTACCTTCATTCGCAACAACGGAAATGGCTTGAAGATCACGCCGCCCGCGCCGCCCAGCGTATCCAACGGCGATGGTCTGCGTTGGGAACTCCTGTTTGCCGATGAACGCAGCGAAGAAATCCTCAGCCGACTCACGGCCGAAGCTCCGGTGAATTCCTTGTCTTTTGTGATGGCGCGCCCCGACCCTGAATTTTTCCCCATTGAAGAGTTGCAGACCTGTTCGCAAGCGGCCTTAAAGCGCGAAGGACAGGACATCCTGAACCTCGGCGCGTCGGATGGCTACGCTCCGTTGAAAGAAGCGTTGCTCGAACTGCTCCGCCAGGATGGAATCCCCGCCAAAGACGAAACGCTTCTGGTGACGGATGGCTGCCAGCAGGCGCTGGATTTGATCGCCAAGGCGTTCGTGCGCCCCGGCGATACCGTGGTCATGGAGAATCCAACCTACCCGGGAGCCTCCGCCGTATTTCACGGTGTCCGCGCCCGTTGCCTCGGCGTTCCGGTGCGGACCCATGCGGAGCCCGGCAGCGCGCTGGGAATCGATCTCGAAGCCCTCGAAGCCACTCTGGCTGCGAATCGCGTGAAGTTGCTGGTCATGACCCCGGACTTTCAGAATCCAACCGGAACCTCCATGCCGCTGGCATCGCGCCGCCGGGTGATGGAGATGGCCGCGCGTTACCAGGTGCCGGTGGTGGAAGACCACATTTACGCGCGTCTGAATACGCAGGAAGAACGCATCCCCTCGCTGAAACAACTGGATCGCGCGAATCTGGTTATCCACATCGACAGTTTCGCGAAGGTCGCCTTCCCCGGATTACGCGTGGGCTGGATCGTTGCGCCTCCCGCGGCCATCGAACGCCTCCGGCTCGTAAAGCAGATGACCGACCTGCACACGGATCAACTGGCGCAGGCAACCATGGCGGAATTCCTGAAGCGTGGACTGTTCCAAAAGCATCTGACGAAGATGCGCAAAGTGTATGCGGATCGCTTGCGCGCCGTGGATGAAGCCTTGCGCCGGCAGATGCCGGAGGGCGTCCGGTGGACCAAGCCCGAAGGCGGTATGTGCCTGTGGCTGGAATTGCCGCCGGGCTTTGACGCCAGCGAACTGATGATTCACGCGCGGGAGCGCGGGATTCTCTTCGCGCCGGGAAGATATTTTTACGTGCAATCGCCGATGCCCAACACTTTGCGCCTGGGATTTGCCAGCCTGAACGAAAAGGAACTGGCTCGCGGTGTGGCCACGCTGGCGGAATTGCTGAAAAACGAAATGCGTAAGCGGCAGCGGGGTACCCGGCGAGCGGAACGCGCACATGTGGCGCTGGTCTAACGATGACAAAAATCGTCAAGCTCGAAACGCAGGAAGCCAATCGCTGCTTTGGCTGCGGCGGAGACAATGAAGCGGGCATGCGTCTGGTGTTCGATCTCGACTTTGACGCCAGGAGGACTCGCGGGCGCTTTGTACTCGGAGCGAATTACGCCGGCGGCGCGGGCTTTGCTCACGGCGGAATCATCGCCGTGGTGCTCGACGAAGCGATGGGCAAGATTTCGAAGTTAACCGAAGAAAAAGCGGTGACCGCGGAGTTGAACGTGGTCTACCGCAAGCCGGTGCCCGTCGATCGCGAGATCGTGGTGGAAGGTTGGCAGGAAGAGGAGAAGGGCCGAAACCGCTTTCGCGTCGGAGAAATTCGCGACGCCGAAGGCAATCTGCTGGCGCGCGGCACGGCGCGGTTTGTGGCGATTGATAAAGAGCACTTCGAGCGGCTGCGCGCCGAACGAGAGAAAGTTTAAGGGTTCCCAAATTTTTCAGAGGAGAATCAACATGCAAGCTAAGAAACCAAATGGCAGCGGCAACGGTCATGGCGGAAAAGCCAAAGGTTCTAACGAGTGGCGGGTCAAGGTCGGCCTGGCGGAAATGCTGAAGGGCGGCGTCATCATGGACGTTACCAACGCCGAACAGGCGCGCATCGCCGAAAAGGCGGGTGCTTGCGCGGTGATGGCGCTGGAACGCGTACCTTCGGACATTCGCAAGGAAGGCGGCGTGGCGCGGATGGCCTCCATCAAGGTGATCCGCGAAATCATGAAGACGGTCACCATCCCGGTGATGGCCAAGGTGCGTATCGGGCATTTCTCGGAAGCCGAAGTTCTGCAGGCGCTGGAAGTGGACTTCATCGACGAAAGCGAAGTCTTGACTCCGGCCGATGAAGAAAATCACATCTGGAAGCATGACTATCGCGTGCCATTCGTTTGCGGCGCGCGCAACCTCGGCGAAGCGGTCCGCCGCATCGCGGAAGGCGCCGCAATGATCCGCACGAAGGGCGAGGCCGGTTCCGGCAATGTCGTGGAAGCCGTGCGGCACATGCGCACCATCGTTTCCGAGATGAAGCGCCTGACCACTCTCCGCGACGACGAACTGATGCGCACTGCCAAGGAGATGGGCGCGCCGCTCGACCTGCTTCGCGAAATCGCCAAAACCGGAAAACTCCCCGTCCCGAATTTCTCCGCCGGCGGCATTGCCACTCCCGCCGACGCCGCGCTGGTGCGCCAACTCGGCGCGGAAGCGGTGTTCGTCGGCTCCGGCATCTTCAAAAGCAGCGATCCCGACGCCCGCGCCAAGGCCATCGTGAAAGCAAACACTCACTTTGACGACCCGAAGGCGATTCTCGAGGCCTGCGAAGAACTTGGCGAAGCGATGCCCGGCATCGATGTCCGGCAACTGGAAGAAAAAGACCTGCTCTCCACGCGTGGCTGGTAAGGTGGGCATTGAAGCGTAGCTCCAGCGGAACCAGCAAGACGCATTCGAGAAAGAGAAAGGCCGGGCGGAGTGCGGCGATAACCGCGCGCGTCCGGCCGAATCCTTCGAACAAAGAGAGAAAGAAGAAGGGCCCTTTGAAGATTGGAATCGTTGCAATTCAAGGTGATTTCGCGGCGCACGCGGCTATGCTGCAGCAGCTTGGCGCGGAAACTGTGGAGGTGCGCACGGTACAGGATCTCGAAGGCTGCGACGGCATCGTGCTTCCCGGCGGCGAATCCACCACGCAATTGCAATTTCTGAAGGAAGAGGGGTTGTTCGACGCCATCCGGAAATTTTCAAAACAGGGCGGCGCGGTTTTCGGCACATGCGCGGGCGCGATTTTGCTGGCAACTAAAGTCCACAATCCTCCGCAGGAATCCCTGGGCTTGCTGGACATGACTGTTTTGCGGAACGGCTATGGGCGGCAACTGGCTAGCGACGTTTTTTATGGGCCGAGCACCCTGAAACAGGAGCCGCTGGAGATGGTCTTCATCCGTGGGCCGATTATTGAGGAAGTAGGCAAGGACATCGCTGTGCTGGCCAAGCACGAGGGCAAAGCAGCCCTAGTCGAGAAGGGAAATCTGCTCGCGGCCACGTTTCATCCCGAGTTGACCGACGACACCTCCGTGCACGAGCATTTTCTGGAGATGGCCGCCAAAGGCGCCGTAAGAGCTGCGGCCTCGCTGTAATGCAGGCACTACAATTTTCTTTGCGTCCGGGAAAATGAATCACCACGATAAATTTCGCGTCCTGTTCGTCTGCATCGGGAATGCCTGCCGCAGCCCGATGGGCGAAGCCATCGCGGCGAAAGATGCGGCGGACGTGATCGAGTCCTCAAGCGCGGGCCTTTATCCCATGGGCATGATTCCGGAGATGACCCAGACGACCCTCGAACGCAACGGTTACTCCGCCAACGGATTGCGGTCGAAGGGTCTGCCGGAAATTGTGCCCGCGGATGTGGACCTGGTCATCAATCTAAGCGGCTATGAGCGGGCACGGGCGCTGGAAAAGTTCGTCCAGGTCGAAAACTGGGAGGTTTCAGATCCCTGTGGCGCGGACGAGGCCACTTATCAGAGAATTTTGGAGCAGATCCGGGAACGCGTGAAAATCCTGGCCCAGCGCCTGCGAAAAGAGCAGCGCGCGGCCGTTTGAGAGCCGCAGAGGAGACGCAGTGCGACGCGAGCGAACCAGTGTTTCGCAGGAAGATTATCTGAAAGCACTCTGGGAGATGCTGGAAGAGAACCAGGTGCCCATCAGCGCGCGCCTCGCGGAAGAGTTGAACGTGACCCCGCCTGCCATTACCGCCGCCCTTAAACGCATGACCCGCGACGGCCACGTGAAAATCGAGCGCGGCGGCCGCATCCACCTGACCGAAAAGGGCCGCAAAAATGCCCAGCACCTGATGCTGCGGCACCAGTTGGCGGAGATGCTTTTGACCGAAGTCATCGGCTTATCCTGGTCCAAAGCCCACGCCGAAGCCGAGCGTATGGAGCACGCCATTTCGCCCGAAGTCGAAGCGCTCTTGCTGAAACGCTTCGCGGCTCGGAAAACCTGTCCTCACGGTGTCCCCATGAACGGCGGCATCGCCCAACTCCGCAAACAAGGGGGCGTACTGCTCTCGGAATTGAAAGCGAAAGAAAGCGCTGAGATACTGTGCGTCTACGAAAAAGACGAAGGCTTCCTGGAATTCCTGGCAGGCCTCAAACTCCTCCCCGCAACGAAGGTCGAAGTCCTGAAGCGCGAGTATGACGAAACGATGACCGTCCGCGCTGGCGGACACACCATGCATTTGGGTAAACCGGCAACCACACGCATCTGGGTCAAGCGCCTGGCCGCGTAAATTTTCCCCAATTGCAATTCCCCCTTGAATTGTTCCGCGAATGTGGCTAAGGTAACTCCCACTCTGCTCCACCAGGCCCCGGTTGGCCGAAAGCTTCTTCCTTGCGAGGTAGGGACCTTGGGAAATCCATCTTTGGCCGCGCGCACCACCAAACCTGGCAATCACTGGATGCTCTATGTCCTGATTGCCTTCTTCGGTGGACTGGTGACCTTTGCCGGCGCGCGAGCGCAGCAGAGAGCCACGGATGATGCCACCTTTCGCAAGCTGATCGACGGCTACTGCGCGGCGTGGAGCTCCGGCGATCCCAACAACGCGGCGAAATATTACGTGAAAGAAGACGGGCTGGTCTTTTATGACCTGGCTCCATTTTCCTACAACAACTGGAAGGAATACGACGCTGGTGTAAGGAGAGAGTTGCTGGATCAGATGGTCAGCGGTTCGCTGACCGCGGGGAAAGAATTAAAAGTGACTCGGCGCGGAAACATAGCTTGGACGACCGTGCCAATGCATTTCTCGGCGAAAATGAAGGATGGCAAGACGATTGATACACCCGTACGGTACACGGGAATCTGGGAAAAAAAGGGGAAAAGTTGGCTGTTGGTACATGAACATCTCTCCGCCCCGCTCGGCGGATAGTTGTTCCGATAAGAAAGGCACGCCCAATGTGGAAGACGCTTCAGCTTTACTGGATTGCAACAAGGGGTTACCGGTTGCGGCCGTGGAACAGCCCCTACTTACAGTGGCGGTTTGAGACCTTCCTGGGCAAGGAAGCCGCTCATATGACCGCCGCCAAATTCTTTCAACTGACTTGGAAGTACCGCGACCAGTTGCAGCGTTTCGCAGACTGGTCCGCGGAACGCCGACGCGTGCAGCGCCGACACGCCTGAGCAATATCGCTTAAAACCCCGCAAGCCTGTCATCCTGAAGCAGCGCCTTCTGCGGCTGAGGGATCTGCTATTCCTCTCTTTGCCTGGTCGACCTACTGTCGGCGATTCCTGTATCCGCGGGGAGTATACTGTCCTCAGGAGGAGGATCATGAGCGATCTGAAGGTCCTCCAGAAGACGCAATCCCTGCAAGAGGCGCGCTGGTGGGAACCGGAAGGCAACGGGCGCGTCCATTGCTTCTTGTGCCCCAGGCACTGCCGCATTCACCCCGGCCAATCGGGATTCTGCTTCATCCGCGTCAATCAGGACGGCAAGCTCTACAACCTCGGCTACGGCGCTCCTGCCGCGCTGCAAGTTGACCCCATCGAAAAAAAGCCGTTGAATCATTTTTTGCCGGGGACGCGTGTCTTCAGCATGGGCACGGCCGGCTGCAACATGGGCTGTTTCTTCTGCCAGAACTGGGATATCTCCAAATCCCATCAGGACCAGGTCCGCTCGCAACCCGTGCCCCCGGAGGAAGTGCCCCTGCTCGCGCTGCGGCACGGCTGCGACTCGATCGCCTTCACCTACAACGAACCGACCATCTGGGGCGAGTATGTGATCGATATTTGCCACGCGGCGAAGCGCCACGGCCTGAAGACCGTGATGGTGACGAATGGCTACATCACCTACGAAGCGTTTCACGACATTTACGATCACGTGGACGCGGCAAACGTGGACTTGAAAGCCTTCACGGAGGGTTTTTACGGAAAAATCACCCTGACCCATCTGGAGCCGGTGCTGGAGACTCTGCAGTGGCTGAAGAACGAAACGTCTGTCTGGTTTGAACTTACAAATCTGATGATTCCCACGCTGAACGACGATCCGGCGGAGACAGAGCGGCTCGCGGAGTGGGTGTTCACGCATCTCGGACCGGACGTGCCCCTCCACTTCACCGCCTTTCACCCGGATTTCAAGTTGCAAGACAAGCCGCCCACACCGCCGGAAACTCTCCACCGCGCACGCCAGATTGCTCGCGACGCCGGCCTCCACTATGTCTACGAAGGAAACATTTACAGCAACGCCGCAAACACCTACTGCCCAGGCTGCGGAGAACTGCTGATTCGCCGCTCCTGGCACAACGTACTGGAGAACCGGATGAAGAGCGGCGCTTGCCCAAAATGCAAAAAAACAATTCCCGGCGTCTGGTCAAGCGCTCCGCGATCCTGTAGCTCACCCCTTCAGGGGTGAGGATTTCCCCAACCGTAACCCGGTCACATATTCTCTCCGTCTGTCAGCGCCGGAGGCGCGAGAGAAGTTAGCCCAGCGCGTAAGCGCTGGGTGTGCTGGGAGAGACCTCGTGAGCTCCGGAGGGGCGACACCTATTTTCTATGCTTTAGAAAGCTGGGCGACGAAATGGAGTTTGCGGCCGAAGAGTTGGGAAAAAGGAAAGGGATAGATAGGCAGCGCGGTAGAGATTTGCGTTGCCCGCAAGCCGCACGCCGCGAAATGTTCTTTCCACTGCCCAAGAGATTGGTAATTGTAAGTCAGCGTGACTCCATGCGGCCGGTTCCCCACCCAATCCATCGCGCGCAGCGTCGCGTGGTCAAAGGAACTTTCACTCAGGTGATCTTTCAGGATGACGCACGCGCGCGAAACACGCGCCGCCTCACGAAGGAGTTGCGTCACGTCCGTCGTGTGGTGCAGCACGTCGACAAAAAGGCAAACGTCGATGGAGCGATCCGGAAAGGGAAGTTGCGTTCCATCAAACGCCCGGCACGGGACCCGGCAAGTCGGCCGGGGAATAACTTCGACTCCTTCAATTGACAGTTCGGGCCGGCGCGCCCCCAGCAGGCTCGCAATCGTTCCGTCACCGCAACCGATATCCAGGATGCTCCGTGCCTCAGCCGGAATCAGCGGCGCCAGCGCATCCGCCAGCACGCGAGCCCTGCGGCCAAACACCAGTGCCCGATGGCTGCGCGCAATCCACGAGAGAGGCCACGGCTGCGGAGAAGAATTCATCGGTTTGGCAACCACAGCTGATTTGTCCGCATTTCGCGAGTGAGATTCCAGTTCGCCGGAAAACGAAGAGTGTGGGAAACTTCGATGTGGCAATTCCCGAATAGAACTTTAGCACACCGGATGCGAGGAAACGTTCTAACTCAATGACGGATTCACATCAGAGCGCCGCACGGAACGGGATCGATCCCTGGGAAGCGGCCTATCTTCGGTTCGAAACCCCCGAACAGGAAATCCGTAAATTTACGGAAAGATTGCGCCGCCTTGGGGTCAACGAATGGCCTCGCGAAACGAATGTGGTGGAGCTGTTTTGCGGGCGCGGCAATGGATTGCACGCTCTGGCCCGCCTAGGCTTCCGGAATATCGAAGGCCTGGACTTATCCCCACGATTGCTGGCGGAATACACGGGGGAAGCGCGTTGCACCGCGGGCGATTGCCGTGAGCTGCCCTTTGCGGATCAGAGCAAAGATGCCGCCGTCATCCAGGGCGGATTGCACCACTTGCCACTTCTGCCGGACGATCTGGAGCGTGTTTTTTCCGAACTAAAGCGCGTCTTGCGACCCTCCGGCCACGTGGTTTTCGTAGAGCCCTGGCGGACGCCATTCCTTCGTTTTGTGCACGTGATATCAGAAAATCCGCTGGCTCGGCGCCTGTCCACAAAACTGGATGCGTTGGCCACCATGATTGAAAACGAACGCCAGACTTACGAAAACTGGCTTGGACGCCCGCAGGAAATTTCGCAATTAGCCAACCGCTACTTTCAGCCGGAACACGAATCGTTTGCCTGGGGCAAATGGAACTTCGTGGGGCGGCCCCGCGCATAGCTGCGGAGGCCACGGCATCAGAAATAACAGGACGGGAAGCTATCGCGCAGCCCCGGCGCCGTTGAAGGCAAATTCCGGAAACAGATTGTCCGGAGAGACGGGGCTGAGTGGTAAGCCATCCGCGTCCTCTTCTTGCCCATGCTGGTGCCGGAATCGATATGCACGAATACACACGCGTCCGACGTAGTAGCCGCTATAAATGAGGTTTCCGCGGAAGACATCGCCCTTATAGATCAGAATCTGGGTGCGGAGATAGCGAACCAGCCGCGAATGGGGACGAACAGGGATCAGGGGGTTCGCGCGTGAATAGGCAGCCGGAGAATTCGCGCAGTCCGTGAGTTGAACAACGCTCAGCGCGCCGTTGGTGCGCATTTCGTCTCCGGTGGCATTCACAAAGGTGCTATGCAATTCGGGCCGCGGAAGCAGTTGCACAGACTTAACGCAGCCGGCGAGAGTCAGATCCCGCACCAGCATGTTCACGCCATCGTCGAGATTGCGGTCGAGGTGATGAATAAATTTGTGCTGGGTAATGGAAAGGGCCGCGCTGGTCTCACGGGAATAAGTGCCGAGCCAGGCTCCCTGGCCGAGAACGGTTCCGGGCTCCTCCCAGAGACGGACATGGTCGCGCCGGCTATAGCTGTTAAAGCTCTTTTGCCACGTCACTTCCTGGCGCTGCCCCTGCAGGTACTGCGTCGTAATCGGTGCGGTGGGGTAGTTCGAAAGGGTCAGAAAGGCCTGAAATTCCCGCAGCACGCTGCGCGTTGAAATGCGGTCTCCATTCATCCAACCCGCAGTGCGAAAGGCCCCATCCATCTGCTCGCGCGAACCCAGGAAAAGCACATTCACGAGGTCGGCTTCTTTTCCCTTGCCGGTGTACGTGCGTGTGGTGTTTTTTTGCAGGAGCATCTCCACGTCGCCGCGTTCCATTTCGTCCATCTGGAAAGAAACCTGGGGAAGTTCCGGCTGGTCACCCACGTAAAGGGGAACGTTCAATCGCAGCCGCAGGTTGGCGCCAGGAGGTAGGTAAATTTCCGGCTCCGGAAGAATGGTGAATAGGCGATAGACAATCAAACTCGGCGCGCTGTAGGGATTCAACGATGGCAGATGACCCAGGCCGTCCGTGATGCGGCCCTGCGGCGTATAGGTGGCCAGGATCCCCCGGATTTTGCCCTTGCGGACGGTTTCCCGCGCGTTGTCCACCTCCATTACCTGCGAGGCGATCGGAAGCACGTTTCCGTCGGCCGCAACGATGCGGTCGAAAATGATTTCCAACGACGCGGTTTCGTGGACAATGCCCAAGCCAACTTTCCGTGCGGCTACCACCTGGCCGTCCACTTCCAGTCCTGCCGGGAAAACCGGCGCGCCATCGCAGTCCGGCGACTGAATCAAAGTCGCCCGGATAAATGTTCCCGGCTTGGAACTGTAGGACGCGACCGGGTCCAGCAAACGGACCCAGAACGATTTTCCGGCGGGAATTGTTTCGCAATTTGCCAGGACCGGGCGAGCGGATACCAGCGTCAGAAAGAATAATGTCAAACAAACCGCGAGGAAACGCGTGGGGCCGGCGGCAGAACTCGCCGAATAGCAGCGCTTGAAGGAAATAATCTTCGACAAGATACGCATCCCAAAACACCCCGACATAATCCTCAACCACTCCTCGTTTAGTGTGCCGTTGCCAGTCAAAGAGTTGGTTCAGTGCGTGAAATTATTTGCTTCTGGTGTAACTGGCTGAGAGGACAGGTGGGTGACTCTCACGCCGGGGCAGTGGGCACTCGCTTGTGGCCACGAACGAATTTTGCGGCCACAACAATCGCCGGAAATCCCGCGATTAGACTGCGGGTCGCTGGGCAGCAGATGCCAGCAAAGTTTTCGATGAGCAGCAACGCCGCCGCTAGTGGGGTTGCTTGATCTCCGTCGCCGTCCCTACCTTCACTGTGCTGCCGTACCGCTTGTAATTCGAATAGCGAATCGTCATCCGTATGTGCACGTCTCCCGAGCGGAAGTGCAGATAATCATCGGCGCGCGTGTACACCGGAAACCAGAAACCCTTCTCGATGTTCTGCCGGTAGGTGCGAAACCTCGGAAACACGTTTTCATTATTCTTGTTGATGATGTCCGGAACCGCTTTCCCGTCGGACATCACGATCTGCAAATCGTTGTCGTCCACCCACACGCGGCCCTGAAAGTAGCGCTGCTTTTTCTCGATGGTCTTCGGCGCAACGTCGAATATGTAGCAGGAAAGCTCGTCCACCTGCTGCCGCCCGACGTACGTCACGTTGTATTTGGGCAGGTCCTCGGCGTTCAGCACAAATGGCTGGACGTTTCGCACGTCGTCCAGGTCTTGCTCGCTCAACTGAATGCGCTGCAGCGTATCCGCTGGTGCGAACGTCACCTTTTCAAATCGTTTGCCGTCCGGTGTGAACACGATTTCACTCGTCATCCGGTACTCGCCATCGGGACGGTCGTCGTCATCAATCGTCTGGATCGAGAAACTCTGCGTATACGTATAGTTGCTGCGCTCCAGCTTGAATTCCGATTCGCGCTCCGAAAATCGCTTGATGATCTGGTCGACCGGTTGCTTCGGCGCTTCGTTCAGGATCGGGCTGTCGCCCGGCGAATGGATCGATTGCGGCGGCGGAGCCGAATGGTACGTCTGATTGGCGGGCGGGGCTGGTGGTGGCGCCGGTGGAGGGGCCTGCGTCCGCGGGGAGGGCGGATGCGGGAGCGGGCCGGGGTCCTGGCCGAAAACAACGGATGACATGCCTAGATAAAACACGCCTGCAAGAACAATCCGCGAACAGCGCATAAAATGTCTGGTCTTCAGAAGCACAGCAACCCTCGCCAAGGAACCGTTTCCATCTGCTATCTCTATAGAGTTTACCTTAAGGCGCAGGGTTGCATGCCAATCACGTGGAACGCCACTTCAGAAACACCGCTGCAAGCGGGGGCAGGGTCAACGCCAGCGAATAACGCCGCCCTTGCCAGGCGTGTTCGCCGGCGTTCATCCCGCCAAGATTGCCCACATTTGTCCCGCCAAACGCCGCCGCGTCGGTATTCAGAACTTCTTCGTAGTGGCCGGGTCGCGGAACACCGATGTGATAGCCGTACCGCACCACCGGCGTGGCGTTCAGAATCACCACCAGCAAGTCATCCGGATTCTTCCCCCGCCGGATGAACGAGAACACACTGTTATCGGAGTCGTTGGCATCGATCCATTCGAACCCCTGCCAATCGAAATCAACCTGATGCAGCGCAGGTTCAGCGGCCAGCAGTTTGTTCAGATCGGCGACCAGCCGTTGAATTCCCCGGTGCGAATCGTGTTCCAGCAAGTGCCAGTCCAGGCTTCGCGTCTCGCTCCATTCCTGCCGCTGCCCAATCTCCTGCCCCATGAACAACAGCTTCTTCCCGGGGTGCGCGTACTGGTAAGCAAACAGCAGCCGGAGATTCGCGAACTGTTGCCACATGTCGCCCGGCATTTTGTGCAGCAGTGAATTCTTGCCGTGCACCACTTCGTCATGCGAGAACGGCAGCATGAAGTTTTCGCTGAACGCATATAGCAGTGAAAAAGTCAGTTTGTTGTGCTCGTAGCGGCGGTAGATCGAATCCTTCGAAAAATAGTTCAGCGTATCGTTCATCCAGCCCATGTTCCACTTCAGGCTGAAGCCCAGCCCGCCCAGATACGTCGGCCGCGAAACGCTCGGCCACGCCGTCGATTCTTCCGCGATGGTCAGCACCCCGGGAAAGCGGAGATGCACCACTTCGTTCAACCGCTTGAAAAAATCGATCGCGGCCAAATTTTCGCGGCCCCCGTAGCGATTGGGAACCCACTCCCCGGGCTGCCGCGAATAGTCGAGATACAACATGGACGCCACCGCATCCACGCGCAATCCGTCAATGTGGTATTTGTCCAGCCAGAAAAGCGCGTTGGAGATGAGGTAGTTCACCACCTCATTCCGTCCGTAGTTGTAAACCAGCGTTCCCCAATCGGGATGCGATCCCTGCCTCGGATCCGAATGTTCGTAAAGATGCGTGCCGTCAAATTGCGCCAGCCCGTGCGTGTCCCGTGGAAAATGTGCCGGCGTCCAGTCCAGCAAGACTCCCAGCCCGGCCTCGTGGCAACGATCCACAAACTCCATGAAATCCGCGGGCGATCCGTAGCGGCTGGTGGCGGCAAAATACCCGAGCGTCTGATAGCCCCACGAGCCGTCGTAGGGATGCTCCATGATCGGAAGAAGCTCGATGTGCGTGTAGCCCAGCCCTTTCACGTACGGAATAAGCTGGTCCGCAAGTTCGCGGTAACTTAGCCAGCGGTTATTCTCCTCCGGCATGCGCCGCCAGGATCCAAGGTGTACTTCGTACACGCTGATGGGCTGCTCCAGCCAGTTCTTGGCGGAGCGTTGCTTCATCCACTCCGCATCCCGCCACGAATGCTTGTCCAGCCCTGCTACCACGGAACCCGTATTCGGCCGCAGTTCCGACCGGAAACCATACGGATCGGCCTTCAACGGCAGAATATTATTTTCTGGCCCAACAATCTCGTACTTGTAGATTGCTCCGTCGCCCTGTTCGGGAACAAACAGCTCCCAGATCCCGGAATTTCCCCGCGAGCGCATCGGGTTCACCCGGCCATCCCATCCGTTGAAATCCCCAACCACGCTCACTCGCCGCGCGTTGGGCGCCCACACCGCGAAGTGTACGCCGGTCACTCCTTCCAGCGTCTTCACGTGGGCGCCAAGCTTTTCGTAAGTGTCGTAGTGGCGGCCTTCGCCCATCAGGTAGAGATCGAACTCCGTAAGCAGATAAGGGAATGCGTAGGTGTCGTGCGTTTCCCAGACGTCGCCATAGTCATTGCGTAACCGAAGGCGATAGCTGGACGGCGCCGGAGCTGTCTCATTTGGGGTGGGAAGCGTAGCCTCGAAAAATCCCGTATCGCGCAGGCGGCGCATCGGAATCGAAGCGACCTGTCCCGTCAGGATAATTTGCGCCTCGAGCGCGCGCGGCTGAAACGCTCGAATGGACCACAGACGCCCCTGCGGCGATTCCACTGGATGTGGCCCGAGCACGCCGAAGGGATCCGCGTTGCGAGCGCCGAGCAGGGAAGTGAGGCGCGCACTGAAGTCGTCAACGGCCGCAACTTTCGCACGGGAAGGGGTCAATTCAGCCACGCGGCCATTCTAGCGGAACCCACCCGCACGGCCAACTGGCGTTGCAGCCACAGTTGCGTATCGCCGAAAATCTACTTCTTCCGCACCTATATGGGGCCCGAAGCGCACTTGCCGGTCGGCAAGCCGCAGGATAAAGTTGCCAGGCGGCTTCTGATCCCCGAATGCCGCCGGGATTGCAATTTGCCGGTGCGGAGAGGTTTCGTGAAAAATAGAATCGCCTGGGGCGCTTGGATGGTATCGCTGATGGGAACTACATTCGGACTGAACGCCGCGGGGCAAGACCGTTCACAAGCCCGCTCTATGATCATTTCCCGGCAGGGAATCGTGGCCGCGGAATCGCCGCTCGCCGCGCAAGCGGGCGCGCGCATCCTCGAACGCGGCGGCAACGCCGTGGACGCCGCCATCGCCACCAACGCGATGATGGGTGTGGTCTCTCCCATGATGAACGGCATCGGCGGCGACCTCTTTGCGATCGTCTACGACGCAAAAGCCAACAAACTCTACGGCCTGAACGCCAGCGGTTGGGCGCCAAAAAACCTGACGCCCGAGTTCCTCAGGAAAAAAGGCCTGCGCGAGATGCCCCAATCCGGCGTCAACGCGATCACCGTCCCCGGCGCCGTCGACGGCTGGCAGAAACTCGCCGATAAATTCGGCCGCAAAAAACTAAGCGACGACCTTGCACCCGCGATCCAAACCGCGCGCAATGGCTTTCCCGTCACCGAATGGGTGGCAATGTACTGGAACGGCGCCACCGACTACCTGCGCGGCGACGCGGCAGCCGCAAAACTTTACCTGCCGCAGGATCGCCCTCCCAAAACCGGCGACATCTTTGCCAACCCGGAACTCGCTGCTTCCCTGCAACAGATTGCCGCCCACGGGCGCGATGCTTTCTACAAAGGCGAAATCTCCAAAAAAATTCTGGAGACCATCGAGCGCCACGGCGGGGTGATGAACCCCCAGGACCTCGCCGAATACTCCAGCGAATGGGTTGAGCCCATCTCCACCACTTATCGCGACTGGACTGTCTACGAACTTCCGCCCAACGGCCAGGGACTCGCCGCCCTCGAAATGCTCAACATCATGGAAACGTTTCCGATGGGCCAGCAGAAAGACTTCGGTTACGGCTCCACAAACGCCCTCCACGCCATGATCGAGGCCAAGAAACTCGCCTACGCCGACCTGAAAAAATACATTGGCGATCCCCGCAGCCAGAAATTGCCCGTCGCCGCGCTCCTTTCGAAAGAACACGCCGCCGCCCGCGCCAAATTGATCGACCCGGACCACGCCAATTGCGATACCAGCGCCGACCCCCGCGTCGGAAACGACACCACCTTCCTCACTGTCGTCGACCGCGACGGCAACATGGTTTCCCTGATCCAGAGCAACTTCGATTCATTCGGCTCCGGCATCGTCGCGCCCGAAACCGGCTTTGTCCTGCACAACCGCGGCGCTCTTTTTACCCTCGAGCCCGAATCGCCGAATCTCCTCGCCGGTCACAAGCGCCCGTTGCACACCATCATCCCGGCCTTTGCCCAGAAAGGCGACACCCGCGTGGCCTTCGGGATCATGGGCGGCTGGAACCAGTCGCAGGCCCACGCCCAATTTATCGCCAACCTTGCGGATTTCAAGATGAACATCCAGGCGGCCCTCGAAGCGGCTCGTTTTACCAAGCACTCCTTTGGCGGCTGCGACGTTCAACTGGAAAACCGTTTTTCCTCCAGAGTGCGTGAAGAACTTGCCGCGAAAGGCCACAAGATCGAAGTCCTGGGGAACTTTTCCGGTTCCGTGGGCGGCGGCCAAGCCGTCCTTCGCGACTTCTCCAAGGGCGTCAACTACGGCGCTTCCGACCCCCGCAAAGACGGAGCCGCCATTCCAGAGTTACCAATCGAGTAAAATACTATTCAATACATAAAGCGAGTACTCTTGACAACCGGTACGTTTGGGGCAGTACGGCAAACAATTTCCCCTGTTGCGTGCGGAATGTGAACGACCGTTCCTATTTCCGAACGGAAAACACCGGCTCAACGCATATAAGCCTCATATTATCAATAGAGTGTGGGATGATATTCCTGGCGAGTGACTTGCACTCCTTCTAGCTTCCAACGAGCAAGTGAATTGGAAATCAGGCAGCGAGTGGGAGGGTCCGGGGTTATGCAGGTCTCAAAACGAGTCTTAAGAAAGTTTCTGATGGTCGCTGGCGCAGGTTTCCTGGTCTTGGCTTCCGCCCCCAAGGGCCGCGCGCAGAGCGACGACGTCGCCGGTCAGTATGTCTGCACCGAAGCCCATGTAGCCGGAAAGTCCGTGGCTTGCACCGCCCCTCCCCTCTCCTTAAAAAGCGATGGCAAGTTCGAACTGCAGGGCCGCGAAGGCCAATATCTCGTCAGCGGCAACTGGGTGGAACTCAACAGCACGGTCCTGAAGTCGCGCGCCAAACGCGAAGCCGGCCACAAAATAGTTTTCCGCTTCACCAACAGCAAAGGCGCCTGCGTAATGATTTACGAACGCCGCGTCGCCGAAATGGGCAAAACCAAGCTGGGCTAACTCCGCGTAGCGGCCATCTTTGAGTGCGGGAGCGATGCTCCCGCTTTTACGCACTAAAATTCGACAACCAACCTCTTTCACCGCCAATTTTTCTGATCCCCGCTAACCTAGGCGCACTCCTATTTCCTCTCCATCAACTTCTCAAAAATCCTCAGCGTTTCCGGCGCGTACCCTCCGTAATGATTATTCGCGAACGCAAACACCCGGATCTTCCGCTTCATGAAGTTCCTGCAAGCCTCCACCCAGTCCTGCAAATCCTTAGTCCGATCCACAATCGTCTTATCCCAAGTGTCTGTCAGCGCTTCGATCCCCTTGCGATCTCCCAGCCACCGGATATACGTAAAATCCGTCGTCACCGTGTCGCCCTTCGCGAACCACTCTTTCGGCCGCGGCATCCACGGATGGTCGATCAGCGCCAGCGCCGTTTTGTGCTTCCGCAACAAATCGTAGAGTGCCGGCCCCAGCCAGTATTTGTTGCGGACTTCCACGGCATACCGCCGGTCCGTTGGCAGTTTTTCAAGAAACGCTTTCAAGCGGGCCAGAAATTCCGCCGGCCCGGCAAACGCTTTCTTGTTGAAGTAGGGAAACTGCAGCAGGATCACGCCCAGCTTCTCCCCGAGCGGCTCCGTGACCCGCAGAAATTCGTTCATCGTTGAATCTGCATCCACCAGCACGCGTTCGTGGGTAATCTCTTGTGGCGTCTTCAGCGCAAACAGAAAACCCGCGGGAGTCTTCGCGTCCCAGCCTTTCACGGTGGAAAGAGCCGGAATCCTGTAATAGGTCGCGTCAACTTCCAGCGTGTTGAACTGAGTCGCGTAATAGGAAAGATAATCGCGAGCCTGCGTGCCCTTCGGATAAAAACTTTTTTCCCAGCCTTCCGCCGTAAACGACGAAGTTCCCAGTCGCAACAAGGGATTCATTTTTTCGCTCATGCGGGGAATCATACTGCAAGGCTGCACATTCGTGCAGGCGCTCTTGCCGCCGCAGCCGCTCGCGGCGTAGCTCCCTCAAGGCAGTGGGGCATCGTAAGCAGCCCCTGCGATCTCCCCCAGCGCCTGTCCGGCAATCTTTTGCGCGCTTTCCGGATCGGCGGGCATGGAGACATGGTTCACATACGCGGCAAAGGCCAGCGTCTTGCCTGATTTTGTCTGCACGTAGCCGGCAAGCCCTTTCCCGTTCAGCATCAGCCGTGAATTAAGCTTGTCCTCGGCCGCAAACGTTCCGGTCTTTGCAAAAACATGGCCCGCCCCCGGATTGTCTTTTTGGATCTTGGCCAGCGTCCCGTCTTTTCCAAGAACCGGCAGGCCGTTGAACAAAACAGGGAAGTCCGGCCGCGTCTTCCAGTACGCCAGGTAATGGCACATGAAATCCGGGCTGAAGAGATCTGCCCAGTCTCCGCCCGCTCCGTCTCCTTGCGACGCGCCGGAAAGGTCCAGCTTCGCTTCGGTCAGAAATGCGTGTTCGATCTTGAATCCAGCAGAAAGCGGATCTTTTGAATTTTTCGCCACAAGCAGCCCCAGAAAGTAGGGCCCCATGCCCGCATGAAGATTCTGGCTGACCTTCAGCGTGATCTTAATCTCTTCGCTCAGCGGCGGAGAGACGTGCTCTGCAACCTGGTACTCCGGTGTATAAAACCGCTGGAACGATGAATAGTCCTTGGCGATCGCGGAAGATTTCTTGGGTTTGATCTCGATTCCCTTGGCCCGCAGCGCTTCCCGCAACACCCATGTCGCGAATTGCGTGGGGGACGGGATCTGAAAAGTGATGGTATGTAATCCGCTGCCCAGCGGAACATTCCCGGTGATGGTGATCTCCCACGGTCCATCGGGCCGCCCCGCGGGATCAGTCGTGTCAAGCAGCAGCTTGGAGTCTGCCGCTCCGGTGGTCATCGTGTTCACGAAATGAAAATACGAAGTCTGCGGCGAAACTCCGAACGCCACAGGATCTCCGACTTTTTCCCCGGGCTTTGCCGTCAGGTCCATAATGTTGTCGTTGACCATGATCGAGGACATCGTCACGCCTGTGCCTCCTTCGTGCTCCCCATCGGGCATCAAGCTCGTATCCACGTAAACGCGCCCCTCGATTTTGCGAATCCCTTTCGCCGCCACTTGCGCGGCAAACTCCTTGATCACCGCCAGGGGATCTCCAGGCAACGCCGGGCCATTGTACGAGTGATCTTCATCCACAAAGCCAAGTGTGCCGTCGGGCTGAATCCGGTTTGAAAGATTGGGATCCCCGCTGGCCACCAGAATGAGATTCCCCTTCAGCGTGCCTTTTTTGTCCACAGGGCCGGTGCGGTAGACGTTTGTGTGAAACCGGTAGTCCGGGCCGAGTTTCGCCAGCACCGTGCCTTCCGTCAGCAGCTTGGTAGTTGAAGCCGGCACAAACAGCTTGTCGCCATTCAGCGCATACACCACCCTGCCCGTCTCGAGATCGTAGAACTCAATCCCGAAATTCGAACGCGCAAACTCCGCCCGTGCCATCACCTTCTGAATCCGTGCCTCCAGCGAATCCGGCGCTTGCGCCCAAGTACCTGCCGCGCAAGCCACAAGGAAAAGTACGGAGATCACGACTCGAATTCCGATGTTTCGCAAAATGGATTCTCCTCCCAGCGTATGGCTCACGGTTTATGGCTGTCGGCTATCTTCTCAAACGCCACATTCAAAATGCCGTACTGCTTCCAATCCTTGTAATCGAAATGCCACCACTCGTCCTCGTTCACCGCAAATCCTTCCGACTCCATCGCCCGCCGCAGCAAGTCCCGATGCCACCGCTGCAGCGAAGTTCCTCCGGGGAAACTTGGAAACGATCGCGGTGACATTTCGTCGTACAGTCCCGGCATTTCGACAATCTTGCCAGTCCCAATTTCGTAGAGCGTCAGGTCCACCGCGCAACCACGATTGTGCTTCGAACCCTTCTGCGGATCAGCCACAAAGATTTTTCCCTCCGGCGGCGTGGCATCCCAGAAAATCTTCGTCACATACCACGGTCGGTATGCGTCGTGAATCTGCAGTCCGTAGCCCTGTGGCTGTAATTTGTGCAGCACTCGAACCAGTGCCTCAGCCGCCGGCCGCTGCATAAACGCCCGCGCCTCCGTATAAACTGGCGTGCTCAAAAAATTGTTCGCACTCGCATAGCGAATATCCAGATGTATCGCCGGATCAAGCGTGGCGACTTCGACCAGCTCGGGTTTCCGGTATGGCCCGCGTTCTGCGGGTGGCGCCAGCTTCAGCGCCCTCTCGCGCAGCGTTGAGACGGGCCGCCTAGGCGTGATGTGGTAAAAATGCGCGGGATCAGTTCCTGCATCAGTGCGGATATATGCCTCAGTGAGGTAGGTAAAAGCGGGAGGGGAGCCGTCTCCCGGGTCGGAGAGACCATAAACCCAGGCACGGCGGCCATCGGGTTCCGGAACAATCAGCTTACCATCCTTAAGTCTGATTTCGATCTCACTCCCCGACAGACTTCGCAGATACAGCCGCTGGTTTCGCTCAAGAATTATCCCCGTGACATCCGGAGCCTGATAACTGCTGTATTTGTAAATTCCGACGTGGCGTTTCCATTCGGCTGGAGCGTCAGTAGGCTTCGGGCCAGGGAGAAGGGAATTGACGCCGGGGGGCGCGGTTTGAGCTTGCGAGGCTGTTGAACCGAGAAGGAAAGAAGCAAGGACTAGGAAGGGAATCGCAAGAGACAGGCGGAAAAGGCGGGTCACGTGCGCAATCATAGCCGAAAATTAGATTTTACGAACAACGACAGCCGCGAAGAATGCGTAACGGATAATAAATACCCTGTAGCTCACCCCTTCAGGGGTGAGGGTTTCCACGGCGTTGGCAAGGTTGTGGAATGGTTATGAAAACGCTCAGGTCTGAAAGGCCTGAGCTACAGCTCGTTGAAAATGTGCCCTCGCGGGAAATTATTTCTTTGCCGTGGCGGCGGATTCGTTCAGGCCGGGGGCTACGACCGGGTTGAGGAACGGCATCATGGCGCGTAGTTTCAGGCCGATCTGCTCGATCTGTTGCTGCTGCTCGGCTTTGCGGCGAGCGAGGAAATTCGGGCAGCCCTTTTCGTTTTCTTCGATCCACGCTTTGGCAAAGCTGCCGTCGCGGATGCCGGCGAGAAGCTTTTTCATCTCCTCGCGCGTCTGCTGCGTCACGATACGCTTGCCGGCATGATAATCGCCCTGCTCCGCTGTGTCGCTCACCGAATACCGCATATAACTCAGCCCGCCGCGATAAATCAGGTCCACAATCAGCTTGAGTTCGTGCAGGCATTCGAAGTACGCCACTTCCGGCTGATACCCCGCCGCCACCAGCGTTTCAAATCCCGCCTTAATCAACTCGCTTACGCCGCCGCACAAAACAGCCTGCTCTCCAAAAAGATCGGTTTCGGTTTCCTCGGTGAAAGTAGTTTCTAGAACTCCAGCGCGCGTTGTGCCGAGTCCCTTCGCATACGCCAACGCCTGCGCCTTCGCGTGGCCGGTCGCGTCCTGCTCCACCGCGATCAGCGCCGGCGTCCCTCCGCCCTCCACAAACACTTCTCGCACGCGATGCCCCGGCGCCTTTGGAGCAATCATCGTCACGTCCACAGTCTTCGGCGGCTTGATCGCTCCAAACCGAATATTGAACCCATGCGCGAACATCAGCGTCTTCCCCGGCGTCAGGTTCGGTTCAATCGCTTCTTTATAAAGCTTCGGCTGCCGCGTGTCGGGCGCCAGAATCATGATCACGTCGGCCCACGCCGCGGCCTCCGCCAGACTCTTCACCGTCAGCCCGTCCTTCTCCGCCTTCGCCCGCGAAGCGCTTCCCTCCGGCAGGCCCACCATCACCGAAACCCCGGAATCGCGAAGATTTAGTGCGTGCGCGTGTCCCTGCGAGCCGTAGCCGATAATCGCCACCTTCTTGTTCTGAATCAACGTCAAGTCCGCGTCTTTGTCGTAATACAGGTTTGCCATCTCGTTCCTTTCTTTGTGGCCGCCGTGCGGCAAAAATCTGAGTGTCGCGCCGCCATCCTGGCGGCCCGCCCACGCTCGCCTGCAGGATGCAGGCGCTACCACGTTCCTACCGCTTCGTCTGTTCCTTGCTCTCCGCGCTCTTTTGTTCAACCTCCGCCGGCGGACGCAACAAATCATTTCCCCGCGTCATCGCAATCCGCCCCGTCCGCGCCATTTCCAACACGCCGAACGGCCGCAGCACTTCCAGCAGCCCGTCAATCTTATCCACCGTCCCGGAAACCTCCACGATCAACGACTCCGGCGCCACGTCCACCACCCGCGCGCGAAACACCTTGATCAGCTCCATCAGGTGCGGCCGGTTCTGCTGGTCCGCCGCAACCTTAATCAATGCCAGGTCGCGCTCCAGCATCGGCCGGTCGGAAATATTTTCCGCAAGCAATACGTCCACCAGCTTCTCCAGGCTCGCTTCCAGCCGAGTCGCCCCACGCTCATCGGTGTGCGCGCAAATCGTCATCCGCGCAATCTCTACATTCTCCGTCGGCCCGACCGTCAGCGAATCAATGTTGATCGCCAGCCGTCGCGTCAACGAAGCCACGCGATTCAGCACGCCCGGTTTATTCTGTACATAAGCAACAATAGTTTGCATAGCTCCCTCAATCTCGTGTAGGGGCGGCTTCTTGCCCTGAGCATCGCGAAGGGTTAGGCCGCCTTCCCGGACCTACGGCTCCGTCGCCGTTTCCACCAGCGGACTATTCGGCCGCCGAATCATGTCGTGCAGCGCCGCGCCCGCCGGCACCATCGGATACACCGAATCCTCCTGCTCCACGCGAAAATCGATCAGCACGGTCTGCTCGGACTTGCGCGCAGCCTCGATCGTCGGCACCACATCCTTCCGCGTGGTCACAGTTTCGCCGCGAATCCCAAACGAGTTCGCCAGTGCCGCAAAATCCGGCGCCACCAGAGGCGTCGCCACATAGCGCTTGTCGTAAAAAAATTCCTGCCATTGCCGCACCATGCCTAGAAATCCGTTGTTGATGATCGCTATGTTTATGTTGATCTTTTCCTGCACAATCGTCGCCAATTCGCACATGGTCATCTGGAACCCGCCGTCACCCACCACCACCCACACCTCCGCGTCCGGCCGCGCCATCTTCGCCCCAATCGCCGCGGGCAGCGCAAATCCCATCGTCCCCAGCCCGCCCGAGGTAATCAGCGTGCGCGGAGCGTTGTGGTGGTAATACTGCGCCTCCCACATCTGGTGCTGGCCCACGTCGGTCACCACGATGGCATTCCCCTCCGTCACTTTCCAAAGATCGTTGATCACGTGCGCGGCATACAGATGTCCGCTGTCCGGCAACGCCTGGATATCGCGGACCGCTGAATCTCCCTTGAGACCCGCGATATGCGAAAGCCATTCGCTGTGATTCCGCTCGCGAACATGCGGCATCAGCGCCTCAAGCATCTCGCGGGCATCGCCGATGATCGCCGCATCCACTTTCACGTTCTTGTTGATCTCCGCGCGGTCCACTTCAATATGAATCTTCCGCGCATTCCTCGCATACACCCGCAGGTCGCCCGTAACGCGATCATCAAACCGCATCCCCACCGCGATCAGCAAATCCGCTTCCTGGATCGCCGTGTTCACCCACGCCTCTCCGTGCATACCCATCATGCCGAGGTTCAGCGGCTCGCTGGCAGGGAAGCAGCCAATCCCCAAAAGCGTCATCGCCACGGGAATGTTGCTGGTGTGCACAAACTGCTCAAACGCCCGCATCGCCCCGGAGAGCATGATGCCGCGGCCAGCCAGAATCACCGGTCGCTTCGCGGAGTTCAGCAACTCCACCGCCCGGTCAAACTCCGCCTGATCATGATTGTTGCGCTGCCGCTTCACCGGCAGCTTCGGCTCGCTCGCTTCCCAATCAAACTCCGCGGTCGCCTGTTGCGCGTCTTTCGTGATGTCCACCAGCACCGGTCCGGGACGTCCCGTGTTGGCAATGATGAACGCCTCGCGCACCGTCCGCGCAATATCCTCCACCTTCGAAACCACCACGTTGTGTTTCGTGATCGGCATCGTGATGCCGGTAATGTCCACTTCCTGAAACGCGTCGGAGCCCAGCAGCTTGCTACTGACCTGCCCGGTGACGCAGACCACCGGCGAAGAATCCAGCATCGCCGTCGCAATACCCGTAACCATGTTGGTCGCTCCAGGTCCGGAAGTCGCCATTGCCACGCCAACCCCGCCCGTCGCACGCGCATAGCCGTCCGCCATGTGCGTCGCCCCCTGTTCGTGGCGCACCAGAATGTGGTGCAGCTTGGATTTGCCAAGCGCGTCGTAGACCGGAAGAATCGCTCCGCCCGGATACCCAAAAATATGTTTCACGCCTAGTCGCGTGAGCGTTTCGCAGAGTATTTCCGCACCCGTCAGCTTCATAGAGTTCTCCCCGAAGAAATCGGAGCGTTGTCCGATGCAAAACTTGCCGGAACCGTCGTGATCGCACCCAGCGCAGAAGACGAAACCAGCGCCGCGTATTTCGCAAACACGCCGTGCGTGTATCTCGGCTTCGGTGCTTTCCAGTTCGCCATGCGCCTCTGAATCTCTGCGTCGGTCAATTCCACGCTCAGCGTGCGCTTCGGCAAGTCAAACGTAATCTTGTCCCCATCGCGCACTGCCGCAATCGGCCCGCCGTTCGCCGCTTCGGGCGCCACATGCCCCGCCATCAGCCCATGCGTCGCCCCGGAAAACCGCCCATCGGTCAGCAGCGCGACATCATCCCCAAGCCCCGCGCCGACAATCGCCGCTGTCACTGCCAACATCTCCCGCATTCCCGGCCCGCCGCGCGGCCCTTCGTAGCGAATCACCACCACGTCGCCCGCCTTGATCTTTCCTTGGTCCACGGCCGCAAACGCCGCCTCTTCGCTATCAAATACCCGCGCCGGCCCGCTGAAATTCAGCGTTTTGTGCCCCGCCACTTTCACCACGCAGCCTTCCGCCGCCAGATTCCCCTTCAGAATCACTAGGCCGCCCGTTTCCTTGATTGGGTTGTTTTTGCCGCGGACCACTTGCTGTCCCGGCGTCTCTTTAGCGCCTTCGGCTTCTTCGGCAAGGGTGCGTCCGGTGACGGTGATGCAGTTTCCTTGGAGCAGACCGGCTTCAAGCATGCGCTTCGCGATGAGCGGAGTGCCGCCTGCTGCATAAAGGTCGGTTGCGACAAATCTTCCTCCAGGTTTCAGGTCGGCCAGGATCGGTGTCCGCGAGCTGATGCGGTCAAAATCGTCAATGGAAAGCGCCAGCCCGGCTTCCCGCGCAATGGCCAGCAGATGCAGAACCGCGTTTGTGGAGCCCCCGGTCGCCGCCACGCCCGCGATCGCATTTTCAATCGCTGCCTTGGTAATGATTTGCGAAGGCGTCGTGTTCTTGCGAAGCAAATCCAACACCAATTTCCCGGCAAGCTCTCCGGCGTGAGCCTTGCCCACGTCGGTTGCCGGCACGCTCGAAATTCCCATTGGCGCAAGTCCCAGAAATTCGCACACCAGCGCCATGGTGTTCGCTGTGAATTGCCCGCCGCAGGCTCCCGCTCCGGGGCAAGCCGCGCATTCGAGCTCTTTCAGTTGGGCATCGCTCATTTTCCCGCGAGCGTGCGCGCCCACCGCTTCAAATACATCCTGGATCGTCACCGAGTGCCCTTCAAACTGACCGGGCGCAATCGATCCACCATAAAGAATCAAACCTGGGATATTCAGGCGCGCCAGCGCCATCGCCCCGCCCGGTATTGTTTTGTCGCAGCCCACCAGGACGATCAGCCCATCCAATAGATTGCCGCGCGTCACCAGTTCGATCGAATCCGCAATCACCTCGCGGCTGATCAGCGAAGCCCGCATCCCTTCCGTTCCCATCGTGATGCCATCGGAAATCGAGACGGTATTAAATTCCAGCGGCGTTCCACCCGCCGCGCGAATTCCTTCTCGAACATGCACCGCCAGTTCCCGCAAATGGTAATTGCACGGGCCGATCTCAATCCAGGTGTTGGCGATGCCGATCAGCGGCTTCGTGAAGTCTTCATCATTCAGTCCGGCGGCGCGCAGCATAGCGCGAGCAGGCGCACGGTGCGCCCCATCGGTAAGAACACTGCTGCGGGATTTCAACGAACCGTTAGACACTTCCGAATCCCTCCCCAAGGTTCTTTCCCAGCCGCCGGAAACAAGAGCGGCCACCATCCATCAGTGGATGATGGCCCCGAAAATATCACTCTGATACCGATCGCCGCCCATCATCAACCATGTCCGAAATGCGACATGGCAGGTACCCCTGAAAGCACTAGAATGAGGTACTTGGGTGAATGAGTCAAATTAATAGAAATGTTCCAGAACCCAAGCGTAGCTTATGATGCGTTTTGCGCGTCCCACCCCCATGAGCCCGCTGAATGCTTGGGGAATGCGAATTGGGCTGATTCGTTTCTTGTCCCCTCTCCACAGCTAAGGCATCTCCGGTGTAACGAGGAGCATCCATAATCCCATGGCAACTCAGGCCTCCAAGCTCTCTTCGTCACACTCGCCGGGCAATTCTTATGAACAATTCGTAAATCCACAGTGGGTCGCCCTCCTCAACATCCTGGACATGAACGTCCGATATGTGCGTTGCGCTGGCAGCGAGCTCTTTACCGAAGACGGCCGCCGCATCCTTGACTTCCTTTCCGGTTATTGCGTCCACAACACCGGCCACAACCATCCTTATATAGTCCAGGCCCTCAAGGACGAGTTGGACAAGAGTGGCCCCGCCATGCTCCAAAGCCATGTCCCGGAGATCGCCGGCGATCTCGCCAAACGCCTGTGCCTTCTCGCCGGCGGTGGCTTGGAAAAAGTCTATTTCGGCAGCAGCGGCAGCGAAGGCGTCGAAGCCGCCATCAAGTTCGCCCGCGCCTCCACAGGCCGCGACGGAATCGTTTACGCCAGAAGCAGTTTCCACGGCCTCACAACTGGCGCACTTTCCTTGATGAACGACTCCTTCTGGCGCGAAGGCTTCGGCCCGCTCCTTCAGGACACGGTCGGCGTCGAGTACGGCGACCCAACTGCGCTCGAAACCGCTCTGCAAAGCAAGCGCCACGCAGCGCTCGTGCTTGAACCGGTCCAAGCCGAGGCAGGAATTCGCGTCCCCTCAAAAGCGTATTTGCAAAAGGCCCAGGATCTCTGCCACAAAACCGGCACGCTCTTCATACTCGACGAAGTCCAAACGGGGATGTTTCGCACCGGAACCTTTCTCGCCTCCCACCAGTTCGACCTTCTCCCCGACATCGTAATTCTGGCGAAAGCCCTCAGCGGCGGCCTCATGCCCGTCAGCGCCGTGCTGATGACAGACAAAATCTATCGCGCCGTCTACTCCTCCATGCGCCGCGCCATCGTCCACACTTCCACCTTCAGCGAAAACAGCCTCTCCATGCGTGCAGGCCTCGCGTCGCTCGACGTCCTCGAATCGCAGCAACTCGGTCCGCGTGCGCTGGAACTCGGTGAGGAATTTCGCGCCAAGCTCCGCAACGAATTGGCTCCTTTCGAAATGGTGAAGGAAGTCCGCGGCATGGGCCTGCTCTCCGGAATCGAGTTTACGGCCCCGAGAAAAATATCCCTGCGGGTGCCGTTCGAAACGTTTCACCGCATCCATCCGGCGATGTTCGGCCAAATCGTGGTTATGCGAATGTTCCGCGAGAAAAATATTCTCACGCAGATCTGCGGCAACAACTTCATGGTCCTGAAAGCCGCGCCGCCGCTGGTGGTGACACATGATCAGTTGAATGAGTATGTCGCAGCCATTCGCGGCGTTATGGAACTGGCGCATACTTCACCTTCTTTCTGGAGCGATGCCCTCGGCCTGGCCCGCCGGGCGGCAAAAATCTGAAGCCGGATTCACGAAAGCAGTTCGCAAATAAATCCAGATCTGGGAGGCTAGGAGTGGTCTCAGGCAGAACAAAGCTGGATGTGTTTGTAGTAGGAGGCGGCCCCGCGGGGCTGGCAGCTGCAATCGCGGCGCGCCAACGCGGATTGTCCGTCGCGGTCGCAGACGGGACGGAACCTCCGATAGATAAAGCTTGCGGCGAGGGCCTGATGCCCGAAACAATTTCGGCGCTCGGCGAACTTGGCCTGGAGATTCCTCCTGACGCGGGTTACCCGATTCGCGGCATCCGTTTCCTGCAACGCGACGCTCAGGTCGCCGCAGATTTCCCGCAAGGCACGGGAGTTGGAATCAGGCGAACGATTCTGCATGAGTGGCTGATTGCCCGTGCCAAAGCATGTGGCGTCGAACTGCTCTGGCGCACCCCCGTCGCCGGTATCACCGAAGCCGGAGCCCAACTGGCCCGCGAATTTGTTCCCGCGCGCTGGATCGTCGGCGCAGACGGCAGCGGCTCGCGCGTCCGTCGTTGGAGAGGTCTGGATGCTGCATCGCGGCAATCTCAAAGATATGCCACGCGCCGCCATTATCGCGTCCGCCCCTGGTCCGATCACGTTGAAATTTATTGGGGCCGTCATGCTCAGGCGTATGTAACACCGATCGCTCGCGAAGAAGTCTGCATCGTGGTCATGGCCAAGCGCGCGGAAGATTGTGGCTTTGCGTCGCTGCTGCAAGATTCTCCGCAGTTGGCGCAGCGGCTGGCCGGAGCGGAACTCGCCAGCCGCGAGAGGGGCGCAATCACGCAAATGCACTCGCTTCGCTCCGTCCATTCGCGCAATGTTGCGCTTGTCGGCGACGCTTCTGGCGGCGTGGACGCGATCACCGGCGAAGGCTTGCGCCTCGCGTTCCGTCAATCCATCACGCTAGCCGAAGCGATGGAGAGCAGCAACTTGTCGAGCTACGAACGGGCTCATCGAGAGCAGGCGCGAAAGCCCTCGCTTATGGGAGACTTGCTGTTGACACTGGCTGGGAATGACAAGCTGCGGACACGATCCATCGGTAGCCTGGCGAAGCAGCCGCAACTTTTTACGCAATTGCTTGCCGCTCACACGGGGCAAGCGGCTTTGGGAGATTGGCTGTCCACTGGCGCGCAACTCGGATGGCGGTTTCTCACAACCTAGGGAGAAAGAAAACTATGCGCGCATTCAGCTGGAAATCCACCGCCTCCACGGCGACAATCATTTTCTGCCTGGCAATCTTGCCTTCGGCCGCGCCTGCGCCACCACACCCGCAAGCCACCGCGGGGGCGACTCACGAAGTCGCGCTGACCCTCGACCCCGCACAAACCAAGGTTCACTTCAACGTGGACAGCACCCTGCACATGGTGCACGGCACCCTCGCCCTGAAAAGCGGTTCCCTCCAATTCGATCCGCAATCCGGTAAATCCTCCGGCTCGATCGTCGTCAATGCCGTCAGTTGTGATACCGGCAACTCCTCCCGCGACCAGCGCCTCCACAAGGAAATCCTCGAAACCTGGAAATTCGCCGAAGCCGCCTTCCGCCCCACGCAAATCGACGGCCAGGTCTCCCTCATAGCGCCCTCCGACTTCAAACTGAAAGGCGTCATCACCCTCCACGGCACCGATCACGAACTAGTCGTCAACGTTCACTCCGAATTTTCCGGCGACCACTGGAAGGGAACTGCTAAATTCGACGTCCCCTACACTAAATGGGGCATCAAGGACCCCAGTAATTTCCTCCTGAAAGTGAAGCCCATCGTGAATGTAGAACTGGAACTCTACGGCTCAACCAAAGACGCCCACTGAGCCACACCCGCGTAGCAGCTACCTTCAGGTGGCCAATCCCCTGAGCCACCCGAATGATTCCCGGCATCCGCGCGCCCCGCTCATCCCGATCACCCCACAATGGTCACCCATCACAACAACGCCGCATAAACCTTCGCGAATACCCGCTTTCGATTTGCATATCCGCCGGGCTTCCTCCATCATTGATAGTTTGGGTTACAGCTTTCCTGCCAGATGGCTGTGCCTTGTGTGGTCCACCTACGAAATAACTGAGGAAATTCATGGAAAAGCCAACCAGTATTGCCGCGCCGAAAGGAAAGCTTGGAGTGCTCCTTCCGGGTATGGGCGCGGTTGCAACAACCTTTATGGCGGGCGTGGAACTTGTGCGCACGAAAAAAGCGCAGCCGGTCGGCTCGCTGACGCAAATGGCTACGATTCGTCTGGGCAAGCGCACCGACGGCCGTTCGCCGCGCATTAAAGATCTTGTGAAGCTGGCCAAGCTTGACGACATCGTTTTCGGCGGCTGGGATATTTTCCCGGACAGCTCTTATGAAGCTGCCGCCAAAGCCGGCGTGCTCGACCCGCATCACCTGGCCATGGTGAAAACGTTCCTCTCCAAAATCAAGCCCATGCCCGCCGCCTTCGACCGCGAATACGTAAAGATGCTCGATGGCAAGCACGTCAAGAAGGGCAAGAACAAATACGAAATCGCGTTGCAGATCAAGTCCGATATCGCAAAATTCAAAACCAAGCACAGCTGCTCGCGCATGGTCATGCTCTGGTGCGGCTCAACTGAAATCTTTCTGACCCAGGACGACGTTCACTCCACTCCCGAGAAATTTGAGAAGGCCATGAAGGAAAATCATCCTTCTATCGCCCCTTCCATGCTCTATGCCTGGGCCGCCATCACCAGCGGCATCGCCTACGGCAACGGCGCTCCCAACCTCAGCGTGGACATCCCCGCGCTGCAGGCCCTCGCCCAAAAGCACAACGTGCCAATTGCTGGAAAAGACTTCAAAACCGGACAAACCCTCATCAAGACCGTCCTCGCCCCCGCCTTCAAAGCCCGCATGCTCGGCCTCAACGGCTGGTTTTCCACCAACATTCTTGGCAACCGCGACGGCGAAGTTCTCGAAGATCCCGGCTCATTCAAAACCAAGGAAGAGTCCAAGCTCGGCGCGCTGGAATTTATCCTCCAGCCGCATCTCTATCCCGAGCTTTACAAGAAAATTCACCACAAGGTCCGCATCAACTACTATCCCCCGCGCGGCGACAACAAAGAGGGCTGGGACAACATCGACATCTTCGGCTGGCTCGGCTATCCCATGCAGATCAAGGTGGACTTCCTCTGCCGCGATTCGATTCTCGCGGCTCCAATCGTTCTCGACCTGGTGCTCTTTCTCGACCTGGCGCAACGCGCCGGTATGCGCGGCATTCAGGAGTGGCTCAGCTTCTACTTCAAATCGCCCATGACCGCCCCGGAACTCTATCCCGAGCACGACCTCTTCATCCAATTAATGAAACTCAAAAACACCCTGCGCTGGATGGTTGGCGAAGACCTTATCACCCACCTCGGCCAGGAATACTACGACTAATCCTCCGCTTTCATTACCGCCACCTACCGGCAATTTGTCATCCTGAGGCCCCGATTCCGATCGGGGCCGAAGGATCTCAACGTAAGAACTAACCAATTTGTTAAGTCGAGATTGTTCGGAACGCCGGCGTCGTGCCCCTTCTCAAAACAATTCTGTTGTTTGTGGTTCGAACTGGTACGTCAATCGCTACAACCCCTCCGGCGTCTCCCACTTGCCCGATCGCGCCGACCGAAACAGCGCCTCGATCACTGCCGTATTGCACACCGCATCCTCCATCGAATTCGGTACCTCGATATTTTCTCGGATCGCCCGCGAAAACAGATCCGCCTGTATCGTGAATTGATTGCAGATCGGCAGTGACTCCGTCACCTGGCTCGCCCCTCCGTACAAATCCTTCCCGTCATCAATGAAAATCCGGCACGGCTTGTCCGTCGGCGCGTTAAATGGAATCTCAATGTCAATCCGCCCTTCCGTTCCCAGGAATTGCATCCGCTGGTAATAAATCTGCTGCGTTGACACTGTGAAAATGCATTGTCCCGTCGGAAACTCTAGAATCGCCGAAGTCAGCCGGTCCGTCTTGAAACTCGGATCCAGCTCCACGCAAGCCATCACCCGAACTGGCTCCTCCCCAAACACGAACCGCGACATTCGCACAGGGTAGCAACCGATATCCATTAGCGCCCCGCCCGCCAACTCAGCCGAGTTCCTCACATTTTCCGGGTTCACATTGAAATAGCTGAACAAGCAAACCGCCGACCGCAGTTTTCCAATCCGCCCGCCGCGCACCAGCTCCTGCGCGCGCAACCACTGCGGATGGCTTCGCACCATGAAGGCTTCGCCGATCTTCACGCCATACTCGTCGCGCGCTCTCAGCAATCGCCGCGCCTCTGCAACCGTGCGCGCCACCGGCTTTTCGCAAAGCACATGTTTTCCACGGCTGGCCGCTCGGATAGACCACTCCACATGCAGATGGTTGGGCAGGGGATTGTAAATCGCCTCTATATCCGGGTCGTTGATCAACTCTTCATACGTCCCATAGACCTTCGGTATGGAAAACTCCTCCGCGAACTTCTGCGCCTTTTCCAGGGACCGCGAAGCCACCGCCGCAACTTCCGCCAGCTCGCACTGAAGCATCCCCGGCACGGCCCGCCGCCGCGCAATCGACGCCGCGCTCAAAATTCCCCATTTCACTTTTTTCGTCATGGATTCCCCAAGATTGGATGTGAGCGGGACTCTAGAAGACTATTACCCGCAAATATGCGACCGCCCAATCGGGCGGGTGCGTGAATTCTCAATCGCTGGCCCCTGCCTTGCGCGCTGGCAGATGGATCTCCGCAACCAGCTCCGTCCCGGTTTCTGCGGACGACTTGATAAAAAGCTCTCCCCCCACGAGCCGCAGCCGCTCCCGGATGCTGGTCAACCCAATTCCTCCGCGCACCGCGGTCGTATCGAAGCCCAGTCCATCGTCGGCAACGCAGAGGCTGACCGTCTTTCCGCACATCGCAATTTTCACAAACGCCGTCGTTCCCCCGCTGTGCTTCACCACATTGCTCAGTGCTTCCTGCGCGATCCGGTACATGCACAACTCCACGGATTCCGGCAGCCGGTTCAGCGGGCAGTCCACACTCAATTCGATCGTCAGGTGATGCTGAGCCGCCAGCTTGTCGCACAAGTCTTTCAGCGCCGAAGCCAGCCCCAGGTATTGCAGCCTCGAAGAATGTAAATCGTGCGACAGCTTGTGGACGCTGCTCGCCAGTTCCGTCGCCATCTGCGAAACCATCTCCGCCAGCGCTCCGGCCGGCTCGCTCGCTCCGAGCCCCATCGTATCGCGCAGTACGCACAAATCCGCCGCAATCGCCGCCGCTTGCTGCCCGATGTCGTCGTGCAGTTCCCGGCTGATTCGCCGACGCTCTTCTTCCTGCGCCTCAATCAGCCGGCCGGTCAGCGTCACCAGTTCCTGGTCGCGCTGCTTCAGCGGCGAAATGTCTCTCAGCATGCCGATGATGAACGGCTGGCTGCCGTCTTTTGGTTTCAACAGCGAAACGCTCACTCGCCCCCACACGATCGTTCCGTCTTTGCGGAAAAATCGTTTGTCGATCTGGTAGCTCGTCCGCGTTCCAGCGCACAACTCCCGCAGCAGCGGCGCTTCCGCCGGGAGATCTTCCGGATGCGACAGGTGCGCGCAGCTCAATTCATGCAGCTCCGCTTCGGTGTATCCCAACATGGTGCAGAATGCGGGATTGACTATCGCCAGTTTTCCATCCAGCGACTCCAGCGCCACTCCCACCGATGCCTGCTCGAACAACTGCCGGAACCGGTTCTCGCTTTCCACAAGGGCTTCCGACGTGAATTTGTGTTCCTGGATCATGGCCGCCAGCGCCATCAGGGGTACGGTCAACAAAATCCAGAACAGCTGCATGGACTCGATTTTAGTGATCGCGGAGTCCTGGGCGAAGGGCCCGTCTCCACGATAAGCCCTCCAGAACGAAACGCACACCACCGCCGCGATTGCCAGGCTGTTGCCAGCCGCCCCAAATCGAATCGCTGCCCATAACAGCAGTGGCAGCGATATCAGAAATGTCGCCGGCTCCCAGCTTGAGCTTCCATACCCCGACCCGAAGATCAGATAACCCGTCGCCAGCAGCATTACGCCCAGTGCGGACGCTTCGGCTAATCGCTTAGTGCTCCAGGCTCCCACCCAGAAACGTCCGCGCGAAACAATCATCAGAAACAGGGGAACGAAAACCACAAAGGACACAGTGTTTGTCAGCCAGATGCGGCTCACTGATGGCCAAAATCCCACCGGCCATCCATGCAGCCGGATCGTTTCTTCTGAACAGATGGTGTTCACCACCGTTACCAGTCCGAGCGCCGCCCCGCCTGGAACAAGAATCGCCGTTCCAAGAAACACCAGCACATCTTGCAAGTGATCGAAACTGAAAAGGGAAGGCCCCAGCCGCTTCAAAATCGCCGCCGCGGCCACCGCAAGAACAGTATTTTGGCCCATCTGAAACGCCATCCACATCGCTCCGATGTGAAAGGTTGAGTGCACCAGCATGTGCGCCGGGATCACCGCCAGCAGATACATCCACCAGCGGCGAACCGGCGTCAGCAGCAATGTGGCAACCAAGATCGCATTATTCGGCCACAACGCCGCTTTCGTTGAGCCGCTGAACCGCAGGTGCAGGCTGACTTTGGCGGCAAGATAATAGCTCACCCCCACAATTAGCAAACTCGCAGCCACCTGCGCGGCATCGTTCCTCAGAACGGATTTCACTGCGTTCAGGAATTCGGAAAGGGAAGAGGCGAGTTTGTGGGAGCTGTCAGCCGGCAATGCCAGGCTCTGTATGCGAGACGCCTTTGGGAGTTGTTGAGCATCCTGTGTGGACATGGTCGCAAACCTGTGCCGCGCCTTCGTATCAACGATCCGTTCTCATCAAATCCAGTGCGGGGGATTCTATAGGAACACACGAATCAACACAATCCAAACCACCCGGTCCATTCGCCAATTTCGAAAATGCGGTCATCTTCCAATGGGGGCAGAGGCCTTGCCCATGCTAATTTCTCCAACAAATGAGAAAATCGACCCTTGGAACGGCTATTCCAAGGCATTTGGGGCCACAGGTATGAATAAAGTTCTTCACCTTTTGCTGGATCGAATCGAGACTCCCCTCGGTTGTCTATCCCTGGTGGCCGACCAGGAAGGGGATCTGCGCTTTACCAGTTGGGCCGACGACGAGGCACATCTTCTCTCCTTGCTCGAGCATAAGTTCGGCAAGGATCAATTCCGCGTTGCTCCCGGCCAGAATCCCGGCGGTCTATCTGCTGCGCTCGCCCGGTACTTTGCCGGCGACCTTTCCGCAATCGACGCATTGCCCGTGCAAACTTCCGGCACTCCTTTTCAGCGGCAAGTCTGGCGTGCTTTGCGTGAAATTCCCTGCGGCACAACAATTTCTTACGCCGTGCTCGCCGCCCGAATCGGCCGCCCAAATGCCGTCCGCGCGGTCGGTTTGGCCAATGGGTCAAATCCGGTCGGGGTCGTTGTACCTTGCCACCGCGTGATCGGCTCCGACGGTTCCCTCACCGGCTACGGTGGCGGCATCGAGCGCAAACGCTGGCTCTTGCGCCACGAACACGCTCTCGAAAACGACTTGGGCTTTTGAAACCCCGTGCAACTGGCTCCTACCTTTCCGCCACATTTGCGTCCGCGATCCGGATCCTCTTCCTCGTCATCCGCATCTCAGTCCTGGCAGGTCAAAGGGAGTTTGGCGGGCAAGCCGTTCGTGTTGGAATCCCGGACCTTGCAACACAATGACTTTTCCGGACGCCCCTCCCGGGGTCGCCTGTTGCCAATCAATTCAACCGGTCATAGCCAACGAGCTAATATTTGACAAAAGGTAACCATTGGGCCGCGCGAACATCCAACATTCCGGTTACAAAAGGAAACCTGACAATGGCAAATGCGCAAAAAACAGCAATCATCACCGGCGCCTCGCAGGGAATTGGCGCAGGTCTCGTGGAAGCATTTCTGAAGCGCGGCTTCAACGTTGTGGCGAACTCGCGAAATATCACCCGGGCAAATCCTTTCCCCGCTTCGCCCAATCTCGCCCTGGTCGACGGCGACATCGGGGACCCAAAGACTGCCGCAAAGATTGTGGAGACCGCGGTCTCCCGTTTCGGCCGCATCGACACGCTGGTCAACAACGCCGGCATTTTCATCCCCAAGCCGTTCATCGACTACACTACCGAGGAATTCAACTCGCTCGTCTCCATCACTCTCGCCGGTTTTCTCTATGTTTCTCAGCTCTCCATCAAGCAGATGCTCCAGCAGAAGAGCGGCAGCATCGTCAATATTTCCACCACCCTCGTTGACCAGCCGGTCGCCGGTGTATCAGCGGCCGTTCAAGTCATGGTCAAAGGCGGTCTCAACGCGGTCACCGGCGCGCTTGCCATGGAGTATGCGAAAGACGGCATTCGTATAAATACGGTGGCGGCGGGCGTCATCAACACTCCGATGCACAAGCCGGAGACCCTCGACTTTCTCAAGGGACTCCACCCGATGGGCAGAATTGGCGAGATCAAGGAAATTGTCGACGCCGTTCTTTATCTCACTGATGCCACGTTCACCACCGGTGAAATCCTGCACGTGGATGGCGGCGCTCACGCCGGCAAATGGTAACCCGCGCACGCGTTCGGCCCGCCGGCGCCGAGGCCCGCCTCAAGGAGCTCGTTCTCCATCTCCCCGCCCCGCCCGAGCCATTCGGCACCTACGCGGAGGCGGTGCAGGCCGGCAATCTGCTTTTCTTGAGTGGTATGCTTCCCACGGAAGGCCGCGCCGCAAAATTCATTGGCCGCGTCGGCGCCGAACTCGACGTGGAGGCCGGCCGCCAGGCTGCCCGCATCGCCGCCCTCAACGCCCTGGCCGTCGTCCGCCAGCATCTCGGATCGCTCGATCATGTTGTCCGCATCGTCCGCCTCGGCGTCTCTGTCGCCACTTCCGGCGATGTCCGCGAGCATCCGAAAATCGCCGATGGTGCTTCGGACTTGTTGCAGGACGTTTTCGGCAAAAATAAAAATCCCACCCGTCTGATCATTGGCGTCGCCAGCCTTCCGCTTGGCGTCCCCGTCGCGCTCGAACTCATTTTCGAAGTGGTGGGTTAAAAGAGGCTTCACGTCGCACAATCGCTTGATACGTAACCCGCCACCGCGCACCCAATCGTAGAGGTGTTCCATGCGATCCGACATCGTTCCCGGCGCGAAGCTCCCCGACTACGAACTTTCCGACCACACCGCAAAGCGCCGCAAGCTCTCTGACCTCCAGGGCCCCCATCCCATGGTTCTCGTCCTCAGCCGCGGAGGCTTCTGCCCCAAAGACCGCCGTCAGGCCGAAGGCCTCGTGCAACTCCATCGCGAACTCGAAGTTTCCTACTGCCGTCTCGTCACCATCAGCACCGACAACATCACCGAAACTTCTGAATTTCGCAGCGGTGTCGGCGCTCACTGGCCGTTCCTTTCCGACGCCGGTCGCATCGTCCAGAAAGATCTCGACATCGCCGAATACACCGACCCTCTCCACAATCCCATGATCCCCCACGTGATCGTGCTCGAGCCCGGCCTCATCGTTCACAAAATCTATAACGGCTACTGGTTCCTCGGCCGCCCCACCGTCGAAGAGCTCCGTCAGGACCTCCGCGCCGTCGCCAAAAAATGTCGCCCCGATTGGGACATCACCACCCCTGAACTCAGATCCGCCTGGCAGCAAGGCCGCAAAGACCTCTTCTACCCTTACGGTAAAACCTTCGTCCAAACCATTGGCGAACAGGATTAGGCCCCACCCGACAATTCCTCCATCTCCGTTGGTTCACTGGCGCAAAATATTCATTGCACGAAAACATACATTTATGCATAATTGCACAGGAGTGTGCATATGCCGGAAAAGCTCTGGGCTGTAATCGTCGCCGATGTAGTCGGCTCCAGCCGCACGCGCGGCCTGCGTTCCGTGCTCGGGGTCAGGCTTCGCCTCGTCACCTCCGCCCATCTTCGCGAAGGCCGGATTCGCTTGCCCTACGCCGTCACCGCTGGTGACGAGTTTCAAACCCTCGCTTGTGACCTTCGCCAGATCCCCGAACTCATTTTCGATTTGCGCCGCCAAATGCGCCCGCTGCAACTACGAATCGGCGTCGGTATCGGAAAGATCCCCGGGCCTTTGCACGGCCCCGTGAATCAACTCGCCGGGCAGGCATTCGAATTCGCCCGACTGGCCATCAGCCAAGCGAAAGCGGGGCGCCCGCATTCCGGGAAGGCCACCCGTTTTCATTCCGAAAATAAAGACTTTGATTTAGAGGCCAACCTGATTTACAACCTCCATGATGCCTTGGTGGGCCGTCTTTCCGGAAAGCAGTGGCGCACGGTCGACGCCTATCTCGCAAAAGGGCGCGTGGACCTTGCCGCAAGGACGCTTCGCATCAACGCTTCCACGGCCTCTCGCAGCCTGAGCCGCAGCCACCTCTGGCAGACTTTGGAGATGATGGAATCAATGAAAAAGATCATCGGCTTTTCCTTTCACCGATTGCACGATTCCGTCAAAGTTAAAAGGATTGCATGAAATCATGCAATCACTCCTCACTGCCTTTCTCGGCCTGTACCTCTCCCACCTGCTGACCGACTTTGTGTTGCAATCGGACCGCATGATCGCGGACAAAAAACGGCGCTCGCTCCTGGCCTACGCCGAGCACGGCGCCATTCACTTTTTCTCGGCCGCGGTTTTCCTTGGATTTGCGATTCCCGGGCTCGCACGCCGCTGGAGCTTCTACGCTTCCATTCTCGGCCTGGTGCTGGTCCATCTGGCAATCGACCGGCTCAAACTCCGCCTCGTCCGCTCCGAAACCCTCACTGACGGCGCCACAACATTCTTAGCCGATCAGGCTCTCCACGCCCTGACCGTCTTTTTCACCGCATGGCTGCTCATCCGCCCGCCCTTCTGGGCTCTGCTCGAAAAATTCCACTGGGTCCAATCGGCCATCGAAAAACCTCTTGTCGTCTCGGTTGTCTACGTCGGCGTCATTTTCGGCGGAGGCTACGTCGTTCGCTTCCTCACCAAACCGCTCACCAAGCAGGACATGAGCATCCTCGGCGAAACTGCAAATGAAATGCAGAACGCCGGCATGTACATTGGCTGGCTCGAACGCTTCGTCGTTCTCACCGCGCTTGTTCTTCAATCGCCCGCCACCGTGGGCCTGATCCTTACCGCAAAATCCATCGCCCGCTACCCCGAAATGAAATCCGTGCGTTTCGCCGAGTATTTCCTCATAGGCACCTTGCTCAGCATGAGCCTCGGAATCCTCGGCGGCCTTATCTTGCTAAAACTTTTCTACGGCGCAATCACCCTCGCAAGGTAAAAACTATCTCCACCTTGCAATTCGATCACCGACGGTGGTCCACCGGCTGGCAGGCGAAGGCAGTTGGGTGCCGCACCATTGGTTGCGAAGGGTGCGGGTTTTGACTTTTCCTTGTGACTTTCCACTCTCCAACTCTCATTTCCGAATTTCCACCCCGCAAAAAAAGGCAGGTGCCGGATGCCCCACATTCGGCTTTTTGGCACGTGGGTCCTGAGCTGCTCCGACCCGACTTTGAATTTCTTCCCCAAAAACAAAAAGGGCCGGAATCCTGGGTTCCGGCCCATAACTTCTTTAATTCGTTGCGGTGGGCAGATTTGCTTGCCCTGAGCAGAGCGAAGGGAACCAACGACCTTCGGGTCATGAGCTTGAATGTCATACTCTAGGTCCCATTGATTCGGTTGCCCTTATAGCAATGGAAACCTTGAAATCACCGAAAAATGGCCAAGTTCTGGACTCCATCTGGACCCCAGGATAAAGGATGAATCGCCCAAGGCGGCACAACTTCTCGCTACATTTAGGATAAACCTGAGTCGTGTTTCTTTTGGATGTAGGGGAAAGAGCAAAATTATTCTTGCACCCTCCATTTAGGTTATTCATCAAACCATACGCAGAACTGGCGTCTGGGGTGATTCCTGTGCAGCAAAGGTGAGCCATGCTCAAGCTCATCGCCAAGAAGGCGTTTGTTACCGGTGGCAAGGGTGGCACCAGTCTTGCCACAGCTCAGCTTTTCATTGTGGTTGACGCGCTGGTCGCCATTACCGGCCGCGGCCACAAGACGCTCGATGAAAAAACATAACCAAGGGCAAGCTTCGGCAACCCTTGACCTAGCTCTTGGCGAATCGGCTCGATTCAGTCAAGCGATTGGAGTACCCGATGGACAAGCTCGAAAAACCGAAGACAACGCACCCTATCGAAACGGGAGGCCGCGGCTCGCTAGAGAACTTCACCGCCCGTCGCCAGGCGTTTCGCGCTCTGCACGAGGCAGACTGCTTCGTGATTCCGAATCCGTGGGACGTCGGCTCTGCTCGGTACCTGCAGCAGCTCGGATTCCCCGCGCTGGCCACGACCAGCGCGGGCTTCGCGTTCTCGCAGGGGCTGCCTGACTCCGAAACCGCGCTCACTTGCGAGCGCAACCTGGCATACATTGCCGATATCGCGGGCGCGGTGGATGTTCCGGTCAATGCGGACTTCGCCTCCGGCTACGGAGCGACACCCCAGGATGTGGCCGATAATGTCACGCGCTGCATCGCGTCCGGCGTCGCTGGCCTCTCGATCGAGGATGCAACCGGTGATCCATCGTCCCCGCTTTACGAGCTTCCTCTCGCCGTCGAGCGTGTGCGCGCGGCGCGCCAGGCGATCGATCAGTCCCGTACCGGCGTTCTGCTGACGGCTAGGGCAGAATGTTTTCTTGTCAGCCATCCTGATCCGCTTCGCGAATCCGTCCGGCGTCTGCAGGCATTTGCTGAGGCCGGGGCGGACGTCCTATTTGCACCCGGCCCCCACGATCCCACGGCGATCAAAGCGCTCGTTGAAGCGGTTCGGCCGAAGCCGATCAACGTCCTCGTGGTTCGGGACACTGGCTTGAGCGTCGCCGACCTGGCGGCGCTTGGCGTGCGACGTATCAGTGTCGGTGGCGCGTTGGCTCTTGCTGCATGGACCGGTTTCACGCGCGCAGCCCAGCGGTTGAAGTCGGAGGGGAGATTCGCAGGCTTCGCGGGTTCGGTATCGTACCCTGACATCAACGGCTTCTTTCTGGCCGACTACCGCACCCGGCACTCTGACCGGGGGCGGACGGCGAAGGCATCCGGCTAAGTGTTCAAGGATGCATCGCATGACAAGAGCTGTTGATCTATCGAACTCCGCTTCCTTTGAGGACGTGGCCGTGATGCAGTGTTTCGAATTCCTGAAGCAGCCCGCCGGCATTCCATTCGACAGTAACCAGGTGCGTTTCCCGGATCCGCTGCCCAAAGCGAGTTGCATGTGACCGAGACCCCTCCCTCGACTCTGCTCTCAAGCTCCCAGAATGCCGCGCTCCTCTTTCCGGTGTTGAGTTCCGCGCAGATTGCGCGGATTGCTTCGCACGGAGTGATTCGTCCAATCACCCGCGGCGAAGTCTTGATCGAAGGCGGCCAAACCAACGTGCCGTTCTTTGTACTGAAGGCTGGTCAGATCGAGGTCATTCGCCCATCGGCCCTGGACGAAATTTTGGTCGCGCTTGTCGGGCCGTCTCAGTTCACCGGTGATATCAGTATGATCCTCGGTCGCCCCGCGCAGATGCGCCTCCGGGTGAGGGACTCTGGCGAAGTCGTCCAACTGACTCGCGACCAGATGCTCGCCCTCATTCAAACCGATGCCGAAATCAGCGAAGTGCTAATGAAAACCTTGATCCATCGGCGCGTCGCCGTCATCGCGCAGGGTATTGGTGACGTGCTGCTCATCGGCTCCATCGGCTCCGGCGCAACGCTCCGAATCAAACAATTCCTGAACCGCAATGGTCACCCCTTCAAATATCTCGATCTTGACCGGGACGCCGATGTACGGCACTTGCTCGATCGTTTTCACGTGGAGCCGGCCGATATCCCTGTCGTGATCTGCCGCGGCGACGTGGTGCTCAAGAATCCCAGCAATCAGGAGATCGCAGACTGTCTTGGCTTCAACAAGGGGATCGATCACACCCACAGGCGCGATGTCGTCATCGTCGGCGCCGGGCCAGGGGGTCTTGCGGCCGCCGTTTACGCGGCTTCCGAGGGACTCGATGTGCTGGTTATCGAGGCGAACTCGCCTGGGGGACAAGCGGGCACGAGCTCGAGAATCGAGAACTACCTTGGATTTCCAACGGGCATTTCAGGGCGAGACTTGGCCGGACGCGCCTACGCCCAGGCGCAGAAGTTTGGCGCCGAAGTCTTGATCGCGAAAGGCGCTGCGGCGTTGGTCTGCGAACACAACTCCTACGGCGTCAGGCTCGACGACAGCGTCACCATCCCGGCTCGCACAGTGGTCATTGCCACTGGAGCTCGCTACCATCGGCCGTCGCTCCCGAATCTGGCTCAGTTCGAAGGTGCCGGTGTCTACTACAACGCGACCTTCATGGAGGCGCAACTCTGCGAAGGCGATGAAGTCATTGTCGTTGGCGGAGCGAACTCCGCCGGACAGGCTGCGGTTTTTCTGGCGCAAACCGTGAAACGCGTTCATCTGCTCGTCCGCTCCAGCAGTCTTTCGGCGGGCATGTCGCGATACCTGATTCGACGTATCGAGGAGACTCCAACAATCCAGCTCAGGACAAAAACCGAGATCGTGGCTCTTGAAGGAAACGAACATCTTGAGCGTGTCCGGTGGCGCAACGCCACCGGCTCGGAAACCACTCACGATCTTAGGCACGTATTCCTGATGACCGGGGCCGAGGCCAACACCGCTTGGCTCAATGGCCGTGTCGCGCTCGATACCAAAGGTTTCATCAAGACCGGGCGGGACCTGACCAGGGACGATCTCCCCGCTGCCCTATGGCTCCCCGATCGCTCACCGCAGTTGCTCGAAACCTCGCTCCCCGGCGTGTTCGCCGTGGGTGACGTTCGCTCCGGCAGCGTCAAACGCGTGGCTTCCGCAGTTGGTGAAGGCTCGATCTCTGTTTCGTTCGTCCACCGCGCCCTCGCCGAGTAGTTCGCAGGCCATCCAGCTCTCAAATGACCGACCGGCCGGGTGCCCCACGTTTCGCATTTTGGCACGTGGGTCTTGGGTTGATTTCGGATTCGCCCCCACAAAAACAAAAAGGGCCGGAATCCTGGGTTCCGTCCCTGAAACTTCATCAATTGGTTGAGGGGGGCAGATTTGCCTGCCCTGAGCAGAGCGAAGGGAACTGCGGGTGTTCAGTTATGAGCCAGCTAAAATACTAGCCCGTCTTTGCTTCTCAACGACTTACGTATGTGTTGGTCGACCTGGTTCACGGGTGTTCTTCGCTAGTTTGTTCCCAGTTTGTTCGACTGCACCCCACCATTTAGAGGAATTCTCGTACTCAGTTGCATCATTCCTTCCGTGTTGCCCCTGGTTCGCTCAGAATCGCCGGAAAGCCAATTAGACTGTAGGAATCGCCGAATAGTCGTTGCAATCGTTTCACTGTCCAGATCCTGACAGCACTCTGTTCAAAAACTACAAAGATCGTAGAGAACGCTCAGAGTCGGGCGGCTTGGTCTAGGAGCGTTCGACCCTGGGCGTGGACTGAGCTCCTAACGGTTCGCGGAAAGGATCTATCGGAAGCGGCGTGTACTCGACCTCGACGATTTCGAGCTGCTCTGTCTTTGCTGGCGCGCGCAGGTTCACGCGGTCGCCGGGGCTCGCCTTCATCAGCGCATTGGCGAGAGGCGAGCGCCAGCTGATGTAGCCGCGGTCGAGGTCCACCTCGTCGATGCCTACGATCGAGACGACGTGTTCGAGGCCGGCGGCGTCCTTATAGGTCACAGTTGCGCCGAAGAAGACGCGCGTAGCGGCTGACCCTGGCCGCGGAGCGGCGGGATCGACGACCACGGCAGTGTCAATGCGTTTCGTGAGAAAGCGAATCCGCGAATCGATCTGGCCTAACCGTCGTTTGCCAAACAGGTAGTCGGCGTTTTCGCTGCGGTCCCCGTTACTAGCAGCCCACGCTACGACCTCCACCACCGCGGGCCGCTCGCGACTCAATAGGAACAGATGCTCGTCTTTCAGCCGCTGCAACCCGGCGGGCGTGATGTAGTTTTTGAGCGTCGGCCCTGCTGGCTCCGGCCGAGGTCCTCGGAGTGGCCGCTTTTCTCGCATTTGCCAATCTACCATAGGATTTCGTGTACTTGTGGATGACCCAATCTCGGAAGGTCCGCGCGTCGGTCCCGATAATTCGTCGCCGGGTGCCCCACGTTCCGCCTTTTGGTATGTGGGGCTTGGGGTTCTCTGACCAGACTTAGAATTTATTCACCAAGACTAAAAAGGGCCCGGCGCCTGTGTCCGGCCTGCGAATCACGGATTGGTTGCGGGGGACAGATTTGCCTGCCCTGAGCACTGGGAAGGGAACTGTCAACTTTCGCATGATGAGCTTGAAAGTCAGACTCTAGGTCCCATTGATTCGGTTGCCATTACATCGAAGAGACCCCGAAAACCTTCCAAAAACACCAAGTTTTGGACTCTGGTTGGACCCTGGAATTGGGGTTGAACCCCTGATCCGGCACGACCGTTTCTTTGGCGCACTCAAGAGAAAAACTGGAGCTCGTTTCCCTATCAGATCGATTTAGAGATCAGGAATCACAAATCGGGAACTCCAAAATCCACACTTGACATCGACGAATAATACACTACCATATGGTTGTGGATAAGTTAGATACAACCTTTGCGGCTCTGTCTGATCCAACCCGCCGGGCGATGATTGAACGACTCTCCCATGGGCCTGCCTCTGTGCATGGATTGACGGAACCGTTTGCGCTCTCGCAGCAGATGATTTCAAAACATATTGCCTACCTGGTGCGGGCGCGGATTGTGATCAAGAGGAAGCGCGGAAGAGAGAGTGTGTGCACGCTTAGGCCAGAGGCAATAAAGACAGTCAGCGACTGGGCGATCAGCTATCGCCGATTCTGGGAAGAGCGTTTCGACAAGTTGGATGTGGTTCTGAATCAAATGAAAAAAGCGGAGGTCAGAGATGACAAAAAACACTGTTAACGAGAAAGAGCGGATGGTTATCACTAGAATTTTTGATGCTCCACGCGCATTGGTTTGGAAGGCGTGGACCGACCCGAAATATGTGATGCAGTGGTGGGGGCCGAAGGGTTTCACTGCGCCGGTTTGCAAGATTGATTTTCGCGTGGGAGGAAAATTTCTTTGCTGCATGAGATCGCCGGATGGGCAGGAAGGCTGGAATGGCGGGGAATACCACGAGATTGTTCCTCACGAAAAGATCGTTTACTCACTGTACTTTGCCGACGCGCAGGGAAACAAGGTTGATCCTGCGCAGTATGGAATCGAACATGAGCCCGTAGAAGATGCTCGCGACGTGGTTATTTTTGAGGACTTTGGAAACGGCCAGACGAAACTCACCATGATTGGCAATGAAACCATGGAAGACGCAAAGAACAGCGGACAACTCGAGGGCTGGAATGAGACCTTCGAAAAAGTTGCCGCAGTTATTGCGGGGCTAGCGCAGGCGAAATGAGCAGCTAAAGTTTGAATGATCGTCATGTGCGAGCTACTGAACATAAAGTAAAGGCAGGCGCAACAGAACATGCAGAAGTTGGCTACTGGAGAAGACTATGCGAAATAACATTCTGACACTCACAACTGTGCTGCTCTTAAGTCTCGCTGGCAGTGAACTTAGCGCGTTAGGAGTTCCTATGAACACAGAAAGTAAAAGTGGATACGCACCGATTCATGGCATGCAGCTCTACTACGAGATTCATGGCCAAGGTAAGCCGATGGTTCTGCTCCACGGCGGAATCACCACTTTCGAAGGGTTTGGCACTAATATCGATGCTCTGGCGAAGTCCCGTCAGGTGATTGCGGTGCATTTGCAAGGACATGGAAACACCGCCGACATCGATCGTCCTTACCGCTTTGAAGCACTGTCCGATGATGTAGCCGCGTTGGTCGCGTACCTGAAGCTGGGGAAAATCGACTTGGTCGGCTATTCATTCGGTGGAGGTGTCGCATTGCAAACTGCTATACGACATCCCGAAGTCGTCGATCACCTGGTGGTGATTTCCTCTGTCATGGCCCAAACCGGATTCTATCCGGAAGGGCTTGCCGCGTTCGCACAGATGAGCAAGAACGCACCGATGCTTGCAGACAGCGTCAAACAGTCACCACTTGCGACGATGTACCCGAAGACGAACTGGGAAACGTCGTTCAAAAAGATGGGCGAACTGGCCAGCACGCCGTTTGACTGGTCAGCGCAGGTCAAGGCTCTCAAGGAACCGACACTTTTGGTCTTTGCCGATGCAGATGCCGTTCGCGCCGAGCATATCGTTGAATTCTACAAGGCTCTCGGTGGCGCACAACGGGACGCCGGACTAGACGGATCGATGAGGTCGATGGCGCAGTTGGCCATCCTTCCCGGCACGACTCACTACGACATCATTGCTAGCCCGTCGTTGGCGGTCGTAATCGGTGAGTTCCTGAAGTGATAACCCGATTCGGCGCGCGGGCAACGCCGCGCACTAGTTTATCGGCTCATTCCAATTGCCGGGTGCCCACGTTCCGCCTTTTGGTACGTGGGTCTTGGGGTTCTCTGACCAGACTTAGAATTTATTCACCAAGAATAAAAAAAGGCCGGGCGCCTGTGCCCGGCCTGCAAATCCAAAATTGGTTGCGGGGGACCGCAATGTACTCAAAATTCCACGCATTCCCTTCCGATTCGAACTCCACCGCTCTTTCGTCGCTTGAGGGACTTCTAAAGGTTTAGGTGTATTTAGCTGGAGATTCGCGGACAGCGGGGATTCCGGTGGCGCAGATTGTAAACTAAGCAGCTTCGGGTTTCACCTCCTCTCGGCGCATTTGTGTAATCCCTTCTGAGAAAGTTTGCAACGCTGTGCGGCCCTGGGTGCGATAGCCATGGTGGGCGCGCTTGCGGTTGTAGAACGCGACGTAATCATCCAGGTCGCGCTGCAACTGTTCGAGCGATTCATAGAACGTCTTGCGGAAGGCCACGGCGTAAAATTCTTCCTTCACCGTGCGATGAAAGCGTTCGCAGACGCCGTTGGTTTCCGGCGAGCCGATGTCGGTGCGCCGGTGGGCGATTTGCTGGATGGCCAGATACAGCTCGAAGGGATGCCCCACCGGTCGGCCGCAGTATTCTCTGCCGTTGTCGGTGAGCAGGTGTTCGATCTCCACGCCGTGTTCTTCGTAGAACGGCAGCACGCGATCGTTCAGCACATGGATTAGCTGCTGGGGTAATTGCCTCGCGCATGCCGATTCCGATACACTCGAATCTCCCCATGTCATTCGCGGACATCAGGCAGATCCTCGAAAACAATGCCTACAACACGCTTATAGGCCGAATCGAAGACGAATGGCTCGAAGCCAAAGGACTAAATCCGTATGACCTGGATTCCCCATCCGGCCGTTACGAACTTGCAAAGGATGTCAGCGCTTTCGCCAACAACTCAGGCGGCTTTATTATCATTGGCCTCACGACTGAAGTAAACCAAGCTCAGCAAACCGAAACCATAACGGCCATTACACCTTTTCCTCAAGAAGCCTTTCACCCTCATCGCTATATCTCAATCGTCGAAGAATACATCCATCCCAATATCGAACATTTTCGCGCCGCTTGGGTACCGACCAATCAGGAGCAAAGCCAGGGCATAGCAATCATCGAGGTTCCTCCACAAAACCAAGAACGCCAATATTTTTTGATTACAAAAGTCGTTGAGGCGGGAGCGAATATCAAACAGATCGTCTTCGGCGTAGCGGTCCGAAACGACAGTTCGAATGAACCCTTTACGAAAGCTCAGCTCTATCGCTATACCCAGCAGGGCAAGAGCCCCACGACACAATTACTCGCCCGCATGAATGAGAAACTGGATGCTCTCATCGTGCAATCTCAGCACCTGCCCCAGGAAGCCGACCCCGAAGCCCAGTACGCCGCCCGAGCAGCCGACATTCTTGGCGAGCAGGAACCATGACAACGACTCCTCCGCGTCCAGTATTCGTCTACTCCATGTCCGCTCGTGGCACCGCCTTCAAGAATTTCTTTGAAGCGGGTGAACTGAAGCAAATTATCGAAAACCCGGGGCAATTGCGCCCAAGCGGGTGGGATCTCATCACGAGAGACCGAGCGAGAATCGTTAAAGGTCAATACTTTGAAGTCTCGAGCGCCGAACGAAAGCGAATTAGGGTTTATCAGGATGGTTCGGTCATCGTTAGAGTATACGGCGACGAGGACTTTCTTTCTTGGGGACAGAACAAAAACAATTTCCAGCAGTCTCCTCGTGTCAATACGATCGCTCTCATCGAGTTTACTCTCAACTTTTGCCGCTTCTGCGCTCAACTTGTTCCGTTTCTCGAACCCAAGCCACAACAGGTAAATCTCAAAGTCGACATACGCCATGCCATCATCGGTGAGCAAAAGCTTTTTCTCATCCCCTACGAAGTGTCAAGTTGGGCGTTCACTATGACTGATGGCCGCAAATACGCCCCAGAGGAACTCATGGTAAGAACTATCACCACCGACGTGGATGCGTTGCATTTAACGCCTGGGTACGCCGCATACAAACTTGTGCGCCAAATCTTCTATTGGTTTGGAGTTGAGAACGAACAAGTTCCCTACACCTCGCAGGCTTCTACCGGCGAAAGATATGTCGACGAAGACCTTATCATTCACTCTCGCCCCTCATAATTGCCGACCTATTCGTACCCCAGAAACTCGATTTCTATCTCTTCGCGATGTGTGAGATCTATATTGGAAGGGCGAAACTTTGAACGATAGCGAACCTTCCGCTCGGTGCGCATGGCACCCTTGTATCGAGAGATGGAAGGGGTAGGGCGGTGCTGAGCGCGGGGGACGGTATAAAGAGTGGGCATGACAGCTCCTAAGTTTCCTACGGATTGGCCTATTAGGATAGTAATCTGCTGCTAGCTCGTCGAGGCACGATAATACAAATTAGGGTCTAGGCAGCCATTAAAGCACCAGCAGCGAGAGAGGTCCTGAGAGTCAGGGTCGATGAGCACAGAATCAACGACACCGCCGGCGGAGACCGAAATTAGCAATAAGCCGACGGAGCATCATGTCATTGCCATCCATGGTGTAGGAACTCCCGCTCCGGACCAAATCCGGTCGGAGCTAGCGAAAAACCTGGCTTCAGGTTCGATTGGCGCTCAAGTCGTTGAATTCAACTGGAACACAATTTCGAGGCAAGCATTTGGTGGCCGTGATCTCAGTTTGACCGCGATACAAGATGCAGCGTACTGCTTCGCGAAGGCGAGCTGTTCAATGGCACCCGGGCAGTTGGCGATACCGTGGTCCCCACTCAGTCGGAGCCTTGAATTCGTAACCGAAATCCTATTTCAGATTTCGGAAGCTGTATTAGCCGCCTGGTTCATCACGGTTTGCTATCTCTTTCCCCTTCTTTATTTGGTGCATTTGATCGAGTTTAGAACTCCTAGCACGCAGGCCATAAAATTCCGATTTACGCCCATACTCCAGGGAGCTGCGGTCGTTTTCCTTTGTCTCCAGATTCTGTTTCTTCTTCTGTCGACTGCACTGGCGTTCGCAGTTTGGGAAAGATCGATTCTTTGGTCAGCGATCCGAAGAATAGTGATTCTGAATGTACGACCGATTTTTCTCGTGGGAGTGCTCCCCTTTCTTTTCCCGTGGAGGAGTGTCACGAGATTCGCCTGGCGGAAAATCCTAGTCTTCCTCCTTTTTCTTTCCGGTTTGCTATCGTGTGAGGCGCTCATTGTCTATTTGTGGCAGCGCCATCATGGAAAAGCATTTCTGTTCACGGATCTATTTGGATTATCTGCTCCGAAATACCTGATCTTCACAACCCTGATCCTGTTGGCCTCTGCTTGGATCGTGAAGTCGTTGATTGGCCCTTCGCTAAAGGTGCTTTTAGATATCTTCCGATACGTGGCCGACCAAGATTACCGCGGCTTGCTGCTCCACAAATTAGATGCCCTGATTTCGGGAATCGCTCCTTCTCAGGATGGGACCCGTCACCTGTTCATTGTCGCCCATAGTTTGGGGACGGTCATCGCGGTGGACTCCCTGGTGCGTTCCGACTGTTGGAAGCCGACCGACCATGTATCGTTGTTCACGCTTGGTTCTCCCCTTAAACGTTTTTTCTTTCGATTCTTTCCAAATTTATTGTTTCCGCCGAACGCTTTTCTGTGCGCTCAGATCATGGCACGGAGGGTGGCGCGATTTCGCTGGATGAATTGCTATCGGCCCTGGGATCAGATCGGGACAGCGATCGGGCTTCCAGAGGTCGCCGGCTCATATGAAAAGTCCACGCGCCAATACTCAAGAATACTTACGGCTCATTTAAACTACTGGGCGGACGCGAGAGCCAGGGCAGAGATATGGGAATGGTCTCGCAAGGACCAGTGGTTCGCAACCGCGGCCCCACGTATCTGGTCGGAGGTATCGTTTCAAGCCCAAAACAAGTTCCGGGACAGGCTCGCGGGTGCTCTACTTGTGGCCGCGTTCGCTTGCTGTCTTGCCGTGCCAGTTTTGATATTGGTTTCGAGCGTTCTAGACTGGTCGGCCTCTGCAGCTATGGTATCGAACAGGGTTAACCGATTGCAGAAAGAAGGCGTTGCCACCCAAGCAATCGCTTCCTGCAAACATCGGGTCGACATTGGACCTAACTATCGATTCGATTCTTACACGGTAACCCTGGTTTCCTTAGACAGACAGGGCGCAACCAACGTCGTAACGAAATCAATCGAGTTTGGAAAGGGTTTCGATAACCACGATTTCGAGATCATTGACTTTCCCAGGCTTTGCGATTTCATCAATAAGAGCGGACGCGAACAAACCGCAGTCGAGATCAAATATCTTCCAGAAGATCCGACCGCGATTCTCATACCGACTTTTTATTGGACCCCAGGGTTCTTCTCCTTGTTTGACAATGTGATCTCCGTACTAATCTTCTGCGTTCTCGGCTTTGTCGGTTTTGTTTTATTTGCAATGGTGGTGATGCTTTGGCTCCGCCTGCTCATCGGAGAACAGGTCGAACAAACGAATAAAACTGCGACGACCAAATAGCGTAATCAATCGGCGGGACGCGAGGCAAGCGGAGCGCGGGGAAGAGCACAGAGGATCGCACAAATTGCTGAAGTCAGCTACGAGGAGATAGTGTTGAGCTGAATGTGCATTGGGTGGTTTAACTAAAAAGGGAAGTTATCAATTCACAATAAGGACCAGCCATGGACATCACGGACCCAGTCGTGGCAGCTGCTCAAGCCGCATTCGCCGTCAGGCTGAAAGATTCGGCCGATGTTTCCGAGACGCCGAGAACGCGCAAGCTATCGCAAACGCGGCATCAGATGGCTGTCTTTCAGGTCCTTTGCGAGCAGGCAGAGTTTGCAGGTTCCAATGGGCATGGCTGTCATTTCCTACGCTTCTGCCTTCTAATATGCGGAGAAACCTGGCCAGTGGGTTCAAAAAAACCTTTCCCAAATTTTGGAACCCCTCAGGCGAGCCGATACAGCGTGCCTACGGCAATCCCCATCTCTCGCGAGATCTTCTTCCAACCGAAGTCCCGGGCGCGCAGCCCTGCCTTCACGCGCTGAAATACAACATTATGTCCAATCAGCCCTATTCCCGGAGAGAACGTAAACGCTTTGTCTGCGAAGAGAGTGAGACCGGGAACGCAACAGAACACGCCCTTTTGTTGCCTGCCGGGAAAACTATTGGATCTCTGCGGTACCGCTTGATACGCAGGCATCGATGGTTCCATCGTATCTCCAACCGTCAATCGTCAGTTGCGACTCCCAAACCGATATGCCGATACACTCGTGCATGAACCGCTTTGGTAGCCGGCGCAATTCCCCAGCTCTTATACTGAAGCGCACTGCCCATGCCAAACCTTGTCCCGCCAACGCAACAATTTGGCCTTCCAAGTGGATGGAAAGCACCGAGCCATCGAAGCAGAACACGACTGGAGCACTGTCGGGCAAGTAAGAAAGGTGCTCGCGAAGAGTCTTTAGTGCCAACCGCATCCAATCCCGCCGAACTACGCACTGGGGGCGAGAATTGTAAGCACCCATTTCTCTTACCCAAGGAAGCAACGTCTGACACTGCCTGCCCACCTCTATCCAGTCGATGGGCCGCGGTGGCTCAAAACGGCGCTCTGGTGAATAACGATCGAGACTCCAAACAATCCAAGCAGTACATTGTCTGCAAGATTTAACCTGTCTAGGCATCTCGAAGATAACCTCCGCCAGGGTGCGCGGGGTTGAAAGAACGCCAGAAAAAAGGATTATCTGCTCAGCCCTCAAGTTAGTCACGCAACTCGCTGAAAGCTTGAAGTTGCCGAAGTCAAAGCTCAGTCCCGGTCTCACGTCGGAAAATACCGCGTCATCTGGCTGAAAGCCGAGCTCAGGTAGTACGTCCCATACAGCGATTGTTGCTTGGTCATCCACGGCACGCACACACCCTAAAGTTGCATCGATCTGTGAAACTGAGATTGCAGTTTGGGTGGCCAGGAGTCACGCCGACGATTTCAATGAGCATTCTACGGCCTCTTAGCGAATGTCTCTGCAGGCAGGAAGCCCGCGAACAAACTCAACTTCGGCTTTCTCTTCCGGTTGGGCGTCGGGATTTCCTCCTTCAATCATAGCGAGAATGGGATCCCCGGGACGGGACTGAGATTGACGGGAAGGGGAAGATGCAGGGGCAGCCTGAGCAGCCCTCTCGGGAGCTTTTGACCGATAACTCCTGCAAAGTTGTCCGGTCGCCGTATCGAAGGCTACGTAACCATCTTGGTCAACGGGTCTGAACCGGTTGATCGGGTGACGGTTCAAGAGCACGTATGCGCTCTCCGCGAGCAGGAGGGTGGCGAGGAGGCCGATGAGGATTTTCGACGGCATTCTGGAAGTCAAGATAGTCAGCGACTGATACAACGCTAATGATACTCATCGTCCGTGGACACATCAACATCAAACGAACAAATATGAAAACCGTTTATGATGGACGTTCGGATTCGGTTCGGCAGGGCCCTTCGCGGTCGACGCACCAGGCTGGGTGTGTCACAGGAGGAGTTTGCTGATCTCTGCGGGCTCGACCGAACTTACGTAGGAGGGATTGAGCGTGGGGAGCGCAACGTTTCCCTGGTCAATTTAGAAAAGCTCGCTAAGGCCCTGAAAATCCCACTCTCCGAATTATTTCACTCAGTCTGAACTTGCACCCCGCCAGACTGGCCGTATCAAACGGTTGGCGAATCTGCTGGTTGTAAGTCCTTATTTTGCAGTCTGCAAATGGTGGTGCCGTTGCCCGTATCAAAGGATTTGGTTTGGTACGCAGAAGTCCAATCCACTAAACCGAAGGTCGTGCATTCCCAAGCTTCGGACGTGGGTTCGATTCCCATCGCCCGCTCCAAAAACCCTGTTGATGCAGTTGGCCTTACTGGCTTCCCACCCCTAAAAGCGACCTCAAATTGCTCGATTTTGGACGTAGTTGGACGCGAAAATCAACTCGAAAAGGGTTTTGGACGCGACAAAATCGGAATTGATTGGGGGACCCGCGACGCAATCAAACTCCATCAATTCCGTTCCGCGTGACGATACTCTGGTTTGCTCTTTTCCGCACCTCGACGAGACGCGCTCTACGGGCTTCCAATGGACCCCACTGTAATTACAACCCAAGGAACAACGTCAGAAAAGGTCTGCTGGATGGCGACATTTGTCCAGGGGAACGCCCCCGGCGGTTCGCCTGGCTCGACGAGGTCCACCTTGACCCCACCTTCACCCGACGTCAATACGCCGGGGGCGACCTTGACAACCCCAGTGAAAAGTGTCGGATCACAAACCACGCCGACGCTTCTCGGGGCGTGCCCCGCGTAGTACCCAAGGTCCTCGGTGCCCGTGATGGGGCTCGTCAATGGCTGGCAGCTCTTCGTAACCATTATGCTGTCGTAGCTCTTCATGTGAAGGGTGCCGTCGAGGTGGTAACTCGTGTGAGGATTCCACTTTTTGAAACGGAACGGCAGAAGGATGAAAGGTTTGCGCGGCAGCATGACGAAGAACTCGCCATCGGGGGAACGCTTAACCCACAGCGTCAGCCAGAGGTCGGGACCCTCCTCGACTGCCACTGCGTATCGATGTTCGCCAGGGACCGGCCGTTTCATTAGCGAGTGCATGATACCACCCCCGACGTTCGCTCGATTCGGGCGTGCACTTGGACCGCCCTGAATGTGAAGCGCGGGATCGCCCTGAGGTGCAATCTCGATCCGTGATGGGACCAACATCAATTCCGTTCCGCGTGACAATAGTTCGACCGCGGACGGCTTGAAGGATACTGCGTGTTTCGGGATGGTTGGTTCGCTTTACCATCACCCGCTCAGCAGACCCTTCTTTGAGCTAGAGTGAGCGGATTTTGCGTTGCTCGGCGCACTCTTCGCCGTGCTTGGCCCCGAAGAACAAGGGCCAAGATTCCTTGCAGCTAGAACGAACCAGGCTCGTAACGAATCCTGGCCGCAATGTGCCCCGCCAGCCTGATCCTGCCATTCCGGTAAAGCCTTGCTCAAGATTTGGCCGCTTAAACGGCTGTTCTGCCAGTGAGGCGGCAGCTTGCATCTCATGACCGCAGGAGACAGCCTCCACAGCCCTCTTACTTCGACTACGGAAGCCTCTTAGCTCGATCTCGAAAGCCCAGTGGAAATGCTTTCCAGCCAGTCGATACTTGGCTGGATGGATTCAACAATCTTGAAGGCGCTCGCGCGAATATCAGCGACAAAGGGATGATCCGCGAGCGCTCCCGCAAACAGTGCTTCTAAATCGTCAGGCACGACCTGCCGGGCGACGACAAGTTCATCATCCTGAAAGTGAACCAATTTGTTGCGAAGTTGAATTGCCTTGGTAAGACCCGAAGCGATGTTGGTCGCCTCGGCGAGCGTTTTGGAGTCTCGGAAAGAAGCGAGGATGGAGAACTTTTCTAAGATCGGCCGGCGGGCTAGTGTCTTCCACAAAACTGGGAAGGCCAGCACGGGAAGATATCTTTTCAAAGCCTCTTCTAAGACGCGATTGCAAGTGGCTTCAACCCAGAAGCAGCCGAACAGTATTGCCCGGACTGAAACTTGAAGGTTGCTCGGGTCAGATCGTAACTCCGCAACGGCGCCAACAAAAATCTTTCCATACGTACTGTCAAGGGCCGCGTATACCGAGAGTTCGACTTCACCTGCTGGCCCGATGTTGACGGTCAATCGATCTGGACCACTTTGTCCGATCGGTTTTTCCGGCTGATTCGAGTCTCGCACACTGAAACTATAACAGCGATTCCCGTACGGCTTCGATAACTCCTGTGCGCGGTAGGTGCGGACCTTGATGGCAGCCGCTCTTTATCCCTACCTGGCTCGGTGCAATGCAGAGCGCCACATTTACGCAATTCCAAAAGGAGTCGGGCGGGTGCCCACCCTTCGAGTCTATATTTGGTCGCATCTGCAAGGTGTTGCCAAGTAACAGATTTGTGACTTGCCTCTTCAATTCTGCAACAATACAATTCAAGAAATCAGAAAACCGACTAAGATGGGAAGTTCATGCAGATTCCGTGTTGGACCGAGCGCAACCCCGCAGCCATCGCCAAAGTCGTGCCGCATCTTTTGCCGAAGGCTTTTTTCAAACGTCAAGAAAAACTCTCAGCGACGTGGGTAGCGATTTGCTGCTGTGCGAGGGCATCTAGCCGATGGCGCTGAAAAAATCCGACCTCTACTCCTCACTTTGGGCTTCGTGCGACGAGCTGCGCGGCGGCATGGACGCCAGTCAATACAAGGACTACGTCCTGTTCATGCTGTTTATCAAGTACGTTTCCGACAAATACAGCGACTCCGACGACTTCGCCCCGCCGGTCACTATTCCGAAGGGGGCCAGCTTCAAGGACATGGTCGCGCTTAAAGGCGACAGCGACATCGGTAACAAGATCAATACCCAGGTGATCCAGCCACTCATCGACGCCAATTCTCGGCTCGCCCGCAGCGACTTTCCGGACTTCAACGATCCGAACAAACTCGGAGAGGGGTCGGCGAAGGTAGAACGCCTATCCAACCTCATCGCGATCTTCGAAAAGCCAGAGTTGGATTTTTCGAAGAACCGCGCAGAACACGACGACATCCTGGGCGATGCCTACGAATATCTCATGCGGCACTTCGCCACTGAGAGCGGCAAGAGCAAGGGGCAGTTTTATACGCCGTCCGAGGTCAGCCGTGTCATCGCCAAAGTCATCGGCATCTCCCCGGCGAACACCGTTGCCGCGACCACCGCCTACGATCCCACCTGCGGTTCCGGTTCGCTCCTACTCAAAATTGCCGCCGAGGCAGGGAAACAAATCACGCTGGAAGGGCAGGAGAAGGATGTCACCACCGCTGGTCTCGCTCGCATGAACATGATCCTGCACGACTTTCCTGCGGCCAACATTCTGTCCGGAAACACCCTGTTCGATCCCAAATTCAAAAACGGTGAGCAACTTCGCACCTACGATTACGTCGTTGCCAATCCGCCGTTCTCCGACAAGACCTGGTCCACTGGTCTCACGCCCGCGCAGGATCGCTTCCAACGGTTCACCTGGGGCGTGCCGCCTAAGAAGAAGGGTGACTACGCCTACCTCTTGCACATCATCCGGTCCATGAAGAGCACGGGAAAAGCCGCTTGCATTCTCCCGCACGGCGTTCTTTTCAGGGGCAATGTCGAGGCCCTCATCCGCCAGCAACTCGTCCGCTCGGGCTACCTGAAAGCCATCATCGCTCTGCCCGCGAATCTGTTTTTTGGTACTGGCATCGCAGCATGCATCCTCGTGCTCGACAAGGCGAATGCTGCGGTCCGCAAAGGCATCTTCCTGATCGACGCTTCGAAGGGCTTCATCAAGGACGGCCCGAAAAACCGTCTCCGCGAACAGGACATCCACCGGATCGTCGATACTTTCACACGGCAAGATGAAAGTGACCCACGCTATGCCCGCATGGTGGGGGTCGAAGATATAGCCGAACCGAAAAACGACTACAACCTCAACCTCCCTCGCTATATCGACAGCACTGAGCCCGAGGACTTGCAGGACATCGACGGCCATCTACGCGGCGGCATCCCTGAACGCGACATTGACGACCCAGTGCGGCTGAAACCCTATTGGGAAGTCCTTCCCAGTGTTCGCGAGGCTCTGTTCAAAAATGACGATCGCACCGGCTACTACCAGCTGCGTCTCCCAATTACGGAGGTGAAGCCCACCATCTTCGGCCACGCTGAGTTCACCACATTCCAGGATTCCGCGACCCGGCTCTTCGCTAAATGGAAGGAAACGAGCAACCCACTGCTCAAAGGTTTCGCCAAAGAGGGCCAGCCCAAGCCGCTCATAGAAGCTCTCGCCGAAGATTTGCTCGCCACGTTCGCCGCCGCGCCACTTCTCGATGCCTACGATCTGTATCAGCACCTCATGGACTACTGGGCCGAGACTATGCAGGACGATTGCTACCTCATAGCGGCCGATGGATGGAAGGAGGGCGCACAGCCACGCGAGATTCGCCAGGTCAAGAACAAGGAGAACAAACTCGTCTGGCCCGAAAACCACGACTTCAAAAAGGGCAAGCGCCGCTTCAAGTCGGACCTCATCCCCGCGTCCATTCTCATTGATCGTTACTTTGCTACCGAGCGGGATGCCATCACTATCGTCGAGGTCGAACTGGCCACCATCGAGCAACAACTCGACGAAAGGCGGGAAGAAGAAAGCGGCGAGGAGGGACTCCTAACGGAAGTCATCGAAGGTGAAGGCGAGAAGCAGAAAATCACCGCCAAGGCAGTAAAGGCGCGTCTGAAAGAAATCGGCCAGGACGAGGACTACGCTGATGAACGGGAGGCATTAGAAAACTACTCCGGCCTGCTCGACAATCAGGCGGAGGTTAAAACCAAGCTCAGATCCGTACAGGATGCTCTGGACGCGAAACTCGATGCGAAATATCCAAAGCTGAGCGAGGATGAAATCAAGACGCTGGTAGTGGACGACAAGTGGCTGGCCACCGTAGCCGCCGCTGTGCAGGGCGAACTCGACCGTGTCTCCCAGACCCTCGCTGGCCGTATCCGGCAGCTCGCCGAACGTTACGCCGCCCCGCTGCCGCAACTCACCGACAAGGTCGCTATGCTTGCCAAACGCGTAGATGAACACCTTGAAAAAATGGGTGCAGTATGAAATTGAAGCCCGGCTACAAACAGACGGAACTGGGAGTCCTCCCGGAGGATTGGGCGGTGAAACCTCTCAAATGTATCTCGCCGCGTCAAAGCGTGGGCTTAGTCATCAATCCTTCCACCTATTTTGACAAAGCGGGCACAGTGCCGATGCTTGTTGGCTCGAACGTCTCGGAAAATTCCATTGATTCGACCACGGCCAATCGAATCACCTCGTCCAACAATAAGGTGCTCTCCGCATCCCGGTTGGCAGCGGGCGACCTGGTAACGGTTCGCGTTGGCGAACCGGGAGTGACAGCCGTCGTGCCACCAGAGCTTAATGGGTGCAACTGTGCTTCGATCATGGTTATTCGACAACATCCATCATTCGACTCGTATTGGCTTAGCTATGCCATGAACTCGCGGCGCGGCCGACAACAGGTCGAGCACGTTCAATACGGCACGGCTCAAAAACAGTTCAACATTAGCGATGCCGTTGATTTCTGTTATCCCGTTCCGCCCCTCCCTGAACAACGGGCCATTGCTCAGGCGTTAGGCGACGTGGACGCGCTGGTGGGTGTTCTGGATCGCCTCATCGCCAAGAAGCGCGACCTCAAACAAGCCGTCATGCAGCAACTACTCACGGGCCAGACTAGGCTCCCCGGCTTCCACGGAGAGTGGAACGAGAAACCATTTGGAGAAATCACAAGTCCCCGAAAAGAACGCATTGATCCCCGCCGAGGCGGCGTTAAAGATTTCTGCGTTGAGCTGGAACACATTGAGTCTGGGACTGGAAACTTGCTTGGAGAGACAGCCACTCGGAGCAATTCATCCCTCAAATCCGTATTCGATAAGGGCGACGTTCTCTTTGGGAAACTCCGCGCTTACCTGAGAAAATACTGGTTGGCGGATCGTCCTGGCGTTTGTTCGACTGAGGTGTGGGTATTCAAACCGAATTTGCAACTAATCACTTCTAGTTATCTCTTCCAACTAGTTAAAGACGACCACTTCGTCGAAGCCGCCAGCTCAGCTTATGGCACACACATGCCTCGGTCAGACTGGAACGTGGTCAAGAACTACGTACTTCGATTACCGCTGCTTCCTGAACAAACAGCTATTGCCGACGTGTTGACCGCTATGGACGCAGAACTAGAGGCGTTCACGGCGCGGCTGGCCAAGACCCGCGAGGTCAAGCAGGCCATGATGCAGGAACTTCTGACTGGCAGGACTCGCCTCGTTTCAGTAGAGGTGCCGCATGCCTGAGCAACCTCGCTCCGAGCGCCGGACCCAGAACCGAGTCATCGCCCTGTTCACGGACAAGTCGCGCTCCGACTGCCTCGGCTACCGCTACCTTGGCGAATGGAACAAGCGCGAGAATAACCGCCCCATCGAGACGGAGGCACTGCGAGAGAACCTGAAAACGCGTGGTTATTCCGAAGCGCACATTTCTGCCGCTCTGCAAAAACTGGAAACAGCGGCGGACGCAACGGGGATTACGCTCTATCAGGCAAATCTTCGAACCTACCAATTGCTCCGCTATGGCGTGCCGGTGCAGATTGCAGCCGGTCAGCCGCACGACACAGTGCATCTCGTGGATTGGGAGCACCCTGAGAAGAACGACTTCGCCGTGGCAGAGGAAGTGACCTTGCGTGGCGGATTCGAGCGCAGGCCCGACCTTGTCATCTACCTAAACGGCATCGCTGTCGCGGTGATTGAGTTGAAGCGCAGCTCAATAGAAGTTGGGGACGGGGTGCGCCAGCTCATCACCAACCAGGAAGAAATCTTCAACAAGGGTTTCTTTACGACGGCACAACTGCTCTTTGCTGGGAGCGATTCTCAGGGGCTTCGTTACGGCACGGTCACCACACGAGAGGAGTTCTTCGTGGAATGGAAAGCGGCGGACACTAGCCCGCCGCCCCCGGGGGGCTTGTTGGACCGACCACTTGCGGAGGTGTGCGGAAAGGCCCGCCTGCTCGATGTGATTCGCAACTTCATCATCTTTGATAACGGCATAAAGAAGGTGCCGCGCCCGCATCAGTTTGCAGGCGTGAAGGCCGCGCAGGAGCGCATCCGGAAGCGTGAGGGCGGCGTCATCTGGCACACGCAGGGGAGCGGCAAGAGCATACTCATGGTGTTGCTCGCCAAATGGCTGTTGGAGCACGACCCAGAAGCTCGCATCCTCGTAGTTACCGACCGCGATGAGTTGGACAAGCAGATCGAGGGCGTGATGAAGAACGCCGGGGTTATCGGCGAGAACTCGCCATCACCCCGCATCACTTCCCGCGCCGACTTTGTTGCGAAGCTGGGGGCCACAACGCCCCGATTGCTGTGCGCGCTTATTCACAAGTTTGATCCCGCCGACTTGAAGGGTCCCCCGCCACCCACACACGGCCGGTTTTACGTCTTCGTCGACGAATGTCACCGCACCCAGGGTGGCGACATGAATAGGCAGATGAAGCGATGGCTAAGCAACGCGATTTTCGTCGGCTTCACCGGCACCCCACTGCTGAGGAAGGACAAGCAGCTGACGCGGGATGTGTTCGGCACCTACATCCATACATACAAATTTCACGAGGCGGTGGCTGACAAGGTCATCCTCGACTTGAAATACGAGGCTCGCGACGTGCCGCAGCGTCTCACCTCCCAAAAGGCCGTCGATGCGTGGTTCGAGCAGAAGACGAAAGGGCTGAATAATTTTCAGCGCGCCGTGCTGCGCCAACGCTGGGCCACGATGGAAGAGCTAATGAGCGCGAGTGAACGCAAACAGCGCATCATCGCTAGCATCATCGAGGATTTCAGCCTCAAACCACGCCTAAACAACGATCGGGGCACCGCCATCCTTGTGGCGGCCAGCATCTACGACGCTTGCCACTATTTCCGCCTGTTCCAAAACACGCCCTTCGGCAAATATTGCGGCATCATCACGTCCTACGAACCGAACCACAACGCCATTTCTCGCGAACCAGCCGATAGCGACGAGAGATACAAGTTCGACAGCTATACGATGCACGTCTTGAAAGACGGACAGACGACGAAGGCCTATGAAGATGAAGCCAAGCGACGATTCATCGAGGAACCGGCCAACCTCAAACTTCTCATTGTGGTGAGCAAGCTCCTGACCGGTTTCGACGCCCCGAGCTGCACCTACATCTACCTCGACAACGAACTCCGCGATCACAACCTATTCCAGGCCATCTGCCGCACCAACCGGCTCGACGGCGACGACAAAGACTATGGCCGCATTGTTGATTTCAAGGAACTGTTTGGGGACGTGCAGGAAGCCATCGCGGTTTACAACTCCGACGAACTAGAGATCGATGAGAGTGGCGGTGGCGAGAATAACGTCAAGCTCAAAGATTGGCTTGTGGAGGGGAAAAAACAGCTAGATGCTGCCCGCGAAGCGATCCGCTATCTTTGTGAGCCGATCCCACCGCCACGCGAGATGGAGCAGTATCTTCACTACTTCTGCGGGGACGCCAGCAACCCCAACGCCCTTTCTGAAACGGAGGCGCTGAGGGTTTCGTTCTACAAGTCTGTGGCTATTTTGGTTCGCGCCTATGCCGCCGTCGCCCAGAATCTAAACGACGCAGGTTACTCTGACGCCGAAGCCGCAGCCTTGGAGAAGGATGTGGCGTTCTATACCGATACCCGCTCCGCGATCAAAAAGCACTCCGGCGAGGAGCTGGACATCAAACCCTACGAGGCGGATATGCGCCACCTCTTGAACACTTACGTCCAGGCAGACCCCGCCGCCGACTTAGGCAACCTGAGTTCACTGCCGCTCACCGAGCTGATCATCGAGACCGGGATCCACGATGCCATTGCGAGAAAGTTGAACGAGAAAGGAAAGCTTTCGCGAAACGCTATCGCGGAAGGGATCATCAACAACGTCCGGAAAACTATCATCCGCAACCGGCTCACCGACCCACGGTTCTACGCGGAGATGTCAAAGCTTTTGGCCGACCTCATCAAGCAAAGCCGCGCCGATACCGTTGCTTATGAGGCGTTTCTAAAGCAGGCTGAGGAACTCGTGAGGCGAATGGCGCAGAAGGACGCCGGCGGCCATCCTGCGATGTTGAACGGGTATCCGGGCGCTATCGTGCTCTTCAACAACCTGTCCGACATCCCCGCCACGAGTTTCCAGTGCCCTGCGGACGAAGACGGAAGGGCGAAGCTGGCCCTCGAACTTGATCTTGCAATGAGGGAAAAGGCTCCGGCAGGATGGAAGGGCGACGACATTCGCGAGAAGCAAGTGCTCAACGCACTTTTCCCGGTCATGTCTCGCGATCGGCAGGCGACACAGGCCATCTTCGAGGTCATTAAGAACCAGCCAGGCTACTGATGAAAAACGAGACCATTCAACTTGGAGAAATTTCGATCTTGGTGACACGGAAGGCCATCAAGCATGTCCACCTTTCGGTGTACCCACCGGGCGGGCGGGTGACGCTTGTAGCCCCAATTGCAACCCGTCTCGATGTTGCCCGCGCTTACGCAATTTCGAAGCTAAGTTGGATTCGCGAACAGCAATCGAAACTTCGGAACCAGGCTCGTGAAGCGCCGCGCAAGTTTGTCGAGCGGGAAAGCCACTATCTTTGGGGGCGGCGACACCTTCTTACCATCGTCTATCAAGAAACCAAGCCGTTCGTTTCGCTCGATCATAGGCGCATCACGCTGACAGTGCGTCCAGGCAGCGATGCTCACAAGCGTGCTGTCGTTATGCACGAGTGGCACAAATCGCTTTTGCACAAGGCGCTGCCGCCGCTCATCAAGAAATGGGAGCAGAAGTTGAGGGTAGAAGTGGATGCGTATTTCCTGCAACGGATGAAAACCAAGTGGGGGAGCTGCAATCACAAGGCGGGTCGGATTCGGTTGAATACAGAACTGGTGAAAAAACCGAAAGACCTCCTCGAATACGTGGTCGTTCACGAAATGGCGCACCTGATTGAGCCGACGCACACTGAGCGCTTCGTGGCGATACTCAGGGACCACTACCCGAGCTGGCGCGAAGCCCGCGCAGAACTCAACGAGCTGCCGTTAGCTGCCGAAGCGTGGAGGGGATGACCTCCCGGCAGTGCTCAGTTGGTCGTCGACAGATTCCCCTGACCTGGACGCACACCTATTGAAGATTCAAGCAAGCGTGCAGTAAACGACTTCCGAACGCTATGAACGCTGAACTTGCAGACGGACGTTAAGAGGGCCGGCGTGTACTCTGCGGATGGAGAGCCGGATGGCCACATTACGCTACAAAGCACAGTCCGTAGACCCGAGGAGTTTCCCTAGATTCAGCTCTCAGATGCATCTCGCGCGCAATTCTGTCCTGCCCCACAGAGTTCGAAAATCTACTGATTTCGGAACCAGGATTATGTCTATCCCTGATCCTTCATTCTATTCACTTTGGGGATGGCAGTTTACTGGGGGTTTTCAGGACAGGCACTGACATGTCGGGACACAACGCTACGCGGAACTATCGCGGGCCCTTGCACCTATTTGAGGTCCTTGTCAGGAGTTGTAAGGACCACGGTGTCTTTTGGCTCCTCGGCTGGCTTTTGACGAAGCTTCATGAATGGGAGCGTGAGCGGAGGCAAAGACATGCGAGCAATGTTTGATTGCACCAACTCTCTCCAGTATGGCCACGTAACCATAATGCCGTTCGCAGATGCGAAAATTCTGCACTCTTCCTCCGACAGGGTAACTTCGTTTGGAAAGCTGTACTCGGAAAAGAATGTAGCACTCAGAGCCAAGATGGGTTTGCCACCTTGCCCAGACTCTTGTCCCCGAACCCTGAAGACAACGCGTAATTGCAGTTTTTGCTTGCTGTAAGAAGCGACCACCGCACGGTGCATGAATTTGAGTTCTGAAGGTGGGAGTTTGCGACCACCCTCGGCAAATGATTTCGCCACAGCAGTGCTACTCCTTTCGAGCAACACTGTTTGCAGTTCAGCTAGGCGAACTATCTTGTTGGCCGTAGCGAACTCTTCTTTCGATAGATCTAGAAACAACGTCATTACGCCGCTACCCCTTCGTTGCAACCGTTATCCCCTTGGCCAGTGGCCGGGCTCGTGAACGGGAATTTGGACGATGCGGCGGCAGTCCGATAAATCGTAGTGGGCATCGACGGTTGCCATGGGCATGCGTACGACCAAGACGCTCGCTGGGGATGAGAGGCCGCCAATTTAATCGAGTAACCCATGGCATGCATGAGGTCGGCCAGGGTCCGCAACGTCATGTTCGCTTGTCCCCTGAGAACTTGGGTGACGTAGGCTTTCGACTTCCCGAGTCGTTCAGCCAGGGCAGAGCGAGAAATATTCTCCCTTTCCATCAACTTGCTGATCAGTTCAGTAGCGTCAAACAGGAGTTTCTCCTGCTCGTAAAGTCGCTTTTCATCGGGTTCGTTGAACCGCGCGTGATATTGCTTGCCGTAGCGAATCATGTCGTCTTCTCCTGGCGGGACTTATTTTGATTGCGCTTTCGTTCCTTCTCGCCGTGGACAAATTCCCTCAATATCTCCTCAGCTACTTGGATGTCGCTAGATTTCAAGCGGTCCTGCTTTTTTTTTATGCCATGGGCCAGCGCAAATCGTCCGTCATCAAGGTAGCCGCCCAGTAGTCGGATTTGGTGTGATTTGAACTCCCACAGATTGGTCGCTTCGACTTTCTTGAAATGTTCTCTGTTCTCTACCCGCCGAGTCTCGGCGAGGCGTTCCATCGGCGGGCGGAACTTTCGACGCTCAGCATCAGTCAACTCGCCGTCGAAAAAGTCCTTTGCAGGCATAGAGCCGTTTGTTCTCACCGCAAATACAATGGCCAGCTTCTCCCCAGCCAACAAGAGATTGTCGAGCCCGGAAGGCAACTTGGGTTCGTAGGACATTCGGTATCCTCACGGTGGCCTCCTCCTAGCGCAGCCTATAAGTTAACATATACATTAACTGCGTCAAGTCGAAGGCCAGGCGAAGACTTTGGGTGTATCCAAATCGACAATCGCCAAGTCTATACCTACTTGGCGCCCCTGAGAGAATTTTTGATTCGGCCACCTGTCTCGACTCATGTATGGGGAGAAAATCGAGTGTCCGGACGACGAGTTACTCGACTGTTCAACAAACCCTTTCCCGAGTTTTGGAACCGCCTCTAGCAACCCGATAGAGCGTCCCGGCACCAATCCCCATCTCTCGCGAGGTCTTCTTCCAGTCGAAGCCCTGGCCAAGCAGCCCTACGAAATGCAACACTACGCCCGGACTGACCCTTGCTTCACATCGCGCTAACTGCCTTAGACTCGAATCGGGGAACACAAGAAATGCAACGGAACACTTACTTTGTTGCAAGGCTTATTTCCCAGAACCGGACTTCTGGCCCGAAATAACTTCCGGTTAGCCCGTCAACCGTCCCGAGTCATCAACGATAAACCATTTAGGGGCGGGCCGGGGCGCCTTCCGTCGGGGCTTGAAGATATTTTCGAAACCACTCAGTCACGGCCACATTCGAATCTACACGCGTGGAAATCTTCTGCCATCCATGACCTTCTCCCGGGAATATGATGAAGCTAACAGGAATACGACGCGCCTTCAGGGCTGCCACAACCTGTTCAGCTTTCTTCGAGCGGCACATTCGTGTTATGGTCCCCCTGCATTACAAGCACAGGCGCTTTTGCCTGGTCGATTTTAGGGATCGGTGATAACTGTCGCAGCAAATCAAGCTGCGTTACCGGGTCGCCGCACTCAGCCTTTGAACCTGCCGCCATCCACGATTCCGTGTGTTGGAAGAAAGTCTCAAAATTGACCACTCCGAATAGGTCTGCGCCCGCGGCGAACACTTGGGGATATTCCGCAAACGACTCCATCACGACATAGCCGCCGTACGAGGCCCCCATCGTCCCCATGCGCTTGGGATCGGCAATACTTGTCGCGACCAGGTAATCCACCGTATCTTTGAGCGGCCTGAGAGCATGTCCCCTAGGTCAGACGAATACGCAAACATCGAACAGGAGGCTGCCAGGCTGCTTAGTCGCTTGCTGGCTGAGCTCCCACCTAACGTGGCTTCACTCGAAGGTATGCAAAGCCAAAGTAATTCCACCCAACAGCGCCATTAAAAGTTACCTACTGTAGCCGTGCGTGGACTAATATAAGCTGAATGCTATTGACGGTTGTCTCTGCACTTATCCAATCACAGAAGGTCACGAATTCGGGGACGATACTGAGGCGAGATAGTTCTGATCATGCGATGCCCTCATTGCAACAGTGAAAATTTGCCCGCCGCAACAGATTGCAAAGCCTGCGGTAAGCCGCTGCGCCGGCTTCAAGAGACTTTTGCCGGGAATGAGCGAGTCCAATCCGATTCGACTCCCCAGCAATCGGATCCTCACGGAACAATCGCCCCTACCCGGACGCCAGCAACTCCCGGTGACTGGACGGCTCCAGTTACCACCACCAGGATTCCCTTAAGTTCCCAAGGAGAAATTGAACCGGGGACGATCCTTGGCGGGCGGTACGAAATCCTCGCGATCCTGGGCCAAGGTGGAATGGGAGCCGTTTACAAAGCGCGTGACACTGAATTAGATCGCCTGGTCGCCCTAAAAGTCATTCGTCCTGAACTAACCAAGAATCCCGAGATGCTTCGACGGTTCAAGCAGGAGCTTATTCTTGCTCGTCAGATCACTCACCGAAATGTTGTCCGGATTTTCGACTTAGGCCAGGCTGACGGCTTTAAGTTCATCACAATGGAGTATCTGGATGGGCAGGATCTCCGTGCTGTCCTCAAAGAAAGAGGCAAGCTGCCCGCCGAACAGGCCGCCCGCATCGTTCTTCAAATCTGCCGCGCCCTGGAAGTCGCTCATGGCGAAGGCGTGGTGCACCGCGATCTAAAACCGCAAAACATCATGCTGGACGCCAACGGGCGCGCTTACGTTATGGATTTCGGCATCGCGCGTTCCGCGTATCTGCCGGGCATGACACAAACGGGCGCACTGATTGGTACACCCGAATATATGTCGCCGGAACAGGGCAAAGGGGAAAAGCTCGACGAACGCTCTGACCTGTTTTCACTCGGCGTCATCTGCTATGAGCTGGTAACCGGTCAATCGCCGTTTTATTCCGAAACGCCTTTAGCCACCCTTTGGAAGCGCATGCAAGAAAAGGCCAAGCCCCTCCATGAGGCGGATCTGGCCATTCCCAAGCCTTTTAGCGACATTGTTGCCAAAGCGATGGAGATTGAGCCCGCGGACCGCTTCGCCAGCGCGGGCGAAATGGCCCAACAGTTGGAAATATGGCTGGGTCCTTCCTCGGGGACTTCCGTCATCTATGTCCCCGCGTTACCCAAGAAGGCTTATTGGAAGTGGGTCTCGGGCGGGTTGGCCGCGGCACTCGTCTTGGCTGGGGTGGCGTTTCGCTTCGCGAATCCAAAACCGAAAGCGGCTCACGCACCAGTGAGTATTCTGGTTGCGGATTTTACAAACCATACGGGCGATCCGATTTTTGACGGCACACTGGAACCCATGTTCAACGTGGCGCTCGAAGGTGCCAGCTTCATCAACGCCTACAACCGGGGCAACGCGCGAAAACTAGCTGAGAAGCTGCCAAATCCCACTGACAAGCTCGATGAGCAGCCGGCACGCCTTGTGGCCATCGCCCAAGGAATTGGCGCAGTGGTTACGGGGGAACTCAGCAGGCGAGGCGACAAATACAGTCTCTCTGCCACGGCCCTGGACGCAGTAAGCGGGAATGTGATCGCTCATAGCGAGGTTACCGCCGACAACAAAGACAAGATTCTGCTCGCTATCCCCAATCTGGTGGCTCCCATCCGTAAAGCACTCGGCGACTCCACTCCCGAATCGGTCCAACTTGCGGCGGAGGCAGGAGCTTTCCAGGCTGGCTCGCTGGAAGCCGTACATCAGTATGGCGTTGCGATGGATCAGCAGTTCGCCGGAAAAATGGGCGAGGCGTTTGACTCCTTCTCCAAGGCGGCGGAGTTGGACCCGGACTTCGCACGCGCTTACTCCGGCATGGCCGCCGTAGCCGGAAACCTGGGGCATGAACAGGACTCCGAGAAATACTTCAAGCTAGCCATGCAGCACGTGGATCGAATGACGGAACGCGAACGTTATCGTGTCCGCGGCTTGTATTACCTCATGAGCGAGAACTGGGACAAATGTATTGAGGAATACAGCGAACTCCTGAAACAGTACCCGGCAGACAACATGGGCCACAACAATCTGTCCATTTGCTACAAGAGTGAGCACAACACGCCGAAAGCGATAGATGAGCTGAAGCGATCTTTGGAGGTTGCTCCCAACAACCAGCTGCGTGTCAACCTTGCGTTGTATCTTTCCTACACGGGGGATTTTCAATCGGCGGAGCAAGAGGCACGCACAGTATTAAAGGTTAACTCTGCGTTTGAAACGGGCTACGCAGCCCTGGCCTATGCCCAGGTTGGGCAAGGGCAACTCGCAGAAGCGATTAAGACCTACCAGCAGCTTGAGAAAACCAGTGACTTTGGCCAGTCCATGGCCGGCCCTGGACTGGCTGACATTGCTATTTACGAAGGGCGGCTGACCGATGCTGTGCACTTATTGGAAACTGCGGCGGCCGCGGACGTGAAGGCTGGCAGACTGGAGTCTGCCGGAGCCGATTTTGGGCTGCTTGCCTATGCACAACTTTTACTCAAACAAAAGCCAGCAGCCTTGACTGCAGCGGAACATGCCCTGGCAAACAGTAAGTCAGTTTCCACTCGGTTTGCGGTCGGCCGCATTTATGCCGCTTCCGGCGAGACAGCAAAGGCGCAAAAAATCGCCGAGGGTCTTGCCTCTGAAGTGCAACTCGAGCCGCGGGTGTATGCCAATTTGATCGAAGGCGAAGAGGCCCTGCAACAGAAAGATCCGCGCCGCGCTATCCAGTTGTTCGACGAAGCGACCAAGATGCTCGACATTTGGATCGGCCGGCTTGATCTCGGGCGGGCCTACTTGGATGCCGGGCTTTTCCCGGAAGCCGATGCGGAATTCGACCGCTGCATCAAGCGCCGTGGCGAAACTTTGGACCTATTCGATTACGTTTCGACTTACGGCTTTTTGCCTGAGGCCTATTATTATCAGGGGCGCGCGCGCGAGGGGCTGAACAGCCCGGGCTTCCGTGAATCCTACAGCACCTATCTGAATGTTCGCGCGAAAGCAGGCGAGGACCCGATGCTTCCGGAGATCCGCCGACGCCTTGGGCAGTAACGGAAACGAGCCGAGCGTGAAGCCCCATCAGCGTCACAGCCTTGCTTTGTAACGCGGCGGGCCTCCTGTCTCACTGGAACTGAATCGTCGTCGCCTTGACCGCACTCCCGTCGTTTAATGTCAGCTCAACTGTGAACCAACCAGCGACTGTGCCGATTGTAGACTTCGTGTCCCAGTTGAAGATGAACTGGGGAGAGCTGAATCGGAATGTGCTGTTTCCTTTCGCGCCGACCGTCGGTGAATACAGCAGGACGCACGGCGGAACGGTTGATGATGCTGGGGGAACAGTGCTGCCAGTGGTCGGGCACGCCTGCATCAGCTTGAGCGTGCTCAAGTCGCTGATTGGGTTCCCATTTGCATCCAGAATTTCCCATTTGAGGGGAACAGCCGAACCCTGGTTAACCGTGCCCGAGAAGCTGGGCGCCGTGATTGTGCCGGCTGTGGCCAGCGGCGACAGGAAGCCTACGAACATACACGGTACGGAGATTGGTGCGGAAGTACTCGACGGAGTACTTTCTCGTCCATCGGTAAGGACTGTAGTTATGAAATACGTGTAAGTGGCACAAGAGACTTTTTGGTCGGTGTAAGTGAAAGTTGGCAGTGGGAGCGGTGTTCCCGCGGGGACCGGAACGTTGGCGTAAAGAACCGGGGCCGCATTGTTCACGCTACGGTAGACATTAAACGACGCAATCTGGCTCTGGCCGAAAGTCGGCGCCGTGAATTGGAATTGCACAAAATTTGAAGCCGTTAGCGTTGGACCACTCGTGATCTTTGAGGGGCGAACAACGGAATTAGCCGTTTGAGTGTTGATTTCACTACCGACGCCTCCGCCTGTCTTCGAGCTGAGAACTCCTCCGCCTGTCTTGGAACTCAGGACTCCACCGCCGGTTTTCGAGCTGAGGACACCGCCACCGGTCTTCGAACTCAGAACCCCACCGCCTGTTTTTGAGCTTAGGACGCCACCGGCGGCCCAGAAATCGTTGCCCGTGGCGCCAATCTGCCGCAGGTCCAGGCTGGCCCAATCGTTGAAGCCGTCCAAGCTTGTCTCAATCTGTCCGTCGAAATTGATGTCCTGGTTGGCGGCCCATGTCAACGAATTGGCCGGGCCTTCCAGACGAAACATGTTCTTGTTGGGATCATTGGCTGTTATGGGTGAACCGTCGCAATGGCTCGTGGCGGAACTTCCGAAGGGTTGATTGGGAGCGTACCACTTGGTGGTTTGATTGATGTTCGAAAGAATGCCAGGTGGCGATGCCAGGGTCTCATTCAAGCTGGGCAAAACCTGTTCCGAATAATCCAAATTACCGTCCAAGAGATCCACCTGGAACATATAGTTCATCACACTCAAGTGGTTGGACTTGCAATTCGGCTGAAATGTGAACGCATAGCCCCCCGTAACCGGGATGCGGGATAGACCGCCGTGCGTTAAGCCAAGGGAATGCCCGAGCTCATGCATTAACGTGCCGCTCTGTACCTGGTCCGTCTTCCCGTCGGGGCCCCAAAGCCCCAGGCTTATCAGAGAGTCTGCGCCGCCGATGTCGGAAATGCCGGACCTGGTGCTGGCAACACCGGAACCAATGGCAAGGAATGGATCTGTGACCTGGGTGTAAGTTGCGGTCGCCGCAGTGGCAATTTGTATCGTGAAGGAAGTGGGACTCGGAACACTTGCGACAAGAAAAGTCCCATTCAGATTGGGATTGGAGATTGCATCAGAGATGGTCACCCGCGCATTCGGGTTCATGTCACTGCTGCTGGTGGCAGCCGAAAGCCCATGAGGTGTAGACGTGGTGAAAGTGACGTTAGTCCCCGCGGCCACAAGACTCGTCAGGCTTCCATCTATGAAACCCCATGAAGGGGACGCGGCGCCGACGGCGAAAATGACCTCGTGATAGCTATTGTTCTTTCCAGGTTGGAAACGCCGCACACAAGCGGGACCCGATCCTGCCGTTCCCCCTGCAGGAGTCCGGGTCTCGCACGAGGGCTCATCCGGATAATTTAGCGGTTGGGATTTCAGGAAGGCAAATCCTGCTTCCCAGCCAACCACTCCGGTCTGACCTGGGTAGGGGCAGTACACTGCTGGTGAGACACCCAGGTTGTCCGTGCAGGGTTGGGCGGCTATCACATTATTATCGTCGGGAATGATATGCACTGTGATTTTGTGATTCTGGCTAAAAGCATTCGTAACGTTCGCGATGGTTGCGGCGCTGGGTTTGTAGGAGACCCCGCCGTTGGCCGGATTACAGTTGGGGGTGCCATCAGGGTTTGCCAGGCACATATAGTCCAGCTGGACAAACACATCTTGATTGCCTTGTCCGGGAGCATTTGCGTTCGGCAAAGAGACCCATGACGGGTCGCTGGTCTGCGACGGGCAGGTTCCCTGGGTGCTCAGTCCGCGATTGGCCCCGGCGTCACAGTATCCTTGCGCTGTCTTCCAGGTGTCGACCAGGCCATCGAGATCGGTGTCCTGAACCGTGGTGCTCATGATGATTGCGCCCCAGGACACGCAGCCCTTGTTGCTGCTGTTCGGCACCACCACGGTCGATTCCGAAGATTCGCCGGCCAGGACAGCGGCAGTGGTGGTATTGGGGTAGTTGCTCGGGTAGCTATTGGGAAACCAGGTCGGATTGTCCCAGGTAGTATTGTATTTACCGGGGAACGGCGGGTTGCTCCCATAGAGAGATGGAAGCAAAGTGCTGTGCACCAAGGTCCCAGCGGCGTTGTAATTGTTTAAATAAACTTGTTCAACTTTGTTGGACTGGCCATTGCCAACGATATGGGTGATCTTTGTCGCTATAGGAGCAGATTGATCGTTCCCCGCTTGAAAAATACCCACTATGGGCTGGGTTGTAATTTGCGACGTGTTGCTCGGAGCAAAAGCGCCATCGTAGATGATGACCGCGCTTAGTGGAACATTCGGCGCCAGAAGACGGTATACGATCACCAGAGTCGCGCCTAAGGTGTAAGGAGGTTGGCCTGCCTTTCCCGTATCCGGCAGACTCACGTGGTAGGAAGTGTTGGGCTGGATGATTCCCTTCGCGTCAACGGGTATATAGGAACTGACGTCCGCGCGGTAACCTACGATGGTTTTAGACCCTTGCGATGAGCCGGCGCACCCGCCCGAACTCCAGGAAACAGGGGCGTTTGGATTGCCTAAGACTGTTCCGGTAACAGGATAACCTCTGAAGTACCCATTCTGCCCGGTGAAGGTCCCCGAGCTTTCTACCGTTTCCCAGTACAGAAAGGCAGCCACGATATCGGCGCCGGCAGGCACCTGCTGCTCCAGGTTGACACTGCCATAGGCTGCGGCATCCGGGATAGAGATAGCTCCCGTGGACATGAGCGTGCCGCCTATAGTTGTGGAGCCTGTTTTTGTCCATCCGCCAACTACATAGTCGCCCGTAACCATGTAGTTGTTGCTTAAAGCCAGTGGGAGTTGAGTTTGCGCAAAACTAATTTGCGCAAAGCCAAAAGCCAGAAGCAACCCTGAAGCGACAATTGCGCGCATGAACCGATGGCCCTTCAAACTTGGGCGAAGGGTCGAACAGAAAATCAGCATGATCAGCCTCTCTAGCAGCGAATTTTGAAAGTCAATACCGAGGCCCACTGCGACGTCGTGGAAGGTGAGGTAACTTCTGTCATGACGATCGGGACGGGAGTCTTCTGAACTGGACATTTTTCGAACGTTGATTTCGCGTTTTCACACGTAGCGCTGAGGAGGGTTTGCCGTTGGGACAGAAACCGACCGCTCTCAGGGCTAGGGTTGAGCGCCTCGCGTTTCTCTACTAACTGAAGAAAGAAATCGAGTACGACCTGTTGCAGGGAACATACTACCCTTCCATAGTTTCGTCAAGTAAGGAAGTCCGATTGCGAGGATTCCGCAACCAGAACCAAGAAATCAAGTAATCTTCTATTGCAATTTCGGTTCTGATTCTATTGGCTGCCTCCTCTACCCCTCCATGAAAGGGCGGATTCTGACAGAGATCTTTGAAGAGAAAAGACAAACAGCCAGGTTGACACTGCAAGACTCGAGTGCACACTGACCTAGTGGAGGTCGAGTGCACGGCCAACTTCGGGCACCAACAGCGTATCTTTGCAAACTCGGAAAGCATCCAGAAACGGGGTTCTCGGAAGTTAGGCTTAGAACATGCCCATCAACGCCGCCTGCACGGCCTCGGCGGCTTGAACGTCCGTCGTGCCAACATAGACCATCGTCGAACTTATGCTGCGATGGCCGAGCGCCTGCTTCACGAGCGCGAGGTTGACGTTGCCGGCCACAAGGTGCGACGCGAGGGAATGCTTCAAGACGTGCGGGTGGCGTTTCTCGCCAGGCAAGCCGGCCGCTTCGGTTACGGCCTGGAATATGCGAAAAAACTGTGTGCGATCGAGGCGACCGCCCTTCTGCGAGGTGAACAAGAAGTCCGAGCCATCGGCCGGTCGAACCTTCAACCAAGACCGCAGCGCTACGAGTTCATCAAGGAGTGGCTGTCCCCGGTGGGCGTAAAGGGGCTGAACGGTTTTCATGCTGCCCTTGAGACGCTGAATCGAGAGGGCTCCGTCTTTCAGGTCGATGTCGACCAAGCGAAGCCCGCACACCTCGGAGGCCCGCAATCCATGCCGATAGGCCAAGAGAATCATCGCGTGGTCGCGCGAGCCGCGTTCTTTCGCTTTGCGGAGGACGGCTATCGTCTCTTCTGGCGAGAGGAAAACACCGGAGGGAGCTTTCAATCGTCGGGGTCGGGCATCAGAGTACTGTGTTGGGCGGCGTGATACATTGGGGATTGCCATAGCGTGCCTCCTTGCAGGTGCGCTTGGAATTGGGGCCTGTCGGCTGCGACAACAGACGGCGGGTCCCGTTTTTCTTACTTTGCCTTCTTCAGATACTCTTCGATCGCTTTCCGGATGAGCGCACTCACGGGAGCCCCGGTCTTTTCCGAAATTACCTTGAGCTTCTTCTGGTGATCTTCACGGAGCCAGATGTTTGTGCGAATCATGATTGACATGTACACCTATAGGTGTATTCTCGTCAAGAAGAATCTCTTCCGGGAGGTTGGAGACGCGTGGCAAAAAAGAAAGGCACGGTGGGTCGGCCCGGTTTCGGGTCCTTTCTCGCCAGACTGGCCGCTGACCCTTCCCAGCGTCAGACTCTCCCCGAAGCCACGCCGACCCCAGAAGGAGATGCGGACATGATGGGAGCCTGGCGGCGCGCGTCTCTTCCAAAGAAAGTGGCTGCCCTGGAAAAAGATATAGCTGCAATGAAGCGGGCGAGCACCCTAAAAGCTCCCAAGCAGAAGCGTGCGCCGCGCGGAGGGTGCGATCTAAATCGGCTGGTTGCAGTGGCTAAAGCCAGCTTCCCGGCCAAGGCCGCAGGAAAGGGCTCGCACCTATTTCTCGCTCACGCAGTAGATAAAATGCTAGCCAAGAAAGGTCTGGAGCTGAAGGATGTTTGCCCCAAATCGTGGCTCAACGTGAACAATCTCCCCCGCCTCTTTAGCGATGCGTTGACGCATCCCGAATTGAAGCCCCGCACCAAGGTAGTGATCTCCAAAGCGTAGTTTCCTCAAGTTTCCCGGAACGGAATTACATCTCTTCTGCTTTCCACAACTTCGCCAAAGTAGTTTCCTTTGGCGTCCGTGAAATTCGTAATAGCCCTTTGCCGGGCGCATAGTAAGCACGGCAATTGGTTGTTGCACAAAGGCCGATGCCGCGGCGAACCGGCATGGTGGTAAGCGATGGCAAATCTAAGTGTGTCAGTCCTCAGTTCGTCTGGCCGTAAAGTGGGATACAAAACGTTCAGACAAGCGATGAGCGATGTTGACTGCGGTCTGGCTGTCAGAGAAAGTGCGCGCTGTATACGACTTCTTCCCAGTTCAGAGGGAGTGGAATGGCGATCACGGCAAAGCGGTCGTGGTGGGCCAATCGTTCGGCAGATGGAACGCCAACTGACAACACAAGAAGTCGGAAAAGAGGAGGGGTGATGAAGTTTCCAAATCTTGCTTATGCGATCTCGTTGAAGCGACGACCCCACTACGAAATCGCCCAAGCGGTTGGTATCTCAGAATGGCGATTCTCGCGACTACTCAACGGACGCAGCGAACTTCTGGATGCGGAGCGGAAGCAAATCGCCGAGGTGCTGGGCTTCGATCTGGATTGGCTCTTTGAGCGGCCAGAACCCAAACCACGCACGTTCGAGGCTGAAACTACGGGCGCAGTGGCATGGTCCTCAAACTGAGGGACGAGGATAGCGCCGATAGCGCAGCAGAACAGGCCAGGGAATTGTTAAAGCGATACGGCGTTGGCTTCGGCTCCATGTCTAAAGAGGAGCTGGTATCAATGGTCAGAATGCACGGGGAGATGTCGCGAGAAGGCTCATGACGGAACTATTGAAACCCAGGCAAAAGTGGGAGCAAAAGCTCACTCTCAAGCAGAAGAAGCTCCTGGAGGCTCTTCCAAAATCGGATTCCATCGCAGCGGCCGGAGCCGCGGCGGGCTACGCGTATCGTCAGGACGCACATCGAGCCCTCAAAGGTATTGCAGAACGTGCGCCAGATGTCCTCGATAGGCTCGGTCTCACGATCGAGCATGTGGCTGACAAATGCTTACGGCCGCTTCTCAAAGCGAAAGAAAAGAAGTTCTTTGCGGATAAGGGCATCGTGCTCACCACGAAGGAAGTTAAAGCTCTGGACATTCGTATCCGGGCGATCGAAGTCTGGGCACGATTGATGGGTGCGTACACACCACAGAAAGTGCAGCTAAACGGGAGCCTTTCCCTCGATTTGAGCAATGTCAGTGACGATGAACTCGACGAAACAATCACAAACCTCCTTGAGCCACCTCAGTCGGCACCAAAGAGTTGAACTAAAAGCCGCCCTTGAGGAGAAGGAGCGGCGCCGGTGCGCGCGGGATCCAGAATACTGGCTCTTCAAATACGTCAAAACCCAGGACGAGCACGACACGTCGATCGCCGCGAAGCCATTTCCGGATAAGGAGTATCTCCGATGGATGGTCAGGCAGTGGTTGGCAACCCGGCAAAACCTATGGGAGAAGTCGCGGCAGATGATGGCGAGCTGGACGTTCTGCGCGTTGTACCTCCATGACACGCAGTTTATTTCGGCAGTCGGTGGACGTCGGCTGAATTTCATCCAATCCAAGAAGGAAGAAGACTCGGACGCCCTGCTTCGAAGGTGCTTTTTCATTTACGAGCACCAAGAGCCGTGGCTGAAGGCCATGTATCCGGCCGAGTATTCCTACTGCCATTTGCGGTTCTACCGGCCAGGGGACACTGAACGGAAGCTGGCGATCGGTGAAATGTGGGGCATCCCACAGGGTGGCGATGTGCTGAGGCAGCACACGGCATCGGGGTTGTTCATCGACGAGGGAGCGTTCCAACCAGATCTTGAGAGCAGTATCCGGGCAGCACAGCCGATGTTGAAGGGTGGCGGACGGATCGACGTGGTGAGTTCGGCAGAGCCTTCGTATTTTCAGGAACTGGTCGAAGGACGCGCGAAGTAAACAACGCAACAAAGTCCCTGTAGTGATGCGTTTTCGCAATCCGCGGTGTTCATCCCGTGGGACTTGGCAGTGGTGTGAGTGGGCTTCCCCCGCTCGTAATGTTGCATTTTGATGGAAAACGGAATGGAAGGAAGGGAAAAATGAAAACAGATCCTCGAGGTCTCTCACCACAACCGCCCCAGAGCCGCACCACCCGCCTTGAAGTCGCCGCCTTCCTACTGGTCAAGGGCTTTCAGATCGCACTCGTGGAACTCGCGGGAGGCACAGCCACATTTACCTTCAGCGACCCTGAGCAGCGAGCCGAAGCTATAATGCGCGATTTCTACAACGGCGGCCATGTCGCGGCCAATGAGTTCGCTGGCGCCCAGAAACAGGTGCGCGATCTCATGTGGGAAGCGAAGCGGCGCATCGGTTCGTGAGATTTGTAAGGAAAACGGAAACGGATAGGAGACTACATGCAATGGTTGAAGCATTACAGCGATGCGCGGCAACACCCAAAGTTCCGCGCGATTGAGAAGCTACTCGGTGAGGCCGGGTACGCGAGAGCGTTCAAGCTCTTCGAGATTGTCGCACAGCGGGGCGGAACGGCAGCCAAGTTCGCCCCCGCATTGGACCTCAAAAACCCGTACACGAACGTCGATTGGCTGGCAGATGAGCTGCGAATTTCTCTCGAGGAGACCGAACGCACGTTGCAGGTCTTCGCGTCCGTTCAACTGATCGACCCGAAGGCGTGTCAAAAACGGGTTGTTCGTATCCCTCAGATGCTTGAGTACTTAGACGAATGGACGCAGCGTGGACTCAAGGCGAAAAACTCACGAGTAGCTCCCGAGCGACTCCTGAGTGAACCCCGAGCAACTCCCGACCAGAGTAAGAGAAAGAGCAACAGAAGAGAAGAGAAAGAGGAAGAAGAAGCAGAGGCAGAGAAGAGGGAAGAAACCGCTGCTGCTAGTGCTGCTTTTCTTTTAGGGAAGACCAAAGTAAAAGCATGGAGTGAAATCGCAATTCCTCCATGTGGGGGTCCCGAATTTCAAAGTACGTGGGAGCGCATCCACAGCGAGCGTCCTGAATCCGAAGGTCTTGCTGACACGATGGAGAGATGCATTCAGGCCTGCGGGCAAGCGGCTATCCGCGTTCCCAAACCGTTCTACGACGCAAAGCGCAGAGTCGAAGCGGAATCTCGGCAAGCTTCCATTCCTGGCGCCGATGGCTCGGAGGGAAAGAGCAAGTTCGATGGCATCCCAGTCTACTGAGGAGTGGCTCAAAGAGAAAATGCGCGAGTGGGAGGCCAAAGCGCACTGCCACTGCGACGACACTCCCATTCACGGTCACTGCCACACCTGTGATTCCCGCATCACGGAAGGCGAGCGGACCTGCGCACCCTGTAAGGAGCGCGAAAGCCGCAGGCGAAGCTGTTCCGAGTGCCAGAACGAATTCTATATGCCAGCCATTGAAGACGAAACTCCGGAGCCTCAGCGCCTCGGCGTTTGTAGTGAACAATGCTACGAAGCCAAAATGCAAAAGGGACTTCAGTTGGGCCTAGTTAGCGTTCCACCTCACTATCGGGACTGCACATTTGCCGGATTTAATGTCTACACCAAGCGCCTGGTGGAACGGGTCCGATTGGTAAAGAACTGGGCAAATGGTGAACAGGAGACCGGCCTTTACCTCTTCGGCGGTGTCGGCACCGGCAAGACGCACCTGGCAGTAGCGGCAATGCGGGCTTTGATCAAACGCGGCTTTCGCGGTGAGTTCGTTAATGCCCGCAGTTTCACCCTGCGCTGTCAGACAGCCTTCAAGCACAAAGAAAGTGCAAGGGAAATCGTTGACGAGCTTCTGCATCACACGCACTTTCTGGTCTTGGATGACCTTGGTTCGGAGAAGTCGACCGAATACGTTCGCCAATCCCTGTTGCATCTTGTCGATGAATGCTACACCCGGGATGTCGTGCTGGTGGTGACGAGTAACAGCGACTTCGAGGCACTAAATCGACTCGACGAGCGTATTGCCAGCCGCCTTGTCGAGATGTGCGACCAGATCAAGTTTTATGAGGCTGACTATCGGGCACAGATCGCCAAGAATCGTTTGACGAATGCCACCCCGATGACGAGAGGGGGAGACGGTCAAACCGAAATAGTACAGTGATGGGCTAGAGCGGTGTTTTTGCGCCATCCGCATCGGCTGAAGCGAGCTGCGGCCCGGACGCCCATCCGGGATTCCATGATCGTGAAAGGAGAGAATGAGGCGGTGAGTGACTGAACGACAGAAGCAAGTTGAGCGCTTGGGTGCCAGGCTCGACCCGGCGCTGAAGGGTTGGATTGACCGAGTGATCGTCCCGGGAATGGTGCGCCTATATCGCTCCCAGATGCCGAAAGGGGATGTTCTGAACTTTAGAAACGTGCCAAACTCTGTGTCACATGAATCCTCAGCCGAGGTGAGCGAATGAGCCGACTCCGCTGTGCCGCCTACATCCGCGTCTCCACCAGTATGCAAAACCCGCTTTCGCCGGAAGACCAGCTTCGGAAATGTCGGGAGTTTGCCGCCCGCGAAGGTTGGGAAATCCTTGGCGATCAGGTCTATTCTGACGAAGCGCTCTCCGGGGTCGGCTCTGACCGGCCCGGGCTTACTCGGATGATGGAGGCAGCCGCCTCGCGCAATCGCCCATTCGATGCCGTCTTGGTGGACGATTCGAGCCGACTGTCCCGAAGCCTAAGCGATGCAATGAGGATCTTCGAGCGCCTGAACTTCGCCGGCGTTCGCGTGGTTGCCGTTTCACAGGGTATCGACTCTAAGGACGAACAGGCAGATGTTCTTGTCACCGTCCACGGCCTGATGGATTCGTTGTACGTCAAAGAACTTGCGAAGAAAACGCACCGCGGCATGGAGGGCAATCTCCTTCGGGGATTCCATACAGGTGGACGTTGCTTCGGGTACGAGACGGTGCAGTCGGAAGGTGGGAAAAAGCTCCAAGTCGTCGAGGACGAGGCCGTGACGGTTCGCAGAATCTTCGAAATGAGCGCCGGCGGTGCGGCCCTGAAAACAATCGCTAAAGCGCTCAACGCGGAGCGAATTCCGGCGCCGCGACCGCGGAGTGGACGGTCGGCCGCCGGTTGGTGCCCGACGGCAATACGGGCGATGTTACACAACGAGCGGTATGTTGGTCGGATGGTCTGGAACCGATGCAAGTTTGTGAAGGTCCCCGGAACTAATCGCCGTGTTGCGCGGTTGAGGCCTGAGAACGAATGGCGAACCAACTCTCTTCCAGAGCTTCGCATCGTCAACGACGAACTCTGGGAGACTGTCCAAGCGCGCTTGCGATGGCTCAAAGAGAGTTACAAGGGGAATCGCCCCAATGGGTTGCTCTCTCGGAATGCCGGCTCAAAGTATCTCTTCTCCGGAATGTTTATCTGCGCGGATTGTGGTGGCCGCTTGGCAATCATCACTGGCAGCCGGAAGAATGACCACCCGCGGTGGGGATGCCCACGCAACTACAGTCGGGGAACCTGCAGCAACAGCTTGCGCGAGCGGAACGACCGGGTGGAGTCACAAATCTTGGAGCGCTTACAGGAAGCCGTGCTCCAACCTGAAGCCATGGAATATGCCTTGGCAAAGTTTGAGCTTGAACTCGAGGAGAGTTTCAACTCCGTGTCGGGAGAAATCGACACGCGACGCAAGCGAATGGATACGCTTGATGTTGAACTTGGGCGGCTCGCTGAAGCCGTCGCAATGCAGGGCGCCAACACCGCTTTGATGAAGGCGATAGCCGATAGGGAGTCAGAACACCGCGCGATCGAGCAAATGCTCTGGGGGTCAACTTCCGGTTCGGTTCAGGCAGCGCTTGCCGACGTCCGGGAGTTCGCACTCAAACAGTTTCACCAGATCAGGGCGGCCCTTCATGCCCAACCGGAGGCCGCACGGTTTGAGCTATCGAAACACATCGAAGGCGGAATCGTAATGAGACCCACCATGCGAGGTGATGCACGGTTCTACACGGCGGAGGGTCAGTGGAGTCTGCTCGGAAAAAACGAAGGGCGGTCGCCTGTGACCGCCCTAAGGAATCTTGAGATGGTTGCGGGGGTCAGATTTGAACTGACGACCTTCGGGTTATGAGCCCGACGAGCTACCAGGCTGCTCCACCCCGCACAACCACTATAGCGGAGCCGCCAACGCCCGTCAAATTTCTCCCCCTTCGCTGATTCTGCTGCTTCCTCACCAAACTCACCACGTCGTATACGATGTCCCGTCACTCCCGATCTGCTCGCACCCCGAATGTACGTCATCCACGCCCGTACTCGTCTGCTCCGGGCTCAGCACCGTATCTCCGATATGCGTCACCCAATCTTTCTGATGGCATGCCGGATCAATCGGCACCTCGCGCAGATAATGTGCGTCCACCAGGTCATCCAGCGACTGCGGCGCCTGCTGTTTATCCAGCGTGTAATTGTCAATCGCCTGCCGCATCGTTTGCAGGTCTTGCCTCAACACCGACTCCCGCGCCTTTTTCACCGTCTTGTCGTATATCACCGCCGCCACGCCAATCAGGATTGAGATGATCATCATCACGATCATCAATTCAATCAGCGTGAATCCCCGCGCGCCCAGCCGCCCAATCCGTTCGGCCTTAAAATGTCTCGTCATTCCATCACCTTCGTTCGGATAGCAAAACCTACCAGTCCGAATACTTCGTCCCGTCCAATGCCGTGCCCGACGATTTCGAATACACGTCAAAAACATTCTTCCCGCCCCAACTCGTCGAATCCGGATCATCTTGCACCGATCGCATGCCCCATTCCACGCGCCCCGTCATAGGATCCTTCGGCACCCGCCGCAAAAACCGCATATTTTTCCCCGCCGCGCCCGATCCTCCAACTGCCACGCCCTTCACCAGCGTCTCCAGGTCCGGCGGATACCCTTCGCTCCCCAGCTCCACGCGAATCTTCTGCTGGTCCGCCATATCCTTATACTTATCAATCGCCCCGCGCATCTCCCGCAGATCCAGCCGCAGTTCCTTCTCCCGCTCGCGGATCACTGTAAATCGCGCAACCGGCAGTGCCATCGAAGAGAGAATCAGCAAGATCGTGCACGCAATAATCAATTCCAGCAGAGTCATGCCGGTCTGTGCGGACTGTCTGGGCTTAGGTCGCTTGGAAATGGCCTCAACCTCCGTTTATTACGACGTTTTATTGCACCCGGAGCGTTGCTTCGCTGGTCACCAGCGGAATCGGCCGTTGCTGTGAGTCCTTCGCGTTCACTTGCACGATCGAAAGGTTCGTCGTGCCCGGTGCCAACGCCTTCACCACCACGCCCAGCAGCGTGCCGGTTCCATTCACTCCCGGTGTATTCGGCTGGCGCGTAGCAGATATGATCGCTTGCCCGTGCTCTTTATCCACGCGCTGCACCAGCGCAATCTCTTGCGTCCCGCCGGAGAGGAATCCTCCGTGCCGCACTTCCTCAACGCTGATGATCGCCTGGTTGTATTGCAGCAGCATCGGCACGCTGAAGAGGTCGTTCACATTTTCCACCACCACGCCGATCGTGGCGGTCTGCCCGGGCGCCAGATTCAGCGTTCCCGGCTCAAAATGAATCCGCGGCCCGCTCGTCTGCGCCTGCGGCACGGCCGGCGTATTCACCGGCTGCTGGGTCGCCGGAGCTACCGCTCCGGGTGCAACTGGATTCTGCCCAGTGGCCCCCGGTGCCGCGGGACTGGGATTTGCCGATGGCGTCTTGATGTCCATCTCTCGCTTTACGCCCGGATACGTTTCGGTGCCCGAGTAAATCGCGCGCAAATTCGCCTTCGTCCAATCTGGCATCCGCACAATCCGCGGAATCAGCACGATCAGGTTCTCGTTTTCCTGTCGCTCCACGTTGTCCGTCGAAAACAGATATCGCATGATCGGCACATTCGCCAGTCCCGGCCATCCGTTCAAAGTCTTCGAGTCCACCCGCTCAAACAATCCGCCCAGGATGCTCACTTCGCCTTCCTTCAGGCGGATTTCATGCTCGATTTTTCGTTGACTGATGATCGGCTGCTGGATGCCGCCGATCGTCGATTGTCCCGTCACGGAAGAGACTTCCACCGAAATCTTCAAGCTGATGTCCCGGTTCGCATGCACGTGCGGTGTAATGTCCACGTTCACGCCGACATCGATGTACTGGAATTGTGTGTTCACCAGCGGGTTCACGAACCCAGCGCCTGCCGTCGAGCCCACGCCAACTCCCGCCTGAAAACTTCCCGTCGCCACTGGCACGCGGTCGCCCACGCGCAATTTCGCCGGCTGCCCGTCAATCGCTCGGATCTCCGGATTGTCAATAATCTTCGTCGCAGTATCCGTCAGCACAAAATTCGCTGTCGCGCCTGGCAATGTCAGCACAACATCATTCTGGTTAAGGTGCGTCAGCTGGTTCAGCGTCACTGTTCCCGGGGTTGTGTTCGAAGTGCTCGTGCCCGATCCCGAAGAATTGTTCGTGGTGGTGGCGTTAGGATTAATCGCGATCGACGCGCTCTGCCCCGGCAGGATACCCAAATTCCGCAGCTTGTCCGTTCGCGCCTGCAGCACTTCCATCTGAATGATCACTTCCGGCTTGGCCTTATCAATGTCCCGGATGATTTTTTCCGCCAGCGCAATCTTGTCCGGGGTATCCCGGATAATGATCGCGTTCTGCGCGTTCACCTGCTGGATGCGTTTCAGGTCGAGCAATTGCCGCAATCCCGTCGTGATTTCCGTCAGGTCCTGCGCAATCGCCACGTTGCTCAGGTAAAACGTGCGCACCACCTGCTCTTCGTAATCGCGACGCTTCTGCGTATTATCCGGCACGATCATAATGATGTTCTCGGTCACCGGCTTCCAGAAGCCCTTGCTCTGCAGCGACACGATATCCAGCGCCTGCTCCAGCGTCACATTGCTCAAATCCACCGAAATCCGCCGCGCCTGCAAATCGGGGTCGTATATCACCGTCAGCCCGGCCAGCTTCCCAATCGTGTCGTACACCACCTTGATATCGTTCGACATCCGCAAATTGATCGGCGCCCGCGACAGCGGCTTCAGTTCCGGCGGCTCCGCAGCCAGTCCCGGTTGCCCATTCTCCATCAATGGTTGATCCGCCGTCTGTGTCGCCTGCGCCTGCTCAGCTATCATCTGCAGCGTCCGCTTTAATTCCTGGTCTGCGGCGGTGCTGGAGGGGTCCATGATCTGCGCTCTCTGGAATTCCGAGACCGCCCCTTGCAGATCTCCCTTATCCCGCAGCTTCAATCCTTTTTGGACGTGCGCCGCCCCCGCCTCGAACCTCGATTGGTCCAATCCGATCTTATAATTCACGTTGTGGGGGTCGGATTTCGTGGCCTTCAGGTAGTAATCCACTGCCGCGTCGTAATCTTTCAAGTCCACTGCGTGGCGGGCGGATTTGTAGTCCTGCTTGTCCTTCGGGCATCCCGCCGCAAACACCGCCACGGCAATAAGGACGCCAAACTGGCACCATCGGCGCATGTAATCTCCGGAATCTCGACGCAGGGCAAGCCGAGTCTTTGCTATCTCATGGAGTCTAGCATCGGCCTCCTCAGCCCGGCAAGCAGGTGGATTCTGTATGTGAAGTTTTTTAGGCCGTCTCATGAGCTAGTTCCCCAGTCTTTCCCCAATCGGGTTGCCGGTGGCTGGGAATGTGCTCATCTTGCTGGGCAGCTCTTCCGGACATCCTTATTAGACGCTTCATCAGGTAAAATGAAAGATTGTGACCAAGCCGACTAAGCAACCCGGGAAGGGCGCCCAGAAGGGCACCCAAAAGAGCAAAGACTCGAAAGAGTCGGGCGAGAAAATCGTCGCGCAGAATCGCTCCGCCTCCTACAACTACCACATCCTCGAAAGGATGGAGGCAGGCCTCGTCCTTCACGGCACTGAAGTGAAAGCCCTCCGCGAAGGCAAAGCCAACATCCGTGACGCCTACGTGGATTTCAAGCCCAGCGGCCCTTTCCTCGTCAACGCCCACATCGCCCAATACATGCCCGGCGGCCCTTGGAACCACGAGCCTCTCGGCGAACGCAAACTTCTTCTTCACAAACGCGAGATTCATAAATTTTCAGTCCGCACCGAATCCAAAGGTTTAACCGTCATCCCTCTGCGCATCTATTTCCGCAACGGCCTCGCCAAAGTCGAAATCGCGCTGGCCCAGGGCAAAAAATCCTGGGACCGCCGTCAGGACGAGCGCGACAAGGATGCCCGCAGGGAAGCCGATCAAGCTCTCTATCGCAACCGGAGGCGATAATCTCATCATGCAAATCTCACTCGATACAAAACCCTTTGCTTCACTCGAAACCGATGCTCTTGTCACTTACGTTTTTGAAAATGGCGACCTCACCCAAGGCCGTCCCGCCGAACTCGACAAGCTTACCGGCGGCATGCTCTCCCGCCTCTCCAAAAGCGGCGAACTCACCGGCAAATCCCTCGAAACCACCTTGCTCTACGCCCCAGCCGGCTTCAAAGCTGCCCGCCTGCTCCTCGTCGGGGCAGGGAAGCGCGAACAATTCAATCCCGCCACTCTCCGCAAAGTTGCTGGCGCCGCCCTGCGCTATTTGAAGGCTCGCGCCGTCCACAAGGTTGTCTTCCTCGTTCGCGAAGGCGATTCCACCGACGCTGTCGCTCAAGCCGTCACCGAAAGCGCCATTGTCGCCGATTTCGAAACCGACAAGTACAAGACCGACAAGAAAAATGACAAATTTATCGAAACTTTTACAATTGCCGGCTTCTCCGACGCCGAAAAATCCTCAGCTGAAAAGGGAATTGCCCGCGGACAAATCATCGGCGACTCTCAAAATTTCACTCGCGACCTCGTGAATGAGCCTTCCAATAAATTGACACCGAAAATTCTCGCCGATAAAGCCGAAGCCATGGCCAAGCAAGCCGGCCTCGCTGTCGAAATCCTCGACGAGAAGAAAATCGCCTCGCTGAAAATGGGTGCCCTCCTCAGCGTCGCCCAGGGCAGCGTCGAGCCCCCCCGCATGATCGTCATCACCTACACGCCCGCGAATCCAAAACCCGGCGCTCCCGTAATCGGCTTGGTCGGAAAGGCCGTCACCTTCGACACCGGTGGCATCTCCATCAAGCCCGCCGACGGCATGGAAAAAATGAAGTACGACATGGCCGGTGGCGCCACCATGCTCGGCATCATGCGCGCCGTTGCGGGCCTCAAACCCAACGTCAAAGTGATCTGCGTTGTCCCCTCCACAGAAAACATGCCCGGCGGAAAAGCCCAGAAACCCGGCGACATCCAGACCGCCATGTCCGGCAAAACCATCGAAGTTTTGAATACCGACGCCGAAGGCCGCCTCATCCTCGCCGATGGTGTCCACTACGCTAAACAATTGGGCGCCACGCATCTCGTCGACGCCGCCACTCTCACCGGCGCCATCGTCGTCGCCCTCGCCAACATCAACGTCGGTGTCTTCGGCTCTGATCAAGCCTGGACCGACAAGCTCCTCGCCAGCGCCAAAGCCGCCGGTGAAAAAATGTGGCAGATGCCCATGGACGACGAATACCGCGAATTCATCAAGGGCAGTTTCGCCGACATTCAGAATATTGGCAGCGGCAAAGGTGGCGGCTCCATCACTGGCGCCTGGTTCATCCGGGAATTCGCCGGCGACACCCCCTGGATCCACCTCGACATCGCCGGCACCGCCTGGAACGACGACGCCAAACCCTGGCTGGCCAAAGGCCCCACCGGCGTAGCCCTCCGCACCCTCCTCCACTTAATCCAATCCTTCTAACAATTCGCGCCTTGCGACCAGTGTAGGGGCGGCTTTTCACCCTGAGCGATTTCCGCGAAGGACACCCCGCTCTCCTGATTTGCTCCTGTAGGGCCCGCCTTCCGGGGCGGGCCGTCCGCGCATTTGTACCGTCCACCTTCAGGTGGACAACTCTTCTCCGTCCTCTTTCTCTTCTCTGTGACCTCTGTGCTCCGCCTCTATGCCCTCTGTGTTAAATCTTCTCCCTTGTTTCCTGCTATCCGTTCGCTGTTATCCGCTCGCCTCTTCCTCTTACTGATTACCGATTACTGATAACTGATTTCAGTCGGCCCGCGTCGACCACAACCCACTATCGCAATCATTTGCCCAACCCCACTCCCCGGAATACAATCTCCCCGGAGACCCCCAATGCCCGATCAATTCATAATCGCCGGCCGCGCCTTCAACTCCCGCCTCATCGTCGGCACAGGCAAATACCGCAGCTTCCAGGAAATGGCCCGCGCGCACGCCGCCTCCGGCGCCGACATGGTCACCGTCGCCGTCCGCCGCGTCAATCTCACCGACAAATCCAAAGAATCCCTCCTCGACTACATCGACCGCGAAAAAATCTTCATCCTTCCCAACACCGCCGCCTGCTATTCCGCCGACGAAGCCATCCGCACCGCTCGCCTCGCCCGTGAAGTCGGCCTCTCCAACTGGATCAAACTCGAAGTCATCGGCGACGAAAAAACTCTTTTCCCCGACACCGAACAACTCATTCAAGCCACAAAAGTCCTCGTCAAAGAAGGCTTCGTCGTCCTCCCCTACACCAACGACGATCTCATCGCCGCCCGCAAACTCATCGACGCAGGCGCCGCCGCCGTCATGCCGTTAGCCGCTCCCATCGGCTCCGGACTCGGCATCCAAAACCCCGCCAATCTCCGCATCCTCCGCGAACGCATCACCGAAGTCCCCATGATCGTCGACGCCGGCGTAGGCACCGCCTCCGACGCCGCCATCGCCATGGAACTCGGCGCCGACGGCCTCCTCATGAACACCGCCATCGCCGAAGCCGCCGACGCTCCCCTCATGGCCGAAGCCATGCGCGACGCCGTCATCGCAGGCCACAAAGCCCACCTCGCCGGCCGCATGCCCAAGCGCCTCTACGCCTCCGCCTCCAGTCCCCTCACCGGCGTTGTCCGTTAGCTAAGTGCCGCTCTACGTTCCGACCTTTTGTATTCAAACGGCTGTCCTCTGCCCGCCTCAGCTGCTCCGCCCGATCCGCCCGCGCTGTTAACTCTTGGGAGGTGTTCACACCCCGGCACCTCCATCTGCTATATCCTCTCGGTAAGGGTAATCGGCTTCCCGCCGCACACTCTTGTCCGACCGTTCACTGCTCGCAAAGAAAATGGAGGAACTCGGCTTATGACAGGTCGTTCAACGGGTATATCTGTTCGGAATGTTATTTCGTTTTTTCTGTGCGGGCTGTCGTTCGCACTTCTCTTTGCCAATTCCGCCGCCGCCCAGGTCAAGGCTCCCCAGTCCGCCGGCGTCGACAACACCAAGATGGGCCCCTATCGCGCCCTCGCCACCCTTGCCTTCAACTCCTCGCAGAAGGGCGATTACGCCACCGCCGCCACCCTCGCCAAAATTCTCGAACGCACCTGGGATAAATCCGAAGACTACGGTGGCGATACCGCCCTCTCCAAAACCAACAAAAAGCTGTTCGACGAAGTCGACAAGGCCATGGATCAGTTCGTAAGCCTCCTCGTCGAACACGCAACCGCAGCCCCCGAGGCCGCCCGCCTCCGCGCCGCATACACCAACTATCTCGAAAAACTAAAATCAGCCGACTGACTCAACTCCTGTAGTGGCCGATCTTCAGATCGGCCAACACCCTGTGGCAAGCACAGCCTCTGCTGCCTGTGCTCCTGGGCTTTTGACGTTTCTTGTTTTGTCATCCCGACCGGAGCGGCCGGGATTTTCTTGCGCGCCGAAGTGTGGCGCGCCGGCCGCGGAGTGGAGAGACCGTGGCAAATCTTCAGACCAATTTCGATCACTGAGACTTAGGGGATTATCAGGAGTGCAGACTTCTTTGCCGTAATCTCTCCTTCTACTTCATCCACGTCATAATCCAAAATCCCACCGCCGTACTGATAAACCACGCCACCAGCGTTATCTTGAACGCCTGCGAAAACGCCCGCAAACTATCCACCTTCGCCTTCACGATCATCGCCAGCTCATACACCTGGTCCGTCACATTCCTCAGCATCTCCTCCGGACTAACCCGAGCCATCGCCTCGTAATACGCCGCGCTGTTCTCATACCTCACCACGTGCTCGTAATACAGCAACTCTCTTCCATCCGCCGGCCGCGCATGATGCCGTGCAATCCGCGGCGTCAGCACATGCGAAATCAAATAAAGCGCCCGCACAAATCCTAGCGCGAACACTAGATAACTTGCCGCATACAACCCGCTCGCCGCAATCTCTCCCGTGCTCACCCACCGCAGTTTCGGTAGCACTTCCTTCCCCAACGGAATCGTGCTCGCCCCAAAAAACAATAAAAACGTCACCAGGTACCCGGCCTTCAAATCCGCCGCCCGGATTATCGCCTGCTGGTCCTCAAAATTCTTCCACGCGTACCCAACCCGTTCCGTCATCAAATCGCGCTCCGCTTCATTCACGCTCTTCTCCATGTAGGGGCGGCTTCAAGCCGCCTTCTTGGGTTGCTCCTGCCCTTGTAGCGGCCGCCTTCCGAGGCGGGCGGTGTTCATTGGTTTGTTCCTACATCATCCTTCTTCCATGCCGTCCCGTCTCTTCAAACAATCCCAGCACATTCGTCATGCTGAACAACTCCCGAATCTGCTTGCTCGCGTTCACCACTTCCAGCCTGCATCCCCGCGTCCGCGCCGAAACATGCAACGTCACCACCGCCCCCAACCCCGAACTATCCATCATCGGCACTTCCTTCAAATCCAGAACAATCCGCCCCTTCTTCCCGCAAGCCTCCAGCATCTCCATCTTCAGTAGCGGCACATTCTCGCTCGTCAATCTTCCAAAACACTCCACCACCCAACCATCCTCCACTTCGCGCCGCTGCACCCGAAATCCCCGCGCCGAACTTCCCCCGTCATTCCCCGCCATCCCCACCCTCCGTCCCCATGCAACTCCGCGTCAATCGTGCCCGCTTTGTACCTCATTTCCCCCTCTTTGCCTATAGCGCCCTTCCCCAATTGTGTAGGGGCGGCTCTAGGCCGCCCTTTTGGGTTTCTCCGGCGCCCGTATCGGCGACCTTCAGGTCGCCCAGCACTCTTCAACCACAGCACTCTTCTGGCACAGCCATTCCTGGCTGTGCTCTTCGTACTGACCAAATACGCTAAACTCCCCCCATGCAGCGCAAAATCTTCTGGCTCCTTTTCGCCGCCCTCGGCCTGGTCGCAGACTTCACGCTTCCGTTCGTCTGGGCCGTCATCGCCACCTTCCCCATCCTCGCGCTAAGCTGGTGGATCGCCTACCGCAGCGACTGGTTCCCCGACTAATTTCGAATTTCTTCTATCACTCATGCAAGGTTTCAGGCTGTGCAGATTGTCTCCGTGCCCTCTGTGTTCCCCCTCTGCGCTCTCTGTGTTAAATCTTTTTCTTTCTTCACCGCGCAATCCTCACATCGTCCGAAACAAAAAATGCCACGTAATATCCACCCCCGCATGCACAATTGCCGACGCAAAAATCGATCCCGTCCTCCGCCACGTCCACCCATAAAACAAGCCCGCAATCGCCGCCAGAATCACATACCGCCAGTTCGGAAACCTCAGATTCGTAATATGCGAAAGCCCAAATAGCATCGACGCCGTCCACCACCCCGCAAACTCGCTCTTCGAGGTCCGCGCCAGAAAATTCTGCAACAACCCGCGAAACAGCAACTCCTCCGGCCACGCCGTCAATAGCAGAATTCCCAGCGAACCTACCGCCAACCCCTTCCAATTTCCCCACTGCGGATCAAACGCAATAAAATGCAGCCGTATCCCCAGCGGAATCGCCACACACCCGAACAACACAAAACTCCCCAGCACATACATTCCCCAATTCTTTCCCCAACCCATCGAATACCCCACGCCCTTCGCCCGCCTCACCAGCAGAAAACACGCCAGCGCCACATTCACCGCCATCAGCACCGTAAACACATAAGCTAGCCGCCCGCCCGGGTACGGCCACATCCAGTGCGTCGGCCCGAATTTCACGAACGTCCACACCCCCGCCACGATCAAAAAATCTTGCCCGCTTCCCGCCCCCGCTCCGCGCGAGGAAACCGCCAGCCCCAGCGGCACAAACACAAACGCCGCCATTACTACCGCCCGCTCTACCGCGAACGTTCCCGTCCCCACCAGGTAAATCACAAACGTCACAAACGCCATTGCGCCCAGCAAAAATCCCCCCGCCGGACCAAATTTCCCCGCGAGTCCTTCCGCCACACCGCGCGCCGCAAACCCCAGCATCACCAGCAACAAAATCGAAAACGTAGCCACTGTCGCCGCAAACGCCCGCCCCTGATAACCCTCCCACGCCGCATACACCGCCGCCCCCAAGCTCAACCCCGCCCAAATCCCCAGCATCGCCCAAACATTCAGTTGCCTCATCCCGCTCGTCGCTCCTCATTTCTCAACCAACAATCTCGCATCATCACTCACCGACGCCCCGCCAATTCTAATCTCTCAACGCGTTTTCCTCACAATTTCTACGTGCAACATGTCGCTCTGCGCTAGTAACTGTGCTCTTCGTCGGGATCCCGAACAAAAAAACTTGAGGGTGCCCCATCCTTCGCGTTGTTTGCGAAGGGTGGGTTCTTACGATCCAAGGCCGCAAGACTTCTTCCTCTTTCTCTCCTCTGCGAACACTGCGTTCTCTGCGTTATTGTTTTTCCGCCTTCTCCAACCAATCCTAAAAATCCGCTACAATCTCCCCGCATCGATCATGCCGCCCACTCCCACCTCTCGCCTCTCCTACATCGACTGGCTCCGCGGCCTCGCCTGCCTCCTCATGTTCCAAACCCACTGCTACGATTCCTGGCTCCGACCCGACCTCCGCGACTCCGCCCTCTATCACTGGTCGCAACTCGGCGGCACTCTTCCCGCTCCACTCTTCATCTTCCTCGCAGGGATCTCGATGGCACTCGTCAACGAACGCCTCCGCGAGAAGGGAATTGCCCCCAATACCATCGCGAAACAAACCGGTCTCCGCGGTGTAGAAATCTTTGCTCTCGGCCTCCTCTTCCGCCTCCAGGAATACGCTCTCGGCTATAAATGGGTTCCCTGGACCGATCTCTTCCGCGTCGACGTCCTCAACATCCTTGGCCTCTCCATGACCCTCATGGCTCTGCTCTGCTGGCTCACCTCCGCCAAAGAAATCGCCGCCGCCCGCGCCCGTGGCATCTTCGGTTCTCTCGCCGTGGCAACCGCGATCGCTATGCTCACCCCGCCGCTCTGGACCACCCACCGCCCGCGCTTCCTCCCCTGGCCCATCGAGTCCTACATCAACGGCGTCCACAACTTCCCTGAGCCGCAGCACTGGCTCTTCCCGCTCTTTCCCTGGGCGGCCTTTGCCTTCGCGGGCCTCGCCGTCGGCTTCCTCGTTTACACTTCCTTCGCCCGTCGCAACGAAGCCGTCTTCTTCTTCCTCCTCGGCCTTGCCGGCGTCGCCGCCTGCTACCTGTCCCGCTTCCTCGACGAATCGTCCATCCATCTTTACGCCGTCTACGATTACTGGCACTCCAATCCCAACTTCCTCCTCATGCGCTGCGGAATTCTGCTCATCTTCATGTTCCTCGCTTACGCCTGGTGCCGCTGGGGACTCGCGCAACTCGGCTTCAGCCCCGTCATCCAACTCGGCACTACCTCGCTCCTCGTCTATTGGGTGCACATCGAGTTCGTCTACGGGCGCATCTCCATCCTGCCCAAGCGCGCCTGTTCCATCCCCAAAGCAACTATTGGATTATTTGTGATTTTCCTGGCGATGCTCGCGCTATCAATCCTGCGCACTCGCTATAAGAAGGGAACTATCAAGGTTTCGCAACCGCGGGCGCAACCGGCTTCGGAGCCGGCAACTTGATGATCTTTTCATTTGGCCGCGCCAAGCCGTACTCTTCTCGCGCAATCTTTCGGATCGTCTCCGGATCGCTCTTCAGATCCTGCACGTTCTGCTGCAATTCTAAATTTTCTTTGTTCAGCTTTTCCAATTCCTGGCTGACCTTCTGAATCTCCTGCCGCTTCTGCCGCATCGCCAGGTAGCCGTGCGTCCCGAAAATATCGTGCACCAGCAGCACCGCCACGAACAAGCCCATCAAGTACGGCGCATAGTGCAGCAAACTTTCTTTCGAATTTTTCCGCGATTCGCTCATCAATCCTTCAAAATCCAGTCCGAAGCCTCTTTCACCAGCTTTGCCGTCGCCGCCTCGCTCTCCGCTTCCACATACAAGCGCAACAGCGGTTCCGTCCCGCTCAACCGCAACAACATCCAGCTTCCATCTCCAAACACGAATTTTGCTCCATCCGTGCGGTCCACCGATACAACTTTCCTTCCCAGCAGTGTCGTAGCGTCCACCGCCGCCTTCCGTATCGCGTTTGCCTTCTGTTCGTCGGACAAGTGCAGATTCTCCCGCACCGGGTGAAACTCCCGTCCCAATTTCCTGAACATCGCCCGCACCTGCTCGCTAATCGACCCTCCGCGCGCCGCCGTCATCTCCGCAACCAGCAGGCACGCCAGGATCCCGTCCTTCTCCGGCACATGCCCGCGGATCGTTAACCCCGCGCTCTCTTCACCGCCCAGCGCAATCTTGTCCTCGCGGATCAACTGTCCGATGTACTTGAACCCCACCGGCGTTTGGTACGTGGTCTGCCCGTGCGCTTTCGCCACCGCATCCACCATCTGCGTCGTCGCCACGCTCCGCGCCGCCGCCATTTTCCACCCGCGCGTTTCCACCAAATAGTCGTACATCAGCGCCAGAATCAGATTCGGCTGAATCCACGTTCCATCACCATCCACAATTCCAAACCTGTCCGCGTCCCCATCCGTCGCCAACCCAACCTTCGCGCCGCCCTCCTTCACCGCTTTTCCCAGCGGCGCCAGATTCTTCTCATCCACGTCCGGCCCGCTCCCGCCAAACAAACAATCCCGCTCAGTCCGCCGCGCCGTCACCGAAATCCCGTGATCCGCCAGCGACTTGTCCAGGTATCCGGCCCCCGCGCCGTGCAGCGCGTCCGTCACAATCTTGATATTCGCCTTCTGAATCACCTCAAACCGTACCAACTCCTTTAGCCGCTTCAAATACTCGGCTTTCAGATTGACTGTTTCTCCCGCATCTTTCTTCGCGTGCCCATCCTGCGAAGCGTTCCCCGCGCTCGCTCCTTCTTTCGCCAGAATCCGCGCCACCCGCGATTCAATATCCTTCGTTACTTCCGGCAGCGCCGGCCCCGCATCCGCGCTCGAATACTTCAGCCCGTGATACTGCGCCGGATTATGGCTCGCAGTGAAATTAATCGCCCCATCCAGCTTCCGCCGCTGAATTTCAAAAGCAATCGCCGGCGTCGGCGTAAACGTCTCGCACAGCAGCGTGTGTATCCCATGCTCCTGCAAAATCCTCACCGCCAGCCCCGAAAATTCCTCCGAATAAAACCGCGTGTCGTACCCCACCAGCACTGTCGGCCGCTTCTTCTTCTCCGTCAATTGCTCCGCAATCGCCCGCACCGCCAGCCGCACATTCGCAAACGTAAAATCATCCGCAATCAACCCCCGCCACCCGCTAGTTCCAAACTTTATCGGCGAAACAATCTGTGTAGTAGCCATAGTCCCCACATTCTACCGTCACTCTCGCAATCCTTGTAGGGGCCGGGCTCGCCCGGCCCTCTTGGGGTTCCCTGTGGCACAGCCACTCCTGGCTGTGCTCTTCGATCTATCCAACTTCACACGGCCCTTGAACTTGAGGGTGCCCCATCCTTCGCATCTTTTGCGAAGGGTGGGCTCTTACCATCCAATGTCACCCATCTTCTTTCTCTTTTTCCTCTTCTTCTCTGCGTACTCTGCGCTCTCCGCGCCCTCTGCGTTATCTTTCCTCTCTCTTCTCCGTGTAAAACTAAATTCCGCTACAATCATTCCGCGCTCACCATGCCAACCACCACCGAATTCCGCCTCGTCCTCGTAACCTGCCCCACACTCCCCGAAGCCCGCAAAATCTCCCGCTCCCTCCTCCAAAAACACCTCGCCGCCTGCGTCAACATCCAAATCTCCCCTGTCGAATCGATCTATCACTGGAAGGGAAAAATCGAAACCGCCCGCGAACATCTCCTACTGATTAAAACCACCACCCGCTGCCTAAAATCCCTCGAAAAGGAAGTCCTCCGCCTCCACTCCTACGACACCCCCGAATTCCTGGTTCTATCCATCTCGAGTGGCTCAGAGCCCTACCTCCGCTGGCTCTCCTGCTCTTGCAATTAAGAATGGCCGATTTCTCGATCGGCCATTCTCGCTTTTTCTTGATTTGGTTTTGAGCTGTCATCCCGACCGGAGTGGCCGGTTTTCTCTTGCGCACCGTCTGCGGTGCGCCGGCCACGGAGCGGAGGGACCACGGCAACCCTCCAACTCACTCAGAAATCCCAGTGCAAGCAAATCCCACTAGAACAACGCCGCATCAAACTTCTCACACGTACAGCAACGCCTGATCCAAATCCGCAATAATATCTTCCACATCCTCAATCCCCACGCTCAACCGCACCAGGCTATCCGTAATCCCCACCCGATCCCGCACTTCCTTCGGCATCGAAGCGTGCGTCATCTGCGCCGGAAGCGATATCAGCGACTCCACTCCGCCCAAACTCTCCGCCAGCGCGCAAATCTTCACCTGGTTCAAAAACCGCCGCGCCGCTCCTTCATCTCCCAAATCAAACGCGATCATTGCCCCAGGTCCCTTCTGCTGCTTCCTCGCCAGCTCATGCTGCGGATGCGTCGCCAGCCCCGGATAAAACACCTTCCGCACCTTTGGATGCGCATCCAGGTGCCGCGCCACCGCCAACCCATTCGCGTTGTGCTGCAGCATCCGCACCGCCAGCGTCTTCAGCCCGCGCGAAACCAGAAAGCAATCCATCGGCGCCAGCCCCGCCCCCGACGATCGCTGCAGAAAATAAATCCGCTCCGCATCGTCAGGCCGCGTCAGCACCACCGCCCCGCCCGTCGCATCGCTGTGCCCGTTCATATACTTCGTCATCGAGTGCACCACAATGTGCGCCCCCAACTCGATCGGCCTCTGCAGATACGGCGTCATGAATGTGTTGTCCACCACTAACGTCGTTCGCCGCTCGTTCGCCAGTTTTGCCATCGCGGCTATGTCCGTAATCCGCAACGTGGGGTTTGTCGGCGTCTCGATGTACAGCATCTTGGTGTTCGGCCTCATCGCTCCCAGCACCACCGCCGGGTCCGTCGTGTCCACAAAACTGAATTCCAATCCAAAATGCACCAGCAATTGCGTCGATAACCGGTAAACCCCGCCATACACCGCTTCCGACAAGACCACGTGATCTCCTGGCCTCAACAACCGGAACACCGCGTCAATCCCCGCCATTCCAGAAGTGAACACATACGCAGCGTGCCCGCCTTCCAACTTCGCCACCGTCCGCTCCAGCGCCTTCCGATTCGGATGATTCGTCCGCGCGTAATCGTATCCGCCCTTCGATTTTCCCAACTCCTCATACACATATGTCGACGTCTGATAAATCGGCGCGACCACCGCACCTGTCGTTGGATCCGGCTCCTGGCCCACATGAATTGCGTTCGTGGCAAATCCCATGTCTTCTCCTCAGTTTTCCCAACACTCCGTAACCCCTCATACTTACAAGACCCGGCACAGCGAGTCAAATTTTCCATTCGTCCCGCGCGTGAATCATTTCAACAACTTACCCGGACTTTCCCGTTCTGTTTCCCATTTCTTTAACCAACTTGACCCGCGCGCCTTTTCCAGCCAACATATTCAGGAAACAGCCATGCAACTTCCCAGGTTCTCTCGCTCAGCTTCTCTCGCATTGCTCTTCCTCGCCGCGTGCGTTTCCGTGCATGCTCAGCAAACAGCGCCTCCCAAAGAATCATCCGCTCCCGCGCAGATTCCTCGTCTCACCATTGAAATCACCGGTGGTGATGCCGACAAGCCCATCGAAAATGCCAGTGTCTATCTCAAAACTCAGCAAGATCGCTTAATTAAGGACAAAAAAACGGAAGTCAACGTCAAGACCAACATGCAAGGCATTGCCCATGTTCCACAACCTCCCACCGGCCGCGTCCTCATTCAGGTTGTCGCCGAAGGTTGGAAATCCTTCGGCCATTGGTACGACATCACCGATTCCAGGCAAGTCGTAAAGATTCATCTTGATCGCCCGCCGAAGTGGTACTAAAGTCCGCTCAGCTCATCATCAATAATGTTTCACGCGAGTGTTCCACGCGCGTTCTCTCTTCTCATCTCATCCACTGCAAAACTTTTCTTCTTTAAACTTTCCACCGCCCAAAAGTTTTGTGCTTTTCTGCCAACATCTCTGTGTCTTCCGTTAGTCCATCGCGAAATTATTCCTCGCTCGCTCTTTTATTCCCACGGATTGCACCAAAATTGTGCAATCCGTATCATCGTGTTGAATTTTGCGGAGTTAGCCCCGCAACCGCCTCGGCTTTCCACAAGGTTATCAACATTCATGTGCAAAACTTCATCGCACAGAAATAATTCTTGCTGCACTTCGGCATTCTTCGTGCTACAACTCCGCCCGTTTCTCTTTTGACCCCTTCCATTCCCAATGCTACATTCTTACTGCGAGTTCGACTCGATTTTTGCCGATGACTTCTCACGGATAAACGATAAATTGTCATCCAGAGGGCATCTGATGAGGATGTCCGAAGGATCTCAGCTTCAAATATTTCCGTAAATTCCAGTTTGGCAGTCAGTTTTTATGGCAGGAACGTATCAATCGCAACCCTTCTATGCCAGACACTTACGACGGTCCGTTCTCTCTTTTGCGCATGTTCTGGGGCAACCTCACCGCTCGCCCCCTTCGTTGCGCTCTCAGCATCCTAGCCATCTCCATCCAGGTAGTTCTGGTTCTGATGATCGTCGGTCTCACCAGCGGTGTCGTCGCCGAATGGGGCAAACGCGTCGAAGGCGTTGGCGCTGATCTTCTTGTCCAGCCCCCCAACTCCTCCATCTTTTTCGCGTTCTCCAGCGCCGTAATGGCCGAATCCCTCGGCGACCAGATCGCCAAGCTTCCCGCCGTCGACGAAGCCGCTCCCACCCTCATCCTCTCCGATTCCAAAACTCTCATCATCGTCTACGGCATTGATTACAAACGCTTCAACGCCCTCAGCCAGGGTTTCATTTTCCGTGCCGGCCGTCCCTTCCAGGCCCCCGATGAAGCCCTGGCCGACGACATCATCGCCCAGACCCGCCACCTCAAAGTCGGCGACACCGTCACCCTCGTCAATCACACCTTCACCATTTCCGGCATTGTCGCCCACGGCAAGGGCGCTCGTTTCTTCATCCCTCTCAAAACCGGACAGGACATCATCGGCGCCGATAATCACATCTCCATGGTTTTTGTCCGCAGCAAAGGTGACACCGAAGCCGCCCGCGCCGAAATCCTCAAACTCGATCCGCAGAACCGCATTCGCTCCATGTCCGAATATGTTTCACTCATGAACTCCTCCAACCTTCCCGAATTGAAACCTTTTATCAAAACCATGGTTGGCCTCGGCATCGTCATCAGCTTTCTCGTCGTTCTCATGAACATGCACACAATGATTCTTGAGCGCACCCGCGAAATTGGCATTCTCAAAGCCCTCGGTTTCTCCCGCATCGACGTTGTCAAAATGCTACTCGGCGAAACTCTCTTCCTCACCATCGCCGGCAGCGCACTTGGCATTGGCATCACTTTCCTAACTGAAGCCATCCTCAAGCAAACCAATCCCGGCCTCTCCATCCTTCTCACTCCCGGCTGGGTCGTTGGCTCCGTCGGCCTCGCCATCATCGGCGCCTCCCTCGGCGCCACCGTCCCCGCCCTCCGCGCATCCAGCGTCGATCCCGTTGAAGCCCTCGCCTACGAATAGGCTCCAGGCAGAGCCAGGTTCAGCCGCTACTCTTGCATTGGTCTCTCTCTTTTTCTGTCATCCCGACCGGAGTGGCCGGCTTTTTCTTCCGCGCCGTCCGCGGCGCGCCGGCCACGAAGCGGAGGGACCACGGCAACCAACGCTCCTCAACACAACTCGATGAAATCATCGAGCACCTCTTCGCTTCCTGCTAGCTGTTCGCTGTTATCTGCTATCCCGTTTTCCCCTTTTTGCACACTCTTCCACAATCACCCAATTGCATTCCCCATCCGAACTTGATATGAAATCCCCTCACGGAGCTGCCCGACCCCCAACCTCGGGCCTCACTGTCCTCCACCCTCGAAGGAGAAAAATGAAACGCGCCCAATTAGCCCTCGTAATTCTTGCGGCAATTCCTCTCGTCGCCGCTTCTCCATCCCACGCTCAGATGGGCATGGACCTCTTCAAGCGCCCCTCCATCACCAAAGCCTTTCACCCCGTCGTCGGCAAAGGCGCTGTTTATCTCGACACCGACAAGGACGGCAAGGCTTCCCGCACCAGCGAGATCTCCATCGTCGGCAAGGATTCTTTCGAAGGCAAGGACAGCTACTGGATGCAGATCTATTCCACCGACCCCCAGGGAAAAACCTTTCTCGGCAAAAGCCTTATCACTCCCGCCGATTTTCAAATCCATCGAATGATCTTTCAGCCCCAGGGCCAGCAAGCCATGGAAATGCCCATGAGGATGAATGCCGCTCGCAAGGAGAAAATTGAGGAAAATATGGCCGACTGGCACTCCGTCGGCACCGACTCGATCACCGTCCCTGCCGGCACTTTTTCCTGCGAACACTGGCGAAACGAGAAGACTCACGCCGAAGTCTGGACCAGCGACAAAGTCGTTCCCTTCGGCATGGTCAAGGAAATCAGCGCCAACGGCAGCACCCAGGTTCTCTCCAAACTCCTCGACAATGCCGCCGACCGCATCACCGGCCCCGTAAAACAATTCGACATGCAGCAAATGATGCAGCAGATGCAGCAGGAACATCAGCAGCACCCGTAGACTCCAATCCTGGCCTTGAGCATTTGCAGCTTCTGTTCTAAAATCTTTTTTGCTCCCAGGTGGATCGCCTTCGCGTCCTGCCTGCCCCGTTCCACCGATTTTCCATCCTCTTCGTTAAGGGGCTTTCTTGGATACACCATCGGAAAAGTTTCTGCCTGCGCGGGTCGTTGAACGCCGCCAAATCGCCGAAGATCTTTTCGTCCTCAAAGTCGATCCCGGCGGCTCCTTTGATTACAAAGCCGGTCAATACGCCACCCTCGGTCTCGATCGCGACGGCAAACGCGTTGAGCGCGCCTACTCCATCGTCTCTTCACCCTACGAGCGCGCCCTCGAATTCTTTATCGAACACGTTCCCGCTGGCCAACTCACCCCGCTCCTGAACATCCTCAAGGAAGATAATCCCCTTTATCTCCGGCGCTTCGCCAAGGGCCGCTTCACTCTCGATCTGAAGAGCGGCCACACCAATCACTTGCTCCTTGGCACCGTCACGGGAGTTGCGCCCTACGTCAGTTATGTCCGAACGATTTTTCAGGATTGGAAAAAGGGCGGGTCGCCCATGCCCGGCGAGCATCGCCTCTTTTGTGTCCATGGCTCCAGCCACGCCCACGAATTCGGCTATCGCGACGAACTCGAAAAAATCGCTGCCGAAGCCCCTTGGTTCAAATATGTTCCCACCATCAGCCGCACTTGGGATAACCCGGACTGGCATGGCGAACTTGGCCGTGTCGACGACCTGGTCCGCAAATATGTTGAAGTTTGGAATCTGTCTCCAGACAACACGACCGCTTATCTCTGTGGGCACCCCGGCATGGTTGAAACCGGCCGTGGCATGTTGCAGCGCGCCGGTTGGAAAAAAGAACACCTGCTATTTGAAATCTACTTCATCCCAGGCACTCCCGGCACCTAACTCGCATCCCCGCCGCCGCGTAGACTGAGTCCGCCAGCCCTTAGGCTCTTTCGAGCTTCGGCGCCTCCAATCTCGACTCTCTCTTAAATTTCCGGGCGCCCCTCTCGGTTGCCTTCAGCCAAGCCGAAGCAGTCGTGCTTTTGCCTTACTCTGTCATCCCGACCGGAGAGGCGCGTCTTTTGCGCCTCGGAGTGGAGGGACCATGGCAGCCAACACTCCACATCCACTACTCGCGGTATCCACCAAGTCCCGATGATCGCTGTTATCCGTTGTCTCTACTCCCCTCATACCCCCGGCGCCCTCTCTTCCAACTCATCCGCCACATCCCGCAACACCCGCGCCGGCACGCTCAAATGCACCACGTCCCCATCCCCGCTCACCGCATCAATCTGCAATTTCCCATCCACCATCGCCACCCGCACATGATCCCGCGCATCCGTCACGTCCACCAACTCCACATTCGGATACTTCTCCAACTCCTTCGCCACCTCGCGCAGAACCGGCAAAAATGGCCGCGCCTCTTCCGTCACCCGGTTCACCTGATCCTTCGGCGCCAAATGCATCCCCGCCGACACTACCGTCGCCGGCATCCAGAAATGCACGTGCGAACCGCCCTCGCGATGCTCATCCACGTCCACCCGGATTACTCCCTCATGAAGCACATACGCGCCGGCCATAGCCAGGGTCGCGCCGATTCCCAAAGCCGCCTTTGCCAATATCAACATGCTCTCCTCCTTAAATCCCCTCGCCTCGTTGCTGGCGGGAAAAGTCACTATTGGGGGTCGGAGCTTTAGCTCCGACATTAAAACCCAGCTGAAATGGGCTTTAGCCCCTGAGGAAATGCTTCGTCTCCAACCGGCTGCTCATTTCTCCCGTAGCCCATTCACTCCGCCACGTTCTTCGAATCCACCCATATCCTCACCGTATTCTCTTTATCTTTCACAGTCACCAGTTCCGTATCTCCATGCGCCGATAGCGCCTTCAATGCCGCCACCAGGTCTAGCTCATCCTTGCCTGCCGAGAACAGCGCATCCACCACCTTCATCGGAACCTTCACCTCCACTCTCGATTCATGGCCCGCCGAGATCTTCGCTTCCCCCTTCCCATCCTTCGCCGCGGCTTTCTTGCCTTCGGATTTATCTGTCACATGGATGTACAAATATCCCGCGCTCTTCGCCACTCGCACGTCGTTGTCGCTCCCTTGCACCGTCACATACTCGCCGTCACGCGAACTCCGCACCGCATCCAGAATTGTCCGGAGATCCACATCGTTCGTATGCATCGAATCGATGTGCACCTTCCCATCATGCAAATTGTTTTTATTGATCGCCGGCAACACCTTTGCCGCCATCTCCACCGGCACGTTCACCCGCACCGTCTCCCCATGATCCTCTTTGCTCTCCACCCGCACGTGGATCCACTGTTCCGTTGCCTTGGCGCTGGTTGTCGTAGTGGATGTCGTCTCTTGCGCAAACGCTCGCACTGGCAGGAAAGTGGCCGCCGCCAAAGCCGCCGCAATACCAAATCCGAGGATTCCCTTGAAAGTCTTCATGGCACACTCCTTGTCTACCAATACGCCAAGGTGCGCCCAAAAGTTCCATCTTAGATATGAGAAGGGAACTACAGCGCCAAACCGGCAGGAGGCGACGAGTTATTAAGGATGATGAAGGATCTGAAGCTCCGAGGTCTCGGTTCGGCACTAGGGAGGTCTAATTACTAGAAAAACGACCCCTTCCACCTATGAGCCTCGTGGGAGGGCAACATCGCCTATTCGCAAGATGACTGTCACCCCGACCGGAATGGCCGATTTTTTCTCCCGCGCCGCGGTTTGGCGCGTCCGCCATGGAGTGGAGGGATCTTGGCAACCAACGATCATTACCGCGACTCGCTTCAATCGCCACCTCCTCCCCCCTGCCTTCTATTCGATAGCTTCTTTCGGTTCTCTCCCAATCTCCTCAAACCGCCGCCAACATCTCCAACCCCGCCTTATTCCAAACCAGCAGCGTAGATCCATTCAACTCCAGCAGCCTCTGCCTCTTGAACTCGCTCAGTGTCCGCGTCACGCTCTCCCGCGAGCATCCAATCAATTGCGCCAGCTCCTCATGCGTCAGCGCCAGCTTCACTCTTACCGCCCCATCGCTCTCCCGCCCTTCGGCCGACCAGCCCGCCAAAAACTTCGCCAACTTCTCCGAAACCGAACTTGCCAGCCCCAGTGACCGGATCACCTCGTACGCCGAATGGCACTCCTGACCCAGTTGCTGGACCACCCGCAAACACGCCTCTCCGTTCCCCTTGATGAGTCTCAGAAAATCTTCCTTGCTCACATATGCAATCTGGCACGGCTGCATCGTCTCCACCGTTACCTCGTACGGTCTCCCCGTCACGATCGAGTTCAGTCCAAACACCTGCCCCGGCTGCGCAATCTTCAAAATGAACGTCTTTCCATCCGCGTTCGTCGTCAGCAGCTTCACCCGCCCCTGGCACAAGATATGCACTCCCCGCGCGGCCTCGCCCTCCATGAACAGCAACGCTCCCTCCGGATAAGTAGTAACATGCTTGATCCGTTCCCACTCCCGCATCGCACGTTCTGGCAGCCGGCAGAAAAAATTGTCCTTTTGCATCGTGCAAGTCGCGCAGTTTTCCGCCGCGGCCAACCCGTACGGCGAATTCGGCCTTCGCACCGGCTGGGGCGCTGTCCGGTAACGGATCGTCTGAAGTCCTTCGGCAACCATTGCGCTCGCCATACTGGGTATCCTTTCTCTTAACTGCTAGCCTCTTTGTCGTCGGCTGACACCAGTACCAACCGCAAATCACTTGCCAATCGTGACTGCCAGGCTCCAAATCCCCCGTTTTTTGTAATATGTTGAGTTAGAAGAGCTTAATTCGATCGCGGAACAATCTCTACCACCGTTACCCTGTTGCCAAATTAGAAAATTGCGTCATATCGCACAGAACTGTGTGACATCTATCACCTCGCTTTGTGACTGATTACCGCTTTGGTTTACCGTTCCAATCCGGTTCTGGCCCGCACTCTTGCTTCTCGTATTCCATTAACTACTGCTGAAAGGTCCAATACCCCGGTCCTACTCTCATCGAGTGGTGCCACGCCAGCGGAAACGCCCACCACACCAGCGCGCCCAGCACCGCTTGCCCCAACGCCAGTGGCAAAATATTCCGCTCCTGCGCAAACAGCCACGCCATCGCCACTCCACCCATCAGCGTCAACGGCACCAGAACCGGATTCGGCCAGTGCAGCGCCGCGAACACCACCCCCGCCAGAATCGCCGCTTGCCATGGCTTCTCAAAATAGCCCAGCAACCGGTTCGTCAAAAACGAGTTCAGCGCCACCTGCTGCAGCAAACAAAACGCCAGATACCCCGCAAATCGCCGCGGCTCGATCAAATGTGCCGGCAGTCGCTGCAGCATCCCCAAAAAAATTCCCGCCCCACAAACCGCCGCCACCGCGATCCCAAAAAAGGGAACTGCCTTCCGCGTCGCCGGCCAAAGATTATCTGCTCGCCATCCCAGGGTCTTCGGCGTGTCGCGCCGCAGCGCGCCGCTCAGCACCATCCCCGTGGCTACTATCCACCACGATCTTGGCGACACCAGCTGCCACTTCCAGATATACATTCCCACCAGCGCCGCCAATCCCAGCGCCTCCGCCAAATACCACTTCCGCCCCGCGCGTTCCGTCGCCATCAATTCTCCAGCTCTTCTCCGTCGCTCTCATGCCGCTCCTGAATCAACCGCAGCACGCTCACAAACAATTGCTCGATCTCGCCCTCCGACGCCAAATCCTTTCCCAGAAATTCCAGCAACTCAAAATCAGGGAATCCCCGGTTCGTAATCCGCCCCGGCAACTCCTCCCGCAGCCTCTTCGCAGGCACCGACCCCGCCGCCCGAATTTCCTCAAACGCCACCCGGTGCAACTCGTCCTGAAAAAGGGAACTGTCCAGCAACCCACACAACTCCACCCGCGTAGTCGCCCGAATCAAATTCGAACAAAGCAGACGCAACGCCTGCCTCTCTTGCCTCAACTCTTCCTCTCTCTCCATCTTTTCCCGTCCTCGTGGCACTGGCACTCCTGCCTGTGCTCTTTCTTGTTCTTCTCTGCGCCCTCCTCGTTCTTCCTCTGTGTCCTCTGTGTTAAATCCTTCCTCTCTTCTTCCGCCCTCGAACATCTAATCTTTTTTGCCTCGCAAATATGTTCTACTAACCATGGTATCAACGGCTCCCGCAAATCATCTAAATCTCATCTCCAATCAAAGGAGCTTTCCCCCTCCATGCCGACTCCACACCGCGTCCTGATTCTTGGCGGAGGCTTCGCAGGTCTCGTCGCCGCTCAAACCCTCAAACGCGCCGACGTCGACGTCACCCTCCTCGACAAACGCAACTTCCATCTCTTTCAGCCTCTCCTCTATCAGGTCGCCACTGGCTCGCTGTCCCCCGCCGAAATCGCCGCTCCCATCCGCGCCGTTCTCAGCCACCAGAAAAATGTCGAAGTCCTCCTCGGTGAAGCCGTGGACATCGATCCCACCGCCAAAAAAATCCTGCTCGCCGACGGCGGAACCTTCCCCTACGACACCCTCATCATTGCCACAGGTTCCCAAACCTCCTACTACGGCAACGACCAGTGGCGCGAAAACGCCCCCAGCCTCAAATCCGTCGAAGAGGCAACCCGCATGCGCCACAAACTTCTCTATGCTTTTGAACGCGCCGAGCGCGCCGAAACCGAAGCCGAAGAACGCGCCTGGCTCACCTTCGTCATCGTCGGCGCTGGCGCCACCGGCCTGGAACTCGCCGGCGCCCTCGCCGAAATCGCTCACCACACTCTCAAACGCGACTTCCGCCGCATCCGCCCTCAAGAAGCACGCATCATCCTGATGGAAGGCGGCCCCCGCGTTCTCGCTCCTTACCCCGAAGATCTCTCCGCAAAAGCAGAAAAACTCCTAACGGACCTCGGCGTCGAAATCATGCTCGGCGCATTCGTCACCAACATTGACTCCGAATTCGTCTGCTATAAGCACGGTGATACCTCAGTCACACTCCCCGCGCGAACTGTCTTCTGGGCCGGCGGCGTCACCTCCACTCCCTTCGCCCGCAAAGTTGCCGAGCGCCTCCAGGCTGAGACCGATCGCAGCGGCCGCTTAAAAGTTCAACCCGACCTCACCGTTCCGAATCATCCTGAAATTTTCGTCCTCGGCGATCTCGCCATCTCTTTTGACGCCAAAGGCAATCCTCTCCCCGGCGTCGCCCAGGTTGCCATCCAGGGCGGCCGCTATGCCGCAAAACTCATCAAAGCCCGCCTCGCCGGCCGCACTCTTCCTCCCTTCAAATATTTCGATAAGGGCGACATGGCCGTCATAGGCCGCGCCGCCGCCGTCGCCAACATTTTTGGCATCCACGTCTCCGGCTTCCTCGCTTGGTTCATCTGGCTCTTCATCCACCTTATCTACATCGTCGAATTCCAAAGCCGCATCCTTGTCTTCATCCAGTGGGGCTTCCTCTACCTCTCTTTCAGCCGCACCGCCCGCCTCATCACCGGCGAACTAAACTCCGACCACTCCTCAACTCGCCCCCATTCCCCGCCTTTGTAGAGGAGGGGCTCGCCCCTCCCTCTCGGGTTCTCTTTTCTCGTGGCACAGCCATTCCTGGCTGTGCTCTTAGAAGACTTCTCTGCGCCCTCCGGGGTCCGACCTCTGTGTCCTCTGTGTTAAATTCTTTCCTTCCACCTCAAATTCTCCTCTAACTTGAACCATCCCCCGTTCTCCACACGCAACCTAATCGCGCATCCTCCCTCACGCCACTTTCCTCGCTGCTACTCTACCCCTATGCCGCTTACCCTCCCCGAAACCCAACCCTGGGACCCCGTCTCCCGGGCCGCCGGCCTTTCCTGGCTCCTCATCTACTCTCTCTTCCTCCTTCACGCTTTCCGCGACACCTCCGGCTTCCTCTTTCCCGATTTCGTCAATCTCATGATCCACGAAGCAGGCCACCTCTTCTTCTCCTGGGGCGGCAACACCGTTATGCTTCTCGGCGGCACTCTCGGTGAACTTCTCGTCCCGCTCCTGTGCGCGCTCTATTTTTTCTTCCACGGTCAAACCTACGGCTTTGCCTTCTCGTCTTTTTGGTTCTTCGAAAATTTTCTCTACATCGGCACCTATATGATGGACGCCCGCGCCAACGCTCTCCCGCTCGTCAACTCCGAAATCGGCGACTGGACCCTCCTCTTCGGCCAGTGGAACCTTCTCCCCTCCGATTTAAAAATAGGCCAATTCACCCGCGATCTAGGCTGGCTCGGCATGCTCGCCACCCTGGCCTTCCTCGCCTACCGCACCTATCGCGACTCCCAACCCACCGCCCGCCCCCTTTCTCCCTCCTGATTCGCTCTCCCCTTTGTAAGGGAGGGGCTCGCCCCGCCCTTTTGGGTTACTCTTGCAGTCGTACGGGCGGCTTAACGCCGCCTTCTTTCTTTTCTTTCGCACTAGGTAACGCCCGCCTTCCGAAGTCTGATTTTTGGACCCCGAATGTTTTTACGGGCTGGCCTTTTTTTGCTCTTCTCTCCATCCACATCAACCGGCCTCCGGCCAAACCCCGCCAATCCCAATCCGAATCAAATCTCCCTCCCCGCGCATCCAATAAAAGCCATTTGCTCGCGCAACAGAAGCCGTCCCCGCGCGCCCTCCTTTTGCGCCTGGAAATTTTGCGGTCCGTCCGGCTCGTTCGCTAAAGTAAAAATTGTCGTCAAACGTAGAGGCCACCCAAGTTGAGAAACATCGAGGTAGACGAAAGCGTGCCCGCCACTCCGCACCCCGGATTCGAGCAATCCCTCCCAGCTCGCCTGGAAGCCCTCTTCCGCGTCTCCCAGGCCATCGGCGTCTATCGCAATCCCAAAGAACTCTTCCGCGTTCTTGCCCAGGAACTCCGCCGGGTCGTCGCCTTCGACTTCGTTGCCATCTTTCTCTACGACGCCGAACAAAATAAAGTCCGCACCGCCCTCCTCGAAACCGTCGAGGGCCCGGACTTCGTCATCCCCGATGACTTTCCCGCTGAAGAGACCATCACCTGGTGGATCTACAATCACCAGCAACCGGTCGTCATCTCTTCCCGCGATTCCGAATCCCGCTTCCCGCACATGATGAAGCTCTACAAACAGTCCGATCTGGAATCTGCCTGCATCCTCCCCCTCACCACCGCCTACCGCCGGCTCGGTAGCCTCGGTTTTGGCGCCCGCCGCTCCAAAACCTATTCACCCGACGAAGTCCGCTACCTCTCCCTCGTCGCCGATCAGGTTGCTCTCGCCGTCGACAACGCCCTTCGCGACGACCAGCAGCGCACCAGCGAACTCTTCCTCGAGGAAGGCCAGAAGCTCAGCCATACCGGCAGTTGGGTCTGGAACCTCACCAACGGCGAACTCAACTGGTCGCGCGAGCATTTCCTGATCCTCGGTGCCGATCCCGACAAAGATACGGCCTCCACGCCGCTCTTCTGGAGCCGCGTCCACCCCGACGACCGTGAGTCCATCGAAACACGCGTCAACGAAGCACTTCGCGAAAAAAAAGAGTTCGAGCACGAATATCGCCTTCTCCTTCCCGACGGAACCCTCAAATACGTCTCCGGCATCGGCCGCCCCGTCCTCGATGATGCCGGCAATCTCACCGCCTTTATCGGCACCACCATGGACGTCACCCAGCGCATGCGCGCCGAGGAAGATCTCCGCAAGCAGAAAGCCCATTTCGAAAAACTCTTCGAACTCGCTCCCGAGGCCATCATCCTTCGCGATATCGACAATCGCGTCCTCCGCGTCAATCGCGAATTCACCAATCTCTACGGCTTCGCTCCCGAAGAAGCCCTCGGCCGCAGCATCCGCGACCTTATTGTTCCCGAAGACCAATGGAAGGCCTCTGAAACTCTTCGCCAAGCGCTCCAGCGCGGCGAACGCGTAAACGCCGAACTCACCCACAAACGCAAAGACGGCTCCCGCCTCGCTGTTTCCTTCGTCGCCGCTCCCGTTCAGGTCGAAGGTAACACTCCCGAAATCTACGCTATCTATCGCGACATCACCCAGCGCAAGCGCGCCGAAGAAGCCCTCCGCCGCAGCGAAGCCTATCTCGCCGAAGGCCAGCGCCTCAGCCACACCGGCAGTTGGGCCCGCTGTGTCACTTCCGGAGAGGTCTATTTCAGCCAGGAAAGCTATCGCATCTTCGGCTTCGAACCGGACAGCAAAGTCACTCTCGATAAAATTCTCGGCCGCATTCATCCCGACGATCGTCTCGCCGCTCATGAAACGATTCAACAATCCATTGCTGACTCCAGCGATTTCGAATTGAACTACCGCATCATTCTCGACGATGGCTCCATCCGCCATCTTCACGTCCTCGGACATCCCGTCCGCAAACCTGACGGCTCCGTCGCCGAATTCCTCGGCACCCACGTTGACGTCACCGAGCAGCGCCTCTCCCGCAAAGCCCTCGAAGATGCCTTCGCGGAAATCAACACTCTCAAAGAACAGCTCTTCCAGGAAAACGTCGCTCTTCGCCAGGAAATCGACGAAACCTCCATGTTCGACGAAATCATCGGCAAAAGCGCCGCCCTCCAGAAAATTCTGAAAGAACTCGAAACCGTCGGCCCCACAGACTCCACCGTTCTCATCCTCGGCGAAACCGGCACCGGCAAGGAACTCATCGCCCGCGCCATCCACAACCTCAGTTCGCGCCACGACAACGCATTCGTCAAAGTGAACTGCGCCGCCATTCCCACCGGCCTCCTGGAAAGCGAACTCTTCGGCCACGAACGCGGCGCCTTCACCGGCGCCATTGCCCAGCGCATCGGCCGCTTTGAACTCGCACACCACGGCACCGTCTTCCTCGACGAAATCGGCGAAATCCCTCTCGAACTCCAGCCCAAACTCCTCCGCGTCCTCCAGGAACGCGAATTCGAACGCCTCGGCAGTTCCCGTACCCTCAAAACTGACGCGCGCCTCATCGCCGCCACCAATCGCGATCTCTCCGATCTCGTCGCCGAACACAAATTCCGCTCCGACCTCTTCTATCGCCTCAACGTTTTTCCTATCCGCGTTCCCGCCCTTCGCGAACGCCCCGAAGACGTTCCTCTCCTCGTCCGCCACTTCGCCGAAATCTTTAGCCGCCGCATGGGCAAACTCATCCAATCCATCCCCGCCGACACCATGAGCGCCTTGATGACCTACGACTGGCCCGGCAACGTCCGCGAACTCCAAAACGTCATCGAACGCGCCGTAATTCTCTCCTCCCGCGGCGTTCTCCGCGTCTCCCCTTCCGAGCTCCGGACTTCCTCCGCGTCCGCTCCAGTTAGCGCGGAAGCAACTCTTTCCCCCGCTCGTCCTAAACGGATTCGCGCCGCCGTGCCTCCCCTCACTCGCGAACAAATTGAGCAAGCCCTCCGCGATTCCGGCGGCCGTGTCGGCGGCGCCGATGGTGCCGCATCTCGCCTCGGCCTCAAGCGCACCACCCTCATCGCACAAATGAAGCGTCACGGCATCCGCTCCGCAAGTGTCACTGCCACGCTGAATGACACTGTCAGACCTCTATGACACCGTGACACTCCTCTCCTGTCATTCCCCTGTCGTTTCCTGAAACTCCCTCCATTCAATCACTTCCGCACTTTTCCCCCTCCTCCCGCATTTGGCACAACCCGTGCCTTTCTCCTAGCCGAAGAAAGAAACGCGCAGCTCGCGGAAACTTCAGCGGCGTTTTTGATTCGCCTTGAATCGGTTGCCAGCGACCCAGGTCGCTGACCGAATGTACAAAGCAAGTAGAAAGAGGACAGGTCCAATGTTCAATAAATTCCCTGAAATTGCTCTGATAGCTGTAACCGGGCTCTTCTCCGTGGCTCCGGCTCTCGCGCAAGACTCCGCTTCCCAGATTGACTCTGAGCATTCCACCGCTCGTCTTTATCTCGCCTCCACCAGAAATCCAGAAAGCAATCTCAATGTCGGCGTCGCCCGCGCTTCCGGCGTCGTCAATCTGAACTCCGCCATTCCCGATTTTGATTTCGCCATCTATCCCGCGGACAAAAAGTCTTCGCTCGATCACTCCGCTGCTAACCGCCGCGAGGACCAACCCGATTACACCGTGATTGCTTTCAAGTCTCGCCGCGTAACTCCTCTAGCCGCCGGTTCCTATCGCGTCTCTGGCAGCCTCACTCTCACCTACGTCCAGCGCACCGTCTCCTACGACCCGAGCGAAGGCTACTCTGGCCCAACCTACGGCCCTTCGATCACCATCTCCAAAACTCAGCCTGCGTCTTTTGAATTTCGCCGCGTCTCTTCTTCCGGCAGCACCGCCGGCGCCCAATGGCTCGCCACATCCTCCATCTCTGTCGAGGACTTTCCCGAGCTCCCGGCGGCAATTTCATCCACCGTCTGGCCCGTTTTCGTCGCCGACGAGCAGTGCTCGACGCCTTCAAAGATCGGTGCCGAAGATTTTTCCGGCCCAGCCTGCACAGGTGAACGCGTAGACGTCGCCGCTCGCAAGGACCTCCGCTGTGACGCACCAGCCACCGTCGGCGAAGATTTCTCCGGCGAAGTCTGCGCCCACACCGCGCCGTCCATCGTCACCCCCGATCAGGGTCAGTCCCTCGCCGCAAAGCATCGCCACAACAAGGCGGACGCAAATCGCATCGTTGCCAACGAAGTCCAGATCCAGCTCGACCTCTTCACCACCGGCCCCGTTTCCTCCGTTTCCGTCGCAGCTGGTGAGTAACCGCCGGTTCCCAGGAGATGCGCCGTGCTGAGAACCATGATCACGGACACGCCGTTCGGCCAGAAATGGGTTTTGCAGGGCCGCCTTTGCGGTGTGTGGGCGCTGGACCTGCAGGAAAAATGGCTCTCCACCAGGAGTGCCCGCGAAGGCCGCAAGTGCGCCATCGACCTCGAGGACGTAATTTTCGTCGACGCCAAAGGCGAGTGCGTCCTCCAGCAAATGGCCTCGGAAGGAGCGGTCCTCAGCGCCAGCCGGATTTACATGAAACACGTTTTGGAATCGTTGATCGAAAAACAGCAGGAGATTTCGAAGGAGACACGCGAATGCAACCCGAAACCAATAGCGGAACACCAAAGCCGGCCGTGGAAAACACAGTGAATCTCGACCCCGCAAATCTGAAGGACGAAACTCTGGTCGCCCAGGCTGTCCGCGGCAACAGCTCCGCGTTTGAAGCTCTTTTCCAGCGCTACCAGCAAAAAATGTTTCACGTCGCCCTCAGCCGCCTTCAGAACGCGGAGGACGCGGAAGACGCCGTCCAGCAAACCTTTCAGCAGGCCTTCGTTCACCTGAAGAGTTTTGAGGGCCAGTCTCGTTTCTCCACCTGGCTCACCCGAATCGCCATCAACGAATCCCTGATGCTTCTCCGCAAGCGCCGTCCCGGCCACCTTTCCATCGAAGGCCACCAGTCAGTAGATGAAGAAAGCTACACGCTCGAAATCAAAGACCCCGCCGTCACTCCGGAAGAGCGCTACGGTCAAAAAGAAATCCAGAACGTCTTGTCCGGCGCCATTGACGAACTCCGACCCATTCTGAAAACCGTCGTCAACCTGTCCGAAATCGCCGAGCTCTCCACCCGCAAAACCGCCGAAGCTCTCGGCGTCCGCGTCGGCACCGTCAAAGCAAGAACATTTCGCGCTCGCCGCCTGCTCCGCGACAAAATCGCCAAGCGCCTCGGCGCCAGAAACGGCAGAGTTTCCGCCGCGCTCTTTTCCAGTTCTCAGGCCCCGCGTCGCAGCGCCTATCAAGCCGTTTTTTCCACTAGCGCCGGCTAACGTAGCGCCGGCTTCCTGCTCGCCCTGACGCAGGAAGGGCCGGCAAGCCCATAGTCGCCTACAGGAGAATCTTTAATGTGGATCGTTCGCGTCGCTCTCGATCGCCCTTACACCTTCATCGTTCTTGCTCTGCTCATTCTCCTTCTGAGCCCCGTCGTCATCACGCGCACACCCACGGACATCTTCCCCAACATTGATATCCCCGTCATCGCTGTCGCCTGGCAATACACCGGCCTCAACCCCGAAGAAATGGAAGGCCGCATCACCACCGTCTACGAGCGCATCCTTACCACCACCGTCGACAACATCGAACACATCGAATCCACCACCGTCAGTGGCCAGGCCATCGTCAAAATCTTTCTCCAGCCCAACTCCAGTCTTGAAAACGCCAACGCCCAAGTCACCGCCGTCTCCCAAACTATTCTTCGGCAGTTGCCACCGGGCGCGCTCCCTCCTCTTATCATTAATTACAGCGCCTCCAGCGTCCCCATCCTCCAGCTTGGCCTCTCTGGCAAAAACCTCTCCGAGCAGCAGCTCAACGACCTCGGCCAGAATTTCCTACGCCCCCAGCTCGTCACTGTTCCTGGCGCCGTCATTCCGTACCCCTACGGTGGCAAGCAGCGCCAGATCATGATCGACCTCAACCCCAATCTCCTCCAGGCCAAAGGCCTTTCCCCACAGGACGTCCTTCTCGCCGTCCAGCAACAAAACGTCATCCTCCCCTCTGGCACCGCTAAAATCGGTGAGTTCGAATACGACGTCCGAGTCAACTCCAGCCTCCGCACCGTCCCCGAGTTCAGCGACCTTCCCATCCGCGTCGTCGGTAATTCCACCATCTATCTCCGTGACGTCGCAAACGTCCGTGACGGCTTCGCTCCTCAAACCAACATCGCCCGCCAGGATGGCAATCGCGGCGTCCTCGTCAGCATCCTCAAAGCCGGTAACGCCTCCACTCTCGACGTCGTCAAAGGTGTCCGCGGCCTCCTTCCTCGAGTCGCGCAAACTCTTCCACCCGAACTCAAAATCCGTCCGCTTGCCGATCAATCCGTCTTCGTTCGCGCCGCCGTCAGCGGCGTCATCCGCGAAGCCGTCATCGCCGCCTGCCTCACCGGCATCATGATCCTCATCTTCCTCGGCAGTTGGCGCAGCACCCTCATCATCGCCGTTTCCATTCCGCTCTCAATCCTTTCGTCCGTCATCGTCCTCAGCCTCATCCACGAGACCATCAACATCATGACCCTTGGCGGCCTCGCTCTCGCCGTCGGCATCCTCGTCGACGATGCCACCGTCACCATCGAAAATATCGAGCGCTACTTCGAAGAAGGCCACGCCAAACGCGAAGCCATACTTGACGGCGCTGCCCAGATTGCTGTCCCCGCTCTCGTCTCCACTCTCTGCATCTGCATCGTCTTCATGCCTATGTTCCTTCTCAGCGGCGTCGCGCGGTACCTCTTCGTTCCTCTCGCCGAAGCCGTCGTCTTCGCCATGCTCGCCTCCTACATCCTTTCCCGCACCCTCGTTCCCACTCTCGCCATGTACCTCCTGAAAGAACACGAAGACTCCGCAAAGTCTTCCAACAATCTCTTTGTCCGCTTCCAGCGGGCCTTCGAACGCTCCTTCACGCGGCTCCGCGACTCCTACCAATCCTTGCTCGAGCGCCTGGTCACCCACCGCCGCATCTTTATCCCTTCCTTTCTGCTGGCCTGCCTCGCCGCCTTTCTCTTAATCCCGTGGCTCGGCCAGGATTTCTTTCCCAGCACCGACAGCGGCCAGTTCATCCTCCACGTCCGCGCAAAATCCGGCACCCGCATCGAAGAAACCGCCAAGCTCAGCGACGAAGTCGAAGCCGCCATCCGCCGCGCCATTCCCGACCGCGAACTCGACTCCATCGCCGACAACATCGGCCTCCCCTACAGCAGCATCAATTTTATGCACAGCACCTCCGGCCTCATCGGCGCCGGCGACGCGGACATCCTTGTCTCTCTCAACGAAAATCATCACTCCACCGCCGCCTACATGCGCGAACTCCGCAAGCAACTACCCGCCCAATTTCCTGGCGCCACTTTCTATTTCCTCCCAGCCGATATCACCACCCAAATTCTGAATTTTGGCCTCCCATCTCCCGTTGATATCCAGATCGAGGGCGCAGACACGGAAGGGAATCGCCGTGTCGCCAACAAAATCCTCGCCGAACTCCGCCAGGTACCCGGCATTGCCGACCCGCGCATCCAGCAGCCCTTTGACTATCCGCAGTACGAAGTCGCCATCGACCGCACCAAGGCCACCCAGGCCGGCTTCTCCGAGCGCGACGTTGCCAACAGCATGCTCAACTCGCTCAGCGGCAGCTTCCAGATCACTCCCATGTTTTTCTTGAACTATCAGAACGGCACCAGCTACAACCTTGTCGCCCAAACTCCCCAATACTCCGTCCAGTCCCTTCAGGACTTGCAGAACATTCCGATCACCGCCGCCGGCTCCAACCGCCCCGCAATCCTCGCCGACGTCGCCTCCATTCATCGCACCAGTGAAATGGAAGCCATCAATCACTACAACATTCGCCGCATTCTGGACATCTACGCCAACGTTCAGGACCGCGACCTCGGCGCCGTCGGCCGCGACATCAATCGCATCGTCGTCGCCAACTCCTCATCCCTTCCGCGCGGGAGCTTTATCCGTGTCCGCGGCCAACTCGAAACCATGCGAACCTCTTACACAGGCCTTCTCACCGGCCTCGTCTTCTCCATCATCCTCGTCTACCTCCTTATCGTCGTGAACTTCCAGTCCTGGCTCGATCCCTTCATCATCATCACGGCGCTTCCCGCCGCCCTCGCCGGCATCGTCATCATTCTCTTCCTCACCCACACCACGCTCAGCGTTCCTGCACTCATGGGCGCCATCATGTGCATGGGCGTCGCCACGGCCAACAGTATTCTCGTCGTCTCTTTCGCCAAGGAACGTCTCCTGCACCACGGCAATCCCGTCGCCGCCGCAACCGAAGCCGGCTTCACTCGCTTCCGCCCCGTCCTTATGACCGCTCTCGCCATGATCATTGGCATGATTCCCATGGCTCTCGGCCTCGGCGACGGCGGCGAACAAAACGCCCCGCTCGGCCGCGCCGTCATCGGCGGCCTGCTCTTCGCCACCGTCGCCACATTGATTTTCGTTCCCGCAGTTTTCAGTCTCCTGCATTCCAGGCGCGAACCGGGAACCGCATTTCCGCAGGAAGAAGTTCGCGAAGAAGTTCACGCATAAAGACCCATGGGAGGTTCGACCAATGAACACGGAATCAAATGATCGCCAGACTACGACGGCAGAATCACCCGTACCGGACTCTCCCAACCCAGCGGCGCCAGCGGTGGCCGCGGCCCAGCCCGCCGCCGCTCCGCCGCTTCCTTCTGCGCGCATCTCCTGGTGGATTCCCGCAAGCGCTGTTGCCGTTGTCGCCCTCGTCGTCTTCTTCGGCATCCGCTCGCGCGTAAACGCCGAAGCCAACGTCACACGAGTCACCCACGAAGCCGCCATTCCCACTGTCTCTGTCGTCCACCCCGTCGCCGACGCCCCGTCCCAGGAAATCGCGCTTCCCGGCAACACCACCGCCTTTATCGACGCACCCATCTACGCCCGCACCAACGGCTATCTGAAACGCTGGTATTTCGACATCGGCTCGTCCGTCAAAAAAGGCCAACTCCTCGCCGAAATTGAAACTCCCGAACTCGACCAGCAGCTTCAGCAGGCCCGCGCCGACCTCGAAACGGCCCAGGCCAACTACAACATCGCCAAAATCACTGCGTCCCGTTGGGAATTTCTTGTCAGCACCGGCTCCGTCTCCCAACAGGAAACAGATCAGGCTCGCAGCGATCTCACCGCCAAAAAAGCCGCCGCCGATTCCAGCGCCTCCAACGTCCGCCGCCTCGAAGAACTCCAATCCTTCGAAAAAATCTACGCCCCCTTTGACGGCATCCTCACCGCCCGCAACACCGACGTCGGCCAGCTCATCGACGCCGGTGCCAGCGCTCCCAAAGAACTCTTCCACCTCGCCTCCATCAACAAACTCCGCGTCTACGTCGCCATTCCCGAAGTCTATTCCCGCGCCGCCAGCAACGGCGCCACCGCCACCCTCACCCTCGACGAATTTCCCGGCGAAATCTTCAAAGGCACGCTCGTCCGCAACGCCAACGCTTTCGACGCCGCCAATCGCACTCTCCTCACCGAAGTTGACGTCGATAATCCTAACGGCCGCCTCCGCCCCGGCGCTTACGTCTTCGTCCACTTCAAGCTTCCCGAATCCGTTACCTCCGTAACCATCCCCGCAAACACACTTCTCTTCCGCAAGGAAGGTCTTCAAGTCGGCGTCGTCCGCGACGGCAAAGTCCAACTCGTCTCCGTCAAAATGGGCCGCGACTACGGCAACATCGTCGAAATCCTTTCCGGCCTCTCCGGCTCCGACTCTGTCGTCCTCAGCCCCCCCGATTCTTTGCTCACCGGCACGCCCGTCAAGATTGCCAATCAGCACGCGGGAGACTAATCCATGAAATCCCTTCGCCCATTTCTCGCCATCGCCCTGGCCGTCCTTCTCTCCGGCTGCGAAGTCGGCCCCAAATACGTTCGCGCAACCGCTCCCACTTCCACTAACTTCAAAGAGCAGCCGCCCGACTCCTTCAAGGAAGCCGGCCAATGGAAAACCGCCCAACCCGCCGACCAATCCCTGCGCGGCAAATGGTGGGAAGTCTTCGGCGATCCGCAACTCAACTCGCTCGAAGACCAACTCACCATCTCCAACCAGAACCTCAAAGTCGCCGAAGCTCGCCTCCGCGAAGCCCGCGCCGCCGTCCGCTTCAATCGTGCCGCGCAATTTCCCACCATCTCCACCGGCCCCAGCATCGAATCGCTCCACGCCTCCGGCAACCGCCCCTACATTCACACCACCAGCAACACCGGCGACTTCGTTCTCCCTATCGATTTTTCCTACGAAGTCGATCTCTGGGGTCGCGTCCGCCGCACCGTCGCCGCAGCTCGCGAAGAAGCCCAGGCCACCACTGCCGATTACGCTACCGCCAGCCTCAGCCTTCACGCCGAACTCGCCATCGACTATTTCGAACTCCGCAGCGCCGACGCCCAGAAACAACTCCTCGATGACACCGTCAAGGCCTACACCGACGCCCTCCAACTCACCACCAACCGTTTCCTCGGCGGCGTAGCTCCCAAATCCGACGTCGCCCAGGCCCAAACGCAACTCGATACCACTCGCGTGCAAGACACGGACGTCACCGTCGCCCGCGCCCAATACGAACACGCCATCGCTATCCTTATCGGGAAACCCCCCGCCGAACTCACCATCGCTCCGGCCCCGCTCAATTCCCAACCTCCTATAATCCCCGGCGCGCTCCCCTCCGAACTCCTTGAACGCCGTCCCGACATCGCCGCCGCCGAGCGCCGCATGGCCGAAGCCAATCAACAAATCGGCATCGCCCGCGCCGCCTATTTCCCAACGCTCTCTCTGAATGGTTCCGCAGGTTTTGAAGGCACTTCACTCTTGAATTGGTTCACCTGGCCCAGCCGCTTCTGGGCCGTCGGTCCTCAGATGCTCCAAACTCTGTACGACGGTGGCCGCCGCCGCGCCAACTCCGAAACCGCTCTGGCGAATTACGACGCCACCGTCGCCACCTATCGCCAGGCCACCCTCACTGCCTTCCAGGAAGTCGAAGACAATCTCGCCGCCCTCCGCATTCTCAGCGACGAAGATCAGCAACAAACGCAAGCCACCACCTCCGCCCAGGAATCTCTTCAACTCTTCACCAACCGCTACAAAGGCGGCGTGGACACTTATCTCCAAGTCATCAACGCCCAAACCGTCGCTCTACAAAACGAGCGCAACAATGTTGACATCCAACGCCGCCGCATGGATGCCAGCGTCCTCCTCATCAAAGCCCTCGGCGGCGGCTGGTCCTCCTCCCAACTTCCAAACGAATCCAGCATCCGCAACTAATAACGACGCATTCGTACGGTCGGCTACATGCCCGCATCCTTCTTCTCTCCCGCCTGTGTAGGGGAGGCTTTATGCCGCCTTCTTTCTTCTCTTATCTTTGTAGGGGAGGGGCTCGCCCCTCCCGCTTACCTTTGTAACCGCCCGGGGGCGGAGCTTCCTCTCCCACAAAAAGGAGCCACGAAATCCCGTATGTTCCGCCCGTTGCGGGTTGTAAACTTGCAAGCAAAGCCCGATGTACGTTGCTCACGTTCGTGCGCGCGATGCAGTTTTCATGCGCACTCTAGATCGAAAGGCCGAACTTATTGTCAGCCCAACAATTGGACATTGTTTCTACAGCTCGGCTTGCTTTCCGTTGGTTATCAATTCAGTGGAGGAACTCAGGGTCGAGTCTGAACTTGCTGTACACCGCGAAGCCAGCCCCGTGCATTGAGAATTCCGCCGCATCGGGCCCAAGGCTAAGCAGAGGAGCGCCGTCGAGTGTCCTCGGAAAATAGAAATGGACGGACGCGCTGGTGCCAGTTCCGGTGAACTCGGTTTCAAGCGGGGCGACGATGCCACGGCGGGTCTTAAGTGTCGCGCGCAAGTTTGGGGTTCTCGTCGGTGTGGCCGCGAAGGGCTCAAACCCTGCGAATCCGGGCTGATCGAGTTTTACAGTGATAACGAATCGATCCCCCGGTAGCCGCGGCGCCTGCGCCATAAACGCCGCGAGCGGGCGTTCGCCAAGTTCCTCAAGCCGTGTAAACGCCTCGTTCACCGGCGCCGCCGATTCCCATCGCACCAGAAAGGCAGTCGACGGCGAAAGCCCTGGCGCCCCATTTGGCGACCGCGAAGAATCAACCGGCGGTTCGACTTTCCCTTTTTGCATGCATTTCCCGTTTTGATCGAGGGCATCCGGGTCACAGTGCTTCCTGCCCTTGGCAATGCTGTAGCTCGCTTCAATCTCAGTCCGGCGGAATACCACCGGTTCCACCTTCGCCCACGGCGAGTGTCGCACCAGCCTTAATGCTTCTTCATGCGACCACTGCGCGGCGGGCTTCTGCTTCCAGAAATCATCTGCGCGGACGAATGCGCACCATGCCAGTAAAATTGTTACGAAGAGGAGAGATATTCGGAGTATTGCTGGATGCACCGCGAACTGCTGCCCGCACCCTCGGACCAGTCTCGGGATCGCCGTATTGCCTGGAGCTCTCATACTTCCACGAACTCAATTGCGCTGACTGTAACAGGTTTTCTCGGCCACAAACAAACATTCTCCATCGAATCGGCCGCCCGGTCAGACGCGCACTCTCTGGTCCGCATCTACGAGCAAGCTCAACTAAGGCGCCACCGGAACGGGCGCGAGTAGGCATTCACAAAGCCGATACGTCCCATTTGTCGAAATTATTGGAATTTTGATTGACAAAAACTTCGCTCGGCATAGAATCTCAACCAATTGCAGGTTCGCGGTGCAGGGTCCTTCATTTTGCCAAAGGGGTGGCGTCCTATGCTTAGGTCTTATTCACTGCGGTTGGTCTCTGCACTCATCCTGATTCTTGGTTGTGCTCTTTGCCTTCCTGCCCAAATCACCACCGGCGAAATCACCGGCACGGTGATGGATTCCAGCGGCGCCGCTGTCGCCGGCGCCATCGTATCCGCCGTCTGTCCAGAAACAAACCTGACCCGTTCGTTGCCGTCCGGCGCCTCCGGCGAATACACGCTTTACGACATGCCGAATTGCACCTATAAAGTTTCCGTTTCCGCCGAAGGGTTCAAGACGACAGTTCGTAATGTCAGGGTTGACGTCGCCCAGACTACCAAGGCGGATTTCCGGCTGGAAGTTGGCGCACGCACCGAAACCATCACGGTCGAAGCGGCCAGCCCGCTGGTGGAGTTCACCTCTGGCGTCAACAACGAGGTGGACACGAAGTCCATCATGGACCTACCTACGGAGGGCCGCGATTTTAAGTCGATCTTGGCCCTAACGCCTGGCGTGCAGCGTTCCCCGGGCGGAGGATTCCTTGATGTCAGCATCAGCGGCCAGCGGACTACCACCAACAACTACATGATTGATGGTATGCCCAACAACGACCGCTTCTACGGTAGCGAAGTCATCGGCCAACCCGGCGTATTGGGCGTTCCGGCTTCCGTTCTGGGCAGCGACTCCATTGCCGAGTACACCGTTCAGCAGCTTCCGTCCGCAGAGAGCGGGATTAAGGGGGGGGCAGCGATCAACGTAACCTTAAAGAGCGGAACCAACGACTTCCACGGTACGGGTTTTTATTTCGGCAACTACGACTGGCTCAACGCCAAGAACTATTTCACCCCTACAACGCTTGCGTATCACAATCACAATTATGGGGGGACGTTTGCCGGACCGATCGTTAAGGACCGCACATTTTTCTTCTTTGCTTTTGAAGGCCAGCGGAATAAGGCTCTTGAACCATATGATGTGCTCATCCCGACCCAAGGCGACCTGGCAGCAGCTTTGGCGGACTTTGCGAATCCCGCCGTCAACACAAGTAATCTGCCCTTTAACACGGCTGGATTGAACCTTTTGAAGTTTTACCCGTGCTCAGACGGCTCGGGTGGAGTCGTATCCTGCACGCCCACCGCGGGAAACGCTGCTGTGCCCACCGGTGGATTCTCCCAGAAAATTTCCAGCCCCAATACCGACAAAATGAGCAGCTACATCATCCGGATTGACCATAAGATGAACGAAAAGATGCAATTGTCCGGCCGGTATACTTTCGCTGACAGCGTCCAGTCCGCTCCTCTTGGCGGATATACGCTTCCGCCGGCCCCGGGCAGCGGCCTCCCAGCCGACGCATTCAACTCCATCGCTCCCACACGCGTGCAATTGGCCGGTCTAACCTGGACGTACAGCATGTCTCCCAACAGGATTCTCGATGTGCGCTTTAACTGGTCGCGTTACGCACAGATCCTGGACCCAAATAACAAGGTTAATCCCCTCAGCTTGGGCATTGATACGGGTCCACTGAATCCAGCCGATTTCGGCGTTCCTCCCGTCTATGCCAGTTCAGTTACCTACGGAAACCCTGGTGGCATAGCTGGTTACCCGCTTAGCACCCGCCCCACCCAGACGTACGATACTACTGCGAAAGTTTCGTGGATGAAGGGCAAGCATGCTTTCAAGTTTGGAGGCGAGTATCAGTACGCTTCCACGTATAGCCTGCGAAATCGCGCGCGGACTAGCCTCATTAGTTTCCAGACCGATTTCGAGACTCTGATTGACCAGTTGCTCACCGGCCGGCTCGACGAGGCGGCGCGCTCTTTTGGCGATACTTCGCGCCATCTTTTCCAACCTTCCATGGGATTGTTTTTCCAGGACGAATGGAAAGCTACACCGCGCTTGACGGTAAGCTATGGCTTGCGCTGGGACGTCAACGGTGCCATGGGTGACGCCGACAAGAATGCATCCAATTTTTTCCCGTGTGCTCCACCGGAGCCAACCGTCTGCGCTCCGAAGGGGTTTCCGAATGGTCTGGTTCAGGTGCAGCAGGGATTCTCACGTCTCTATAATTTGGACTTGAAGGACTTTGGCCCGCGTGCCGGACTGGCTTGGGACATCTTCGGCAACGGCAAGACCGCCCTCCGGGTTGGTTATACCATGTCCTACGACGTGGCGAATTTCTCCGCCATCAGCGCTCCTTATTCTTTCCAGGGCGCCCGAGCCGGGGCGTTTACTAACTCTAACCTCGGCGTGTTCTCGGTCACGGCGGACGGCAATTTCGATGCGAGCCTGCCAACTTTGTTCCAAGGATTCAACGCCAACACTTGCTACAATCCGGCAGGCAATACCGCTTCGCCAGCATTCGTCTGCATCGGTCCACAAGCGGGAAGCGGAATCGCGGGTACCTGTGCTAGCACCGGAACTCTGGCTTGTTTCCAAACCTTTGGTGCCAATCCCACCGGCACGCCACCCTTCAACATTTTCGGAACCGTTCCGAATTTGAAGACGCCAAGAATCCAGTATTACAACGCCACCATCCAACACGAGCTTTTCAGAAACAACGCAATAACCGTCAGTTATATGGGTACCCACGGTACAGATAGTCTCCTAAACCGAAGCTTGAATAGCCGTCCCGTCGGCTGTTGGGATACGGTTAATGACGTGCAATCGACCACCGGGAATTGTGCGCGCCCGTTTGATTCCATATACCAATTGAATGGCGTCCCCAACTTCAATTACATCATCCAGTTAACCAACGATGGCTACCAGCGCTACAACGCCCTGCAGGTGACTTACCGCCAGCGCGATTGGCATGGCCTCAACACAATGGTCAATTTCACCTGGTCCAACTGCATTGACACCAATTCCGTCAACCGTGGCGGTACTTCCACACTTCCAATCGCCGAGAACCCCTACAATCCCAGCAGCAACCAAGGCCCATGTGATACTGATGTCCGGCGGAACTTCAATACCGGTATCGTTTACGATTTTCCTCGGGTCCATGCCCTCGGACGCTTAGGGGAGGGCTGGCAGATTGGCTCCGTGGTGACGGTCTCGAGTGGACGTCCCTGGACTGCGCTATTGAGCTCTGGTGCCGACGAAACTGGCCAGGACAGGATTTACCAAAGGCCTGATTGCACAGGAGTTAAACCCATTTACCAGTTCAGTGATCCTACTATCCCGAGTATTACGAACTTTCAATCGGTTTTCACCATTCCGGTCCCCAACACGATCGGAACCTGTGGCCGCAATGCTTTCCGCGGTCCCGGATTCAGGCAGTGGGATTTTAACCTCAACAAAACCACCAAGCTCACGGAAAGGCTGAGCCTCCAGGTTCGCTTTGAGGTCTTCAATTTGTTGAATCATCCTAACTTCAATCCGCTGCCGAGCAGCTCCACGCTCTCTTCGAGCAAGCTTACGGACCCCGTCCCGACTGAGGTCAATTTCTCCAACTTCGCGCAGACTCCAGATATCGCCTCCGGGAACCCTTTCCTTTCTCAAGGCGGAGCCCGCGCGGCGCAAATTGGGGCCAAGATCATGTTTTGACCTTCGTCTCCCTATTTTTGGTTCCAAAAAAGGAGTCTGCTACAATGCAGACTCCTTTTTCCTTTATGCGGCGCGCCCTCATCCTTTGCCTCTTGTTTTTATCTTCCGCGCTTGCCGCGGCAGCCACAGACCAACCCAACGTCATTCTGATCACTCTGGACACCGTCCGGGCCGACCGCATGGGCTTCCTCGGCTCCAAGCTTGGTCTAACCCCCCAACTCGACGCTTTGGCCAGTCAGGGCGTAGTCTTCGAACACGCTTACTCTCAAGCGCCCATCACCCCCGTGTCTCACGCCACCATCCTCACCGGCACTTACCCCCAATTCCACGGCATCCGCAACTTCGGTGATCGCTTGCCCCCCAGCGTCCCTTTGCTACCCGACATTCTTCACGCCCAGGGCTACCACACCGGCGCCTTCGTCGGCAGCATCATTCTCGATCCGAAAAACGGCTTCGCCTCCGGCTTCGATCGCGGCTTCGATGTCTATAACGCGGGCTTTCACCGCCAGAAAACAGGCGAGCGTCGCGAAGCATCCATGCAGCGTCGCGGCGAGGTCACTCTGGGGCTCGCCCTCGAATGGATCGGCCAGCAAAAGGGCGGCCCGTTCTTCCTATGGTTTCACCTCTGGGACGCGCACGACCCCTACAATCCTCCCGAACCCTTCCGCAGCCGGTTTCCGAACACACCGTACAACGCCGGCATCGCCTACCTGGATTCCATTGTAGGAAAGTTGCTCGAATATTTGCGGACCCAGGGCCTGTACGATAATTCGCTCATCGCTGTCGCCGCCGATCACGGCGAATCCTTGGGGGACCACGGCGAATTGACTCACAGCATTTTTCTCTACGACTCTACAATCCACGTACCTCTCCTCGTGAAATTTCCAGACAATCGGTCCGCAGGCCAGCGGGTAAGCGCAACGGCGAGCCTGGTGGACCTGGCGCCGACCCTGATCGATTCGCTCGGCCAGGCGCCTCCTCCGACCATGCAGGGGCGTTCGCTCCTCCCCCTGATCGGAAATCCGCACCCCGAAATCCGTCCTTCTCTGGCCACCGGCGACCACTCCGAACGCTCCTTTGGCTGGAGCGCCCTGGTTTCCCTCCGCTCCGGCAACCAGCTTTATGTCAGCGCGCCAAAGCCCGAACTTTACGATCTGGCTGCAGACCCCGGCGCGAAAACAAACCTCTTTGCAGTCAAGCGCCCCGCCGCAGTCCGCCTGGCCGTCCAGTTAGACAGTTTCGTCAAGCGAATCAGTGAAGGTGCGCCGCAGGCCCTGCAGGACAATCTCGACGAAAAGAGCAGGGAAAAGCTCTCGGCGCTCGGCTACGTAGCTTCTGCAAAACCCGGCCCAGTCAGCCGCACTGACCCCAAGGATCGCATCGACGTCGCCAATGCCATGCACGATGCCAGCCTGGCCATCGAAGAGGGCAGGGAAGCCAGCGTCATCCCCCTGCTGCTGCATGTGGTCGCCAAAGACCCTCAAGTCCAGGCCGCGCAGTATTACCTCGGGATCGCCTACTCGCGAAAAGGCAACTTCGCCAAAGCCATTCCTCCTTTACGTGCTGCCGTCGAGCTCCGGCCAGATGCCTTAATGGCGCAGTACGAACTGGCCATCTGTCTCTACGAAACCGGCGATCTGAAAACCGCTGCCGCCCATTTCGAAATCCTGGTGGAAAATCGCTCCGATTGGAGCGATGCCCGCTATTCCCTCGCCTCTATTTACGCCCGCACGGGTCGGCCTCAGGAAGCAGCCCAGAACCTTCTCTTGGTCTTGCAGGGAGAGCCGGACCATTACCGCGCAAATCTTCTTCTAGGCCGCATGCTCTTCCTGAACGGCACTTTCGACGAGGCCTTGCCCTATCTCGAAAAAGCCGCGACGGTTCAAGCCGATTCCAGCGAAGCCCATTCCTTCCTCGCCGAAGAATACGAAAAGTTGGGCCGCGCCGCGGATGCCGAAAGCCAGCGCGCAGAAGCCGCCCGCCTCAAGCCTCCCCGTCAGTTATAGAACGCTTTCCTAGCGTCACGAAACGAAAGGTCTTGTGCGCGTGGGGCTCACCCCTCTCTTGGGTTACTCTTCTCCGTTGTAGGGCACGCCTTCCGAGGCGGGCCTCTCTTTCACCCATGCAAATAAATCCTGCCCGTCTCTGAGCGCGAGCCGCTTCATCTCTTCCGCGTCCTCTCTGCGCCCTCTGCATCTCAGCCTGCCTTCCCCGCCTACTCGATATTTCCGTGTGCGCCCCCCACCCCCTTTGCTGGACACCCACAACCCCCAACTATATAATTTGCATCTATTTCCAGGGGTGTTCCATGGTTCCAAGAAAATTCTCCTTATTGCTATCCGTCTTTTTACTCGCTGTCCCTGCTTTTGCTCAACAACAGCCCGCCTCCAAGCCTAAGCCGCGCGTCATCGTCCTCGGCGTAAACGGCATGGAGCTGGACATCATCCGTCCCCTCCTGCTCAAGGGGCAGATGCCCAATCTGTCCAAGGTCATCGAAAACGGCGCCTACGGAAAGCTGCGCACCGTTTCCGCCCCCAACTGCCCACGGGTTTACACCACGCTCTTCACCAGCACCAATCCAGAGGAGCATGGCGTCACCGGTTTCCTCGTCGGCGGCATCACCGCCAACACCAACATGATGAAGGAAGAGCCTCTCTGGTCGATGCTCTCGAAAAGCGGCGTCACTGTCGGCATGGCCAACGTCCCGGCCACTTTTCCCGTCATGCCCGTCAACGGCTACATGATCAGCGGCATGCTCACCCGCGGCAAGAACTGTGAAGACGGAGTCCTCTGCGCCCCCAAGCTCAGCGAAGTGATGGGCGGCGACGCTGTCTATCCCAGGAGCCTGCAGCCCGAACTCCTGAAAAACGTCGGCGACTTCTATATCGACTGCGAGCGCATGCCCGCCGCCGGCGATCTCAAGGGCCACGAAACGGAACTCATCGACCAGTGGCTTGGCAAAGTCCAACTCATTCGCGACCAGCAGACCAAGCTGTTCGACTATCTGCTCACCACGCATCCCACGGAATTCACTTTCCTCGCCCAGTCCTGCGAAGACCGCACCGGCCACTGGCTCTATCCCATCACACCCTTCAATGTCGGCTACAATCCCAGCATCAATAACGTTCGCCAAGCTGCCTTCCCCAACCAGTACATTGCCTTTGACAAGGTCCTTGGCTCGATCTTGAAACACGTGGATGAGAACACCTATTTGATTATTTTCTCCGACCACGGCATCAAGCCCCTGCGCGAGTTCGAAGAAAAAGATCCCCACGCCCACATGGACCATGAGAAAACCACCCCTGTAATCGCCAAGCACGACTTCGCCGACGGCGACGATGTTCCCGGCTCGTTCTTCGCCATGGGCCCCGGCATCAAGCATGATTTGCGGCTTATGGGTCTCGCAGCCAGCGTGTACGACGTTGCGCCGACCCTCCTGCACATTTACGGCATCGACCAGCCCAAGCAGATGCGCGGGCGCGTTCTCACCGAAATCTTCGAGAACCCCGCCAACAAAGTAGCGGCCAAACAGTAGCTCGTCTCAAGGCTTCACCCTCGTAGCGTAGGCTTCAGCCTGTGCTCTGAAGCTTTTGTAGGGGCCGGGCTCGCTTGCCCTGAGTTCGACCGAAGGGCCCGGCCCGTTCTTTGGGTCTCACCGCGGGACCTGCTTTGATCTCATCGGACCACCACTCACCCCGGCCCCTTCGAATGTCTAAGCTCCTTCGCCCGCAATTGAGCCCGCTGCGCATCCCGCCGTCGTCCCATGCTGGTGTACGCTTGCGCGAGCAACTCATATATTTCAGGATTGCGGCTCGACGGTTCGGCAACCGCCTCCAGCAATTCCGCGGCTTCCGCAAATTTCTTCTGACGCATCAAAGTCTTCGCCAGATTGGTCTGTGCCTCTGAACTCCCAGGTTGCAGCAGCACCGCTGCTTCAAACTGCTCCTCAGCCGCCTTCGAATCCCCCAACCCGAGATACACCCGCCCCAGCGCAAGCCGCGTTTCAAATTGATTCGCGTTCAACTTCAAACTCGCCAGCAACGCAACCCGCGCGCCCGCCAGATCCCCGCCCAGCTCCAGCGCTCGCGCGTATTCGAGCGCATCCGCCGTGTCGTTCGGATGGGCGTCGCGCACCCGTCGCAGGTAACCCGCGGATTTTGCGTAATTACCCGAAGCCATCTCCAGCCGGCCCAATTGTCTCAGCGCAATCGCCGAACTCTTGTCCAATTGCAGCACTTTCTCAAGCGCCGCCCGAGCCTTCGCTGCGTCCCCATCCTCTGCCGCCATCGTCGCCGTGTGCAAAAGATTCTGTTCCTCAATCTTATCCTTCGGATCCGGCAACAAAGATGGCTCCGGCACATCCGTTGCGCTTCCCGCGTCCGCTGCACCCAAATATCCTAGCGCGTGTAATTCATCGATGGTGCCAGCCGAGACAGTTGCAGGTGAAGTTGATCCACGCGTCGGCGATTTTGCACTCAACTCCGCCAGATCCCTCCGCAGCCGCTGAACCGTTCCGTCCCACGGCGTGTAACGATTGTTGGATTCCCCAGGGTCGCCATGGAGGTCGTACAGCTCCGGCTTCGGCGCCTCAATAAATATGAATCCTTCTTTTCGAATCGACCGCAACGGCGCCCATCCAAACCGCAGCGGATAATTAGTTTCGCCGAAAACAGTCCGCGCCGCCGCCGCGCTTCCATTAATCAACGGCTCCAGCGAATCGCCATCCAAACCCGCCGGAGCCGCAATCCCCAGCAGTCCCAGTATCGTCGGCATGATGTCCGTCGTGCGCACCTGCGCCTCAACCGTCCCCCCTGCTCCCCGTTCATTCGGCAGCTTCACAATCAATGGAACGTGCGTCGTCGAATCGTAAAGAAATATGCCGTGAGTCTCTTCGCGGTGCTCGCCCAGCCCTTCTCCGTGGTCTCCCACCACTACAATTGTTGCACCCTCGTACCATCCTTGTGTCTTGAGGTAAGTAAGGAAGCGACCCAGCGCGGAATCCGCGTACGCAATTTCTCCGTCGTACAGCCGGTCCTTGTAAACTTGGGAATACGGCGCAGGCGGTTCGTACGGGTCGTGCGGATCGTAGAGGTGCAACCAAACGAAGTGTGCGCCGGCTGGGTGCATGTTCAGCCACGATTCTGCGCGTTGCTCCACATCCATCCCGCGGCGCTCCAGGCGTCCCCAGCGGGACTTGGTCGTCGTGCGCTCCGGGAAGTTGTCGTAGAACGCGAACCCCCGATCGAGCCCCGGTGCCAGATTCTTGCTATCCAAAATTACGGCGCCGATAAACGCCGCCGTGTTGTAGCCGCTCTTCTTAAGCAACTCTGCCAGCGTAGGATAGTTCGCCGCCAAAGGGACGCCAAAGTCGCTCACTCCGTGCGAACTCGGCAAAAGCCCGGTCATTATGCTTGTGTGCGAGCTATTTGTGATCGGGCTTGGTGTGAACGCTTGCGTGAACCGGATCCCTTGCTCTGCCAGCAAATCCATTGCGGGAGTTTCAATCTTGTCGTATCCATAGCAGTGAACGTGGTCGGCGCGCAGCGTATCGATCGTAATCAGAAAAACGCTCGGACTCGAGGCATCGTCCGGCTTGGGCTCGCCGGCCGCGCCGCCACCAGCCGCCAAACAGCAGCACAGAAATACAAAAAAGATCCGCATAGCATCGAGCCTATCACGGACCGCGTTTTCGGCATCGGTTCAAGGCTCCTATTCCGCGCATTCAGTTCTTTAATCGGCTGCCGATGATTCCCCATGCTCCCGCCGCCATTGACCTGCCGTTGCTCCCCCTGTATCATCCGCGCATCCCAATTTCATTCCGTTTGGAGGGCTCATCATGTTGAAGCGTGCGGAATACCTTGTCGCAAAATATGCCGTAGCGATCGCAGTTGCTGTGCTCTTGGTTGCTCCTTGTTTGGTGCATGCGCAACAAACGCCAATCAGTCCGGACGCCTACGCGCAGCTCAAATACCGCTACATCGGCCCGGAAGGCAACCGCGCAACCTCCGTCGCGGGAATCCCCGGAAAACCGAACATCTGGTATGTAGGCGCGGCTTCGGGCGGCATTTTCAAAAGCACCGATGGCGGCATCCACTGGAACCCCATCTTCGACTCGGAGCCAGTCGCCTCCATCGGCTCGCTGGCAGTCGCGCCCAGCGATCCAAATATCGTTTGGGCGGGGACCGGTGAATCCTTCATCCGCAGCCACATCTCCGTGGGGCAGGGAATTTACAAATCCACGGACGCCGGCAAGACCTGGTCGTTGATGGGACTGGAAAAGACCGGCCGAATCGGCCGCGTGGAAATCGACCCGGCCAATCCAGATATCGTGCTGGCATGTTCGCTTGGCCACGCCTACGGGCCCCAGCAGGAGCGCGGCGTCTTCCGCACCACCGACGGCGGAAAGACCTGGAACAAAGTATTGTTCGTGGACGAAAACACCGGCTGCTCGGACCTGGGCATGGATCCCAACAATTCCAAAATTCTTTTTGCCGGGATGTGGCAGATCGAGATTCACACCTGGGGACGCACCAGCGGCGGGCAGGGAAGTGGCCTCTTTAAATCAACGGACGGTGGCGTCACCTGGAAGCGCCTCGAAGGCCATGGCCTGCCGCACTCTCCGGTCGGCAGGATTGCCGTCCGCGTTGCCAAAAAGGATTCCAACCGCGTCTACGCGGAAATCGAAACGGGCGACGGCGTCCCGCAGCCGAACAGCCCCGGCCAACTCGGCCAACTGTGGCGCTCCGACGACGGCGGCGAAAACTGGGAGATGGTCAATTCCGACCGGCAACTCCGCGGCCGCACGCATTACTACACCCGCACGGAGATTGCCCCGGACAACGAGAACGAAGTGTTCTTTTTCTCGGCCTCATTTTCGCGCACCCTCGATGGCGGCCACACGCTCACCAAGATGCCTGCTGATCCCGGCGGCGACAATCACGAAATGTGGATCGATCCTACCAACGGTGATCGCATGGCGGTCGTCAACGACGGCGGCGTCAATATTTCCGTAGATCGCGGGAATTCCTGGAATCACGTCAATCTGGCCATCGCGCAGATCTATCACGTCACCGTCGACGACCAGATCCCCTACTTTGTTTATGGCAATCGGCAGGACGGCCCGTCCTGGCGCGGCCCCAGTAACAGCCTTCAATTCGGCGGCTTCCTCGGCAACAACATCCCGCGCGGCGCTTGGCACCCGGTGGCCGGAGGAGAAAGCGGATTCGCCATGCCGGATCCAGTGGATAACAACATCATCTGGTCCACAGGCACCGGCTCGGGCAGCATCGGCGGCACCGTAACCCGCTTCGATGAACGCACCCACCAGAACCGTGAAGTCGAGGTTTGGCCCGATTATGTGGCTGGCGCGCCAGCGGCGGAAGTGAAGTACCGCTTCAATTGGGAATTTCCGATCGCCATTTCTCCCCAGGACCACAACCGGGTCTACGTGGGCAGCCAGTTTGTGCATGTCACCACCGATGGCGGTAACAGTTGGCAAATCATCAGTCCCGACCTTACCCGCAATGACAAAACCCGCCAGCAGATTTCCGGTGGTCTCACTCCCGACAATATCGGCGTGGAATATGCCGGTGTGATTTTTGCCCTGACCGAGTCGCCGAAAGAGGCAGGCCTGCTCTGGGCTGGCACCAACGACGGCCAGGTGCAAGTGACCCGTGACGCTGGAAAAACCTGGACCAACGTCACAAAAAATCTTCCTAACTTCCCCGAGTGGGGCACCGTCGACAACATCGAAGCCTCGCGCTACGACGCGGGCACTGCTTACCTCACAGTTGACGGCCACCAGGTCAACTTTCGCGACCCCTATGTCTACAAAACCGCCGACTATGGAAAAACCTGGACCTTGATCACGGGTGGCCTTCCGCACAACATGCTCAGCTACGCCCACTGCGTCCGCGAAGATCCCGTCCGCAAGGGGCTTCTCTATCTGGGCACCGAGGGCGGACTCTACATTTCCTTTGACGACGGCAAGAACTGGCAACCGCTTCAATCCGGGCTTCCTCACGCTCCAGTCTACTGGCTAACCGTTCAGGAGAGATTCCACGACCTCGCCGTAGCCACCTACGGTCGCGGCTTCTGGATATTGGACGACATCACCCCGTTCCAGCAGTTCACGCCGGAGCTCGGCGCCGCCAAGGCTCATCTGTTTGCCCCGCGCGACGCCTACCGTTTCAAAGATGTGGCTCAGCCGGCCGCCGTCGAATATGACCCATCGACGGGGAAAAATCCGCCCTATGGAGCAGCCATCAATTTCTATCTCAAGACCAACCTGGCAGAGAAAGAAGTTGCCAAGCTCACCATCACGGACGCGGGCGGCAAAAAAGTGCGGGAGATCGAATGCCGCGCGCCCAAACCTGGCGCCTCCGAGGCTAAAAAAACCAGCGAGGAAGAGGAGCATCCCGATGCCGATCCCGCCCCTTGCGAAGTCAAGGCGGGCATCAATCGCGTCTGGTGGGACCTGCGTTCAGAGCGCACCACGCAAATCCAGCTGAAGACCACCCCACTCTACGCGCCCGACGTTCCATTTGGGAAGGAAGGCTGGCGCAAGCCTCCCGCCATGGCGCGACTCGCGGTCCTCGTGCCTCCCGGAACCTACTCGGTCACACTCACTGTAGGAGATGCTAAACTCACGCAAAAGCTGACCGTCCTCAAGGATCCTCACACTGCCGGCTCAGAGAACGACATTCAGGCGCAATCTCGCGTACAGACCGCTTTGTACGAAGAGATGAACGCGTTATCCGCCACGGTGAACCAGATTGAGTCCTTGCGTGTGCAACTCGCCGCACTCGGCAAGGAACTGGGCACCGACGACGCTGCAAAACTCATGCGGAAAGCCGCCGACGACCTCGGCGAGCAACTCGCAACTATCGAGGGAAACCTCCTCCAGCTCAAGCTCACCGGCCGCGGCCAGGACGATTGCCGCTGGGCTCCGATGCTGCTCCAGAAAGTCGAATATCTATTCAGCCAGCTCGATAGCAATGCGGATTTTCCCCCAACCACCCAACAAACTGCCGTGCAGCAAGAGTTGAAGCAGCGGGGCGACAAAGCCACGGCGGAGTTTCAACAGTGGGTAGGGAAAGACTTGGCGGCATTCAACGCCATGCTCCGCGAGCATAATATCGGCAACATCTTTCTCAAGACGCCCTGACGCAGGTCTTCAGCCAAAACCGTTCGCCCGCAACTCGTTTCGTGAAACGAGTTGCGCGAAACACAGGCCTGGACTGGAGACCGTTTCGGAATATGAGATGGCTTCCTCTAAATCTGAAAGCGGGAGAAGCTCTTTGGGTTGGGTGACGGGGAATTGCAAGCTTCGATGGCGCAGGGGGACCGAATTGAACCGAATGTCTGCCCCCTCGATATGAATGTCTGGCCGCTGCCTATCAGCTCTTGCGGCGATCCCGATGAGAGCGTTCGGCCAGTTCAATTCGTGCGACCTCTTCCACTTCACCAAAATCCTTCACTCCGTTGGGCAAGCCGCGCCTGTTCTGGTTTCCGTTAGGCGGATTTCGGAAACCGACAGGTCCAGGCTACCGGAAGTTTCCAAATGGGCGATGGTCGGGGTCTTCTTTAAGTCCTGCGCTGAAAAGCATGACAGCGGCACGGCCAGAGTCGCATAGCTGCCGACGGGAAGCGCCTTCAGTTCAGCCGTCACGGGCACCGAAGCAGCACCGACGCCCAGTCGCACCTCGGTGGCCGGAGCCGTATTGACTCGTACGGTGAGGCTGAGCATCATCGCACCATTGGCCTCACGGCTGACGTCGCTCGGTTTGTCCCCGCTCAGCTGCAGCCATGCTTTCGAGTTGCCTTTCCACATCGCGTGCAACGCTCCGTCGGCTTGCGATTCCAGCACCAGGCCCGCCGATCCCGGGAGCGTGATGCGTGTGCCGGCATAGTCCACCGGCGTCGCGTTGCTGTCACCAACGGAGAGCTTGTAACCGTTCCACGTCGTACCCTTGGCGTAGTAGACGTTCCTCTCCCCGTATTTGGTCGTGCCAACCACTTCGGGCAAGGCGGGCGTCTGCGCTGGCGTGGCGTAACTCAGCCCGAAACCATAAGCGAACTGCGGATCATACGCCGCATCCCCGACATTCAACGGTGTCTGATCGGGGCGTTTGGGCCAAGAGAAACTGAGCTTGCCGGTAAAGTCGTACTTGCCGGTCAGCACGTCGGCTACACCTTCGCCTTCCGAACCCGGTAGCCACGCTTCAACAAAAGCATCGGCGGCATTAATCTGCGGATTGATATAGAGCGGCCGGCCCGACAACATGACGGCGACCACCGGAATGCCCTGCCCTCTTAGCTTCTTTATCATTTCCAGAGATTCTAGATTGTCGTGATGTAGCGCCACGTCGCTCTGGTCACCCTCGAATTCGGCATAAGGTGTTTCGCCGAAAACGACGATGGCAACGTCAGCTTTTTGCGCCAAGGTGCCATCGGGACTGAACAGCGCCTGTCCGCCGGTTGCATCGAGTTCGGCCTTCAGTCCCTGATAGATCGAGGTGGCGCCAGGAAAGTCGTTCGGGCCGTTATCGGCGCCCTGCCACGAAAGCGTCCAGCCGCCCGCCTGCATGGCGATATTCTCGGCGCCGTCGCCCGTGATCAGCGCCGTGGCGTTTGGTTTGATCGGCAGGACACCGTCATTCTTGAGAAGTACCAACGATTCGCGTACCGCTTGGCGAGCGACGGCTCGATGACTAGGCGTGCCTATGGGCAGGAAGGTGTTCGGACGTTTGTTCGGCGCGGGTTCGTCGAACACGCCCATGCGCATCTTGACGCGAAGGATCCGCCGCACGGCGTCATCGAGGCGTGCCATCGGAATCGTGCCGGCTTTCACTTCGCGCACCAGATTGGCGCAGAGCGCCTTCCAGTCTTGCGGTGCGTTGAAGATATCAATCCCCGCATTGAACGCCTGAGCGCAATCGGATTTTGTGCAGCCGGGAATTTGCCCGTGCGCGTTCCAATCACCTATGACGAAGCCGTCGAACCCCATCCGGCCCTTCAGCACGTCGGTCAAGAGCGCTTTATTCGCATGCATCTTCACGCCGTGCCACGAATTGTAAGATGCCATGATTGACTGTGTTCCTGCCTCGATGGCCTGGGTATAGCCGGCCGCATGCAATCGGACCAGATCAGCTTCGGAGACGAGGGAATCGCCCTGGTCTCGGCCGCCGTCGGTCGAGCCGTCGCCGAGAAAGTGCTTGGCGGTCGAAATGACATGGTCCTTATCCAAAAAAGTCGAACCCGAACCTTCCAATCCCGCCACGATGGCGGCGGCATATCGGGCCACAATCTTCGGATCTTCCGAATAGCTCTCATAAGTGCGGCCCCAACGGTCATCGCGCGCGACTGCGATCGTTGGAGAGAACGACCAATCCATTCCGGTTGAGCGCATCTCGGCTGCAGTTACTTCGCCGATGCGGCGGAGCAGATCCGGGTCATGCGCCGCTCCCAAGCCGATGTTGTGTGGAAAAAGCGTAGCCCCATAAACATTGTTATGGCCGTGGACGGCGTCGGACGCCCAGATCACCGGAATGATGACGCGATTTCTTGCGGGATCAACCGAAGCGTCGTAGTAAGGCTCGATTAAGTTGACCCAGTCCCGCACGCTCGAATGTTTATTCCCGCCGGGCACAGCACCGCCGCCATTTTCAATCGTGCCGATATGATATTGGGCCGCCTCTGCGGGGCTGATCGACTTCCATTCGGGCTGGACGACCTGACCGACCTTTTCCTCGACCGTCATTTGTTTGAGCAGGCCGTCGATGCGCTTCTCGATTTTCGCGTCGAGGCCGATCGGTGACTTACTTTCCGGCCATTGGTTGACATGAACAATTGGGACCTGACTGTCGATCTCTGTCGCGGCAGGGCTTCCCGCGTTGGCGGACTGGGCCAGGGAGCGAGAAGGGCCGACTGCCAGGGTGAGCGGCAGCAGCGCCGCCCACAAAAATTGTTTTGCTGGCCAGGAACTCTTTCCGAACCCAACCACATCTTTATGTTTTTTCATCTCGCGCCTTTGGGCCCCTGCTTGTCTGCATGATCAGTTTCGGCGGTTTTCAAGGGCGTTTTAACCGGCTCTTTCTTTGGCTTTCCGGCTTGTTTCCAGTGATTCTTCCCCAGCCTTTCGCGATGGCACCGGACCTGTGGAAGCGCGCACCACGAATTCTGGTTCGATCGCTATTTCCGGAAGGTATTCGGCGCGGCCTTCAATCTGATCCACAATCGTTTGCGCGGCAATCTGGCCCATCCTTATCAGTGGTTGCCGCACCGTGGTCAGCCCCGGATTGGCATAGGCCGCCCCGGGAATGTCGTCAAACCCCACCACCGAGATGTCTTCCGGCACGCGCAGTCCCGCTTCCTTGATCGCCCAGATCGAACCGATCGCGGAAATATCGTTGTAGGCAAACAGCGCCGTGAAAGGATGCTTTCTCTCCAGCAGTGCTTTCGCGAAGGGATACCCGATGGCCGGCGTCGAATCCGTCCCCTCCAATTGGATCGTCAATTCTGGCCTCATCTGGATGCGCATCTCCTGCGCTGCCTCGCAAATCGCGTTCCAGCGCACCGTGGAGTCCGAACTGACTGTCTGACCTTTGATGAATGCGATGTCCTCGTGCCCCAGGTCTTTCAGGTGCTTCAGTGCCAATCTCGCCGCTCGCTTGTGATCCAGGACGACATTGGTCACTCCTTCGACGCGCGCATGCCCCGCAACCGCCACGGTTGGAAGCGTCAGCGTTTCTTTCAGGGATGCGTCCGTCGTGATAAACCCTTCCACTCCACGTGTCTGCAGCATCTGTGCATATGTCTGCAGCAATTTCGGATCATGCCGGTGAAGCACGGTCAGAAAGAAGTAATTGTTTTTTCGCAGGTATTCTTCGATGCCGCTGATCACCAACGCGCCATAAGCGTCGCCGATCTCTTCGGCAATCACCCCGATCGTGTACGTCCGCTTCAGCCTCAAGCTGCGCGCGAAAAAATTCGGCCGGTAGTTCAGATCGTGCGCCGCGGCGATAATGCGGTTTTTGGTGTGTTGCGGGATGGAACGCGCCGCTGGAGAATTGTTCAGCGCCGCGGAGACTGTCCCCGGCGTCAGTCCCAAATGTTCCGCGATGGTCTTGAGGGTGACTTTATCGGAAGTGCGCGAGCCTGCTTTTCGTTTGGGCGGCAGCGGAGTCATCCTGAGGTCCTCAGCGAATCTTCCAAGAAGTGGCCTAGGGGGGTAACTAGCAGTTCTAGTGAGGGTTGCACCTCGGTCCCGTTTGGCATGATATCGACGCGCACCGCGATGCCTTGGTTACGCATGCGACCAGGGTAAAATCTGCGGTTACCCGCCAAAACAGGCCCGAAACGCAGCACCAACTCGCGAGGGGGTCCCCATCCTCCTCAGCGACGCGGGGTAGAATATCATTATTCTTTCTGTAGAATATCATTATTTCTTCTTGACAAGTTTCCCCCAATGGTTGTAAATACCCCCCTAGTAAAAAAGCACTACTTCCCGTAGTGCTCTGGGGTTGGGTTCGAATTAAATTTTTGTGTCGCGACCACGGAGATGGGTCCTCCGCTAGCTCAAGCTATGCGCAGGGATTCATTCGGGTTGTCTTCGTGAAGACACTTCCTCGAGGGGTAGACCAATGAAGACTCAGTTTTTCAATGCAATTAGGTCAATCGGCTGCTTGCGGCCGGTCACATCATTTCTCTTCGTGCTAGCCCTCCTTCTATGTTCCGCTTTTGCCGTCCACGCTCAGAATACGAGTGCTACTCTTCGCGGCACCGTAATCGACACCCAGGGCGGAGCCCTCGCAGGTGCCGATGTCACCTTGACCAATGCGGACACCGGCTCTCAGCAGACTCAGAAAACTGGCACAGAGGGCATTTACGTGTTTCCGAGCCTTCCACTCGGCCGGTACACCCTTAGGGTGACCAAGGAAGGCTTTAAGGGGTTCGAGGCCAAAGATATCGTCCTCCACGTCGCTGATAGCTTGACGATTGACGCCCGGTTGGACGTCGGCGCAAAGAGCGAGACGATCGAAGTGGTTGCCAGCACCTCGCAAGTGGAACTGACCAATGCTGATTTGAGCGGCACGATTTATGGCAAACAGATTACCGAATTGCCCCTCAATGGCCGCAGTTACGCGCAGTTGCTGCTGATGGTGCCCGGCGTGGCCATTGACAATGGGTTCGCCTACAATCAAAAAGGCCTTACCGGCGGGGCGGACCTCTCCATCAGCGGTGGCGCATCGAATGCCAACACCTTCCTTGTGGATGGCGCGAATAACGTTGATGTCGGTTCGGGCCGCACGCTGCTTGTTTACCCTTCCATTGACTCCATTGAGGAGTTCAAGGTCCAACGGAACAGCTATGGAGCGGAATACGGCGGAAATTCCGGAGGCCAGGTCACCCTGGTCACGAAGAGCGGCACCAACCAATTTCACGGCAGCGCCTATTATTTCGGACGCAATGACGTCCTGAACGCCAACAATACCAATCTTAAGGCCAACAGTCCGGGCTCCCATACGCCAAAGCTTCGCCGCAACGACTTCGGGTACACCGTGGGCGGGCCGATCAAGAAAGACAAAATCTTTTTCTTCTGGTCCCAGGAATGGAATCGCCAGATCACCGGAAGAGTAAACACCGGGCGGGTGCCGACGCCCCTGGAGAGGACCGGCGACTTTTCCGATCAAGCCAACGACACCGCCTTTAATTCGGCAAACACTGTCGGCTGCCTGCCCAAGGCCGGACTCGCGGACCCGGGAAATGGTGCGGGCGGGGCCTTTACGGCCAGTCCGAATAATACTGCCGCCACAGGGGCGGGTTTCATAGACGTCATCCCTGCGTCCCGTATGAGTGCTGCTGGAGTCGGTGTTCTGAATACGTATCTTCTGCCAACCCTTCCACGGGGGGCGCCCGACTACGGCTGCGGAAACAACTTTTCGAAGTCCTTCAATCAGGCCAACAACTTCCGCGAAGAAAGCATCCGTGGAGATGTCAATCTCACAAAGAGCCTGAAGCTGATGATGCATTACATTCAGGACAACAACACATTTGGCCCACCCGCCACCGGAAGTTCCGGTTGGGGCGCTGATTCCGGCACGTCCCTGCTTTCCGAAACGTGGAGCCAGCCCAGCCGCATCGCCGTGGCACGCCTGAGCAAGACCATCGGCTCGACCGCGGTAAACGATTTCCAATTCTCCTTCTCGGACAACCGCATCAATATCACGCCGACGAATCAAGGCGCGGCCACGGCGCTCTCCAGCCTCTTTCCACAATTCATGCCCGCGGCGAACAAGGGATTCACTCCCGCCAACGGACCGGCTACGTGGATCAACGCTGGAAATCTTCCCACCGTTTGGAATTTTGGGCCGTGGGCCAACGCTGAAAATCTCTACACCTTTCAGGACGACTTTTCGAAGGCCATCGGCCGTCACACTCTGAGGGCGGGCGTCCTCTACAGCCGCAACGAGAAAAACCAGGACCTGTTTGATACGGAAAACGGATTCCTACAGGGGTCTGTTGGTTTCGGAGGATGCAAAAGTCATGGGGCCGGCGACACCAGTGAGCCCGTTTTTTGTCAAAACCTTACCGCCAATCAGACAGGGTATGGCACGTCGGATTTGTTCCTGGCGGGCTCGGCCTTCGGTTGGGGTGAGCAGGGCAATTTCTTCTCTAACCTGGGACGCTGGGAAAATCTGGAGTGGTATGTCCACGATGACTTCAAATTCACAAACCGTATAACGTTCAACATGGGCATGCGCTATTCCTATCTGCCCAATCCCTATGCGGCGAATGATAAGTACACGGTATTCAATCAGGCGGCATTCAATCCGTCCCTCGGCAACGCCCCTTGCAACGGCTTGTTCTACTCCGCGGGACTGTTGGCCAATCCTTGCCCGGCGCAGTTTGACACGGGCAAGAAAGACGCTTCTGGCAACGAAATTTTCGTCGCAGGTGGCGGAATGCCGGGACCGAACCGCGCTCTACGGAATAACTATAACCGTGGGTTTGCGCCTCGGCTTGGCGTCGCATGGGATCCTACCGGATCGGGGAAGTGGTCGCTCCGGGCAGGGTTCGGACAATTCTATAACCGCGACGATATTTCTTTGACGGACGGCCTCGGCGGAGCGAATCCTCCGTTTGTCGGCAACTTTAAATCAAACAACGGTAATGGTCGGTTTCTCGACAGCACCGCTCAGCTCCCCGCCTGCACACCAAACTGTTTTGGCACCGGGTTGGGGAATGCCTCAGTCGGTACGGAACTGACCGCCCGGCAACCTTATACCTTGCAGTGGAATGTCAGCGTTCAGCATGAATTTATGAAGGATACCCGGCTGGAAGTGGGCTACGTCGCCAGCCGCACGAAAAACGCCCAAAGCAAGTACGACGCGAACGCCATCAACCCGGCGGATCGGCTCGCCTTTGCACAGTCAAATGCAAGTTTGACTTCGCTGAAGCCATTTCTTCCTCTCCAATCCGGGAGTATCGCGGTTTATTCCTATCATGGCAGCGCCTCATACGATTCGCTGCAGGCAGCGTTCGACTCACGCCTCCGGCACGATTTGACTATCGGCGCGGTTTACACTTACTCCAAAACCATCTCAGATGTGGCGCTTAGGTCCAACAATGGAAACGGCAACCTCCTCTTGGACCCCTTCAATCTGGGCGCTATGCGTGGACTGGCGACCATTGACCGGCCGCATATTTTCGGAGCCAACCTGATCTACTCTACCCCTGCCTTGCACGACATGAATAAGATAGCCCGATACGGTTTGGGAGATTGGCAACTCAGCACGATTGTCAACATTACGAGTGGAACTCCCTATACGCCGGTCATCAACAGCTTCAGTGCGGCGGGGTCGGGAGTAAATGACCTTTCCGGCATCGGCTTGGGAAATAGCGCGTACCGGCCGAACATCGTACGCGGACAGTCTTGCCGCAACTCCAACTTCAAGAATTTTCAGTGGGTAAATCCCAACCGCTACACCCTGGACGGATTCCAGTTGGGAACCATCGGAACCGCTCCGGCCGGCGATTGCTTTGGGCCGGGATCAACCAGGGCGGACTTCGCCGTGGCGAAGAATTTCCAGATCACCGAGCGGATAAAAATGCAATTTCGCATGGATTTCTTCAACCTGTTCAACCACCCGCAATATAACAATCCCAACAACGGGAACACCAACGGCTATGTGAATATTGGCTTCAGCGCGGTGAACACCGTCGCTAGCCCGGCGTACCTGACCGCCAACGGAACTCCGACAACGTCCCTTGCAAATGCTGTTTCCATCACCAACTCAACCCCCAACACGGTTGTAGGCCAGGTGAACGCAGACAACCAGCGAGACCGGCAGATTCAGTACTCGTTAAGATTCACCTTCTAATCGTGCAGGCACAACCTGTTTCTCCACCATCCCGCCAGGCCTGTCGAGGGGCTTGGCGGGATCTTCTTTTCTAACTTCATCCGTGCGTCGTTTTATCCCGAACGAATGCGCGAATCCTTTCCAGTATAATGGGGCCTATGACAGTGAACCGGCCGCGCTCGGCTGCTTTGTTAATCGCTTTGCTGTTTCTCTCCCCGTGCTTCGTCCCCCTGCTATTTGCACAAACACAGGGGCCGCAACGGGTGCCGGTACCTGTCGCTCCTCCCGCGAAACGCTCCCCGCAAGAGAAGAAAGAGCGCAGCGGCCTGCCGCCCGTTCCCACATTCAAAGACATCGCCAAGGACGTCGGTCTCACCGCTTCTCACACCGCCGCTCCCGAAGCCCGCTACGTGATCGACTCCACCAGTGGCGGTGCCGGCCTCTTCGATTGCGACGACGATGGCCGCCTGGACGTCGTCCTGGTCAATGGTTCCACTGTCGAGCGCTACCGCGCCGGCGGCGACCCCCTGGTCACTCTTTATCATCAGGAGCCCGACGGCACCTTCAAGGACATCACCCAGGCGGCTGGTCTCACCCGCCGAGGCTGGGGCATGGGTGTTGCCGTCGCCGATTACGACAACGATGGCAAGCTTGATCTCTTCGTCACCGGCTTCGGCGGCAGCGCGCTCTATCACGGCCTTGGCAACTGCAAGTTCGAGGACGTCACCGAAAAGGCCGGAGTCGGCGGCAGCGGCTTCATGACTGGCGCCGCCTGGGGCGACTACGACCGCGACGGCTTCGTCGATCTCTACGTCTCCCGCTACTCCCACCTGGACATGAACAATCTCCCTCAATTCGGCAGCAATAAGTTTTGTCGATTCAAAGGCATTCTCGTGCAGTGCGGTCCCTGGGGCCTCGAAGGCGAAAGCGACTTTCTCTATCACAATCGCGGTGACGGCACCTTCGAAGAAGTATCAGTAAAAGCCGGCGTCCACGATGACATCGGCTACTACGGCCTCGGTGTGATGTGGGTAGACTATGACGACGACGGCTGGCCCGATCTCCTCGTCGCCAACGATTCCGTCCCCAACTATCTCTACCGCAACAATCACAACGGCACGTTCACCGATATGGGCATGCTCACCGGTGTGGCACTCAGCGGCGAAGGCATGGAGCTCGGCAACATGGGCGTCGATTGGGGCGACTACGACCACAGCGGCCGCTTGAGCTTTTTCGTCACCCACTTTGAGGAACAGCCCAACTCCCTCTATCGCAATACAGGGCCGCAGGGTTTCGATGACGTGAGTTGGACTTCGGGTGTCGGCCAGCCCAGCTATCCTTATGTCGGCTGGGGCACGGCTTTTTTCGACATGGACAACGACACCTGGCTCGATATCCTCGTCGCCAACGGCCACGTCTATCCGCAGATTGACACTCTGGATACCGGCCCCCGCTATCGCGAGCCGCTCTTGCTCCATCGCAACAATCGCGACGGCACCTTCGACGAAGTTTCCAAGGAGTCCGGCCTTGCTGCGCTTCCTCTGCACTCCCGACGCGGCGCCGCGTTTGGTGACGTCTTCAACACCGGCAACATCGACGTCCTTCTGCTAAACGTCAACGAGCCGCCCTCGCTACTGAAAAACATGAACGCCGACGGTTATCATCGGGTCCTTTTCAAGCTCATCGGCACAAAAAGCAATCGCGCCGCCATTGGCGCCCGCGTAACCATTCGCTCCTCCGGCTTAAAACAATTCAGCGAAGTTCGCAGCGGGGCCAGCTATCTCTCGCAGAACGACCTCCGCCTTCACTTTGGCCTTGGCACCGCCAAAAAAATGGAATCCGTCGAGATTCGCTGGCCGAGCGGCAAGGTTGAGACGCTGGAAAACGTCCCTGCCGACGCCATCTACACGATTGTCGAAGGCTCGGGCATCCGCAACACCACACCTCTCCCGCCGCCCGCGGGTGGAGTCACTAACGGTGCCCGCTGATCTCCATTCCGCCCCTTCCCGCGCTCAGCGAAACTACTCTCGCCTGGGAATTGCTCGCCGCGCCTTTTCGTGGCCCAATTTATTTTTGACCCGCATTCCGTCGCTGCGTTGTTGTTCGAAACCATTGCTCCTCATCTTTTTTTTCATGCTTGGGGCGGCAACCACTCGCGCCGCCGACGATCCCGCCATTCTCCTGAAGCGTAATTTCGAATCCGCCAAATCCGCGCTTGCTTCCGGCGACCTCCCGGAAGCCGAACGCCGTTACCACCAGACCATCGCCCTCGGTCTCCGCCAGGTCGCCAATATTTCTGTTTCTGAATCCCGGTTCGACGAAGCCACTCGCGAATTGGATCAGGCTCTCAAATTTGCTCCCGCCGATCCGGAAATCGCTCTCGAGGCTGCCATCGCCTGGTTCCGCGCCGGCGATCTCGGGAAAGCTCGCCAACTTGCCCAGGCCGTCGTCGCCGCGCATCCGCGCCAAGCTCGCGCCCAGGACGTCCTCGGACGCATAGAACTCTACCGTGGGGATTTTCCCGCCGCCATTCACGCCCTCCAGGCCTCCATCGCGCTGAACAATGACTTCGAAACCTCCTACTTTCTCGGTCTTGCCTACCTGAAAGCCAAGCGCCTCACGGACGCCCAGGAATGGTTTCAACAGTTGCAAGGCACCATGGAAGATTCCGCCGCATTACATGTTCTTCTCGGCCGCGCTTATTCCATCTGCCATTTTCCAGAACCTGCCGTCGCCGAATTTCGCAAAGCCGTTCAGCTCGACCCGAAATATCCTCGCGCTCACGAACTTCTAGGCTACTCCCTTCTCGAATTCCGCGGGGAAGAGGCCTATCCGCAGGCCCGCCTCGAATTCGAACGCGAGCTGAAGCTTCATCCCGACGATTACAACGCCCTCTTGCTTCTTGGTATATCCGATGTCGCGCTACGCGATTTTCCTGCCGCCGAAGCCGCGCTTCTCCGCGCCAGCCGGCTCCGTCCCTCTGAATCCTTTGCTTATCTCTACCTTGGCGAAATCTATAGCGAAACGAAGCGTCTTCCCCAGGCCGTCGAAGCCCTCGAAAAATACATCCATCTCGTCCCCGACCCGCGGGAAATTCCCCGCGACGTGAGCCGCGCCTATTATTTGCTTGGCCAGAATTTTCGCCGCCTCGGACGCCTCGACGAAGCCCAAAAAGCCCTCGCCAATTCCCAGCGCTATCGCGAGGCGAAATTTCGCTATGACGCCCAGCACATTTTCGACGAACCCGCCGCCCCTTCCGACGGCGAAAGCCACACTTCCGGCCACATCGCCGGTCTTCTCGAATCCAGCGCCGGCGACCAGCAGAAATCAACCGAAGCAATGGTGCAGGGCGGCGTCCAGGAAAATCTCTCGGCCCAACGCCCGCCTGCTCCGGAACAGACCGCGGAATCCAAGGCCTCGAAAGAATATCGCGCCTTCGCCTCGGAAATTCTCGCCAGCTCTTACAACGATCTTGGCGTCATGCGCGCCAAGGTTTCGAATTTCGTGGACGCCGCCGAGCTCTTCAAACAGGCCGGCGCTTGGAATCCCGCGCTTCCCGGGCTCGACCGCAATTGGGGGCTCGCCGCCTATCGCGCCGAGCTTTATCCCGAAGCTGTTCCTCCCCTGGAGCGGCAGTTGGCGGCGCATCCCGATGATCAGCTTGTCCGTCAGCTCCTCGGAATCAGCTATTTCATCGCGGAAAACTTCTCTAAAACCGCGGAGGTCCTTCGCCCTTTTTTGAAAGCTCCGCCCGACGATCCGGGCTTGCTGTTCGCCTGGGGCACCGCCCTTGTTCGTACTCACCAGCCGGATTTGGCCATGGAAATGTTCCGCCGGCTTCTTCAACAGAATGCCGGCAATCCCAGCGTCCACTTGCTCCTTGGACAGGCCCACGCCCAGCAGAAGGACTACCCTCAGGCTCTCGCCGAACTGAAAGCCGCCTTGCAACTTGATCCCCGGCTTCCTGAGGCCCACTATTACGAAGGTCTCGTTTACCTTCACCAGAGTGCATTCGAGCCTGCGGCACAGGAATTTCGCGCTGAGCTTGAGCTTCGGCCCGCCGACCCCCTCTCGACCTATCACCTTGGGTATGCCCTCTTGGCCCAGGGTCATCCCGAGGACGCCGTGCCTCTTTTCCGCGACGTGATCAAGGCCCTGCCCGCCTACGAATCAGCCTTTTTCGAACTCGGCCGCGCTCTCTTGCAGCAGGGCGATACCGCAGGTGCCATCGAAAATCTGGAGACCGCCAGAAAACTTGTTCCAGACCACGACGCCACCTATTTTCAGTTGAGCCAGGCGTACCGGCGGGCGGGACGCGCACAAGAAGCGCAGCAGGCGCTCGCGGCATTTCAAAAGCTTATCGAGGCGAACCGGTTAAAGAAGCGCGAAAGCCTCGAAATGGAATAACCCTGATCTACTTGTGCGACGCAATGCTGACCCCCGCACGGATTTCACTAGAAGCTATCTCATAGATGGCCGTTGGGGGTCGGAGCTTCAGCTCCGACAAAAAAGAGCTGGGAAAATCAGGGCTTTAGCCCCTGAGGAAATGCTTTCCTCCGTACCTTTCACATTTATGAGATAAGTTCTAGATGCTGGATTAGATGGACGAGAAACACGGCGGCCAAGAAATTTAGCTCCACCGCAGCGTGGTGATCGAATCGGCAGTCAGGGTTACCTTAGTAATCTGGCCGCTACACGCGACCGTCAACTCCCTCGCGTCGCCCGGATTCGTCAGCACCAGCACCATCGACCCGTCGGGATTTTTTGCCGCGGTGTGAAACACGCGCGAAGTCGCTGCGCTATATCGGATCCCCGTCCCACTGACCAATCCTCCAGGCGGAACAACCAGTACCCCACTTACCGACGGCTGGTCGCCGTTCGCGTCCTGGGAAGCCACAATCACAGCTCCGCGCCGAATTGCCCGTGCATACTGCGCCAGGGCCCAATACAAGCCCGCCTGTTTGATTTCTTTCGTCACCGAATGAATCTGCACCAGCCCGCCGCAATCAAACGGCCCGATGTTCGGCCGTCCGCGCTCATCCAGCGCCAGATTCCATGTAGTGATGCTCTGCGGACCGTTTGCCAGAATCCCGCTGAATGTCGCGCCCCACTTACACCAGCTCGTCCAATAATCGGCGAATTTGTAGTCGTCTCCGCCTTCGGTCCAGTGCATTTCCACGTCCGGAAATTTCTCCTTCACGTTACGCATCATCTCCGGCGCGCCCAGGTACCCGTGCCAGGCCACCGTGTTCACCCATTTCTTGAAGCGGGGATTCGAGAGTTGATCCAGCACGCGGCCCCACAAACTGTAATTGTGGTCAAGCATCCAGATTTTCGTGCCGCTCGCTTCAAGCAGGGGGCCGAGCGCCACCACCAGGCGTTCCTCGTCCTCTTGCGGCCAGGGACATGCGGGCATTCGGCCGCCCTGGTCCGCATCGATTTCGTTTTGCGGGGTCATAGCGCGCAGGTTCACGCCCGCCGCGGCATAGGCTTCCACGAACTTCTGAAGGTAGCGCGCGTATGTGGGAATGTGTTCCGGCCGGATGTTTCCGCCCAACATCGAGTTGCTGTATTTCATCCACGCAGGAGGACTCCACGGCGAACCGAAGAAAAACAGATCCGGATTCACGCCCAGCGCGGCGCGCAAGGTGGGCAAAACGTAATCGCGGTCGTGGTCGATGCTGAAGCGCTTTAACTCCGGGTCGGCCGCCCCGTCGTCGTAGCTATATGCCGCGATGCTGTAGTCGCTCGCGCCAATCGAGATGCGTCCGATGCTCAGGGCATGCTGATCCTGTCCGAACATCGTCTTCAAGAGGGTCGCGCGATCGCTCTCGCTGAGGCGCGAGAGGGTAAAGCAAGCGGCCTCGGTAAACGCCGCGCCAAATCCCAGAATCGTCTGCATCGGTTTGGTTGGGTCCACCGTGATGTCTGCCGGCCCGGCCTTTTTTGCTGCCTTCGTCCAGACGCACTCCGCCCCGGCTGCCAGTCGCTTGCCGCTTTTGTCGGTAATTTCTGTCTGCGCGGGCTTTAATGACGCTTGCCCTGCCTGCGTCTCGGCTTCGGTGGTTACCGTCAGTCCCAATGCGGATGCGGCCGCCGCACCCATTCCCAGCCCCGCATACCTCAAAACTTCTCGCCGTGTTGTCACGCTTGGCTCCCGGTTGTTCCTGAATTATTTCCGCCGCTTGCAACCAATGCTGGCTATTTCACCAGACAGAATACTGCAAAATCGATTTTCTGGCCTGTTTGTCGATCGCGTGGCTGAGAGCGATCCTTCGAAGTACACCTTGCCACCACTCTCCTTCACGCAGGAACTGATCTTCCGCTTGTGAACATCCAGCCCGATCTAATACATAGGTTCCATCGGGGAGCATCCTTGGTGTGTCTGAATCAGCCTCCGCTGAGTTCAGCTTTTTACGCCACGCGCTCCTCCCTTGACCTATACATTCAAACTTACCAGGAGTCAGCCTCGGCAAGGGCTTTTCCCTAGTATCCCACCCTGAGCATGAGATCCAGTCGAACGTCTCTTCAACAACCATCTTTTAGTGATTACTTTAGTTGTCAGCGGGCTTCGAGTACAGGCTGACCAGCCTTGCGACCAACACCGCCAGGAATAGTTGACCACCAACGCCTTCGATGATGGCAACCCCACGCGCAATTTCTCCGCGCGGAGCGATGTCTCCATAGCCGAGCGTCGCCAAAGTGACGAAACTGAAGTAAATTGCGCTGGACTGGGAAAAATGCGTGGACGCGGCGAATGTACCGGGGATTATCTGCTCCAGAACCCAGTACAGCAGGCCGAAGTAAATCCCAGCTAATAAATACGCGCTGAGTGCGGCGTACAAATGTTCAGCGTCGACCTTAGTGGCACTCATCGCGAACCGCACCGCTGTTGCTGCCGCAAGCAATCCAATCGCGGTCCAAACTGCTAGAGTCGCTGCCGAGATGGTTGGATGCTCCAGCCAAGCAGTAAACGGACGTACCAGCCAGATCGCAAGTAGGCCCAGCATCAGGTATGGGCGGCTCCTCACACCGCTGATTGGCATTATCGCGGCGAGCAGATTCGCCGCCAGAAATGATTCGATCAGAATTCCGCTAAATTTAAGCGCGCTTAGAATTGGTGCAGAAAGCAGCGTTAGCAGGACCGTATAAAACAGTATCCTGTGGCGATTTCGCATGTACTTCGCAGCAAGTTCGTGCAGGCTGGCACCCTGCCCACTCATAGGATTTCAAGCCCCTTTTCGTACAATTACAGCTTCCTGATTCGTCAGAGAGCCTTCATTGATCCAAGCAAGGAAGAGTTTATAGCCCACGGACAGCACAATCGCGCCAACGAACAAGCCCACAAGACCCATAGCTACGAATCCTCCAATCGCACCGAGAAATACGACGGCGATCGGGACCGCCACTCCTCGGCCTAAGAGAAGTGGTTTTAAGGTGTTGTCTACAAGGGCGACGATGAGGCACCAAACCATAAAAATCACGGCTTTCGTGACGCTAGCAGTCGCGAACACGTAAATCACTGCGGGAATAAGGACTACTGTTCCCACCTGTAGCAGTGCGGCAACCAGAAACACGACCGCCCACAATCCAGCCCCCGGTAATCCTGCTACAACAAAACCAAGAGCCGCGAGAACCGATTGGATCAGAGCCACGCCAAGGATTCCTATGGTGACGCTGCGGATCGTGGAGCCGACGACTTCCTCAAACTCCGGCCCGTTGTCGCCAAATATACGGTTGGCTAAGGAGTGCGCGGCGCCGGCAGCACCCCGTGAGTTAGCGAGAAGCGCTCCCGCAACTATGATCGAAAGGGCAAATTGCAGAACGGTGAGGCCTATTCCCGCGGATGCCGAGAGCAGGCTTGGGACGATTGCCTTGATTTGGGGAGCGAAACTCATTAGCGCCGTGGTAATGTTCGTTGAAGCCAAGCTCCACGCATTTTTCAAGGGAATGCCAACGAGAGGCCAGGTTTCCACGCCAGCGGGGGGCGGCGGGATAATCGGGGTTCCGTCCTTGAAGTGTGCTACGAGGTTCTGGATACCCCCAATCAATGTTCCTGAAAGCAAGACCACAGGACCAATCAAAAAGGCTAGTAGTATAAGTGTGATCAAAACAGCGGCGAGGACGCGACGGCCGCGGAGTACGAGCTGCAACTGTTGATAGCGCGGATAAACGGCGATCGTGACGATGATTCCCCATGCAAGCACGGGAATAAAGGGCCGCAAGATAAAGATGCAAGTGGCGGCCAGCAGAATCACCAGCCCGATGTGGATGGATGCTTCAACAGCGCGATTCACATAGCCTTTGTCGTCCACAGTTTTTCCCGCCGCCAGTCGGATGTGTTCTTCAAGTTCCCATAACCCAATTTCTGATTATTCTGCAGTTCAAATCGCGGCAGTGGCCCGTCGGCCTGCGAAAGGGACCGCCGAAAAGTTTCTCCTATCGATTTTTGCCCGATCTCTCGGAAAACTCCCTCAATGTCCGGAAATAAACAAAAGCAGCCACTATTCCAGTCAACATCCGCCATCAGTGCTGTTTTCCCTCGCCGATACATGTCCCTGTGATGGCGAGCAGTGCAGCGAAACCTCGTGCGACGCAGCCATATTTTGTGAATCCAATTGCCTCAAAGATGGCGGCCAACAGCCAGAAAAAACCGAACCAGGTATCACAAATTGAATGACATTGAGTATGGTTCGGAACCGTTCGAAAGCTGCTGCTCTGCCAAAACCTCCAACCCGTGCGGACACAGATTCGTGGGAATTACAGCGCGGAGTGAAATTGGTGAAACCTGCTAATAGTGACAGTCTGGAGTTCTTTCGCCGGCTGCGCGCTAGTTTGTAAACCGCTCGTCAAGGCCTGGACCTGTCTTTTTTGCCAGTATTGCCAGGAAGCGGTACGGCCTAGTGTCTAAAAAACGCAGGGCACGGCGTGGGCAAGTTTTGATTGGTGCGAGGGCCTGTTCATCGGCCTCAGTTGGTGCGAAAGGGCCATCCGTCCCGAGGTAGCTATGAATCTGATACGAAAATCTCTGGAAGATGCCTTCCGTTCCCTTCTAGTGTTGGTCTGCACGGTCGTCATCGCACCAGGCGACACTCTCGCATCCATGCCGTCGGCTGGTGCGACGCAAGCGGCCGCACCACAAGACCAGTCGGCGAAGATTCCACCCGACCAACTGGACTCTCTCGTTGCTCCTATTGCCCTCTATCCAGACCCAATGCTGGCTCAAACTCTTGCCGCTTCCACCTATCCTCTCGAACTTATCCAGCTCCAACAATGGCTTGCGAAGCATCCCGAGATGAAGGATAAGGCACTCGCGGATGCAGTCTCAAAGGAGCCGTGGGATCCCAGCATTCAAGCCTTGGCCGGTCTGCCCGAAGTGGTAAAGCGCCTCGCAGACGATATTCAGTGGACGACGGATTTGGGCAATGCATTCCTGGCGCAGCAAAGCGATGTGATGGATGCCGTCCAGCGTATGCGCAAGAAGGCAGAGGATACCGGCAATTTGAAATCCACCGAGCAGCAGAAGGTCGAAACCAGGGTTATCGAGAACAAAAGTATAATCGTGGTGGAACAGGCGAATCCTCAGGTCGTGTATGTCCCTTCGTATGATCCTGTCGTGGTCTACGGTCCGCCAGTTTATCCCTACCCACCTATCTACTATCCCCCAGCGGGATACTATGCCGCGGGAATAGCGATTTCTTTCGGCGTTGGCATGATGATGGGGGCGTTCTGGAGCGGTGGCTGGGGCTGGGGCTGCGGCTGGGGTGGCAACAACAACATCAACATAAACAACAATAATAATTTTAACCGCAACTCGAATATTGGTGGGGGCAACCGCAACAATATTGGCAACGGAAACCGCCCATCTCAGCAACCGGGGCGAGGGGGCGGAGGACGGGGAGATTCCAGCTGGAAGCACAATCCGCAACATCGCGGCGGAGCTCCGTATGGGGACCGAGGAACCGCAAACAAATTTGGTGGTACGGCGCGAGGAGACTCCCTTTCCAATCGCCAGGCTCGTGCCCGGCAGCAAGTTGGCCGGCAGGGCGGGAATCTGCCAAGCAATCGTGGCGGAGCTGGCGTCAGCAACCGGGCCAGTGGAGCAGGTGCTGGTAACAGGAGTGGCGGTGCGGGCGGTGGGAATCGAGCCGGCGGAGGCGGAGCGGATCGGGTGGGAAGCCGGGATGTCTCGCGCGGCGGTGGCGGGAATCGCGATGCCTTCGGGGGAGGTTCCAGGGGCTCCAGTGGTTATAACGGATCAAGCGCTCGCTCCAGCAGTAGCCGCGGTTCCTCCAGCATGGGATCGCGGGGAGGTGGCGGCGGTGGGAGCCGTGGTGGAGGCGGGGGACGCCGTAGGTAAGTGGACTGGGTCACACGAATGAATTCGTAGGAGCATCAGGATGAATTCAGCATCTGTGAACGCAAATCTCTTCAGGACTCTTTGGATCGCCGGTATATTGGCATTTTTGTTGGTGCCCGGCCATCTCGCTGCGCAAAAACCTGCCGCTCAGGCTACCCCTGCTCCTGTGCCTGTCGGTGCTAAAACCTTTGATTCTCCACAACAGGCAGCTGATGCACTAGTCGCTGCGGCCGAAAAGTTCGACGTAAGTCTTCTCAGGGAGATATTTGGTGCAGGTGGTGAAGACATAGTCCTTACCGGTGAATACCCACAAGACCGGAAGCGGGCTTCTGACTTCGCTGTCGAGGCTCGAGAAAAAAAGTCGGTTTCTGTGGATTCAAAAAAAGGAAACCGCGCGTTCCTCCTCGTGGGCATTGAAGACTGGCCGTTCCCGGTGCCGATCGTGAAGCTGGGCGCCAAATGGGCGTTCGATGCCAAAGCGGGCCGCCAGGAACTTTTCTATCGTCGCATTGGAAGCAATGAATTGGACGCCATTGATATCTGCCGCGGCTACGTGGAAGCGCAACACGAGTACGCACTCCAGAAGCGGGAGGGCTACGACGCGAATCAATACGCCCAGCGCATCGTAAGCACCCCGGGCAAACAGGATGGCCTGGCATGGCAAAACGCGGACGGTAGTTGGGCCGGACCGATTGGCGAGAAGATTGCCCGCGCAATCGAACAAGGCTACTCTGGCAATGCGGAGCCGTATCACGGCTATTTTTTCAAGATTCTCAGAGGGCAGGGACCTGCGGCACCGCTCGGCGAAATGGACTTCGTGGTAAAAGGCCTGATGATCGGCGGCTTCGCCTTGGTAGCTGCGCCAGCCGAGTACGACGTGACCGGAGTGAAGAGCTTCATCGTCAGCCATGACGGCGTTGTCTATGAGAAGGATTTTGGGTCAGCTACCCTCAATGAGTTCATAAAAATGGAGCGCTTCAATCCGGATCCATCCTGGAAACCAACCCCGGACCAGTAAACGTAGATCCGGATGACCAACACGCGCTCGGAAACACTCCCCAGTGTCCCCAAAGCCAGCTAGACCCAGACTAACGCTCCGGACACGGCTGCTCGCTCCATGCGCAGCGTGGCGATAGCGTCTGTAAGAGCCGCCTGCCGATCCAGCGCGAACATTTGGAAGCTTGCCTCAAGTCGCTACGGGAAAAGAAGCATCGAATCGAGGTGGACTTAAGCAGCCTCGTCGAGATGATCGCAACTGGAATCGGATCGCAAAGCGTCATGGCCGCAATCGTCGCGCGCGAAGCCAGACTTCGGGAAATTACCAACTAAGCCGTGAAGCCCGGGCCCGGCTCAGTCCAAGAAAAGCTCGACGAGTTGCGCGCGTTCGCCATCTCACGGCTCGATCGCCTTCGGGATGTCCTGGCAGACCCGCAATCAATCCACGAAGCGCGGGCACTCCCGGCTGAACGGATGAGTAAGTTCTCCTTGGCGCGGATTTCAAAGAATGGGGAAGCAAGCTTTAAACACAACGGGGAGATAGACTTTTTCGGGGATGAGGCGTTTACACAATTGAGTGGTGCCGGGGAACGGAATTGGACCGAAAGCTTGCCTGTAAGATTTGTGTGGTTGGCAGCGGCGTGATGAGTTCGCCGTGGGTGAATCTAAATGTTTAGATTCGGGGGTGAATCAAGGAAGGCGGAAAGAGATTTCTCGGTGGTCAGGGTGTTTCCGTTCGAATTCGTTTGTCTACGGTCAGTGTCCGGCGAGACACCGCAGGTGTAGGGCGTATCCCGTCTGCTCTCAGTGGGCGCCTTCGATCTGTTTTGTCAGGTAGTGGCGACCTTGGGGAGTTGTGCCTGGTAAACGCTGCCGGTTCAAACGGTCGATGCAACACCATCCAATGCGTTGATTCGGCAATGCTTCCCCGGGAGAAGTGTTCTGTTTGACTGTACTCGGTCAAAACCTCGCCAGGGTAGCGTCCCGGCTGATCTGACCTAGCGAGCGATTTTGGCTTTTATTTTCAATGCAAGGTGGGTTCGAACTGAGTGTTGCGTCGACCCATTGAGACCACCGCCCTTACCGGAGAAGTGGGTACTAGGATCAACGTGCCCGGTTAGCGACTTCCCAGGACCTAGGCTTGGCACTGCGAGTTTTGACAGTCGATACGTTCATGTGGTCAGGAAATAATCCCTGGTGTCGAATCCCGCCCGATTCCGATCTTCTTTTACGAGATTTGAGTAGTGGAAGAGATCGCCTTGTAAACAATCCTCGGTGAACAAGTAAAGGAGCGTTCCAAATGAGACTTAAGACGATCGCCTCCATTCTCAGCGTGGCATTTCTGTCCGCGAGCTCATGCATTGCCGCTGACGACAATGAAAAAAAACGAGAGAAAACCCGCAAGATGTCAGCCGAGGCCTTGCAGGATTTGTACAAGATGGAACCGACTTCTCAAGCAGCTATCAGGAAAGCGGCGGGATATGCCGTTTTCGACAACATGGGGGTGAACGTATTGCTGTTGAGCACGGCACGCGGTTCAGGACTGGCCGTAAACAACAAGACCAAGCAAGAAACCTTCATGAAGATGGCTTCGGCCGGTGCCGGTCTAGGCATGGGAGTGAAAGACTATGTCGTGGTGTTCGTCTTCGGGAACAGTAAGGCCCTGGCACAATTTCTGAACTCCGGCTGGTCCGGTTCAGGGCAAGCGGACGCTGCCGCCAAAGCGGGCGAGAAGGGCGGAGCTTACTCGGGAGCGGCTGAAGTTGCCCCGGGAGTATGGGTCTACCAGATCACCAAGAACGGCCTCGCACTTCAGTTGACCTTGCAGGGTACGAAGTACTACAAGGATGACAAGCTGAATAAAACGGATAAATCGTAGCCGTGGCCGCCAACGGGATCAGTGCAACGCAATTCGCAGCGATGCGCCGCAGCCATGCCAATTTGTCGGCTTTCTCTATCCCGCTCATCGCGCCTGAACGCTTTCTGCATTTCCAACTGAGCCAGGACAGACGACTCCTGCAGGGAAGATTCCGCCTGTCACATTTCTGAGTCCTGTTTAAGTCCCGATTAGCGCGGTGACCGGAGAGGTGGGTACTAGGATCGGTTTTCAGCCGCCACCCATCGGGCGGCAGCATCGGCGCTATTGTCGGGCCAAGTATTGAAGGCAATCGCCGCGCTCGGGGCAGTCTTACGAACAGCGTTGATGACGATCTCTAATAACGCAAGGTTGCGGGGCGGCAGGCGCACGCCGCCTCCGATGACCACACAATCATAATTAGTCGAACGTAACTGACGTTCCACTGTCGGTCCGGCGGTTTCGTCCGGGCGGATCAAACCAACGTCAGACTCCCATCCGCGGTTAGTGAACTGCTTCAGTGCAACCGCGATGCCAGCACGAACCTTCTCGGCGGTCATAACTGGCGGCAATGCAGGGTCAGAATAATCCAAAGTGTCGGGATCGAACCGGCGACCTTCCCGGTGGGGACCGGGACGCTCTCCCGCGCGCGAAATGTTCAGGGGTGGGTGATGCGGTTTTGGTGGACGAGACCGGGATCGAACCGGCGACCTCATCGTTGCGAACGATGCGCTCTCCCAGCTGAGCTACTCGCCCACGAGTAGCAACCGTATAAATGTTAGCAGAGCTTTGGTGCGAAACCAAACAGCCTTAGGGCTGGTCGTGGCCGGAGCCGCTGCGCTGGGCTACGACTTTGCGGGCGTTTTCGTAGAGGGCGCGGGCTTGAGGGATGGAGTCGACGGCTTTTTGGACCTGGGGATCGGCGGCGAGCAAAACTTTGTCGCCTTCCTGGGTGCCGTAAGTGGACATGAAGACTTCCTGCTTGATCTTGCGCTTGATCCAGTCGAGGTTGTCGGCGAACTCGACCTCGGTGTACTTCACGTTGTGCTTGGAAAGGTAGTTGCGGAATTCGTGGAGAACGTTATCGTCCACTTCAAAGCTGTGGGTGATGGCAGGCTTGGTGCCGAGGAAATAACGGGTGAAGCCGGCGACGCCCTGTTCGGCCGGGTAGAGAACGTCGGCGCGGAAGAGGGTTTCCTGAAACTTGTCGTACTTGGGCGAGGCGACGAGGATGTCCGGCGTGATGCCACCACCACCGGTGACCTGGCGGCCGCTATCGGTCTGGCGGATTTCGGAAGGATGCTCGGGAACCTTGCGCTCGTAGTGATACTGGTAAAGGGAGATGGATTTGTAGTCGCGCTGGATGAGGCGGCCGCTGGGAGTGTAGTAACGAGCGGTGGTGAGAGCCAGGCCGGTATTTTCGGAGAGCGGCTGAACGGTCTGGACGAGGCCTTTGCCGAAGGTGGTTTCGCCGACGACGAGGCCGCGGTCGTGATCCTGGATGGCGCCGGAGACGATTTCGGCGGCAGAGGCGGAATTGTTGTTGACCAGGACGACGAGAGGAACGTTCAAGCCCTGATTGCCGCGGATGGCGCGGAAGTTGCGCTCCGGAGCGCTGCGGCCGTGGTAGGAGACGATGAGCTGGCCCTTTTCGAGGAACATGTCGCCGACGGCGACGGCTTCGTTGAGAAGGCCGCCAGGATTGCCGCGGAGGTCGAGGATGAGGCCGTCGAGAGAGTTGGCGCCGAGTTGCTTGAGGGCGTCCGCAATTTCACGGTCGGTGGTTTCGTTGAACTGATTGAGGCGCATGTAGCCGACGCCGGGCTTGAGCATGGTGACAATGTCAACGGAGTGGCGGGGTATCTCGTCACGGGTAACGGTGAAGACGAGAGGATCAGCGAAGCCTTCACGCGTGACGGTGATCTTAACGACCGTGCCCTTGGGGCCTTTGAGGAGGTCGGCGACTTCGCTGGTGGTCAGGCCGTCGGTGGCCTTGTCGTCAACCTTGGCGATGATGTCGCCAGGGCGGAGGCCGGCGTTGTAAGCGGGGGCGCCGACATAGGGAGACATGACGACGGTGCGGTTCTCGCGGGGAGCAACGACCATGCCGACGCCATAATACTTGCCGCGCTGATCTTCGCGTAGGAGGGCAAACTGGCGGGCATCAAAGAAATTCGAGTGGGGATCGAGCATGCGTAGCATGCCGGGAATGGCGCCCTGGTAGACGGCTTTGTCGGCGTCGACCGGTTCGGCGTAATTGGCCTGGACCACGGAGAGAACGCTGGTGAAGTCACGGACGGCGGTCTGGTAATCGTCCGTAGTGGCAGTGGTGGCGCGGACGGAGGGTCCGTAGATGCCGCCGAGGACGCCGGAGATGAGGAGGACTACAACTACCAGGATTAGGCCACGACGTTCAGGATTCATGGACACCTCGCCCTTAGTGGAAAGCCAAGTATAACATGCAAAACGGAACTCTTGTTTGACACGATTGGCCGCCCTTTCTATGATGCACACAGGGCGTTTTACGGCGCTTTTTAACTATGCTCAGCGTACCGCACATGATCGTGGTCTTTCTGGTGGTGCTGGTGGTGTTTGGACCCCAGAAACTGCCGGAATTGGCGCGCAGCCTGGGCAAATTGATGGCGGAATTCCGCAAGGCCTCGACGGACTTCAAGAGCGCGTTTGAAGAGGAGATGCGAGACCTGGAGCGCCAGGCGCGGATTGCGGAAGTGCGGAAGAAGACCGCCGAGGCGGAGGCCGCCGAGGCTAAGGCAAAAGGCGTGGAATTGCCTGCGGCGTCGAGCGCGACCTCTGGCACGGATACCCTCCCGGAAGCGGCTGCGGACTACCCGGCCGGGGATGGACCCGTGGTGACGCCGGATGCCGGAGCTATACCAAGATTAGACGCGTCGAACGGCGAAAGCGTAGCCCCAACCGCGGAATCTCCAAGCATAGAATCGAAGAGCGAGAGCAGCACGAGCGAACCTCCCCCCTCCCATGACCAACAGCAGCCAGCCTGACAATTCCATCGCGGCGCGACTGGAAGAGAGCGGCGGGCAGATGACGTTTTTCGAGCATCTGTCTGAACTGCGGAAGCGGATTATCAATTCGCTGTATGCGATCGGGATCGGGGCGTTTGCCGGGGTTTATATTGCGCCCAAAGTGATCCATTTCATCAACGAGCCGATGCAGAAGGCGCTGGTGGCTGCGGGATATTCGGACAAGTTGTATTACAACCATCCCGCGGGAGCGGTAAACCTGGTGATCACGCTGGGTGTGTATATCGGGCTGGTGCTCGCATCGCCTGTGGTGCTGTACCAAATCTGGCTGTTTGTGGCTCCGGCTTTGTACAAACACGAGCGAAGCGCGGTGACCGGATTTTTGTTTTCGACGGTTCTCCTGTTTTTGATGGGGATAGCGTTCGGATATTTTGTGACGCTGCCGTACATACTGAAGTTTTTGGTGGGTTTTCAGAATTTTGGCGGGACAGTGGCGCCGCTGCTGAGCATCAACGAGTATTTTGATCTGATCCTGATGATTTTGCTGGGACTGGGGCTGGTGTTTGAATTGCCGATTCTGATTTTCTTTTTGACGTTGTTTGGGATTGTGACGCCGACGTTTTTGTGGAAGAACTTCCGGTACGCGATTTTGATCATAGCGATAGTGGCGGCGATTATTACGCCCACGCCAGATGCGACGACGATGCTGATTTTTATGGCGCCGATGGTCGGGTTGTATTTTGTGGGGATCGCGGTTTCGGCGGTGGTGGTGCGGAAAAAGAGAAAGCGCCTGGAGGCGGAGACGGCCGAGGAATCGAAAGCGGAAAATTGAAAATGGAAAATACTGAAGAAAAAAGATAACGCACAGGCGCCCTTCGCAAAAGTCGCTCAGGGCAAGCAGAGTTCGCCCTTCGTGAAATCGCTCAGGGCAAGCGGAGATTCGCAGAGGAGAAGAGGAGCGGGGAGCAGATGGAAGCATTTGGGTTGACGCGGGCGATCGTATTGGCGGTGGTGGCGGCTGTGGCGCTGGGGTGCAAATCGGGGCCAAGCGCTTCGACGAACAGCGGAACGGCGAATGCGGGGCAGCCACCCTTTATGAGCGCGGTGGCGGGTGCGCCGCCGAATCCCGCCGACCAAGCACCGCCGGCAGATAAGACCGGGGGCTTCGATGGGGAGCGCGCATACGAGCAGGTGGTGAAACAGTTGAGCTATGGGCCGCGGCCGGCGGGATCTCCGGCGCTTGGGAAACTGCAGGAGTATATGGAAACGGAATTGAAGTCGTATGGCTGCGCGGTGGAGACGGACTCGTTTTCGGCGGACACTCCGGCGGGGCGGCTGCCGATGAAAAATATCCTGGCGAAAATTCCGGGGCAGAAGCCGGGAATTATTTTGTTGGGGACGCATTACGACACGAAGCGGATGGAGAATTTTGTGGGAGCGGACGATGCGGGGTCGTCGACGGGCGTGATGCTGGAGATGGCGCGAGTGCTTTGCGCGCGGAAGCAGCCGGGGAAGTACGCGGTGTGGATCGCCTTTTTTGATGGGGAAGAAGCGGTCAATCGGGAGTGGGCGGACCCCGACAACCGCTATGGCAGCCGGGAAATGGCCGCGAAACTGGCGGTGGACGGTGATCTTGCGAAAATCAAGGCGTTCGTGCTGGCGGACATTGTCGGCACACGCAACCCGCATTTCAAGCGGGACGGCGAGTCCACGAAGTGGCTGAAGGATCTGGTGTGGAACGTGGCTGAGCGGCTGGGGTACGGAAACGTGTTTGTGAAAGAGACGACCAACTTTGGGGGGGACGATCATTATTCGTTCACGGCGCGCAAGGTGCCGTCGGTGGACATCATGGATCTGGACACGCAGAACGATGTGCCGTACTGGCATACCCTTGAGGACACGATCGATAAGATCAGCGCGAAGACGCTGGCCATTGTGGGACACACGATTCTTGAATCCATTCAGGAATTGCAGAAGAGATAAGAGGTATCCCGGGTTTTTCAGGCCTGGGGATAGCTTTCAACTGGACGGAAATTCGCCGAGAGCGCAATTATTTTGCTTTTCAGAAGCCCGCTAGGGCAGTAGTGTAGGCCGGTCCGCGCGCTTATCGGAAGGAGAACAGGATGCTTTCCTTAAGACGGCAAATGCTTCGAACATTTTCGTTGGCTTTCGGGTCTAGCTTGATCCTGAGCCGAAACCAACTCGGGATAGCCGGGGAGCCAGAGGTTTCCCCTTCGCCCGCAGGAGGTGCTGCGCGCGAGGCGATCGCCGGGGAAACGGAAATGGAAAAGGTGACGGGAATCGGAGGATTTTTCTTCCGAGCGAAAGATCCGAAAGCGCTGGGGCTTTGGTACAAGCAACACCTGGGAATCTCGCTGATCCCAATGAGCGCCGAGGAGTCCCCTTGGCAGCAGGAGGCGGGCCCCACCGCATTCGCTCCATTCAAGGAGACGAGCGGCTATTTCGGGGATCCCCAAAAGGTCTGGATGTTGAACTTTCGGGTCCGTGATCTGGACAAGATGGCGGCGCAGTTACAAGCGGCGGGAAGCGAAGTGAAGATCGATCCGCAGACTTATCCCAACGGCCGGTTTGCCCGCACGCATGACCCAGAGGGAAATCCGATCGAACTGTGGCAGCCAGCGAAGGCGGCCGCCGGACACTAGATTGCCGGGCCACGCATTTTGGTTTAAGGAAGATCGTCGAAAAAGAGATAGAGCGAAGAGATGCGACCGCCGCGGGCGAGGATAAAATCGGTTCCCGCGTAAGCCGGCGGTTTGCCGGGAATGCCCGATACCCATTTCACCCGTCCGGCATCAGCCAATTCTTCGGGAGGGAAGAGGGGTTGATATTGGAACTCTGGATGGGTTGCTCTTAGCACTCCAGCGATGCGATAGATCTCGTCGCGGCCGCGAAAAGTGCCGCCTTTCGGGTCATAGAATACTGCGTCTTCGTGAAAGAGTTCGTCAATGGAAGTGCGACGACGCGCGGGATCGTTCTCGCCAAAAACATCGCTCAGATTACGAAGCAGCAAGGTCGAAATGCTGTTGGGCATCGTGTTCTCCGTTTTGGATCGCAGGCCGCGAGCCACCCGGCCCTGAGTTTATCTTAAGACCTTCCATCGCTCTGCGACAATTACTGCGAGCCTCTCCCAAAGATCTTTGCCAGGGGCGCCGATAAAGCTGGTCTATGAGTTTGGTGAAATTCTCGCTTGTGCTACATTGAAATTGCCCGCATAGCGACATGAAATCCGCACAGACAAAGGCCATCGCCGTTCGCGCCGCCACCGGAAAGTATGCGGTGGTGTGCGGAAGCGGGGCGATTGCGAAAGCGCAGAAGGAGATTGCGCGGCTGGGAAAGTTTTCCAGCGTGCATATTCTGTCGTCGCCACCGGTGTGGCATGTGTTGGAGAGAAAGATCCGGCAGGGCATTCCGGCGCGGCTGGCGCCGTTTGTGCATTTGTTTGATGACGCGGAATCGGAGAAGAATCTGCAGTCGGTGGAGGGGTTGGCGCAATCGCTGGTTGCGGCGGGAGCGGACCGGCACGCGCTGATCGTGGCCGTTGGCGGCGGAGTGGTGGGCGACGTGGGAGGATTTGTGGCGGCTTCGTACCTGCGGGGAGTTCCGCTGGTGCATGTGCCGACGACGCTGGTGGCACAGGTGGACAGCGCGCTGGGTGGGAAGACCGGGGTGAACCTGCCGGAAGGGAAGAATCTTTTGGGGGCGTTTTATCCGCCGCAACTGGTGCTGGCGGATCCGGAACTGCTGGCGACGCTGCCGGTGCGGGAATTTCGCGGGGGGCTGGCGGAAGTAATCAAGTACGGCGTGATCGCGGACGCGAAACTGTTTGCGTTTCTGGGAAAACGGATGGACGCGATATTGCGACGCGATTTGGCCGCGCTGGAGCATGTAATCCGTCGTTCGATTGCGATCAAGGCACAGGTGGTGAGCAAGGACGAGAAGGAATCGGGGTTGCGCGAGATTTTGAATTTTGGGCATACGTTCGGGCACGCACTTGAGTCGGTGACGCGGTATCGCCATTTTCAGCATGGAGAAGCGGTGGCGTGGGGAATGATGTGCGCGGCACTGCTGGGGCATGAAGTGGCGGGGACGCCGGCGGATGTGGTGTCGCGAATCGTGGCGCTGGTGCGGCAAATGGGACCGCTGCCGCCGTGGCCGGATGTGAGCCCGAGAGAGATGCTGGATGCGATGCGGTCGGATAAAAAGACGCGTGGAGGGAAGTTGCGGTTTGTGCTGGCAAAAAAACTGGGGCAGGCGCGGACGTTTGACGGAGTGCCGGAAAAGACCGTGGAGTGCGTGCTGCGGTGCGCGCCGCAGGTGTTCGTGAAGCCGGTGGAGTCGTTGGGGAAGTGCAATGGTTGAGACGGAGACACTGCCGAAAGGCACGCAGCCTGAGGGGGCTGCCAGCGAGCAGGAGGCTTCGCGGAAGGTGCGGGAGATGTTTACGCGGATTGCGCCGCGGTACGACCTCCTGAACCACTTGCTTTCCGGGCAAATGGACAAGCGCTGGCGGGCGCGGACGGCGCGAGAGTTGCGGCCGATTCTGGAGCGGGACGACGCGCAGGTGCTGGATCTTTGTTGCGGAACGGGCGACCTGGCGTTTTCGCTGGGACGCAAGGCGAAAGCGAGGATTATCGGCGCGGATTTTTCGCACAGCATGCTGGTGCGGGCGAGAACGAAGGCCGTTGCGGAAGCGAACGGTTCGGCGCCCGTGCCGTTTTTTGAAGCGGACGCGCTGCGATTGCCGTTTGCTGATGGTTCATTTGATTTGGTGACGACGGCGTTTGGGTTTCGGAATCTTGCAAATTACGAGGCTGGATTACGGGAGATTCAGCGCGTGCTGAAGCCGGGCGGGACGGTTGCGATTCTGGAGTTCACGGAACCCGCGCCGGGGCTTATTGGCGATGCTTACCGTTTTTATTGCCAGAGGGTTTTGCCGAAGATAGGCGGCATCATTTCCGGGGATTCGGCGGCGTATGCGTACCTGCCGAAGTCGGTGGCGCGATTTTTCCATCCGAGCGAGCTGGCGGGGTTGATGGGAGAAGTGGGATACACGAACGTGCGCTACGTTCTGATGATGCTGAAGTCGGTGGCGATACACATCGGCGTGAAGGCTTAAATCTTTTTCCGCGTATAGATAAAATCGTATTCGTCGGTCCAGGTCTTGCCGTGATCGGCGGATGCCTGGCTGAATTGGCGGACTTTGTCAGGACCCAGCGGGAAAAAGCGAAGATGTCGCTGGTTGGAGGTGCCGTCCGGCTGGGTTTGATCCTTTGTGAAAAAATCCATTACGCCATCTTTCAGGCCGCCGTAGAAGTGGATCATGCCCGCGCTGTTATCCACCCAAAATTGCTCCCAGCGTTTTTCCGCGACGTTGTAGACGTTGTAGCTTTTTCCGGCGTACAAGCTGTTCTTGCTGGTCCAATTTTCCACGATGACGCAATCCCCGAGGGAGAGTTCGATGCGGCTGTCTCCCGCGGGCATTTCGCCTTTTGCGGTGACCACGCTCCATTCACCAATCCAGAAATCGAACTGGCGGAATTCGGGGCCGAATTTGCAGGGAGCCTGCGCGCGTTTTGCCTGGTCGAGGAGTTTGGCGAAGCGGGGGGCGTTGTGGAGGGAAACCAGGTCGGCATCGGCGGAAAGCTGATCGGGAAGGGCGTAGCCTGCTTTGAGCGCCTCGTCGAGGGCCGTGAAAGCGGCCGCGGGATTGCCACTTAGTGCTTGAGTCTCCGCAACGGCGTATTGGGACAAGTAGCGCGGGGAGCCCGCGGATTCGGCTTTGGCGAAGGACGCAAGCGCGGCGTCATATTTCCCGAGGGATTTCTGGGCGGTGCCGAGGCGATACCAGAAGCGGGCATTGGAGGGCGAGGCCTTCGTCAGGGAAGAGTAAGCGGCTTCGGAGGCTTTCCAGTCGTGGGCCTGGTAGGCCTTGTCGGCGACAGCTTCGTCGTCGGATGGGGGAGTTTGTGCGGCGGATAGGGTGGCGAAGAGTAGCAGAAATAGAAAACGAATGGCACGCGGAGTCCAGAGCATGTAAGTCTCCCTCCAGGAGAGCAGCGGTGGACACACTCGCGATGCAGCCTACGCCACAGGGACAACAGTTTGTACCACAGGGCTTGCGGGGAGGGAAGCGTGTTGGGCTATGATGCGGCCATGAATTCCGGAGTCCAAGTGTTTGCGGGGAGCATCTACAAGGTAGGCGTAATCCGGTATGTGGATGTGCCGCGGGAGGTATCTAAGAAGTTTGGGAGTGCGGCGCACGTGCCGGTGACGGGAACCGTGGAGGGAGTTCCCGTGCGGACCACCCTGGTTTCCCGCGGGAAAGGTGCGTATCGCATGGCCATCCACGGAACGATCCGGAAGAAGTTACGGGTGGACAGCGGGGCGGTGGTGGAGATTGCGATTGAGTTGGACGAGGAATCGCGCGAACCGGAATTGCCGCCAGCTTTAGTGCTGGCGCTGCGTAATGCGCCGAAAGCGCAGAAGAGGTTTCGCGCTGTGACAACGGCGCTGCGGCGGCAGATTGTGAGGTACCTGGTGGCGGTGAAGTCGCAGGCGACGCTGGAACGGCGGGTGAGCCGGTTTGTGGCGCGTTGGGAGCGACTGGATCCGATGAAGAGAGCGAAAGCGGGGAAGCGTAAGAAGGCGCGGAAATAGCCAGATTGAAACAGTTTGAATTTGTGTGTAGTGGAGTATTGACTGATACGACTAGCCTATTGTGGCAACAGGGAAGGAGCCAGTAGTCTCAGCGGGAAGAGGCCGCTTGGAAGGAGAGCCACGCCATGAACCGAACACAGACGGAAACGACAGCAATGGATACGAGCGTGGCGGAACTGGCGCTGCGCGAGTTGCAGGACCGGATTGAGGCGAGCGGACTGGAATCGAGCTACGCGGAACTGGTGTGCGATTTGTGCGTGGGACAGGTTTCGCTGGAAAAGGCGTTCGGAGAGATTCACCAGAAGGCGATGGAGCGGATGGTGGAACTGCTGGACACGCGGATACTGGAAGATGAAGTTGCGCTGGAAGCGTGCCTGGACAAGATTGCGAAAGAGTCGGAACGCGTGGCCTGGAATGCGCTGGAGAAGGGAACGGAAGCATTGCGCGAAGGGCTGGCGATTCTGGAGGGTGCGGAGTCGCTGGGCGACGGCGGGTACGTGAATTAAGTTTTTTTGCTTCTTCTTACTTTAACCAATCGGCATTTCCAAAATTTAGTGCCTCAATGAAGTTCGGTTGAGGGAAGAGTTTCCTCAGGGGCTAAAGCCTGGTTACTTGGGGCTCCAAATGTCGGAGCTAAAGCTCCGACCCCCTGCAAACCTTTCATAAGCCAAATTCTAGCGACGCTTGAGGACGATGGCGGTGAGGTCGTCCATTTGTTTTGTACCGTTTGCGAAGCGCAAGACATCCTGATGCAGCTTGGAAATCATTTCGGCAGCGGAGTTATCGCGGGCTGCGCGAATCGTTTGCCCGAGGCGGTCATGTCCGAATTGTTCTTCGCGGGCGTTTTCCCATTCAAAAAAGCCATCGGTGGCCAGGAGTAGAAGATCACCCGAGGCCATTTCGAGAGTGTGCGGCGGATCGGACAGGAAGGCGTCGGAGATGCCGAGCGGCAAGGCGTGCGCTTCCATCAGGGTGAAGCTGTCGTCTTTGCGCCGATAGAGAAACAGAGGCGCGTGACCGGCCGAGAGTAATTCGACTGTTGAGCTATCCGGGCCGAAGATGGCGGCGACGAAAGTGATGAAGCGGCCTTCGCGAACATCGGCTGAGACGGCGGAATTAATTTCTTCCATGGCTTTGACGAACGAGTCTTGATTGCGGAAATTGGTGCGCGCGTAGGCGCGGCAAACCGACGCGAGCATGGCGGGGCCGATGCCATGGCCGGTGACGTCGGCGAGGGCAGTCACGAATTTGCCGTTGGGCAAAGGCTGCCAATCGTAATAGTCACCGCCCGTTTGATCGGCAGGCTGATTCCAGGCGGCGATGTCCCAGCCGGCGACTTGCGGCATGGAGTGCGGCAGAAGGGATTGCTGGATGGAGCGCGCGACTTCGAGGTCGTGCTGCATGTGCTCCATCTGGCGGCGGGTTTCGGCTTCGCGGAGGGCAGCCTCCACCTGGGCGCGAAATTCCCGGGCCACGACGGCGGCGGTGAATCCTACGACGATGAGGCTGACGCCGTAAGTGACGACGTTCTTCTGAGGTGAAAAGAGGGAATTCTCCATGCTGTGCAGCAGCGGGCGCCAGCCGAGATGATAAGCCGCGGCAAGATAGCTGCCGGAGGCGAAAAAGCCGCAAAGAATGCTAAGCGGGGGGCGGAGCCGCAGGATGGTCAGCATGAGAAGCAGGAAATAGATGAGGAAGGCAGGGTTCGCGAGGGCGCGATACTCCGGCAAGATTACAGAACTGGCGGCGCCGGAGATGCTGATCGCGGGGAGCAAAAACTCAATGAAAATGTTCAAGAACCAGTACACTCCGGGCAGCGGCTTTGTATCGCGGATGGCCCGGCGGAGCGCATAGAGGGTGGTAAATTCAAAAGCAGCCAGCACGCCGATCAACACCAGATACATGTAGAGGGTTGCGAGATTATCCTGCGTGGGCGCAAGAATCGTTCGGCTGCCGCGGAGGACGAGAATGAAGGCGAGCAAGGCGAGTAGCAGGTAGATGCGCAGGCGTTCGCTTTGGCGCAACGCTTGCTGAAACGCGGGCGATTGTGTCTGCAGATCGCTCATGGGTCCTCGCGGAGACGGGGGTTGCGCGACACCCGTGCGAGGCATTTTCGCGGAGAACCCGCGTAAACACAAGATTCGGGGAATTGTTCAGCGGCGGGTGTGGATTAACGGACCCAGCCGGGGTCGCCGCCGGCTTTGCGGACAGCGTCTTCCAAGTCGGCGACCTGTTGCTTTAGGGACTCGACTTCGCCCTTTTTGGCGTCGGCCTTGGTGCGTTTTTCGTTGATGTCGGAGCGGTTGTACTGCTGCTGAAGGGCTTTTTGGGGATCGGGGTAGTACTGAAGTTCGTCTTTGCTGAGCTCACGTTGCAAGATGTCCAATTCTTTTTCAGCGGTGGCGAGTTTGGTGCGCAGCAGCCTGGAGTGCTTGCGCCAATACGCCTCGTTCTTCGGATCTTCTTCTGGATCTGTGACCTTCGGGGCGTTTGGATCGTCTGCTTGCGCGTTCCCGGAAGCCTTGTTCGAAGGCGTAGCGGAGGCGGGAGGGGCAGGAGGCGGCGCGGAAGGAATATCGTCGTTAGTGAAAACTTTTTTGGGCTTGGGCGTGGTTTTTTGTTCGGCGCGAGCCTTGCGCGCGGCATCCGCGACGGGGTCGCCGGTGGATGGTTGAGAGGGATTCTGTTGGGCAGGCGCAGCAAACGCGGCCACACCGAGAAGCACAGACAAGGCAGAAATCCGCAAGAGTGCAGATGAAAGCATGGTTACCTTCCTCCACTGGAGCAGCCAGGGAGCTCCCAAGGATCTGAACTTTACCGCGAGGGATATTGTAACTCTTTGCGGTGTGCAGGTGAGCCGCGATATGCCAAAGGATAACGGGGAGGGAGAAGGGAGCTATTGCCTGGGCAGGGAGAGGAGCCAGGGCAGGGCGTAAGCTACGGCAAGTGCGCCGATGCCGAGAAACGTGCCGAGCGGGAGTTGGTATTGGGTGGCAATCGTCCAGCGGATGGCCGGGAGGGTGCCGAGTCCACGCCTTGCGGCGCGCTCCGCGAGAGGACGTTTCCACCCGGAGAGATAGAGGATTCCGACCCATAAAACTCCGGCAACGGTGCCGAGAAGGGTGCCCAGAAGAATTGTGAGGAAAGCGCCGCGGGGTCCCAGGAATGCGCCGACCATGGCCATCATTTTGACGTCGCCCATGCCCATGCCGTCGCGCTTGCGAACGAGTTTGTAAACGGCTGCGGCACCCCAGAGCAGCATGCTCCCGAGAAGCGCGCCGAGAATGGCGTTTAGTAGATTGAAGAACAGGTCGGGATGAGGGGGAAGTTTTCGAAAGCCGCTCAGAAAAAAAAGCGCTGCCGCGGTGGGATCCGAGATGCGAACGCGAATTGACAGGAGCAGGCCCATCGCCAAGCCGGGAAAATTGACGAGATCGGGAAGCAGGCGGACGCGGAAATCGGTGACGACGAGAACGATGATCAGGCAGGAAAAGAGGAGCCATTTGAGCGTTGGCAGGCCGATGCCGAACTCATGGTAAGTGAGGACGAAAAGGAGTCCGGTGGCAAACTCGACGAGCGGGTACATCGCCGAGATGGGCAGGGCGCAGTTGCGGCACTTGCCGCGAAGGAGCAGCCAGCCGAAGAGGGGGATGTTGTCATAGGGCTTGATCGGCGTGTGGCACCGCGGGCAGCGAGAGCCGGGCGAAACGATGGAGAGGCCCTCCGGAATGCGCGAGATGCAAACATTCAGGAAGCTGCCGAAGATGATGCCAAAGAGAAAAAAGAGCAGCGGGATCACAGTTTCGACTGTGCCACAGGCGGCGAAGAGGCTCAACGAAGGGCGGAGCGGAGCGTGTCGCATGGCTAACGGTAAACGAGTGCGAGTAGCTGGGAATGCGGCAGGATAGAAAAGAAGGATTCACCGCAGAGACGCAGAGGGCCGCAGAGGACCTCGGAGAGTTGTGGGAACGTCGCTTGGTTATGGGATAAACACCGGGTTCGCTAAACTGACTCTATGGCGATGAGCAGGTATGAGCACTGGATACGGCGGTACGAGCACCGGCGGTGGACGACCGATGATAATCGTATGGTGCGGCCGTTTGCATGGGGATTGGAGCATATCGGGGGAGATTCCGGGTGCGCGGACCCGAGGGGGTATGTGCGGGAATATGCGCACGAGGCGATTGAGAAGAGTGAAGAGTGGTATGCGCGGGAAGAAGTGCGGGATTACCGGCTGGATTCGGAGAATGTGCTGACGTTTACGAGTCCGGTGGAATCGCCATGGCCGGAAAACAATACGGTGCATGGACAGTTTTTTCCGGCGCGGAAGCATGGGCCGGCGGTGCTGGTGTTGCCGAACTGGAATGCCAAGTGGCACGGGCAGGTGGCGCTGTGCCACTGGCTGCAGCGGATGGGAATTTCGGCGATGAAGATGAGCTTGCCGTATCACGACCGGCGGATGGCGAATGGGCACGAGCGGGCGGATCAACTGGTGGGGCCGAACATCGGTTTGACGCTGGCGGCGAACCGGCAGGCGGTGAAGGATGCGCGGGCTTGTTTGAGCTGGCTGGAGCTTCAGGGGTATACGCGGCTGGGGATTTTGGGGACGAGCATTGGATCGTCGGTGGGCTATATCACGCTGGTGCATGACAAGCGTGTGCGGGCCGGGGGATTTTTTCACGTGTCCACGTATTTTGCAGACGTAGTGAGCAAGGGCATGACGACGAACCACGTTTGGGAGGCGTTGCGGCACGAAGTGAGCGTGGACGAGTTGCGTGACTATTGGGCGCCGGTGAGTCCGATGCCGTATGTGGAGCGGGGAATGGGGGCGGACCGGAATACGTTTATGGTGTACGGGAAATACGACCCGACGTTTTTGCCGGAATTGACGCACGAGATGCTGGGGGCGCTGCGAAAGAGCGGAGCAGAGCCGCGGACACTGGAGCTGCCTGTGGGGCATTATTCGCTGGAGTTGGCGCCGTTCAGCTACATTGCGGGGTGGCGGATGTTCACGTACTTTCTGGAAGCGTTGGCGTAAGGGTGGCATGTAAGAAAGAAATCCTAACGCAGAGACGCAAAGGACGCGGAGATTTTCGCAGAGAAGAGGGGCAGATGGCTAAAGGAAAGAGTACGAAGAACTCTCGGAAATTGACCGGCACAAAGAAAAGGTTGACCGTGAAAGAAATGCTGGCCATCGGCAGACGTATTAGGAAGTCGATAAAAGGCCCGCTCATCGATCATGCGGAGTTTTTGTATGACGAGAATGGCTTGACAAAGTAGTGTCGACGGAATGGCTAATGCAGGATTTTGGCGATGGCGCCTTGGGCGACTAGGGTGGCGACGGCGTTGATGTCGGGGGCTAGTGGCCGATCGGCGGTGACTTTGGGAGAGGCGGCACGGACGGCGCCGTAGGCTTTTTGGGCGAGGGTGCCGGTTTGGAGCGGGGCGAGAAGGTCGATGCCCTGGCAGGCGCAGAGAAGTTCGATGGCGACGATGTGGCGGAGATTGTGGAGCATGCGTTCGAGGCGGCGAGCGCCGCTCATGCCCATGCTGACGTAGTCCTCTTGATTACCTGAAGTGGAAATCGAATCGACAGAATGCGGAGTGGCTAGTGCGCGATTCTCGCTGGTGAGCGCGGCGGCGGTTACTTGCGCGATCATGAAGCCGGAGTTGAGGCCGGGATCTGGCGTCAGGAAAGCCGGCAGCATGCTGGTGAGCGGGTTGGTCATCTGCTCGATGCGGCGTTCGGCGATACCGCCGAGAGTGGCGATGGCGATGGCGACTTGATCGGCAGCCATGGCTAACGGCTGGCCGTGGAAGTTGCCCCCGCTGACGATGTCGCCGTCCCCGTTTGATTTCACGAACACCAATGGGTTGTCGGTCGCGCTGTTGAGTTCGACGAGTGCCATTTCGCGGGCTTGCACTAGAGAGTCGCGGACGGCGCCGTGGACTTGCGGCGTGCAGCGGAGGCTGTAGGCGTCTTGTACGCGGGTGTCTTTGTCGGGGGCGCGGTGGGATTCGCGGATCTGGCTGCCTTCGTTAAGGTGGGCGAGGTTGCGGGCGGTTTTACCGGCGCCAGCGTAGGCCCGGGCGTGCATGATGCGAGCGTCGAAGGCGCCAGGGCTGCCGCGCAGGGCGTCGAGGGAGAGAGAGGCGGCGACGTCGGCGGAATCTGCCAGGGTGTCGGCTTCGAGTAATGCGAGGCTCAGCAGGGCGAGCATGCCTTGCGTGCCGTTCAGGAGAGACAAACCTTCTTTTGCTTCCAGGGCTACAGGAACGATCCCGGAGCGCTTTAGTGCTTCGCCGCCGGAGAGTCTTTCGTGCTTGAGATGGGCTTCGCCTTCACCGATGACCACTTGGGCGAGGTGCGCGAGCGGCGCGAGGTCGCCGGAGGCTCCTACTGAACCCTGCGAGGGAATCACGGGATGCACGCCGGCGTTGAGCATGGCGCAGAGTGTTTCCACAACCACAGGGCGTACGCCGCTTAAACCTTTGGCGAGGGCATTGGCGCGGAGAAGCATCATCGCGCGAACTTCGGGTGTGGAGAGCGGCGTACCGACGCCGCAAACGTGTGAGCGAACGAGATTGATTTGGAGTTGGCGGACTTGTTCGGTGGAGATGCGGACGGAGGCGAGTTTGCCGAAGCCGGTGTTGATGCCGTAGGCGGTTTGGTTGGCGGCGACGAGGCGGTCGACGACGGCGCGGGAAGCTTTCATGCGGGTTACTGCGGCGGGTGAGAGGGAAACCGCTTCGTTGCGCAACGCCACCGCGTAAAGCTGGTCGAATGTCAGGTCATTGCCTGTGAGGACGACGCTCATGCCTGACTCCTCGATGCGCTTGGCACAACAAGTTTGAGGAATGCCTGCTTGTACTTGTCTGGGAAGTGCTTCACGTGCCCGGCGCGGTTGCAGGCGACGTGAATGGTGTGGCCAGTGGCCAGGAGCTTGTTGTCGCTTTGGCGCAGGAGTTCGTAGCCGAATTTCAGGGTGCGGTTTTTTGCTTCGAGGATGCGGGTGCGGACGGTGAGGAGTTCGTCGTAGCGGGCGGGATGGTGATAGCGGCAGTGGACGTCGGCGACCACGATGAAAGTGTCGTCTTCAATTTCCATGAGCTTGTAATCGAAGCCGAGGGCGCGCATGAGTTCGACGCGGCCGACTTCGAACCAGATCAGGTAGTTTGAGTGATAGACGACGCCCATCTGGTCGGTTTCGGCGTAGCGCACACGGATCGTTACATCGTGATATTCGAGCATAGTAGATTTTCTAGTATGCATGAAGTCGGGAAGAAGGGGAAAAGGGTCAACAGTCGACAGTCTACAGTCTACAGCTGAAGAGAAGAAAGGAGCGGAGAACGAAAGCTATTGTCAGGATACTACTAAGTGCGTAAGATACGCTTCGGTTACCATGCAGCACTACAGTAAACTTCGGGTTTGGGAGCGCAGTCATCGACTGGTGCTGGAGGTTTATCGGGCTACGCAAGTGTTTCCGGCAGCCGAGCGGTATGGGCTAACCTCACAGTTGCGACGCGCCGCCGTATCCGTACCTACAAACATCGCAGAGGGCTCGAAGCGCGCTTCTCATAAGGATTTTGCGCACTTCCTGAATATAGCTGAGGGGTCGCTGGCCGAAACAGAGTATTTGATTTTGGTAAGCCGCGATCTGGGATTAATTCCACCACCCGTAGCCGGCAAACAATTGGCAGAGGTCGCGGAACTTCTGCGAATGCTTCACGGGCTACGAGTCACAATCCAAAAAGAAACCTAGTGCATGCCGCCGGGTGAAACGGCAACAACTCTTGGCTGTCGGCTGTTGACTGTCGACTGTCGGCTAGGGTTTTTCGGAGCCGTCTTGCCAGATGGGTTTGCGCTTTTCGAGGAAACTGGCGATGCCTTCCTTGAAGTCGGGGGTGCAGCGCATGCGCGCGTTTTCGAGAACGGCGCGTTCGAGGTCGGCGTCGAGGCTGGCGGCGGCTGCGGAGACGAGCAGGCGCTTGGCGCGAGTGACGCTGACGGGGCTTGCGGCGATCAGCACTTCGGCGAGTTCGTTTACACGGACCATCAATTTTTCGGCGGGGACGATTTCGTTGACGAGGCCGAGTTCTTTGGCTTCGGGAGCGTCAACCAAACGGCCGGTGAGCAAGAGATCGCGGGCGCGCTTTTCGCCGATCTGGCGGGCCAAGAAAACAGAGACGATTGCGGGGAGAAAACCGATTTTTACTTCGGTGTAGCCGAATTTTGCTTCGGGAACGGCGATGGTGAAATCGCAAAGGGTGGCGATGCCGCAGCCACCGGCTAAGGCGTGGCCGTTGACGGCGGCGATCAGGGGCTTGGAGTAGCTCCAGATGCGGCGAAACATTTTGGCCATGCGGCGGGAATCTTCCTGATTTTCGGAGGGGGATTGGGTGGCGATGGCTTGGAGGAGAGAGAGGTCCATACCGGCGCAGAAGGATTTTCCGGCGCCGGTGAGGATTACGACGCGGGCGTGAGTTTTTTCTACGGCGTCGAGGGCGGATTGCAAGTCGGCGATCATCTGGGTGTTGATGGAGTTGCGCTTGTCGGGGCGGTTTAGCGTGAGGGTGGCGATGTGTTCGGTGGATTCGAGCAGCAAGGTTTCATAGGGCATTGAGCGGACCCCTTCGATGCGTATATCGTTTGCCAATTTGTTGGAAATTGCAAACGGAGAAGAGAAGGATTTAACAGAGAGGGCACAGAGGTAGAACACAGAGCTCGCAGAGAAGAGCACAGCGAGGAATCGCCGTGCCACGTTTTGGCCACTTGAAAGTGGCCGCTACTCGTGAGGAGCGTATTTTGCGCGGATTTCGTTGGTCAGGGCTAGGGATTTGGCGATTTTGGAGGAGCTGAACTCGTGGTGGACGCCTAGTTTTGTTAGGGCGGCGAGGACGGATTCGGTGGGGATGTTGCCGACTAGGGCGTCACCGGCGAAGGGGCAGCCACCGAGGCCGGTTAGGGCGGAGTCGAAGCGGCGGCAGCCTGCGGCGTAGGCGGCGTTGATTTTTTCTTCGGCGGTGTCGGGGCGAGAGTGAAGATGAACACCTAGTTCGACGCCTGCCACGTGATCCTTCACTTGGGAATAGAGACTGTGGATCAGGTCGGGTGCGGCGGTGCCGACCGTGTCTGCGAGCGAGACCGTGGTGATGCGGATGTCTTTCAGCCAGTCTAGGGTGTCTTGCACGATTTCGGGGCCCCAGGGTTCTTCGTAGGGATTGCCGAAGGCCATAGAGATGTAGATGACGAGCTCCTTGTTGGCTTTTTTGGTTTCGCGCTTGAGGGTTTCGACGAGGGTGCGGGATTCGGCGCGGGTCATGTTGGCATTGGCGCGGCGGAAATAGGCGGAGATGGAATACGGGTAGCCGATGGTGGAGACGCCGGGCGTGGCGAGGGCGCGTTCGAGGCCTTTTTCATTGACGACGATGCCGATGATTTCGGGGAGTGTGGCGCCGTCGGGAAGGGAATCGAGGAGGCGAGACATTACCTCTTCGCTGTCGGACATTTGTTTGACGTGTTTCGGGGAGACGAAGCTGACGGCGTCGATGTGCTGAAAGCCTGCGGTGACGAGTTCGCGCAGGTAGTTCACTTTGGTTTCGGTGGGGATTATTTCCGGGAGGCCTTGCCAGGCGTCGCGCGGGCATTCGACGAGCTTTACGGTATCGGTCATTTAGCGGGGTTTGTCCTGTTTTTTGTCGGCGATTGCGGAAAACAAGAAGGCGAAGAAAAGAATTATTCCCAAGATTCCAAATCCACCGAGGACTTTATTGTACGCGATGCTGGTTCCCAGCGCATTTTCTAGCTGCATATGCCGGACAGAAACGAGATACAAGTCGTAACAGATACCGCTGATCAGGCCGAGAGCGGCGATTCCGAGCGCGGTGGACATGGCGATCAGTAAGAATCGTGAACGACGGCTCATGTGTGCGACTGCAAAACTGCTTGAATCCCTGGCCCTTTAATCGCCGCGGTCATTCTGCTCTCTGAACGCGATGAAAACGGTCCCGCAGCAAAGACAAAAATGCCAGAACCGCCAAGAAACAACCCAAAATAAAAATGTATCCGCAGCAGTAGAAATACCAAGGAAGCGCGGCATCGATGAACTTCCATCCGGGCATCCGTCTATGCAGCACATACGATTGATACCTTTCACTCACAAACATCCCGACAAAGCCTGCTGGAAAGAGCAGGGACCATTTTAGGAGGAATGCTGTTCGTCGGCTGATCATGTTTGGAGGACGCCAGTTTTGAATTCGGGGAGGTGGGTGTTCAGGGAGGCGGCGTTTAGGGCCCAGATCAGGGCGTCGCGGGTGTGGGCTGGGTCGATGATAGCGTCGAGCCAGAGGCGGGCGGCGGCGTAGCGTGGGTCGGTCTGGTGGTCGTAGGTGGATTTTACGGAGTCGAGGAGTTCCTTTTTTGCTTTTTCGTCGACCTTTTTGCCTTCGCGTTCGAGTTGCTTGAGTTTAATTTCAGCTAGCGTGTTGGCTGCGGCGTCGCCGCTCATGACAGCGAATTTCGCGGTGGGCCAGGCGAACATGAAGCGCGGGTCGTAGGCTTTGCCGCACATGGCGTAGTTTCCGGCACCGAAACTGCCGCCGAGGATGACGGTGATTTTCGGGACCACGCTGTTGGCTACGGCGTTGACCATTTTGGCGCCGGCGCGGATGATGCCGCTCCATTCGGCGTCTTTGCCGACCATGAAGCCGTTGACGTCGTGCAGGAAAATGAGCGGGATGCGGTTCTGGTTGCAATCCATGATGAAGCGTGCGGATTTTTCGGCGGATTCGGTATAGATCACGCCGCCGAATTCGATGCGCTTCTGGTCGGAGTGGGGTGCGTTGGTGGTGATGTGCTTTTTCTGGTTGGCGACGATGCCGACGGCCCAGCCGCCGATGCGCGCGTAGCCACAGAGCACGGTCTCACCGTATTCGGCGCGGTATTCCTCGAATTCACTGCCGTCGACCAGGCGGGCGATGATTTCGCGCATGTCGTATTGTTTGGCGGGATTGCCAGAAAAGATGCCGTAGAGTTCGTTGATCGAGTACAGAGGTTCTTTCAGGCGTGAGTGGCTGAAGATGGGTGGATTCGGGGCCCCCATTTTGTCCACGAGGGCGCGGATGCGTTTCAGGCAGGATTCGTCGTCGGGTTCGCGGAAATCGACGGTGCCGCTGATCTGGGAATGCATTTTGGCGCCGCCCAAATCTTCGGCGGAGGTTTTCTGGCCGATCGCGGCTTGTACGAGCGCGGGCCCGGCGAGGAAGAGGCCGGAGCCTTCGGTCATGAGGATGTGATCGCACATTACCGGGAGATACGCACCGCCGGCCACGCACATGCCCATAATGGCGGTGATTTGCGGGATGCCCATGGCGCTCATTACCGCGTTGTTGCGGAAGACGCGGCCGAAGTCGTCGGTGTCGGGGAAAACGTCTTCCTGGAGCGGGAGAAAAACGCCGGCAGAATCGACTAGATAAATTGTGGGAATGCGATTTTCGATGGCGATGTTTTGTGCGCGGATTACTTTTTTGGCGGTCATCGGGAAGAAGGCGCCTGCTTTTACGGTGGCGTCGTTCGCGATGACCATGAAGAGGCGGCCGGAGACGCGGGCGAGGCCGGTGACGGTTCCGGCACAGGGAGCCCCGCCCCATTCTTCGTACATTTCGTGGGCGGCGTAGATGGCGAGTTCGAAGAAGTGGGTGCCGGGATCGATCAGGGCGGCTACGCGTTCGCGCGCGGTGAGGCGGTTCTTTTTGTGCTGGGATTCGATGGCTTTGGGGCCGCCGCCCTGGCGAATTGTTTCTTCTTCGTTCTTGATGGCGGTTAGGAGTTCCACCATGCGCTGGGAGTTCTTCTGGTAATCGGGGGAATTGGCGTCGATGGAGGATTTCAGAACCGAAGCGGACACGCGACGACCTCGCAGAGGGGAGTGGGAGCAGCGGAATCAGTATACGGAGGATTGGGGGAATGTGCGAGTGGGCGGAGAAGAGAAAGACTTAACACAGAGTTTGCAGAGAAGGAGCACAGAGGTCACAGAGAAGAATGAGGTAGACTCGCGGCATGGAATATCCATTGTTGAGTTTGGAGTTGGCTCGAGAGATCGAGATAGCGGAGGCGGAGGCCGCGGTTGCGTGCGCGGAAAGGGTGAGAGTTGCGCGGGGAGATGGGGCGGGAGCAGTAGCCGCGGTCGCGGGCGGGTATGCGATTTATTGCGGGGCGAATTCTCCGGTTACGCAGGCGGTGGGGCTGGGGTTGAACGGGGCGGTGAGCAAAGAGGAGTTTGACCGGTTGGAGGAATTTTATTTCAGCCGGGAAGAAACGGTGCGAGTGGAGACTTGCCCGATGGCGGATGGGATGCTGATCGAGCACTACCGGGAGCGCGGTTATTTCGTGAGCGAGTTTTCGAATGTGATGGTGCGGCCAATGGAAAAAACGGTTGAGGCAGCCGCGCTGCCTGACGGGATCGAAATTCAGAAGGCGGCGGTTGGGGAGATTGATCTGTGGACATTGACCGTGGCCCAGGGTTTTGCGGAACATTTTCCTGTGACGCAGGAGATACTGAGCGTGATGCGGCTCTTTGCGGAGGGAAAGAACACGGAGTGCTATTTCGCGCGGGTAGATGGAAAGATTGCGGGTGGGGCGACTCTGGCTTTGCGCGGACGGATCGCCGGACTGTTTGGAGCGAGTACATTGCCGCAATTCCGGAATCGTGGGGTGCAGACGGCGCTACTGGAGGCGCGGATGCAGCGAGCGGCGGAACGAGGTTGCGACCTGGCGATGAGCATTGCGCTGCCGGGAAGCGCCTCGCAGAGGAATATTACGCGGCGGGGGTTTCGGACGTTGTATACGAGGGTGAAGTTTGAGCGAGAGTTTGTCGCGGGCTAGCGCGGCTGGACGTGGCGCTTGTGGATGAAATCAATGATGTCCTGAGTGGAGGTGCCGGGGAGAAAGATTTCGGCGATGCCGGATTTTTTCAGGGCGGGGATGTCGGGTCCGGGGATGATGCCGCCAACTAGGACGGTGACGTCGTCCATGCCTTTTTCGTGGAGGAGTTTCATGAGTTGCGGGCAGAGGGTGTTGTGGGCGCCGGAGAGGATGGAGAGGCCGATAACGTCGACATCTTCCTGGACGGCGGCGGAGGCGATCATCTCGGGGGTCTGACGGAGGCCGGTGTAGATTACTTCCATGCCGGCGTCGCGAAGGGCGCGGGCGATGATTTTGGCGCCGCGGTCGTGGCCGTCCAGTCCCGGCTTTGCAATCAGGACTCTAATTTTCTTCTCTGGCATTTCTCAGTGCCCTCTGTGCACTTCCTCTGTGATCTCTGTGTTCAATCGACCGTAAGCACCCTAAAGAATATACCGTCTAACTCCATCCTTAAGCATAGGAACATTGAAGTTGATGAGCAATCCGAGGTTGTGTCCCGACAGACGCATATAGGTCAAGATAATCGCTTCATGTAATGGGCTAAGGGCTTCGACAGATTTCAGCTCGACGATGACCTTAGATTCGACCAAAAGATCCAGCCGGTAGCCTGACTCAAGTTTTACGGTTTTATAGACTACAGGAATTGGTCTTTGACGCTCAAAATTCAATTTCCGCAAGTGGAGTTCACAACAAAAGCACTCCTCATATGACGATTCAAGCAGGCCCGGGCCGAGCAAGCGATGAACCTCAATGGCTGCGCCTATTATTGCTTGTGTAAGTCCATTGTCTGGCATAAGGGGAATATAACACAGAGTTCACAGAGGAAGAGCACAGAGGGCACAGAGGTCTAGGTGATGGCGACTTCTTCGTAGGCGCCGAAGACGGTGCGCATGGCTTCGCAGATTTCGCCGAGGGTGGCGTAGGATTTTACGGCGTCGTAGATGAAGGGCATGAGGTTGTCGGAGCCGTCGGAGGCTTTGCGGAGTGCGTTGAGACGGCGTTCGACTTCGGAAGAGGAACGTTCGGCACGGAGTTTGCTGAGGCGTTCGGCCTGGCGATGGGCGACGGTCTCGTCGATTTGGAGCAGGTCCATAGGTTGCTCCGGGGTGACGAAGTCGTTGACGCCGACGATGATCTTCTCTTTTTTGTCGATGGCCATCTGGTAGCGGTAGGAGGCTTCGGCGATTTCGCGTTGCGGGTAGCTCTTCTCGATGGCGGCGACCATGCCGCCCATGGCGTCTATGCGGCGGATGTAGTCCCAGGCGCCGGCTTCGACTTCGTTGGTGAGCGTTTCGACAAAGTAGGAGCCGCCGAGGGGGTCGACCGTGTTGGTTACGCCGGTTTCGTGGGCGATGATTTGCTGGGTGCGCAGGGCGATGGTGGCGGCGTGCTCGGTTGGCAGCGCCCAGGCTTCGTCGAGGGAATTTGTGTGCAGAGATTGCGTGCCGCCGAGAACGCCGGCTAGGGCCTGGATGGCAGTGCGCACGACGTTATTCATTGGTTGCTGCGCTGTGAGCGAGCAGCCGGCGGTTTGCGTGTGGAAGCGCAGTGCCCAGCTTCGAGGGCTGATGGATTTGTAGCGCTCCTTCATGGCTTTGTGCCAGATGCGGCGCGCGGCGCGATATTTGGCGATCTCCTCGAAAAAGTCGTTGTGGGCGTTGAAGAAGAAGGAAAGTTGAGGCGTGAACTCGTCGACGGGAAGGCCGCGGCGGATGGCCCATTCGACGTATTCCATGCCGTCGCGGAGGGTAAAGGCAAGTTCCTGGATGGCGGTGGAGCCGGCTTCGCGAATGTGGTACCCGCTGATGGAGATGACGTTGAACTTGGGCGTGTGCTTCATGCCGAATTCGAACGTGTCAATCACCAGGCGCATGGAAGGCTCGGGCGGGTAGATGTATTCCTTTTGCGCGATGTATTCCTTGAGGATGTCGTTCTGGAGCGTGCCGGAGATTTTTTTCCAGTCGGCGCCTTGCTTTTCGGCGACGGCGAGATACATGGCCCAGATGACCGCGGCCGGGGAATTGATGGTCATGGAGGTGGTGACGTCGGCGAGGGGGATCTGGTCGAAGAGGACTTCCATATCGGCGAGAGAACTGATGGCGACGCCGCATTTGCCGACTTCGCCTTCGGAGAGGGCGTGGTCGGAGTCGTAGCCCATCAGAGTGGGGAGATCGAACGCGGTGGAAAGACCCGTCTGGCCCTGGGAGAGGAGGTAGCGGAAGCGCTGGTTGGTGTCCTCTGCGGTGCCAAATCCGGCGAATTGCCGCATGGTCCAGAGGCGGCCGCGATGCATGGTGGCGTGAATGCCGCGGGTGTAGGGTGGCTCGCCGGGGTTGCCGAGGTCGCGAGAAGCATCCCATCCGGGGAGATCTTCTTCCGTGTACAAGCGGCGAATCGGATAGCTGGAGACGGTGGTGAATTCTTTCTGGCGCTCGGGGCTCTTTTCGAGCGTGGGGCGAAGGGTATTTTCTTCCCAGGCCTGCAGCTTCGAGGGGGATTTTACAGCGCTGCCCGATTTCTTTGGATTGGCCGGATCACTCATGAAAAGGCGCTCCCGGGATCTCAGTATAAGCGACTTGATATGCGGACCCCGCCACAAACTAATGCTATGGGAAACGGCAGCGAGGAGCAAGAAGCAGAGAAGAGATAAGTAACCGCGTAAAGAAGCAACGAAAAAAAGATAGAGCATCCGTTGAGAAGTCGATGGATGGTTCTAGGCCACACTTCCTTCGTCAGGCTGGCTTGGCCACCTGAAGGTGGCCGCTACGCCTGGGTTACTTTTTGGGGAGAGAGCGGACGAAGTTTACGATGTCCCATATTTCGTCGGGCTTCAGGCGGCCTTCCTCACCCATCATTTTGCCCTTGCCGTTGTTGATGATGTTGTAGATGTCACCGTCGACGGCATCTTTCAGAGTCGCGGCGTCACGGAAATCTCGCAGCTTCAAGTGCATGTCCTCTGCCAGGTCGCCATCGCCGGCGCCCTCTTTGCCATGACACATGGCGCAATCTTGGCCGTATTTCTTTTTACCGGAGGCGAGGGAGGAGGGCGAGGACTTAACGGGATTTTCTTTTTTTGCGGCGTCGGAAGAGGGCTTGGCATCCGCGGCATGTTTTTCGTCTGCAGGCTTGGCGTCAGCGGCGGGTTTTTCATCGGCCGGCTTGGCTGGTTCCTGAGAACGGCACTGCAAAGGCAAGAAAAGGAGGGAACACACAAAGACACAGACGAGCGCGAGTTTCATGGCTGAATCTCCCTAAGCGACTCAACGCGTCAATCATGCATAGGGCGCAGTTTGGGCAAGTATAGTCCTCTGGAGGCGATTTGCACTTTATATTCTTTGGCGGTCACGTTGAGAGGAAACCTTGCTGCCCGAAGGAGATTTTCTAAATGGATTGGCTTGATCCTGGAAGCGCGGAAGCGTAGGTTTCGGTGAGCAGCGATCCCCGCCCGGTTGAACTCAATTTATGGCCATGTTTGAAAGCAACGCATCTATGAAGGCAAGGGTACCGGTGCGGCATGTCGCCGCGTCGCCAGACAAAATGCAAGGAGAGTGATTATGCCAACCATCACGACCAAAGACGGAACACAGATTTATTACAAGGACTGGGGCAAAGGGCAGCCGATCGTTTTCAGCCACGGTTGGCCGCTAAGCGGCGACGACTGGGACGGCCAGATGCTGTATTTCGGTCAGCGAGGCTACCGGGTGATCGCCCATGACCGGCGGGGACACGGACGGTCCGACCAGACGTGGGACGGCAACGACATGAACACGTACGCCGACGATCTGGCGCAATTGTTTGAGCGACTCGACCTGAAGAACGCGATCATGGTGGGGCACTCGACGGGAGGAGGCGAGGTGGCGCGGTACCTGGGCCGCCACGGGAGCGCGCGCGTCGCCAAAGCGGTGCTGATCAGCGCCATACCGCCGCTGATGCTGAAGACGGAAAAGAATCCGACGGGAACGCCGATCGAGGTGTTCGACGGGCTTCGGACGGCACTGGCGGCGAACCGGCCGCAGTTTTACAAGGACATCACGATGCCGTTTTACGGATACAACCGGCCGGGCGCGAAAATTTCGGAGGGCATCCGGGAGCACTGGTGGCTGCAAGGAATGCTGGGCAGCGTGAAGGCTCACTATGACTGCATCAAGGTGTTTTCAGAAACGGATCACACGGAAGATCTGAAGAAGATCGACATTCCGGTGCTGGTGATGCATGGGGATGACGATCAGATTGTGCCCATTGTGGCGGCTGGGCCGCTTTCGGCGAAACTGCTGAAGAACTCGACGCTGAAGGTTTATGCGGGATATCCGCACGGGATGCCGGCGACGCACGCCGAGGTGATCAACGCGGACTTGCTGGCGTTTTTCAAGGGGCAGGGGCTTAGCGCGACGGCGTAACCGTACGGGATTTGTTGCCGAAAAGACACGAAGAATTGTCATCCTGAGGCTATCCGGCGAGGATAGCCGAAGGATCCCAACGTCAAAATCTTGCTAGGACGTTACGTTGAGGTCCTTCGGGGCGCAAACGGCGCGCCCCTCAGGATGACAAACTTTTTTAGAGGGTGGGGAGGAGTTGCGCCATTCCTGGCGGCGAGAGAAGGCTAGGCGAAATACTGGAATGTTCGCCAGAACTGGGGCCAGCCGGATTTTGGCGGGCCGCAGAGGAAGATGTCGCGGCGTTCGGTGGTTTCTTCGTTGACGACGCCGAGCGAGTTTGTGTTTTGCGCGGCGAGGCGGCAGGAATCGAAGCTGGTTTCGACGAAGGCGCGGGGGAAACCGACAACGATGAGGATTTGCGGGGGCGGATCGCCGTAGCCGCGCTCCCAGGAAGAGTTGACTCCGCTGATGGCGCGCGGGAGTCCGCGGCTTGGACCGTAGAGATTGATGGCGCCGACTTCGCCGTAATTTTCAGCCAGGATGCCGAGATGCGCGCGGGATTCGAGCGGAAGGGAATCGCGGAGTTGCGCGAGCGTGGAGACGAGATCTTGCCAGCCGATCTCATCGCGCAAGGTGAGGTTCACCTTGTCCGCCAGCCGAAACCACGGTGAGTTTATCGGAGCGAGGGGCAAGGCCACCGCCATCGCGCCGAGGATGCTGAGAGCAAGCGCCGCCGTGACGGCGACGCGGACGGCTTGCGCCCGCGCGAAGTTCAGAGTGGAAAGCCAGCGCTCGCCCCAGACTGCGCCGGCTGCGTAAAGCATCGAATAGGCTGGGGCCAGATAGTAACCGCGGCCTTTTGCGAACACGAATAGGGACATGGTTACCAGAAACGTCCAGCCGAGCGCGCGCAGATAACGGCTTTGACGCGAGCGCAAGCAGAAATACAGCCCGGCAATCCACAACGGAAAAGAGAGCAGGGTCATTTCCAACTGATCGGGCAGGAAGGTGCTTGTGAGGCCTTCGGCAACGTCGCGCTGGTGGATGAAGCGCAGGAAATCGTAAGTGATGAAATGATGCCGGACCTGCCAGAGAAAATTTGGAGCAACGACCAAGAGAGAAATCAAGAGGCCCAGCCAGGGCCAGGTGGTGTGGAAATATTTGCGCGTGTCGCTGAGCAGAAGTCCGGCCAGAATGCCGGTTGCGAAAAAGAGCATGGTGTATTTCGCAAGCATGCCGAGTCCGATGGATGCTCCGACAAGAAGGAAATAGCGCGGATTGGAAGTTTTGAGCAGGCGCACGAGGAAAAAGGCGGTGAGCACCCAGGCGAAATAATCGAAGGACATGTACTGCATGAGAGCGCCGGCTCCGAGAGAAAAGGGAATCGAGGCGCAAGCGGCGACGACCTGAGCGGCGCGTCCGCCACCTATGTCTTTGACCATGGAGCCCGTCAGCACGACGCTGATGGCCTGCACAAGCGCGGAGAAAAAACGGAAGCCGACGAGCGAAGTGCCGAATAAAGTGAGGGCGAGGCGTCCGAAGAAGGGAGTGAGTGGAGGGTAGGCAACGTAGCCCCAGGCAAGGTGCCGGGCGTCTTCGAGGATGGCGAGTTCGTCGCGGTTGAAGCCGTAGCGGTTGGCGGTGAGGAGATGCGCGAGTAGAGTGCCAGCGGCGATGGCCAGGAGAATTGCAAAATCGTTTTTGGGGTGCGACGCTGCGGACGAAGATTGGTTTGTGTTCAGGCCACCAGCAAGTGCGATGGGTTTTGGATTCGACGCCACGGGAGCCTCAAGGAGATTGGCAATGATAGCAGAAGCTGTAGAGGCGTGAGTGGTGGTAACCGACCTGAAGGTCGGCCACTACAAAAGACGAGAGGGGAAAAGCAGATCGCTCACCCGTAAAATGCACCCTTCGCAAGTTGCGCTCAGGGCAAGCGGGTTCGGGATGACATGTTTGGTTGGTAGAAAACTAGCGGTTGCCGGATTTGGCCTTGTCGTCGAGAGATTTGAACAATTCGTCGGTGCCGACGACCTGGCCGTCGCGCGTGCCGGGGATAAGGGTGTCGCGTTCGACTTCGCCCGACTTGGCGCCGGCGATGGTGACGCTGTTGATCTGCAGGGTGCGGCCGAGTGCGCGTTCGTAGTTGGCTTTGGCTTCGGCGAGGTTGGCGAGAGCGCGGAGCTCGGTGCCTTGCGCGGTGATGAGGTCGCGCTGCGTCAAGATCACCTGATAGACGGTGGAAGCGCCGAGTTGATATTTTTTCTGTTCGGCGTCGAAGGTCTGCTGTTGCAATTCGCGGGCTTTGCTGGCGGCCTGGACCTGCGCGCGGCCCTGCTCGAGGGCGATCGAAGTGTTGCGCACGTCGAGCACGGCACTGTTCTTGATCTGTTGCATCTGGGCTTCGAGCTGGCGTTGCGTAAGCTGTGCGTGGACGCTGTCCGCCTGCGCAGAGCGATTTCGCAGCGGAAGAGTGAAATTGAGGCCGACTGTATAGCTCGGGAAGCGGTTGTGGAAGACCTGGCTCAGGCTATCGGAGAGTCCCTGCTTGTTTACGCCGGTGACCGTGGTTGTGGTGATGGGCACGAAAACCGGGATAGGAAGGCCGCCCGAGCTCAACACGGTTACTGGATTTCCGTTCGCGTCGACCACTTGTTGGCCCGCAGCGGTTGCCGAAGCGGTAGCAAGTGAATTTCCGGCCAGGCCGGTGCTGGAATAGGTGCCGGTGAGAGTGGCTTGCGGGAGCAGCGCGTTCTTCGTGGCTTTGACGTCAATCTCGCCGTTCTTGAGGTTCAGGATTTGTTCCTGCACATCCGGGCGATTCACAAACGCTTCCTTCACCGCGTCAGCGAAAGGAGCAAGCTGAATCGATTGCGGAGCATCGGGCTTGTCAGTTGGAACGATCTCTACGTCAATGAGATTGGAAGCGGTGGGATCCTTGGAGATGAAATTCTTCAGGACCAGTTCGTCCTGGAGCTGGGTGGTCTGAGCAACAATCAGGTTCTGTGTATCGGTGGCCAGTTCGGACTCGGCGCGGGTGACATCCAGTGGGGCCATGGTGCCGATTTCTAGCTGCTTCTTGTTGTCGTTGTAAAGCTTATTCGAAACGGTAACCGCCTGCTGTTGCACCTGCACGTTTTGCCGCGCATACACCAATTCCCAATAAGCGGTGATGGTGTTGGTGACGGTAGTGATGGCCTGCTGGGCAAAGGCCAGGTCTGCGATCTTGCGGTTGTTCTCGGCGATCAATATATTGCGGCGGGTAACGTCGCGCCCGACTCCCTGCAAGAGCTGCTGGGAGAAGCTGACGCCAATCGAGGACTGGACGGACGGATCGAAAAGGTTGAACGCGGAAGTGGAAGAGGAGCGGGTGTTGTCCCAGAAGACGTTCAGCGTAGTGCCGGTAGAAAATCCCTGAGAAAACGCGCTGTTGAAGACGCTGTTGTGAACTCCCAGTGTCGAGACCGCGGCCGCGCCGGTGCCCGAAGTCAGAGGGTTGTTCACGGCAAGCAGCGCGCTGTTGATGGAAACGGTCTGCGTAAAGTAGGGATCGAAGAAGAGCGAGGGCAGATTTGCGGTTGAGCCGACGGACAAACTGCCGGGGACGCCGAAGCCGAAGCCGCCGGCTTTCGTTTTGAGAATGCTGGCGTCAGCCATCCATGGGTTGTAGCGCTGGACGACGATGTCCATGCTGTTCTCGAGCGCTAGGGCGATGGCATCCTGCAAAGTGAGATTGAGCTTGCCGGCCTGGATGAGCTGCTCAAGCCGGGGGGAATTGCTGAGCGCGCCAGGATTGACGTACCAGGTCTTGTAGGGAGCGGTGATATTCGGCCAGAGGTCTGGAGACTTCGTGTAGTGATATTTACTTAAGCCGAGAGAAATCGGCACGCCGCCCTGCAGATTGGCTGGCTTTTGCGGCGGTGGCGGAGCCGGATCCTGGGCCGATACCGGAGAGGCGGGGGCTCCCGCGAGAATGCCTGCCAGAACGGCGGAAAGCAGGGACTTCAGGGACAGCTTCTTCATAGGATTTCCTCACCTCTGGAATAGTGGCAAAGCTGAACTCTTGGCAAACCAACCCTTTATAAGGCTTCTCTCTGTAAAACGAAGCCGGAGGGCAAATTGTTTCATCCGGGATGCAGCTTGCGGTGGCGTCGGCAACGGACGATCACCGGCCTGGGCGCTGGCTTCGAAGTCTAACAGGGGCCCTCATTCCTTGACAACGCGTTGCATGGAGGCTAGGCTGCTGACATTTCGACGTTTAGGAGCCCCCGCGGTTAGCGAGCCTATGTTCACGCGCGAAGAGCTGTTGAAGCTATTTGAGAAGGCGGGAGCGGTGCGCCACGGGCACTTTGAGCTGTCGAGCGGCCTCCATAGCGGCACGTATGTGCAGTGTGCGCTGGTGCTGCAGTACCCGCGATTTGCGGAAAAACTGGGGCAGGCGCTGGCCGCTCTGTTCTCCGATGCGCGGATTGATGCGGTGGTCTCCCCGGCGCTGGGGGGCGTGATCATCGGGCAAGAGGTGGCGCGGGCGTTGCCTTCGCACGGAGATGCGATTGGCGGCGGTGTGCCGGCGATGTTTGTGGAGCGGGATGCGGGTGGAGTGATGTGCCTGCGGCGGGGATTTGCGTTGAAGCCGGACATGCACGTTTTGGTGGTGGAGGATGTTTGGACCACCGGCGGCTCGACGCAGGAAGCAATCAGCGTGGTGGAAGAGGCTGGCGGACGCGTGGTGGCGGCGGGTGCGCTGATCGATCGCAGCGGCGGCAAGATTGAGTTTCCGGTGGAATCGAACGCGCTGATTGAATTGTTGATTGAGAGTTACGAGCCGGATGATTGTCCTCTCTGCCGGCAAGGCACCGTGGCCGTGAAACCGGGAAGCCGTTACGCGCGGTCCGCTTCCTAGAGTCGTCGGCCGATCCCCGCAAATGAGCTTGCCTCACAGAATACTAAACAAGCGACCGGCACTAGTGCTGCTGTTCACGCTTTTCTCTCTAATCGAAGCCGTCTGGTCCTGGACTAACATCATTAGAGGTTCTCGGCACCATACAGATCTGATTACGGCTCTCTTTTCCTTGTTCCTGACTTTCATCGCCGCTTCGATTGCGTGCAGATCTTCTTTGGGGGCAGATCGCATCATATTTGGGACAATTGCGGTTGTCGGCGCTCTCATCTCGGTTCGTGCCGCACCTCTAGCTCCGATGTCGATGCTTGCCGTGGATGTGGTCAAGTCTTCCATGTGGTCGTTCAGCGCTTTGGTCAGCTTGATCATTTTAGTGCGCGGGTTCGGAAGCGACGCGCGGGGAAAACCCTCGTGAGTAAGCTATACCCTCCTTACTTATGGTATGGCTGATGCGTTATTTCAAACTCACGATTGCATACGACGGAACCGATTTTCACGGCTGGCAGATTCAGAAGGGGAAGCCAACCGTGCAGGGCGAAATTGTGTCTGTGCTGCGGAGGCTGACGCAGGAGGAGACGCAGTTGCTCGGCGCGGGCCGGACGGATGCCGGGGTGCATGCGTTGGGGCAGGTGGGGAGCTTTCGGACGCAGTCGGCGATGACTGCGCTGGAATTTCACCGAGCGATGAATGCGCTGCTGCCGCCGACGATTCGGATTGTGGCGGTGGAGGAGATGGGGCCGGATTTCAGCGCTCGCTGGTCGGCGAAGGGGAAAATTTACCGGTACCGGATTTATCGCGGGAAAGTGGTGCCGCCGATGTTGTGGCGGTATGTGCTGCACTATCCGTTTCCGCTGGATGAGGACGCGATGAGGGACGCTGCGGGGCGGTTTGTGGGGATGCACGATTTCACTTCGTTCGCGGCTTCTACCGGATCGGAAGACGACGACAAAGAGCGGAACATGACGAGGGAGATTTTTTCGACGGAACTGCGGCGGACGGAAGACGGCGAGGAGCTCTGGTTCACCGTGCATGGGCGATCGTTTTTGCGGTACATGGTGCGGAAGATGGTTGGGGCGCTGCTGGAAGTGGGCCGGGGAAAATTTGGGCCTGGCTATATCGACGAGTTGTATGAGTTGAAGGACAGATCGAAATCGGGGCCGACGGTGCCGCCGCAGGGTTTGTTTATGGTGATGGTGGAGCACGATTCGCCGTACCGCGTGGAGTGAAGATTGAGCCGACGAGCTGCCCGCCTTCCTTCCTTCGTCAGGGCGAGCAGAAGGCGGGCCCTACACAAGCATGAATCAGCAGGGTAGAATCACACCCATGGCTGCAACTTCTCCGCTGTTGGATACTTTGCCTTCGATTGATCCCGCGACCGGCAAGGTTTTGCAATCGTTTGAACGAACGTCGCCGCTGGCGGTGCCGCAATTGCTGGCGAAGGCTCGCGAGGCTCAGAAGAATTGGGCGAAGCGGACGGTGGAAGAGCGCTGCGCGTTGATTGCGGTGCTAAAGACGAAAATTCTTGAGGGGCGGGATTTGCTGACCGACGCGGTGGTGCGGGAATCGGGGAAGCCGCGGGCGGAGGCCAAGTTTGCGGATGTCTTCGTCTCGCTGGATTCGGCGGATTATTTTGCCAAGCATGGGGCGCGGCTGCTGAGACCCGAATCGGTGGCGCATCACAGCCTTGCGGCGAAGGCTAAATCCGGGAAGCTTTTCTACGAGCCATTGGGAGTGGTGGCGATTATCAGCTCGTGGAACTATCCGCTGGCGATTCCGATGGGGCAGATTATCGCGGCGGTGGTTGCCGGCAACGCAGTGTTGTGCAAGACCAGCGACTTTACGCCGGAGTGCGGCGAATTGATTGGAAAACTTTTCCGTGACGCGGGATTTCCGGCGGATCTGGTGACGATTGTGCAGGGCGGCGGGGAAGTGGGCCAGGCGCTGATTGATGCGCGGCCGGACAAGGTGTTTTTCACGGGAAGCGTGTTTACCGGGCGGCATGTGGCAGAGGCTTGCGCGCCGCTGCTGATTCCGAGCGTGCTGGAGCTGGGCGGAAAAGACGCGATGGTGGTGCTGGGAGATGCCGACGTTGAAACGGCGTCGAGCGCGGCGGTTTGGGGCAGCTACACGAATTGCGGGCAGGTGTGCCTGTCTGTGGAGCGGCTGTTCGTGGAGAAATCGATTAGTGAGCAGTTTATTCAGAGGTGCGTGGAGAAGACGCAGAAGTTGCGCCTGGGTGGCGGCGGCGATCCGGAGACGGATGTTGGGCCGCTGATTCGGCCGCAGCATGTGCAAAGGATGAGCGAGCTTTTGGCGGATGCGGTGCAGCGCGGGGCGCAGGTTTTGTGCGGCGGGCGGCCACGGCCAGACTTGGGGCCGAACTTTTTTGAGCCGACGGTGATTACCGGCGTGGATTCGTCGATGAAGCTTTTTCAGGACGAAACGTTTGGGCCGATCATGGCGATTCGCGTGGTTCGGGACGCGGAGGAAGCCATCGAGCATGCGAATGATTCTGAATTTGCGCTTTCGGCCAGCGTGTGGACCGGCGACGTGGAAAGCGGGAAGAAAATTGCGCAACGGCTGCGTGCCGGGACGGTGATGGTGAACGACTTGATCAGCGGATTTGCGATTGCCGAGGCGCCGCACGGCGGCTGCGGGTTGAGCGGATGGGGACGAACACACGGCAAGGCGGGCTTCCACGAAATGGTGCACGTGAAGTATGTGGATGTGGACCGGCTGCCGCGGATGGAGAAGCCGTGGTGGTATCGCTACGGGGGAGATTTGGAGAAGGCGGCGGATGCTTTTTTGAAGTTTGAGTTTGGGGGCGGAATTGCGGCGAGGTTGCGTAACGCGCGGGCGGCGATGAAGACGATGTTTCGGGATCACGGATTGAAGTAGGGGTAAAGGAGAGGGAGTTGGCTCAACCGTGAAGCAAAACGAATGGATTCATGACTGGAATTCGGTTGGGCCGATGAGCATTGCGCCGGGTACGCGGGTGCTTCTGAACGATGAGACGTTGCGCGATGGGCTGCAGAATCCTTCCATTCAAGACCCGACCATTGAAGAGAAAATTGAAATCCTGCATCTGATGGAGTCGCTGCAGATTGATTCGGTGAACATTGGACTGCCGGGAGCGGGGCCGCGCGCGGTGCAGCATACGGAAGCGCTGGCGCGCGAGATTGCCACGAATCGGATGCGGATCAAGCCGAACTGCGCGGCGCGGACGATTGAGGCGGATATCCGGCCGATTGCGGAGATTTCGCAGCGCGTGGGGATTGCGATTGAAGCGGCTACGTTTTTGGGGTCGAGCCCGATTCGGCGGCTGGTGGAAGACTGGACGGTAGATCATCTGGAGCGCACGACGGAGATGGCGGTGAAGTTTGCCGTCGCGCAGGGGCTGCCGTGCATGTACGTGACGGAAGATACTGTGCGGACGGATCCCGAGACGGTGAAGCGGCTGTATACGACCGCCATCCGCTGCGGCGCTCGCGCGATTGTGCTGTGCGACACGGTTGGGCACGCGACACCACAGGGCGCGTACAACCTGGTGAAATTTGTGATGGAAAACGTGGTGAAGCCGAGCGGGGAAAAGATTCGCGTGGACTGGCATGGGCATCGCGACCGCGGGCTGGACATTGCCAATTCGCTGGCGGCCGTGGCGGCGGGCGCGGATCAGGTTCATGGCGTGGCGTTGTCGCTCGGCGAACGCGTTGGCAACACGCCGATGGAGCTTTTGCTCGTGAATCTCCGGCTGATGGGCTTGATTGAGAACGATTTGAGTTCGCTGCGGGCGTATTGCGAGAAGGTGGCCAAGGCCACACACACGGTTATTCCGCCGAACTATCCCGTTTTTGGCAAGGATGCGTTTCGCACTGCCACGGGAGTTCATGCGGCGGCGATCATAAAGGCGCTGAAAACCGGCGATCGCGATCTTGCCGACTCGGTCTATAGCGGAGTCCCAGCACATCTCTTCGGCCTGGAACAAGTGGTGGAAATCGGCCCGATGAGCGGAAAGTCCAACGTGCTCTTCTGGCTCTCCCGCCACAACATCCCGGCCACCGATGAAGTGGTCAATCGCATCTTCGACGCCGCTAAACAATCCTCGCGCGTGCTGACCGAGCAGGAATTGCTGGCACTTTGCCCATCCTCCAGCACTCCGGCGTAATTTCCTTCTGCTCATGAGCATTCGAACATCACGCTGGGGGTCAGTTTCCGATCACGCGACTTATCACGAGTTGGGGATGAGCGACCTCGTAGAATTGCTCATTTGGCGCAGGTTGTTTAGACAACTGGCGCCAGAGGTAAGTCCGTTGAGCGATAGCACGGCACAACTTGACCGAACGGAAGCGCCTCAAGCTCCGTGCCAGGAGTGTGTTTCCACATCGGCATGGCTGGGTTTTGGGTGCGTTCTTCAGCTACGGACCCTGACAGGAGTGCATCGCAATTTCTCTGCCTGAACAACCGAAATTTCTGAATCGACGGTTCCGTTGTTACCCATTCTGGGGATTTCTCACACGGAAGGCTGAAGTCTACTCGGATGAAATTAGAATGAATGTTCTTAGGCTGTTGGACGCGAATGACCATCGACCAGTAACCATTCCCATTCAAACATGTGAGAGCCCCCGAATATGCTACGACCCGTCCCGAAACAGTTGCATGATGTTGGCCCAGCGCAGGTAACCCTGAAATGTAGGCGCAGGTGACAAAGAGAATCAAAAGGATTCTTCGCATCGGTTTAAATCTCAAGGCTAAGTGTACCGCGAAACTTCCTGACTAGTAAGCCCAAGTGCCTGGTTAACGCTGCGCTAATCGGAAACTAACCCTCTAGTGAAAGTCGTCGCGACTTGCGTCGCTTCAAGCTAAAATGCGGGCGTGGATTATCCCGCGTCCCCGGTTTTCTCCTGCAAGACGAGTTGGCGCGCGCGAGTGCCAATTGGTACGGTGAAACGCGCTGCTGTTTGCGCTATTCTTTTGTGCATGCCGATTCGTTCCGCCCTCTCACAGGCCGCACGGCCGCTGACTTCGTATTCGCTGGCGGAACAGCCGCAGGTGCGGGCGGCGCTGGACTGGTTTGCGAAAAATCTCAAGTGGATCAACGAGCAGCAGGCGACGCTTACGGAAATTCCGGCGCCTTCGTTTCAGGAAGAGAAGCGCTCGGCGGCGGTGAAGGCGCTGTTTGTGGCGGAAGGGTTGCCGGTTCAGACTGATAAGCTCGGCAACGTGATCGCGGAACTTCGCGGGGCGAACGACAAAGAGTGCATCCTGATTGCGGCGCACCTGGATACGGTTTTTCCGGCAGACACGGACGTGAAGGTGCAGCGCGAAGGTGACCGGCTGGTTGCGCCGGGAATTTCCGACAATGGCACCGGCCTCGCGGCGCTGCTGGCCATCGCGCGGGCGCTGCAGGCGGCGAAGCTTCGTCCGCAGCGGACGATTCTGTTTGCGGCGAATGTGGGCGAAGAGGGCGAAGGGAACTTGCGCGGGATGCGGGCGCTGATTGACGCGTACCGGCCCCGGCTCCGCGCGGTGATCGTCCTTGATGGTTCGGGCACGGATCATGTGACCACAAAGGCGCTGGCTTCGCGGCGGCTGGAAGTGACGATCACTGGGCCGGGCGGGCATAGCTGGTCGGATTTCGGGATGGTGAATCCCATTAACGCGCTGGTGCGCGGGTCGGTGCGCTTCATCAATACAAAAATTCCGGTTTCGCCGCGGACCACGTTCAACCTTGGACAGGTGGAGGGCGGCACTTCGGTTAATTCCATACCACACGAAGCTAAATTGAAAGTGGATCTGCGGTCGGAGAGCGAAGAGGAACTTGTGCGCCTGGAATCGGCGCTGCGCGATTGCATGGCCACGGGCGTGAAGGACGAAATGGACAATGCGCGCGACCGTAGCAAAGGCAAGCTGGAGTGGAAAGTGGATGTGATTGGCAGCCGTCCCGGTGGGGAATTGGCCGCCGATTCTTCGCTGCTTGCTTCCTTGCGGGCCGCGGACGATTTTCTGGGAAACCAGTCGCGCATCGAGCGCTCTTCGACCGATGCGAATATTCCGCTGTCGCTGGGCATTGAAGCGCTCGCGATTGGCGCGGGCGGCAACGGCGGCGGGGCGCATTCGCTGCAGGAGTGGTATGAACCCGCCGGGCGGGAGCTTGGCTTGCAGCGAGCAATGCTGACGCTGCTGGGCGTTTCCGGCGTGGTACAGGAAAAGGGGCGCTGAAGATGCGGAGAGCGGCAGCTTTCACTTTGTCGCTGGGGATGACTGGACTTTTTCTCTTTGGGGCGAGGCCGGCGTTTCCGCAAACGAGCGATCCGGCGCACAAGACGACTTATTATCTGCACGGCAGGATTTACACCAACGATCCGAAGGTGCCTTGGGCCTCGGCGATGGCGGTGCGCGACGACAAGATTTTCTGTATCGGCTCCATCGAACACATCCTGCTGGATTGCGGCGGCTCCAAAGCGGACGCGGAGATCGTGCAATTGAAAGGCCGCTTCGTGATGCCGGGTTTCAACGATGCGCACACGCATCTTGGGGGAGCGGGGCGCGACAAGCTGACGCTGGATTTGAAGGGCACGGACTCGCTGGCGGAGTTGCAACAACGGGTAAGGGTTGCTGTGGCGCAGCACAAGACCGGTGAATGGATCGTCGGCAAGGGTTGGGACCAGACTCGCTGGCCGGAGAAGACGTTTCCGCACCGGTTGGACCTGGACGAAGTTTCTCCCCACAATCCGGTCTTCCTGGTGCACGTTTCGGGACACGTCGCGGTTGCGAACTCGCTCGCGATCAAGCGGACCGAAATTACGCAGGATACGAAGAATCCTACGGGCGGCGAAATCGAACGAGACACTGACGGGAACCCCACGGGCATGTTCATGGAAGGCTCAGCGATGGAGTTTGTGGAGCAGAAAATTCCGGAGCCGACGGACGAGGAACGCCGCCGGGGAATTGAACTGGTGCTTCAGGAACTGGCGCGCAACGGCGTGACCTCCGCGCAGGATAATTCCGCGTGGGAAGATTTTCTGGTGTATCACCAGCTGAAGGAAGAAAAGAAACTCACGGTCCGTATCACCGAGTGGCTGCCGTTTATGGCCCCGGTGAATGAACTGCAGAACATGCGCTCGGAGGGCGGCACGACGGATCCGTTGTTGAGAACCGGGGCGCTGAAGATGGTGACGGACGGGGCGCTTGGATCGCGCACGGCGGCGATGCTGGCACCCTACTCCGACGAAGCGGACACCAGCGGCATCATGACCATCGATCCGGAAAAACTGAAGGCCATGGCGCTGGAGCGCGACAAACTGGGATTTCAACTGGCGTTTCACGCGATTGGCGACCGCGCGAACCGGGTGGCGCTGGATGTGTTCGAATCGGTGGTGCGGGTCAACGGCGCGCGCGACCGGCGGGACCGCATCGAACACGCGCAGGTGGTGGCTCCGGAAGACATCGCGCGATTCGGCACGTTGAACGTGATCGCTTCGATGCAGCCGTCCCACCAGAGCAACGACATGAGGTGGGCCGAGCAACGCCTGGGCCCGGAACGCGTGAAAGGCGCTTACGCCTGGAATTCGATTCAGAAAGCCGGGGCCCGGCTGGCGTTTGGTACCGATTACGATGTGGAGCCCATCAATCCGTTTCGCGGGTTATACGCCTGCGTCACGCGGGAATTGCCCGAGGGCGGTCCGGCGGGCGGCTGGCAGCCGGAGGAAAAAATCTCACTGGACGATTGCATTCGCGCTTACACAATCGGCTCGGCCTACGCGCAATTTGAAGAGGGCAAAAAGGGCGACTTGAAGGCGGGAAAATTCGCCGACTTCATCATACTTTCGCAGGATCCGACGAAAGCCGCACCCAAAGAGATCCTCAACACGGAAGTTCTGCAAACCGTGGTGGGCGGGCGCACCGTGTATCAGAAAAAATAGATCGCGCTCAATTCGCCGTCAAAATCTCCCGCAGGCAGGGAATGAAATGTGACTCTTGCGCGCTGGCCTTTCCATGCAGCGCAAGGAGGCTTGTCGGCGGAGACCGGCTGGTTCGCCGGGGTGACTTCGACGGCCTTCCACTCCGAGGCGCGAAACTTCATCAGGACGGAATTGAGGGAGAGGGTGATTTTTACTTCGCCGCCGGTGTGGCATTCCGCGGCGACGATTTTTCCTTCGAGGCGATAGTCGGGGCCGCGGACGACTGGACGCGGAGGCTCGGCGGCCGCGGGCAGGCCGGTGGGCGGAGTCTTGGGTGAAACCGCGGGCGGGTCGCCGGACGTTTCCGCCACTTCAAAGGTGCGGTCAGCGGATTTCGGGCCGGGTAAAACGCGCAGCCGGTGTTCGTTAGCATCATCCTGGGAAAAAGTTTCGCGCGAAGCCACCGCATTCTCAAATTCCGCTGCAACGGACTCTTCCTGGGGCGTGCGGGCCGCTGCCTTGATGCGGGCGGCGAAATTCTTGGCGTCCGCTATCTTTCCCATGTTCAAAAGGACAAAGCCATAGCTGGTGGCATAGTTGAGATTTCCGGGCTCGAGTTCGATGGCTTTTTTGGCCATTGCCAGGGCTTTGTCGCGGGTTTCGGGATGGACGGAATAGAAATTCGCAAGCGTGGCATAAGCGGGAGCAAACTGCGGGTTCAGCTGCACTGCTTTTTCCAAAAGACCGGTGATTTCGGGCAATTCCTCGAATTCCACTCTCCCGCCGCGCAGGCGGGCTTGTGCGGCAAAGAAATAGGAAACGTAACTGGAGGGGCTTGATTCGAGCGAGCGGGAAAATTCTTTTTCCGCGGTTGCGTAATCTCCCTCGTGATAGGCGATCAAGCCGCTGGCTTCGTGGGCCAGGGCGAGATTCGGGTCTGCCTGCAGCGCTTCGGTGGTGGAGGCGCGCGCTTCTTTCGCGCGCTGCGTCTGCATGTAGAACAGCGCCTCTTCGGCCGCCACTTCGCCGGGAGGAAGGCTGCGGCTGGAATAACTTTTCTGGTTGCCGTGGATGGAGGTGGAGACACGGCCTACATAAAAAGTTTGCTGGCGGGCGTATCCCTCCATGGCGCCGGAGAATTTCTTCAAATCGCCGAAGGTTTTCGTGGCAGCGTCCACCTGGTTTCCGCTAGCATTCCAGGAAGCGAGAAAATTAGAGAGTAACTGGCGTTTGCGCGCGGCGGGATCCATCAAGAGGTAATGAACGATGGCCCAGGACTCCGCATAAAAAACGGAAGCGCGGTTTTGTTCGTTGTAATAGGGCGAAGTTGCGTCGGCCTGCAGTAGCGCGTCGATGGGGATCAGGCGGGTGGTTTGCAGGACTTCGAGATGGGACGGCGGAATTTTGCCGATTTCCACTTCCTTGTCGTGGATCGTGGAGTTACCGAAGTATTCGGCGAGACCTTCACCGAGCCAGATGGGGAGTCCCTGGAAATTCAGGTTCATGACGGCGTGAGTGTATTCGTGGTAGACGACTTCATAGGGATTGTCGGTTTCGATGTCGGTTCTGACCGCAACGAAGTGGCGGGCTTCGCCGGGCGAGAAGATTCCCGCGGGGTGCATGCGGCCTTTTACTTCCCAATAGCCAGGCAGGAGAAGTTTCAGGGTGTCTTCCTTTTTTACCGCGAAGATCACCAGAGGTTTGCCCAGGTCCACGCGGAGTTTCGGGAAAGCGCTGTGAAAAACTTCGCGGAACTGTTCGAACTGGTCGGCGATTTTCCGGGCCTGGTTTTCACCGGCGTTGCTGACCACCTTGAAATGGGGAGACTGGACCTCGATCCAGGCGTCTTTGGCACGGACGCCGGCGGGGCAGACAAGCGTTAGAGCGGCAAGGCACAGGCTCAGGAGAATTAAAGGTTTTCCGGGGAGCCGGGTGAGCATGGAGAGACTCTACCTGAGAGCCACGATGAGTCAAGCGTCCGGCCCGGGACCGTTTCGATCACATTGGAATACAACTCTGCGCGATTGCGGATACACTGGCAGCGCAGTTTGCGTTTGACGGAGACGGGGATGGACGCGCGAAAAAAGGCCGACTTGTCGTTGATGTTCTGCTCGCTGATCTGGGGCGTGACGTTTGTGGTGGTGAAGAACGCTCTGGACGAGTCGTCGGCGTTTCTGTTTCTGGCGGTGCGCTTCACGATTGCGACGGTGGTGATGGCGCTGCTGCAGATGCAGGTGATTTCGCGGATCGAGCCGCAAGAAGTTTTTGCGGGGATGCGGCTGGCGTTTTTCATGTTTGCGGGGTACTGCTTTCAGACGGCGGGGCTGCAGTACACCACGGCGAGCAATTCGGGGTTTGTTACCGGGTCGAGCGTGGTGCTGGTGCCGCTGCTGCTGGCGGTTTTTTGGGGGCGGCGGCTGACGCGGTGGATTTATCTGGGGGCGTTTGCGGCCTTGATCGGCTTGTATTTTTTGACGGTGCCGGCGGAGGGCCTGCGGTATCTCAACAGAGGCGATGTGCTGACGTTTGCGGCGGCGGGATTTTATGCGGTGCACATCATTCTGGTGGGTGAGTACACGCAGGAACATTCGGTGCGGGCATTGAGCCTGATTCAGGTGGCGGGTTGCGCGGTGATGGCCTGGCCGTTGGCGGGCGCGGCGGCGGCGATCCACTGGCAGCCGATGCGGTTTTCGGGGTCGTGGGGGCTGTGGCTGGGCATTGGGATCTGCGCGGTGTTTGCTACCGCGGTGGCTTTCACGGTGCAGTTGTGGGCGCAGCAATTTACCTCGCCGGGGCATGCGGCGATTCTGTTTGCGCTGGAGCCGGTGTTTGCGGTGATTACGTCATATATCGTTTTGCACGAGCGGTTATCGGGGCGGGCGATGAAGGGCGCGGGGATGGTGGTTGCGGGGATCGTGCTGGCGGAGTTGTTGGGAGCGCCGATGGCGCCGGAAGCGCCGGAGCCGGTGTTTGAGGGAAGGGTTTATTTTAAGCCCTGGTGGAAGGAGACGTAGTGGAGCGTAGCGGCCACCTTCAGGTGGCCGAGGAAAAGCGCCCGCCCTGTAAAAGCGTTCGGAATGCAAAATGCGCACCTCAGAAGGCGGCCGCTACAAAGCAGGATTGTCCACCTGAAGGTGGACGCTACGTCACCGTGCGTCGGAATAATTTTTTATGTCGACGGCGTCGTACATGGTGGCTGTCGCGGTGTGGGCTTTTTCGTAGGTGTCGATGGAGTCGGCGTGGAGCAGGGAAGTGCCGATGTCGTCGAGGCCTTTCAGCAGGACTTCCTTGCGCGAGGGGGCGATTTCGAATTTGTAGACGAGGCCGTGGTTGTCCTTCACCGTTTGGCTGGGGAGATCAACCGTTAGCGAGTAGCCCTCTTCTTTTTCGGTGCGCTGGAAGAGTTCTTCGATTTGCGCTTCGGTGAGTTCGGCGGGGAGGATGCCGTTCTTGAAGCAGTTGTTATAGAAGATGTCCGCGTAGCTAGGCGCGAGGATTACCCGGAAGCCGTAATCACCGATGGCCCAGGGGGCGTGCTCGCGGCTGGAGCCGCAGCCGAAGTTGGCGCGGGCCAACAAAACCGAGGCGCCTTTGTAGCGCGGGAAATTCAGAACAAATTCAGGGTTTGGTTTTTCGCCTGGCAGGTAGCGCCAGTCATAGAAAAGTGTGCGTCCAAAGCCCTGGCGGGTGAGCGCCTTTAGAAATTGCTTCGGCACCATCTGGTCGGTGTCAACATTGACCCGATTCATCGGTGCGACAAGCCCGGAGTGTGTGATGAACGGTTGCATTCAGAGGTCCTCAAACATCAATTTAATGCGCGGCCCCAGTGTGACTTAATCCATCTCGCCAAGACTGGGCGAACAAAATTTAGAGCTGCGGTACCCCCGAAGAGGAGAACTAAAGGAATAGTCCTCCGCCACCAGGGCAGATTCTTGTCGGTAGACAGGTAAAACATCGTGAAGATGCAGGTTGCGACCACTACGAACAAGACGAATGAGACTATTTCCTTCTGTCTTGGTGAAAGCAGTTCGCGGTGCATATCCATGAGAAGACCTACTCCACATGCGCGACGTCGAATTCGCGTACGTCGACGAAATGGCCGGCGATTGCGGCGGCTGCGGCCATTACCGGGCTGACGAGGTGCGTGCGGCTGTCTTTGCCCTGGCGGCCTTCGAAGTTGCGGTTGGAGGTGCTAGCGCTGCGTTCGTGCGGCGGCAGGACGTCGGCGTTCATGCCGATGCACATGCTGCAGCCTGCGTCGCGCCATTCGAAGCCTGCGTCGGTGAAAATTTTGTCGAGACCTTCTTTTTCGGCCTGGGCCTTGATGCCGCGCGAACCGGGAACGATCAGGGCTTGCTTGATGCTCTTGGCGACGTGCTTGCCTTCGACCAGGTGGGCCGCGGCTCGCAAATCGTCGATGCGAGAATTGGTGCAGGAGCCGATGAAGACGCGGTCGACCGGAATGTCCACGATCGGCGTGCCGGGCTTCAGGCCCATGTACTTCAACGCGCTTTCGGTGGCCTTTTGGTCGTTCAGGTCTTTGTAATCGTGCGGGTCGGGGATGCGTCCGTTGACGCTGGTGACCATGCCGGGATTCGTGCCCCAAGTGACTTGCGGGGCGATCTGCTCGGCTTGGAGTTCGACGGTCATGTCGAATTTGGCGCCGGCGTCGGACTTCAACAGTTTCCAGCGGTCGACAGCGGCTTGAAATTCCTTGCCGCGAGGAACGAACGGACGTCCTTCGAGATAGGCGAACGTTGTTTCATCGGGCGCAACCATGCCTGCGCGGGCGCCGCCTTCGATGGTCATGTTGCAGACGGTCATGCGGCCGTCCATCGAGAGGGAACGGATGGCTTCCCCGCCGTACTCGGCTACGTGGCCAGTGCCGCCGCCGATACCGATTTTTCCGATGATGGCGAGAATGATGTCCTTCGCGGTGACGCCCTTGGGGCGCCTGCCATTGACGACGATGTGCATCGTCTTGGAGCGGCTTTGCACCAGACATTGTGTGGCAAGCACGTGCTCGACTTCGCTGGTGCCGATGCCGAAGGCCAGCGTGCCGAACGCGCCGTGAGTGGAAGTGTGGCTGTCGCCGCAGACTATCGTTTGGCCGGGCTGCGTGATACCGAGTTCGGGGCCGATGATGTGGACGATGCCCTGGTTTTTGCTGTGCATGTCGAAGAGGCGGACGCCGGTTTCGCGGCAGTTGCGCTCAAGGGCTTCGAATTGGAGTTTGGCGTCCGTGTCGAGGATTGGAAGCAGGCGATCAGTGGTAGAAACCGAATGATCCATTACGGCGAAGGTGAGATCTGGGCGGCGGACTTTGCGCCCTTCGGCTTTCAGCCCGGCAAAGGCTTGCGGGGAAGTGCCTTCGTGAATGAGGTGCCGGTCGATATAGATGAGCGCGGGCTTGCCGGATTCTTCGTAAACGAGGTGGTTGTCCCAGATTTTCTCGTAAAGTGTTTTGGGTGCCATAAGGTGTCTAGGAAAAGTTTAGCACTCTGGGGACGTGGGGCAAGTCGCATGCAGGCTGGAGGACCGAGAGCGGCCCGCCCCGTAAAAGCGTTCGGGGTGCAAAATGCGCACCTCCCTTCCTTCGTCAGGGCAAGCAGAAGGCGGGCCCTACAAAAGCTGTCTTCGTTCACGCACGTTTCGGTCGCTTGTAATAGAGGACCAGGCCGGCGAGATTCGCGAGCAGGATTACTGCGACAGTTTTTGCGGAATAGGCCGATTGGCTGGCGACGGGAATAATCGGAAAGATAGAGAGCGCGACGAAGAGCAGGGTCATCAGGAAACCGAAAGTGGCGAGCAACTTCATCCAGAGCGGGCCGCGCAGGAAAGATTCTTTTCCCGCCAGGACGGGGATGGCGAAGAGCGCGAGGTAGGCGATCGCATAAAAGGTAAAGGCCCAGATGAGGAGGAGTTCGAACGCTTCCTGCGCGCCGACGCCAATCAGCACTGCGACGCTGGCCGCGAGGGTGATACCGCCGAGGAAGAAGATGGAGTTGACCGGGGTGCGATAGCGGGGGTGCAGACGCGTGAACCATTGCGGCAAGAGGTGGTCCCATCCGGCGCACATGGGCAGGCGAGTGTTGGCGGCAAAGTTGAGGCTGAAGCTGGAGAGATAGTTTGTGAGCAGAAAGAGAATCGCCACGGGGACGATCACTTCGCCGAGGCGAGTGCCGCCGAGCGCCACGCGAAGCGCTTGAGGGATGGGTCCGATGACGTCAATGTTGTCGGGCGAAACGTAGGCAAGGATCGCGCTGGTGCCGAAGATGTAGAGCAAGGCGATTAACGGGGCGGCGATCCAGATGGCGCGGGTGAGGTGGCGGCGGGGATTGCGAGATTCTCCGGCAAAAATGGCGGCGTATTCGAAACCGCAGAGCGCGCCGAAGCTCATTTTGCTGAAGACGCTGAAGCTGAAGAGGGTGAGCGGCGGCATCGTGAGACGCAGCGGGTGATAGCCGTTCGCGGCCTGGACGCCGGGGCGGATGAACGGCAGCGCGGCCAGAAGAAGGATAATCAGAACGGTCAGCGCGCTGCCAACGTTGGTGACCCATTTTCCAACGCCGAGACCGAGATGCGCCACGAGCATCAACCCTCCGATGATGGCGATAGAGGTGACCAGAAGAATTCCCCGGTGAGCGGCGACTGCGTCGGAGTCCAATCCCAAGGCGTATGCGGCGTAATTCGTGGTGACGAGGCCGATCGAGGCGACGTAGAGGACCACGTACATCCACAAATTGAGCGCGACGAGGAAGCCGACCGCGTCGCCAAAGGCATTGCGCGCCCATTCGTAAAGGCCGCCTTCGATGGGGAGCCGCTGGTTCAGATGGGAAACGACCAGGGCTTGCGGCAGGAAGAAAAGCGCGATGGCCAGCAGCCAAAGGACTACGTGCGCCGGGCCCGCCTTTACTGCGGAGCCGAAAAAATCAGGGACGACGACGAGGAGGATGGAAGCGAGGACGAGATCCGCGAAGCCGAGCTCTTTTCGGAGGGCGGAGGCGGGGGCGGCGGGCTGCAATTCGGCAATGGCCGGCGTGGACGGGCTGAGGGTGGCCAAGTGTCCGGACCGAAGTCCTTTTCTCCTGGGAAGAAAGTGGCGTTAGTGTGCCGGGTAGGAAAAAGAGAAGCAAGGGAATTTCGTTGCGCACTCTATTCCCGAATCAAAAAGCTTGTCATCCTGAGGGCCGCGTCGTTTGCGGCCCGAAGGACCTCAACTGGATGAATTGAGCAAGGATTTGACGTTGAGGTCCTTCGCGCATCCTCATCGGATGCACTCAGGATGACAAAGGGTGGGCGGGGTGAGGGGCCCCGTTGATTGCGGGCCGAAGGATTTCAACTTAATGAGTTGAGCAAGGACTTGACGTTGAGGTCCTTCGCGTCCCGATCGGAATCGGGACGCGAAGGATGACAACCGCTCGGGTGGGCGGTCAACAAGACGACTAGGACGCTTTCGAGCGATGCTGTTCGCGGACCTTTACTTCGTAGTGGCGGACGCGGCGATCGTAGGAGGTCAGGAGGTCTACGGCTTCTTCTGCGACGACGGCTGATTCGCGGTCGAGGCCGGCGAATTTTTCGATAGCTTCGAGCGAGGACCAGAGAGTTTCAACGATCATTTCCGCGACGACGCCGTCGGATTGAGTCAGGACGCGCGCTTCGATGAAGCCGTCTTTCGCGCGGAGGTGGGGAAGAACATGCTCGTTGAAGTGGCGGAGGTAATCGGGCAGGCGAAGTTCGGTGGTGCGGGCGGACCAGAATCGGACGACCATTTCAGATTGCTCCTCGGCTTGCGGTAGCGTTCGCCAGGTCAAAGTCTGTGCCGACGACTACATTCCAGGGGCGAACTTCCCAACGTTCGACGAGGCCGTTGCGGACGTAGGGATCTTTCTCGGCAAATGCTTTTGCCGCGTCAGGGGAATCGCCGCGGAAGACGATAAGGGCAGTGTCGGCGGGCTCGGCAAGCGCGCCGCCGAGGACCAGTTCTCCGCGATTGGCGGCGCTGCGCGCGTGGTCGAGATGCGCTTCGCGAAAGGCGGTGCGGCGATCAACGAAACCCTGCACCACGTGATAGAGGAGCGCGTAGTAAGCCATGGTTGCCTCCTTGCCCGGAGTGGGCCTGTAGAAAAATAGCGTACCACGTTGTGTTAGCGACTGAGTGAAGTAGCGGACACCTTCAGGTGGCCGGGATTTCCGTCGCAAATGGTGTTCTGGTCCACCCTTCCTTCGTCAGGGCAGGCACTGAAGGTGGACGCTACGTTGGCTAGCCGCCGGCGATGGAGGGGACTAGCAGGACGCGGTCGCCGTCTTTTAGCGGGGAGGATTCGCCATTTAGGAAGCGGATGTCTTCTTCGTTTAGATAGACGTTTAGGAACTGGCGGATTTGGCCCTGGTCGTCGCGGACGTGGCGGGAGAGGGCAGGGAACTTTGCCGTTAGATCGTTCAACGCTTCAGCGACGGTGGTCGCCCCGCTGTCTACTTTGGGCGAACCCTCGGTGAAGCGTCGGAAGGCTGTGGGGATTTCGATTGTGATTGACATGGAGTGCTCGGATCCTTTCGATGCGGCGTTTTGCCGGGTGGTAGAGCTAAATTTTTTGCCTGGTGGCCAGCGGAGCCGCCGAGGCGACCGACCTGAAGGTCGGCCACTACATAATCAAACCTGGACCCTATCTTTTAGTTGCTCGTGTAAGAGGGCTTCGAAGGCGTCGAGCTTGGGCTCGATGACTTCGGTGGCGGGGAAGTCGGCGGCGATGGCGTCGGTGGTTTTCAGGCCGTTGCCGGTGATGCAGACCACTGTGGTTTCGTCCTTGGCGATGCGGCCCTGCTGAATCAGCTTGGCGGCTACGCCCGCGGTTACGCCTCCGGCGGTTTCGGCGAAGATGCCTTCGGTTTCGGCGAGCAGTTTGATGGAATCGATAATTTCGGGATCGGGGATGTCTTCGGACCAGCCGCCGGATTCGCGAATCAGGCGGAGGGCGAAGGGGCCGTCGGCGGGATTGCCGATGGCCAGGGAGCGCGCGATGGTGTTTGGTTTTTGCGGGGTGAAGCGCGGCAACTCGCGTTTCACGGCGTCCGCGATTGGCGAGCATCCGGTGGCTTGTGCGCCGAAGAATCTGACTTGTTTCGGCTCGACCCAGCCCAGATGTGCCAGTTCGGCGAATGCTTTGGCGATCTTGCCGATCAGCGAGCCTCCGGCCATGGGGACTACCACGTTGTCGGGAAGTTCCCAGCCAAGTTGTTCGGCGATTTCGTAGCCGTGGGTTTTGGAGCCTTCGGCGTAATAGGGGCGTAGGTTAACGTTCACAAGTCCCCAGCGGAACTTATCGGCAATCTGGGTGCAGAGGCGGTTGACGTGATCGTAGTTGCCGTTGATGCGTACGATGCGCGCGCCGTAGACGGCGGTGTTCAGCACTTTCGCGGGTTCGAGGTCCGCGGGAATGAAGACGCAGGTGTCGAATCCCTGATGCGCGCCCTGAGCAGCGACGGCGTTCGCCAGGTTTCCGGTGGACGAGCAGCCGATCGTTTCAAACCCGAACCGGCGTGCGGCGGCCAAAGCCGTGGCCACCACGCGATCCTTGAAAGAAAGAGAAGGGAAGCAGACCGCGTCGTTCTTGAAATAGAGATTTTTCACGCCGAGCTGCGAGCCGAATTTGCGCGACTTCAGCAGCGGAGTGCCCCCGATGGGCTGGCTCGGCGTGAAGCCCTGCGGCAGCGGCAGGAACTCCGAGTAGCGCCACATGTTGAAAGCGCGCCGCGACAGGGCTTCGCGGCTGACGGTCTGCCGCAGGGCTTCGTAGTCGTAGCTCACTTCCAGGGGAGCGAAACATTCTTCGCAGTAGGATTGCGGTTGGTTGGGATATTTCTTTCCGCATTCCCTGCAACGTAAGAAAAAGATTTCCTTCATAAGTCACCTCGTCGGGGCTCTTTGGCCAGAGGCCGGGAGCCGCCAGTTGAAATGACGTGGGATGATCGCGGGCAGCGCGGAGGGAGAAAATGAAAAACCCTCCGTGCCAAAGTGCAGGAGGGTCTCAGAAAATCTGTGAACGCTTCCAACTCTTTAGCAGTTTTTTACGTGGAGCAAGTCGCCCTAAATCGCCACGTGACACCGCAATTGCGGCTAACCCATTTATGCTAGAAGGCGAACTGATTGTCAAGGCGAAACTTAGCGACGAAAGCGAGAGAAGCCTAAAGCAGGCCTTCCGACGTCCAAATGATAGGTGCACCAAAGTTCCAGTGATACCCGTCCGGACGGCCAGTTAACGCCGACGCGCATCTAAGGTAACAAGAAACTCCGCGCTTTCCACGGTGTTATACTTTGCGCAGGTGGACTGGGCCACGGAAATAGATAGGAGCCAGATTGTATGGAGCAGTCAACAAATACCAAGGTGAATTGGAGCAACCGGCGAACGTATGTGGCGGCCGGATTGATCGCAGCGACTCTTTCGGTGGGCATTCTGATCGGCACGGTAGTTTCCGGGAAAGTTTCCGCGATGCGCTCGTTTACGTTCGCGGGCACTTCGGCGGCGCCGCTGTCCCTGCCGGACCCGATTCCTTCGTCGAATAGTTTTTCGGGCATCGTAAACCGCGTTGAGCCCGCCGTCGTCAACATCGCGACGACCCAGGTGATGGATCGGAAGTCCAAGCGGCATCGCGGGGGCGACGAAGATGACCCCAGCGAAGATTTCTTCTTTCATTTTTTTGACGGGCGTCCGGACAACGGGCCCCGCGCAGAGCGCAGCCTCGGCTCCGGCGTGATCGTGGACAAGAGCGGATACATCCTGACGAACAACCACGTCGTCGAGCAAGCCACCAAGATTCAGGTGCAACTCAATGGAGACACGACAAAGTACACGGCCAAGGTTGTGGGCGTGGACGAAGCGACCGACCTGGCGGTTATCAAGATTAGCGCGGGCAAGGAACTTCCGTTCGCGAAGCTGGGCAATTCCGAAGGCGTGCAAGTGGGAGATTGGGTGCTGGCGATTGGCAGCCCGTTTGGCCTGAACGCGACGGTGACCGCGGGGATTATCAGCGCGAAGGATCGCGCCGGCATCGGCCAGCAGTTTCAGCGCTTTTTGCAGACTGACGCAGCGATCAACCCGGGCAATTCCGGCGGTCCGTTAGTAGATATGGCCGGGCAAGTGATCGGCATCAATACGGCGATTATCACGGGGAGCCGCGGTTATGAGGGCGTCGGCTTTGCGATGCCATCGTCAACCGCGATTAGCGTTTACGACCAGATCATCAAGAGCGGCCGCGTGACGCGTGGTTCGATCGGCGTCAGCTTCCAGGAAGAACTAGGCACCAACCAGATTACGTTGAAGTCATTGGGCGCGCCGTACGGCGTGGTGATTGAAGGCGTGGAACCCGGCAGTCCGGCGGAGAAAGCCGGCTTGAAGGGCGGCGACGTAATCACCTCGGTCAACGGCACGGCGGTAAAGACCGGCAACGACCTGGTGAACCCAATCGCTTCCGCTCCAATTGGGAGCAAGGTGAAGATCACCTACTTCCGCGACAAGCAGATGAAGGAAACTTCCGCCACGGTTGAGGACCGCACACGGGTGTTCCCGAATACCCAGGGCCGCGTGAGCAGCACTCCGGACGAGAACGCTCCGGCCGAATTTGGCCTGCACATCGAAAACCTGACGCCTGTGCGCGCACAGAAGGTCGGAATCGAAGGGCAGAAGGGCGTGGTGGTCAGCGAAATCGAACCAGCGAGCTTTGCCGATGATATCGGTTTCCAGCCGGGCGACGTGGTTTCGGAAGTGAACGGCGCTTCGGTAACCTCGGTGGACGATTATCGCAAGGCCGTCTCCAAGCTGAAGCCAGGAGAAAACGTGGTGTTCAAAGTCCTGCGCCGCAACGGCGACCGGGTGATGACCATGTTCCTTCCGGGCGTGGTGCCAGCGGACACAAAACAATAGACCGGCGAATAGGATAGGCCCAGCTATGCGTAGAAAGCCGAACAACTGTCGAATGACACGTCTGATTCTTGCGGCGCTGGCCGTGGGCAGCTTGACGCTGCCCGCGTCCGGCGGAGTGCAGACAACCGCCGGGGCGCGGAATACAACTCACAAACCTGCAACCGGAGTGGCCGGTTCGAAGACGGCTTCCGGAACGGCAAAGAAATCGAGCAAATCGGGAAAGAGTTCCAGCCGCAAGAGCAAACGAGTGAAAGGGCAGGCCGCGCCGACAACTGATCGCATCAACGAAATCCAGGGAGCGCTTGTGAAGAAGGGCGCTTACAGCGGCGAGCCTTCCGGGAAGTGGGACGATTCCACCGTGGAAGCCATGAAGAAATTCCAGGCTTCGCATGGGCTAAACCCCACCGGAAAAATGGACGCTTTGACGCTGCAGAAACTGGGGCTTGGATCGGATACAGCGGGGATGGGCGTGCCAACGCCGCCGCCGAATTCGTCGAATCGGCTGCTTTCCTCGAAGGTGCAGCGAGACGAAGTGAAGAACGAGCCCGAATAAGACCCTGCCAGGGATTCGGAAAAACTTCAAAAACATATCGTTCCAAACTCCGTTCTTGAACGGGGTTGGGGATTTGCCTTTTTCGTTCGATGGATAGATTGACATCAAGGTTGACGAATGCATTTACTCGTTTGCCGGCAGTTGTCTGGAGTTTGGGGGACAGCAGATCCCTCACCCGCAAGAGGCGCGGGTTCGGGATGACAGTTGGGGCAGGTTTCGCGCGCTGAGCGAGCTTTCGGTTAATAGCAGACTTCGCGGGAAATTATTTTTTGCGTTTGTGGGCCAGCGCGCCTACTGCTTTCGTGAATTCTTCCAGGACTTCGGTTTTTACCCGGTTCAGCACGAATTGGCCTTCGCGTTTGCACTGGATGAGGCCCGCTTCGGAGAGGATCTTTAGATGGTGGGAGACCGTGGCGGGCGTGACGCCGCGCATTTCCACCAGGGCGCAGCAGTTTACGCCTTCGTGGGAGGCGATCTGCTCGTAGATTTTGAGGCGGGTCTGATCGGCCAGGGCTTTGGAGATTTTTTCAATCTGGGTCAGGTTCATTCGTCAAGTCCTTCTGCTCTCAACAGCTTACTCCAGGGCGGGGTCCCGCAGGCACTTTGTAATTTGTCTTGTAACCAACCAGTTAGATGTTCATCTAACTGTCGAAGTTGCTTAAATCAAATCTGCCCGGAACAAGGTTCCGGACGTGCTTGCAAGGGGAGGATTTATGAAGCGTTTAGAAGGGAAAGTGGCGGTAGTTACGGGAGGGAACAGCGGAATCGGCCTGGCCAGCGCGCAACGCCTGAAGGAAGAGGGCGCGAGCGTGGTGATTACCGGCCGCAGCAAAAAGACGCTGGATGAAGCCGTGAAGCTGCTGGGCAGCGACGTTGTGGCGATTCAGTCGGACGTTTCCAAATCCGGTGAGATCGAGAAAGTGTACGAAGCGGTTTCGAAGAAGTTCGGCAAGATCGATATATTGTTCGCGAATGCGGGTGTGGCGAAGTTTCTTCCGGTAACCGCGGTTACCGAAGAGCACTACGACGAGCAATTTGACATCAATTCCAAGGGCGCGTACTTCACGATTCAGAAGGCACTGCCGTATTTGAACGATGGCGCGTCCATTATTCTGAATACCAGCGTGGTCAGCCAGCAGGGACTCCCGACAGGATCCGTCTACGCCGCAACGAAGGCGGCCATGCGTTCGCTGACGCGGTCCTTCGCTAGCGCGTTGGTGGAGCGCAACATTCGTGTGAACGCCGTTGCTCCCGGCCCGATTGAAACGCCGATCTTCGGGCGGACCGGGCTTTCCAAGGAAGAGGTGGAAGGATTTGCCTCTTACGTCCTGACCCAGGTGCCGATGAAGCGGTTTGGGAAGTCGGAAGAAGTCGCGTCGGCGGTGGCCTTCCTGGCTTCCTCGGACGCGTCGTACATTACGGGCATCGAGCTGAACGTCGATGGCGGCATGGGCCAGGTCTAAGCAACGCCCTGCTGGAAGTTCATTCAACGCAATAGCAAAAAAAAGCGGCCCGCCAATTGGCGGGCCGCTTTTTGTTTATGCCGACTGATTCCGGATTGCCCCGATCTAGAAGAAGAATCGGAAACCGATCTGGAGTTGCCTTGGAGTGTAGGCAATATTGCTGTTCGAGTTGGTCACCGAGCCGAACGACGAATTGTAGCTAAGGCACGGCGCCGCGGTACTGCAAGGAACGTTGCCGCCGGCAGAGGTTACGGAGCCGGTGGTTGAGATGCTGTAGCCGGTGGTGCTCACCCCGGTAACATTCTGGTGGTTGAAGATATTGAATGCCTCGGCAATGAGTTCCACCCTATAGCGCTCGCCAAATTGGACGTTCTTGGAGAGGCGCAGATCCATATTGATGAGGCGCTTTTGGCGGAAAGTGTTGCGGCCAACCGCGTCGATCCCTTTGCGCCCGTTGGAGCCGTTTACACCGGCGCCAAGCGCAGTGAACGTGGAAGTGGTTACATCGCCGGTGACTGGATCCGTACTGGTGGTAACGATTTTCGGCGGTGTGCCGGAAGTCACCAGCGAGTAGGGAAGCCCGCTTTGCGAGGAATAGATCGGCGAGAGTTGCCAGCCGTTGGTGAGATAGCCGAGCCAACCGGCAACTTTCCATGGGCTTTCGGCGACCGCGCTGACCACGAGGCGGTTCCGAACGTCGAAAATGGAGTTGCCATATTCGCCCCTGATATTGGTCGGAACCAGTAGGTCATTGGTGTCGGAGAAAGTGCTGCCGTTCTGGCCGTAGTCCAGGGCATGGGCCCAGGTGTAACTGCCGGTGAACTGCAGATGATCAGTCATGCGGCGATTGAGGGCCAGTACGAGAGCATTGTAGTTAGAACTGACTCCGCTGAAGACAGAGGTGGTGGATCCGAAATTGGAATTCGGCCGAGTCACGTTGGTGGTGATCGGGGTGCCGCCGCCTGCGGGAGTCACGACAGTGCTGATCGTGCCGTAGAAGGGCGTGGTGTAAGTGGTCGAGGGGATAGGTCCGCCAGCGCCAACCGTGTAAGTGATGTTGTTGACGGGAGCGCCGGTGTTGGTGTCCACGAAGTCGGGCAAGCTGCGGCCATAACTGCCCAGGTAGCTGATAGAGACAACGGTGTTGCGAGCGACTTCATGCTCGATCGTCAAGTCCGTCTGCTGCACCGAGGGATTCTGGAGGTTTCTGTCGAGATAGGTGACCGCCAGCGCTGAAGTCACAGACGGCTGGTTGAGCAGGATTTGAGGGAACTGGGCGACGCCCGCGCCGGTGTTAGGGGTAAATGAGAAAGAGAATTGCGAGCCGGGAACGCCGGTATTCGTGAGGGCGTTGTAGATGGTGGAGTTGATGATGCGGCCGAAGTAGATGCCGTAGCCTGCGCGAACGGAAGTTTTGCCGTCGCCAAAAACATCCCAGGCAAAGCCAATACGAGGTCCCAGGTTGTTTTTGTCGCTGGGGAAGGACTGCGTCTGCGGCAGAAGGGAATTGGGCAGGATCACGTCGGGCAGCATTTCATACTCATACCGCGCGCCAACCGTGAGGGTGAAGCGAGGCAGAATGCGCCAGTTGTCTTCCGCAAAGAAGGAGATGTCGTTGGTATTGAAAGAAAAGCCGAGAGGGCCGAAAGCCTGCTGGTAACTGGAGTAGCAGGGAAGGGTGTGCGCCTTCGTGCTGTCGAGACACTGGTTCGGCTTGAGGAGGTCCGAGATGTAGTTAGCAACCGTGCTGTAGCTATAGGAGCCGTACTGGAAGCGCAGGTTCTGGCTGAGGTCATGCGTGTGGGCGATGTCGAACCCGAACTTGACGGTGTGCTTGTTATGGGTCCAGGTGAGAGTGTCCGCGTATTGGGTGCGGGTTTCGTCGGGAAAGGAAGGGCGTTGGAGAAAAGTGGGCACGCCCATGTCGAAGCCGTTGGTGATGAAGACGTCCGGAGGCAGGCCGAGGGGATTGACGTAGCCGGGCGCTGTCGAGGGATTCAGGAAATTCGCGGTTTCGTAGGCGGTTGGCGGCTGGGCGAATTCAAATTCGAAATCGCGGCCGTATTGAAACCGAGCTTCGTTGGAGAGGTTGGTGGTAATAAAAGTGTACAGCTTGGCGACGCCCCAGGTGTCGCGGACGTAGTCGTTGCCGAAGCTGTTGGTGGCGAAAGTGTTGCTGGCCTGGGTTTGAATACCAGCGGGAGAAACCCAGCGCAAGCGGTTCACTTCGAAGGAAGCGTGATTCTTGGCATTGATCTGCCAATCGAGCTTGGGAAAGAAAATTGTCTGCTGGCCTTTGCGGGGAACATTGCCGAGTTCGCCAATCAGGCCGCCCAAGCCGGTGTTGTAGCTGGACGCTCCGGCGTCGTAATCGGCCAAGCCTAGGTTGGAAACGAGAGTACAAGCGCCAATGGTTGCTGTGGCGATGTTAGATCCGTTCACGAGCGCGGTGGCACCGGTGGTGAAGGCCGAGGAGTTGATGTTGCTCGTAGTGCCGTTAGCTTGGAAACAATTGGTGGTGCCATCCACGGTGTACGCTGGCGTCAAGGTGGCCAGAGGAGAAGCGAAAAACGCCTTCGGGGTTCCAGCGATAGCGGTGCCGGGGAAATTCCTGTCGTAGCGGTCAAAGGCGAAATACCAGAAAAGTTTGTTTTTGATGATCGCGCCGCCCGCGCCGAAGCCATAGATTTTGCGGGTGTCGGTGGGCTTGTAGGGATGCGCGGTGAAACTTCCATCCGGGTTTTGTGTGGTCAGGGTGACGAACGGGTTGAAAGCACCCCACTCGTTGTCGCGGTCGTAGAAATAAACTTCACCGTGCAGATTGTTTCCACCGCTCTTCGTGACGGTATTCACGACGCCGCCCGCGGCGCGGCCGTACTCGGAAGAGTAGTTGGAGGTGTTCACCTGGAATTCCTGGACGGCGGCTTTTGCGGAGGAATAGCCGGCGCGAGTGCGGCCGCGTTCCTCGGAGAAAAAGGCCTGGTTGTTGTCCGCGCCGTCGATGGTGTTGTTGTTGAGCAGCGTGCTCATGCCGCGGAAGCTCAGCAAGCCGAAGCCGTTGGAGTCGTTGACGACGCCGGGGGTGAGCAGGGCGAAGTCCGACCAGCGGCCGCCGTTGATGGGCAGGTTGCTGATCTGGGTCTGATCGACAATGGGAGCAAAATCCTGGCTGGTGGTATTGATAGCTGGCGACTCCGCGCTGACGACGACCGTTTCGCCGTGGGAGGCAAAATTCAGTTTTGCCGGGAGGTCGGTGACGCTGCCCACCTGCACGATCACAGTTTCGGCAGTAAACAGTGCGAATCCTTTTGCTTCAATTTTTACCCGGTAGGAGGCGGGTTGTAGTTTCGCGACACGGAAGTAGCCGGTCTCGTCGGAGGTGGTGGTCTGTTCGATTCCGGTTGAGATGTTCGTGACGGTGATGCCGGCACCCGCCACGAGCGCGCCGGAAGGATCCGTCACCGTGCCGCCGATGGCGCCATCCGTTGTGGATTGCGCCCAGATTCCAACTGTCCACAAAAGCGCGAGACACAGGAGAATTAGATTTCGAATAAAAAAAGACCGACTTACCATGACCCCTCGCATTCAATTACCACTCCTTTCAGTTTTTGACGCGTGTACGCACACCCATGCACTCTGGAAATTCCCCCGGGGCGGGAGGAAAGCTGGGGACAATGGGCCTGGAGCGTTATCCCGAATTTCTAAATGGTTAAGGCCACAACCCTCGTCTGGTTCCCAATTTTGTAACACAAGATGTAAGTACAGAAAAGCCACTATCCTGTGGAAAAACTACCCCATGCAGGATTGAATTCTTCGAATCACCCCATGGTAGAAACGTTTTATTGCTGCGCGTTCTCAAATAGTGGCGTCCTTACGTTTCAGCGGAATGACAGTTTCGAGAATAGAGAGTAAGAGGCTGGGGGATTGGCGGCCGGGCATGGTTTGACGCGGCGCTGGGCGCGCCGATAGACTCGATTTTGTCCAGGAGGATGTATGGCGACCGCATCCGCTTCGCAGGCGTACATTAATTTCATCCATGGGGAATGGGTCGCGCCGAGGAGCGGGAGGACGCTGGAAAATCGCAATCCCGCGAATACCGATGAATTGATCGGTGTTTTCCCGCTGTCTTCGCAGGAAGATGTGGACGCGGCGGTTTCGGCGGCTCGCGAGGCGTACAAGAGCTGGCGGCTGGTTCCAGCGCCCAAGCGCGCGGAAATACTTTTTCGGGCGGCGGAACTCATCGTGAAGCGGAAGGAAGAGTTTTCGCGCGACATGACGCGGGAAATGGGCAAGGTGCTAGCCGAAACGCGCGGGGACGTGCAGGAAGCCATTGATATGACGTATTACATGGCGGGCGAAGGGCGCCGGCTGTTCGGGCAGACGACGCCGTCGGAGCTTTCCAACAAATTTGCGATGAGCGTGCGGCAGTCGATCGGCGTTTGCGGATTGATTACGCCGTGGAATTTTCCGATGGCGATACCTTCGTGGAAGATGATGCCGGCGCTGATTTGCGGAAACACGTTGGTGATCAAGCCTGCGGAGGATACTCCGCTCTCTACCTATCACCTGATCGAAATACTTCGCGAGGCGGGGCTGCCTGCGGGAGTGGTGAACCTGGTGGGAGGCGATGGGCCTGGAGCGGGCGCTGCTCTGACGAAACACGCCGATGTGCCGGTAGTGAGTTTCACGGGTTCCACCGCGACGGGGCGGATCATCGCGGAAACTTGCGCGCCAACGTTCAAGCACTGCAGTCTGGAGATGGGCGGAAAGAATATTATTCTGGTGATGGAGGACGCGAATCTGGAGCTTGCCGTGGATGGCGCGATTTGGGGCGGATTCGGCACCACCGGACAGCGGTGCACGGCGGCCAGCCGCGTTGGGGTCCACAAAAGCGTGTACAAGGAATTTGTCGCGCGTTTTGTGGAGCGCGCTTCGAAGCTTAAGGTAGGAAACGGACTTGATCCGGCGATCGAGATGGGGCCGTGCATCAGCGAGCAACAGTTGCAGACAGTGATGTCCTACGTGGAGATCGGCGTGAAGGAAGGTGCGAAGCTTTTGACCGGCGGACATCGCCTGGCCAGCGGCGACCGCGCGAAGGGCTGGTTCCACGAGCCGACAGTGTTCGGCGATTGCCAGCCGAAAATGCGGGTGGCGCAGGAAGAAATTTTTGGGCCAGTCGTTTCGCTGATCCCGATTGAGAGTTTCGAGCAGGGAATTGAAGTTGCCAACGGCGTGCCTTACGGACTTTCCGCGTCCATTTACACACGCAACGTGAATCGCGCCTTTGCGGCGATGCAGGACCTTTACACCGGCATCGTTTATATTAATGCGCCCACAATTGGCGCGGAAACGCATCTCCCGTTCGGTGGCACGAAGCAGACGGGCAACGGCCACCGTGAAGCTGCCGTCGCTGCCATCGATTTTTTCACGGAATGGAAGTCGGTCTACGTCGATTACTCGGACAAGCTGCAGCGCGCCCAAATCGACAATAATTAAGAACACCAGAGTTCTGGCCAATTGACGCCCCTTGACATGGCTTCTAAAATGGTAACTAGCACTTTTACATGAGTGCTTCTATGCGGAATCCAGCGCTACAAGAACGGCGTAACCGCCAGATTTTGGCGGACTTGGTGCGCACGTACATCGAGACGGGCGAGCCGGTGTCTTCGCGCGCGATTTCCAAGCGCTTCGAGGAGTCCTTGAGTACTGCCACGATCCGCAACATCATGGCGGATTTGGAGGATGGCGGGTATTTGTACCAGCCGCATACGTCGGCAGGGCGCGTACCAACTGCGGCAGCGTATCGTTTTTTTGCGCAGGAGATCGCTTCACAGGCAACGCTTACTGTCGAAGACCGCAAGTGGATCACCCACGAAATGAGCGGCGCGAATTCGGCGGCGGAAATCACCGAGCGAGCCGGGCACGTGCTTGCCGAAGTGTCCCGCGGGGTGGGCATCATCGTTTCGCCGCCGCTGCGCCGCGCGGTGCTGGAGCATGCGCGGATGTGGCTGCTTCCGGACGGCCGCGTCGTGGTGGTGCTGATATCGCCGGGCGGCAACACGCGAGACAAAGTTTTACGCCCGGGCCGCAGTTTTACCCAGACCGAACTGGACGCCACGGCCGATTTTCTGAACTGCAATTACTCCGGCTGGATGCTGGACGCCATCCGGGCTGATCTGCTGCAGAAACTGGCCACGGAGCGCGAGCGTTACGAAACGCTGGCACAGAGCGCCTTGACGCTATGCGATCCCGCGATGCTGACAGAAACATCAACGCAGCAGATTTACGTTGAGGGAGCGGCGCAGTTTGTGGGGACACCGGAGTTCGCCGATCAGGGGCATCTGCGGGAATTGCTTGCGGCGATCGAGGAAAAGAACCGCCTGGTTTCGGTGCTGAACGCTTGCATCGAAACGCCGGAGCCGGTGTTCGTGCAGATCGGCATCAAGGAAATCTCCCAGGCCGGGCACAATCTGGCATTGATCAGCGCGCCGTATTCGGGCCACGACCAAGTGCAGGGTTCGCTGGGCGTGCTGGGTCCGACGCGGATTGACTACGAGCGGGCGATGACCGCGGTCGCGTATGTCGCGCAGCTATTCAGCGAGGCCCTGCAGAAAATCGAGTAGGAAATCCACCCTTGCGGCCGCAATTCGGGAGAAAGGGGTAGGACACCAAACGTTCAGAGGATAGATTCATGAGCGAGCAGGATTTCAAAACGAATGTGCCCAATGACGAAGGCTCCGGGCAGCCACAGGAATCGCGGTCCACGGATTCCGCGAGCGAGGAATCGCAGTTGAAGAAACTCACGACAGATCTGGCGGACCTGCAGCAGACGCTGCTGCGGCGCCAGGCCGACTTCGAGAATTACCGCAAGCGCATTGAAAAGGAGCGCGCCGAGGATTCCAAACGCGCCACGGCTCGCGTGGTGGAGTCCCTGATCCCAATCGTGGACGGATTCGAGCACGCGCTGGCCGCGCATAAGGAAGATGAGTACGCGAGCTACCGCAAAGGCTTCGAGCTCATTTACAAACAGCTTCTGGATAATCTGGCGCGGCTGGGCGTGGAACGCGTCGAGCCGCTGGGCAAGCCGTTTGATCCGCACATGCACCAGGCGATGGATCGCGCGGAAACCACGGAACATGAGGACGGCACAATCCTGGAAGTGTTTCAGCCCGCGTACATTTATAACGGGCGAGTGTTGCGGCCGGCGATGGTGCGGGTAGCAGTCCACCCCGGCGGCGCATCGAATAAAGCAGTGAATTAATCGGCAACACGCAGTTGGGATCGCGGAGCTTCCGGTGGCGATCCCTGTTAGTTTCAAATAGAACGAAGGGAAGACCAGCAGCGAATATGGCCAAGTCTCACCAGCGCGATTATTACGAAGTACTCGGCGTTACGAAAACGGCGTCGATCGAGGAAATCAAGTCATCGTACCGGAAGGCGGCTCTGAAATGGCATCCGGACCGCAGTCCAGAGAACAAGGAAGAGGCCGAGCACCGCTTCCGTGAATGCACCGAGGCGTACAGCGTTCTGAGCGACACGCAGAAGCGCCAGATTTACGACACGTACGGACATGAGGGCCTTGCCGGCATCGGCACGCAGCCCGATTTCAACGGCACGGTGTTCCAGGATTTCCACGACATTTTTGGAGAGTTTTTTGGATTTGATGATTTGTTTGGCGCTGGCGGCGGCCGACGGCGCGGCGGCGGGCGTCGCGTGCAGCGCGGCGGAGATTTGCGGTACGACATGACGCTGACGTTTGAAGAAGCCGCCAGCGGCATCACCACAAAGATTCGCGTGCCTCGGCTAGAGTACTGCGAATCGTGCAACGGCACGGGCGCCAAGAAGGGAACGGGCGTCGTTGCGTGCCAGGCTTGCGGCGGGCGCGGGCAAATCATTTACCAGCAGGGATTCTTCACCATCAACCGCACTTGCCCTTCGTGCCAGGGCGCGGGACAAATCGTCAAAGAGCGTTGCGCCGACTGCAAAGGACAGGGACGCCTGGATCGCGAACGCACCATCGAACTGCGCATTCCGCCGGGCGTGGACACGGGAACGCGGCTCCGCGTCCAGGGTGAAGGCGAACCGGGGCCGAATGGCGGGCCGGCAGGCGACCTCTACGTTGTGCTGGAAGTGAAGGAACATTCGTTTTTCGAGCGACGCGGGGCGGATCTTTACTGCACGATCCCGTTGAGCATCGCGCAGGCTTCGCTGGGAACGGAGTTGCAAGTGCCCGGCCTGACCGCAGAAGAACGGCTGAAAATTCCGGAAGGTACGCAGAGCGGGGCCGTTTTCCGCATCAAGGGCAAGGGACTGGCCGATCCACATGGCGGAGGGCGCGGGGATCTGTACTATCACGTGCGGGTGCTGACGCCGACGAAGTTGACGCGCGAGCAGCGAAAAATCATGGAGCAACTGGACGCGACGTTGAAAGTGGACAACAAGCCTGCGGACCGGAATTCCACGCTGTTCGACAAAGTAAAAGACATCTTCGGCTAAATTGGAGTGCGGGAGCCCTGCTCCCGCTTTCGAGAATTCTATACTTACGACGACCAAACGTTTGATCTCCCAGCCTGAACCGGAAAAGCGGCAGCAGAGCTGCCACACTCCAAGAAATCCTCCAGTGCAGTAATCCGCACAACGACTTGCTCACGTTTCGTGCGAAGATAGCCCACATGCGGCGGCGGTTTTTCATCGAACAATTTGAGGAGCGAAGGGCGGTGATGGAAGGCGAAGCCGCCCATCATCTTGGGCGAGTGCTTCGCGCGCAGCCGGGGCAGCTGTATGAACTGAGCGATGGCACAAAAGTTTGGCTCGGACGCATTGATACGGTTACGCGCGACACTGTTGAATTTTCGCTGCTGGAGGAGATTGCCGCGTTCCAGCCGGCGTTGCAAACGACGCTGCTGCTTTCCGTGGTTAAGTTCGACTCGTTCGAGTGGGCGCTGGAGAAGGCCACGGAACTCGGCGTGGGCAGAATCGTGCCGCTGGCCGCAGCGCGGAGCGAGAAAGCCCTACTTGCCGCAGCTGTAAAGCGCGCGGAGCGGTGGAAGAAACTGTTGCTGGAAGCGTCGCAGCAATCGCGCCGGGTTCAAGTTCCGATGCTGGATCCGGTCGCCAAGGCCGAATCTGCGTTTGCGGAATTCGATTCAGGCGTGCGGATTTTTCTTTCGGAAGCCCCCGATGCGGAACCGTTGCGGGAAGTTTTGCGGAATCGAAAAGCGACGGCTGCCGTGCTTGCGATTGGCCCGGAAGGCGGGTGGACCGAGGTGGAGCTCGCCGCCGCGCGGGCGGTGGGATTTCAAGATGCGTCTCTCGGGAAGCTGATTCTTCGCACGGAAACTGCCGTTGTGGCCTCGCTCGCCGCTCTCAATTTCGCGCTTTCGGAATAGCGATGTGCCTTTGTAGCGGACGTCTTCCGAGGTGCGTATTTTGCGCCCCGAATGCTTTTGCGGGGCGGGCGTTTGTGCAAGGCGTCTGGGGAGTCCAAATTTAATGTGGGAAAAATGTTGAAACCGCGAGTGCGGGCCGACTAGGTCGGCCCGCACTCACGAGTGACCGGTCTAAAGCCCGGCCACTACTGGAGCTGACATTACTTGTCGAAGGTGATTACGCCGAAGGTGCCGTCGCCGTAATTATTGTTGCCGGCGGTGAAGAAGAGTTGATTGGGATTGCCGTTCGAGCCGGCGGCGCCGCCCTGACCGAACTGGATGGCCCAGATGTCGTCGATCTCGATAGCCTTGCCGCTGGTGTCGCGCAAAGGGCCGAGGAATGCGCCGCTCTTGGGATCGAACGCGTTGATGCGGCCGTGCGGGGTGTTGTTGGTGATAAGCAGCGCGCCGCTCATCGGTCCAAAGTCGGCCGGGGCGATCGCTACGCCCCAGGGCGAATGCAGAGGGCCGCTGAGCGCAAAGTGGGAAATCAAAGCGCCGGCTGGTGTGAAGGAGTCCACGAAGCCGCTTTGCGCTTTATCGAGGGCGGTGTACGTGACCCAGATCGTTTGCACGCCGCTCGCGTCGGTAATGGTCTGGATGCCGTAGGGAGCGAACTTCTGGGGAATCTTTGGATCAACAAAGGCGTTCGGGCCAAGCTTGTCATTGACCATTGTGAACGTGGAATCGAATACGTCGATCCTGCGGTTCGGTCCGTCATCCGCGGCGTAGAGTAGCGGTTGTCCGCCGTTGTTGGCTATCGCCAAACCTGTATACACGGCTCCGGCAGAGGAACTGGGAACCGCGATATTCGCGACGCTGGCTCCGGTAGCGGTGATTCCGCCCACGGCCGGGTTCCAACCGCTGATCGTGCCGTCGAGGGTGGCGAAGATAAAAATGGAATTTGCCGAAGCCTGTTGGCCGGTAACGGGATTGATCCCAGAGATTACAAACGCTGTGACTCCCTTGGGCGTTTCCGTCGCGACGATTCCAGTTGGTGACCCCGGCCCGCCGGTTGCTGATGGCACGCTCACGACCAGGCCTTGTGGAGTTGCCACCACTCCATTCGTATTGCTAATGGCGTAAAGGGTGGAGAAGCCGGTGCCGTTGTCGCTGACCCAGAACGGGCTGGTGCCTGTTGAGACGAGTCCCCATCCGTTGACGAGGTGCGAGTCATTGACGGTGCCGCCTGCGCCGGAGTTGGTGACGAGGTCGGTGCGGGTGTATTGCGCGAAGGTAAAACAGGGAAACGCGACCGCCAGCGCAAGGATTGCCAGCGATTTGATAGCTGTTCTCATTCTTGTTTTTCCTCTCTGATCTTCTTTGTGCCCAAGCACGATTTGCAGTCGGCCTTGCGGTTTCGAGCGAGCTGGGAAGGGCTGGGTGGGAGCCGAGTTTTCTTCCTGAGGCAATCAACCGCAACGCCACTCTCAAAATAGCCGCGTGTGGCGCGGGGCGTGTCACACCGAAGTCAACTCGGTGTTAGATTTCCTCTTAACGAGAGAGGGAGTCTGGCGGGGCTTAACCTTAGTGGCCCGAGGAGAACCCGTGTTTTGCGATGGTCCACAATATTTTCCAACCGGCGCGAAACGTTTCCACAAAGCTGCCGGAGACTTTGGATTCGCCGGCGATTCGTTTGCGGTAATTCACCGGAATCTCCAGGACGCGCAATCCTGCGCGATGCGCCTTGATTTGCATTTCGATGGTCCAACCGAAGTTGGTGTCCCGCATTTGCAGGCTGTCGAGCGCTTCGCGCCGGATCACCCGGAAGGGGCCGAGGTCGGTATAACGCGCGGCAAAGAGCAATCGCATCAAGCCGGTTGCCAGCCAGTTTCCAAATGCCTGGTGGGGCGTGAAGGAGCCTGAAGTATTTGCAGCAAGCGTTCGCGAACCGAGCACCAGATCGGCCGCACCCCCGCGAACCGGGGTAAGCAGACGGAGCAAGTCCTCGGGGTCATCGCTGCCGTCGGCGTCCAGAAAGACGACAATGTGGGATCTGGGAGTTAGCGCGGCGATCCCCGTATGGCACGCCTGCCCGTAGCCTCTGCGCGATTCGCTGACCACGCGGGCGCCAGGCTTCCGGGCCATGGCGGCAGTGGCGTCGCGCGAACCGTTGTCCACCACGACGATGTCGGCGTCGGCGCAGGCCGCGGCATCCAAAGCGGCACGCAAGCCGTCTAACATAGATGCAAGCGCCGCTTCCTCATTCAGCGCAGGAATGATGATTGCGATTGGGGAGGGCATCGCTGGAATCCTAAAGACATCGCCCCGCAAAGTCGAGCCGGCGGCAACTGGAAATCGCCGCTGGTGTGAATTTCACAGGGCATGTTATAAAATAAAGGCAGTTGGAGATGCGCAAACCAGACGAGACTCTGAACGCTCCCCCCACGGGCGGCTCACCCGACGCCCAGAAAGTTTCTTTGGCGCAGACTCACCCACCTAACGGAGCTTCGGCTGCCCAAACAAGCTCGCACCATCTGCTGCGCAGCGAAATCCGCGTTTGGACCCGCGACCTGCTGATCGCCATCGGCCTGGCACTGGTGATCATCGTGTTCCTCTATCAGCCGGTGAAAGTGGAAGGCACCAGCATGGCGCCGCTGCTCTCCGACCAGGAACGCATTTTCATAAACAAATTTGTTTATCGCTTCGAGGATATCCACCGCGGAGACGTCGTGGTGTTCTGGTATCCGCTGGACCGATCGAAGTCGTTTATCAAACGGGTGATTGGACTGCCCGGTGAAACCGTGGATATCCGCCGCGGCCTGCTTTACGTCAACGGCCAGATGATCCCGGAACCGTATGTGCCGCCGCAATATACCGACGTCACGGACTTCGGGCCGGTGAAAGTTCCCAAGGACAGCTATTTCGTCATGGGCGACCACCGCATCAGTTCGAATGACTCGCGCGTGTTTGGGCCGGTGGCCAGCCAGTTTATTTATGGCCGGGCTGTGTTTGCGTATTGGCCCGTGGACCACTTCGGTTCGCTTTCGACCACCGAGGCCAGCGATAAATGACGCAGTTCTCAGGAGGACCCACTGACGGAAGTCCAGCATCGACCCGCAATCCTCGCGCTCGAAGACGGGCGCATATTTAACGGCCGCGCGGCCGGCGCGATTACGCGCCGGGGCGGCGAAGTCGTTTTCAATACCAGCCTCACCGGTTACCAGGAAGTTTTCACCGATCCCAGCTATGCGGGCCAAATCGTTTGTTTGACGTATCCGCACATCGGCAATGTTGGCGCAAATCTGGATGATGAAGAATCCACGCGGCCGTACATCGAATCGCTGATCGTTCGCGAGTTTTCGCAGGTTACCTCGAACTGGCGCTCGGCGGAATCCGCGCAGCTTTATTTGAATCGCCACAAAATCCCCGTGATTTGGGATGTGGATACGCGGGCGCTGGTGCGGCACATTCGCAAAATGGGGGCGCTGCGCGGCGTGGTTTCGACGGACGGCACGCCCGCGGATCAGTTGGTGTTTGAAGCGAAGCAGTTGCCGACGATGGCCGGGCAGGAGTTGGCTGGACGTGTGAGTTGCGCGAGGGCCTACGACTGGCAGAAAGGCTCGATAGATCTTGCCACTTCTCCGTGGGCGGAACAGATGGGGGAATCGGGTGCCAGTCCGGATACCAAGAAGTTCAAGGTGGTCGGGTACGATTACGGGATCAAGCTGAATATTCTTCGTTTGCTCGTCGATCACCATTGCGACGTAACGGTGGTTCCGGCGAACACTTCCGCGGAAGATGTTTTGGCGATGAGGCCGAATGGCGTGTTTCTTTCGAATGGCCCCGGCGATCCGGAGCCCATCACCTACGCCGTCGAAAATATCCGTAAGCTGGCCGGGCGCGTTCCGGTCTTCGGTATTTGCCTCGGCCACCAACTCTGCGGCCTGGCGCTGGGCGGAAAAACATTTAAATTGAAATTCGGGCACCACGGCTCAAACCATCCGGTTAAGAATCTGCTGACCAGCCAGGTGGAGATTACGGCGCAGAATCACGGCTTCTGTGTGGACCCCGAATCGCTGCCGTCGAGCGAGGTCGAAATCACGCACGTGAACCTGAACGACCACACCAACGAAGGCATGCGGCACAAGAATCTGCCGCTCTTCAGCGTGCAGTATCATCCGGAAGCGTCGCCCGGCCCGCACGATTCGCATTATCTTTTCACCCAGTTCACCGACCTGATGAAGGAGTTCGCAAGTCCCGGGAGTTCCCGCGGATGAACTATCCCGCCGTGGCGATGACTGCGTTTGGCCTGACCAGTCTAGCGGCTGCCAATCCGTGGCGTGAGGGTATCGCTACCGCCCGCAGTTCCGGAAATGCGCGAAGCGCGCTCACGGAGCGGGGCCAAGCGGTCGCTCCAAAGTCGCCTGCACCAGCGACGCTCGCGGAACAAATCACGGAAGCGGAAAAAGGAATCGTTCGCGAGCGAATTTGGTTTTACCGGGGAGTGGTGGAGGACCATTCCGGAAAGAGAATGCGCGGGGTGAAAATCGATATTTTCAGGAGCGGATCGGGCGGCAAGAGTCCGATGGCTTCCACACAATCCGACTCGCATGGGCACTTTGTGGTTTATTTGACAAACGGAGAGTACACAGCCGTAATGCAGGCGAAGGGTTTCAGTCCTTTGATCTATATTTTTGAAATTTCGTACGAGGGGGCGGAGAAAGAGCTTCGATTTCGCCTGAACCAGGCGCCCAGATGAGTGATCAGCTTGAAGCCATCAAACAAAAAACTGGTCATCCCGAACCCGCGCCTTTTGCGGGTGAGGGATGACAAATTAGGTTTCCGTGCGCTCTGAATCCGATTGAGTGAGGATATTCTGAGTTACAAAGGAAGAGATGCCTAAACGCAAAGACATCCACAAGATTCTGATCATCGGCTCGGGGCCGATTGTTATCGGGCAGGCGTGCGAGTTTGACTATTCCGGCGCGCAGGCGTGCAAGGCGCTGCGGGCAGAAGGGTATGAAGTGGTGCTGGTGAATTCGAATCCGGCGACCATTATGACCGACCCGGAATTGGCCAACCGCACGTACATCGAACCGCTCACCAAGGAATATCTGGAAGAAATTCTCATTAAGGAAAAACCGGACGCGCTGCTTCCGACTGTTGGTGGCCAGACGGCGCTGAATCTGGCGGTTGAGCTTGCCGAAGGCGGCATTCTCGAAAAGCATAAAGTCGAAATGATCGGGGCGTCACTTCGAGCGATTAAGGTTGCCGAAGACCGATTGTGGTTCAAGGATGCCTGCCGGAAGATTGGGCTGGAGGTGCCCGCGTCGGCGCTGGTCAACAACGCGCAGGATGCGCTGCGCCTTTGCGATCAGCTTGGTTTTCCACTGGTGATTCGCCCTTCGTTCACGCTGGGCGGTACCGGCGGCGCGATTGCCTATAACAAGGAGGAGTTTGCCGACGCCATCGCGCACGCGCTGGACATGAGCCCGGTGCACGAAGCGCTGGTGGAAGAATCCGTGCTCGGGTGGAAAGAGTACGAACTGGAAGTGATGCGCGATTTCCGCGACAACTTCGTGGTGATCTGCACGATTGAGAATTTCGATCCCATGGGCGTTCATACGGGCGATTCGATCACGGTCGCACCGGCGCAGACGCTGACCGACAAGGAATACCAGCGGATGCGCGACGCCGCGGCCGCCATCATCCGGGAAGTCGGAGTCGAAACCGGCGGTTCGAACGTGCAGTTCGCCATCAATCCGGAAAACGGCAAGATGGTGGTGATCGAAATGAACCCGCGCGTTTCGCGAAGCTCCGCTCTGGCCAGCAAAGCCACCGGGTTTCCGATTGCGAAGATTGCTGCGCGGCTGGCAGTCGGGATGACGCTGGACGAAATTCCGAACGACATTACGCAGAAAACGCCTGCTTGTTTCGAGCCGACCATCGATTACGTGGTGGTGAAGATTCCCAAGTGGCAGTTCGAGAAATTTCCCGGGGCCGACAGCACCTTGGGCACACAGATGAAATCCGTCGGCGAAGTGATGGCCATCGGGCGCACGTTCAAGGAATCGCTGCAGAAGGCGATTCGCTCACTGGAACCGAGCACGCCCTGGCGAGCGCCCGCGGAAACGCCGGATTCGCTGCTCCGCGAAAAACTGGCTACGCCGCGCCCCGATCGCATCCACTGGCTGCTGACGGCGGTTGAACGCGGGTTGCCTGCGGCAGAGATCTGCGATCTCACCAAGATCGATCCGTGGTTCATTAACCAAATTGTGGAGCTGAATCTCGTCAACCGCCGGGCCGCCAGCGTCACGGTGGAGACGGCGTCGAAAGATTTGTTGCGCGAAGTGAAGCGCGTAGGAACGAGCGACGAGCAACTTGCGCAAATCTGGAAGACCACGCCGGCCGTGGTTCGCTTGCAGCGGGCGCGCTATGGGGTCGCTCCCGTCTTCAAGCGCGTGGATACCTGCTCCGCGGAATTCGAATCGTTCACGCCGTATATGTATTCGACGTATGAGGAAGAGGACGAGACCGACGCAACGCCAAAACAGAAGATCATGATTCTGGGCAGCGGGCCCAACAGGATCGGGCAGGGAATTGAATTCGATTATTGTTGCGTGCACGCTTCGTTCGCGCTTCGGGCCGATGGATTTGAGACCATCATGGTCAACTGCAATCCGGAAACGGTTTCGACGGACTACGACACCTCCGACCGCCTGTACTTCGAACCGCTGACGCTCGAAGATGTTCTGGCAATTGTTGAACGTGAAAAGCCGCACGGGGTGATCGTGCAGTTCGGCGGGCAAACACCGCTGAATCTGGCGCTGGAACTAAAACGCAACGGGGTATCGATCGTGGGCACCGCGCCGGAATCGATCGACCTGGCCGAAGACCGGCGCCGGTTCGGCCGCCTGCTGGATGAATTGCGAATTCCGCAGCCGCGCAATGGTACCGCTCTTGTTCCCGAAGAAGCGGCGCGCGTGGCAGGCGAGATCGGCTTGCCGGTTTTGGTTCGCCCCAGCTATGTGCTCGGCGGCCGCGCGATGGTGATCGCATACGACGTGAACACGGTGCAGGAGTATGTTGCGCAAGCAGCACTGATGGGTCCGGCGCGACCTGTCTTGATCGATCAATTTCTGGAAGAAGCGACGGAAGTGGATGTGGACGCGCTTGCCGACGGCACCGACGTGGTAATCGGCGGGATCATGGAGCACATCGAAGAGGCCGGCGTGCACTCTGGGGACTCTTCGTGCGTGCTGCCGCCTGTGAGCCTGTCGCCGAAAGTCCTCGACACCATTCGCGATTACACAAAACGCCTGGCGCTGGCGCTGAAAGTTGTTGGATTGATGAACGTGCAGTACGCCATCCAACGCGACACCGTCTACGTGCTCGAAGTGAACCCGCGCGCCTCGCGCACCGTTCCGTACGTCAGCAAGGCTACCGGCGTGCCGCTGGCAAAAATTGGCGCGCGATTGATGGTTGGCCGCCGGTTGGCGGATATGAATCTTCCCCTGGTGCATTCGAACGGGGTCGCGGAAATTGCCGTTCACGATTTCTACTCGGTGAAATCGCCGGTGTTTCCATTCAACAAATTCCGCGGCGTGGATACGATTCTTGGCCCGGAAATGCGCTCGACGGGCGAAGTGATGGGGATTTCCACGTCCTACGGGCAAGCCTTCGCAAAGGCGCAGCTTGCCGCGGGACAAAAGTTGCCCAGCAGCGGCACGGTCTTCATCAGCGTGAACGACCGCGACAAACGGCAACTCGGCACCATCGGCAAGGAACTCGTGTCCCTCGGCTTCAAAATTGTCGCGACGCGCGGCACCGCCTCCGCCCTGCATGCGACCGGCGTACCCTGCGAGGAAGTGTACAAAGTGAACGAGGGCCGCCCCAACATCGTGGACCTCATCAAAACCAGCAAGGTGCAGCTGGTAATCAACACGCCGCTCGGCCGCGAATCCTTCTACGACGAGAAATCCATTCGCCGCGCCGCGATTCGCTACAACATTCCCTGCATCACCACACTTTCGGCGGCCCACGCGGCCGTCCGCGGCATCCATGCGCTGATTGAACTGAAGCGGGAAGTCTCCTGCCTGCAGGACCTGCACAACAGCCGCGTCGCCGCCTCGGGCAATCCCGGAACCGGAGACTAGCATGAACCTCAACGGCATTTTCCCCGCGCTTACGACGCCATTTGAAGCAGATGGCAGCGTTTCGATTTCCGGTGTGAAGCACAACATTGGGCTCTACAATCGCACCGGGCTGGCGGGTTATGTGGTGCTGGGTTCGACCGGCGAATCGGTCCTGCTTTCGGGCGAAGAAGCGGAACTTCTGCTCGTCGCCGTGAAAGAAGCGGCGGCTCCCGGGAAAATCCTGATCGCGGGCACCGGGGCGGAATCCACCACCGAGACGATTGCGCGGACGAAGCGCGCGGCCGCGCTTGGTTACCAGGTGGCTCTCGTCAAGACGCCTTACTACTACAAGCCGGCGTACCGCACGGAACATTTCCTCACGCATTACCGCGCCGTTGCGGATGCGTCTCCGATTCCCGTTCTTCTTTATTCGGTGCCGGTCTTCACGAACATCACCCTGGAATCGCCGGAGATTATCGCGCTGGCGCAACACTCCAACATCATCGGTATCAAAGACAGTTCCGGGAGTATCCAGCGGATCGGCGAAGTTGTGGCCGGGGCGCCGTCCGATTTTCAGGTGCTCACCGGCGGCGCGCCCGTGGTCTATCCCGCGCTTGCGGTTGGCGGGCGGGGCGCGATTCTGGCACTGGCCGATCTGTTGCCGGAAAAGTGTGTCGAGCTGTTCCAGTTATTTCAGCACGGCCGGCACGAAGAGGCTCGGCGGTTGCAACTGCAGCTGGTCGGCGCCTCCAAGCTGGTGATTTCCGAAAACGGCATCGCGGGGCTGAAATTCGGCATGGACGTGCGCGGGTATAAGGGTGGGATCCCGCGGCCGCCATTGCTGCCCCTGAAGGAAGAGAAAAAAAACGCCATTGCGGCGCTGGTGGCGGAACTCCATCCGGCCGCGGCGCGCGTCTAACATTTACCACAAGCGCCGGCCGCTGCGGTTGGGTTGCCGTGACCTTTCGCCCGGACTATCATCTAAACGCTCATGGACTGTCGCGCCCTTTTACCCTCCAGCCTGCCCCACACCAGCAAGCTTATCCACGACTACACTGAGAATTTTTCCCGCCTGCAGAATTTTTACGAGCACAAGCCGGAATTGCACTCCGCCGAAGCCTACGCCCGGCAATTGGATTTTCCCGCCGAACGGCGCAGGGAAGTTGCGGCGATTCTTCGCGCCGACAATCTTGCGTTCGGAAGCGGCCCGGAAACGGAAAATAACCTGCGCCGTCTGGAAAATGGGGCGGTCGCGATTGTCAGCGGGCAGCAGGTGGGACTATTTGGCGGGCCAGCTTACGCTTTTTATAAGGCGCTGACGGCGATTGAATCCGCGCGCGAGCTTTCGCTTTCCGGCATCGAGGCGGTGCCGATTTTCTGGATGGCCACCGAAGATCACGACATTGATGAAATCCGCCACACCACGTGGTTTCATGAAGGCAAGCTGCACAAACTGGTTTTGCCGCCTCCGGCGGAGGACTCGCGCCCAGCCGGCCGCGTTCCGCTCGGGACTGAAATCGAAGCCTTGCTGCGGGAAATTGAGGACAGCCTCACTGGGCCCGGCGGATTCGAACTACTAGAGATTCTTCGCTCGTGTTATACCCCACGGGAGACCTACGGTAGTTCCTTCGCCAAGCTGTTTGCCAAACTTTTTTCCCCGCACGGCCTGATTCTCCTCGATCCTCTCAATCCCAAACTTCACGCCCTTGCCGCTCCCGTTCTCCGGCAGGCTCTGGAACAACGCGACGAGTTGAACGAAGCGCTCCTTCAGCGCGACAAGGACCTCGAAAAGGCCGGGTATGCGCCGCAGGTGAAGGTCACATCGAAGAGCACGCTGCTTTTCGCTATGGAAGAAGGCAAGCGCGAGGTGATCAGCGCCGCAAATGGAAAGTTTTCGTTTGGCGGGAAATCGGTTGCTCGTCAGGAGTTGGTCGATCGCGTCTCGGCGCAGCCGGAATCGTTCAGTCCGAATGCATTGCTGCGGCCGCTGATGCAGGATTATCTTTTGCCGACGGTGGTCTATTACGGCGGCCCGGCCGAAATTGCCTATTTCGCGCAGTCGCAGGTGCTTTATAAAAGGATTCTCGGGCGCATGCCGGTTCTGTTGCCGCGCGCCGACTACACGCTGGTCGACCCCAAAGCCGTCCGTATCCTGGAAAAATATAAATTGAAAGTGGAAGACGCCTGGCTTGGCTCACAGGCGCTTCGCAAGAAGATGTACTCCACCAACGTGCCGGAGGAGCTGGCTCGTTCGTTTGAGGGCAACCTGGGGCAGATTGAAGAAAGCATCGCCCGGCTGCATAAGTCCATCGGCGAAGTGGACCCGACGATTCAGGGCACGGTTGAGCGCGCCGGGAAGCGAATCCGATATCAGGTGGAAAAAATGCGGGCCAAGACCGGCGCCGCCCTCGATCGCCACGAAAAAATAGTGGAACAGCACGCGGACTTTCTGGAAAACCTGCTTTACCCGCACAAGGGGTTGCAGTCGCGCGATCTTTCGTTTCTTCCGTTCCTGCTGCGCCTCGGCAGCGGCGGCCTCGGTGAACTGCAGAAACTCGCTTGCGCAAAGAAAACCGGCCAGCATTACATCGTTTCAATTCCCTGATTCGCCCGCGGAGGTAAATATGCAATCGATTCGTGTGCGAACCGCCCGGCGCACGCAGATGGTGGACGTCACAGAGGAAGTGCAGAGGGTGGTCACGGCGTTGGGCACTAAAACCGGCACATGTTATTTGTACGTCCCGCACACGACGGCGGGGGTGCTGATCAACGAACACGCCGATCCGGACGTGGCTTCCGACGCGGAAGGAGCGCTTGACCGGCTTGTCCCGTCCGCAGGTCCCTATCGTCACGCGGAAGGGAATTCCGACTCGCACGTCAAGACGATGCTGGTCGGCACTTCGCTGTTTGTCTTTGTGGAAGACGGTAAACTGGCGCTCGGCCGCTGGCAGGGCATCTTTTTCGCGGAGTTTGACGGGCCGCGGGAGCGCCACCTTTACGTGAAAGTAATTCCCGACCGCGTCTGAGGAGAGAATTATGAATCTCAGCGGGCGTGGAACCAAACCCAGATTGGACATCTGGCTTTAATTAGTGTATATACACTAATGTGTTCTCCTGGGACGCCCGCAAGGCCCGCATCAACCTGGAGAAACACGGTGTCTCTTTCGAAGAGGCAGCGACTGTCTTTGCGGACCCGGAAGCGCTCGAGTGGGAAGATGCGACACATTCAAACGATGAGGAGCGACTTAAGAGGTTGGGTTGTTCGGCATCGGGAAGAATTTTGATACTGGTTTATACCTGGCGAAGGAGCAGAAATGGCCAAGAAACGATCCGGCTCATCAATGCGCGTCGCGCGAGCTCGAAAGAGCGAACGGCTTATTTCGCGTAAAGCGATCGACTTTTCGGATATTCCGGAATCGACGGACGCCGAGCTCCGGGGAGCTCGGCGGGTTGGGCGTCCGCGTACCGGGAATGCCAAACAGCTCATCGCACTTCGTATTTCGCCGCAACTGCTTGCCCAAATCCGGCGCCTGGCGGCTAAACAGGATAAGCCCTACCAAACCTTGATCCACGACCTGCTGGAAAAGGCGGCTGGTCGTAAAGTAGCGTAAGCTGTCTGCCTGAAGAACCGCGCGGTAAATTCAGGTGAGGCACCAGGCGCATTGACCCTTCCATCCGGCGTCGACATTCATACATTCTCCAGAGGCAGTATCTGGCGCGTGATTTTCGCTTCCGCGGCCGGCACGATGATCGAGTGGTACGACTTTTTCATCTTTGGCAGCCTGGCCGTCGTTCTTTCGCAGAAATTCTATCCGCCGGGGAATGAGACGTTCGCTTACATCGCGTACCTTTCCACGTTCGCGGTTGGCTTCGTGGTGCGGCCATTCGGCGCGCTTTTCTTCGGGAGGATTGGCGACCGCGTGGGCCGCAAATATGCGTTCCTGGTTACCCTTAGCGTGATGGGCGGGGCCACGGCCTTGATCGGATTTCTGCCCAGCTTCAAATCCGGTGGCTGGATATCTCCCGTCATCCTGATCCTGATACGAGCGCTGCAGGGTCTGGCGGTTGGCGGCGAGTATGGCGGCGCCGCGGTCTACGTTGCGGAGCATGTGCCGGACAACAAGCGGGGCTACTACACAAGTTTTATTCAGATCACCGCCATGCTGGGCTTTTTTGCGTCACTCTTCGTGATTATCGCCACGCAGCGCTCGATGTCCGCCGAAGCATTCAACGCGTGGGGCTGGCGCATTCCGTTCCTGCTTTCGCTGGTGCTGGTCAGCCTTTCGTTTTACATCCGGCTGCGGATGAAAGAGTCACCGATCTTCGCGGCGATCAAGGGGGCGGGGAAGACCTCGAGCAATCCGCTGAAGGAAGCCTTTAGCGGCTGGAACAATATTCGCCAGGTGTTGATCACCTTGTTTGGCGCAACGGCCGCGCAGGGTGTGCTGGCATATTCGGCGGAATTCTATTCGTTGTTCTATCTGCAGACGATTCTAAAGGTGAATCAGCAGACCGCCAGCGTTATCGTGGCGGTGGCGCTGCTGCTCTCCGTTCCCACGCTCATCGGCTTTGCCGCGCTCTCCGACCGCGTGGGCCGCAAATGGTTGATGATGGCGGCGTGTGCATTAGGGATGATTACCTGGTTTCCGATTTATCGATCGATGCAACACGCCGCGGGCAATAACGTCGTTTCCGTGGGCTCGACAAAGAATAACGTTACCGGCGCGATCACGCTCTCTCCGATGACCAAGGATCCTTTGACCTTGCAACTCGCCCCGGCGAATGAGGCGCCGCACCCGGATATCCCGAGCCTGATTCTTCTGGTCTATGCGCAGCTTTTTGTGTTCACCATGATTTATGCGCCGCTCGCGGCCTATCTGGTGGAAGCCTTTCCGGCGCGCGTCCGCTACACTTCGCTGTCTCTGCCGTATCACATCGGCAACGGGATCTTTGGCGGGATGCTGCCGGTGATTGGGTTGTCGCTCTGCGCCGCCACGGGAAATATCTATGCCGGGCTTTACTATCCGTTGGGCATCTGCGCGATCACGCTGGTGGTTGGCAGCTTGTTTCTGAAGGAGACGCACGCCACGCGCATCTGGGACGAAGTCGGCGAAACCGTCGGCGAGCGCTAGCTCTGTGCTACTGTTTTAAGTGATGGGCAAGCTCGGCGTTTACATCCAGGTTCCGTTTTGCCAGACGAAATGCACCTACTGCAATTTCCATACGGGCGTGGTGTCTCCAGGCCGCTTTGCTCCGTATGCGGCGGCAGTCAGCAGGGAAATTGCCAATCACCGGCGGCTTCTTGGATCTGGTGGGATAACTGGTTCGACGTTGAGCGAAGTTCATGGGCACTCGGTGGACACCGTGTACATCGGTGGCGGAACGCCCAGTCTTCTCGAGCCGGAACTCCTCGTCACGATGCTGGAAGCACTTCGCTGCAACTTCCAATGCGCGTTTGAGGAAGTTACGCTGGAAGCCGACCCGGAAACTATCGACGCAGAAAAGTCTTTGGCGTGGGCGGCTGCCGGATTCAATCGCGTCAGTTTTGGGACGCAGTCGTTTATTGACGAAGAATTAAAAGCCGCAGGCCGCATGCACCGCCGCGAAGATATCTACCGCGCCGTTCCGATTCTCCGCGCCGCGGGGATTCGTAGCATCAGCTTTGATCTGATCGCCGGGCTTCCGAAACAGACGGACGCATCCTGGAGGCAATCGCTCAGCGAAGCGATCGCGCTTGGTCCGGAGCACATTTCGATCTACATGATGGAGATTGACGAGGGCAGCCGGCTGGGGCTGGAAGTATTGCAAAGCGGCTCGCGATATAGCGCCCGGGATTTGCCGTCGGAAGAATCGATGGCGGAGTTCTATGAGTTGGCGCAAGCAGAGCTGCAATCGGCGGGCTACGGGCAGTACGAAATCTCCAATTGGGCGAAACCAGGATTTGAGTCTCGCCACAATCTGAAATATTGGAGGCGCGAGCCTTATCTGGGTTTCGGTGCGGGCGCGCACTCGTTTGCGGGTACGCAACGCTGGGCTAATCGCCACGACGCGGCTGCTTATGTTGCGGCGATTTCTGAGGGAAAGAGCGCAATTGAGTCCGTTGACACTCTGACGGTGGCGCTGGCGCTGGAGGAAGAATTCTTCCTGGGCATGCGGCAACTTTCGGGAATAGATCTTGGCCGAATCGAGCGCCAGTACGGAGTCAGCCTTTCGGAAAAAGTCGATGAACTTGCTTCTCGCGGGATGGTAGAGAAGGACGGGGAGATGTTGCGTCTCCCGGCCGGCAAATTGAGCATCTCGAATGAAGTGATCGTCGAACTGTTACGCTCCGCGCAGATTGCCGCCTGATATGCCGCCTTCGATCCGGCTTTGCAATCGCTATGGAATCGTTTTAGGCTTTGAGCGAGGAAAACCATGACGTACACCGTCGCAAAAGGAAATCAGCTCACGGACCCCGATCGCGTTTCTCCCATCGCAGGGGCAGTCGATCTGCGAAGCGACACCGTGACCCTCCCCAGCGAGGAAATGCGCCGCGCCATGGCGGCTGCGGAAGTGGGCGACGACGTCTACGGCGAAGATCCCACGGTCAACAAACTGCAAAAGCGCGCCGCCGAAATTTTCGAGAAGGAAGCGGCTCTCTTCGTTCCGACCGGCTGCATGGGCAACCTGATCGCCATCAAGATCTGGACGCACCATGGCAACGAGGTGGTCTGCGAGGACCGCAGCCACGTCAATCTGTACGAACTCGCCTCGATGTCCGCGATTGCGGGCTGCATGCCCCGCGCCGTTCGCGGCGGTGACGACGGCATCCTCACGTGGAAGCAAATCGAGCCGTCCATCCGCCCCAAAATTTATTACGACTCGCAAACCGCGCTGGTTTGCCTGGAAAACACCAGCAACATGGCGGGCGGCACCGCGTATCCAACCTCGCGCGTCGACGAAATTTGCGAGCGTGCCCATGCACTGGGCCTAAAAGTTCACCTGGACGGTGCGCGCATCTTCAACGCCGCCACGGCGCTCGGCGACAATGTCGCCAATATGACCAGGAACGTCGATTCCGTAATGTTCTGCCTGTCCAAAGGACTTGGCTCTCCGGTCGGCTCCATGATTCTCGGCTCGCGGGAATTTATCGAGCGCGCCCGGGTGTATCGCAAAATGTTTGGCGGGGGCATGCGCCAGGTCGGGGTGATGGCGGCTGCCGGGTTGATCGCGCTGGAAACTTCTCCCGCGCGCCTGCACGAAGACCACGCCAACGCGCGGCACCTTGCCGAGGGCATCGCAAAAATTCCGGGGCTGAAAATCGATCCCGCCAGCGTGAAGACCAATATCGTGATTTTCGACTGCGGCGCCAGCAGCATGAACGCCGTCGAACTCTGCGACGCGCTGCACGAACGCGGAATCTGGGCGCAGGACACGGCGTTCCATTCGGTTCGAATGGTCACGCACTGGAACGTCAACCGCGCCGGAATCGACCGGGCCATCCAGGAGCTCAATTCCGTGGTGCAAAAGAAAAAAGGCCAGGTAGCCTGACATCATTCTGATTTAGAATCGTCATCCAGTTGCCAAAGGAAACACGACCATGAAAACCATGTCCCCTCGCTGGTGTGCGTTTACACTGATTCTTCTACTTGCGTTCACCCTGAATACTCGGATCACTCGGGCACAGCAGACTACCGCTCCCACGGCCGACGAGGCCAAGCGGTTCATCGAACACGCCGAGCAGGAACTCACCGAGCTGGGGCTGAAAGCTTCGCGTGCCGCCTGGGTGCAAGTGAACTTCATCACCTTTGACACGGAAAACATTGCTTCCGACGCCGAGGAAGCCGCGAACACCGCCGCCACCAACTACGCCAAGCTTGCCCATCGCTACGACAAGGTGGCGCTTCCGCCCGAGCTTGCCCGCAAGCGCCTGCTGCTGGAACATGCCACGCAATTTCCCGCCCCCGATGATGCGAAAGCGCAAAAGGAACTCGCCGGGATTCTGACTTCGCTGGAGGGGGATTATGGGAGAGGGAAGTGGTGCCCGGATGGCGAGGGGAAGCCGTGCCTGGACATCACCAAGATTGAGCGCGTGCTTGCCACCAGCCGGGATCCCGAAGAACTGAAGCGCGCCTGGCTCGGCTGGCACGCCGTCGGCGCACCGATGCGCGATCGCTATGCGCGCATGGTGGAACTCGGCAACGCCGGATCGCGCGAGCTCGGGTACAGCGATGCCGGCGCTCTGTGGCGCTCCAAATACGACATGCCCCCGGATGAGTTCGCGCGCGAGCTCGACCGCGTTTGGGAACAGCTTCGCCCGCTGTATCTTTCGCTGCACGCGTATGTGCGCGGGCAACTGGCGAAGAAATACGGCAAGGCGGTTGTTCCGCCGAACGGGCCGATTCCCGCGCATCTGCTGGGCAATCCCTGGGCTCAGGAGTGGAACAACGTTTACGAGCTGATGGATTCGCCGAAGCCCGCGCAAAGCTATGACCTGACGAAGATTCTGGTGGACCGCAAGACCGACGCGCGCGGGATGGTCAAATACGGCGAAAACTTTTTTTCTTCGATCGGATTCGCGCACCTGCCGGAAACGTTCTGGCAACGCTCGCTCTTTACAAAGCCGCAGGACCGCGACGTTGTGTGCCACGCCAGCGCCTGGGACGTCGATGAAAAGGACGACTTGCGCATCAAGATGTGCATCCAGATCACCGAGGAAGATTTCCGCGTGATTCACCACGAACTGGGGCACAACTACTATCAACGAGCCTACAATCAGCAGCCGCCTCTTTTCCGCGGCAGCGCCAACGATGGATTTCACGAAGCCGTTGGCGACACCATCGCACTTTCCGTCACGCCGGAGTATCTGAAGACCATCGGGTTGATTGACGCGGTCCCGCCCGCCTCCGGGGACACCGATTATCTGCTGCGGCAGGCGCTCGAAAAGGTGGCGTTTTTGCCGTTCGGCCTGGTGATTGATAAATGGCGTTGGGATGTTTTCTCCGGCAAGATCAAGCCCGCCGAGTACAACAAAGCTTGGTGGGAGTTGCGGCAGAAGTATCAGGGCGTCGCGCCACCCGTTGCGCGCACGGAAGGGGACTTCGATCCCGGGGCGAAATTTCACGTGCCCGCCAACGTGTCCTACATGCGTTATTTTCTTGCGCGCATTTACCAGTTTCAGTTCCAACGCGCTCTCTGCAAAACGGCGGGCTACGATGGACCGCTCAATCGCTGCTCGATCTATGGGAACAAAGTCGCCGGTGAGAAGCTGAATGCGATGCTCAGCCTGGGTGAGAGCAAGCCGTGGCCCGACGCCCTTGAGACCATGACCGGGCAGCGTCAACTTGACGCCAGCGCCCTGGCCGACTATTTCGCGCCGCTGAAAACATGGCTCGACGCGCAGAACAAGAAGAATAACTATCCTGTCGGTTGGTAAAGCGCAGCGGCCTCCACCGAGTCGGCGCCGCTCCTTCTTTGCTTAAACTCTGCGATAAATCAGGCTCTTTTCCTTCCGTTTCGCAATGCACACAAATCCCAACCAAAACGTGCATCGCATCCCTTCATAAGCTAAACTTTTGGAGGTCATAGAAAAAACTATCAGCCGAGGAACCCGTGGATTTCACCTTCACCGAAGAACAAAAACAACTCCGCAAGTCGGTCCGCGAATTCGCCGAGGGCGAAATCGCGCCCCACGTCATGGAGTGGGACGAAGCCTCGCGCTTTCCCCTCGAACTGCTCCCGAAACTCGCGGAAATGGGGCTGCTGGGCGTCATCTTCCCGGAGGAATATGGCGGCGCCGGCCTCGGGTACATTGAATACGCCACAGTCATCGAGGAACTTTCGCGTGTGGATGGATCCGTCGGCCTCTTCGTTGCGGCGCACAATTCGCTTTGCAGCAATCACATCTACAAATTCGGGACGGAGGAGCAGAAGCGCAAGTACCTAACGCCGCTCGCGCAGGGCAAAAAGCTGGGCGCGTGGTCACTTACCGAACCTGAAGCCGGCTCCGACGCGGGTGGCACGCGGTCAACTGCGGTACGCAGCGGCGCGCATTGGGTTCTCAACGGCTCGAAAACGTTCACCACCAACGGCCACTACGCCGACACATGCGTCGCGATGGCCGTCACCGACAAATCGAAGAGTTCGCATGGGATCAGCGCGTTTATTCTTGAAAAGGGAATGCCCGGCTTTCGCCCCGGAAAGAAGGAAAACAAGATGGGGATGAGGGCCAGCGACACGTCAGAGATTATTTTCACCGACTGCAAGGTTCCAGCGGAAAATCTTCTCGGGCCCGAAGGCGAAGGCTTTACCGGCAGTTTAAAGATTCTTGATGGCGGCCGCATTTCCATCGCGGCGCTCGGCCTCGGCATGGCCCAGGGCGCGCTCGACGCCGCATTGAAGTACGCCAAGCAGCGCAAGCAGTTCGGGCAGGCTATCAGCGAATTCCAAGCCATTCAGTTCAAACTGGCCGATATGGCGACGGAAGTGGAAGCCGCGCGCCTGCTTGTTTACCAGGCGGCGTGGCTTGCCGATCAGAAAAATGTCCGCTTCACGCGCGAATCCAGCATGGCCAAACTGTTTGCCGGCGAAGTGGCGGTGCGCGTTGCCAACGAATGCGTGCAGATTCATGGCGGCTACGGCTTTATCAAGGACTATCCGGCGGAGAAGTTTTACCGCGACGTGAAGCTGTGCACCATAGGAGAGGGCACCAGTGAAATTCAGAAACTGGTGATTGCCCGACAACTGCTCGGAAAAAAGTAAATCAGCTGTAGATCAGGCCTTTAAGGCCTGAGGAGTGTTTGGGTTGTGCGACAACTTTTGCGCGCGCAGGGCAAATCCTCACCCCTGAAGGGGTGGGCCGCAGAATGCAGGCGCTCGCCACTCGAGATGACCGAATGTGTGAGTTGAGGTAGTCTGCTAGAGGTATGCTCGAATTCAACGCCTTCCCATCGGACAGGTTCGTTTCGCAATGACCACGGTCGTGAACGACTGGGCCGCGAAGGTCCGTGGTGGCGACGTGCGGGCGATATCTCGCGCGATTACGGCCATTGAAAATCATTCGGCGGAAGCGGAAGAGCTGCTTCGAGAGCTTTTTCCGCACACCGGAGAGGCCTATCTCACCGGAGTTACCGGGGCGCCAGGCACGGGGAAGAGCACGCTGGTGGATCGCCTGGCTGCTTATCACCGGAAGCGGGGAGACCGAGTGGGCGTGGTTGCGGTTGATCCGACCAGTCCGTATTCCGGCGGTGCAATTCTTGGCGACCGCATCCGGATGCAGGGGCACGCCAGCGACACCGGGATTTTCATTCGCTCGATGGCTACGCGTGGCTTTCTCGGCGGTCTTGCGCGATCCACGGCGGAGGTTGCGCTGCTGCTGGACGCGGCCGGCAAACGGCAGGTGCTGATTGAAACCGTCGGCGTGGGCCAGGATGAAATTGACATCGTGCGGCTTGCCGACTCCGTGCTCGTCGTGCTCGTTCCGGGCCTCGGCGACGACATTCAGAATATGAAAGCCGGCTTGATGGAGATCGGCGACATTTTTGTCCTGAACAAGGCCGATCGCGAAGGCGCAGACCGCCTGGAAGAGCAATTGCACGCGATGCTTTCGCTGGTGATGCCGCGGGATGGCTGGCATCCGCCGGTGATTCGCACGGTTGCCACGGAAAATCGCGGCGTGGAAGAACTTGCGTTGACCGTCGAGAAATTCCGCAAACATTTCGAATCCAGCGGCCAGCGCCAGCAGAAGCACGTCGAGCACTGGCAGAACCGGCTGATCGAAATGCTGGAGTCGCGCCTACTGGAAAAAGTGTTGGGCGGCAGGGAAGGCGAAGCAAGGCTGCGAGCTCTGGCCGTTGAAGTCGCGGAACGCAAGAAAGACCCGTTTACCGCCGTTTCGGAAATCCTCAAAGGAGCACGTTTGGTCGACTAAGGCTTTTGTAGAGGCCGCCTTCCGAGGCGGGCTCTTTCGACCCAATCCCAAGCAGGATGCATCTGGGCGACATTGAAGTGCGGTATCTCGACGGCGGAAACTTCTGGCTGGACGGCGGCGCCATGTTTGGCGTTGTGCCGAAAGTTTTTTGGGATAAAAAATCGCAGCCGGACGAAAAGAATCGCATTCGCCTGCGAGCCAATTCGCTGCTCGTACGCGCCCACGGCAAAACCATCGTCATCGAGACCGGCAACGGAACCAAGTGGGACGCAAAGCAGCGGGCCATCTATGGCGTGCAGGAAGGCGATCCGCTCGTCGACTCGCTCGCGAAACAGGGCGTCCAGCCCAGCGAAGTCGATCTGGTCATCAACACGCACCTGCACTTCGACCATGCGGGCGGCAACACGCGCATCAAAAACGGCCGCGCCGTCCCCACATTTCCGGGGGCCGCATACGTTTTGCAACGCAGCGAACTTGCGCACGCCGCCACGCCCACCGAGCGCGACCGCGCCAGCTATTTCCCGGAAAATTTCCAGCCCATCACCGACGCCGGCCTCTGGAACCTGGTCGAAGGCGACACGCAAATCTTGCCCGGCATCTCCGTTGCCCGAATTCCCGGGCACAATGCGGACATTCAGGCAGTCTTACTTACCGGCGGCGGGAAAACGCTGGCCTTTGTTGCGGATTTGCTCCCGACACGGCACCATATTCCTTTGCCTTGGATCATGGCGTACGACCTGTACCCGCTGCAGACGCTGGAGACGAAGCGCAAGTGGGTGCCGCGGATGGCAAAGGAAAACTGGATCGTCGTTTTCGGGCACGATCCCGATGTCGCCGCGGCCACGCTTCATGAACATGATGGCAAGATCGAATTCGAGCCGGTGGATCTGAACCGGTAATTCCCAGGAGAAAACGCATGGCAGGCACAAAAAAGGCAAAGGGGAAATCTGCGCGGACGAAGGAGCCGGTGGCGGAGATCGGCGTGATCGGCGGCAGCGGCCTCTACGCCATGAATGGCCTCAGCAATACCCGCGAGCTGCGCGTCAAGACGCCCTTCGGCGATCCCTCCGACAAAATCGTTGTCGGCAATTTTGAAGGCAAGCAGGTCGCTTTTCTTGCGCGTCACGGCCGCGGCCATCGCATTCTTCCCGGCGAATTGAACTTCCGCGCCAATGTCTACGCCATGAAGATGCTCGGCGTTCAACGCATCATATCCGTGAGCGCTGTCGGCTCGCTGAAGGAAGATTTGCGCCCCGGCGAATTCCTCGTTCCCGACCAGTTTTTCGACAGCACCAAAGGCCGCATCTCCACGTTTTTCGGCAACGGGCTGGTGGCCCACGTCGCCTTCGACAAGCCGACCTGCGGCCAGCTTTCCACCGTTCTCGCGGACGCGTGCGTTTCCTCCGCCGTTCCCGTGCATCGCAAAGGAACCTACATCAACATGGAAGGCCCGCAATTTTCGACGCTCGCGGAAGCCCACTTCCACCGCGCGCAGAAGTTCGACGTGATCGGCATGACCAACGCCACCGAAGCGAAGCTCGCGCGCGAGGCTGAAATTTGTTACGCAACGGTCGCCATGATCACCGACTACGACTGCTGGCATCCGGAGCACGAATCGGTCACCGCGTCGCAGATCATTGCCACTCTTAACCAGAACGCCGCCAACGCACAAAACGTGGTCCGCGAAGCCATTAAAACCATGCCCGCCGAACGCAAATGCAAGTGCGGCTCCGCGCTGGCGCATTCGCTGATCACCGACTTCAAGCTGGTCCCTGCAAAAACGAAGAAAAACCTTGCTGCCATCATCGGCAAGTATCTGTCCTAGGAGAAGCCTGTGTCCCTGCTCGTCGTTGGTTCGGTCGCATACGATGCACTGGAAAGTCCGTACGGAAAAGTGGAACGCACGCTGGGCGGCGCGGCCACGTATTTCTCGGTGTCCGCCAGTTTTTTCACGCACGTCAACCTGGTGGCGATTGTGGGCGACGACTTTGACCCGAAGGATGAAGCCATCCTGAAGAAGCGGGCGATCGACATTGAAGGGCTGGAGCGCAAGGAAGGAAAGTGTTTTTTCTGGGCCGGGCGATATTCGGAAAACCTCAACGAGCGCGTCACGCTGGTGACCGACCTGAACGTCTTCGCCGAGTTCAAGCCGCGGCTGCCCGAGAGATACCGTGATTCAAAATTCGTGTTCCTTGCCAACATTGCGCCGGATTTGCAGCGCGATGTGCTGCAGCAGGTGAAGGGCACACCGAAACTCGTCGCCATGGACACGATGAACTACTGGATCGAGCGCACCAACGCCGAACTGCGCGAGACACTGAAGCACGTCGACATCCTGATGATCAACGATTCAGAAACGCGGCAGCTCTCGAGCGAACACAATCTGCTGCGCGCCGCGAAACACATTTTCAAGATGGGTCCCTCCACGCTGGTGGTGAAACGCGGTGAATATGGAGCGATGCTGGTGGATAAAAACGGCGTCTTCTGTGTTCCGGCGTTTCCTCTCGAGCAACCTCACGATCCGACGGGTGCGGGCGACAGCTTTGCCGGTGGCTTCATGGGCTATCTCGCGGGAGCCGGCAGCACCTCGGACTCTTCTCTCCGCCGCGCCATGGTGTATGGCTCCGTGCTCGGCAGCTTCACTGTTGAGCGCTTCGGTTTAGAGCGGTTGCTAAAGCTGAAAAAGCCGGAGATACACGCCAGGGCACGGCACTTCTTGAAGTTGACCCAATTCAGACTCTAAGCGGTAGAATTTCCTTGAATCCGGGGTTGTTCAGACGGCGATGCTCACATTTCAACAAATATTGCTGAGGCTGCTGTGCGCTTCAGCGCTGGGCGCGACGATCGGGGTCGAGCGCGAAATGCACCGACGCCCCGCGGGCGTCCGCACCAGCATGTTTGTGTGCATGGCCACTGCGCTGTTTACCATCCTCTCGGTTCAGATCAGCCGCATGTACGGCGACTCCAGTCCCACGCGCATCGCTTCCAACATTGTTCAGGGCATCGGCTTTCTGGGCGCCGGCGCGATTTTGAAAGACAACGCCGGCCTGGTTGGTATGACGACGGCCGCGACAATTTTTGCTGAAGCCGCGATTGGGATGGCCGCGGGCGGAGGCCTGTACGCCGTTGCTGCTGCCGCCACGGGCATCGTGTTGTTTGGCCTGTTCGTCCTTGCATGGTGCGAGGACCGATTTAACTTGAAATCGCGCCTGATGGTTTTTCGGTTCACCACCAGCCACGCGGAGAGCGTCGCGACGGAGGTACAGCACCTGTTTCACGACCTGCGAATCCTCGTCCAGCATCTCCGCGTTTCCATGGCCGGCACCAGTTCGATTGTGGAGTTTGAGGCGGTTGTCACCCACAAGCAGCAGGCACAAATCGTCGAACAGCTTTCCCGCGAAGGCGTCGTCACCGAGGTGATGTCCCTGCAAGGCCGCCACGAATGAATCGGCAGATCTCCAAATTGCAAAAGCCCAAGGCGCTTCAGAAGGGTTCGCGGGTGGGTGTGGTTTTCCCTTCTTCCCCCGGTGATGCCGCCGGGGTAACCGCGGGCGTTGCCGAACTCAGGCGATTGGGTTTTCAGATTGAAGATCCCGCACCGATGGAATCCGTTGGGTACTTCGCCGCGAGTCACAGCGAGCGCCTGCAGCAATTCTGCAAGGCGGTTCGCGACAAGCGCCTTGACGGGGTGATCGCCTCGCGGGGTGGATACGGAGCTAACTACCTGGTGGATGCACGGTTGTCTACGCGCTTGCAGGGCCCGAAATGCATGATTGGGTTTAGCGACTTCAACATTATTCAACTGCTGATGCTGCAGGTCCGCGGCTGGGCCGGCTTTTATGGCCCCATGGTGGCGAACGGGCTGAATCACGGTGCGGATAAGCCTTCGGGGTATGACCCGGTTTCGTTCCTGCAAGCGGTGTGCGAGACGAAATTAAGATGGACGCTTCCGCTTCGCGGGCAGGCGCTGGTTTCGGGTGCGGCCTCGGGGCGACTGGCGGGCGGCTGCCTGACCATGCTTCAAACGACGCTTGGCACGGATTTTCAGCCCAGTACCGGCGGGACGATTCTCGTTCTGGAAGATCGCGCGATGAAGCCTTATCAGGTGGACCGAGCGCTTCGCCACCTGTGGCAGGCGGGAATTTTTGAAAAAGTTGTGGGAGTGGTACTGGGGGATTTTCCAGATTGCGATCCGCCTTTGAGCGGCAGCCCGAGCGTTCCCGAAATCTGCGCGGCGATTCTTGGTCCACTGAAGGTTCCAGTCGTTTACGGGGCGCCCATTGGACACACAAAGCGGCCGATGCTGACCCTGCCGTTGGGAGTACGCGCAAAATTGGTTGCGAAGGGCGAGGGAACACTCGAAATTCTCGAACCAGCCGTTGTCGGCTAAACTGTAGTGGCCGACCTTTAGGTCGCTCAGCAGAACTTGTGTTCGGACTTAATAGAGGAACTGAATTTGGCCACGGCAAAACACATCCACATGATCGGCGTTGGCGGCTCGGCGATGTCGCCTCTGGCCGGGATGCTCCGCGAACGGGGATATCGCGTCACCGGCTCCGACGCCGGCGTTTATCCACCCGCTTCCACGTTTCTGGAATCGCTGGGCATCGAATACACCACGGCGTTTGACCCCAAGAATCTCACTCCGGCTCCCGACCTGATCATCGTCGGTAACGCCATCTCCCGCGGCAACGTGGAAGTCGAAGAGATGCTTGACCGCAAGCTTCCGTATCGCTCGTTGCCCGAAATCATCGAGGAAGAGTTTCTGCCAGGAAAGCATTCGATTGTCGTGAGCGGCACACACGGGAAAACCACCACCACGGCGATGCTCGCGTGGCTCTTTCACGCCGCCAAGAAGCGCCCGAATTTTCTTGTCGGTGGCATCGCGGAAAATTTCGGCCAGGCCTACGGGCTCGGCGGCGGGGAAGAGTTCATCCTCGAAGGCGATGAGTACGATTCCGCCTACTGGGACAAGGCTGCGAAGTTTTTCCACTATCATCCCGACGACCTGATCATCACTTCCCTGGAATTCGATCACGCCGACATTTATGCCGATTTCGATGTCTATCAACTGGCGTTCCGGCGTTTGGTGAATCTGGTTCCGCGCCGCGGCCGTACGATCGTCTGGGGCGATCCTGAAGCCGGCGAGGCCCTTGGCAAAGCCACCGCGAAGGCGTTTTGTCCGGTGATCCGCTACGGTTTTCACCCGGGCAACGACTGGGTCGCCGCCAACGTCCAATCCGATGGCGACGCCATGACTTTTCAGGTTCAATACAAGAACGAGCCTTATGCCGACATCCGCCTGGCTGCGACGGGGCGTCACAATGTTTTGAATTCGTTGGCCGCTTTGATCGTTGCGCAGGGCCGGGGAATTCGCCGCGAATCGATTCAGGAAGCGCTTTCCACTTTCCGCAGCGTCAAGCGCCGCATGGACGTGAAAGGTGAAGTGGATGGAGTGCTGGTCGTCGATGATTTCGCGCATCACCCGACTGCCGTGAAAGCGACGATCGAAGCCGCGCGCCTCCGGTGGCCCGGGAAGCGGCTGTGGGCCGTCCTGGAGCCGCGTTCCAATTCCATGCGCCGCAAGGTTTTTCAGGATGCCTTGCCGCAAGCGCTGGCTCTCGGAGACAAAGTTTTGCTGGGGAACGTGCACCGCGCCGGGCAACTTGCGGATGAGCAACGCCTCGATCCTGAGAGCGTCGCCGCCGCCGTTCGTCAACTTGGCAAAGAAGCGCGTGTGCTCCCGGGCGCAGACGCGATTGCCGATCTCCTGACCGCCGAGGCGAAGCCCGGCGATTTGCTGCTCATCATGTCCAACGGGAGCTTCGATGGCCTCTGTGAAAAACTGCTGAAGAAATTGGCGGCGCGCCATACCCCCAGCGGAGTGAACGCGCGGTGATCAGAGAACTTTCCGTCATCTCGCGCCTAATTGCCACGCTGGTGCTTGCGTGCACATTCGTTCCGGGGCGAGCCAGTGCGGCAATTCGCTACACCGTTTCTCTCGCCCATCCTGAACAGCATCTTTTTCATGTCACGATGGAAATTCCCAACGTGCAGGAGCATCTCGACGTTCAGATGGCCGCCTGGGATGCCCTGTATGAGATTCGCGATTTCAGCAGCCATGTGCAGAGGGTCAGCGCCTCCGCCGACGGCCGAGAGGTCCGCATTGAAAAGCTCGACAAGCTGACATGGCGGGTAACAGCCAGTGGCACCTTGAAGATTTCCTACGACACGTTTTGGGACGACTCAGGCCCGTTCAGTTCGCAGCTCAATTCCGAACACGCCTTCATCAATCCCGCCATGATTCTTCTGTATGTGCCCGACCGCCGCGCTGAGGAGTGCGAGATTACCCTCGCAGGCATGCCGCCGGAATGGAAAATCGCGACGTCACTCCAATTCTCCGGCGTGCGGTCTCCGCAAAACGATTCTTATCGTTTTAGAGCTGAAACTTTTGGGGCGCTCGCCGATTCGCCCATGGAGATTTCGCATTTCGAAGAATTTACCCTGCCCGATCTCGTGCCGCGCGTCCGCGTGGTCATCCACGGCGACGATTACAGAAAACACGACGTGGAAGCCGAGCTGCGCAAAATCTGCGCCTACGAAATCAGGTTGATGGACGGCGCGCCCTATCCCGATTACACGTTTATCTTTCACATCGGCAAAGCAGCCAACGGAAGCGGCGGCGGCATGGAGCATGCCAACTCAACGGCGATCAACATTCCCTCAGGGGCCTTGCTGCCCAATGTTTCCGCTCACGAATTCTTCCATCTTTGGAACGTGAAGCGCATCCGCCCGGCCTCGCTGGAGCCCGTCGATCGCACACGCGAAATGTACACCCGCTCGCTGTGGTTCGCCGAAGGCGTCACCAATACATTCAGCTCATTCGCACTCGTCCGCACGGGCATCTGGAGCAAACAGGAATTTCTGCAGGACCTGAGCCAGCAGATCACGGAAATCGAATCGCGGCCGGCAGAGCAGTGGCAAAGCGCCGAACAGTCCAGCCTGGACGCTTGGCTCGAAAAATACGCTCTCTACAACCAGCCGCAACGCAGCGTTTCCTATTACACAAAAGGCCAGGTTCTGGGATTTCTCCTGGACATTGTTCTCCGCGATCGCACCGACAATCAGCGCAGCCTCGACGACCTTTTGCGTGCCATGAATGCCGACTTTGCCAGGGAAGGGAAGTTCTATCGCGATTCGGTGGACATACGCCTAGAATCGGAAAAACTCACGGGGGGATCGCTGGCGGACTTTTTCGACAACTATGTTTCCGGCGCGAATCCTTTGCCCTACCAACATTTGCTGGCCCGCGCGGGACTGGAACTCCGCACCCACGAATCCGTGCGCCCCACGCTGGGTTTTCTTGCGCAGCGCGAACCGGGGGCCCCGTGGAGGGTCGCCGCGATTGATGCCGATGGCCCGGCCGCCAAAATCGGCCTGCAAGTCGGCGACGAAATTCTCCGCTGGAATAATGGTGACGTTCCACGGCGCCTCGAGCGCTGGACCAACCAGCAAAAGCCTGGAGACCTCCTCCGGCTGCGAATCCGGCGCGCGGAGAAAGAAGAGTCCGTCGAAATCCGGCTCGGCGAAGTGCGCCAGAAATTCTTTCTAGTCGCCGAAATGCCCGGCGCGGACGATCGTGCCAGGCACCTCCGCGAAGGCCTGCTCCGCGGCAACACAGACCCCATCACCGCTCGCAGCCGTTGAGCCACAATTTCGATCAATGGTCCCGCACTATTCTGTTGGAGAACTCTTGCTTTACTTAAAACTGAAAACCTATAACTTATAACTTGCCCATGCTCCGTGCCGCGTTCATCTGCGTGTTTCTCGCGCTCTACATTCTCCTTCTCGGGCCGCCTCTGCTCATCTACACGGTGCTTACAAGAAATCCCAACCCGCTCTATTGGACCGCCATCAAGGGGATCATGTTTTTTGTAAACGCTGTCGGCGTTCGCGTAGAGGTGAAGGGCATCGAGCGCATCCCGAGAGGCACGGTCATCTTCGCCGCCAATCACACCAGCGCCGCCGACGCACCCGCGGTTGTGGGCGCCATTCCGCGGCGCATCGCTATCCTGCTGAAACGCTCGCTATTTAAATTTCCGATCGTCGGTCAAGCGTTCCATCTGGCGCAGTTCATCCCCGTGGACCGTTTCAATCGAGACTCCGCCATCACGAGCCTGGAAAAAGCCACCGAAGCGTTGAAAAGCGGCCAGAGTTTTTTGATCTATCCCGAGGGCACGCGCAGCCCCGACGGCCGCTTGCAGGAATTCAAGAAGGGAACAGCGGTGATGGCGATCAAAGCGGGTGTGCCGCTGGTGCCGATAGCGTGCTCGAACGCGCACCGCATCATGAAGAAACGCGAACTGAAGATATATCCGGGCGAAATCCTGGTCGAATTTCTCGCGCCTATCGATTCAACGCAATACTCTCTGGAACAACGCGAAATACTCCACCAGCGTCTTCACGACGAACTCGCTGCCGGCCTTCCGCCGGACCAGCGTCCCCTCGGTTTTCCCGGCGCCGCTCCAGCAACAACCGAAAAGCTGTCATCCTGAGACTTTGCGACAAGCATAGCCGAAGGACCTCAGCCAAATGAGTCAACTCATCCACCGCGATTGGCTATCCGTTCTTCCCGGCCAACTTCTGCTCCAACTCCCCGACGCGTTTCTGCAACTCCGGCAATCTTCGCAAGGCCGCCATCATCCGCAGCCACTCCCGATTTTCGACCGCTGGATATCCCGAGTACAGCGCCCGCTCCGGCACATCGTTAGGCACGCCGCTCTGCGCCGTAATCACCGCGCCATCGCCCACCGTCAAATGTCCCGCGGTTCCCACCTGTCCGGCCAGAATGCAGTTCTCGCCAATCCTGGTCGAGCCCGCCAGTCCCACCTGGCCGCACAACATCGAATTTCCGCCCACCTTCGACGCGTGTCCTACCAGTACCAGGTCGTCAATCTTCGTGCCGCGTCCGATTCGCGTCTCGCCCACCGTTGCGCGGTCAATGCACGCGTTGGCCTGCACTTCCACGTCGTCTTCGAGGACCGCCGGGCCCGATTGCGTCATCTTGTACCAGGTGCCATCCGGGTTTTTCGCGTAGCCTAAGCCATCGCCGCCGATGATCACGCCATTCTGCAAAATCACGCGGTCGCCAATCCTGCAAAACTCGCGCACCACCGCGTGCGCGTGCGCAAAGAAGTTGGCTCCAATACGCGCGCCGCGATAGATTGTCACAAAGCTGTGCAACACCGCGTTCTCTCCGATCGCCGCATCCTCATCCACAAAACAGTACGGCCCAATGTGCGCTCCCGCTGCAATCTTCGCACTTTTCGCGATTACGGCCGTCGCATGAATCCCCGGCCCATACTTTGGCGCGTCATAAAACACCTCAATCGCCTTGGCAAAGCTTAAATAGGGATTGCTCGTGCGTAATTTGGCCAGCGCGGGCCCGCCGGCCTCGCGCTCCACGTCCACCCCATCTTCGACAAATACCGCTGTGGCGCGCGTCGTCTTCAGATTCGGCGCATACCGGCGATTCGCCAGGAAGGTCACTTCCCCCGGCCCGGCTTGCTCGATTCCCGCCACTCCGTGAATCACCGCGTGCGGATCGCCTTCCAACCGGCACTCCAACCGTTCCGCCAATTCCTTCAGCTTCATACACGCTCCTTCAGCAGTTCCCAAACAATCTGTGAGTCTCGCACAGCCTTAATAAGGAAGTACAGGTGGTTGCGTTTGTCTGGCGGCTTTCTGTGGTGTGGGCCGCGCCTTCGGGATTGGAAATAGGCTTGACAACACAGCTTATACGCAGCATTCTCGTCCGCAACTTGTGTCTGCCCCGTTGCGGGCGACACATTTCCTCAATCGGCCCAACTCTGAATATTCGACGGAGGGGTCCCCATGGAAATCACCGCGATTGAAAATCTTCGGAATACTATGCGGGGCGCCGTACTTTGCCCCGGTCAAGAAGGTTACGACGCAGCCCGCGCCCTCCCGAACGCCATGATCGACCGGCATCCAGCCGCCATCGCGCGTTGCACGGGCGCGGCAGATGTGATCGCCTCCGTGCGCTTCGCGCGCGAGCACGATCTTCTCGTTTCAGTCCGCGGCGGCGGCCATAGCGTCGCCGGAAAGTCGGTCTGTGAGGGCGGCCTGATGATCGATCTGTCGGGAATGAAAGGCATCCGTGTCGATCCGGCAAAACGAACCGCGCGAGCCGAAGCCGGGCTGATCCTGGGAGAATTTGACCGCGAGACGCAGGCGTTCGGTCTGGCCACGACTCTCGGAACGGTTACAAAGACTGGCATTTCGGGATTGACGCTCGGCGGCGGTTGGGGCCACTTGCACGGAAAATATGGGTTGGCCCTGGACAACTTAATCAGCGCGGATGTGGTCACCGCCGATGGCAGATTGCTCACTGCCAGCGTTACTGAAAACCCCGAACTTTTTTGGGGACTGCGCGGCAGTAGCGGCAACCTGGGAATCGTGTCCTCGCTGGAATATCGGCTTCACGAAGTAGGCCCCGTTTTTGGCGGCGGCGTCTTTCACCCTGTCGCCAAGGCGCGGGATGCGCTGCGGTTTTTCGAGGAATTCGCACGGAGCATTCCCGACGAACTTGTGATTCAAGCGGCCGCCGTAAACTTGCCGGATGGTGTTCCGGTATTCGCCCTCGTCGGCTGTTACAGCGGCGTACCGTCGGAAGGTGAGAAATTGTTAAAGCCGTTGCGAACCTTTGGAGCCCCTATTGGTGACATCTTTGCAGCAATGCCCTATATACAAATGCAAAGTTTGTTCGACCCATTCTTTCCGCCGGGTCGCCATACCTATGTTAAATCCAATTTTGTTCGCGTCCTCAGCCACGAAGCCATCGAGGTGATGGCCGAATATGCCAACTCCCGGCCCTCACCTTACACGTTTGCGCCAGCTCTCGAACATTGGCACGGCGCAGTCGCGAGGGTTGCGGCCACGGACACGGCGTTTCCCCATCGAAATCATTCCTACAATGTTATGGCCTGGTCTAACTGGGCGGAACCCGCCGATACCGAGAAGAACGTCCAGTGGACGCGTGAATTTTGGAACGCGATGAAGCCGCACCTGGTGGAAGGCTCGTACGTGAACTATGTTTCGGATGAAGGTGAAACGTCCTCGCGCGCGGCATACGGTCCCAACTACGATCGCCTGGTGACATTAAAGAACAAGTACGATCCCACGAATTTCTTCCGCATGAACCACAACATCAAGCCGGCGGCGGCTCGATCTGCGTAAGTCCACGCCGAGGCAACCGGTTTGACTCCAGTTCCTTTCTGATCGCCAACCTGATTCCAGAATGGCCTCCTATTCGGACCCGAGGGTCGGGCAGCCCATCACGCCCGTCCTTCTACAAATATTAGAAATGTGCAAAGTTGGACAGACTCAAGCGTCCGAATCGCATTAGGTTGAATCAGGCTTTAAATCCGCCATAGAGCATTAGCCAGCTTGAGACAGACAACGGGAATTAGTTTGAAGGATCGGCCGTGGCAGCTCCTTTCGCTTTGGGGCCTCCAAGCCGTCCATTCGATCCACAGGAGGATTGAGATGAATTGGGATTTAATCGAAGGCAAGTGGAGTCAAGCGATGGGTAAAGTAAAAGTGAAGTGGGGAAAATTGACGGATGACGACGTGACAGCGGTCAATGGCAAGAAGGAACAACTGGTGGGCAAGATTCAGGAACGTTATGGAATCGCGAAAGATGCTGCGGAAAAACAGGTGGATGAGTTTATCCAGTCCTTCAGCCCTGACGACGCAACGAAATCAGCCACAGCCTCGTGAACGGGACCGCAAATGCGGAGACGAAAAGGCGCTGACACAGGCAGGAATGGGGGATTATCGCAGTCCTCTAAGGTGCGGGCAAAATCCGAACCTGCGGGGTGCTACTTCTTGAAAAGCTCGCGCTCGAAATGGCTTTCAACGTCTGCATGACTTAGCGGGTTTCCTGCTTTGGTCAGCACCACGGAGTAGACAACTTCATTGCGTTCAATCTGCGCGGTAAGGAACGCCCCATCTTTCGGCAGTTCCTGATAAATGAACTGTACCTTCCTGCCGTCATTCAGTTGTTTGATCCACTGATCATCTGACATGATCTTTAGCCCGGGAAAGCGGCTGGCGACATTTGCTTGACGCCCCGCCGCTTGTTGGCGTTCTTTACTTTGGTCACTGGAGTCTTTTGCGCTGCAAGAACCTGCACCGCTCCCAGAATTAGCCCTTTAATTCTTGTAGACATAGCCATCCGTGGCCGAGCCATTTCCTTCCTGACGCTGGCACTCGTCGCATTTTGGAATCGCTTTTGATTGTTCTTGCGCAAGATTGTTCCACCATGACTGCCGGCAGGACGTATTTCTGTTTCATTTCGCACAGTTGGGGGTATCCTGCGCGTTTCCGCCAAGTCCCGACTCACGGAATATTCCAGCGGGCAGCCGGCCGCATGTTCGTTACGCGTATTTGTTATCGGTTCACTTGCGCCACTACCACTGAATTCCAGGATACAAGCTAGGCATGCGAAAAGCCCGGTAGCCATTCGAACCGGATGTCGTTAGATGCCAGACTACCTGGGGAGTGTTGCCGGGGGTCACCTCAAAAATGTCAGTATTACCGCCTGCGGCGCCAGCGTTAAAATCGCCCTCCATATTGCCGTTGACCAGTTGCTGGGCCTCCCCTCCCCAAAAGGAATATTCTCCGGGCTTGTAGTTGGAGAGGATCGTTGCCGTTCTGGCGGTCTCATCAATTTCCAACAGAGGGGAGTCGCTATAAAGGCATGGGGGTGCGCCTGACGCACCACAGGTCACGCCCGGGGGAAATACTCGCCCGTTGCCGTTGTCCATGATTGCCAGGCTGAATTTCCCCGTGGTGTTTGATGTGGCAAAGGCGGGTCCGTGCTGTGCGTAAAACCAGTCCGTGGGATCCGTGCCGCCGGCTAACGCGAAATCTCCTTGATAGCCAAGATGCCAGATGATGTCGCCGACCCCGGCGCCGTTCACATAATCAATCTTGATTACCCAGCTTTGGTGGCGGATCGAGAGGAGAAGATTGCCGTCATCGGCCGAGTACACGATGGCGTTGGAGTGGGTCCAATCCGGATAACCCATAAGGGCACGAGTGATATCCAGATGATCAAAGCTGTTCCACACCCACCCAAGCTTGAAAGTTCCGTCGCTTTGCGGAATAAGCTCGACGAGCGCGTCGCCGATGATCGCGGTGGTGGGTGTTGTGGGGCAATTGGGAATGGCCGAACACAGCTTGGTCAATTGGATCAGGGCAATCCAGTTTCCGCTCGGGACCGCGATCACGTCGTGATGGAAGGCCTTTGAGGTTATCGAAATACCAGCCGCGATGAACGCATTGTTAAGCTGGCTGGTTGTCATCTGCCGGATGGTGGTTCCAGCCAGGTCGATCTCCCGAACTGCGTTTGGAAAAACGCCGATAAGAAAGTGGCCATTGGGGAGCAGATGGACGCCCTGGACGGATTCCCCGGTGGCTAACCCTGAATAAGTCCATACCAAGTTCCCGGACAGATCGATCGCCGCTAACGCGGCGTACGGAGTTGTTACACTGGCGCGGCTGATCACGTCGAGCATCTCAATTCCGGGCTGAGGGGTCATGCCCGGGCTCGTCGTGACCGTCATAGGCGGAATAAGCGCCGCGGGAAGTGGCTGTGTCGTGAATGTTTGATCCAAATCGTAGGCGAATGTGCCATCGGAAGCCTGGACGACGGCTCGCATGTGATATTGCGTTGAGGCGAGCATTCCGGCAACGAAGAAGCTCATTGCGCCGGTCGTTGGGGCAGGCTGCGTCCAGGTTTTGAGGTTGTAGGATGTGTCCGTGCCAAATTGAATGAAAACGCTCAAGCCCGCGGGCGGTGCGACCGTATACAGAGCGACCTGCGGGTTATTCGTGGTAGTGACCTGCCCCGAAGCGAGGACGCTGACATTGGTGGAGCCTGATTTCGTGGGATCTTTCATGCTGGTGGCCGTCACTGTGAAACTGGTATTTTGCGTAACAGCAGGGGCGGTGAAATTTCCGGTCGCGTCAACCGTGGCGCCAGCCGCCCCGGTTACCGACCACTTGACGTCGGAAGCGCCCGCCGAGTCCGTGGCTTTAATTTGAAGCGATTGAGTGGAAAAAAGAAGCGCACTGGCAGGCGTAACCGACATTGTGATGGGGGCCGGAGGTGGGGACGTCGTCGTTGACGAACTGCAGCCGGAGGAAAAAAGAATGAAGGTAAGACACACAAAAGTAACGGCAAAATTTCGATTCATCAGTTATCCCAAGCGGGAAGTGGAGGCTGGCACCGCATCCCTTAGAAGTGTGAAATCGTGCAGAGCGTAGCACACGACAAAAAGCGCGCCTACTGGAAATTGAGATGTTACTGTAGTGGTAAAATAACGCGTGATATACTATTCAATTCTGAATCCGTCTTTTTTGGTATGGAATCGGCAATACGAACTGCACTTCGATTCAGATTTTAGTGTTTTGCACTCGGGCAGCCGCGCGGATGGCGTTCCAGGCTGCGCTATTCGTTGAAAAGCCGCGGTTGCGCCGGCGGCTGGGCTGCGGTTGGCTTGCGGCGCGCCACTCCAACGACACCGAGAACTGTCAGTTCGGCGATGGCGGCGCGGGGAACGTAAATGCGATCGGTGTTGGAATTAAAGTCAGGAGGAGAGAGGTGCAGGCCGTTATCGAGAAACGTGAGCAGGTCGTTGGGGATTACGCCTTCCAGAGTTGCGTCGTCGCGGAAACGCACCTTGACCCAAAGTCCATCCAACTTCGGCCGGTTCAGAAAGGCCTTGCGCTCGGGGGCAAATTCCTCGTGCAGGTCGCGCACAAAATAGACCGCGCGGACCTTCGCCACAGCCACTTCTTCGTGCTCGCCCTCAGGAGTTAGGAGGTCGAGCGTCTCCGCGCCTGCTAAGCGCGCCGGGTTCAGGAAGCCGCGCAAGGCGCGCCGGTCGTCGAGTTCAATAACCACCTTTTTGTGCGTCGAGGCTGGGGCCCGCGTTTTCAAAGGGAATCACCGCCGCCCGGGCAGGAAACAATTGCACAAGGCTGCAAATGTATGTTATGTTAAGCTCGGTTTTCCTGTCAACTCATTGTTTTTATTGGAGTTAGGCCCACGAGGGTCGGTCTTTGTCCGAAAAGAAGCAGATCTTAAAATCCGCCTCGATCATTTCACTGGTCACCTTCGCGAGCCGCATTCTGGGCTATGTCCGGGACCAGCGCATTACTCTTCTCCTCGGCACCACGCTCAGCGCCGACTCCTTCGTCCTGGCCTACCGTATCCCCAATCTTTTCAGGCGCTTAATCGGGGATGGCACGTTTTCCGCCACCTTCATCCCAGTCTTCACTACCTATATGCGGGACCGCTCCGCAGAGGAGCTTTGGCAGTTCGCCAATCGCTTCTTTTGGACGGTAGCCCTGGTTCTGGCAGTGGTCGTAGTTTTCGGGGTCATTTTTTCGCCCTATGTCATCCACACCTTCACCTCTCCGCAAGACAAAGTGGAGGGCTGGGACGAAGCCATCACACTGAACCGGATCATTTTCCCCTATCTTTTCTTTCTGGGCTTGGCGGCCATCGGTATCGGCATCCTTAACTCATTCCACTCCTTCGGACTCCCCTCGGCCACCAGCGTTCTGTTGAACGTCGTCATCATCATTTTCTCCACCGCTGCCGTCTGGCGCTATTTCCAGAGTCCCGCGACGTCGCTGGCGGTGGGTGTGCTTGTGGGCGGCGCGTTGCAATATCTGATGTTGGTGCCGCAATTGGTGCGTCGCGGCATGCGGTTTGATTTTGGCATATCGTTCACGCATCCGGCGATCCGAGATGTGGCCCGGGTGCTGTTTCCGCGCTTCTTCGGGCTGGGCATTTCGCAGATCAATTTTTTTGTGGACACGTACTTCGCCAACTCCATCCGCATGCCGCGCGGCTCCGTCACCGCGCTGTACGTGGCTGACCGCGTGATGGAGTTGATGCTCGGCGGGTACGCGATTGCGGTGGCCACCGCGATTTTGCCGATCATGTCGCACCAGGCCGCGGCGAATAATTATGAAGGTTTGAAAAAAACACTCACGTTCGCGGTCCGGATCGTGGCGTACATTACGATTCCCGCAGCCATCGGCCTGATGACCTTGCGCGAGCCGATCATCCGCATGCTGTTCCAACACGGGCAATTTGTGGCGGAATCCACGCGTTTGACGGCGCGGCCGCTGCTTTATTACGCCATCGGCCTGCCAGCGTTGGCCTGCGTAAAGCTCATTGTTCCGGCGTTCTATTCCGCGAAGGATACGAAGACGCCGGTGATCGTAGCCCTCATATCGTTTTTTCTGAATATTGGGCTCAACATCCTGTTCTTGGAGAATTTTTACCTCTACCGGCGCTTTCAGAACGGCGGCCCGGCGCTGGCCACCGCCATCGCTACGGTATTTGACTTCGTCATCCTGTTCGCGGTTTTCCGGCTTCGCTATGGCTCGCTGGGCAGCTTTGCGATTTTTCGTTCCTTGGGCAAGATTTCCGTCTGCAGCCTGATCATGGGCGCCGGCTGCCTGTTGGCCAACCACTACGCGAACTTCACGCTCAACTCTGCCTTTTTCGTGCAACTCGTGGTATTTATCGCCATGATTCTCGGCGCGACGCTGGTCTATATCGGCCTGACGTGGCTCATCAAATGCCCCGAAATTGAAGAAGTTTATGGCATCGCCATGCGGCGCCCCGGCGCGGCGGAAGGCTTGGCAGGCTCCTGATGGAAATTTCGAACACCATCGCGTCGTTTCTCACCTACGTCCGGGTGGAAAAGGGATTGTCCGCGAACACAGTTTCCGCATATCGCCGCGACCTGATGAAGTTTGAAGGATATTCCAAGAAGAAAAAGCTAACACTCGAAAGCGTCACCCGCGACGATCTGGTGGATTTCCTCTCCAGCTTGTTCCGGCAGAAGCTCGAAAGCCGCACGGTGGCGCGGCACCTGGTCACCCTGCGCAATTTCTTTCGTTTTGCGCAAACGCAAGACCTTATCAGCGTCGATCCGGCGCTCAATCTCGAGTCGCCCAAAATTCGCCGCTCGCTCCCAGGCTATCTTCGCCTGGAAGAGATTGAGCGCCTGCTTGTTCAGCCCGACGACAAGACTCCGATCGGTCTCCGCGACCGCGCCATGCTCGACGTGCTCTACTCCACCGGCCTGCGCGTCTCCGAACTCATCGGCCTACGCGTGATGGATTTGGACCGCGCGGTTGGCTGCATCCGCTGCATCGGGAAAGGCGACAAAGAACGCATCGTGCCCATCGGCAAGAAAGCGCTGGCCCTGGTGGACCGCTACCTTCGCGATGCCCGGCCAAAGCTTGTGCCGGCAGGGAAGCAGGTGAATTCGCCGACACTCTTCCTCAATAAGCGCGGCAGCACGCTCAGCCGCGTGGGTGTCTGGAAGATTCTTTCCGCATACGGGCGGCGCGCCGGCCTGCGCGTTCCCCTGACGCCGCACATGCTGCGGCACAGTTTTGCCACCCATCTGCTGGAAGGCGGCGCGGACCTGCGCTCCGTCCAGCTGATGCTGGGGCATTCCGATATCTCCACGACGCAAATCTACACCCACGTCGTGGAAGAACGCCTGAAGCAGATTTATAAAGCGCATCACCCCCGTGCCTAGCGCGGGAAAGGACTCATCGCGGGTATGGCATTTGCTGCGTGAATGCCAACTTTGAAGCGGAAGGAACGCAATGCCTGATTACATGTTTTTGTTGGAAAGCCGGCTCTCGCCGGAACAACGCGCGGCGATGCTGCGCGTGCAGGAGCTCGCCGCCGTTCTGGGGTTCAACGTTTATCTGACGGGCGGCACGGTTCGCGACCTGATTACCGGAGCAAACCTTCGGGATCTGGACTTCAGCGTCGAAGGCAATCCGTCCAAGATGGCGCGTGAACTGGAAAAGGGCGGAGCGAAGGTTCTGTCCGAGGACGAGAAATTCCGTCAGGTCGAGATCCTGTTCGCAGGGGACGTCGAGGGCAGCATTTCCGCCGCGCGGGACGAGCACTATGTCCGCCCCGGCACGCGCCCCGAGCTGCGCTGGTCCACCATCATGGAAGACCTGCGCCGCCGCGATTTTTCCCTGAATGCGATTGCCATCTCGCTGAATCCCGCGTCCCGCGGTTTGCTGCTCGATCCAACCAACGGCCTCTCTGACATCGAACACGGTGAAGTCCGCGCGCTTTCGATTCACAGCTTCACCAATCAGCCCGTGCGGCTGCTCCGCGCGCTCCGGTTGGCGGCTCGGATGGGTTTCAAGCTGGAGTCGCGTACGCAGGAATGGTTCAATCTCGCCATCGAGCGCGAATTGCAGCTTACGATAACACCGGAAGACGCCGGCGAAGAAGTTCGCAGCCTCAGCCGCGAGGAACGCCCGCACCTGATTCTGAAGGAATGGGAAGAAGCCGACCTGCTGGAGCGGGTTCACCCAATGATCGCCAAGAAGCATCCCGGATACGATGCGATCAATCGGCTGATCAAAGTTCGCGACGATTTGTATATGGCGGGTTTCCGGCCGCGCCTGGCCACGCCCATGCTGCTGGCGATTCTTACCCGGTTGAAGGATCGCGAGCTGAGCAGCACGCTCTCCAAGCTCGGTTACCGCTCGGCCGAAATCGAAGCTGTGGAGAATTTTCCGGAGAAGGCGCAGGAGATTCAAAAAGAGCTTGCCGGCAAGAAAACGAAAACGCCCATCGAGGCGTACCGCTATATCGAAAAGATTCCGATGGAATATGTTGCTTACCTGCTGGCGGAATCCAGCAATTCGGCTGCGCTCTCCAAATTGAAGGCGTTTCTCCACAAGTGGCGTCCGGTCCGGCAGGCGTTGCCGATCGTCGGCACCGAACTCGAAGCCCTGGGCATGCCCCGCGGCCCTAAATTCGACCAGGTGGTCCAGGATGTTTTTGCGATTCAGTTGAATGGCCGCGCCAAGACTCCCGAAGAGCGCGTGAAAATCCTGCGCAAGCTTTCCGGCATCAAGGAACCTCCCAAGAAGAAGGAAAAAGAGAAGAAGCCGGCGAAAGTGGAAAAGCACGTGGAAACGCCCGCGGAAAAGAAAGCGGCCGCAGCGGAAAAGCACGCCACCCACGAGCGCCACAAAGCGGGCATGAAGGCCGCCGCCGCCAAACACAAATCCAAGAAATAGTTTGCAGGGCGGCTTGCGCTGAGTTGGCCGAAGTGAAGCTCTGCTACTGCTTTCACGGTTGCCGCGCGACTGGCCAGCGACTCAGGTCGGCACCAAAATCAGGCGACTTGTCATCCTGAGCGCGTATTTCGCGCGAAGGACCTCAACTGCTCACATCTCCACTCATCGTCCATCCGGCTCCCATCCGCCTGTGCAAATCTAACAATCCCGTTCGCATTTCGCATCCCCGCGTTTTACAATCAACTTCCATGGGCAATCCGCAGTTTGTTCATCTCCACGTTCATACCGATTTCAGCCTTCTTGACGGCGCGTGCGAAACTTCCGAACTTCTCGACGAAGCGTCGCGCCAGAAGATGCCCGCCGTGGCCATTACCGATCACGGCAATCTGTTCGCGGCCGCCAACTTTTTCAATGAAGCCAGCAAGCGCGACGTCAAGCCCATCATCGGTTGCGAAGTCTACGTCGCCAAAGGCAGCCGGCACGACCGCGGAGAAAAATCAACGCCAGCGGGGAACGGCGACCGCGGCGAAATGGAGCCTGGCTCACGCGGCAGCAACCACCTGGTGCTGCTCTGCGAAAATCTTGAGGGCTACCACAATCTGATCAAGCTGGTCTCCGCGGGATTCCTGGAGGGATTTTATTACAAGCCGCGCATTGATCTCGACCTCCTTTCGAAACACAGCAAGGGATTGATTGCCCTTTCCGCCTGCCTGCGCGGCCCGGTCACCGAGCCGGTGGTGGATGAAAAGTTCGATCTGGCGCGTGAGAATGCCTATCGTCTGCAGGACATCTTCGGCAAGGGCAACTTTTTCCTGGAGATTCAGGACCAGGGACTGGAAATCGAGCAGCGGGTAAACAAAGACCTGGTCCGACTTTCGAAAGAGACCGGGATTCCGCTTGTCGCCACCAACGACTGCCACTATCTCCACCATAGCGACGCGCATGCCCAGGAAGTCTTGCTCTGCATCCAGACCGGCAAGACCATGAGCGATACGAATCGCATGAAGTTTGCCACCGACCAGTTTTATTTCAAGACTGCCGAGGAAATGGCCAAGGTCTTTCGCGAACTTCCCGACTCGCTTAGCCGCACGGTGGATATCGCCGCGCGCTGCAACGTGAAAATTGAACGCATTCCCAACGCGCTACCGGAATTCAAGGTTCCCGAAGGGCACTCGCCCGGCAGTTATTTTGAAAAGGTCGCGCGGGAAGGTTTCGCGCAACGCGTGCCGTTCCTTGAACGCCTTTTGCAGCAGGGCGCGCTGCGGCACCCGCTGGTGGAATACGAGCGCCGGTTGTCGTCCGAAATCGAAATGATCAAGAAGATGCACTATGAAGGCTACTTCCTGATCGTCTGGGATTTCATTCATTACGCGCGGGCGCAGGAAGTTCCCGTCGGCCCGGGCCGGGGTTCCGCCGCCGGCAGCCTGGTTAGCTACGCGCTGCGCATCACGGACGTGGACCCGCTGCAGTACAACTTGCTGTTTGAACGCTTCCTGAATCCCGAGCGAGTCTCGATGCCCGATATTGACATTGACTTCTGCATGCGGCGGCGCGGGGAGTTGATCGATTACGTTACGCGGAAATATGGCCGCGAAAATGTTTCGCAGATCATCACCTTCGGCACCATGGCCGCGAAGGCCGCGGTGAAAGACGTCGGCCGTGCCATGGATATCCCGTACGGCGAGGTCGATCGCCTGGCGAAAATGATTCCCACCACGCTCGGCATTGAGCTGGAAGCAGCGCTCGAAGAAGCGCCGCAACTGAAATCCGCCGTGGACAGCGACGAAAAGCTGAAAGACCTGATGGCCGTGGCGCTGCGTCTCGAAGGCCTCGCCCGGCACGCATCCACGCACGCCGCGGGAGTTGTCATCTCGCCGCAACCGCTTACGGAACTGGTTCCCGTTTACAAGACCAATCGCGACGAAATCACCACGCAGTACGACATGAACGCGCTGGAGCGCATCGGCCTGTTGAAAATGGATTTCCTCGGCCTTACGACGCTCACCGTTCTTCACGATGCGGTCAAAATGGTCGAGCTGAATCGCGGCGTCAAAGTGGACCTCGACGGCCTTACCCTCGATGACGAAGCCACTTACAAACTCTTCTCGCGCGGCGAAACCACGGCCATCTTCCAGTTTGAATCTCACGGCATGCGCGACATTCTTCGCCGCTACCAGCCCACCCGCATTGAAGACCTCACCGCGCTCAACGCACTCTATCGCCCGGGCCCTATCCAGGGCGGCATGATCGACGACTTCATCAATCGCAAGCACGGCAAAACCAAGGTCGCCTACGAACTTCCACAGTTGAAAGAGATTCTCGAGGAAACCTACGGCGTGATCCTCTACCAGGAACAGGTGATGCAGATCGCCAACCTGCTGGCAAGCTTTTCGCTCGGCGAAGCCGACCTGCTCCGCCGTGCCATGGGCAAAAAGAAAAAAGAGGAGATGGCCGCGCAGCGCGCCAAATTCCTCGCCGGCTGCGAGAAAAATAAAATCGCCGAAAAGAAAGCCGTGCGGATATTCGATTTGATGGAAGAGTTCGCCGGCTACGGCTTCAATAAGTCGCACTCTTGCGCCTACGCTCTGCTGGCGTACCAGACGGCCTATCTGAAAACGCACTACCCGGTGGAGTTCATGGCCGCGCTGCTGACTTCCGAAACCGGCAACGCCGAGCGGCAGGTGAAGTACATCAACGAGGCTCGCGGCATGGGAATTTCGATTCTTCCACCGGACGTAAACGAAAGCGATCTCTATTTCACGCCGGTGGGCGATTCCATCCGCTTCGGATTCGCCGCTATCAAGAATGTAGGCGAAAACACCGCCAAGGCCATCCGCGAATCACGTCTCAGTCAAGGCGAATTCAAAACCCTCTACGAATTTTGCGAGCGCATTGAGTCTCGCTTTTTGAATAAACGCGTCTTCGAAAGCCTCATCAAATCCGGCGCGATGGATTCGCTCGGTCCCCGCGAAGGCATGCTTGCTTCCGTGGACGACGCCGTCAACGCCATCCAGCGCGCCGCCCGCGCCAAGGAATCCGGGCAGCACGGTCTATTCTTTGGAGGCGGCGCCGCTGCCGAGCCCAAAGTTCATTTCGAGCTGCGGGACGCGCCTCCCTGGAGTGAAGAAGAGCGCTTGACCAGCGAGTACGCCATGCTGGGCTTCTATGTCTCCGGCCATCCGCTGGAGAAATACGCCTCGCGCCTCAAGGATTTGGGCGCGCTCTCGCTCGACGAACTGGAAGGCCAGCGTAATGGAAAGGAAATCGCCGTCGCCGCGCTGATCGTCGGCACGCGCCCGATGCGCTCCAAAAAAGGTGCCCGCTGGGCCATCTACACCATCCAGGACATGACGGGCGTGCAGGAACTTCTCGCCTTCCCGGAGAGTTTCGCCCGTCTTGAAAACATTTTGAAACCCGGCGCGCCCCTGCTCCTGAAAGCCCGCGTGCAGATCGAAGAAGCCGGCACCCGCCTCTCGTTGCAGGAGGCACGCCGTCTTGAGGACGTAGCCGAACGCACCGGCCCAAGTGAGTTCCGCCTGCGCCTGGACATGAGCGTTTTGAACGATGAAACTTTGAACCAGCTGGAGAATTTATTTGCGAGCACACCGGGCCCAACTGCGATAGTGTTTGAACTGGTCTCCCCCGACGGCTCCATGGCCTCTCTGCAATCGCAGAAACGCATCCGCGTGAAGCCGGAGCTGGAGGAAGCGGTCCGCCGCATCTGCGGGCAGCAGGCGATTCAGAGGGTTGCGTAATGTGCGCGGCGCAAAAAGATAAGAAAGTCACCTCGATCACGACGCTCGATCGGCAACGCGAAATCGAACGCCTGGAAAAGGATGTGGAGGAGTTGCGCCGCCTTGCCTCCACCGGCGAGAGCGAAGTCGAAGTTGAGCGCCTGAAAAGGGAAGTGCTTGAACTTCGCCGCGAGTTTTACACGCACCTTGGGCCCTGGCAGCGCGCCCAGATTGCGCGGCATCCCCAGCGGCCGTACACGCTCGACTGGATCAATTTGATGTTTACGGACTTTGTCGAACTGCACGGCGACCGCGGCTTTGGCGACGACAAAGCCCTGATCACCGGCCTGGCAAAATTTCGCGGGCGCCCCGTCGCCATCATCGGCCATCAAAAAGGGCGCGACACCAAGCAGCGCATCGACCGCAATTTCGGCCAGCCCAAGCCCGAAGGCTATCGCAAAGCGCTACGCGTGATGGAACTCGCCGCAAAATTCGGCCGCCCCGTGCTTACATTCATTGACACGCCAGGCGCGTACCCCGGCATTGACGCCGAAGAGCGCGGCCAGGGAGAAGCCATCGCCCGCAACCTGCGCGAAATGGCACGGCTCCCCGTTCCCATCATCGTAACGGTGACAGGGGAAGGTGGCTCCGGCGGTGCGCTGGCCATCGCCGTCGGCGACCGCGTGAACATTCTGGAAAACGGTTTCTACTCGGTGATCTCGCCTGAGGGGTGTGCGTCCATCATCTGGCGGGATTCCACCAAAGCCGAAACCGCCGCTATCGCGATGAAAATCATGTCAACCGACCTGAAGGACCTTGGGATCGTCGACGAAATCATTCCCGAACCCGACGGCGGCGCCCACAGCGATTACGAAGCGGCCGCCAGAATTTTCGGCGACGTCCTCGAGCGCCAGCTCCTTATTCTTTCAAACCAGGCCCCCAAAGAATTCCTTCACGCCCGCTACCAGAAATTCCGCCACATGTGCCAGTTCTTCGACCTCGGCGCGTAAGTCCAGCGCTACCCACCCCGTACCGCTTTCGCTACGTCCGCCGCATCGTTTCGTTGTTCCACCCGTCTTGCCGCACTAATCTGAGAAAGCACCGCACCACTACCAGCTCAGGGGACTTTGAGCCGCGTTGCAAGCTGTCAACAAAGGACAGAGCCATCATGTCGGAACCTTTCCGTCCGTACGAAAAACTGGTTGAGATCACTATCTTTGGCAAGAAGTTCCAGGTGCCGGAGCGCAATTCCTTGCTGCGTTGCTTTCAGTTCATCAGCCCGGAAACCATCCCCTACGGGCGTTTCTGCTGGAACCAGGATTGCCAGTATTGCCGCGTCACCTGCCAGCTTCCCGATGACGACGAGGGGCGCGAAATGCTGTCGTGCAAATTCATCGTCATGCCCGGTATGGAAGTCACCGAAATGAGCCAGGAGCTGAAGTGGTGCCTGCGCTCCAAGCTCCCCTCCGATGCCGCAGTCTCCAAGTAAGCTTCTGCAAGGGCCGCTTGGGTTCAGAAGACAATGAATACAAATACTCAGCTTGGCCATCTAGTGGCTTTGTTTTTCCTGGCCATCGGAGTTGCCGGTTTGGGATTCCCGTATCGCATTCAGGCTGCCGCTCTCAGGAAACGCGCAAATTTTTGGGGATTTCAAAATCCATTTCTTGGCTGGATGGAGACTCAGGGTTACATCTGGATGCTTCGGGCGATTGGCGTGGTTGCTTTCGGCGCAGCTCTCTTCATAGAGCTTGTGATCCTATGCAATAGGTGATTCTGAATCCGATACCCGGTCAAATGGCCGTATAACCTCCGCAACTTCGTCCAACCATCCGGGTTCCAGAAATAACCAACGGTGCGGTTGCGCGGCAGTTCTACCCCCATACCATCCCGGCTTCGCAGCCGCCCCCTTCTAGCGACAGCCCTCGGCGTTTGGCTATTTGCCACGGCTAGCTCCTTGCTCTACCATTTTTGGATATGGCTGATCCCACACTTTTGCCTTGCGACGGCTGCGGCCAGCTCGCTACGGGCGAGCACATCGCACGCCGCCTGCAGCGCCTTGAGTGGGCTACGCGTTTCCGCCCCATTCACATTCAGGCCCTTCTGCTTGCCGCTTCCGCCCCCGAGTCTGATTCCGAGTTTCTCTACTCCCCGGAGGGTCCGTTTATCGGCCTCGCAGGCGATCTTCTCGCCGCCATATCGATTTCAACGGCGGCCAAGTCCAACGAGGAAGTCCTTACCGAGTTCCAAAAACGCGGCCTTTTCCTCGTCTATCTTCTCGAGTGTCCTGTCCACCAGGGAACCGAGGCCACCGAGGCGGTGAACCTCTTGGACCGGCATCTGCCGCAAGCCGTTGCCCGGATCCGCCGTTCCCTGAAGCCGAAGCGCGTCCTAGTGCTCTCCACGGAGCTCCAGCCATTTCTCCCCCAACTCACCGAGCCCGTTCTCGGTTGCCGGGTTTTTTCGACACCAATTTTTACGTCTTATTCCGCCGAAAACGCATCGGATACCCAGGAGTTGGCCGCTTTTCGCGCTGCCTTACCCGCCCACGCAGCGCAGGGCACCTAGGTTCCTTTGTGACACGAATCACTGAGTTTCGGGCTAGCCTAATTGACACTAACTGTGGCACGTTGGAAGTTCGCGGTGTGCTAAGATGTCCTTCGGAACCGCTCCTTTAGGGGTGATTTGTGCAGAATCGGGCGAAATTTGGTGTGGGCGTTGGAGTGATTGTGGTGGCCTTGGCCTGTCTCGCATGGCTCGGCTATGGCGAGAGCAAGACCTACTATCACACCATCGCAGAGTACCAGACGCTGAACGCCTCCGAGCGTGCGCATCGCATCCGGCTGGCGGGGATCGTCGTCGAAGGCAGCATTAAGCCGGGTTCGGGCCGCGTGGACTTCACACTGGAAGAGCAGGGCAAGACCCTGCCCATCACGTATGTTGGCAGCGATCCTTTGCCGGACACGTTCAAGGACAAGTCGCAAGCACTTGTTGAGGGGCGTACGGGCGCCGATGGCCGCTTTGTCGCCGAACACGTGCAGGCCAAGTGTGCTTCCAAGTATGAGACCGCTCCGGGTGGCGACAAACCCGCTCCGGCCGCAACAACTCAGCGAAGCAGCATGTAACGCGCCGGTCGAAAATCCTCGGGGAGAGGCGGAAGCAATATGGATGTATTCGGATCGTTTACGCTGCTGCTGGCCTTTGTCTGCGCAATTTATGCGTTGGTTGGCGGCATCGCGGCGATCCTGACGCGCCATCCCCTGCTGATTAAGAGCACGCGCCAGGCCGGAATGGCCACCTGTGTTTTGATTTTCATCGCCACGTTCAGCCTTGAATATCTGCTCTTCAGCGATAATTTTTCCCAGGCTTACGTGGTCTCGCACAGCAATCGCGATCTTTCGACTTTTTATAAAATCGCCTCGCTCTGGTCCGGACAGGAAGGGTCGCTGCTGTTCTGGAGCTTTCTGCTTTCGATTTACGTTTTGTCGGTCCTAATCACCTATCGCAATAAAAACGGCGAATTGATGCCGTACGTCGGCGTCGTTCTCGCGGGCGTCCAGACCTTCTTCCTTATCCTGAACAATTTTGTCGAAAGCCCGTTCAAAACACTCGCCGCGGTGAACGCCAACGGCGTGCTGGAGCCCTTTACCCGCATGGACGGCAACGGCCTGAATCCGCTTCTGCAGTATCCGGAAATGGTAATTCACCCGCCGAATCTCTATTCCGGCTATACGGGTTTCACAATTCCGTTTGCGTTTGCGCTTGCCGCCTTGCTGGCGCGGTACCCGGGCGAAAAGTGGATTCACCTTACCCGCAAATGGACCATGATCGCGTGGTGCTTCCAGTCCATCGGTATTCTGCTTGGCGCACACTGGGCTTACGCGGTTCTCGGCTGGGGCGGTTATTGGGGATGGGACCCGGTTGAGAACGCTTCGCTGCTGCCATGGCTATCCGGAACGGCGTTTCTGCACAGCGTGATGATGCAGGAAAAGCGCGGGATGATGAAGGTGTGGAACGTGTGGCTGGTCTTCTGCACGTTTATGCTGTGCATTCTGGGAACTTTCCTCACGCGCAGCGGCATCGTCAGTTCCGTGCACGCGTTTGCGAACTCGCACATCGGCCCGTGGTTTGTCGGATTTCTGGCGCTCATCCTCCTGGTATGCTTCGGCGCCTACCTTAAGAATCGCGACTATCTGAAAAGTGAAAACCAGCTCGATTCGATGATCTCGCGCGAATCCAGCTTTCTCTTTAACAACCTGCTCTTCCTCGTGGCCTGCATCGCGGTTCTTTCGGGCACTTTGTTTCCCGTTATTTCCGAAGGACTCTCCGGCTCTCGCATCAGCGTCGGCGCTCCCTTCTTCAACAAAATCATGATTCCGGTGGGGCTGGCGATTCTTTTCCTTACCGGGGTCGGCCCGCTGCTTGCCTGGCGCAAAACTTCGGGGGATAGCTTGAAGCGGAATTTCGGCTGGCCCGTGATCTTCGGTCTGATGAGTGGCGCGGCCGCGTTTTTGCTGGGCTATCGCGACACCTTCTCCATTATTTGTCTGACGCTTTGCGGCTTTGTTTTCTGGACCATCGTGATGGAGTTCTTCCGCGGCGCTAAGGTCATCTCCGCGCGCACCGGCATGAGCCTGCCAATGGGCGCGCACGAGTTGGCCATGCGCAACACGCGGCGCTACGGCGGCTACGTCGTCCACTTTGGCATGGTGCTCATATTCATCGGCCTCGCGGGCTCCGCATTCAACACCGATGTGCAGCGCCCGATGAACCTCGGCGAATCCATGAAACTCGGGCCGTACACGCTTGTCCTGCAAAGCGCGGACACCAAGCCGGAACAGAACTACACGGCGCAGCGCATGATTGTCGAAGTGTTGAAGGACAATAAGCAGCTAATGTTGCTGTATCCCGAGAAGCGCCAGTTCCAGGGCACAGACGAAGGTAACGGAACCATGGTGGCGATTTATTCCACGCTTCGGGAAGACGTTTACGTAGTCTTTGCGGGCATGGACGCGGACACAAAGCTTCCTGTGATTCACGCTTTCCTGAATCCGCTGGTCAAATGGATATGGCTCGGTGGGGTTTGGGTGGTCATGGGCACGCTGTTGGCGCTGATGCCTAATCGCCGCGCCGGACTCGCCGTTGGCCTGGTGCCGCAACCCGCAACCGCGGCTTCGCCGATTGCCCAAGCCATGAATCCTTCGGTAACCCTGCGTGAGGGCCATGACTAATCGCCGTCGCTTCGCTCCGCTTCTCCTGGTTGTCGCTTTTGCCGTCTTGCCCATTGTGGCCCAGCAGCAGGCCGACCGCGTGAAGGAAGTCGGAGGCAAATTTCTTTGCATGTGCGGCTGCGGACAGATATTGACCCAATGCAACCACGTCGGCTGCACGATGTCCTCTTCCATGCTGAAAGAGCTTGGCGCGATGGTCAGCCGCGGAGACTCTGAGGACAAGATCACGCAAACGTTCGTTCAGGAATTCGGCACCACGGTCTATGCGGAGCCGCCGAAGTCCGGCTTCAGCCTGGTGGCCTGGCTCATGCCCGTGTTCTATTTTCTTGGCGGCGCCGCCGTGGTTGTTTTCTTTATCAACAAATGGCGCAAGCAAGCGCCCGCCCCCGCCGCAGTTGCTCCCGCCGGCGTTCACATTTCTCCCGAAGCCTACGAACGTGCGCGTTCCCAGGCCGATCGGGACACTGAGGATTAAGCCGATGCTCCCTCTCGCTCTCGGTGCGCTGCTGGTCCTTCCCAACGATTGGGCTATCTTTGGCGCGTGCCTGGGCCTGGCCGCCGCGGTTTTCCTCTTCATCTTTTACATTCAGCCCGACGCCTCCGACCTGGCCCCTCATCGCACTAAGCTCGATCAACTCCTGGAGCGGCGCGACACCATCTACGACAATCTGCGCGACCTGAAATTCGAATACCGCGCTGGAAAATATTCCGAAGGCGATTACGAAACCATGAAAGTGACCCTCGAAAACGAAGCCGCCCTCGTTCTCGCCGAAATCGAGCAGGTCACCGAATCGCAGATTCGCCGCCCGCGTCCCCCCGCTCGTACGCCGGGCGCGGACCCTGCTTCTGCGGGCGGGCGGAGCGCTCGATGAAGGCTTTCTGGCCGCGTCTTCTTACCGCCGCCCTCACCGCACTTTTCGCCGCCTCCGGATCGCTCGCCGGAACCGTTCACGGGGCAGTAGTGAATCGCACCACGGGCAAGCCCATTCCGAATACCGACGTCGATCTTCTCAGCCCCACCCAGGGCATGAAGCTGCTAGCCACCGTCAAGAGCGATGCGCAGGGCCAGTTCACCGCCACTAACGACTCGATCGGCGCAGGGCCCGTGCTCCTCCGCGTCACTTACCAGGGGGTCGGTTTTAATGGGTTTCTTCCGCCGGGACGTCCGCAGGTGGACGTGGAAGTGTTTGACGTCAGCAAAGATCCGAAGACGGTCGTGCCCGCATCCCACGTGATCATCTTTCAACCCCGCGATGGCAAGCTGATCGGCGCCGAAGAGTACAACGTCAAGAACGATTCGAAACCCGCCGTCGCCTTTTTCCGTGCCGAGGGAACGTTTGAATTTGCGATTCCGGACAAGGCCGCGCTCCAAAGCGTTACCGCCACCGGATCGCTGGGCATGGATGTTCGGCAAGCCTCGATCGACAAGGGCAAGGGCCTTTACGCCATCGCGTACGCATTCCATCCGGGCGAAACGAACATTCGCCTCTCCTACGAACTGCCGTATTCCGGCAATTCTGCGACTCTGAAGCTGCCGGCCACTTACGCCGGCATACGCATGCTTCTCGTCGCGCCGCCAGGCGTCACGCTGACCGGCGAGGGCATCAGCGCCGCCGGCCAGGAACAGGGCATGAACGTGTATCTCCACGACGCGCTTGCCGCGAAGGGTGCGCTCAGCGTCTCTGTTTCGGGTGTTGGTTCCCCGCAAGCCGCCGAAGCCGCGGACGCCCCGGGCCAGCAGCAAGGGCAGGAAGGGAATTCGCGTACGCAGGGGCCACAGGTGGACGTGGCGCCGCCGCGGATTGACGATCTGAAATGGCCTATGCTCTTCGGCCTTGTAGCGCTTTTCGCGCTCGGCGCTATTCTGCTCTCGAGGAAACAGGTGGTCGTCGCTCCCGCCGCAGAGCAGGAAAATGCCGCCCCGGCGCGACCGAAAAAAGCCGCCAAAACAACGAAGGAGCAGGTGGGAGTCGAAGCCATTCAGGAAGCGGTGAACGCCAATCTCGATTCACTGAAGGAAGATGTCTTTCGTCTGGAGTTGCGCAAGCAGGCCGGTACCATTTCTGAGGAGGACTACGCACGCGAGAAATCCCGCGTCGAAAAACTCCTCCGCGACCTGGTCCGCGGCTGAATTGCTTTGTAGCGGCCGCCTTCCGAGGCGGGCGCCTTTAGGAGAATCGCTCTTGTAGGGGCCGGGCTCGCCCGGCCCGTCCTTGGGTTTGTAAAAGGGCCTCAACGCTTTCGCTGTAACTAATCACCCGCGCGTCCCTCCTCGCGCTTCGCGGAGCCGCGCCAGTCAAACTTAATCGTGGCTCCAACCAATCCATCGCCAACCGGCCTCCGCTTCGACAGTATCGATAAACGCTACGGCGGACTATTCGCGCTTCGCCGCGTCACTTTCGAAATCTCCGCCGGTGAATGCGCCGTCCTCGCCGGACGCAACGGCTCCGGCAAAACCACGCTGCTTCGCATCGCGGGGCAGCTCGTCCGCCCGACGGCTGGAAAGGTTTCCTTTCCGGGCAACGCTGCTATCTCCGCGGCTGATGTGCGGCCCGGCTACGTCGGACACAGCACCATGGCCTACGACGAGCTCACCGCCGAGGAAAATCTGGTGCTCTTTGCCCGGCTGCAGAAGGTTGAGTCTCCCGCCGCACGCGCCGAAGCTCTTCTCCGTGAAGTTGGCCTGTACGAGCGCCGCGCCTCGCTGGTGCGCACATTTTCCCGCGGTATGCGCCAGCGCATCGCCATCGCCCGCGCGCTGATCCATCGCCCGTCCGTGTTGCTCCTCGACGAGCCCGCCACCGGCCTCGATCCTCTTGGCATCACCTGGCTGGCGAACTCTTTGCGCGAACTGAACCACGCCGGCTGCACGATCGTGATGAGCCTGCACGGTGAATCCGAGATCTCCTCGTTGGCCACGCGCGCCGTCCGCCTCGATGCCGGCAGCGTTATCGCCGACACAAAGACCGGCGCGTCGCTCCACGACATTCTCACCTTCGGAGCCGCCTGAGCCGCCGCCATGAGCCTCTTCTCTAACACGGCGGTGCTCCTCGGCAAGGAACTTCGCACCGAATTCCGCTCCCGCGAACTTCTTACGACCACGGTCGTCTTCATTCTTGTGGTACTCATCCTCTTCAGCTTTGCCATCAGCCCCACCACCGAAGAATCGCGCGAGTTCGGCCCGGGCCTGCTGTGGCTTGCGATTCTTTTCGCCGCTTCGCTAATGCTCCAGCCGTGCTTTCTCCGCGAGCAAAACAACGACACGCTCAGTTCGCTCCGTCTTGCTGTCAGCGATCCATTCTCTATCTTTCTTGCGAAATTGATCGCCAACACGCTTTTTCTGATGCTCACCGAGCTGATCATGCTTCCGATGTTCGCCATCTTTTACAACGTGCCGATTCTCCCCGAATTTCACTGGCTTCTGCTCGTGCTGTTCCTCGGCAGCCTCGGCATCTCCGTGGCCGGCACCGCGCTTTCCGCGATCTCCGCGCAGGCCCGCATGCGCGAGCTTCTGCTACCACTATTATTGTTGCCGCTCCTTACACCCGTGCTGGTCGTCAGCGCTACTGTCACGGTCGGCCTGCTCGAACGCGAGCCGATCATCCGAGGGAAGGGAATCGCGTTTCTCGCCGTCTTCGACGTGGTCTTTTTGACGGCGCTATGGCTTTTCGGCGAATATCTTCTGGAGGAATAACCGCCCATGACCAAACGCATCATCCTCGGCGCCGTCGCCATCCTGCTGGTGATTGCGTCGGCCTATGCGGCATTCTTCATCGCGCCGGAAGAGCGCACCATGGGTCTGATCCAGCGCATTTTTTATTTTCACGTTTCCAGCGCCTGGGCCGGATTCACCGCGTTTTTCCTCTGCTTCCTCGGGAATCTGCTGTACGTCTGGAAGCGCGATCCGAAATACGACTGGCTGGCCGTGTCCGGCGCTGAAGTGGGCCTCGCCTTCACGACCGTTGTTTTGATCACCGGTCCCATCTGGGCGCATCCGGTGTGGGGTATCTGGTGGACCTGGGACGCGCGCCTCACTTCCACATTCGTCTTGTGGCTGCTTTACGTTTCGTATCTGTTGCTGCGCACTCTGGTGGACGAGCCGGACCGCCGCGCCCTGCTCAGCTCGCTCTTCGGCATCTTTGCCTTTCTCGATGTACCGCTCGTCTTCGGCGCCATTCGTTGGTGGCGCACGCAGCACCCGCAGCCGGTGATTGCGGGCGGCGAGGGCTCCGGCCTGGAGCACACCATGAAGCTGGTCTTTTTCTTTTCCGCGTTCGCCATGCACGTCTTCATGGCGTTCCTGGTGGCCGAGCGCTACGCCCTCGAAAAAATGCAGACCGAAACCGATTTTCTGGCTCGTGAAGTGGAGGCTCAATGAAAAATCTCGACAGCGTGTTCGCAGCATATATCGTGGGTTGGGGCGTATTCTTTGTGTTCTATCTCACTATTGCCAAGCGCACCGCCAATCTCCGCGCCGAACTCGAGCGCCTGAAGAATTCCTTGCCCCGCGCAAAGTAGGGCCAGCCTTCTGAGGCGGGCCGCTCTTCAGCTGATCATTTCCACGAATTGCGCCCAAGAAAGGGAATCGCAAGCACAGCAATGGCTCCCCAATCCAAAAAACGCGTCGGCATCGTCCTCTTCCAACTCGGAGGCCCGGACTCCCTCGCCACCGTTGAACCCTTCCTCCGTAATCTTTTCCTCGATCCCGACATCATCCCGCTTGGCCCGCTCAATTTCATCCGCGGCCCGCTGGCCGGCTACATCGCCAAAAAACGCACGCCTCCGGTAGCTCAGCGCTACGGGCAGATCGGCCGCCGCTCCCCGATTGGCATCCTCACCGAACGCCAGCGTGCCAGGCTGGTTGCCGCCGTTAGCCCCTATCTCGATACTGTAGCGGTGACCGCGATGCGCTACTGGAAGCCGCTCACGGAAGACGCCGTCGCCGCCATCAAAAAAGCCAATCGCCTGGACGAACTCGTTCTGCTCCCGCTTTACCCGCACTATTCCTACGCAACCACGCTCAGCAGCCTGAAAGAATGGCGCCGCGTCTACGGCGAGCCTGTCGATACGCTACCCGAGCGCACCGTCGAACATTTCTTCGACCATCCGTTCTACATCCAGGCGCTGGTCACCAACATCGGCAAATGCCTGCGCCAGTTTCCTGACAGCTCACGCATCCATCTGGTCTTCAGCGCGCACGGCCTGCCGATGAGCCTCGTCGAAAACGGCGATCCCTACCCGCGGCACATCCAGGAAACCGTGCGCCTGGTCTGCGAAAGTGGCGCGCAAAAATTCCCCAATTGGCCGCGGACCCACCTGCTGTGCTTCCAGTCCAAAGTCGGCCCCGCCAAGTGGCTCGAGCCGTCCTTCGTCGGCACGCTCCACAAACTCGGCCACGAAGGCGTGAAAGAGATGCTCGTTGTGCCCATTTCCTTCGTTACCGAACACATCGAAACCCTCCACGAAATCAACATCGAAGGCCGCGCCGACGCCAAAAAAGCCGGCATCGAGCGCTACCGCATGATGCCCGCTGTCGGCGACTCTCCGCTCTTCATTGAATGCCTGAAGCAACTCGTCCTCCGCGCCGCCGAAATCCACCCCGACGCCTCCAGCACCACGGCCTGAGCACTCTCTCAGAGCGTGTCATCCCGACCGGAGCAGCGGCGTCTTTTGCCGTTGCGTAGCGGAGGGACCGTGGCATCTAATCGGCCCCATGGTACAACCACCCCCACCCTTGCTACGCCCCTCGCATCCGTACTACACTCCCCCGCGGTTCAGGATTGGCGGTCTCAGCATCGCTGCAGTCGGTGCGCTATAATCTGTATTTCGGGATGGGGCCCGAAATTCATGAAAGCGACGTATCACGCTGGTGTCTACAAATTTGCTCTGTTCGTAGTGGCCTGGGCGGTCCTCCTCCTCTGTGCCGGCGCGCTGGTCACTTCCGAAGACGCCGCCCTTGCCGTCCCCGACTGGCCTCTTTCCTACGGCAGTATCACTCCGCCGATGGTGGGCGGAATCGCGTTTGAGCATTCCCACCGTGTCATCGCCGCCATACTCGGCCTGTTCATCGTCGCGCTTTCCATCGTCCTGTGGCAAAAAGACGAGCGCCCTGCGGTCCGGTGGCTGGGCGTTGCCGCGGTAGGTGGAGTCATCCTGCAAGGCGTCCTGGGTGGCCTGACGGTGTTGAAGCTTCTCCATTACTGGCTGCCCGTGATGCACGCGTGCCTCGCGCAAATTATGTTCGTCACGCTTGTGTCGATCGCGGTGGTCACCAGCCGCTGGTGGGTTTCCGAGCGCCCACAATACGAAGACAAAGGCAGCCCCGCGATTCACACGGTGGTGATTCTCAACGCCGTCGCTATTTTTCTGCAGATCGCTCTGGGCGCCGCGTTCCGCCACAAATACAGTCCTGCCACGCCGCACGTTGTCTGGGCCATGGGGGTGCTGCTGGTCGCTTCCTGGACGGCCATCCAGCTCCGCAAGCGTTTCTCGCACTCGCCGGATATTTCCCGCATCCGTGCCCTGCTGCACGGCATCGTAGGAGTGCAGCTGCTTCTGGGCATTGGCGCTCTTTGGACTCGCCTGCGTGCGGCGGACGATCCGCAGCCCCTGCCCGCCGTCGTCATCACCACGGTTGTTCACACGGTGTTCGGCGCAGTGCTCTTCGCGGTTTCGATCCTGGTGGTGCTGTTTTGCTATCGCCTGGTGCCGCGGAAAAGGGAAGTGGTCTTTGCAACTACAAGGGATGAGGTACCCGCCTGATGAGTGAACTGCGTGCCACCGCCATCGCGCAGCCGAGCAAAATCAGTGCCTACATTGCGCTGACCAAGCCGGATGTTTCGTTCCTGGTGCTGATGACCACCGGTGCGGGCTACTACATGGGCGCGCGCGGCCCCATTGGGTGGCTGCACATGATTCACGTGATCGTTGCCACCATGATGATCGCTGCCGGCACCGCGGCGCTGAACCATTACATCGAGCGGGAATCCGACCGCTACATGCGCCGCACCGCTTCTCGTCCGCTGCCCACAGGCGTGCTCACGCCAACCGAAGCTCTACGCTTCGGCATCGTGCTTTCGCTTGCCGGCGCGGTTGATCTTTATCTCACAGCCGGATTCTGGCCCTGCTTCCTCGGTGTTTTTACCTGCCTCAGCTATCTGCTCGCCTATACGCCGCTGAAGAGGCACACTGTCTGGGCCACGTTCATCGGCGCCATTCCAGGCGCCGTCCCGCCAATGATCGGATGGGCCGCCGCCACCGGCAAATTGGACGCAGGCGCATGGTTGCTCTTCGCGATTCTCTTCGTCTGGCAGTTTCCGCATTTCCACGCCATCGCCTGGATGTACCGCGAAGACTACGCCCGAGCCGGCATTCTGATGCTTCCCGTTGTGGACAAGGAAGGCCGGCGGACGTTTCGCCAGATTATTTTGTATGCCGCGGCACTCGTGGCTGTCAGCCTGCTGCCGGCGATTATGGGCTTTGCCGGGATGCTCTATTTCTTTGGCGCGCTGGTCACATGCACGGGCCTCGTCCAGGTGTGCCTCTGGGCCAACCACGCCCGGACGAACACCCGCGCCAAGTGGTTGATGCACGCGACGGTTCTGCACATCCCAATCCTGCTGGGTCTGATGATGTACGACAAGCTTCCGCGCTAATTTGGAACTCAGAGTTGCGTCGTGACGTCGGTAAAGACTTTTGTGATTTAATTGTCAGCATGGAACAGGCTCAAATCAATCCGCGCCCCGTGGTTGGAACGATCATCGTGGTCAGCGGCCTCGCCGTGTCATTTCTACTCTGGCTGCTGTACGTCCATCATGCCTCCGCCGATTTCGCGGGGCGCTGGATGTTTTTGCCGGCCCTCAACGCGGTTCTCAACGGATTGTGTGCGATTACCCTCTGCGTGGGGTTGTATTTCATCAAACATCACAACCGCGAAGCGCATCGCACCAGCATGCTGCTGGCCTTCGTATTCTCTTCCGCTTTTCTTGTCAGCTACATCGTGAACCACGCGCTGCATGGCGACACGATTTTCCCCGGTCACGGCGCGGCGCGCACTCTGTACCTATCCATCCTAGGCAGCCACGTCCTCCTTTCCATCGTTGCACTGCCCATGGTGCTCACCACGTTTTTTTTCTCGCTGACCGGCCGCTTTGCCATCCATCGCCGGATCGCGCGCTTCACGTTTCCAATCTGGCTCTACGTCTCGGTCACCGGCGTCATCGTCTACCTCATGCTCTACCAAATCTATTCCCCATCAAGTTGATAGGAGCATCGACCACAAAGTCCCCTGCTAGCGTTGTCGGGGACTTTGCCAGACTGTCTCATTCAGGACAGTTGTCCCTCCCCGAATCCAGTATAAAGTGCGCACGAATCCAGCACACGTCGGGAAGGAATGCCGTATGGAAGTGGACACGGCCAACCGAGCATGGCTATTGGGCCGGCTGAAGCATTCGCTTCGCATCCTTGCCGCTCCCGCCGAAATCCAGCTTCGGGGAGTGTCGGCGTTCGGACGTAAAGCAGATGAACTGTATCTGAGCTTCGAGCATTGGCGAGCGAGGGTGATGGTGAGTTTTCCCTCCGAGATTGCGATAGACCAGCGCTCCCTCCTTGACTCGATGGAGAAACATTTCACCGGGATGGGCCGGGAATGTTGGACCGACAGCGGGGTGACCAACTCGGCGGAATGGGAGCAGGTCAGGCGCTTGTTCAGCAAAACATTAAGAGCGTTCGGTTGGCCTGTTTAGGCTTCTGCTCGATCCATAGCGACTTGGACGGCGGTCGATTCCGAGCGACGCACTGAAAAGAAACGAGGGAGGCAAAATAATGTTTCACTTACTCTGGTATGTCCTGATCGGGCTAATCTCTGGCGTTATCGCGAAATCGGTGATGCACGAGCACCTGACTATCTTCTGGACGGTTGTACTCGGCGTCATTGGATCCATTATTGGCGGCGGCGTCAGCCATATGTTCTCGCGCCCGGCAAACGAACGATACCATCCTGCCGGGCTCATCTTGTCCACCTTGGGCGCGATCCTGGTGCTCTACGTGTGCTTCAAGCTAAATATACATTTTCCCCAGGTTAACCTGACGTCCCGATAAGGACGTCGCGGTTCGGATTAGGTTTTTCTACGACTAGTCAGATGACTGGTCAACTTACGTAGTTCCTCGTTTCCCTATCTCTCTTCGTGTACACTCCTCCTTCATGAAAATTCTTCTTTTTGGTGCGACAGGTTCCGCCGGTGCAGCCGTACTCGAAGCGTGCCTTGCCGCTTCCATCGTCATGGAAGTCCGCGTCATCACGCGCCGCCCGCTGATGCACACCTCTCCCAAGCTGCGCAGTTTCGTTCACAAAAATTTTCTGGACTATTCAACGGTCGAGGATGCATTCCGGTCTGTGGACGCCTGCCTCTTTTGTCTCGGGATCTCCGCCACTCAGGTTTCGCAGGAGGAGTATCGCACCATCACGTACTCCTATACGCTGGCAGCCGCCAACATGTTCAAGGCCAAGAGCCCAGGCGCGGCTTTCCACTACATCAGCGGGCAAGGAACGAAAGCGGGCAGCCGGATGTTCTGGGCGCAGGTAAAGGCGCAGACGGAGCACGATTTGATCGAACTGGTCGATGCCGACTGCTGGCGCCCCGCGTTCATCGGCGCCAAGCCATCCGCCAGCCTGCCGAAGGTCTATGCGTTCATCCAACCAATCGGCCGGCTGCTGAAGCCATTCCCGAACCTCTACATCGATGGCCAGGACCTCGGCCGCGCCATGCTGCAAGCCACGGCGGAAAATCTCCGGCGCCGTATCATCGAAAATGCCGAAATCCGCCAAATCGCCGCCCGCGCCACCTTTTAAGGTAGCGGCCACTTTCCCTGTTCGCCCTGACTGAGGAAGGCTGGCCGGGTTGGCTTTGTAGCGGCCGCCGTCTGCGGCGGGCGTTCTGTCGCCTATTGCATCTTGGGTAGCACCAAAGTTTTGAAGCCGAAAAAGCGCCAGCAGAAGCATTGCGCTTCAAAGCGCTCGCCTCGGAAGGCGGCCGCCACAAAACCGTTGGGCTGGACGCGAACGCCCCGCTACACCCAATTCCTCTCACGATAATATTTCGCACCCGATTCCAACGCGGCCTCAATGTCCTCTTTCAGCGTCTCATCCAAACTCTTCAGATAAAAACACGTCTTGCCCTTCAGTAACTTCAGCAGCGCCGGCGAAATCCTTTTCTTCACCGGCTCATTCATGTAGATGCACATCAAATAAAATCCCACGTACCCCTTTTGTAAAATCGCCGCCGCGAATTGCAAGTCCACCGGCTTCCCGCCGTAGACCCCCGGAATCGCCACCGGCCTGGGCACAACAAGCTGAACACTTTTCTTGTTCCGCACGCCCAGATCTTGAAATCGGAACGGCGGAGCATGCTGTGCAAGCACCTCGCTCAGTCGCTCGTAAACTTTCTCCAGTGATTCGCTGGAATTTGCCTGCTTCTTTGTTTTGTTTCTGGAGTTTGCTTTGGCGCCCGCGGGTTTTCTCATGCCCGGAATCCTATGCCAATTTCTTGGGATTCCTCAACGGCTTTCAACTGCCACCGAGGGGAGGGGAACTACGTGGTGATTTTTCTCTTCCTGTTCGCTGATCGCCGCCATCAATTTGCCATTTCAGCCTTTCGGCAGCGCGGCGATCACGGCATCCGTGAACTCCTCGGTCCCCGCTTTTCCGCCTACGTCTTTCGTGACGTGCTTCCCCTCTTTGTAGACCTTGACGAGCGCCTTCTCGATTCTCTCCGCGGCAGATTTCTCGCCAATATGATTCAGCATCAGAATAGAACTCATCAGCAGCGCGGTTGGATTCGCCAACCCCTTGCCCGCGATGTCTGGCGCGGTGCCGTGCACTGCCTCGAAAATCGCGCTTTCGGCGCCAATGTTGCCGCTGGGCACCACGCCCAATCCGCCGACCAGGCCGGCTGCCAGATCGCTCATCACGTCGCCATACAGATTCGGCAGCAGCAGGACGTCGAACTGGTCCGGGTTAATCACGATTTGCATGCACGCGTTATCCACGATCAACTCTTTGTATTCGATGTCCTTGAACTTCTCCGCCACCGCCCGTACCGAGTGCAAAAACAATCCGTCGCTCAATTTCATGATGTTCGCTTTGTGAATCGCGTGGATTTTCTTTCGCCCCATTTTGCGCGCATATTCGAACGCAAACTTCGCGATCCTCGTCGAAGCCTTCTCCGTAATAATCTTCAGGCTCTCCACTACGCCGGGGACAACTTCGTGCTCCAACCCCGAATACAAATCCTCGGTGTTCTCCCGGACAATCACCACGTCCACGCCATCGAAATGCGACTTCACGCCGGGCAGATTCTTCACCGGCCGCAGGTTTGCGTACAGCTCCAGGCTCTTCCGCAGCGCCACATTCACGCTACGCGCTCCCCCGGCAATCGCCGTGGCCATCGGACCTTTCAGGGCCACCTTGTTCCGCCGCACGGATTCGATTGCCGCGGCGTTCAGCACCTCGGCACCAATTGTCTTCTTGTCGGTGTTTTCGGCGCGCGCTCCCAGAATTTCCCAGTCGATCTTGACGCCCGAGGCGTCCAGCACGCGCTGGGTTGCGGCCGAAACCTCAGGTCCTATTCCCTCGCCAGGCAACAATGTAACCGTATGTTTCATAGGGCATCTATATTAAGGGAAGTGGCACGGCTTGTCGAAGTGCCCGGATTTAAGGAGTCTCCAGGCCACCCGTCATCTGAACGCTGTTGTCTGTGACTCGGTTCTCAGGCAGGTTCTGCCCGATTCGACACCCGAGTTTGCGCCATTCGCGCCTGTGCTATACTAACAACGTAACTATCCTCGTGGAGGATTCCGCGAGTGGAGGCCATAAAAATTATGATTAATCTGACGCCCACTGCCGCCGTAAAAGTGAAGGAAATCATGTCCATGCAGACCCCGGTACCCGTGGCCCTGCGTGTGGCTGTTGTCGGTGGCGGCTGCTCCGGCTTTCAATACCACATGGCTTTTGAAAACCAGACCAACGACTCCGATGAAGTCGTGGACTTCAACGGCTTGAAGGTTGCCGTCGACCAGATGAGCTCCATGTATCTGGAAGGCGTGGAAATCGACTACGTCGAAACCCTCGAGGGCGCAGGCTTCAAGTTTAACAATCCTAACGTCAAGAGCACCTGCGGCTGCGGCAGCTCCTTCAGCGTCTAGCTTTTGTAGCGGCGGCTTTCCGATGCCGGCGCATTTTTGTCACGATCTTCAAGGCTCCTGGCCAACCAGGAGCCTTTTTTTATTGCCAATTCCTCTCTGTGACCTCTGCGTGAACTTCTTCCTTCTGAATCTTCAATCCACTTTACTTCCACCTCGCCCGGGAGCACTATCGCGTTCATGGAGGCTATCCCATGGATGCCAGTCAAGTAATCCTCATCACCGGCGCGAGCACCGGCTTTGGCCGCCTCTTTGCCGAAACTCTCGCGCGCCACGGCCACACAGTTTTCGCCACGATGCGCGATCCCCAGGGCAAGAACGCCAAGAATGCCGCCGAGTTGCTCGCCCTGGCCAGCAGGGAATCACTCTCGATTTTCACGCTTGAATGCGATGTCACCAGCGACGCCTCCGTCGAACTTGCCGTCCGCAGCGTGATTGCCCAATCCGGCCGGATCGAAGTCGCCATCAACAACGCGGGCTACGGAATTATCGGGCTTGCCGAAGCCGTCACCACCCAGCAAGCCCAGCAGATCATGGACACCAACTTCATGGGCTGCGTCCGCGTGAATCGCGCCGTGTTGCCACACATGCGACGCCACCGCAAAGGCCTGTTGATGCACATCAGCAGCGGCGCCGGCCGGGTGGTCATCCCCGCGTTCTCGCTCTACACCGCCAGCAAGTTCGCCATGGAAGCGCTTGCGGAAACCTATCGCTATGAACTCGCCTCGCAAGGCATCGAATCCGTCGTCGTCGAACCCGGCGCCTACCAGACACCTGTTTTTGGCAATCTCGTTTACGCTGCCGACGAATCGCGCGGCGAGACCTACGGCATTGCCAACCAGATTCCCACCAAAATGACCGCGCTTCTTGCTGGCACTGCGGGCGACCCGCAGGAAGTTGCCGACGCCGTCCTGCGCATCATCGAAACGCCCGTGGGGCAAAAGAAGCTCCGCTATCGCGTCAGCCAGTCCGATCTCGGCGTCGACGAAGTCAACGCCAACACCGACCGGGTCCAAGCACGCCTCCTTGAAATGTTCGGCCTCACCGCCGAAACCTCTTTCGTCCACCGCGAAGCCGCCGGCGCTGCCGACTAGAAACTGTTCCCCGCGTAATTCTTATGCTGCGGAACCAACAACTGACTGAGGTAATGCAGCAGATTCTAAACCGGCACCTGCAAACTCGAACTGTGTGCTGCCACTTCCTTCGCGGCTTGCCGGCCATGCGGCTGCTCAATGCAAATACGCAACCCCATATTCATATTCGAGCAATCCTTTGCCGGCACCATTCCTCGTACCAACGATTCTGGCAGGCGAGTAAATATTGGGGGCTCTGGAACTGTAGGGCACGGCTATTTCTATGCGTGATCCTTCCGGGTACTTGGTAACGCTGAAGAAGCTCAAGCCTCCGCGCGCCAACTCCCTGACGACCACAACTTCGTTTCCAAGAGTGGGATGCCTCACGCATCCGACCGCCTCAACATGAATGCGGCCGTGGGACCGTCGGTTTTGCGTTCCAGGGACCAAAGCAGCAGCGGGTCCCGCGGAGGGATGGTCATGCGGGCGGTTCCACGTGGTCCAGCCGCCGCACTGTTCGCACAGCCGGGAGATATAGTGGTGGGAGAGGAGGAGATCAGCTTCAAATTCGTTGAGGTAAGTTACTTCTGTGCGTTCACAGGAAACACATCTCAGCAAGGCGCGCAGCACCGCATTGTCCATGTCGGCGACAGTAGGGAAAACAATGCCCCACGGGTTAGCAACAGCAGGGTCGCAGATCGTCAGTCCAAACAAATGGCCCTCGGATCCTCTCGCAACGCGGCCGACGACTCGGGCCATTACCTCCTTGCAGGCGCCATCAAGGCGCTGGACTCTGATGATCTCGCCAGCGAACAACTCTCTGTCCACCTTGATGGTCGCGCCTTGCCGGCTGATGTCGATTGTCTGTCCTTCCCCCAAGAATGCTTCGCCGCGTCCGCGAACACCTGAGATACGAATGGGTAAGGTCAAGAAAACACGATCGCTTTGGCGGTGATTGTTTTCCGGAGAGGGAGGGAGTGTATGCTCCGTCTCGTTAGCTTGCCCGGCGAATTCGCGACTTGGGTTGTTGAGCATGGGCGCACTCGCTCAATTCTTCATCCCCCTGGATCCTGAATCAAGGAAGTGTAGTCTCGCTGCACAGTCATGACAATCGGGGGGGAACATGGATTTCGGTTAAGGTGATTACCCTATGCTCTGTTGCTCCACAATTTGAAGCATCGCTCTGTGGCTCCCCCAATTTGCATTCTCCCCGCTGCCCACTTATCCTAATCTTCAGTCCGAATGAAGATAGCCCTCGCCCAATTCAACCCAACCGTCGGCGACTTTGAAGGCAACTCCTCCCGCATTCTCGACCTTGCGGAGCAAGCCAAAGGCCGTGGCGCGGAACTCGCCGTCTTCTCCGAGCTTTGTATCTGCGGCTATCTCCCCCTCGATCTTCTCGAACGCCCCGCCTTCATCCAGCGCAATCTGGACACGCTAAAAGACATCGCCTACCGCATGCCTCTCCCCGCCGTCGTAGGCTTTGCCGGCCGTGTCGATCATCCCCGCAATGGGCCGGCCATCGCCAACAAAGCCGCACTCATCCAGGATGGCCGCGTCGTCTTCGAGCAGAGCAAAATGCTGCTGCCCACGTACGACGTATTCGACGAGTCGCGATACTTCCAGCCCGGCGAAAAAGATTACGTTTACGGCATGGGCCGCGAGCAGCTTGGCATCACCATTTGCGAAGACGTGTGGAACGACAAGAATTTCTGGGCCAAGCCTCGCTATGCGCGCGATCCTGTAACTGAGCTTGTCCAACAGGGAACCAGCATTCTTCTAAATATTTCGGCTTCGCCCTACACCATCGACAAGCGCTCCCTGCGCATCGAAATGCTTCGCTCCATCGCCCAGCAGCATCGCCGCCCCATCATCTACGTCAACCAGGTCGGCGGCGACGATTCGCTCATCTTTGACGGTGCCAGCATGGCTCTCACGCCCGACGGCCACATCGCCGCGCAAGCCAAAGCCTTCGAAGAAGATCTCGTCCTCTTCGACACGGTTACCGGCAAAGGCGACGTCCACCCCCAAACTAAAGAAGAAATCGCCTACGCGTATCAGGCGATAATCACGGGCACGCGCGACTACGTTCGCAAATGCAATTTCAGCAAAGCCATCGTCGGCCTCAGCGGAGGGGTCGATTCCGCCGTCGTCGCCGCCATCGCCGTGGACGCCCTGGGCAAGGCAAATGTTCTCGGTGTCTCCATGCCCGGCCCGTACTCCTCGGAAGGAAGCCAGACCGACGCCAAATGCCTGGCCCACAATCTGGGTATCGAATTCCTCACCGTTCCCATCACATCGGTGTTTGATTCCTACATCGGGTCGCTCAAGCCCGTGTTCAGCAATCGTCCCGTGGACGCCACGGAAGAAAACATCCAGGCCCGCATCCGCGGCAACTACCTGATGGCTCTTTCGAATAAATTCGGTTCCATGGTCCTCAGTACCGGCAACAAATCCGAGATCGCCGTCGGCTACTGCACGCTTTATGGCGACATGGCCGGTGGCCTCGCGGTTATCTCCGATGTGCCGAAGCTGATGGTCTACGAGCTTGCCGAGTACATAAATCGCGAAAGGGAACTGATTCCCCGCTCGACCATCGAGAAACCTCCCAGCGCCGAACTGCGTCCAAACCAGAAGGACTCGGACTCCCTGCCTCCTTACGAAGTGCTGGACCGCATCCTGAAGGCCTATATCGAGGAGGTGAAAACGCCCGTGGAGATTGCCGAAGAATTTGGCTACGACCTGCCGCTGGTTCGAAATATTGCCATGCTCGTGGACCGTAACGAATACAAGCGCAAACAAGCCGCGCCCGGCCTTAAGATCACTTCGCGCGCCTTCGGCTTCGGCCGCCCCTTTCCCATCGCGCAGCGCTTCGTCCCATGAGGGGCCCTGAATTTGTAGCGGCCGCCTTCCGAGGCGGGCGCATTTTGACTTCAACTAAAAAGGACCACCCTCGCGTGAAAAACAAATTCCGCCCTCTCGCATTCCTGATCTTCGCCGTGTTCGCCACATCTTTCGCGCACGCGCAACAACCAGCCCCCGCGCAATCTCCGTTGCAAAAAAATATCGAAAATTATCTCCGCCGCGCCTTCGCTCTCGGCCCCGACGTCCAAATCACCGTCGCCGCGCCCGCCGAAATAGGGAACTCCGGCCTGCTCGAAACCAACATCGACGTTAAAACCGAGCAGGGCTCCGACAAGGTCAAGATGTACATCACCAAAGACGGCCGCTACCTCCTCCGCGGCGAACTCTCTGACCTTTCGAAAGATCCGCTCGCCGAAAACACCTCCAAGCTGGACCTCTCGAAGTCCCCGGTTCTCGGCGATCCCAAAGCCACCGTCACCATCGTTGAGTTCGCCGACTTTGAATGCCCCGTCTGCCGCAACCTCCACGACGCCCTCCGCGGACTCTTGCCCAACTATCCACAGGTCAAGCTCATCTTCAAGGATTTTCCCATCGACCAGATCCATCCCTGGGCGCGCACCGCATCTCTCGCCGGCCGCTGCACCTACCAGCAGGACCCTGCAGCCTTCTGGAAGTTCTACGATTTCATCTACGACAAGCAGGACCTGGTCTCCGCCGCCAACGTCTACGACAAGGTCGTGGATTTCGCCGGCCAGGCCAACCTGAACCAGGACGCCTTCAAAGCCTGCCTCGCCGCTCCCCAGACCACCGCCGAGGTGGACGCCAGCCTCGCCAACGGCAACCTACTCGAAGTCCGCAGCACCCCCACGCTCTTCATCAACGGCCGGCGCATCGTCGGTGCCGACCCGCACGGCATCCAGCAATACATCGACTACGAACTTGCCCAACAAAAATCCGCAAAGAAATAAGCTCCGATTATTTTTGAGGGTTGAAGCGGAACTTCCGCTTTGACACGTCGACTCAATCTGCCAACTCGACATCAAGAAACTGAGAAGCTACAACGCGAGGTACAGAAAGGGAACGTCTAGGGAGCGACGAAGCTACACAGAGTGTAGAGGAGCAAAGGAAGCCGATTTACTAGTTAACATAATATAGCTTATGGGACGTAATGTCAAGCCCTTTCTTCAACTATTTCCGCCTTTTCTTATGCTTCTCCTAAGGTCTGTCCTGGCTGGCGCGGGGGGTGCGCCAGCCAGGACCCTGCAGGGTCGGTGGGCTTCCTGAGGTTATGGGGTGAGCTCTGTGGCACAGTTTCTCTTGTTGGCCCTGAGCCGCTTTGCGAAGGGACTGTGCTCTTCGATTTCAAACGTAATCACAAGTGCGCGGCTTTTGCCGCAATCGCTCCCGCCGCCGCGCCGATCGCAAACCATTTCGCCGCCCTGGCAATCCTTCGCAGCACGGATCCGCCCTTCGCCGCCCGCAGGGCATCATCCCGTTCCCTGCCGAGCGCCTGGCTCTTCATCTTTTCATCGGCGAGATCCGCTTGAGCCGCCCCCAATTTTGCCTGGCAGGCTTTGCACTCCACGGCAAAGTCGTACAGGGGTTTCAAATCCGCAGCAGGGAAATTGACCTTCGGCTGAAGCTCATCGGGGACACTTGTACCATTCTTGCCCGTGTAGGGCCCGCTTTCCGAAGCGGGCCGCTCGACACCACCCGTTGCGTTCTTCGCGGCTGCCGGTTCCGGCTCAATCGTTATCGGCGCCGGCAAGGTAAGCACATCCGGCAGGGCCGCCACCACCTGCGCCGGCTTCTGCACCGCCGCCTCTTTCTTCTTCAATCCAGCCACCAGGTCGTTCACTGCCGCATCCCGAGAGGCTTGCCGCGCGGTTGCCTCGGCCAATGCCTGCTGCGTCGTCTTCAACTCGGCCTGCAGCGCCACCTGTTCCTTCCGCGCGTCCCGCCAGGCCACGAAGACACTCGCCGCCAGGACCACAACTACCACTACAGCCGCAACCTTGATCCAGGTTCCCATTTGGAGTGCGGCAGCAACGCTGCCGCTTTTACGAACTAAGCTCTGGCACTCAGTTATCGGTAAGCAGTAATCAGTAATCAGTAATCAGTAAGAAAGGAAAAAGCAGATCCCTCACCCGCAAACGGCGCGGGTTCGGGATGACATCGTTGTGCGGCAATGGCGAAGCGAATGGCTACTATTTGCTGATTACTGTTTACTGATAACTGATTACTGATTCCGGCTTCTGGTTACCGATATCTCCCCACCCGCGCCAACACCTCATCCGCATAATCCGGGTTCCCCCCGCCGTTCCAGGCCAGCAGCGCTCGAGCCGCATCGCCGCCGGCCGCCTCCAGCTTTTGCCGCAAAATCCTGCACCCGACCGCCAGTCCCACCGCCGGGTCGCACAACGTCGAAAGGTAAAGGGAACTCGCGCCTTTCTCCCGCGCCGTCTGCCCCATCACCTGCATCAGTCCCCACGATATTCCCCGAGCGTATGCTTCTGTGGCTCCCACCTTATTGTTTGTATATAAGGGTGCGACATACTTCGCGAAGAACGCCGGCTCATACCGCATCGCCCAGGGATTCCACCCCGACTCCTGCTCCACCACCGCGCACACCAGCGCCGCGTCCAGCCCCTCGGCCTCCGCGGCCCGCTGCGCCAGCGCCAGAAGTTTTGCATCAATGGGCATAAGTTATCTTCTGGAATCTCTTCTCCGCGCACTCTGCGCTCTTCCTCTGCGTTCTCTGCGTTAAGTCCCTTCTTTTTTTTCGTCACTTCTCTACCGCTGCCGTCCCCCATTCCGCATATCCACATAATTCACCATCGGCTGTTCTTCCAGGTGAATTCCCTGCTTCTCGGCAATCGTATTCAGCGCCCGGTAAATATTGGGCAGGTGCCGCAGCGCCAGGTCTCTCACAAACACCCGCTGAATCTCGTCATCCCGCATCCGCCGGTGCATCCAACGCAAAAACACCACCAACTGTGCCCCTAATGAAAACACCACCGCCACATACGTCCAACCCGATGAGCCCATCAGTTTTCCTTTGGAGTGCGGAAGGCGAAAGCCGTCGCCGCAGCAGTTGCTTCCCGATCGCCGTTATCTGATCGCTGCTATCGCCTTACTATAAAAACAATCCCGGCACGCCGCCCAGGGCCCCGCCCAGGCTCGATCCAAGCGACGAGAAAAATCCTCCGTTGTTCCGCGAAGCATTCGCCCGCACATTCAGCAGCTCCGACGGAATCCCCAGCGTTCTACCCAACAAGTTGGAATCCACGCCGAACAATCCCGAAAGCCCCTGCAACGCCGCCATCTGCCGCTGAAACGCTGTATTGCTGAAGTTCAACTGGTTCTGCTGCGCCAAGTTTCCTTCCGCAATTCCCTTCTGCCGCGCCAGGTCGTCAGTCAGTTCGCTGAAGCCCGCGGAATTTCCGGTGCGTGCCGCGCGGTTGGTCGCCGACTGCTGCAGCGAATCAAAAGCGCTTGCCAGCGCCCCCTGCGATTGTCCGGTGATTCCCGCCTTATCCGCCGCGCTGAATCCCGGATTATTCAGAATGCTCTGAAACTGCGGCACCACCAGGTTTCCCACCGACTGCTGCTGCCCCAGCAACTGTTGGTTCAGCGCATTCGTCTGGTTCAACTGATTGTCCGTCAAGCTCTGCGTCTGCCCCTGTGCTCCCCGTCCCATGTCTCCTCCAAATTTATCTCTCGAGAAAAACCACGTTGTCATCCTGAGGGCATCCGACGAGGTCCGCTTTTTGGACTCCGGTGCGTTTACCGGAGATGCCCGAAGGACCTCAACCGCAGATCATTTTACGAACTCTTCCCGCCAGGAATATTTCATTGTCGGCATTACGTCAATCGCTTGCAATACGGTGTCCACTCATCATCCCGGACCCAACCCAGCCGCGTCAGCCGCTTCCCAAATTTCTTCGCAATCTCCGGCGGCAGCCACGCGTGAACATCCTCCAATCCCCGCGCCAGCGCATCGCGCCGCGTTGCCTCATGCAATCCGAGCAGCCACTGCCATTTCTCCCGCGGCGAGCCCGCCTCTGGATCGAGCAGCAGATACGCTTCCGCCGTCAGCCGAAGCAGGGCAGCGCCGGCAATTCCCTTCCCGTCCTCTTCCCTTCCCAAAACCAGCTTGGTCAGGAAGAGCGGGTCACCCAAATCCGGAAAGGCATAGCCGAATCCCTGCCGCGCATGAATCGCCCGCAGCGCCTCCAGATCGCTCGCTTGATACGCCCGAATCTTCATCTGACTGATTACCGATTACTGATTACTTCAAACTTCTTTCAAATGGTCACCACCACGCTGATCGTCGCGTTATCCGTCTGCGTCAGCGTCACATGCGGCGTGCGTCCCTGCAGCGTCGTCAACACGCCCGACACTGTCTGGTTGTCGCTCGGGTCCTGCAAATCGAATGTGAACGCCGCATTCAGTGTCACCGCGTCCGCCGGATTAAAATCCCAAGTCGCGTTGTAGGTAAGATTCGGCATTGCCCTCTCCTCATTCTGATTACGGATAACCGATTACTGATTACCTGTCTGCCTGCTCACAACACCGTTTGCTTCACCACCCGCGCCCCCTGCACCACACCAAATCCATTCCCTCCGCGGAGCAATCCGTTCGGCAACGCGCCGCTCCCGCTGGAGGGCAATGGCGCCGGCCCCGAGCTTCCGCCGCCCGCAACCGCCGTCGCCGGCGACCCAAACGCGACCGGCGCCGACGCCAGCGATCCCACATACTGCGAATACGCCCGCCAATAGAGAGTCTGATTCCCCAGCTGCACGTACAGATTCCGCGACGCACCCAGGAAGTACACCCGCGGCGCCGAAAACGCCGGAGTCACATCCGACTCCGCAAAATAGAACAGCCCGGGCCGTGTCACCGCGGGATCCGTAATTGCCAGGTCAAACCACCCGTTCGCGGCCTGCACCTTCAGCGCCGCGATTGCCGGTGGCGCGGGTGACGGATTCGCCGGGTCCACGCCCGCATTCGCGCTCGCCGCATTCACCGCCGAGACAATCTTCACCAACGTCTCGTACAAATACGGATCCCGATCCTTCATCGGCGCCAGTTGCGCAACCGTCAGCATTCGTGGCCATCCCTCGTTGTAGGGCCCACCTTCCGAGGTGCGAAATTTGCATCCCGAATGGCTTTGCGGGGCGGGCCGCTCTTCCCGTGACACAGCCATTCCTGGCTGTGCTCCTGGGTTCTCTTCTCAGCGTTCTCTGCGTTCTTTCTCAGCGAACTCTGCGTTAAGTCCCCTCTTTCCTACGAACTGATCTTCGCCGTCGCCGTTACGTTGTTCGTCAGCGTCGCAATCAAAATCCGCGCGAACTTCGCCACCACATCCGGAAACTCCGCCCGACTCACATTTCCAACGGCGTTGGAGATCGCGGCACCTTCGTTGATATACGCCGCGTCAATATCCGTGTCCGCCGTCTGAAACTGCACCGAAATCGCTCCCGGAGCCCCGCTCCAAACAATCTCTACCGCAGCCCGCACCTTACCGCTGCTGAACGCCGGCGCCAGCGCCACCTGCGCGCTCTTGTACGGCGCCGGGAATATCACGTCCGTCGAAGCAATCACCGTCGCGCTGTCCCCAAATCCCACCGACACCGGCGGCAACACATTTCCATAACTCGGCATATCACCCTCTCTTTTTGGAGTGCGGTGGCAGGGCCACCGCTTTTACGGTCTTAACCAATCCACCCAAATTCATTCGCCACAGACACCCGAAGCGTCGTCATCCTGAGCGCCCCGATTCCGACCGGGACGCGAAGGACCTCAATTCATGTGGTTCGCCCAAATGTAGCTAAGAATTCCAACCGATCGCTACCGCCGCCTCAATTCACTCCTCTAACCGGCGCCCACGGATCCACCTTTACCGAGGGCGTAAACCTCTGCACCTTAAACCACGCCCCCGCCTGATTCGTCCCCACCTGAAACGCCACCCGCTCCCCCAACACATTAATCGGCAACTCCAAATCCTTCAGCCCCGGCGAACTCATCCCCAGTGGCTGCTGCGCCGTCGCCGCACTTTCCGAATCCACAAAGCTGGTCAGCGCCAGATTCCCCGCGCCTTCCACATACATCGTCAGGTAGCTGAACAATTTCCGGTGCGCGCCCAGCCCCAGCGAACTCTCCACCGCCCGTTCCGGAAAAAAGTGCGTCGTGTAGTAGCTGGAAATCGCCACGCCGTCATCGGAAAACTGCGTGTCGCTCAGCTGATAAATCTTTCCCGTCGCGCCACCGCCGCCGACACCCGGCGCACCACCGCCAAACGCCGCCACGGCCGTTCCATTCGTGCGCTCGATAAGCGCGCAGCAATTCGCCGCAATGGACCACGGCGACCACTTCCGCGAATTGTCCGTCGCCGTTTTTCTTCCGGTGTAAGTGATATTCACCGGCGGCCGCCCTTCGATATCCGAAGCCGAGTCCAGGTCGTGGTAATCCAGCATCAGCACACGATTCGGCGTCGTGGCGCTGCCGAACGGAGCGCCCACGTAAATTCGCCTCTCCTTTGTGTCTACCGTCACCCAAAGCGTCTGCGCGTACTGCCAGTTAATTTGGTTCCAGGTCGGCTGAATCTCCTGCGAGATCTTCACCGGCTCACCGCCCGAGAAAAGATACAGCCCAGTGCGGTGAGCAATCACCACCCAGTCTTCGCCGAATCCAACGCCACGCACGGAAGGCGTCCCAACACGCCGCGATACTTCCGAAATCGACCACAGCGCAGGCTCATTCGTTCCATCGTCCTGCGTCACGTACAGGGAATGCTCCTTCACAAAATACAGCCGCTCGCGCAACTTGAACGCCGCTCGAATCGCCTGGCCGTTGTTTTCCGCCACACTCAGCATCCCGTCGATTCCGTCGTAGCTCTCCGGATCTTCCACCCGGCTTGCCCGTACCAGCGAGGAGTTGACCGGCTGCGCAGTCGGATAAATCTCGATCGCGTCCACATAAAACTGCCCATTTGAGTTGGGCGTACCGTCCGCGTAAATCCGCAGCACCAGATCGCTCGGTATCGTCGCCAGCGGCGCGGTCAGCTGCGCACTGTATTCCACGTAACTCGTGGTCAACTGTCCTGCCGTCAGTTGCAATCCCGTCGTATTGATTCCGCCGCTGGAGCTGAACAGATGTACATGCAGGGTCCCTTGCACCAGGGTCGAGTTTCGTGCGCAGCGTGCCCGGATGGTGTAATCCTTGCCGGCCTGTATCCGCTGTGCGCCCAGAGCATCCTGCACGGCGCTTTGCGTCATTAGCCCGCGCGTCGCCGTCGATCCATTTCCGACGATCGAATACGCCGCGCCCCACACCACAAAACTTTCTTCATCCGTTCCGCCCGGAGCAAACGTCGGATCCGGTGTCCACCCCAGCGGATAGTGCGGCAGCGAAGGTCCGGTGAACCCGCCATCGAAGCCCAGGTTCATCCAATTGTTCATTTTGTTCCGCTCGCCCCACCAGAAGAGCCGCTCGGCGTAGTCAATTACTCCCGCGCAGTCGCCGAGCTCGATCAAACGAAACAGATTGTCAACATTTGACCCGGCCAAGAGAATCGCATCGGAAAAATCCACCACGACCGACGTAGTCGTGTTGTCTCCGAGGATCATGTTCCCGCTGAACAGCGTTCCGTCCCCGCCCACATAGAAAAAACTTGCGCCGCCAGCTCCCGTGAAGCACAAAATCCGCCCTACCACGTTCGAGGGGCCGGTCGGAATATTCGTCACCACGGCGCGCTTTCCCCCGCTCGCCGTCCAGCTCGTCGCCGGCCCCGGTGCCGTCAAATAACCCTGCCGCGTCTGAAAAATCACGCAGCATTGGTGCACGCCCTGGGCAACATTGCCCGCCGCAGTCGCCGTGCCGCCACCCGAGGCCGCCAGCCCGCCGCTGTCCGCGTAATAAGTAAAGTGGGTGGCGTCAATCACGCTCGCCACGCTGAACGTCCCGTTGTAGCCGACGACGCCGACGCCGCTGATCGTGACAAGTTGCCCAGCGCTCAGTCCGTGCGCCGCCGAAGTCTGAATCGTCACCGTCGCGGAGGCCGCCGTTCCGCCGCCCGAATTCGCCAGCCCCGTGGCTCCCGCAATATAGGTGAACTGGGTGGTACTCAGCACGCTCACAACCGGAAAAGTTCCGTTGTATCCGCCGACGCCCACGCCGGCGATTGTCACTGTCTGGCCAGAGCTCAATCCATGCGCGGCGCTTGCGGTGATTGTCACCAGGAAGCCGTTTTCGCTTGCGCCGCTGGGGCTGGCCACAATGCCCACCGCCGCCGGCTGCGTCGCTCCGCTCGGACTCGCCGCAATCGTCACGATTGAGTTTTCATCCACCAGAGTCGGTCCAGCTCCCGGCCCGCCCTGGCTAACGCGATCCAGGTTCGTATCGTCATATTGTCGCGGCAAATCGTTCCCGGTCATTCCGTCGCTCGTCGCCAGATATTCCCGGCCGAACAGCGTCGTCGAATTCGCATAGGCGCTCGGCGCCAGTCCGCTCGCAATCTGCGTCAATGTTCCAGGCGTCGTCTCTTTGTACAGGTTCCCATTCGCATCCTGCGCCAACGTCCGCAGCGTTCCGTTAGGTGTGATGTAGCTCTTCACGTAATTCACTGTCGGATTCCCCGCCAACGGACCGAACAATACTTGCAATCCCGGCCGCGTTGCCACGCCGCCGCTGCTGAACAGCACGTCCTGGCAATCCGGCGACACTCCGTGCGGCAAGTCCGCCGGCGCCATGTCGCTCACCAACCCGCCAAAAATCTCAATCGGCGCATCCAATGACCCAATCGTCGCCATAGTTTCTCGCTCACCGCCCACGTATGTTGGCCCGCCTTCTGAGGCGGGCCGTGCCCCACGTAGCGGCCACTTTCAAGTGGCCCAGTTTTGAATGCAAAAGCAAAACTTCCGCTTTTGCGAATTCAACCCAGCGCACCGACTTACTTCTTCCACATCACCTCAAAACTTGTCATCCTGAGCGCCCCGATTCCCATCGGGGCGCGAAGGATCTCAACCTCTACTCCTCCATGGCACAAAAATGGAAGACTGGTCGCAGTCAGTCCGTTAAAATGTATTCGCATGGCAAGCGTGCCCACTGCACGCCAAGTGTTCTGGGGCGGCATCCTGGCCGCCCTTTTTATTTTTCTCTGGCCGGCTTCTTCTCCGTCACCCTCGCCACTTCCCCGCCCTTCTCTTCCCTCTCTGCCAATCCAAACTTTGCCGCCTTCTCCCGATCCAAAATCGCCCCGCACGTCCGACAAACCGCCACGCCCGGCCGAATTTTTTCTCCGCACGCCGGGCAATCCGCCATCGGCTTCGGGTCGTACAGCCACGGCTTCTCCAGTCGCAGCTCCCGCGCCGCCCGCCTCTCCAAATCGGTAATGAACATCATGTTGTGCGACCTCTCCCATTCCAGGTCCGCCGCATCCACCAGTCGCTGCTGAAACGCATCCAGTTTTTTCCGCGCCTCCGCCAACTCTTCTTCCGTCGGCTCCGGTCCCGCGGCCACAAAAACGCCGTGATAACTCCCTTCGCCGGAATCCCCATTAATCTCGCGTACCAGGTCCTCGGCGATTTCCTGCGCGGTCAAACGAATCTCCATCGTTCGTTTGTCGCCCAGGTCCATAAAGCTGGTGCACGCGCGCACCGGCGTCACCGCGTAAGACGCGCCCGCCTCCGGCGTTTGAATCGTCAAAGACCCGAAATACGTCCGGTGCCGCGGCGGCCATTTCTGCGTAGAGATATTCACCAACGACACCACGTCGCTCTGCTTATTCATTCCATACCTCTCCTATGTAGTCTGATTTCCGAAATCACAGCGTAGCGGCCACTTTCAAGTGGCCCCGTTTGGAGTTCAGGCCGACCCGGTCGGCCTGCCTTACGTACTCAACCCAACTGGCCAACAACCAGCCCCCTAAATCACTGTCATTCTGAGGGCATCCGACGAGGATGCCCGAAGAACCTCAACCTAAGACAATTCCGGCGTGTTTGTTGGCAGTCTTCCCGCAGCCCTACTGCATCCGATACTGAATCGTCACATTCGCATCCGCCGGCGCGGTCGTGCATCCCGCCGCCGCAGTCTGAACGCTGAACGTCAACGCCGCCCCGCTGGCATAACTCTGCGCAATCGCTCCCGAGTCATTTGCCGCAGCCGCAATCGTCACGTTCACCGGCGTCGTTCCATCCGTCAATCGCACCACGGCATTCGTCGCGCACCCCGCCGGCGCCGTCTTTGCCTGCACCTGCACGCGCGTCACGGTTACGCCGCGATCCAGCGTCCACGTTGAACCGGTCCAGGTCGTGCTCAATGTGCCCGGCAAAAATATGTTTTGCTCGGACCGCGGCGCCGCGTTCAGAAATTCCCCGTTCAGCAGAAGCTTGCTTCCGCCGATGCCGTTCGACGTGCTTACAAAATTAGCTACCGCCGTAGTCTGCACCGGATTCGCGTAAGCGCATCCTTCAAAAGTCGACGTCAGTGTGATCGTCGAACCCGGCACGGTCACCTGGGGTGTTGCACAACTCGCGTAATTTACGTACACGCCGGTGGTGCGGTCAAAGATCAGCAACCCCGCCGCGCCTCCGGGGAAAGTCGCGGGCATCACCAGTTGCACCGACTGGTTTCCAGACGTGGTGGTCACCTGTGTGCAAGCCGACGGGTTCGTCGCGGTTACGCCGCCGAACGGATCCACGGCAATCGCGCAATAGTTGTACGTCCCTGGCGCCAACCCCGTTCCGGTAACCGCGGTAGCGCTCTGAAAATTCGCCGGCGTAGGCATCGGCGAAAACACCTGCGCGCCTGAGTTGAGCTGGGTGTTGTATCCGCCGACGATTCCAATATTGTTCGACAAGTTGTCATAGCGGAAGTTGACCGCGCCGACGTTTCCACCGCAGGAATTCAAATTGTTTCTTACCGAAATGCCTCCGTAAAAAGAGGGGTTCGCGCCGGTCTGCAACAGCGGCTGGTAGCTGTTCGCGCAAGCCATATAGTTCAGTTCGATACCGGAAGAAGTCGAATTCGTCAGGTCAAAATAGGGAGTCGCGAATCCGCCCGTGAAGTCGGCGTAGGCTCCCTGGTTGAACGTAATTCCCGAGGGGCCGTAGGGAAACATGTTGAACTTGAACGCCGGACCAGCGGCGCTTTCCGTCAACACCTGGGTGAACGACACGTTATTTCCGTAAATGCCGCTCGCCAGCCCGCAGGCGTCCACCTCGAAGGTTCCAAAAGAATACGATTGATTGGTGGTTGAAATGTAAGGCATGGCCGGAGTCTGCGGCAAGTAGGCCGGCATCCCGCAGTTGTGCGTGATCAGGTAATCGATGCCCTCGGAGAAATTCCCTCCGGCGGCGCTCCAGCCGCCGTAATTCCAGAAAAACCCAAATCCGCTCTTATTGACCACGGGAAAGCTGTGCGCATTTCCGTTTACGTGCACATGCTCAAATCGCAACGACACCACGCCGTCGCCGTTCAACTGCTCGTCCCAATAAAGTCCGCTCTGGTACGGCTGCAGCGGTTGAATCACCAGATTTTCCAGGTAACTGTTCGAGGAGGTCTCCGGCTCAAAGTACACCATGGGGTAAGCCGACCCCTGCATGCACACCACCGAAGAGCCTACGCGGTAGAATGCCGGCACGCAGTTCGTTGCTCCCTGCCCCGCCACCAGATTCACTCCCGCGGCCAGAAAGATGGTGCCCATCTGGTAGACGGTTGACCGGAACTCGATGGTCGTGTTCGACGGGCAATTTCTTGGGTTTTGGTTGAAGTTGCCCGCGGTATCGAAATTGCCGATCAACGGAAAATACTGATAAATGTTCGTCGCTGAAGGAACCACGATACGTCCGCCGTTGGCTCCAGTCGTGTTGGCCGGCAGCGCCGCGCAAGCCGCCAAAAGGTTTGGCGCGTTGTCGTGAAACGCTTTCGCGCTGGAAACCGTATTGGTCGCTGTCTTCGCGAGTGTTAAGGACGTCGTTCCGCCGTCCGCAGAGATCGTTGTATCCAGGTATTCGTTCGTCGCCGTGGTGGGGGCAGTCGCCGGGGCGTCGCCCGCGTCCACGCTGGCCACCGTGATGCTCCAGCCCCGATCCACGAAATAACCGTCATTGCCCTGCGCCACGCCAACCAGCGCATAATTCGCGGCGTTTGCCGGCAGCGCGCACGAAGTCCCGGTACATTCGTAAATGAGGTGATTCTTCACGGCTTTGCCCGGCACGAGCGTCATCGTTCCGCCGGCGCCGACGTTTGAGACACCCGTGCAGCTCCCTATTGAATATTGCACCGCATTCGGCGCTGTACCCACGGGACTAAAATTGTTGATGACGAACGTTCCGTTGTAGTGGCTGTCCGAAACCCCGGAGAAGATTGCATTCACGAACCAGGGCACCACCCAGCTGGATGCCGCGGTATTCGCCGGACCGAAAACGCCGGGTGAGACAGTCACCGTCGCCGCGCCGCCGGAACACGCCGCCGACTGCACGCTGTAGGTATAATGCGAATCCCACTTCAGAATAATCTTGGGTGGAACCCGCAGAGTTCCCCCGACGCAGGCAGGGCTTGCTCCGCCGGCCGAAGTCAAATCGTTGCGGGTAAACTGAAATGTCGTCGCGCTGGGGACGGCGGTGAGTGAGAACGCCCCTTCGCATTGACGGTTGTTCGTGGTGTTGCCCTGGATTTCGATTTGCGCGAAAGGCTCGCTCTGAACACCCGATGAAGCAGTCGGCATATTGTGGGCAGTGGACGTAGTCACGGTGAAGACGCCGTTGCTGAAAGCCCACGTGCCCGTAATCGCGTAGGATTGCAGCGCCATCGAAGCCGGGGCCGTGGTCGTAAATCCCACCGCGCTGCAAGGAGTGATCCCGCCTGCCCAGTCGCGATCCGCCACGCAATAATTTCGCTGCGTCGTTCCAACCTGAAAGAGCGGCGTTACCGTGGGCGCTTGCGGCGTCGCAATCGCCGGTGCAGGCCCGGCGCCCAGGATCAAAATCCCATGTGTATTTTGAAAATCAGACGCCGCCGCGCAACTTGCCACCGCGGATCCCGCACTGATCGAACAAGTCGTTGCGGGCGCATTGTAGTTCGGCCCCAGGTATCCACCGAAGCGAGTCACGTCCACCCACGGGTTCGGCCCCTTGGTGTGAAAATCGGCGTCAATATTCTGGGGCGCCGTAAATGTGTTCGCCTGATTGGTCTGGGCACCGCTCGCGGCCGCAATCGGCCCGATTTCCGTCCCTGTCTCGTCCTTGTAATACATCCGCTTGTCCGCGCTTTTCGTGTACAGATTCACCGTGCCGCTGCTCGCAGCTCCCGGAGCGCTCCCCTGGTTGGAGAGCGTCAGCGTTCCGCTCGCCAGGTTCCCCACCACGTTGGTGCTGCCGTTCACCGTCAAGTTCCCCGTCAAAGACAGGGAAAACGCGTTGATCCCCCCGGTCGAACTTAAACTGCTGAACGTCGGCGAAGACGGATCGCTTGGCAAAATCACGTTTGGCAGTTGCTTCGTCGTGATTCCCGGCCCGCTGATCTCGATTTCATACTTTCCCGGCGCAGCGTAGAACGAATAATTTCCAAGTCCATCGGATGTCGTCGGATTCGCCAGAGCCTGCGTGAGCGCCGCATCCGAATAGATCAACGCCAGCGGCGTGCACGGCTGCCCGCTCGCCGGCATCGCGCACACGCGCACGGTCGCCCCGGCCAGCGGCACCCCGCGCGTATTAAACACAATGTCGTCTTTGCGCGACCCCTGCCCATGCGCCGGCTTCACCACTCCCGGCCACAAGTGCAGCGCTATCGCCACAATCGCCCACAAAATCCCCATACGCATTTTCGATCGTATCATGTCAATTTCAGTCCTGTACCTCGTCTAGCACAGGCCCTCCGCCTGTGCTCTTGGGGTTCTCTTGAACGTCCAATGCTCTTGGGGTGCATCAGCGCCAGAGGCGCGGCAGACCTTAGCCCAGCCCGTAAGGGCTGGGTCAAAAAACCACCTAATCAAAGCCCCGGTGGGGCGACACTCACACGGCTACAACAACTTCCGCGCCGTAATTGAAAGCTGCACGACGTCACCCGTCACGGTCCCAGGATATGCTCCGGCGCCAACTTCCGTTCCGGCTGGAACGAAACACTTCAGCTTCCAGTTGCTCAATGCGGTCCCGGCCACAGGGATGTAAAAATTCAATCCGTTCCCGTTTTGGCTCTCCCCGAACACCTGCACGATCGTGTCCGAGGGCAACACGCTTGCCACCTGCGTAAAATCCAGCGTGTCCCCGCCGCTCACGTAATTCCCCGAAAACGTCAGCGTCGCCACCGCATAAACAAAATTGCTCGCGCTGCTGTCCACATTATTCGGCTGCAGCGAAATCGTAATCGCCATTATCCCCCCTCTTCCTCTGCGAATCTCAGCGTTCTCTGCGCCTCTGCGTTACCCTTGCTCCACTCTTAGCCCCGTCATCCCCACCGGAGAGCCGCACTTTTTGCGGCTTGGAGTGGAGGGACCGTGGCAACCATCCGGCCCCGGCACATCCACTGGGACCAGGTCCGGCCTCTTACTGATTACCGATTACTGATTACTGATTACTGATTACTTCTCCTCTCAAAACGGTGTATACCCGCTCCGCGCCGAAAACGGCCGCCGTCGCCGCCCACTCTGCTGCTCTCGCCGCACCGCGGCCACCACCAGGTCCTCGATCGCGTCCAACGCCGCGTCGTCCCACTTTTCCGCCAGTGGGCTGCCGCGAGCCCAAGCCGCGCCCGCCGCCGTCGCGTACGCCAGCGCCTCCTGCGCATTCCGGATCAGCACCGGCGAAGTCGCATCCGTAAAATCCGGATACGCCTTCAAATACCGCAAACGAATCTGCGTGTCCTGCGTCGCGCCCAAAAACCACAATCCATCCGCGCGCCACTCCCACACGCTTAGCACCACGTCCTGCACACGCGACGGCAGACCGCCATGCCGCGTCAGGTCCACCATCTCGTCGAATTCCTGCGTGGACAAATTTGGCCGTTCCCAAAGCTTCAGCGGCACCAGCAGATCCGTCGGCAACTGGTTCGGCGGCGCCGTCGCGTCGCTTATGGAAACTTGCAGCGACGCATCCTGCCCCGCCACTGCTGCCACCACCAGCAGCGCGTCGTCCTGAATAAATCCTCCGCCGCCGGCATTCCCGATCGCCCGCTGCACCTTGCGATACGCCGAATTCAGATACGGCAGCAGCACCGTATCCGTAAACAGATTCCCCTGCGCATCGTTCAGCAACGACCTCACCAGGGACGTAATCTGCCCCGCCGTGTTATAAGCACTCGATCCAACAACTGGCATTTTCTTACCTCAACATTTTTATCTGTGCTCTGCAAAGTGACTGGTGAATGGTGACTAGTGACTGGAAAACCCGGTCCCAATGGTGTTGAACCCACCAGTCACCAAGCACTAGTCACCAGTCACTCCCCCGGCAACGGCGACTTTTGCAAATACGCCGCCACACCAATCACCGCATTAATCAATGCCGCCGCCGCCCCGATCCGCACCGTCGCGCCCATTCCCGCCTGCAAATTAAAATGCCCTGGATCAATTCCCACGGCCGCCAACCCCGTCATCACTCCGCCCGCCGCCCCGCTAATCCCTGCCGCGAACATTCCCTTTAACCACACCTCAACTCGGCTCGCTCTCATCTCAACGCTTACCCCTTCTCCCCGTTCCAGGACGACACAATAGCCTCTACTAGCTATACAATTAATTCACTTAGTGATATACAGGCACTGCGGGCCTGTGGTGTAACCGGTAGCACAGCCCCCTGTCACGGTGCAGGTGCGGGTTCGACTCCCGTCGGGTCCAGCGCGTTTACTTGGGTCGGGGGCCAATACAGGGATAACCCCCGATTACTTTCCGGCTGCATTCATCTTGACAACCGCAAGCGCTCTTTCTATTCTGCAAGTGACAGGGGGCTGTGCTGAGCCAACAAACTCTTTACAGCCTGCACCGAATTCGGGCGGCCGTCAGGCCGCCCTTTTTATTTCTAAAATCCACCACTCTTCTCCTCCGAACTCAGCGTCTCTGCGTTTAGCTGTCTCGCCTTTCACCCCACCGCCACCATCGGCACACCCCCAAACGCCGGCGTCCCGTCATCCATTACTTCAAACGCCCACTCCTCATACGCCCGCTCTTCCCGCGCTTCCCGCTCATACAACTTCGCGCGTTGCGCCGCCGGGTTCCGCCCTCGAGCCCACTCAATCGCCCGCGCCACATGCTCCGCAATCGTCGGCGTCAACTGCACAAACTCTCCGCGCGACCCCTGCAACGTAAAACAATGCTCATATTCCCCTCGCTCGGGATAAGGCCCCAGCGCCGCAACGCTCCTGCCGCCTGCACATTCCATCGTCTGCGCGCACCAGGCTCGCGGCGATCCATACGCCTCCGCTGGCACCCAACGCTCCACATGCCAGCGATTCAGCTGCGGATACTTCGGCTCCCACCGCAGCTCCACCACTTCGCGAATCAAGTCTCCGCGCCCATCTCGATCCTCAAACTTTCCGCCAATCCATCCCAACCGGTTCCATCCCCACACCGCACGATAATTCGCCTCTCCATACCGGTTCGTCCCGCCGGCCAAACACAACCGTCGCGCTACGCTCTCGGGCGTCTCATGCCTCTCGCGAATGACCTGGATCATGGAAGTAAAGTGGCCAGTGACCGGTGGCCAGCGACCAGTGAAGAAGGATCGCTTCACCGGCCACAGGCCACTGCCCACTGGTCGCTTGATCAGTACCCCGCCGGCCGCGCCAGCGTATCAATGAACGCTCCGCTCCGCGGACTGTCCGACCACACCTGAAACGCGGTATCAAAATAAAAGATGTACGATGCCGCCAAACCGCCGCTCGCCCCGTAAATCGGAAACACTGTGTTCCCATTGACTTCGTAAAAATCAATGTCCTTCAGCACAGCCCTTCCCCAGTGCGACAAATCCAGGAAGTCCACGCGCGTCTGGTCCGCGTTCACACTCGACTTGATCGGAATTCCGCTCATAGTCTTCCGGCCGGTGAACAGGAGATCCAGGTCGTTCGAGCCGCCGCCCCCGCCTTCCTTGATGATCTGGCTCACCGTGATGCCCAGGTTCTCCCACGCGTGCTCCTGTTCCACGGCCATATACGCGATCAATTTGCTCAGATGATTGATGCCCAGCGCCTTCCTCACCTTGTTGATCGCCAGGCGCACGTTTGCCGGCGTCAGCGCCGCATTGCCTGCGTTTACGCGCGGCGTCTGCAACTGCACCGGATACGTTGCGCGGTTCAGGTTCAGCCAGGTTCCCGTCGTTGCGTTGTTCTGGTGATATTTGATCCCGAACAGCGAAGTTGGCTGCGCCCCGCTCAATCCGTCGTGCACAATCACGTCGCCGTTGGTCAATCCGCCGGGGTTTGCGTCCACGGTAATCGTCTGCGTCGGGCTGATTGGATCCGCCGCCACCACGTTGCACGTGCCGCGGTTCGTCGTCAGCGTCGAGTCGTACACCTGCAGGGTCTGTCCCACGTAGACGAGCGCGGCGCCTGGCGGCGTCGCCATCGTCCATGTCGTGGTCGCGAACGAACTGATCGTTCCCAGCACGCCGTTGCCCGCCGTCTGGATCAGCTTGTCCAGGAACGCGCGAAACTGCTTCATTCCATTTGCCACTTCGCGCTTCGTGGAGTTCTCGACGGCGCGCTCCCGCCCGGTCGTCGCGTATTCCACCAGCTTCGTGATTTCAATCGCGAACCGGAAGAAAATCGGCGAAACCTGCGCCACGTCGTAAATCGTTCCCGAACCGCGCCCCAGGTCGCCGCCGTCCGCGTTATACGAGCCGGCTTTGCCCCCGGGATTCACCTGCAGCGGCAGCCGCATGTTGCGGCTGGATACCTTCTCGATGTCTCCCCGCTGCTGGATCATCGTCAATAGAATGTCGTCGCGCTCATAGAGCAGGGGCACTTTGTCGCGCACCTTCTCGAGCTGCAACGCGATGACATTCGCGTTTGCTTGTGCTGGCATATTTTTATCTCTCCTTAAGTTGTACTATCCGAAATCCCGCGTAGCGGCGACCTTCAGTTCGCCCAGTCTTACCTGCTCTTCTCTGTGAACTCTGTGCTCCGCCGCAGTGCACTCTGTGTGAAATCTTTATCTTTTCTTGCAACCCAAAAACAAAAACGGCGCGAAGCTCATTCGCGCCGCCAACTCTCCTACTAACTCCTTATGGCTAATGGCTGATAACTTTCCTCCCCCTCACATCCCCAAAATCTGCTCATCGCTCAACTTCCGGTAATCCACCCGCCCCCGCGGCACACCACGCGCCGCCGCAGTCTGCGCGTTTCGATCCCCGCCCGAATTTCCACCTGAGGTCCTCTGCGAAGAGCTCGGCGCCCGCTCCACTTTGCGCTCGTCCGCTCCCCGCCCCGCGTTCTCCGCACCCGCGTCCAGCTTCCGCGTGCCCAACGTCGCCTGCGTCCAAGATCCCACCACGCGTCGCACCGCACCCGGCACCAACTGCTGCGCCCGAGCATCAATCAACCGCACCACCTGCGTCCGAGCCGCCTCATCGAACCGACGCCCACTCAAAACCCGCGCCACCTGCTCGCCCAGCGAAGCATCACTCCGCAGCGCCGTCTCCACCTCTTCCCTCACAGCGGTCGCAAGCCGCTCTTGCAACGAGGATGTTTGCTTGCCCCGAGAGTCGAGGGGCCCTTCCCCTCCGGAGGTGTTCGCGTGTCGTAAATTCGGCAACGCCGCTTCCATTGCCCGCCCAATCGCTCCGCCCACACTCTTTTCCAACTCCGCATTCGTAGCCCGCTCAAACTCACGGTACAACTGCACGTGCCGAGGATTCTCATCCGCGATGGTGCTTGACCTGTCATCCCGACCGGAGTGGCCGGCTTTTTCTTGCGCGCCGTTCTTTGGCGCGCCGGCCACGGAGTGGAGGGACCGCGGCAAGGTCGTTGCGTCTTGGCTCACGCTTCCTGCTTCGTTCGATCGCGCGCCGTCCCCTCCCAAAATCCCAAGTGCCGCCTCCACCATCTCCCGAAACGCCGCCGGATCCTGCGCATACAACTTCTCCACCAACGCCGCTCGACCCGCTCGCAATTCCTCCACCGGCTTCCCCGCCGCGCCAAAAAACACCGCATCAATCTCCGCCAACTCCCGAGCCCGCGCCGCCGCGCTCTTCGCCTCCGCCACTCCCCCCGGATAAATCTCCTTCAACGCCCGCGCATCCTCAGGCGTAGCAAACGCCTCCCGATAAGCCTCCGCCTCTCGCTGCGCCCGCTGCACGCCCTCCCACAGCTGCCGCGCCTCATCCCCCACCCACGGATCCTCCATCTCCCGCGTCAACCACCCCGGCGGCTCCTGTGCAATCTCCTGTGGCACAGGCACTCTTGCCTGTGCACTTTTCCCATCACCAAGGCTGACGCTGTCACTACTCCCCCTGTCATCCCGAGCGGAGGCCGCCGCATTTGCGGCCGCAGTCGAGGGACCCTGGCGGGCATTAGCCAGCACTCGACTCGATGGATTGGGCTCAACCCCCTGCCCTTCCGCCTCCAACCCCAAGATCTGCTCATCCGTCAGCGCAAAAATCTCGGGCGTCGCGTTTCCGCTAGCATCCTCTATCATCAACGGCTCATTCCCACTCATCACTTCACTCCTTGCAACGCCCGCAGATGCGCCTCAGCATGTGCCCGCACATTCGCAAACCCCGCCGGATTTGCCATCCGTGCATTCTGCCCCGCCTCCGAATTCGACCACCGCTTACATTCCTCAAACTCCACCGCATGGTTATCCAATAACAAATCCACCGCCACGGAAGGCAATACGATGGAATGTGTCCCGCCCTCTTCACTGGTCGCAGGTCGCTGGCCACTGTCCACCTGCACCACAATCGGCGCCGCTCCCAGCAGCACCTGAATCTCCCGCAACTGCTTATTCCTCGAATCCTCTCCCGGCACCACCAACTCCGTCAGCCCCAGCACATTCTTGATGTATCCGATATTCGCCGGATCGGCCATTGCCTCCTGGATCAACGGATCCTTCAACCCAAACAACTGCTGCAACACGCCGCGCTGCTGCGACTTCAACCTTGGGAACGTTTCATCCGCCTCCGGATGCACGGCGATGTTCCCCTTCAAATCCGCCACGCGAATCATCCGCGCGTCCAGCATTCCGTCCGGCCCGAGCAGCGGAACATCCACATCCTCCGGCCGGCTCTTCCGAAACGATTCCACTCCCAGCAGCATCACTTCGCCGTAAAACTGCTTCAGCCGCCGCCACACCAGTCCAAGCCGCCCCAGCGCCTGGTCGCGAGCCAGCGCGTACCCGCTCGCCGTCTTCACGTCTTCCATGTTTCCGCCAAACACCGCGGGAAACAGTCCCGTCAAAAATTGCGCCACGGGTCCGATGAGATCCTGCTGGTGACGGATCATGTCCGGAGGCACCTGCGCCGGCGCCGGCTGAAAAAATCCCGCCGCCAACGGTTGCCCCGGTCGCGCCCGCGCCGGAAAATGTGCCGCCGGCTCCGCCACCTGGTTCGCCAGCGCGTCAAAATCCAAAACCTGCGGGTCGGCATAAATCGGCGGAATCCCGTACTCATACGTCTCCGCCTGCATGTTGCTCAGCACGTTGTAACGTTCCTGCACTTGCACCAGCGAGTCGCCGACGCTCGGACGGTTCTGGCCGTCGCCCGGGAGCGCGTGCAGCACCCGCCAGTGGTCGTCCATGCTTTCGTTTCGAGCTTCGCAATACGCGTCGCCCGCAAACGCCACGTAGCATCCATCCGGAAAAAGCGCCAGCAATTCGCGCCGCACCTCCTCGTCTTCCACCGAATAAAACGCCCACGGCCGCAGCCACGTCCGGTCAAACGTGATCAGATTCATCAGCGCATCACCCGGATGAATGGATGGCAGCCCCTGCTCCACGCTGATTCGCGAAACGCGCGCGTACACATCCTCCGCGCCCTGCGAAGGAGTCGTCTCAATTTTGTTCGCCGCCTGCGGATACGCCGCCTTCAACTTCGCCCGATGCACTTCCGTCTGCCACTGCAGGTACGGGAACTCATGCATCTCATTCGCCCACACCGGCGTATTCAACTCCAGCCCGCCCGCAATCGAAATCACTTCTTGCCCATTCGCCACCCGCCGAGTCTCCACCACTCGCGGCACCGTCACGCGTTCCGCCCTCTTCAGCTCCTTCTCCCCAAGTTCCGCCCCGCACCCCGGACAGGTAAACCCAACCCCCGTCGCGCTTTCGGCCTTATAATTTGTCATCCTGAGGGGAGCGTCGTTTGCGCCCCGAAGGACCTCATCGCCAAACTCATCTCCGCTGATGCGCCCATCACCATTACTGTCATCCCGACCGGAGCGGCCGGCATTTTCCTGGGCACCGTTGTTTGGTGCGCCGGCCGCGGAGTGGAGGGACCCCGGCAGGTTCTCACCGTCATCTCCCGCCTCCTGATCGCTGTTATCCGATCGCTGATATCCCTCATCCACCGTCTCGCGCCCGCAACCCGAGCACTTCCAAACGTCCTTCCCCAGCGGTATCTCCACCCCCGCCAAAATCTCCTGCTCTCGAAATCCGAATCTCTGCCCATCCGCCACGTACCGCACATACGCGCCCAGCTTCCCATCCGTCCACAAAAAATAACCAATCGAAGTCAGCAGATGCTCCACATGATTATTTCGCTCCACCAGCTCCGCCACATCGCTCGCCGCCTTCGCTGCCGCAATATCCACCAACGATTGCGCCGACTGCGGATAAAACCGCACGCTCGGCACATCCTGCGAAAGCACCGCCACAAACGAAAGCCCGAATCCCTGGTAAAAATTCGTCACAAACTGGTAGCGCGGCATTTCCTCCAGCGTCCGGTCATCCGAAAACTTCTGCTCAAACGGCAAATGCCAGTTCATGTCATTCGGATTCCACCACGCATACTGCAACCCCTGCCAAAACAGCCGCGCCTGCCGAATCCGCCGGATCTCATGCCGCCGCGCCGTCACGCCCTCTTGCCGGTACTGCCGCACCAGCTCCCGCAGCGCATTCACCAGCTCCGGCCGCAACTCCTCCAACAACTCAAAATTCGTCCCCAACCCCGCCGCGCCGTAACCTTGCGCCCCTCCCGCCGAATTCCCATCCGCCGGCGCCGTCATCCCCGGTTCGGCAAATCTCATCCCGTTCTCCATGTGTGCACTCGTCCTGTGGCACAGCCACTCCTGGCTGTGCTCTTGCGTATGCTGTTTCTGTCATCCCGACCGGAGCGGCCGGCATTTTCTTGCGTGCCGAATTGTGGCACGCCGGCCGCGAAGTGGAGGGACCGTGGCAAAACGCCAGCGAAACCACCATCACCGTGATCAATTGCTTCTTTGCCCTACTGCTTCAGCAAATCGTCGCGGCTTTCCCTTGCCGCCTCACTCTCATTCTTCCTCTGAATCTGCTGCCACGACCTCCGCCGCATCCTCGGCAACTCCACCGGCTTCACCGTCTCCGCAAACTCCACCGGCGGAAAACCCGCCGTCCCCAGCAGCGAATTCATCAGCGCGCGATTCTCCATCCGCAGCCGCGCCACTTCCCCCTCCAGCATCCCCACATACCGCGTCTGAAAAACTCTTCTCAAGAGTGCAAGCACAGTTCACCTTCTGCACGGGCAGTCCTGCCCAGCCGACTCATTTTCTTGCGGAACAATTTCAGATAGCTTGATTCGGATCTCGAACCACGATTACGAAACTTCTGATTGTGTGGGAGTTGCATTGAGGCCCAACTAAATCTGGGCGCGTTTCCATCTGGCAGCGGATTGAATGCTATTCAGGATGAACACTATTCCCCCGAGGACAACAAAAATTTCGGCGACTTCAATCGCGCCGGAGAGTCGACCACGCACGGCGGGATAACTTGCGTAATTCGTGCGGATCAAAACCCTAGTCAGGTGCCCGTAATAGATAAGCGCAACAATCGGCGCCAACGACAGCCAGAAATGCAACTGATTCATCCAGTTGAGGAGGAACGCGCCATACTTCCCCCGCCGTAAACTGAAGTAGACTCCTGCGTTCAGGGCATAAACAGCACCCAGATCCACGAACATGCGGGACAGGTCCTTACCCATCCCATACCAATCATCAAACCGCGAGAAAAGAGCCGTGGGGGCCATGAATCCGGCCGCCACCAAGAAAAGCATCGAGGGTGAGTTATACCACTTGGTTGTATTCTCCATCGTTGTGAGGCGACAAGCATAACGCAAAACACATCAGAGCTTCATGCTTGTTGCCGTAATCCAGTCACCGCTTTCTTTTCCCAAACTTCTGCGGCCCCAATTGCCGCTTCGCCTCCGCCTGCAACCGCTGTTGATGTATCGCCCGCGAAGTCGGATCCTCCGCCGTAATCTGCCGCTCGATCTGCACGTCCACTGGAATTCCCGGCACGAATCGCGCCGTTCCATTCCCAAATTCGGGCGGAGCCTGCCCCGCCCCGGGTCCGCTTACAGCGGATGCCCCAACACCGGCATATCGTACGCCGGGAACCAGTCCATAACGCGCCGCATCCGCCGCGTCATCGCCTTCCATCTTCCGCACATCTTCGACGCGCCGATCATCGCGCACCAGCAGCGGCAAACATTCAATCAGCCGCGGGCAATTCTCCGCGATCATCCACGCATCCCGTTCCAGCAACTGGTACATCAACTGCCATCCGCCAATTCGGTCGTCATTTGCCGGCACCGGCCGGGGCAATCCGTTCTGCTCCAGCACGTCGCCAAGCTGTTCTGCGATCGAAGCCTCGCTCGTCCGCTTTGCAAACGCATCCGGCGACAAATAAATCTCCCGGATCCGCTCCCGCTGCGTCCTCTCTACAATCGCCTGCCCAAGCATCCGCGGCGACAATTCGTTCTGCACCAACTCGCGATACGTCAGAATCCGTCCCCTCTTCTCGGCGTACTCAGTGCTCTCAGCGATCTCTGCGTTGACTCTTCTCTGCCCACTGGCCACCGGTCGCTGGTCGCCAGCCACTGCTCCATGCCAATACACCGCGCTAGGATGCTTAAATCCCCAGTCAATCGAAATCCATCGTGGCGCCCAATCCTCCAGCCGCAACGCCTCAGCCCGCGCCGTGTGCCGGCCAATCTCAAACAAATCGAAATACTGCCCCTCCAGAACGCTCCAATCCCCTTCCAGAAACGCCCTTCGCAGCCGGTCCGGTAGCGTCGCCAGTGTCTTCTTGTAGTTCACATCGTTCGCATAAATCGGATTGTCCTCAATCCGCGCCCGCACAAACTCATACTCGCTCGCATCGTAAAGCTCCGGCCGCTCATACCCCGCCGGCGCCACCCTGTCCACCCACAGCGCCTTCACCCACGCATGCCCAATATTCCCCGGGTTCGTCGCCCCCGCCATGCACGGGTTCGTCCCCGGAATCGGGCACCGGTTCCGCGAAGTCAAAAATTGCCACTGCTTCAAAGTAAAATGCGTCAGCTCATCGACGCCGATGAACAAGAACTCGGCTCCCTGATATTGGTAAACATCGTTCTCGTTCCGGCAGTATCCAAACCGTGTGGTCGACCCGTTATTCCACTTCACTACATGCTTCGCTTCGTTGTAACTCCGGTACGCGGAACGCGGCACATCTCGCCGAAACTGCGCGAGCAGCGAACTCTCCAACTCCGGGAACGTTCTCCGCAGTAGCAGGGTGTCGCATCCGTCGTGATCCTCCGCCTTCTTAATCGCTTCCCAAAGCAGCGCCTTCGTCTTCCCTGGCCCCGCTGCTCCCCCGAACAATCGATACTTCTTCTTCGACTCGTGAAACTCCTCTTGCCGCGAAAACGGTTCGTAATATTTCTTCCAGAGGTTCTGTTTTTTCTGGTTCTCCTCCGCTTCGTGCTGTTCCCTCACCTCCACCGCTCCAATTCAAAAAACTTGTCATCCTGAGGGACGCGCCGCTTTCGTCCCGAAGGACCTCAATGTCAATCGCACCTCGGGCGATCCACGTGCGGACAGTTTCAAACTCCCCGCAGCTTCTTCCCCACAAAATACGCGGCCAATCCGCCGATCAACGCCGCTGCGGCTGGCCAGTGCCGCAAACTCAGAACCACTCCGCCCACCATCGACGCCACTCCCGCAATCTGTGCGATTTCGCCCACAAACACCGCCTTCGCATTCGTCATTGCTTCCTCCTCCGTCCCCTATCGGGGAACATTCCAACTGATCTTCCGAGGCCGTTCCTCTTCCACCACTCGCGCATGCTTTCCGTACACGATCTCAACTAACTGCTCAAACACCCGCTGTCTCACCTTCACATCCTCGTCCATCAATAAAGCAGCGCCCACTCCCACCATCTGCACTCTCGCATTGATGGCTTTTACAAACTGCACTCCGCCATCCGGCAGCCCCTCAATCGGCTGGATTTCCGCCTCAGTGCACTCAAGCTTTGGAACCACCTGCTCATCTTTTTTGGGAGCGCGCTTCGTTTCCTTGCCGCCGCCATCAGCCGAACCACCGGACGTCTCGCGGGCCGCGGGGGGTGCGGCGGAGGTACGCGCACTCCCGCCAGCGGTCGTTCCGCTTCCGTCGTCAGATCCAGCGCCAGGCTCCAGCGATCTCGAGTTCGCCCGGCCTCCACGCTTGCGCGCTCCCTTTGCCCGTGAGTATCCGCCCCTCACGTGCACCTCTCCGGACAGCGGACCACTAAGTGTCCGGAAAGTACAAATCCCGCATCGAAATGCCACCGCCATCCCGCGCCTCCGCTACTCCCGCTCTGTTGACCTCTTCTCTTTCTCCTCTGTGAACTCCTCTGTTCGACCTCAGTGTTCTCTGTGTTAAAACTCTTCGCTATTTTCAAGCGATCGCGCCCCACCATCAGCAACGCCGTCGTACTCCTCGATTCCCCCCACCCCGATTCCACGGCGGCAAATCCTCCATCAAGATCACCGTTTCATTCCTCGCCTCCGCATGCATCAACGCCCCCAACATCGCCCCTTCAACCGCTCGCGCATGCCGTGCACAAAATCGCGACCCTTCCTCCGCCGTCCGCACACACGGCACCCACGCGCTCCGGCTCCCCGCGATCGCCTGATACGCCCAACACCTCTTCATCATGTCTTTTCTTATCGTGCGGGCGGGAGAATTCCCCGTAGCGGCCACCTTCAGTTGGCCCCACCCAGCTTGAGAGAAGGTTGATGCTCTCAACCCCTTGCGTTCCAACGAGATTCCCAAACAAACCAGCGGTAGACAACGCCACCGCGGCAACCACCGCGGACTGATTACTGAAAACTGATTACTGGTTACTTCCTCCGCTACTGCACCACCACGCTAAAGCTGGCAGGCGAACCGGGCGCGACCCCCGCAGTAGCAGTAGATCCGTTTGGGCTCGATTCCGTCCCATCCGCCATCTGCGCCGTCGCCGCAAACGTATGCACTCCAGACTTCAGCGTCACCGGCCCGCTCGTCCCGGTAATCCCCGTAACGGCCGAATTGGCCCCACCCGGCGCCGCAATCGAGAACAACTTCACCGGTGTTCCCCCGCCCGTGATGTCATAAATGTTGAACTGCTTCAAGCACCCGGTTGTCACGCTCGCGCTGCAAGCATTGTCCACACTGAAGTCATAATTCAGCGTCACCGCAACCGTATGCTGCGACCCAGCCCCAACCACCGCCACAGCCCCGCAAACCGCCGCTAACCCCAATAAAGCAATCAGTTTCATCTTTCTTCTCCGAATCTCTGCGAACTCTGTGACTTCTCTGCGTTCTCTGTGTTAACGCTTTTACTTCATCCCAAAAACAAAAAAGCCCCGGCAATTAGCCGAGGCCAGCGACACTTCTCTACGCTGAGAAGTATACCACTTCTTTAAGTAATGTCAAGGGAAATCTTTGCACCTCCCGAAATTATTTGGCTCCCCCCACTTCCCTCTCCGGTAGTTCCATTCTGGGAATCCGCCCCCAAACTATTACTCCTCTCCACTCAATAATTTCATCTTTCCTTCGCTTGACATCTTCATTCCCAGGGTGCACTTTCAACTTGTAGCACCCCCGCCCGGAAGGTGGCCACTGATGTCCTACTTTTGCCATCAAGTCAGTTACACCACAGACGCTCGCAACCGGCTCCTCCACGATCCACTGGATCGTCTGGATGCCATCCGCGATCCCATCGAAAAACTCGGTGGCAAGCTCCAATCCTCCTATTTCGCACTCGGTCCTTTCGATGTTCTCGTCATTTCCGAATTCCCCGAGGACGTCTCTCCCGCGGCCATTTCGGTTGCATTCTCACACGGTGGAGCCATCGCTAACATCCGCACCATTCCACTTCTCCCCTTGGCGGAAGCTCGCGATCTCCCATCCGTGCCCGCTCCACCAGTTCGGGCGCCTCGCACCGCAGCCGCAATTGCCGCCACCGCCGGCCACTAATGTTTTTGAGTGCGAGAGCGAAGCTCCCGCTTTTGAGTCGTAGTCCCGCCCACCCAGATGACCCAGTTAGGCTTGGTCAAACCCTTGAGTGGTTGTCATCCTGAGTGCATCCGACAAGGATCCACGAAGGACCTCAACTCAAACATAAAGGAGATATTCAGTTCGCAGGCACTTCTTCTTCCCGCTTTTCGCTTCCCTTCTGTAAACCGGGGAGCCGCAAAGCGCCGGGTTCAGCCAGAGTGAGCGCAGCGCACCACACTGTGCCCTCAAATTCAATCTGGCCGGGTGCGGATCCACGTCGCTGATTCCGCCCCGATAATTTCTCTCCGCAATGGACCCGTCGCCGAGGGGCGCAGCCGCTGACGATAAGGAGAGTATCGCGCTGCGCCCCTCCTTATTTTTGAGTGCGGAAGCGCAGCTTCTGCTTTTGCAACCTAATCCCAACCACCCAAAATCTCGGCGATCACCCAGAGGCCCCCAACCACTGTCATCCCGACCCGAGGCTCGCGTCGTTTGCGGGCCGGAGCGGAGGGACCATGGCAAGATCTCAACGTTTCTCCAATCGTTGTGACGTCCGCTTCTCCCCTCTCCTCTGCTAAACTTTCCCCATGTCCTCTCCGCAAGTCTCCCCGCGCCTCGTCAACATCCGTCTCCACCCCATCAAATCCCTCGATCCCGTCTTCGTCTCCGAAGCCCGCATCAACCCCTCCGGCGGCCTGGCCCTCGACCGCGCCTGGGCCCTCTACTCACTCGACGGCAAATGGGTGAACGGCAAGCGCACCCAAGCCATCCATCTAATCCGCGCCAATTACTCTCCCGACCTCCGCGAAGTCACCCTCTCCGTCCCCCGCGACCGCCGCGAAATTCCCACGCGCACTTTCGCCTTCCCCGAAGCCCACGAAGACGCCGCCGAATGGTTCAGCGTCTTCTTCGATCAGCAAATCATCGTCCGCTACTCCGAGAACGGTTTCCCCGACGACACCGTGGCCAGTGGTCCCACGATCGTCTCCACCGCTTCCCTCGAATCTGTTTCTGAGTGGTTTGGGCCGACACCCCAGGGCTTTCCCGGCGTCACCGTAGACGAAGCCCGCGAACGCTTCCGCGCCACGCTCGAAATCGACGTCGACCCGGCAAGGGTCGCACTCGGCGAAAAGTTGCCCGCCTTCTGGGAAGATCAACTCTTCGGCGAAGACGAACGCAGCGTAGTCCGCTTCAAAATCGGGGAAATCAATTTCGAGGGCAGCAATCCCTGCGCCCGATGTCCCGTCCCCCCGCGCAATCCCCAAACCGGCGAAATCCTAGAAGGCTTCCAAAAGCGCTTCACACAACTCCGCGAATCCACTCTCCCGCCATGGTCCCCCCGCCCCCGCTTCGACCATTTCTATCGCCTATCCACCAACACCCGCGTAGCCCCAAGCGAAACCAACAAACTTCTCCGCGTAGGCGACCCTCTCCAACTCTCTTAATTCTTAAATGTAGCGCTGGTCTTTTAAGCCAGCCCTCTTGGGTTTCCGGTCCAACGCCACGCCACAATTGAACTTGAGGGTGCCCCATCCTTCGCGCCTTTTGCGAAGGGTGGGCTCTTACGATCATGCGGCAAGCAACCTCCGTGCTTCGCTCTGAAATGCGCAGTCCCCAAGCCGCGATCTCCCGTCTCCTATTACCGGCACAAATTCAGTAAGCCCGGTGCCTAATCAAACGGCGATGTATCCAACCGTGACAGTTCTTGACCTGCGGGAGTTCTGGACTGAACAACTCCCCTTTTGCAAGCTCTATGCTCTCTACCTCGGCAGCGTCACCATTTATACATTTTTCTCGTTATCCCAAATCCTGATTCGAGTGAGTTCGTTCAAAAAACAAACCGCAGCTGAAGACCAGGCAAACCGATCTCAATTACTTGCGCTTACGACAAACAAATCCGACAACCTCCGCCAGCTCACAATGTTTTCAACGTTGCTGTTCGGCCTGGTCTTCTTCCTGCAAATCCGCGCTAACTTTGCCAGCTCGAGCGATTCCAGTCTCACTGGTTGGGCATTTATCTATCAAAGTCTCGGAACTTACTTCGATTTCGCAGCCTGCGTTTTTCTCGTCTTGCTCATTCTCCACGTAGCCGAATGGATCGTCTCGGCATATCTCCGCCGCCTCACTCTTCCCCACTAAAATACTTCCGTGGCGGAAACATCCCCCTCCGCAAAATCTCCGTCCCGCACCGCCTTCGGATCTCCTCCGACCAGTTCACCCACCCCCGCTCGCTCAATCCCAAGAAATGCCGCGCCCTCTCATACGGTGCCAATCCCAGATAATACAAACGGAACAGCACCATCCTTGACGCCCACTCCGGGCCCCCCAGCGCCGCCTCCCCCGCCAGCGCAAAATCCGCCACCCAATCTTTCATTTTCGGTCGCACATCCGGCCGCCAAGAATACTTCGTCTCCATCTCCATATTCAGCGCGGCAACCCCCCGCTTCGACTCCATCACCTCCCGGGCCCCCCGATACACTTCCCAGCAAACATCAAACGCCATCTCCGGCTTCACGCTCATCTCCGCCTCCGTTATTTACTTCCTAAACTTTCTTTACCTCCTTCTTTACCTCCTTCCGCCAGCCTGTACTCCCACACCAGCTCCTCCGTCACCCACTCCCGTCTCCGTTTCTCGATTCCCCACGCGCCGTACTTCGGCTTCCGCAAATGCCGCAGCTGGGCGGAAATACTCGCCGGAGGAAACTTTGTCTTCCCCGCCAACTCCGCCAGCGTCACCCACTGCCCATATCCCGCCGCCAGTCGAAGCACCGTCAGCAGCGTCTCCCGTTGTGTCCGTCCCGGCCGGAACATCCCGTCGCGCGGTCCGCCAAGCGGTTTCTCCGCGGCATCACTCAGCTGTTCCTGGCTCATCGAGCGCCTCCTCCCGGAATGCCTCGTCCACCTCTTCGAAGTCTTCCTGCCAGGCACTCCGATCCGGGTCCTCGTAATCCCCCGCACAGCCGCTGCAAGCCCTCGCGGACATTTCCTCAGTTTCCACATTTTTCCACAGCGCAGTAACTCTGCGATTACTAGTAATCACAGAATGGGTACTGTTACGGTACAGTACGCTACACGTTAACAAAGACCAACGGAGGACCTCGTGAACACCTATCGCACACAACCGCCCTGGGAGTTTCTTCTCACCGCTTCCCGCAACACGCTCCAAAGCTACGAACTCTCCCGCCTCGGCCACGCGGCCAATCTCCGCAAGGAAATCTCTTCCCTGCTCGACCAGTGGCTCGACGAAAACGCTAACGCAATGGTTGCGCGCTGGCTGATCGAGCAGCGCGAGCGCACGGTTCTCTCCGCGGAAGCCCAATCCGCGTCGGACCAACCCTCCTCCGAACCTGCTCCCGCAAACGGCCATTCTGTGTCCGATAATCTTTTGGCGGATCGACTCGCTCACCCAAACGGTTCGCGTCGCCGCGCTTGACCCTTCGCCGCCTCTTCGCGGCGAAACCCGTTCGGTTTTTCCGATTTTGTCCAGCAGGCTCCGCCCGCCGCATGGACGGAAAGGTGTGCTTTCAGTAGCCATCTCTATGCGCACCACATCCCTCTCCCAGAGCGGCCTCGCCACCGCCCCGCAACCCTGCGGTCCAACGCCCCTCAGTTCCAAGCCCGCGTCCGCATTCCTCACATCTCACCTCGCCAACTTACGTCTTGGACCCTGTATATTTTTTAGAAGACTCTGTCTTTCTCCCACATGTGGCACAGGCACTCCTGCCTGTGCTCTTGGGGTCGTTTTCCTCTTCTCAGCGAACTCTGCGCGCCGACCTCCGCGCGCTCTGCGTTAAGTCCCCTCTTTCTGTGTCCCCAAAAACAAAAAGCGCCCCGATCTCTCGGAGCGCTTCTCCAACTTCAATTTTCTATCTTCTAATTTCTAAACCTTCTGTATCGCCGGCAACTCTCCCTTGGTGTTTTCCAGCATCTGCTCTTTCCGGTAAATCAGCGAATTAATGTCGTACGTTGCCAGCTCAAATCCATGCCCATGCGTAATCGCATCCGTAGGACAGGCCTCTACGCAGTACCCGCAAAAAATGCACCGCGAATAATCGATGTTATAGACCTTCGCATACCGCTCGCCCGCCGAGATTCTGCTGGTATCCGTATTCTCCGCCGCTTCAATATAAATGCAGTTCGAGGGGCAAGCAGCCGCGCACAAAAAACATCCCACGCACTTTTCCAGTCCGCTCTCGTCCCGGTGTAGCACGTGAATCCCGCGATACCGCGGCTGAAAGTGCACCGGCTCGTGCGGATAATTCTCCGTCACCGTCTTCCGGAACATGTTCTTCCAGGTGACCGCGAACCCCTTCACCAGCGCAACGGTCGTCGCTGCCACTTCCCCAATCAAATTAGCCATAATCCCTTGTAGCGGCCACCTTCAGGTGGCCAAGCATTCAGCAGCTTGTTTCCGCCTACTGAGTCTACCAAACCCCGCCACTCCCGCCAAACCTGGAACTCTCTGTGCCCTCTCCGTTCTTCTTCTGCGAACTCTGTGTTAAGTCCCTCTTCTGACCTATTTCAGCCCTTCCACAATCTGCTTTCCATGGAATCTTCCATTCTCAATGAATATCTCTCCCGTATGCCGTCCCGCCACCACCACGCCCGCCAAGTAGATCCCCGCCACATTGCTTTCCAGAGTATTCGGATCCAGCGACGGCCTCCGGCTTTCCGGATCCAGCCGCACTCCCAGCGCCTCAATGAAATCATAATCCGGGTGGTATCCCGTCAGCGCAAACACCTGCTTCGCCGCCAACTCCCGCACGCCTCCATCGTTCTCCACCACAATCCCCTCGCGCACAATCTCTTTCACCCGCGTGCTGAAGAGCGCCTGAATCTGCCCCGCCTTGATCCGGTTCTCAATATCCGGCCGCACCCAATACTTCAGCGACTGGCCCAGCTCCTTCGACCTCACCAGCAGCGTCACCCGCGCCCCATTCCGATACAGATCCAACGCCGACTCCACCGCCGAATTCTTCCCCCCAATCACCACCACATCCTGCTTCCAGAACGGATGCGGCTCCCTGTAGTAGTGATCCACATGCGACAGATGCTCGCCCGGCACGCCCATCTCATTCGGCAAATCGTAATACCCGGTGGCCACCACAATCTTTTTCGCCTGATATTTCTCTTCCCGCCCGCTCTCCGTTTCCGTCACCACCGTGAACGCGCCGTCGTGTCCATCCACGCGCAGCACTTTCTCAAACAGCCGCAGCTCCAGCCCGTAATGCTCCGCGCCCTTCCGGTAATATTTCAGCGCCTCAATCCGCGTCGGTTTGTCCCCGCCGGTCACCATCGGCAACCCGCCAATCTCCAGCAACTCCGGCGTCGTGAAAAACACCATGTTCACCGGATAGTTGTAAATCGAGTTGCACAGGCACCCCTTATCAATCACCAGCGCCCGCATCCCCGCCCGCTTCGCTTCCATCGCGCAAGCCAATCCGGTAGGCCCGGCTCCAACACAAACAATGTCATAAGTAGTCATAATCTTTTGATTCAGATTGATTGTCTGCGGTTATGCGCGTCCGACTAAGGCAATCTCCTTCTCAATCAATCTGATGAGTTTTCTTGTTCGAAAGATTCTGCAAATAGCGGAGAATTTTAAAACCAACATAGTCGGCACGCTTCGTCCTTCTCCGATAATAACAATCCCAATAGCTCTCTATCCTCTGCGCTGTCAACTCTACAAATTGGGGATTGTACGTCACGAATTCGGAATAAGTCTGTGAGTCGAAGGAATCCAGATTCCTGTCAATCAATTCCAGAATTTCGACAACGTACTCTCCTGCCAGTTGAATAACAAGCGCAGGAACCCACGTATGTTTCGAACCAAGGATTTGTTCGAGACTGCGTTGCCGGACGAAGCCATCGCTGTGCCTGCTCAGAATACAGTTGACTATTTCCACCTGGAACTGACTCAGAGATCGAAGACGAATTTTTGAAATGTCGTGGTAGACCCTGTATGGAATGGAGAGCGTTTCGCCCCGAACATTCACAGTATAAGATCCGATGCGCAGAGAATGCGGATCACAGGGCAAGCATGCCAGTGCTGCCTTTACATCCCCTTCAATCTGTGTGGAAAAAGCTCGCACGAGCGGCAGATTGGTTTCGTCAATGACTTTTTTTCTAGGCCACAACGCTGACCAAAATCCGGCCCAGGAGTATTTCATTGCGCCTCTCCACCCCCCAAAATATTCACCAACTCCACCCGAAATGCCTCCAACTCCTTCAACTTCTCTTCCGTCGCGGCCACTTCCTTCTTCTTCCAAACAAACACATCCCCCGAACTCTTCTTCAACTTCACACTCAAATTCCCATCCACCAGAATCGTAACCGGCACCAGCAATTTCAACCCGCCATTCTCCACCGGCCCCAAAACCGCCACGCACTCACCCTTCCGCAGTATCAACGCACTCTCATAAGGCGGTATCGCCATCGGCCGAAATCCCGCCCCGACCAACCGCTCCACCACCCGAATCTGCCCTTCTGTAAGTTCCATCTCACCTTCCTATCGTAGCTGCCGGGCGAGCCCGGCCCTCTTTTGGGTTTTGTATTATCCGAACTCTGTCATCCCGACCGGAATGGCCGGCTTTTTCTTGCGCGCTGTATTCTGGCGCGTCGGCCACGGAGCGGAGGGACCGTGGCAACATGTAAGCCCCACCACAACCACCGTGACAATTCTAATCACGACTCCAACTTTTCCGCCCCAAAAAAACAAAAAGCGGCGCACCCAACCGCGCCGCTCTCATTCTTACTCTTTCACCGGCCACTGGTCGCTGACCACTAGCCACTCATCTTCTCATGCCGCCGAATGCGTCTCCTCCGCCCCCTCCAACTGCTCCAATATCTCCCGCAGCGTCCGGATCAACTCATCCCGCGAAACATGGCTCTTCCGGAACTGCAACCGGAACTTAAACGCCTCATTCTCCGGCTCAAACTGAAACACAAATGGCTGCGGCCTCGGCGCCATTCCCTTCTCGTCATTGCGATCCTGCCGCGCCGCATCCCGCGTCAATCCGCCCTGGAGAATCTTCGCAAACATCTCCAGCATCTTCTTCTCGGTCGGTTGCCGCGCAATCTGCAGCAGTAACCCCTTGCTCGTGATGCCGCTCTCGACGCACTTCTTCCGCAGCGCCTCCGGAATAGCCAACAGCACCATCGTCTCCGACACCGAAGTCCGCGACTTCCCAATCTTCTTCGCCAGATCCTCGTGCCGGTATTCAAACGTCGTCGCCAGGCGGTGCAACCCTTCCGCCTCTTCAAACGGCGTCAGGTCCTTCCGCTGCATGTTCTCAATCAGCGCAATTTCCAGCGTCTCCGCGTCGTCCGCCATCTTTTCGATGGCCGGCACTTCGCGCAACCCCGCCGCCCGCGCCGCGTGATACCGCCGCTCACCCGAAATTATGTGATACGCATCCTCGCGCGGCACATACCGCACCAGCAGCGGCTCCAGCACGCCCTTCTCTTTGATCGAATCCGTCAACTCGCGCAGGTCGCCCAGCACCTTGCGCGGCTGATCCGGATTCGGCCGGATCTGGTCTACGGGGATCATGCGTCCGACCGCCGCCCCGCTGTAACTTGTGAGTGATTCTACGTAATGCGCATCATGCCGCATCTTCAGCGTGACGGGCAACCCGGCTTTCTTCAACACGATGCAGTACCTCCGCTGCCAGCTTTTTGTATTCCACTGCCCCCGGCGATTTGGGAGCAAAAGTCAAAATCGTTTCCTTGTACGCAGGACTCTCTTCCAACCGCACGTTTTTCCCGATCTTCGTCTTGAACAACACTTCCCCGAATACCGCGCGAATCTGCCCGTGCGTATCCTTGGAAATATTCGTCCGCTTGTCATAGAGCGTGATCACCACGCCCAGCATCTTCAACTGTGGATTGGGACGCGCGCGAATCCGTTCGTACGTCTCCAGCAGATCGTCCGTGCCCTCAATCGCAAAGTACGCCGCCTGAATCGGCACCAGCAGGTGCGTCGAAGCCACCAGCGCGTTCACGGTCAAAATTCCCAGTGAAGGCGGCGTGTCCACGATTACGTAATCGTAATCTTTCAGCACCGGCGCCAGCGCATCCTTCAACCGGTACGGCGCGTCAAACTGCCCCGCCAACACCGTTTCCAGTTTCGCCAGAGCCAGCCGCCCGCTGCCTACATGCAGCATCGGATCCTTCGTCGGCTTGATCATTTCCGCCATCGACGCGTGCGCATCGCCCAGCACGTCGAACATCGACGTCGTCACTTCACCCATATTAAAAAACGCGATGGTCGTATTTGCCTGCGGATCCAGATCAATCAGCAGCGTGCGCCTTCCCTTGTTCGCGATTGCCGCAGCCAGATTGATCGCCGTCGTCGTTTTACCGACGCCGCCTTTCTGATTCGCTACCGTAATTATGGCAGTCATCGAATCTCTGCCTCCGCTCCTCGCCGCATTCTCTCCAACCCGCTGGCCCCTCTTCTCTTCCACTTATCTCTGTGAACTCTGCGCTCTTACCTCTGCGACCTCTGTGTTAAATCTCTTTTCTTTGCACTTTCTCAAACCGTTCGCCCACACCCCTACCTAGGCACCTCGACTCCACTCAATCTATTAGCGGTTATGCCGGCAGAAAGGCCACAAGGCATAGGCCCACTCTACGTTTCATGCCCGCAATTCGCAAGCCAAAACTGCAATTTCTCCAGCCCCCAGTGGAAATCTCCCAAAGCCGGGGTCCCTCTTTTCCGTGCCCTCTGTGCTCTTCCTCGGTGTCCTCTGTGTTAAATCCCCACTCGCCCTCAAAAACCAAAACGGCACGGTCAAAACCGTGCCGCTCACCCGCTCCCCGCTATCTGATCGCTGCTATTCGTTATCGTCTTCCCTAAAACTCCATCCCCCAAAAATCCCCATCCGTTCCCGCCAACTCCAACCCCACTTCCCAACCCTTCCGTCCTTCATGCCCGCGCCAGATCAAGGTTCCTTCCGCCGACTTACCGCTGATCCCGTTTACCACCCGCACTTTCTGTCCAACCGGCAACCCATGCTCCACAATGGCCATGCACCCTTTCGGGCTGATGTCCACCGTGTATCCCTTCGCCTCCATCTTCTTCCCGCCTTCTTCCCACTCTACGGTCAATCCCACCCGGGAATTCAGCCGCTCGCCCGCCCGGATATGCTCACCCCTTGAATTCTCTGCCAACCCATTGATCCTGGTCACAGTCATCTCCTCTGCTCAACGCCAGCCACCAGCACATAGCGACCCGGCGCGTTTTCCCATTTCAAGCCAACAGACACACTCCGTCTCTGTATTCCAACCTATCCACCCCCTCCATACCGGTCAATGGAACTTCCGGCCCACCTCTACCAACCAGTAACGCCAACTCTCAAATTCGACCACGATTGCGGCATGGAAGACGCTGTCATCCCGACCGGAGCGACGGCGTAGTTTGCCGTCGCGGAGCGGAAGGACCTTGGCGAGATCTAAACCTAGCTACCAATATGGATGGAATTTCCCCTTTCGCTCCATTCCTTCTTTACCTCGTAACTTTCTCCCCCGTAAACTGTCCTATTCGCTCATGCTCTCCTGGCCCACCCTTCGCTCCGAGCTTCGCCCCACCCTGCACCTGGCCATCCCGCTCGTCCTGGCCGAAATTGGCTGGATCAGCATGGCCATTGAAGACACTATGTTTGTCGGACGTCTCCCCAACAGCGCCCAATCCATCGCCGCCGTCAGCATCAGCTCCAGCCTCTTCCTGGTGTTCGCATTCTTCGGAGAAGGCGTCCTTATCGGCCTCGACACCCTCGTCTCTCAAGCGTTCGGCGCCGGCCGCCGCGACGACTGCTTCCACTCGCTTGTGAACGGCATCTATCTCAGCTTTGCCCTGGCTCCCGTGCTTCTCACCGCCGTTTGGCTTCTCCCGTATTTCTTCGATCACCTCGGCGTCTCCCCGGATGTCGCCGTCCTCGCCCGCCCCTACATGCACACCCTGGCCTTCGGACTCGTACCACTTCTCCTCTACTTCACCTTTCGCCGCGCCCTCCAGGGCATGAACCTCGTCCGTCCCGTCGCGTTTGCCCTCATCACCGCCAATCTCATCAACCTCCTTGGCAACTATCTCCTGGTCTTCGGCCACTGGGGCTTCCCCATGCTCGGTGTAGTCGGTTCCGGCATCGCCACCGCCATCTCCCGCGTTTACCTCGCCACGGTCCTCATCGTTTTTCTTTTCTGGCACGACGCGCGCAATCACGCGGAAATGAGCCGAGCCTCGCTTCGCCCAGATCTCGCACGCATCCGCCGCCTCATCGGCCTCGGCTTCCCTGCCGCGATGCAGATGACCGCCGAGATCAGCGTCTTCGCCGCCGTCGCCTCGCTAATCGCTCGCCTGGGCGCCATACCTCTCGCCAGCCACCAGATCGCGCTCAACACCGTCGCCTTCACCTACATGGTCCCCCTGGGTATCTCTTCCGCCGCGGCCGTTCGCGTCGGCCAGGCCATCGGACGCCGCGATCTTCCCGGAGCCAGCCGCGCAGGCAACACCGCCATCCTCCTCGGCGCCACCTTCATGTCCGCCATGAGCATCGTTCTGCTCGTCTTTCCGAAATACATCGCCCGCATCTACACCAACAATCCCGTCCTCATTCACAACGCCGTCGTACTTCTCGCCGCGGGTGCCGCCTTCCAACTCTTCGACGGCATCCAGACCGTCGCGACCGGTGCCCTCCGCGGCACCGGCGACACCCGCACGCCGATGATCTGCCACTTCTGCGCCTACTGGCTAATGGGGCTCCCTTTCGGCGCCTGGCTCTGTTTCCGCCACCACTGGGGAGTCCTCGGCCTCTGGATCGGCCTGAGCGCCTCCCTCATCTTGATCGGCATCCTCCTCCTAACCTTCTGGCGCCGCCGCTTAAATAGTCTGCTTTTCTAGCCCATCCGCCGTTGCCGTAGTATGGCGAAGGTGGATCTGGCGCCGCCTCCGCCACCTCCCCATTTAAATCTCTGTCATCCCGCCTGTCCTGAGCGAAGTCGAAGGGACCGGAGAGTCGCGTCGTTTGCGACTCGTAGTGGAGGGACCGCGGCAACACGCAAGCCCCACCGCAATCACTGTGACGTACCGAGGGTTCTGGATCTCTTCCTCTCAGCGAACTCTGTGCTCCTCCTCAGCGCTCTCCGCGTTAAGTCCCCTCTTTCTTCCACCCAAAAAACAAAAACGGCGCGAAAACCACTCGCGCCGTTCAATTTCCATTTTCCAATTTCTATTTTCTATCTCTACTTACATTTTGTATCGCCCTAAATCCTCATCATTCAACCCTTCCAGATAATTCCTCAACTGCTCGTTCGAGCTCCGCTCCGCCAGCGCCGTCGCCACCTTCGAATTCTTCAACACCGTCTCATCCACAAAAATCGGGCAATCCACCCGCAACGCCAGCGCCAGCGCATCGCTCGGCCGCGAATCAATGCTGATCAACTCGCCCTCGCGTTCCACCCAGATCAGCGCAAAAAACGTATCGTCACGCAAATCGTTCACCACGATTTTCCGCACGTGCACATCCAGTCCCAGCAAAACATTTTTCAAAAGATCGTGTGTCATCGGCCGCGGCGTCGACACCTTCTCAATCTCCAGCGCGATCGCATTCGCCTCGTACGCTCCCACCCAGATCGGCAGCACCGACTGCCCCTGCACATCCTTCAACACCACAATCGGCATCTGCGTAACCGGATCCATCATCAGGCCGCGTATCTTCATTTCCACTTCCATCGCGCCCTCCCTATCCCCTGCCGACGGTAGTTCTACTCCACTGCCCATGTAGCGGCCGCCTTCCGAGGCGGGCGCCTTTTGCCCGTCCCGAACGACTTTACGGGGCGGGCGCCTTTCTCTTCTCTGCGAACTCTGTGTTCCGACTCTGTGACCTCTGCGTTAAAATCTTCTCTTCCGCTGTTATCGCCCAACCATCTCTCCCACAAGACTATTCGGCATCGCCGATACCACTCTGACCTGCACGTAGTCTCCCAGAAGTTCCTGCTCCGGTGAAGCAAAATTCATCACCCGATTCGAACTAGTATGCCCCGACCACTGATTCTCCCGCCGAGACTTCCCATCCACCAGCACCTCAAACGTTTCTCCAACCAGCTTTTCATTCTGCACACGCTGAATCTCCCGTTGCCGGTCCATCAAAACCGCCAGCCGCCGCCCCTTCTCCCCTTCCGGAATCGCATCCGGCATTTTCAGCGAAGGCGTATTTGGCCGCGGCGAATACTTGAACGCAAACACGCTGTCGTACTGCACCTCATCCAGCAGCGTAAGCGTCTCCTCAAAATCCTTTTCGGTCTCGCCGGGGAAACCCACGATCATGTCGGTCGTAATGCTGATCGGCCGCCGCGCCGCCTTCATCAGCGCAATCTTCTCCAGGTACTCTTCTCGCGAATACGTCCGTGCCATCGCCCGCAACACCGCCGTCGAACCGCTCTGCACCGGCAAGTGCACGTGGTCGCAAATATTTGGGTGCGCCTCGATCGCTTCCACGATGTCTTTCCCGAAATCCCGTGGATGCGAAGTCGTGAATCGCACGCGCCGGATTCCCCGCACTCCCGCGACCTCCGTCAGTAATTCAGCAAACCGCATCTTCCTCGCGCTCGGGTCCGCGTACGAATTCACCGTCTGTCCCAGCAACTGCACTTCGCTGTACCCGGTCTCCGCCAGCCGCTGCACTTCTTCCAAAATCGACGCGCTCCCCCGGCTCCGCTCCGGCCCCCGCGTGAACGGCACCACGCAATACGAGCAAGCCTTGTCGCAACCTTCGATAATCGTCAGGTACGCCCGCCACGGATTGTCCCGCCGCGTAATCTCCGTCTCAAACGTCTCATCCGTGTCCGTATCCAACCCGGTCACGCGCCGGTTCCCCGCCTCCAGCTCCGCAATCAACTGAGGCAACTTCCGGTAACTCGCCGACCCGCAAACCAAACTAACCCACGGCGCCCGCTCAAAAATCTCCTCACCCTCCTGCTGCGCCACGCACCCCAGCACCCCAATAATCTTCCCCCCACCCGCATTCACAATCTTCCTCAGACTCGGGTGATTCTTACCAGGAAGGCCGTCTCTGTGAACTCTGTGTTCCGTCTCTGTGTCCTCTGTGTTAAAACTCTTTGCTTGTCGCTCGTCTACCGGCCGCAACTCCCCCAACCGCGAAAACACTTTCTGCGCTGCCTTCTCCCGAATCGAACAAGTGTTGTAAAGGATCACCTTTGCAGTCTCAGGCGTCTCCACCTGCCGATACCCTCGCGACAGCAAAACTCCCGCAACCTTCTCCGAATCGTGATCATTCATCTGGCACCCAAACGTCTCCAGATAAAACGTCGACCCCTGTGGCACAGGCACTCCTGTTTGTGCTCCCTCGCTGTCCAACGCACCAATGTAGCGGCCGCTTTCCGAAGCGGGCGCCTTTTCCTCAGGCACACCCGTACCCGTCAATCTCTCCAACCCAATATCAAAACTCTTCCCCATACCCTCACTCTACCACACGCCCCATTCGTACTGTGGGAGGTACCCAGACCTTGGCAAACTCAATCCCCCTCCATCGCCACCGTTTTCTTGTATCATCCGAGTTATGTGGTGGCCTGGATGCGCACTCTCAAGTATCTCCTAGCGATAATCGCCAGCTTATTCGCCGGTTGGCTGCTCACCCCATTGCCCTGGCTGCTCGGCATTTTTGGAGGTTCGCTGGGCGAGCGGATAGACGGCCTTTCATTTCGTCTCGTCTCTTATTTTCTTCTTGGACTCGCCCTCCCCTGCCTGTCTGCTTGGCTCGTGTCCCCAATCTCTACGAGTACAGCGGGAATCGAACCCGAATTGCGCGGTGGCAATCATGAATTTTTAGTCCGCCTTCTGAAGTGGTTCGCGCTAGCATTATTGGTCGCTTTTGTCCTCCCCATTCTGGAATTGATCCTTATGGATTCTGGCATGATGTAAATTGCTGTTCATCTTAAGCCCTCTTGCTTTCATTTCCGCGTTCGCTTCCTGTCACCACATACGCCACCACAAACAACACCCCCAGCGTTATATCCGTCACCGCAAACACCAGATCCCGCGGGTTCGTCCTCCCCTGCAACACCAGCACCACCACCGCCGTGCAATACGTAAACTTCTCCACCACCGACGGAATCATCATCACCCGCAACCGTACCGGATCCCGCCCGATACAAATAAACGCAATCTGCCAAGCCAACGCGCATCCCACAAACCCATAATAAAATCCCGGATGCGTAATCGCCGGCGGATCCTGCTTCCCGATCAAATCAAACATAAAATACAGCGGCGTAATCACCACCACTCCCCAAATCCCCGCCACCCAAAACACCACCTTCGCAAATTTCATCCTCCGCTCCTCTCTGACTGATTACCGATTACTGATTACTGATAACTGATAACCTGCCACCACCTCCGGCCACTTCGCCAGCACCTCCCCATGCAGCCACATTCGGAACATCCGCATCTCATATCTTTTGACCATGCCCCATCCCTGTGCTACGTTGAATTTGCCCTGTAAAAATTTCTTTCTCTTAAGGAGACAGACATTCTTTTTCTCCTGAACGCCATTTTCATCGGCAGCATCTTCGATATTCTCGCGCAAACCGGTTGGGTCGCCCGCGGCGTCCTCGCCATTCTACTCTTTGCCTCGCTCATCTCCTGGGCTCTCATCCTGCAGAAGTCCGGCATGTTTGGCCGCATCCGCCGTCAAAGCGATCAGTTCCTGAAAATCTTCCGCGCCACAAAAGGCGTCGCCAATCCCCAGGGACTCGTCTCTGCCGGCTCTCCTTTCGCCAACGTCTACGCCGCCGGCTATCGCGAACTCCAATCCCAGGTCACCGGCGGCGGCAATCCAACCCCCGTCAAACTTAAATCCATGCAAGCCGTCACCGTCAGCATGCAGCTCGCTGCCGCTGACGAAGTTCGCCGCACCGAAAAAGGCATGTCCTGGCTCGCCACCACCGCCGGCGTCGCACCCTTTATCGGTCTCTTCGGCACCGTCTGGGGCATCATTGACGCCTTCTCCGGCCTCGGCACCTCTGGCTCCGCCAGCCTCCGTGCTGTCGCCCCCGGCATCGCCGAAGCCCTCGTCACCACCGCCGCCGGCCTCTTCGCCGCCATCCCCGCCCTCATCGCCTACAACTATTTCCTCCAGGACATCCGCGACCTAGCCCAGCGTCTCGACACCTTCGCCCTCGAATTCGCCGCCCAAATCGAAAAGACTTTCACCTAACCATGCTCTCCCCATCACACAACTCTTGTCATCCTGAGCGCGTCTTCCGCGCGAAGGACCTCAACCGATCAATTCACCGAGCAGTCTCCGTGCTCTCTGCCTGCCCTGAGCGAAGCCGAAGGGTGCTCCTCCTCTGTGTTAAAACTCTTCTCTTCGCCGGCCACTGGTCGCCGGCCACTGGTCACTGATTGCCATGCCTCAACTAGCCAAATCCACCCAATCCTCCCTCTCCGAAATCAACATGGTCCCGTTCATCGACGTCGTCCTCGTCCTTCTGATCATCTTCATGATCACTGCCCCCATCCTCCAATCCGGCATCGAAGTCGACGTCCCCAAAACTCACACCGTAAAAGAAATCACCCAGCAGCGCCTTGTCGTCACCATGGACAAAAACCAGCTCCTCTACCTCGGTAACGACCCCATTAACATCCACCAGCTGGCCGACAAAATCAAAAAACAGTCCAAGTCTCAGAAAGATGTCATCTACCTCCGCGCCGACGAAACCGTTCCCTTCGGCGCCTTTTGCACCGTCATCGACACCCTCCGCCAGTCCGGCATTTCCAACATCAGCATCGTCACCCAACCGATCAACGACCGGAACCGCTGATCATGCGCAATAGCTCGAATTCGCAAGATCCCCAAAACGTGGGTGCCGCACCCTGCGCCCTTCAGGGTGCGGGTTTTCTTATCGCGATTTCGGTCCTAAACTCCTTTGTAGGGGCCGGGCTTGCTCGGCTCGCTTCCCGATTACTGATTACTGATTACTGATTACTTCTTTTCATGAGCTACGCCATCCAAACCGACGACGCCCCCTTCAAACGCTTCCTCGGCTACTCCGCCTGGCTGCATATCGGCCTCGTCGTCGCAGTCGCCCTCAGCGTCTGGATCCAACGCTCCGGCAATCCCTGGGGAGGCATCGGTGGCGGTGGCGAGTCCAGCGTAAAGGTAGACCTCGTCAGCAGCGCGGGCATTCCTATGCCGCATCCAGTCGTGCCGACGCCCAGTCAAGTCGTCGATCCCACCAAAGGCCTGGCCACAGAAGAGCCCAAGATCGAACAGCCCAAGACCGATCCCACGCCCATTCTCAAGTTCAAGGAAAAACAGCCGCCTCCGCCGCCATCCAAGAAATCCAAAGTCTTCGAGCCGAAAATAAAGCCGCCCGACAACGCCACCCCTTACGGCAAAGGCGGCCAGATGGACATCCCCACCGGCTACTCGCAAACCCCCGGCGCCTCTGCCAGCGGCCTGGCGGTTGCGGGCCCGGGCGGCGGCGATTTCGCCACCCGCTACGGCTGGTACGTCGAATCCGTCAAACGCGCCATCAGCCAGAACTGGATCCAGACCAGCATCGATCCCTCTGTCCGCGCCGCGCGCCGTGCTCATGCCGTCGCCGCATTCCGCATCAATCGTGATGGCACCATCAAAAACATTCGTCTCGACACTTCCAGCGGCAATCGTTCCATGGACGACTCCGCCACTCGCGCTCTCCTTGGCATCGACAAACTCCCCGCCCTCCCCGCCGACTACTCCGGCGCCTACGTCGACGTCACCTTCGACTTCGACCTCTCCGCCCCCCACTAGTGGCACAGCCATTCCTGGCTGTGCTCTTGGGTTTCTCTGTGTTCTCTGTGTTCCATCTCTGTGTCCTCTGTGTGAAATCTTTTCTCTTCTCCCCTCCAATCTGTCCTAAACTATTTCTTCAGCCCAAATTTCTTCCGGAGGAACTCTTGCTTCGAATCACCCGCACCCTTCCCGTTTTTTTCCTTTGCCTCCTTTACCTTCTTCCGTTCTCCGCTACCTCCTTCGCTCAGGATTGGTTCCGCGCCGGCACCGGCCTCGGTGTCGACAAACCCCGCATCGCCGTAGCCGACTTCGCCCCCCGCGCCGACAACGCCAAACCCCACGCCACTCTCTTTACCCAAACCGTCCGCGACGACCTCTCCTTCTCTGGCATCGTCGAACTCGTCTCTCCCAGCTTCTATCCCCCGCAAGTTCCTTCCACCCCCAACGAACTCGCCAAAACTCTCTGGACCGATCCTCCCCTCAATGCCAACTTCGCCGCCTTCGGCAATCTCACCGAAACCTCCACCGAAGTCTCCATCCCAGCCTGGATGTTCGACGTCCGCAGCCCTTCCAACGAGCCCGTCGTCGGCAAGGTTTATCACGGCGCTCCCACCGACGCGCAAGTCCGCAAATTCGCCCACCAGTTCGCCGACGAAATTATCTCCAAACTTTCCGGAGGATTCCCCGGCGTTGGGGGAACGCAGATCGCCTTCATCAGTTCACGCACCGGCACCAAGGAACTTTGGGTCATGGATTACGACGGCGCCAACCAGCACCCGCTCACCTCACTCCGCTCCATCTCGCTTACGCCGCGCTGGTCTCCGGACTCCTCGCGCATCGCCTTCACCTGTTTCGCGCCCGCCAACAGTGTCGTCAGCGGCCAGATCTGCATGTACTCCTTCGACTCCGCCAAAGTCGTCTCCTTCGCCCGCTACAGAGGCACCAACTCCTCCCCTGCGTGGTCTCCCGACGGTTCGCAGGTGATGTTCTCTTCGTCCATGCAAGGAAATCCCGCTCTTTACGTTTCCGACGCCAGCGGCAATCGTCCCAAGCGCCTCACTTTCGCGAACTCCGGCGCCGACACTTCTCCCGCCTGGAATCCCAAGACTTTGCAGACTGTCGTCTTCGTCAGCGATCGCGGCGGCGTTCCGCAGCTCTACATGATGAATGCCGACGGCACCAACACCCAGAAAATCGATCTCCCCGACATGGGCTACGTCATCGACCCAGCCTGGTCTCCCAACGGCCAGCTCCTCGCCTTCAGCTGGCGCCGCCCGTCCGGCAATTACGACATCTACGTGATCGACATCGGCTCGCGGCACATCCTCGAGCTCACGCGCGATTCCGGCCGCAACGAACGCCCCAGCTGGGCTCCCGACGGCCGCCACCTCGTCTTCGAATCCACCCGCACCGGCACCCGCCAAATCTGGACGATGCTCGCCGACGGCTCCCAACCTCATCAGCTAACCACGTCTGGCCACAACGAATCCCCCAACTGGTCCTCCAAATAAACTCCCCCTTTGTAGGGGCGGAGCTTGCTCCGCCCTCTTGGGTTCCGTCGTTGCGCCACTAAACAAATGATCTTGAGGGTGCCCCACCCTTGGTTTGTAAGGGTGGGCTCTTACGATCTAGAGCCACACCATCTCCGTTCTTCACTCTTCTCTGTGTCCTCTGCGCTCCTACCTCTGTGAACTCTGTGGTGAAATCTGCTCTCCCGTTTTTTCTTTTCCTCTCCCAATCTGTAAACTGTAAACTGTCACCTAATTTCACCGAGGCAAAAACTTGTCCACTCCCCAAAACCGCGTCATCTCCGGCATGCGCCCCACCGGACGTCTCCACATCGGCCACTACTTCGGCGCGCTCCAAAACTGGGTCAAACTCCAATCCGATCCCGCCTACGAATGCTTCTACTTCGTAGCCGACTGGCACGCCTTAACCTCTGACTACGCCGACACCTCCGCCATCGCCGAAAACTCCCTGCAAATCACCATCGATTTCCTGGCCTCCGGCCTCGACCCCGCCAAATCCACAATCTTTCTCCAATCCCAAGTTCCCGAACATGCCGAACTCCATCTCCTCCTAAGCATGGTCACCCCGCTCGGCTGGCTCGAACGCATCCCCACCTACAAAGAACAAATCGAAAACGTAACCAACAAAGACCTCCACACCTACGGCTTCCTCGGCTACCCCACCCTGCAAACCGCCGACATCGTCATGTACTCGCAGCCCGGCAAAGGCCTCCTCGTCCCCGTAGGCGAAGACCAAGTCTCCCACGTCGAGTTCTCTCGCGAACTCGTCCGCCGATTCAACTTCTACTATGGATTTGAATTTATCCAGGGATGCTTGGACGACAAAAAAGTCCGATCGGGAATTGCGAGTATGCTTTCGTGGAAACCAACGAAGGAGGAACTGAAGCCTCTTCGTGGCTTTCCGGAAGACTATTGGGAAGAGATGTTGCTAGAGGAGTTTGCCCAAAAGCGTGCGCACGAGATTGGGTTTGAAAATACAATGAATCAATTGGGTGAGTTCGCAAAATTTGTTGCATTGCAAGAGGTCTTAACCGAACCCGGCCACCTCCTCACTCCCACTCCCCGCATCCCCGGCCTCGACGGCCGAAAAATGTCCAAGTCCTACAACAACGCCATCACCCTCTCCGAATCCGACGACGATATCCGCAAAAAAACCAAAGTCATGGTCACCGACCCCGCCCGCAAACGCCGCACCGACCCCGGCAACCCCGACATCTGCCCCGTCTATGACTGGCACAAACTCTTCTCCACTCCCGACCGCGACCTCGGCCGCCTCGACTGGGTCCGCCAAGGCTGTACAACCGCCGGCATCGGCTGCATCGAATGCAAATCCGCCATGGCCGAAAACCTGATCAAATGGATAACTCCAGTCCGCGAAAAACGCCTCGACTACGAGCATCATCCAAAAAAGGCGCTCGAAATCCTGGACCAAGGCAGCGCGAAAGCACGCGAGTCTGCGAAGCAGACGATGCAACGAGTCCGCGACGCCATCTTCAACTGGCCCCGCAAACGCAACGAAATCTCCGGCTAATCCTTGTTACGCCACCAAACAAATGACCTTGAGGGTGCCCCACCCTTGGTTTGAAAGGGTGGGCTCTTACGATCCAACGCCACAATATTTCCGCTCCTAGCTCTTCTCCGTGTCCTCTGTGGCCCCTCTGTGATCTCTGTGTTGAAATCTTCTCCGAGGTTTTTCTTTTCAACTGTTCACTGTAGGCTGTGAACTGTAAACTATTCCCACATGGCCTCTCCCTACAAAATCAACATCCCGCTCTTCGAAGGTCCCCTCGACCTCCTGCTCGACCTCATCAAAAAGCAGGAAATGAACATCCACGACATCCAGATCTCCAAAATCACTTCCCAATATCTCGACTACCTCCACCAGCTCGAAGTCCAGAACATCGACGTCTCTGCCGAATTCATTTACATGGCCGCTACGCTCATCTACATCAAATCCAAAATGCTTCTCCCGCCCGACCCGCTCGCCTCCGCCGACGAGCAGGCCGCCGACCCGCGCGAAGAACTAGTCCAGCGCCTGATCGAACACGAAAAATTCAAGAACGCTGCCCAACTCCTCTACCAGAAACAGCAAATCGAAGAGCACGTCTGGTCCCGCCCCGACAAATCCCTCTACCACGATGAAGGCACCGAAGGCGAACTGGTAGTCTCTCTCGTCGATCTGGTCCGAGTCTTCCAGCAAGTCCTCGAGCGCAAAAAAGAAGTCGTCCGCATCGAACTAACCCACGACGTCTTCACTGTCGCCCAAATGATCGCCCAGCTCCGGTCCCAAATCCTCTCGAGCGACACCTCAACCGTCAGCCTCATCCAATTCTTCGAAGCCTGCCCCTCCCGCCACGCCATGATAGTGGCTTTCTTAGCTGTCCTCGAAATGGTCAAGCTCCAAGCAGTCCTCCTAACCCAGGAAAACCAATTCGCCGACATCCTAGTCAAGAAAGCCAAAGCCTTCGACGTAGCCTTCGACGAAAACGGCGCCATCCTCCACATCGACCAGGAATATCAGTAGGAAGTTATCAGTAATCAGCGATCAGCAAGCGAAGGTTCGATTTTGTGGCTCAGCCATTCCTGCCTGTGCTCTTCGATTTCCTGTTGCGCCACGCTACCGATGAACTTGAGGGTGCCCCACCCTTGGTTTGTAAGGGTGGGCTCTTACGACCTAACGCCGCAAGCTTTCCGCTCTTCTCTTTCTTGTTCTCTGTGAACTCTGTGGCTCCTCTGTGTCCTCTGTGTTGAAATCCTGTCTTTGTTCTTTCCCAAAAACAAAAACGGCACGCCCAACCGCCATGCCGCCAACCTACTTCCCATTTTCCAGTTTCTACTTTCGATTTCTCTCCACTTCCTCTTTCGCCACTCGCCGCGCCTCTGCATCCGCTGCCACCACATCCTCCATCGAAGTAAACTTCGTCTTCGCAGTCCGCTCCAAAACTCCCTCAATCACCTCCGCAATCCCCAAAAACTTCAATCTTCCCTCCAGAAACGCCGCCACCGCCACCTCATCCGCCGCATTCAACGCGCAAGGCCAAGCCCCGCCCTTCTTCATCGCCTCCCGCGCCAGCCGCAAACAAGGAAACCTTCGCGTCGAAGCCTTCTCAAAATCCAGCCGCTTCAGTTTCCCCCAATCCAACTGCACCTCCGCCGTCTTCACCCGCGCTGGATACGTCAGCGCATACTGAATCGGCATCCGCATATCCGTTGGCCCCAATTGCGCCAGCACCGACCCGTCCACATACTCCACCATCGAATGAATCGTCGACTGCGGATGAATCACCACTTCAATTTGCTCAGGCTTCATCCCAAACAGCCACCGCGCCTCAATCACCTCAAATCCCTTGTTCATCATCGTCGCCGAATCAATCGTGATCCGGTTTCCCATCCGCCAATTCGGATGAGCCAGAGCCTGCTCCGTCGTTACATTCGCCAAATCCTTCAGCGGCGTCTTCCGGAACGGCCCGCCCGATGCCGTCAAAATAATCCGCAGCACCTCCCCATGCGTCCCGCCGCGCAAGCACTGGTGCACCGCGTTGTGCTCGCTGTCCACCGGCAAAAGCTCTTTCCCCGACTTCTCCACCGCCGCCATCACCAGTTCGCCCGCCGCCACCAGCACTTCCTTATTCGAAAGCGCAATCACCTTCCCCAGCTTGATCGCCTCGTAAGTAGCCTCAAGTCCCACCACGCCCACTGCCGCCGACACCACAATCTCCGCCGCCCCGTGCGTCCCAACTGCCAGCATCCCCTCCCGTCCATGATGAATCGCCGGCAAAGGCGCGACGCCCTTCTCCCGCAATCGCGAAGCAAGCTCGCCAGCGAGCGAATCCGTAGCCACCGACACCACCTCCGGCCGGTGCCGCTCAATCTGTCCCACAAGTTCTTCGACGTTCGACCCCGCCGCCAGCCCCACCACGCGAAACTCCCCCGCCAAAGCCTCCACCACGGCCAAAGTCTGCCGCCCAATCGATCCCGTGCAACCAAGTATAGAAATAGCCTTCATCCAATGTAGCGGCCACCTTCAGGTGGCCCTCCCCTCTCGCCATTGTAGCGGCCGCCTTCCGAGGCGGGCGCCTTTACAATTTCAACCTTAGCACCCAAAAGAAACCTGCTGCTTCATGGGAGGTGAACAGATACCAGCGATCAGGTAACGGGAAGCACGTTCTCTCCGTGAACTCTGTGCTCTTTCTCTGTGCACTCTGTGTGAAATCTTTCTTTGCTCTTCTCTCAACTCCCCGTCGGATTCACCAAAACCAGGTAATACCAAATCACCGGTATACATAAAATCAACGCATCAATCCGGTCCAGCACCCCTCCATGCCCCGGCAGCAACCCACCCGAATCTTTCACCCCCGCCGACCTCTTATACGCCGACTCCAACAAATCCCCCATCTGCCCCGCCACATTCCCAATCACCGCCATCGCCACCAAATGCCCAATCGGAATCCGAATCCAATAACTAAACGCCCAAGCCACAATCAACGACCCAACCATGCTCCCAATCGACCCCTCCCAAGTCTTCTTAGGCGAAATATGCGGCGCCAAGGGATGCTTCCCCATCGCCCTCCCAACAAAATAAGCCGCCGTATCCCCCGCCCACGTAATCACCAGCGCAAACATCAGCAACCTCGGCCCATCGGGCGCGCGATCATGGAGCCAGACGGCGAAGGAAAGTGGGAACGCCACAAGGAGGAGTGCACTGGAGGAAATCCCCGCCGCGGGAAGCGTTTCCACTAGTGGTCGCCGTGTCCACAGAACCAGGCATGTCAAACCGAGTACAAACACAAAGAACACGTTTGCTGGTGAATGGAAGATCTCAGGGCTTTCACGTAACGCATGAAACATCCCTGGATGTAAAACTGGCTCTTCGACAGCATCGCCCGGGAAGTGGAAGTAAATATAGACAGAAGGCCGAGACGCAGTCGCAACAAAAATGAAAAGGAGTGAACAAAAAATCGTCCACACCCGATACGCCCGGTGGCCAATCGCCTCTCCCAACGCAAAATACTCCCAAAGCGCCAGCACCGTAATCACCGCCGTAGCCACCGCCACCACCCACGTTGGCGTAAACAACACCAGTCCCACCACCACCGGTATCAACACCAGCGCCGTCGCCACCCGTTTCCAAGTCATCCAAACAGTCCTAACCGGCCGCCTGCCACGTCCCAGCCAAATTGATTCTGGATTCCCTACGAATTATACAGGCACAAGCCCCAAAAGCGCCGGAGGCGCGCCACAAGCTTAGCCCAGCCCGTAAGGGCTGGGACCCATTCCGTTCCTATTCCCAAGCGCCGTAGGTGCGACAGGTATTGTTGCCGCTCGCGGGTCTGCAATTTCAAACCAGGCTGTGTGCCGTTTCGCTGTTCCCTGTGCCTTCCGCGGCCCCTCTGCGAACTCTGTGTTGAACTCTTTTCTTCTCTCTTACTGATTACCGATTACTGATAACTGATTACTTTTTACCGCGCCGCCGCTTTCCGCCCGTCGATCCCACCATATCTCCGCTCTCTCCCCTGAAAATCCACCAACGCCTCCAACAACCGCGCCCGGTTAAAATCCGGCCACAACGTCTCCGTCACAAAAATCTCCGCATACGCAATCTGCCACAACAGAAAATTGCTAACCCGCATCTCCCCGCTCGTCCGGATCAACAAATCCGGGTCCGGCAGATTCGCCGTATATAAATGCCGCGAAAGTTGCTCCTCCGTAACCGCCGCGCCTCCATGCCCATTCCGCTCCGCCAAAATCGCGTTCATCGCGTCCACAATCTCCGCGCGCCCTCCATAATTCAGCGCAATCGAAAGCACCATCCCGGTGTTCCCCGCTGTAGCCTCCATCGCTTCGCGCGTATCCTTCTGCACGCCAGCCGGCAATTCCTCCGGCCGCCCCAGAAATCGCATCCGGATATTATTTTTCTGGATCAGCGGCATCTCTTTCCGCAAGTATTCCCTCAACAACTGCATCAAAAACTCAATCTCCGCCTTGGGCCGCCGCCAATTCTCCACCGAAAACGCGTACAGCGTCAGCGCCTCCACCTTCAGCCTGGCGCAAGTCTCAATCGTCGTGCGCGCCGACTGCGTCCCTGCCCGGTGCCCCGCCACCCGCGGTAAATGACGCTTCTGCGCCCAGCGCCCGTTCCCGTCCATAATCACCGCGATATGCCGCGGCAACCGTTCCCATTCCAGTTTTTTCAGGATAAGTGCTTCCTCTGCGGTCACCGGACCGAGAGCAGCAGCAGAAAGTTCAAGCGAGTGAGCCACAATAGTTCCAGACCATTCTTCCTTTATGCCGCAAAGTTAACACACCCCTTCGCACCCGCGCAACGCACTTTTCCACCTAATGTAATTGCCCAGCACGTAGCGCAGGCTTCAGCCTGTAATCTTCGATCTCACTGAGGCCGCCCACAAAATGAACTTGAGGGTGCCCCACCCTTGGTTTCTAAGGGTGGGCCCTTACGATCCAGGGCCACAAATCTCCGCTCCCCACTCTTCTCTGCGTCCTCTGCGCGCCGACCTCAGCGCCCTCTGCGTTAAGTCCCCTCTTCTCCTCTAATTTTCCATTTTCCAAACTCACCCCGGCACTCCCCGCACCCACTGATAAATCCCTTGCCCCACCAGCACAAACGTCAAAATAATCATCGCCACCGCGGTAATCCACGCCACCACATTAAACGCCACAGTGTTCGTATGCTCCCCCATCAAATCCTTCCGGTTCACCAGCAGCAAAATAAAAATCACCACAATCGGCAGCCACACGCCGTTCCCAACCTGCGAAAAAATAAAAATCTTCCACAGCGGCACGTTCGGGATCAACACGATTCCCGCGCCCACCACGATCAAAATCGTATACAGCCAATAGAACGCCGGCGCTTCCCGGAACTTGTGATCAATCCCCGCCTCAAACCCCATCCCCTCGCAAATCACGTGCGCCGTCGAAAGCGGCAGAATCGTCGCCGCAAACAGCGAAGCGTTCAGCAATCCAAATGCAAATGTAAACGCCGCCCACTGCCCCGCCAGCGGAATCAACGATTTCGCCGCCTCTCCCGCGTCGCTGATGTTGGTCAACCCTGTCGCATGCAAGGTCGCCGCCGTGCAAATGATGATGAAAAACACGATCACCATGCAGCTGATGCTTCCCAGCAGCACGTCCATCCGCGCCTGCGGATATTGCCGAGGCCCCACCTTCTTCTCCACGAACCCCGCCTGCAAATAAAAAAATTGCCACGGCGCGATCGTCGTGCCCACCAGCGCCGTCAACGTAATCAGATATCCCGTATCAATATGAAACGACGAAATCGGCGGAAGCACCGTCATGCGTGCCGCCAGCAGCCAGTCCGGACGTGAAAGCAACGCCGAAAAAAGATAGCTGAGGTAGAAAACACACGCGATCATAAACACAACTTCCACCTGCCGGTACGTTCCCTTCAACACCAGCACCCACACAACCACCGCCGCCATCGGCACGGCGATGTACTTGCTCACTCCAAATATCTGCGCAGCCGCCGCCACGCCCGCGAACTCCGCCACTACGTTCCCCAAATCCACCAAAAACCCGGTAATCATCACGAAAAACGTCGAGCGGAATCCAAACTCCTCGCGAATCAGGTCCGAAAGCCCCTTCCCCGTGATCACCCCCATTCGCGCGCACATCTCCATCGTCACATACAGCGCAATCGTCATTGGAATCAGCGACCACAGCATCGTGTACCCATACGCGCTGCCCGCCTGCGTGTATGTCGCGATCCCGCCGGCATCATTGTCCACGTTGGACGTGATAATCCCCGGCCCGATCACCGCGAGGAAAAGCGCAATTCGCCGCCGCCACTGGTTTCCCGCCGAGAAAAATGCCAGCGTTCGGCCGCGAATCTTGTCAATTATGTTGTTGACTGTCGTCAGGTTCATGCGTTCACGAGCCGCGACACCACGTCATCCACGGTAACCGTCCCAATCGGACGTTTCTCCTCATCGATCACCGTGAGCATCCGCAGATTGTATTTATCAAACAGCTCAAAGACATCTTTTTCGTTCGCATCCGGGGTAATGCTCACGAGCGGTTCCGTCTTCAACTCCGACATCAATTGCTCCGGCGCGGCCAGCAACATCCGCGCCATCGGCACTGTCCCCGAAAATTGCGCGTGCGCATCCACCAACACAATTGTGTCCAGTTGTTCCAGGTTGAAATCCTGCTTCCGCAGCCATCCCAACACTTCTTCTCGCGAAGATGCCTCGCTCACATACGCAAACTCCGTGTTCATCATTCCGCCCGCCGTGGACGAATCGTAGCTCAGCAGCTCGCGAACCTCTTCCGCCTCCAGGTTCGGCATCTCCTCCAGCAACTCTTCCGACGTCTCCTTCGGCAAATCCGCCAGCAGGTCCGCCGCCGCGTCCGGCGCCATCTCTTCCAGAATGTCCGCGGCCTTCTCCGGGTCCAGTTTCTCCACGATCTGCGTCGTCAGCCGTTCATCCAGCTCTGCCAGCACCTTCGCTGCGGTCTCCTCATCCAGCGAAGCGATAATCCCCTGCCGCTCCGCCGCCGAAAGTTCTTCCATCATCTCCGCCAGATCCGCCGGATGCAGGTCTTCCAGCTTCTCGTGCGTAATCCGCAGCTTCACCCGCCGCAAAGGATCCGGCTCAATCAAGTTCACAAACTCCCAGCGAATCGACCGCTGCGGCAGCTTCCCCTGCAGCTTCCGCACCACGGACGACGGCGCAATCCCCTGCAGCAGCCGCCGCATCGCCCCCGGCAATCCCACGTCCACCTGCGCAATCCGCAATTCCACGTGCTCGTTTGTGCGGATCTCCGTCAGGTCCACATCGTTCACGCGCACCACTTTCCGTCCTTCGGTATCAATAATCTGCTGGTCCATCAGGTCTTTCTGCACGGCCAGCCACGCTTCATTCGGCGTGTACGCAGCCAGCGCCCGTTCGCTCACGTTCAAATCGATCCGGCCCACCGCAACCTTCGCCACCTGGTCATAACGCGCCACCAGCGGCTGAAACCTGCCGCGCGAAATCAAGAAATGGGAAATCCGATTCGGCTGCTCCGCCGGCTCCACAAAAAACTCCCGCACCCGCCCAACAAAATGCGCCTGCGAATCATAAGCCGACGCCCCCACCAACTCCGTAGCAAATAGCATGTCCTCCCCCTCCTTTCCCCTGTGGCACAGCCATTCCTGGCTGTGCTCTTGGGTTATTCTTCTCAGCGTCCTCTGCGTCTCTGCGAACTCTGCGTAATCCTTTCCTTCTTCAAAAACAAAAAGCCCGCAAACCATTCCGGCCGCGGGCGACTAACTCGAATGATGCGCATCCTTCAGTCGCTAACGCACCCTCCCAGACCTTCACCCTCCGCCCGGACTTCCAGCAAGCTAATCCCGTCCCGATCAGCCCCGGCGCACCGCGGATCGCTCGCCGGTAAAGCGGTCAAGTCGCTGCACCTCCGCCCTAAGCAACTAGGGTGAGGTTCGAGTTCGCTGGACGCGCTCATACGTAAAAAATTCACTCCGAAATTAGAGATAAGCCTGCTCCCATTCAATGTCAAGATAAATCAGCACTTCTTCAGAATATTTCGCAATTTCTCTCTCGATTTTGTAGGGCACGCCTTCTGAGGCGGGCCGTTCTTCACTTCCCCCGTCCAAACAACATATCCTTCGGCGACTCCCCCCGCCTCTTGCACTCCTCCACATACAGCACCAAATAATTCTTCAACACATAGTCCCGCGCCGAATACCCCAACTCTTTCGCCGCCCGGTCAATCGCCCCCGCCGCCCCCTCCAACTCCACAAACGTTCCAATCGGCGTTTCGTCCACTTCGATCAACAACCCCTTCGCCCAGGAATGCCTCCCGGGCAGTGTGTACGTCGTCCGGTACTTCTCATACCGGAACCACCCCCGCAGCCCCAACCCCTCAAAAATCCTCCGTATCGTAGCCCCATCCGTCAACTCCGTCTCAATCTCCTCCCGTACCTTATGCCGCCGGTCCGAAGCAGACCCCAAATCCCCGATCGCCAACTCCTCTGGAGGCGACTTGAACGTAAGCACCGTCCGCGCCACCGCCTTGCTCTTCGAGCCCTTCTTCGCTGGCGCGGGCGTTTCCGTCCGAATCCTCAGCAACTGCCCATGTTTCGCCAATCCCCCATCCGGCGTATCAAATATCAGATTCATCTCATGCATCCGCGGCGCCTTCGCATTCGCAGGCTTCGCTCCCAGCCGCTTCAACGCCCGCGCCAGCTTCTTTCCATCCCGAATCGCCAGCTTGATCTCAGTCTCAGTAGCCATTCTTAAACCTCAGTCCATTTCGCCGGCCGCGTCAAGCAGGCCAACACATTCATCCCGAACTTAGTAGCGGTCACCTTCAGTGCCTGCCCTGACGAAGGAAGGGTGACCCCGCCCTCTCCCGCAGGGCCCGCCTTCTGAGGCGGGCCGTGCCAGCCCACCGCCAAACAATACCAGCAAGCTGTAATCCCAACCCATCTTCGATTAATATGGCCTAGCGAGGGATTCCACCAGCAATCGTGTTCTTAGCTTTTTAGCGGCCGCTTTCCGAAGCGGGCGCCTTTCGTATCCCGAAACCGTTAAGGTGTGCGACCAAATTCTGAATCGGTTCTTCATCCAATGACTCCCGACTCCAACTCCACGGCGGCCCACCTCTCCCCTGAAGCCGCCACCCCCGCCAAATCCGGCCCCGCCGGACTCCAGCCCCCGCTCGCCCTCCGCGAACCCGTCGAGCACGTCATCCACTCCGACCGTCGCGTCGACCATTACGCCTGGCTCCGCGACAAAAAAGATCCCCGCGTCCTCTCCTATCTCGAATCCGAAAACGCCTACGCCGACGCCTATCTCAAATCCACCGAAGCCTTCCAATCCCGCCTCTATTACGAAATGCTCGGCCGCATTCAGCAAACCGATCTCAGCGTCCCGTACACCCTTCGCGGCTTCGAATACTACACCCGTACCGTCGAAGGCCAGCAATACTCCATCTATTGCCGCACAACAATCCACGCCCCCCACGAGCAAGTCCTCCTCGATCTCAATCAACTCGCCGAGGGCCACGCTTTCCTCGGCCTCGGTATCTTCGAAGTCAGCGACAACAATTCCCTGCTCGCCTACGCCACCGACACCACCGGCTTCCGCCAGTACACCCTCGAAATCAAGAATCTCGACGACTCCGCCAAGCTTCCTCTCCGCGTCGAGCGCGTCACCTCTGCCGCCTGGTCCTCTGACAATCGCACTCTCTTCTACGTCGTTGAAGACGAAACCACCAAACGCTCCCATCAACTCTTTCTCCATGTCATCGGCTCCAACGGTCCCGACACCCTCCTCTACGAAGAGAAAGACGAGCGCTTCCGCATCGATGTCGAGCGCAGCCGCAGCGGCGCCTATATCTTCCTCGTCGCCAACAGCCACACCACCAGCGAAGTCCGCTACCTCCGCGCCGACAGCCCCTCTCTGCCCTTCACACTCATTCACGAACGCCGTGACGACCACGAATACTACGTCGATCACCACCCCGGCAACTCCAGCGATCCCGCCGGCGGCGTCTTCTTCATCCGCACCAACGACAATGGCCGCACCTTCCGCCTAATGACCGCACCCGCCGTCGATCCTGTCCGCTCTCGCTGGCATGAAGTCGTCCCCAATCGTCCCGGCGTCATGCTCTCCGGCGTAGCTGCTTTCCGTTCTCACCTCGTTCTCGTCGAACGCGAAGATGGCCTTCCGCATCTCCGCATCTTGGATCTCACCCGAGAAGCACCCTCCGCCCTCGCCGCTTCCACCCGCATCGCCTTCGCCGAACCTGCTTACAATGCCGCCCTCGGCGCCAATCCAGAGTTCGACACATCCTTCGTCCGCCTCACCTACGAATCCTTTATCACACCGCGGTCTGTCTTCGATCTCAATATTCGGACTGGCGAACGCACCCTGCGCAAGCAGCAACCCGTCCTCGGCGGGTACGATCCCTCTCTCTACGCCAGCGAACGCCTCCATGCCATCGCCTCCGACGGCACCAAAATTCCCGTCTCCCTCGTCTATCGCCACGACACTCCCCGCGACGGCAGCGCCCCGCTCCTCCTCTACGGCTACGGCAGCTACGGCCTGTCCATGCCCATCAGCTTCAGCTCCAATCGCCTTAGCCTTCTCGATCGTGGTGTCATCTTTGCCATCGCCCACATCCGCGGCGGGGGCGAACTCGGCAAGCCCTGGCACGACGCCGGCCGGATGCATCGCAAAATGAACACCTTCACCGATTTCATCGCCTGCGCCGAAGATCTCATCGCCCTGGGATTTGCCGCGCGCAACAAGCTCCTCATCGAAGGCGGCAGCGCCGGCGGGCTGCTCATGGGCGCGGTCACCAATCTTCGCCCCGATCTCTTTCGCGCCGTCGTCAGCCACGTCCCCTTCGTCGACGTCCTCAACACCATGCTCGATCCCACTCTCCCGCTCACCGTCGGCGAATATGAAGAGTGGGGCAATCCTCAGCGCGCCGAAGACTACTTCTACATGAAAAACTATTGCCCTTACACGCGCCTCGACCGTAAGGACTATCCCGCGATGCTCATCAAAACCGGCCTCAACGACAGCCAGGTCATGTACTGGGAACCCGCCAAATACACCGCCAAACTTCGCACCCTCAAAACCGACGGCAACGTCCTCCTCCTCAAAACCAACATGGGCGCGGGCCACGGCGGAGCCAGCGGCCGCTACGACTACCTCAAAGAAATCGCCTTCGACTACGCCTTCGTCCTCTCCGAACTAGGCATCCACCAATGATTCTGTCCTCATTCATGCTAGGCCCCTCAACTTGTGAGCTTGAGGGTGCCCCATCCTTCGCGCAGTTCGCGAAGGGTGGGTTCTTACGCTCTAATGCCGCTAACTCTCTTCTCTTTCCCTCTTACCGATTACTGATTACTGTTTACTGATTACTTCCCTATGTCCGAACCCACCACACCCCTCATGCAGCAATACAACGCGGTAAAAACCCGCTACCCCCACGCCCTACTCCTCTTCCGTCTCGGCGATTTCTACGAACTCTTTTACGAAGACGCCATCATCGCCGCCCGCGAACTTCAGATCACCCTCACTTCCCGCAATCGCGAAAAAGGCCAGCCCATCCCCATGTGCGGTGTCCCCTATCACGCCGCGGACGGCTACATCGCCCGCCTCCTCCGCGCCGGCTTCAAAGTCGCCATCTGCGAACAGATGGAGCAGCCCGGCCCGGGAAAAAAACTAGTTCGCCGCGAAGTCACCCGCGTTATCACCCCCGGCACCGCCACCGACGTCGCCGTCCTCGACGCCCGCGAAAATAATTTCCTCGCCGCCGTCGCGCAAAACGCCTCAGCCAGCATCATCGGCCTCGCCCTCGTCGATCTTTCCACCGGCGAATTCCAGGCCACCGAATTTTCCGGCCCTGACGCTCAGGAAGCCCTCCGCGACGAATTGCAACTCGTTCGTCCGCGCGAAACCCTCCTCCCCCGCCCGCAACAACTTTTCGAAACCGCTAAAACTTCTCTCCTTGACGGCGCGGGCGGCGTTGAATCCCGCGTTGAAGACTGGGTCTTCCATCCCGATTACGCCGAGCGCATCCTCCGCGAACAATTCGGCGTCGCTGAACTCACCGGTTTCGGCCTCGACGATCATCCGCAAGCCCTCTCCGCCGCCGGAGCCGTTGTCCACTACCTTCGCGAAAATTCCGCCCGCGGCGACGACGCCCCCAGTATCGAAGCCCTTCGCCATCTCGATCGCATCCGCTTTTACGAGCAGCACGACGCGCTCATCCTCGATCCTGTCTCTGTCCGCAATCTCGAGCTCGTCTCCCCCATCTTCACCGAAGAATCCAAATCCACCGGCCCCACCACTTTAATCGCCGCGCTCGATTCCACTGTCACCGGCATGGGCGCCCGCATGCTTCGCGCATGGATGCTCCGCCCCTTGATCGATCTTGACGCCATCGAAGCCCGCCTCGGTGCCGTCGCCCATCTCCTTCAACAACACGTCGTTCGCGGCGAAATTCGAAAGGAGCTTCGCGGCATCCAGGATCTCGAACGCCTCACCAGCCGCATCACCCTCGGCCTGGCCTCCCCTCGCGAGATCCTCGCCCTGCGCAGATCTCTCGCGCAGCTCCCCGTCCTCAAGAATTTCCTCACTCCCCCGCAATCCGGCGGCAGCGATCTCCTCCGCGACCTCCACGAAGAAATCGACGAGCTAACCGACGTCCGCGAAAAACTTGAAAAATCCATCGCTGACGAGCCACCCGCCTCCGCCGCCGAGCCCGGTATGATCCGCCCCGGCTACCACGCCGAACTAGACGAACTCCGCAACCTCAGCCAGCACAGCAAGCAGATCATCGCCTCCATGGAAGAGCGCGAACGCAAGCGCACCGGCATAAACTCCCTCAAAATCCGCTTCAACCAAGTCTTCGGCTACTACATCGAAATTTCAAAGCCCAATCTTCCCAACGCCCCTGCCGATTACGAGCGCAAGCAAACCCTCGTCAACGCCGAGCGTTTCACTTCTCCTGAATTGAAGGATTACGAAAGAAAAATCCTCGCCGCCGACGAGCGCATCCTCGAAATTGAACGCCAGCTATTCGTCGACCTCCGCTCCGGCATCGCCGCCAAAGCCGGCCGCCTGCGCATCACCGCCGCCGCCGTAGCCAAGCTCGATGTCCTGGCCTCGTTCGCAAAACTTGCCGCCGACCGCACCTACATACGCCCCGAATTCAATAACGCCGGTGAACTCCTCATCGTCGGCGGCCGCCACCCCGTCATCGAAGAACTTCTCCGCCAGAAAGGCGAGCGCTTCGTTCCCAACGATCTCTGCTTCGAGCCCGGCCGCCAGCAACTCCTCTTAATCACCGGCCCCAACATGGGCGGCAAGTCCACTTATCTTCGCCAGGCCGCCCTCATCATCCTTATGGCCCAGATGGGCTCGTTCGTTCCCGCCCACAGCGCTAAACTTCCCGTCACCGACCGCATCTTCACCCGCATCGGCGCCAGCGATAATCTCGCCCGCGGCCGCTCCACCTTCCTCGTCGAAATGAGCGAAGTCGCCGCCATCCTCCATCACGCCACGCCCTCCAGCCTCGTCCTCCTCGACGAAGTCGGCCGCGGCACCGCCACCTTCGACGGTCTCTCCATCGCCTGGGCCGTCGTCGAGCATCTCCAGAAACACACTCGCGCCCGCACCCTCTTCGCCACCCACTACCACGAACTAACCGAGCTAGCCGAACTCCTTCCCGCCGTAAAAAACGTCCACGTCAGCGTCAAAGAAACTCCCAATGAAATCATCTTCCTCCGCCGCGTCGAACCTGGCAGCGCCGACAAAAGTTACGGCATCGAAGTAGCCCGCCTCGCCGGCCTTCCCAAATCCGTAATCGAACGCGCCCGCGAAGTCCTGAAAAAACACGAGCAAAGCGAACACGAACTAAGCGAAACCCTGACCCCCGGCGCCCAAGGCCATTCCCCCACCAATGGCAACCAAGCCGTCCTCTTCACCGCCCTCGATCGCGCTATCCTCGAAAAGCTCCGCAACGCCGACCTCGACAACCTAAAACCCCTAGAAGCCCTGAACCTCCTCTCCGACCTCAAGAAACAGATTGAGTAGTGCCTGCTCGTGCGCTCGACCACACCCAATCCTCCGGTCGACGTGCCAGGCCCGCAGAAACGGGGTTCCTTTCGATATATCGAAATATATTTCCGAATTCTTTTTCTGTTCGGACCCAATGATCGAACGACTCGTCCTGCCAGAACGGCTTGCCCGTCCTGCCGAGGATTTCGTTTGCGGCATTTGCCGTTGACCCCTTGATCCCATTCATAATTTTCCGCAATTCAATCTTCGGTCTCATCAGCAGGTGCACATGATTTGGCATGATCACGAAGGCGTGCAGGGAAAAGTACCCAAGTTCCTTCTCGCCTTTAAGAATCAGCTCCGTCACTCGATCCGCAACGCTCGGTATCCTCAACCAATGTGGCCCAATCGCCGTCCTGTCTAACGCACGGTCAAGTCGTACAAATCGCTTCCCAGGAGTCTCTGCCTGCGGCTGATTCCCCGTGGCACAGCCATTCCCGGCTGTGCGCTTTTGCACGGGCAACGATCCAAACAATCTCCAAGTAACAAAAAAAGTGGCACCCCCGGGATGCCAATGAGGCAAATTCCTCTCGTAATAAGTCATGCCGCGAAGTATACCGAGTAGTTATCTAATGTACAACTTATCCAGCCAACTGCCTCCCCGCGCTCACCCGGCCATGGCCACCCTGTGGCACAGCCATTCCTGGCTGTGCGCTTTTACTGAGGCCACCGATCCAAAAAATTCCCAAGCCTCAAAAAGAACGCTCCGCTCCACCCATCTCCCTTGTAATTTGCGTGTCACCCCGCACAGCCAGGAATGGCTGTGCCACCACGTCTGTGTTACAAACACCTCATGCCCAAAAATTCTCTCCTCGTCCTTGGACTCATGTCCGGCACCTCCGCCGACGGCATCGAGGCCGCCCTGGTCCGCATCAGCGGCGCCCCACCGAAACTAAAATCCAATCTCGAAGGCCAAGCCTCCCTCCCCATCCCCAAACCCATCCGCCAAAAAATCCTCCAAATCGCCGAAGGCACACCCCTCCCCGCCGCCGAAATCAGCCAATTAAATTTCCGTCTTGGCAATCTCTTCGCCGAAGCCGCCGTAGCCACTTGCAAGAAACTCCGCGTCCCTCTCAAATCCGTAGATCTAATCGCTTCCCACGGCCAAACCATCTTCCATCAAGGCCCACCAGTCCCCTACCTCGGCGCCAAAACCTCTTCCACACTCCAAATCGGCGAGCCCTCCGTAATCGCCGCCCGCACCGGCGTTACCACCATCGGCGATTTCCGCCCCGCCGACATGGCCGCCGGCGGCCAAGGTGCCCCGTTAGTCCCCTTCGCCGACTACCTCCTCTACCGCCACGAAAAATTAGGCCGCATCTCCCTCAATCTAGGCGGCATCGCCAACATCACCGTAATCCCCGCCAACGCCAAGCCCCAAGACGTCTTCGCCTTCGACACCGGCCCCGCCAACATCCTCATCGACGCCCTAGTCTCCCATCTCACCAGAGGCCGCCAGCGCTTCGACAAAAACGCAAGCCTCGCCGGTCGCGGCCATATCAACAATGCTCTAATCTACCGCCTGATGAAGGATCCCTATCTCAAGCTTCGTCCGCCAAAGTCCACCGGTCGCGAATATTTCGGCGCGCACTTCGTCAAAGACCTCCTCAGCTTCTCCCGCAATCGCGAAATCAGGCCGGCGGACATGCTCTACACCGTGACTTATTTCACGGCCGCATCCGTCGTCGATGCCCTCCACCGTTTTGTCCTTCCCAAGCACAAAATCTCCCAACTCATCGTTTCCGGCGGCGGCACCCGCAATCCTCTTCTCATGGCCCAGCTCGAAACCCTTCTCAGGATCGATTCTTTCGTTTCTTCTCGCCATTCGCCACTCGCCGGCCCGCCGCAGCTTCAGAGGAGCCGGCCCGCCCGCGATTTTCCAAACAATGCCATCGACGTACTTCCTTCCACCCAGTTCAACGTTCCCGAGCAATCCAAAGAAGCCTACGCCTTCGCCCTCCTCGGCTACGAAACCTTTCACCATCGCCCCTCCAATCTCCCCTCCGCCACCGGCGCCACCCGCCCCGCCATCCTCGGCAAAATCTCCTATATCTAAATTCCTTTTCCTTCTTTCCTGTAGCGGCCGCCTTCTGAGGCGGGCGTCCCTGCAGCACGGGCTTGCCCTGAGCCGAGAAGGGCACTCCTGCCTGTGCTCTCGGGTTAGCTTTTCCTGATCTGTCATCCCGACCGGAGTGGCCGGCTTTTTCTTGCGCACCGTAGTTAGGTGCGCCGGCCACGGAGTGGAGGGACCGTGGCAATATCTGAACCAACTCCACAGCTCGTTCAATCCAACCGCTCTTCTCTGCGTCCTCTGCGTCTCAGCGATCTCTGCGTTGACTCTTCTTTGGCGAATTTCCAATTCCTATCTTCCAACTCACGCCGGCACCGCGTCATCTCCCTCCAGCGCCTCCTGAATCGTCTCCGCCGGTATCGCCCCTTCGCGCCCGATGCACCAATTCTCTCCGCGCAACTCCACAATCGTCGACGGCACCAACTCCCCCGCCTCTCCCGTATCTAAAATCAACGGTATCCGATCCCCCAACTGCAGCAACACCTCTTCCGCACTCGCGCAGGTATTCGAGCCCGTCAGATTTGCGCTTGTCCCCGTCAACGGCACTCCCAACTCTTCAATCAAACTGCACACCACCTCATTCTTCGGCCAACGCAGCGCAATCCGCCGCGTGTTCGCGGTCACTTTCAGCGGCAACCGGTTCGACGCCTCCACCACTACCGTCAACGGCCCCGGCCAGCAAGCCTGCGCCAAACGATAAAAGTTCGCCGGCAAATCCCGCGAAAGCGCCCGTGCCTGCGCCAACGAATTGATCAGGATCGGCAGCGCCCGCGATTCCGGCCTCCCCTTCACACGAAAAATCTCTTCCACCGCCGCCAGGTTCACGGGATCCGCCGCCAGCGCATACAAGGTGTCCGTCGGTATAGCCACCACCGCGCCGCGCCGCAGCCACGACGCCGCATACCGAATCGTCTGCTTATCTGGGTTCTGCGAATCGACTTTCAACACTTCGGCAGACAAAGTGGAATTTCCATTCTGTTCGGAAAAGTTCGGCTCTCTGCCCCACAAGGCCCACTCGTTGCCCAAAAGAGCCGCTCGCACAGGACGCTACCACACGCCGCATACCCGCGCAATGATGCCTACTCCCAGCCTACCAGCAGCACAGGCTTCAGCCTGTGTTCTTCGCGTCTGTAGGGACGGCTTTACGCCGCCTTCTTGCTTTTTCTACCGTTAGACTACCTTCCAAATGAACTTGAGGGTGCCCTACCCTTGGTTTGTAAGGGTGGGCTCTTACGACCTAACGCCGCAAGCTCTCTTCTCCCCACTCTTCTCTGCGTGCTCAGCGCACTCCGCGAACTCAGCGCTAAGCTTTTCAATTTTCTCTTTTCCAATTTCTATTTTCTCGGCTGGCATAATTTGCCGCGCCCCAACCCCCAATGCTACGCTGCCCTCACATGCCCCCAACCCCAAAACCCGCGCCCGACGGCGTCCTCACCAGCCGCGACAACCGCTGGCTGAAACAATTTCGTATCGCCCTTCGCGGCGGCCTGCAAACCGAAACCGGCAGCGTCGGCGTCGAAGGCCTCCGCCTCGTCGAAGAAGCCCTCGAATCCGGCTGCCGCATCGAAGCCGTCCTTTTCAGCGAATCCGGCGACCGCCACCGCGAAAAACTAGCTCATCTAATCTCCCGCCCCGAAATGGCCTTCCCTGTCCTAAAAACCACCGACCGTCTCTTCGAAGGCATCGCTGACACGGAACATCCTCAAGGCGTAGCTGCGCTAGTCATTCCTCGTCAAACCCAACTCGAGGATCTCTTCGTCGCTCCCCGCGGCGCGTGCTCTCCCCTAATTGTTGTTCTTGCCGGTGTTCAAGACCCCGGCAACGTCGGCACCATCCTCCGCACTGCCGCCGCTTTCGGCGCCACGGGAGCCGTCACCTCCGCCACCGGCCAATCCGGCACCGCCAGCCCCTTCTCTCCGAAAGCCCTCCGCGCCTCCGCCGGCGCCGCTCTCCATCTTCCACTCGTGGCCGGCGCCGCCCTCGGAATCCTCCTCACGCAATTCAAGCTCAACGCCATCTCCACCATCGCCACCTGCGTTCACGAAAATTCGTCCGCCGGTGATCCCCCCTCCGCCCCCTGGGAACTCGACTGGTGCCAACCTATCGCCCTCCTCGTTGGCAACGAAGGCGCCGGCCTCCCCGAAGAAATCGTTCACTCCGCCGATGCCCGCATTCAAATCCCCATGCAACGCCACGTCGAATCCCTCAACGCCGCCGCGGCCGCCGCCGTCCTCTTCTACGAAGCCTTCCGCCAGCGCCAACGCAAATAATCCCGCGATCTCTACTGGGTAAGGGCGGCCTTACGCCGACTTCTTGCATTCCTCCTCGCCTTTGTAGCGGCCACCTTCAGGTGGCCCATCGTTCACTTTGCCTCTTCTTCCAATGAAAAAAGCGGCCAGGTCTCCACTCGGCCGCTCCACACCTCTTCCCAATTTTCAATTTTCGTTTTCTAACGCTTCACCGCTGCCGTCGCCCCGGTGGCAATCACCATCGGCGCCGACAACACCGCAGCCTCGCCATTCGGCGCCTTCGCCCGCAATGGATTGGTCTCCATCTTCGCCAGTCCATCCATCTCCGATGTAATCAGAAACACATAAGTATTCCCTGCGCTCAAGAACGGCACCTGGATCGACGTCTTGGCCGTCCCAAACCGTGCCACGCCAATATATTGCTCTGTTCCGCCATTAAGCTGAGTGCCCAACTCATAGACGGTTACGTAATATCCGTAAGGCTGCCCAGTCGCGGGTGCACTCCACGACAGATTCACGCTGGTCGTATTCAGCGTCGCCGTCTGAAAAATGCTCGCGCCATTAATCATTGGATTCTGCACCGGACTCAAAATGGGCGTGACTGGGCCCGCGGGCGCAGCTGTGATCTGCCGATTGCTAAGCAGAAAGGTGTCCGTAACGCTGGAATTGGGCCGGGGAAGGCTTACCACCGACCCCTGGCAATACTGAAACAGTCGCTGCCAAGTGGATGGAAACGGATCCCCGTATGACAACACGCCATAGTCCACATCCGTTACGATCGCGGGCATGGGAAATGTTGGAGTTGGCAGTCCCGCTGGTGTCACGGAATTTCCGCAGAGGCCAAATACGGACAACGTGCTTATTAGACTTAGCGGCGGTGCCGGCCGCAGCAGCGGAAAAGAAGGACCATTGCCAACCGCGTAGAAGCGCCCGCTCAGCCGGTCTGTCAAGTATGGCTGGGCAAACAAGAAATAATTGCTAGAGACCGGTCCGGAGCTTGCCGGTCCGACGGACCCCGCTGAGCCGGCCCACTGCGTTCCCTTAATGCTCAGTGAAATTGACGCTGAGGGACTGGGAGAAAGTGTCGCGGTTATGTTGTTCGTGGCTCCATTCGTCAGAGTCAGCCCGGTGAGTGTTTGCGTCGGCCCCAGCGCAAATCCGCTGAACGTTCCACTGGTCGTTGCCAGGTATTGTGAAATGAAAAGCGTATCAATCTTCGACCAGTCGATAATGCTCGGCTCGGGGACGACCGCGTTTACGCTGGTCGCGCCGTTGGGCAGAAATAAAGGTAAGGGCAGTTGGAGCAAATCGTCGCCTTCTGAGCGCACCGAGAGGTAATCGCTCGGTTGCGCGGGCTGCAATCCTGAAATGGAATATTCAAATGTCGTCGTCACCGGCGGATTGAGTGCCGTTATGGGAGCGCCAATAATATCCTCCCCAAAATCAAAATCGCTCGTAGCGATCCAGAAATACACACTCGGCCCCGCCTGAAGCCACACGTACCCTGCGGGCACATTTGGAATGCCGAAACTCCCGTCCGGGTTCATCGCCCCTCCGAGGCGCGTGAGCGAACCGTCTGGCTGAGGAACCAACGCAGAAGGATACACCGCGCCCGGCAGCCAGATCCGCGGCACATTATTCGCCCCAGACGGTCCCCAATACGAGATCACATCCGTAATATTGATATTCCCGTTCGGCGTAACGTTCCACGTCTGCGTCGCGCTTCCCCCTGCCGTCGTCGTCGCCTTCACCGTAAACTCATTCGCCACCCGCGACTCCGCATGCGTCGGCGTCCACGTCACCGTATTTCCCGCCAGCGTCGCTCCCACCGGCCCGCTGCTCAACTCAAACGTAATCGCGCTCATATCCGAAATAGTCGCCGTTACCCGGTACGTGTACGCCGCCCCTTCCTCTGCCGCAACCGTGGGCGTGCTCGTAAACGTCGGCGTAGCAGGCATCGTCGTTCCGCCGCCGCTACCGCCACCGCATCCACCAAGAATGTTTCCTGAAACGAACAGACAAATTAGAAGAGACTTCCAGCGCACGCAGATCATAAGAGGGGCCTCGGGTTTCTCTGTGCGCCAAGTAGCCTACCCCACACTTCCGCGCTAAAACAAGACCTGCTGCCTTAACCCACGGCACCCAACTGTCATCCCGACCGTAGTGGTCGGCTTTTTCTTCCGCGCCGCAGTTTGGCGCGCCGGCCATGGAGCGGAGGGACCTTGGCAACCAGTGTGCTCCACCGCAGACCGCTGGGTGCAACTCACGCCGATTGACCTATGCTCTGATTTCTTCTCCGTGACCTCTGTGCTCTTCCTCTGTGAACTCTGTGTCAAGTCCGACTCTTCCCTTCCTCCATTCGATTTCTCCCCCAAAACCAAATAAACTCTATCTTTGATGAGCCTCTTCCCCACCCTCCCCGAACCCGAAACCTCCGCGGCCCTCCAGCCTCTCGCCGAGCGCATGCGTCCCCGCACCCTCGACGAATTCATCGGCCAGGAAAAACTCCTCGGCCCCGGCAAACCTCTCCGCGTCCAAATCGAAACCGACAATCTCTCTTCCATGCTCTTCTGGGGCCCTCCCGGCTGCGGTAAAACCACTCTCGCCCGCTTAATCGCCCGCCTGACCAAATCCGAGTTCATTCCTTTCAGCGCCGTCACCAGCGGCATCAAAGAAATCAAAGAAGTCATGGCCGAAGCCGAAAAAAAATCCCGCGCCGGCCTGCGCACCATTGTCTTTGTCGACGAAGTCCACCGCTTCAACAAATCCCAGCAAGACGCCTTCCTCCCTCACGTCGAAGCAGGCCATATTCTCTTCATCGGCGCCACTACCGAAAATCCTTCCTTCGAAGTCATCTCCCCGCTACTCTCCCGCACCAAGGTCTACGTCCTCGAAGCCCACACCACTCCGCAAATCGTCGAACTCCTCCACCGCGCCCTCTCTGACAAAGATCACGGGCTGGGCAACGAGAAAGTCGACGCCAGCGAAGACGTCCTCTTCCGCATCGCCTCCTACGCAAACGGCGACGCCCGCACCGCCTACAACACGTTAGAGCTAGCCGTTAAGAGCAAACCCGCCGAAGCGGCCGATTTTGCCGCGAAGGCGGGCCGCATCACAATTACCGCCGATCTCCTCGAAGCCCTCCTCCAGCGCAAATTGCTCCGCTACGACAAATCCGGCGAAGAGCATTTCAATCTCATCTCCGCCCTCCACAAATCCGTCCGCAATTCCGATCCCGACGCCGCTCTCTACTGGCTCGCCCGCATGCTCGAATCCGGCGAAGAACCTCTCTACCTCGCCCGCCGCCTCGTCCGCATGGCCAGCGAAGACATCGGCCTCGCCGAACCCGGCGCCCTTGCCGTCACTCTCGCCGCCAAAGACGCCTTCGACTTCCTCGGCGCCCCCGAAGGCAATCTCGCTCTAGCGCAAGCCGCCGTCTATCTCTCCCTCGCCCCAAAATCCAACGCCCTCTACACCGCCTACGGTGAAGTCCTCGAAGACGTCCACAAAACCGAAGCCGATCCCGTCCCCCTCCATCTTCGAAACGCCGTCACGGGCCTCATGAAAAATATCGGCTACTCCCAGGGCTACAAATACGCCCACAATTTCGATGACAAAGTCACCGACATGACCTGCCTCCCAGACAACCTTTCCTCCCGCCAATACTACAAACCTACTGACCAGGGTTTCGAAGCCCGCTTACGCACCCGAATGGACGAAATTCGCAAAATCAAATCCAAAGCCACAGGGAGCACCAGGTAAAACGATGAGCAAACCAATCACGCGCATCCTTCTGTTCGCTCCAATCGCTATTCTTCTCTGCGTCCTCTGCATGTCCTCCCCTCTTCTCTCTGCGTTAACCTCTTCTCCTTCCGCCCCTTCGGGCCGCCCGAAAATGCTTGGCATCGTCGGCGTATCGCTAATTTCTTCGGACTTCCCGAAATCCCAGGTTTTCTATGGAAATGTCCTTGGCCTCACACGCACCAAGGCAAAACTGGAAGCCACAGACTCAACTGATCCTCGATGTGATTTCAATTCAGGACGATGCTTCTTAACCTCACGCGGCCAAGCCGTCTCTCTTCTTTCTCCATGTGGTGTCGAAGGTCCATGCGAGACCAATTTCCTCTTTGCGGTCACCATAGAAACCTCCGACGCGGCCGGGCTTAGGGAGCTTTTGAAGGCCAGTAAAATACCCGTGAGCGAGATGCGCGAGAACGGAAAGGCCTTCACAGCAATTGATCCGGATCGCCATCGGATTCACTTTATTGAAACCTCTGCGCTCAAGCGATCCGGCGACGCCAACGAGCACCCATCAGAGCACTCCCTTATTCATGCAGGTTTCGTTGTCCGCGACCGAGTTGCTATGGACCATTTCTACAAAGATATTCTCGGCTTCCGCGTGTACTGGCACGGGGGTATGAAGGACGACGAAACCAGCTGGGTCGACATGCAAGTTCCCGACGGCACGGACTGGATTGAGTACATGCTCAATGTTTCCGATAATGCCAGCCACAAAACGCTTGGCGTAATGAATCACATCGCCCTCGGCGTCCCCAACATTCACGCCGCCCAGCAACAGCTACTCAAGAACGGCTGGAAGGGGACCGAAAAACCCCAAATCGGCCGCGACGGCAAATGGCAGCTCAACCTCTACGACCCCGACGGCACCCGCGTCGAACTCATGGAATTCACCCCTGTCGAAAAACCCTGCTGCAGCGAGTACACTGGTCCTCACCCTAAACCATGATTTTCGCGCTAACTTTCTTGCCACGGTCTAACCACAACGCGCTTGTCATCCTGAGGCTATCCGACGAGGATAGCCGAAGGACCTCAACTGCCCGGTCATCTCCAATCTCAGCGACGACCAACAAGCTCTCCCGCAATCCGTTCCTTTACCTCCTTACCCTCCTTTACTTCCTTTACCTCCCCATTCCCGCTTCCGCCCAAAACTTCGACAAGCCCGTAACCAACATCGACGAAGAAGTCACCGCCTTCGCCTACGCCCCCAACGGCAACGTCGTCTTCTCCGTCCGCCGCATGTTCAAAACCAAAAAATACGATCTCCAGCGCGACGACATCTGGCTCCTCGAATCCGGCGGCAAGCGCAAACGCCTCCTTGAAGGCCAGAAGTTCTCCCACGAAGACAAACTCTTCACCTACCAGGTCGTTTCCTTCACCTGGTCTCCCAACGCCCACATCATCGCCGTCCAACTCTTCACCACCACCATGGACCCCGACGCCGGCGCCCGCGAAGACGCCCCCGCCCTTCTCCTTCTCGACGACTCCGGCCGCGAGCTTCACCCCAACGGCAAAGACCCGCTCGTCATGCAAGCACAAAATCCCCTCTGGCTCCGCGACAATCAGACGCTCGTCTACCTCACCAATGAGGACACGCCCCAGGATCTCTTCGCCATGCAGTATTTGAATATTTCCAGCGGCCCAGCGGGAAAAGCCTTCGAAGGCCGCACCTTCCAGGGAGCTTCGCGCATCTCTGGCAGCAACGCCGCCATCGCCGTCGAGCGCGCTCCGCATTTCGACGGCCCCGCGCGCCTCCAGCGCCTCGATCTTCTCTCTCAGGACGACAAGGAAGTCGCCACACTCGACGCCTACTCCGGCGGCATCCTCGTTTCACCCAGCGGCACCCGCGTCGCCTATTTCCTCGACAAGGAAGTCCTCGAAATCCGCGATCTCACCGCCCCTGTCCGCATCGCCCGCATGCGCATCGGCCTCGGCGTCCTGCAATGGTCCACCGACGAATCTCAGCTCTATCTCAAGCGCACCCTCGAAAAAAAATCCGCCGACCTCGTCACCTTCCGCGTCCCCGACCTCCGCGCCTACGCGCCCCACTCCGAAATCCCGGTCCTCGAACCTGAACCGCGCATGCTCCTACACGGCCTGACCGTCCGCGAATACTCCCTCTCCCCCGACGGCCGCTTCCTCGGCGTAGTCCTCCCCGGCAAGCGCAACCTCCAAATCTTCTCCTTCTAATCCAGTAGCACAGGCTTCAGCCTGTGTTCCTCACTCTCCAGTTATGGCTGCAAACAAATGATCTTGAGGGTGCCCCACCCTTGGTTTCTAAGGGTGGGCTCTTACGACCAACGCCGCGAGCTTTCTTCTCCCCACTCGTCTCCGCGTACTCAGCGCTCTCAGCGAACTCCGCGTTAATTCTTCGCTTCCCAATTTCGCTTTTCTATTTTCTAACTTCTTCTCCTCTTATGCTCCACCAACAAGCACGCATCCTCCACCACAACCAACCCCGCTGCCCGCGCCCTCTCCGCCGCCTCCGCATTCTCAATCCCCAGCTGCATCCACAAAACCTTCGCCCCAATCCCAATCGCCGATTCCGCCACCGCCGGCACCTCTTCCGCCCGCCGAAACACATCCACAATATCCACCGGCTCCGGTACATCCTCCAACCGCGCGTAACTCTTCTCCCCTAAAACTTCGGTTTCGTTCGGGTTCACCGGAATAATCCGATACCCCGCATTCTTCAAATACTCCGCCACCCCATGCGAAGCCCGCATCGGGTTAGAAGACAACCCCACCACCGCAATGGTCCTAGCGCCGCGCAAAATCTCCGCCACCACATCGCTATCAGCTACATATTTGTCTGGAAGATGTAGGTTCATGCCCCTTCGATGAAGCCAAACCCCGCGGTGTTACACTTCTTCTCAGCGTCCTCTGCGCTCTTACCTCTGCGCCCGCTGCGTTAAGTCCCCTCTTCTCTTTTAAACCGGCCGGTTCGAAAACTCATCCGCCAATATCCTCTTCTCATTCTTCTCCGGCCTCGCCAACGCATGCGCCAACGCACCAACCAATTTCGTATTCTCCGCCGGACTCCCCACCGAAATCCGGCTCGCCTCCGGCAATCCCATCCATCCCAGCGGCCGGATAATCACACCCTCCTGCAACAACTCATCGCAGAGCGCCTTCGCCCGCGGCCCAATCGGCACAAACAGAAAATTCGTCTCGCTAGCCACCGGTGCCAATCCCAATTTCTTCAATTCCTCGTACATCCTCTTCCGCTCCGCCCGGTTAATCTCCACCGACTTCCGCACATGCTCCTCATCATCCAGCGCCGCCAGCGAAGCCGCCTGCCCCACGCTCGTCACGTTAAACGGCGTCCGCAGCTTGTTCATCTCCGCCACCAGCGTCGGATGCCCGATCCCATATCCGATCCGCAACCCCGCCAACCCATAAACCTTCGAAAACGTCCGCAGCGTCAGCAAATTGTTGTACTCGCGAAAAAGCTCCATCGCCTTAGGCAAATCCCCACGGTCCGCATACTCCCGATAAGCCTCATCCAGCACAATCAGCACATCCCCCGGCACCTTCTTCATGAACGCGCCAAATTCCGCCGCCCCAAACGCCGTCCCCGTCGGATTATTCGGATTCGCAATATAAATAATCCGCGTCTGCGGAGTCACCGCCCGTGCAATCGCCTCCAGATCAAATCCAAAATTCTTCAACGGAGTCAAAATCAATTTCCCGCCGCTCGCCCGGATCGCAATCGAAAACAGCGCAAACGACCCCTCGCTCGTAATCCCTTCGCTCCCCGGCTTCAACAGCACCCGCGAAGCCAGATCAATAATCTCGCTCGATCCCAGCCCCACAAAAATTTCGTCAGCCTTCACCCCAAACCGCAGTCCCAACACTTCCCGCAGCCGCTTACTTCCCCCATCCGGATACCAGTTTGCATCCCCCAGCGCCCGCCGCGCCGCCTCCATCGCTTTCGGAGAAGGCCCCAGCGGATTCTCATTCGACGCCAGCTTCACCGCATGGATCTTCAGCTCCTGCTCCACCTCTTCCACCGGCTTACCAGCCACATACGCCGGCAACCCCTGAATGTAATCCGGTATCAACTCTTCGAGTGTGTGCGTCATAACCCCAGCTTAACCTCTTCATCCCCCTTTGTGCATCCCCATCGCCAACTCATCAATCCCCTTTGGAGTGCGGTGGCTCTGCCACCGCTTTTGCCATCTCAACCGCACCACTCAATGCAACAACAGGCGTCCGTCATCCTGAGCCAATCCGACAAGGTCCGGTTTGTGGACTCCGGTAAAACCGGAGATAGGCGAAGGACCACAACCTCAAATATCCTCTCCACGTTCTCTTCCCTGGCTCCTCACGACCAAACGCCGCGACCTTCATGTTCCCACTCTTCTCTGCGTCCTCTGCGCGCTTTCCTCTGCGCCCTCTGCGTTAAATCCCCTCTTCTCCACTCTTCCCCAACATACCCTCCCGCTATCAGCGTATTCTTCGTACCTTTTCTCCACCCCCAGCATCCAAAGCGCGATGGACACCGCGCTTCAGTCCAAGCCTTCGCCACTTTGTGCCCAGTTAGTTTTCCGCCAATCTCCCTTGCATTCTCCCTGTTTCCTCCCCTACAATATATCGTATGGCGATATATTCCCGGAACCCTCCCTCCGGTGGTATGCTTTCCCTTCCGGTGGATTTCGCTCGCAAACCTGTCAGTAGTGTTCTAGGAGGACACGAATGAATCATCCGCACTCCCCGCTGCACCGCTCGCTTCTCATTTTCGCTTCGACGGCTCTCCTCTTCGTTGCTGCGTGCAACAAGAAACCACCCGCCGCTCCGCCGCCACCCCCTGCTGCGGCGCCCGTGGCCGCCAAGCCCACCGTCACCATTTCGGCCGATCGCACCGCCATCAACAAGGGCGAATCCGCCAAGCTCTCCTGGACCACCACCGACGCCGCCAGTGTCTCCATCACTCCGGAAGTCGGCGCCGTCACCCCGCAGGGCTCCACCACGGTTACCCCGGCTGACTCCACCACTTACGCAATCACCGCCACTGGCCCCGGCGGCAGCGCTGACGCCAACGTCCGCATCACCGTCAACGCTCCCGTAGTCGTCGAAGAGCGCAAGGGCCCCAGCTTTGAGGAACTCTTTGCCCAGGAAGTTCGCGATGCCTACTTCGATCTCGACAAGGCCGACATCCGTCCCGATGCCCGCCAAGCCCTCGAAAAGACCGCTTCCTTCCTCAAGGGCTATCCGAATCAGAAGGTCAACATCGAGGGCCACTGCGACGAACGCGGCTCCACCGAGTACAACCTCGCTCTCGGCGACCGCCGCGCCAACGCCGTCAAGCAATATCTCGTCAACCTGGGTATTCCAGCCGCCAATCTCAACACCGTCAGCTTCGGCAAGGAAAAGCCCTTCTGCACCGAGTCCAACGAAACCTGCTGGCAGCAAAACCGCCGCGGCCACTTCGTCCCGGCCCGGCAGTAACCTCCGAAGTGTAGTGGCGGCTTCTTGCCCTGAGCCTCGCGAAGGGTGATGCCGCCTTCCTAGTTCCCTTTTGCAGGGGCCGACCTCGGTCGGCCCCTCTTTCTTTTCCGAACGCTGTCATCCCGACCGGAGTGGCCGGCTTTTTCTTCCGCGCCGTCTGCGGCGCGCCGGCCACGGAGTGGAGGGACCGCGGCAACCAATGCCCCATTTCAAGTCTCGACGGGAATACTCGCTCCGCTTCGCCTCCATCTCTCTGCTATCCGTTCTGCTCTTTCTCTCATTCCCACTTGCCCCACGCCCATTCTCCCGTTAAATTGATTCTTGGGGCGCAATCCGCTCTTTATCTCAAATTGTCCCCCTTACCCACGCCCGACTTTCGGAGGTCTTGATCATGCGTCTTCGTAATATTCTTTTCTTCTCCGGCGCCATGTTTGCCAGCGCCGTCGCCGGCAGCCTGATCGGCCCCAAGCCGGTCATGGCCGTCGCCCGCGAACTCATCGAACTGCAGCGCGATGTCACCAGCATCCTCCAGGGGCAAAAAGATATGCAGACTCAGCTCACCCAGGATCACACCGTTCAGAAAACCCTCATCGAGCAGTCCTCCGACACCGTCAACAAGCTCAACACCACGATGAGCTCCCTGCAAAAATCCGTCCAGGACGTTCAGGCCAATTCCGGCACTCGCCTCGACACCATGTCCACCCAGGTCCAGGGCCTCTCCGACAATCTCGAAGAAATCAAATCCCGCCTCGGCAAAGTCAATCAGCAATTGGTGGATTTGCAGAACTCCGTCCAGAGCATTGACGCGCGTCTCGCTGGCGGTAATCCCACCGGCAATCCCTCTGGCGCACCCACAGGTGCAGGCTCCGCAGCTCCTTCGAACCCTGGCGCCGCCTCGGCCGCCCCCTCTGGTCCGCGCCCCTCTTCCGACACCCTCTATTCCAACGGCCTCAGTGATATCCAGACTGGCAAATACGATCTCGCTCGCTCCGAATTCCAGGACTACCTCAAGTATTACGGCAATACCGAACTCGCCTCCAATGCCCAGTTTTACCTCGGCGAAATCGCCTATTCCCAGCATCAGTATCAGCAGGCCGTCACTGAATACGACAAAGTTCTCACCAACTATCCCAAAAGCTTCAAGCTCGCTCCCGCCCGCTACAAAAAAGGCATGGCCCTCATCGAACTCAGCCAGAAAAACGCCGGCGTCAAGGAACTCCGCGAAGTCGTCAAGCGCTATCCCGGCACCGAAGAAGAACGGCGCGCCCGCGCCAAACTCAAGGAACTCGGCGTAGCCGTAACCGCCTCCACCGCCCGCTAATCGCCTTTCCCTCCGCTCCGTCATTCCCTCTCCTTCCCGTCACCCCCAGCCCACCTGAACTTGAGGGTGCCCTCCCTTGGTTTGTAAGGGTGGGCTCTTACGCCCTAAAGGCAAAACTTTCGTTTCTCTTCTTCTCTTCCTAACTAGACTCTTCCTTCAGCGCCGTAGGCGCGGCAGAATTTAGCCCAGCGCGTAAGCGCTGGGTCCTAAATCCAAAATCACTGAGCGCCGGAGGCGCGGCACATTCCCTTCGACTTGCCTATCATTGCCACCTCGCCTGCTTGCCCTCGCGCTAATACCCTTCCCACATTTCATTTTTCTTCTCCATCATGCTATCTTCTTCCTTCATCCCGTCCTCTTTGCCTTCATTACCAAGGAGCAATACCCATGTCCGTCAACAAAGTCATCCTCGTCGGCCGTCTCGGCCGCGACCCCGAAACCCGCTTCACCTCCGGCGGCCAGGCCGTAGCAAATTTTTCTGTCGCCACAGACGAAACTTACAAAGATCGCAACGGCGAACGCCAGAAACGCACCGAATGGCACAAAATTGTCGTCTGGGGCAAGCAAGCCGAAATCGCCCAGCAATACCTGAAAAAAGGCTCTCTCATTTTCATAGAAGGCCGCATCCAGTCCCGCGAATGGCAAGACAAGGAAGGCCAAAAGCGCACCAGCTTTGAAATTGTCGCCACCAATTTCCGCATGCTCGGCGGCCGCGGCGATGGTATGGCCGCAGGCGCCAGCGCCGGTGGAGGCGCCCCCGCCGCCCGCAGCGGCGACGACTTCGGCCACGAAGCCGCCCCATCCGAGGAATTCGGCCCGTCCTCTGGCCCCGAAATCTCCGACGAAGACATCCCCTTCTAGCTGTAGCGCAGGCATGACTGCGCTCTTCTCCCAGTTGGCGCTGCTAAGCAGGGGCGGCTTCTCGCCCTGAGCGCTGTGCGTTTAAGTCAGCGCTCTTCTGTCTCTTCTTGTTCCGCCTCTGCGCTCTCTCCGCGTCCTCTGCGTCAGCCTCTTTCTTTTCTCCTTCAACTCGCTGCTCTCAACGAAAAACAAAAAGCGGAGCAGCCCAACCGCGCCCCTCCGCTCTTCTTCTTCTCCGAAAACTATGAACTTTAAACTTTCTACTGCCTCCCCCCTACTCCATCGTCAGCACCACCCGGAACTCCGCCTTCCCGCTCATCATCCTCGCAAACGCCTCATTCACCTTTGCCAGCGGATACTTCTCGATCATCGCCCGCACTCCCGTCTGCGCCGAAAACTGCAGCGTATCTTCCGAATCGATCGCCGTCCCCGAAGGCCATCCCTGGATCCGCCTCTTCCCCAGGATGATTGTCGCCAACGACACTTCCAGCGGCTCCGACGGCACCCCAATCGTCAGCAGTTCCCCGCCCACGCTCAATCCTTCCACCAGCTCCGACATCGCCTTCGCATTCGGCGCCGTCGCCAGAATCACGCGCGCCCCTCCCAGCTTCTGCAGTTCCTCCGCCGCATTCTTCGCCGCGCTGTCAATGTACGCCCACGCTCCCAATTTCTTCGCCAGCGCTCCATTCTCCGGACCACGCCCGATTCCCACCACGCGGTACCCGAACTTCGCCGCATACTGAATCCCCAGATGCCCCAACCCGCCGATGCCCTGCACGGCCACCAGATCACCCGGGCCCGCGCCGCTGTGCCGCAGCGCATTGAACGTCGTAATCCCCGCGCACAGCAACGGCCCCGCCTCCGTCGCGTTCAAATCTTCGGGCAACCGCGCCACGGCTTCATGCCGCGCAATCATGTACTGCCCATATCCGCCATCGCGCGTCACTCCGTTAATCTGCTCGTTTTTGCAGGTGATGAATTCGCCGCGCCGGCAAGATTCGCACACAAAACAGTGTCCCCCGTGCCATCCCGTCCCCACGCGATCTCCCTTTTTCCATTCCGTCACGCCTGCGCCGACCTCATCAATCACGCCCGCCACCTCATGCCCCGGCACGCGCGGAAAAGTAATAAACGGAAACGCTCCGAATTTCGTCGCCGCGTCGCTGTGGCAAACGCCGCAAGCCTGCACCTTGATCCGCACCTCTCCCTCCCCCGGCGCCGGCATCTCCCGCTCCACCAGCTCAAACTCACCGCCCGCCTTCCCCACCTGTGCCACCAGATTCTTCGTCATCTTTCCTGTCTCCATTCGCTGAGCTATTCTCGTTCCACTAAACACCGAACAACTTACAAACCCGTCATTCCGATGGCGGTTTGTGCCCGAGGAACCTGCTTTTTCTTAACGCGCTCTCTAAAAGCAAACTCCCCGCAGAATCCCGAATGACACATCCCGTCTTACTTCTTCACCACCGCCACTGCATCCACCTCAATCAACCACTCCGGCCGCACCAGCCGCTGCACGTATACAAACGTACTCGTCGGCGGATTCGCCGTGTTTACATACTTGTCCCGCACTTCCCGCACCACAGTCATTTGCGCAGGATCAACGCTTGCCACGCAGTAGTAGTTCAATTTGATGACGTTATGAAAATCGCCGCCTGATGCTTCCACGGCTGCCTTCAGGTTTTCAAAAACCTGCTGTACCTGCGCCCTCAGATCGTCTTTTCCGACCAGGTTGCCGGACTTGTCGAGCGCGATCTGCCCCGCAATATAAACGATTTTACCTTCATCGACCTCGGCTACCTGCGAATACCCCGCCGTGGGTTTCGCCATCGTCTCCGGATTGAAAATACGAAACGCTCTGCCTTCTTGTGCTTTCGCGCTCTGTGTTCCCATTGCCTGCTCCTTTCGCGCCGCAAATTTGCTGCCGTCCACAATCGCGGCAACTGCAGCCACTGCCACGAGAGCTAGCCTCAGAATTCTCATCTTTCCTCGCTTGTCTTCACCGGCCACCAGCGCCTGCGAATTCAATTCGCGCCGCGGAATTCAACTCCCTATGCTTTGTTCAGCGATTCTTCGTCGCCCCCGCCTCCAATTCCGGGCTCTTCACGGAATTGTGCAGGTTTAAGACCACCCATTTTCCATCGTGGTCTTTCCTGCACATGGACATTCCGTGCCCCACCACGCGCTCCTGCGGCGCCGTTATCTCATAATCGTACGAATACCACAGCGCATCCCCAAAACTCTTCACGTCCTGCAGATTCATCGTGTAGTAAAGGTTCGGCGCGTATTTCATGTACCGCTTCTGCAGATATTCAACTGCCGGCTTGCGTCCCCGATATTCCCCGTCCGGCGTGTACAGCACAATCTCCGGATCGAAACACTCTTCCAGTTCCTTTGCATTCCCCCGCTCAAACGCCTCTGCGCAATGATGCATATGCGTTTCCATCTGCCCGAACATCGCCCGCGCATCCGGCTCGACCGGCGGCCCCATCGACGCCACGTGTCGCTTCAGATCGATCGTCACTCCCATCTTGTCCAGTAGATCCACCCCCAGAATTCCGTCCACCCGGCCGCCGCACGCCTTCCCGATCGGACTCAAATCGATCGCAGGCAACCTCAAATCCTTCAGCCGGTGGCTCCCCAGCGCCAACTCCGGCAGCCGCACTTCGCGCGCGCTCGTCGCTGCTGTTCCGCTCCACGAGGTAACCTTTACATCCTTTGACCGTCCTGTCGAAAAACTCCGGAGGTTCAACATCGTTGTCGCGCCAGTGTCCAGGAGGAACCTCATCTCCGCCCCGTCAATCTTTACTCGCACCACCGGCAGCACATCGCACTTTTCCAGGGGGATCTCATCCCCATCCGCACTCCCCTGTCCGCGAACCGTCCCGCCACCCAGGGCGCACCCCAGTAGTAATAGTCCAAGTAAGGGGGTTCTTCTCATACCCACTCCGATGCTCCCGTGAATATCCCGTTATACCCGTCTCCCAATTTTAGTCTCACCGAGCCTGACCGTTTCAGGAACACAATTTGACCAAACCTTTCCCCCATCTCATCCGTCTCTCTATGTAATTCGCGTAGTGGTCCCAGAGTTCACGGCTCCTTCGCCGAGGCGGCCTCAGCCTGTCCCTGCACGCGGGACGCGTTGCTCTCCCACCTCCCGTTTGGCCTCCGTGGAACTCGGCTAGGTGTGTGCCAACAAGCCTCACCGGTCCCAACATTTTCGACAGAGGGGACCACATGCAGACCTCGCGCCATCATGTTCGCTCGTTTTTCGCTCCCTATTTCGTTCTCAGCTTTCTAACGGTCATCCCCATCCCCGTTTCTGCTCAATCTCCCAGCACCTCAGATTCGTATCATCTCGGGCTCAACTTCTTCTATGGTCGTTCTGTGCCCGTTGACTATGAGAAGGCAGCCGCCCTGTTCCGCGAATCCGCCAAGGCCGGCGATCCCCGCTCTCAATTTATGCTCGGGTACCTCTACTCATACGGATTCGGTCTTCCGCGGGATTTCGTTCGTGCCGCTGAGTTCTTCCACACCTCAGCCCTTCAGGGCTACGCCCTCGCAGAGAACAACCTCGCCTCCTTCTACCAGCACGGTCAGGGCGTTTCGAAGGACCTCCGTGAGGCGGCACGCTGGTACCTCGCCGCCGCCGTCCAGGGCGATGCCATGGCCCAAGCCAATCTCGCCTCTCTATATTACAGTGGCACCGGGATGCCTCAAGATTTCAACCGGGCGGCGCACTGGTTTCGGGCTGCTGCGGAGAGCGGCCAGCCAAATGCCCAAAACGATCTGGCCGTACTGTACTGTTACGGCCAGGGTGTTCCAGTGGACCGTGGCAAAGCCGCTCATTGGGCTCGTCTCGCCGCCGACCAGGGTCTAGTCCCCGCCCAGTCCAACCTAGGCTTCCTTTACGAAAACGGCTGGGGCGTCCCTCTCGACTACGTTTCTGCATTTGCCTGGTACTCTCGTGCCTCACGCGCTGGAGACCACGCGGCCGCTGAGCGCCTCGCCTCTCTTCGCCAGATCATGACCAGTAAGCAACTGGATCTAGCCACCGTTCTTCTCCCCAGTGAAACTCCCGTTCAGGATGTGTCTTCTTCCGTCCCTGCACTGGCATTCGGCTTCACCGACCCGGTCAAATAGTCTCCTGCTTCTCTCCGACAGAGCCAATCCTTGGATTGGGGCGTACTTTATCACTTCGGCGGACCCAGTGCCGTCTGCCCAAAATCAAGCAGTCCACCCCATCCGACGCCGCATCTCTCGCGTTGATCGGCTTCAGCCCAAACGTCACCTGCAATCGCCATCTTCGCCTACAATCCACTCTTCCCCAACGCGGCAACGCGCGCCGCCGTCCACTGGGTGCCCTACTTCACCGTCGCCTACCCCGCACTTCCTCCAGATGGCGGATCCTCCTAAAGCTCTTGTGGCGAACCGGGCGCATGCACACACGACACGCTCGGTAGAGTTCCCGCCGCGGCCTCCGTATCCGGCCGCGTCCACGGCAAAATGTTTTTGCTCCCTTTAGCGCCACAACCTTCCCGAAATAGCTGAATCCCGGGTCGCCGTACGTCGCCCACGTCAACTCCGCCTTCTGCAAATTCTCCGGCAGCGGTGGAAATCGCAAACGGTTCCTGTGGCTGATATTTTCGCTGCATCTCCACGATAGTCTCACCTCGCTCTCACAATTTCGTGAACACGCCTCTCTTCTCCACGCCCCGCTGGTGTACACTCAGTTCGACTCCAGTTCCATTTCCCGGCTCGCACCGCCAGGCGCGCCCTTTGAGGTCAGCTTGCTACCCCAAGGCAAGTTTTCCAAGCTCCTCATCGCCCTCGCCCTCCTCGTAGCGGCGCTCCTCTTTCTTGACCTCACCGCTGTTCGCGGCCCTGAAACCCGCCACCTCTACGCCAACTCCCTCGATTTCTGCATTGTCATTGTCGCCGCTCTCGCCTCCTTCAGCGCTGCCCGCCGATCTCAGGGTTACGCTCGGCAACTCTGGACTCTCCTCACCATCGCCCTCGCTCTCGAAGCCCTGGCCGAGGCCGTCACCACCTACTACCAGATCTATGTTCCTGGCTCCTCGAGCCTCCCTGTGCCTTCCGACATTCTCTTTTTTGTCTGGGCCGCCCCCGTTTTCATGATGTTTCTTCCCGCCGCCGACGAGAAATCGCACGGTTGGGACTGGCTCCGTATTCTTGATTTTGCCCAAATCGCCATCGTCGCCCTCACTGCCTATCTCTACTTCTTCTACTCCCCATCTCGCTGGCTCGCCAGCCCTGCGGACCTTCCCCGTCAGATCCTCACCCTCTACATCGTTCGCGACGCGTTCCTTTCCCTCGGCTTTTTCTTCCGCTCCCGCAGCTCCGCTTACCCCGCCCTGCGCTCTTTCTCTCTCGGCCTCTCCAGCGTGTTTTTTCTGGCCGTGATTTCAGATTCGGACTATCTGCTCACCCTGAAAACCTCTCTCAATGCTGCCAGCTGGGGAGACTTTCTGTTTCTCCTTCCCTGCCTCGGCGTGATTTTCCTTGCCTCCACCTGGCACCGCGCAGCCGGCGGCTCCATCGCTGAGCCGGTCTCCCCCTTCGGCAATCTCGCTGTCACCCACGGCTTCCCGGTTGTCATTCCCCTGCTCGTCCTTCTCATGGGCCGCACCCTGGCCCGCGATCAGTTTGCGCTCGCATGGATCGCCATCACTGCTTCCTTTCTCTGCTCCGCCGTTCGCCTGATCCTCACCAATCGCAAACAGCGCCGCGTCTCCGAAGAACTTCTCCAAACCGAACGCGCCCTCGCCCACTCCGAGCATCTCCTCTCTTCTGCGTTCCGCTCTAGTCCCGATGGTTTTGCCATCAACGTTTTTCCCGACGGCTCCTACCTCGACGTAAACGACGGCTTTACTCGCCTCACCGGATATTCCCGCTCCGAAGTCCTCGGCAGGACTCCACTGGAACTGAAACTCTGGACCGAGCCCGAGCGTCGCGCCGAAGTCCTCTCCCATCTCAACGAAGGTAAAGAAATCCGTAACGTCGAATTCTCATTCCAAACCAAATCCGGCCAGCTTCGTGTCGGCCAGCTTTCCGCCTCCCTGCTGGACCTCGATGGCCGCCGCTGCGCCCTCGTCGTCGTCCGTGACATCACCGAACAGTGCCGCGCCGCAGACGCCCTCCGCGAAAGCGAAGAACGTTTTCGCTCCTTCGTCGAAAACCTTCACGTTGGCATCGTTTCCAGCAGCCCGATCGGCGAAATTCTCTACGGCAATCCCGCCGCGCTCAATCTCTTCGGTTTCCGTATCGAGCAGGTCGCTGGAAAATTTCTCATCGACCTCAACCTTGAGCCGCTTCGCGACGACGGCTCCGTCCTCCCCGATTCCGAAGGCCTGATTCCCACCGTTGTCGCCTCCCGCCGCCCCATTCACAATCGCGTTGTCGGCTGGCGCCACTTGCACACCAAAAAAACAATTTGGACCCTCGTTGACGTCGTTCCCCAGCTGAATTCCACGGGTGAAGTTACCAACATCCTCGTCTCCCTCACCGACCTCTCCGAGCAACACCGCGCCACTGAAGCCCTCCGCGAAAGCGAAGAGCGTTTCCGCACTCTCGTCCGCGACCTCCACGTCGGCGTGGTCCTCACCGGCCCCGACGCCACCTTCGAATTCGCCAATCAAGCCGCCCTTAGGATGTTCAATGTCACCAGCGACCAGGTTATCGGCCGCACAGCCGACCAACTCGATATCGTTCCTATTGACGACCGGGGCCGCGATATCCCTTACCCTGATCGACCAGTCCCAACCGTCCTCCGCACCAGGCGTCCCCTTCGTCAAGCCACCTTGGGCTACCGGATTCCAGGCACTTCCGAAATCCTCTGGATCTTCGGCAATGCCATCCCACAGTTCAATCCCGACGGCTCCCTGCTCCGCGTCATCGCCACCTTCACCGACATCACCGATCTCAAAAACGCGGAACGCTCCATCCACCAGCTCTCCACCGAACTCCTCAAACTCCAGGATGAAGAACGCCGCCGCATCGGCCGCGAACTTCACGACGGCATGGCCCAAACCGTTCTCGCCGTCAATCTCAGCCTCGCGCAACTCCGCCAATCCGCCCAACCCCTCAATGACGCCTCGCACCGCGCCCTCGAAAAAGCCCGCGAACTCCTTCAGCAGATGTCCCGTGAAATCCGCACTCTCTCTTATCTCCTCCATCCTCCGTTGCTCGACGACCTCGGCCTCGTCTCCGCACTCAAGGAATACGTCAACGGTTTCAGCGAACGCAGCGGCATCGAGACTTCTCTCGAACTGCTCACCAGTTTTCGCCGCCTCCCGCAAATGGCCGAAACCGCCTTCTTTCGCATCACCCAGGAAAGTCTCGCCAATATCCAGCGCCACTCCGGCAGTCAACACGCCCGGGTCACGCTCCGCGAAGATCCCGATTGCGTCACCCTCGAAATTACGGATTTCGGCAGCGGCATGATCGTCCCTTCCAATGGCACGCCCCACCGCGGCCAGCCCCGTCTCGGCGTTGGCATTCCCGGTATGCGCGAACGCATGGCCCAGCTAGGCGGCTCTCTCGAAATCGATTCCAGCGCCGGCGGCACCACCGTTCGCGCCAAAATTCTTTTTTCAGCCCCGGTTCTCAAGGATTCCAACTATGGCTCCCCTCTCCATTCTGATCGCGGATGATCACGCCGTCGTCCGCGCCGGCCTACGCACTCTCCTTGAGTCGCGCCCCAGTTGGCAGATTTGCGCCGAAGCCGCCGACGGCCGCGACGCCGTCGAGAAAGCCTCCAAGCACAAGCCGCACATCGCCATCCTCGACATCGGCATGCCTCTCCTCAACGGCGTTGAAGCCGCCCGCCAGATCCGCAAAGCCTCGCCCGCCACCGAAATTCTCATCCTCACCATGCATGAGTCTGACGACCTCGTCCAACAAGTCGTCGAAGCCGGCGCTCGCGCCTATATCCTCAAGGACGACGCCGACCGCGTCCTCCTCGACGCCGTCCAGGCTCTCAGCCAACACAAACCCTTCTTCTCCACCCGCGTCTCTGAAGCCGCCGTCACCTCCGACTCCTCCGACAACTCGAAATCCTCCCGCTCTCGCCTCACCCCGCGTGAACGCGAAATCCTCCAACTCCTCGCCGAAGGCAAATCCAACAAGGAAGTCGCCAATCTCCTCAATATCAGCGTCAACACCGCCGAAGCACACCGCGCCAACATCATGCTCAAACTCGACTTCCACTCCCTCGCCGAACTCGTCATGTACGCCATCCGCAACAACATCATCCAAACCTGACCACCGCGGCCGACACAAAACATTGTCATCCTGAGTGTCCCGATTCCCATCGGGACGCGAAGGACCTCAACGTAAAATGAGCCACTGGTTCATCCACGTGGCACCTCTTCTCCTCGTACTCTGCGCCCTCAGCGAACTCTGCGTCATTTTTCTCTTCGCCTCCTGTTATCAGATCGCCGCGATCTGTTCGCCTTCCTTCTAGTGAAAATTCACTACGCAATCTCCCCAATACACTCCTTCCCCACATTCCCTCAATATGAACGTGCATTAACAATGGAGCAGCAATGCCGCACATCAATCCAATCCGCGTCCTGGTAGCCGACGACTCTCCCACCGCCCTCCGTTCCGTCTGCGACTACCTCGATTTCGCCGGCGGTCTCGAAGTCGTCTGCACCGCCAGCGATGGAATGAATGCTGTCCAACTCGTTGCCAAGCATCAGCCCGACCTGGCCCTTCTGGATTTCCGCATGCCGCGCCTCAACGGTCTGCAAGCGGCGCAGGAACTTCGCCGCGCACACCCCGGCCTGCGCGTCATTATCTATTCCGAAATCCAGGGCACCACGTTGGAAGAGGAATGCCGCAAACACGGCGCCGACGGCTACGTTTCAAAGGGCCGCTTACCCGACGGCTTGCTCCACGAAATTCGCCGTCTGTTCCCGGACGCCGTCTTGTAGCACAGCCATTCCCGGCTGTGCTCTTGGGTTAGCTCAAGAAATTAGGCCCAGCAACCGTCCTTTCCAGCAGTTGTGCAAGCCGTCTCACCAACGGTTTTAAATTAAGTGTGAGGAGTGTTTAGCAAGTCCGATGTCCACCACCGGCTCTCAAATTCTTTTCCTGGGCGAACTGCCTTTCTGGCTCAAAATCTGCCAGTCCATCCTGGAAGCACCGTCTTCCTCGTTTCAATTTTCCCGCGCCCATTCCCTTAGCGATGCGGTCCGCCGCCTCAATGCCGAGCAGTGGCACGCCCTTCTCCTCGATCTCAGCCATCCGTCCGCTCAGGAGCTTCTAGCCGCCCGGAAGCTCCATGACGGGCTGGATTCCCTCCCGATCGTCGCCCTTCTCCCGATCTCCGATCCCCAATTTCACCAAGCCGCCGCGGCAGCCGGCGCCGCCTCGACGCTCCTCCTCGCCGACCTCAACGTAGCTTCTCTCCAGCACGCTCTCGTCACCGCCATCAACACCGAAACGCTTCGCAATTCACCCAGAAAGGTAAGCCCGATGTCATTTCCATTCGAACCCAATTCCTCCGATCGTCTCCCCGCCAACAAGCTCGACGCCATCTCCCACGCCGTCAACAACCTCCTCTGTGTCATCAATGCCAACGCCGACATTCTCACCGACCAGCTCGACGCCTCCCACAACGCCACTCGCAGCCTGACCCAAATCAAAAAAGCCACCAAAAACGCCTCCGACCTCATCCGCCTCCTCAAAACCCCCTAGCCTGCCAAATCAAAAAATCCTGTCATCCTGAGCGTCCCGATTCCGATCGGGACGCTCAGGACCTCAGCCCAAGCCCTGCTGCAAATTCAACGGCGCACCTCCCTCTTCTCTTCTCAGCGCACTCTGCGTTCTCAGCGAACTCTGCGTTAAATGTTCTTTCTATTTCCTCTCCGCCTATCTTTTGACTTCCCTCCCATTCCTCCTCTACTCTTCCTCCATGCCAACCACCAATCGCCAATGGATTCTCGCCAATCGCCCCACCGGCCTCATCACTCCCGACGTTCTCCACCTGGCCGAATCCCCAGCTCCCGCCCTCTCCGACGGCCAGGCCCTCGCCAAAGTAAAATATCTCTCCATCGACCCCACCATGCGCATCTGGATGACCGACTTCCCCCAGTACATGCCTCCCGTCCAGCTCGGCGAAGTCATGCGCGCCTTCGGCCTCGCCGAAATCATCGAATCCCGCAATCCCAATTTCAAAAAGGGAGACAAAGTCTCCGGCCTCACCGGTCTTCAGGAATACTGCATCCTCGCCGGCGAGGGTAAGGGCGCCTTCCAGAAACTTCCCAGCATCCCCTTTCTCTCCGACACCAATTTCCTCAATCTCCTTGGCATCAACGGCCTTACCGCCTACTTCGGCCTCCTCGAAGTCGGCCAGCCTAAATCCGGCGAAACCCTCGTCGTCTCCGCCGCCGCCGGCGCCACCGGCAGCATCGTCGGCCAGCTCGGAAAAATCCACGGATGCCGTGTAGTCGGCATCGCCGGTACCGATGAAAAATGTAAATGGATTAAAAACGACCTCGGCTTCGACGCCGCCATCAACTACAAACATCCCGACTGGAAAGCACAGCTAGCCGCCGCCACTCCCAAGGGCGTGGACATCAATTTCGAAAACGTCGGCGGCGAAATCATGCAAGCCGTCCTCGACCGCATGAATCTCCACGGCCGTGTCGTCCTCTGCGGCCTCATCTCTGGCTACACCACGCACGATCCCAATCTTGTCAGCTTTGGCCAGATCATCATCAAACGCCTCCGCGTCGAAGGCTTCCTCATCATGGATTACATTCCAAAGTTTATGGATGCCGGCCAGAAACTCGGCATGTGGAAAATGACCGGCAAACTCAAAAGCCGCGAAACAATCGTGAAGGGCCTCGAAAAAGCCCCCGAAGCCATCAACATGCTCTTCCGCGGGGAAAACATCGGCAAACTCGTCGTCGAACTCTAACTACCAGCCTTATGGCGCCAGCTTTCTGAGGCGGACCGTGCCTCGTTCTAGCCACAAGCGACATCTCTGACCGGATCTGCTCCAACTCTACAATCTGTCGTCCCTCTCCCGTGCTGTCTGCGGGTGAGGGATGTGCTTCCCCCGCACATGGCGCCACTCTGGATTAGGCATTAGGGTAAATACCCGCATAGGAATTACAGACTTCATGGGCTTGTCCCAGGGTTCTCCCAATAGTATTTGTAAGGGGAATCTTACGCTTAGGGACCAGCCCCAACAGCGCACCTCTCTGCCCGAATCGGAGGTGTGCTGAAGTTGGTTTCGCGTTGAGAACTCATGGCCAACCAACTCGCGCCGCGCAACCACGGTAATAGTGTTGCCCGTATATTAAAGGCGGGGAGAGTGGCACGTGCGCGCGAGCCAAGACGGCTTCAGTTCTTCTTACTTGACGGCAACATAACTCGAAGCTATAAGCGTGACATCATGATGAAATGGGCGAGAGTCGCGCTGGCTCTGGTCGTTGTTTTCACCATCGCATACGTGCTGATCACCCCGGATCCGACGGATGATGTCGACGGGGTCCTGCCTCCGAATCACCCAGCCCTGGCGCAAAAAGTGCTCGCGGTTTCACTCTGGGAATTTCAAGTTTCCATAGCCGTCATAGTACTCGTGTTCACCATCCCCGGCAGTTTTACTCGGCATTTCTCCGCGCTCGATCCGCTCGATATCATCTCCGTTTGTCGCTGCTAGCTCGTCACTCCTAAAAAACAAAAGCCCTTCTCGAATGAAGTTGCTGGCCCGGTTTCGCAGGAGCGCGAGGCAGGGCTGAGGTCCACACAAAGCTCCAGATCTCGGTGAGAGACACGGAAATGGCGGATGGAGTGCACGATCGGAGCGGCCATCAAATCTTCGAGTGGCTATTGCGTCTCAAGAGCAAGTCTGAAACACGCCAGCGCAAGCCGCTGGTCCTGAGCGAACCTGTTCCGCGCCAACTCGCTGTCCTTTCCAAACCTCTGACTGCAAGCATTGTTTCTACCGCCGCTGAGCTCCATGACCTTACCGCGTTCGTCAGCAGTCTGGCGCCAGAACCGGGCATGCTTGCCCCGCGCTTTTTCCTGGCATCGATCTTGCCGCGATCTTGCCGGCCCTGCGTGGTCGTGGTTTCACAAGGGCACAGGATTGCCGGACTCTTATTCGGCAAAGAGCGCCTTGTGGCGGGAATCCCGACTGGCATCGTGCTCGGTGACAATACGCTTGGCGCGATGGTCGTAGCCAGCCCAGACGAATCAGAATCCGTCATGCATTGCGCTGTGGAGACTCTGCTGAAGCACAAGGCTGCACTCAGGTTCCGGGTCGCCGCAGATCACCTTGCGCTCCTTCAGGCCGAAAGCTCGAAGGCCAATGCGGAGATTCATTGTTGCCGTGGCGGACATCACGCACATCTGGATCTGCCGCGAACTTACGACGAGTTTCTGGCAAAGTTCCGCAGTTCTACCCGTCGCAACTTCTGCCGCTATCGTCGAAGGAGCGAGGTCGCAGGCAATGAGTTTTCCCAGGATCAGTCATTCACGGACTTCTGCGCTGCCGCGAGGCGTTTGTTTCCAAAGGCGGCGCACGCGAAAGGCGCGTCGACCCTTCGGCGATGCCTTGCGATGATTGAGGCCATGCCCTCTCGACTCCTGTTTGGCTTGCGGCGAAAGAGCGGTGATTGGATCAGTCTCGCAGGAGGTTGGCGCCTTGGTGATCGCGCTTTCCTCTGCTTGCAGTTGAATGATCGTGATTGTGCGCGAGAGTCCGTCTCGCTCGTATTGCGATCCTATTTAATCGAACACCTGATCAATCAAGGCATCCGGGAACTTGTCTTTTGGAGTGGGACATCCGCGCCGTTAAGCTTCTACACGACTCCTCGCGAGGAGTTTACTGTGTACATAGATTCCCGGTCGCACTTCTGGCGTCTTGTGCGGCTATCCTGCGTTACGCTCGCCAAGCTCGCTCCCGCGACATTCGGCAGGTGGCTGAATTGGCAAGCGCCTGATGTCGACGAAAACCCAGGCCAATTCTCCGAATCACCCTCCGTCAATGAAAAACTACCGGTAGGTCCGCCTCCGGGATTCTGATTTCTCCATTCCATCCCCTACAAATCTTCTGGGCAGCCCAACCGGAAGTTAATCCCGTGCTGCGAGTACAATGGTCATGTACCGGCGCTTCATAACACTTGGTCCTACGCAGCTCAAGCCAAGGAGTTCTTTTTGAAACTCTCCGCCTGCCAACTTCCCGACGGCCTCTCCCTCGACCACCCCGCATGGGGCGACCTCCTCCGCAGGATCGACATCGCTCGCCCCGACATCGCTATTTTGAATGAAATGCCATTCGGTCCATGGGTCGCGAGCAACGACACCTTTGATCCCGGCCTCGCAAAGGCCACTGTGCAAGACCACGAACGAGCCCTTCCGTCGCTGCTGAAGATGTCAGCCGCCGTCCTTAGCTCCCGGCCCGTCCCCGGCCCCCAAAAACTCTCCAACGAAGCCTTCCTGATTGCGGACGGCCGCTATCAGCCCATTCACCACAAACACTTCTTCCCTCAGGAATCGGGTTTCTTTGAGGATGCATGGTTCGCCCCGCAGCGTCCGGGCTTCGATACGATCGAGCACCGCGGCTTGAAAATCGGTGTGCTGCTCTGCACCGAACTCATGTTCAACGAATGGGCGCGCCACTATCGTCGCCAGGGCGCTCACGTTATCGTCGCGCCGCGCGCCAGCGGCGCGTCACGAAAGTGGGATACGGCTGCCGCTATGGCGGCAATCGTCTCTGGCTGCTACGTCCTCAGTTCAAACCGCGCACCCGCAGAGCCGGGCCAGGATTCAAATTTTGGCGGGCGCGGATTTGCCTTCTCCCCTGAGGGAGAGATGTTGATGGAAACTTCCCCTTCGGCGCCCATGCTCACAATCGAACTCGACCTTGCCCGCGTCGCCGAAGCACAGCGCGGATATCCTTGCTACGTGCGCGAACTCTAGTCTTTAGAGTCCTCGCCGCCGGCTACGCCGCAACTCCCTCCAAAATCGAATCCGCGGCCACTGTCGGGATGATTCGGCTCAACTTCCAGCCCCCTGCGGCAAACAAGTCTCGAAACTGCTTCTCCGTCCGCTCGCAGCCGCTAGGGAAAATCAACATCTGCAGGTCCAGAAACTTCCCCGGTGAAAAATCGTTGCCCGGCTGAATCACACTGTCCACCACCAGAAGCTTGCCTCCCGGGTTCACTCCTTTTCTGCAAGCCTGCAGCAGCTGCACGCACCGATGGTCGGGCCAGTCGTGAATAATGTGTTTCATAATGTACGCATCCGCGCCTTCGGGCACCGATGAAAACATATCGCCCGACACAAGTGTGCACCGCTCCATCACCGGCTTCAGCGGTCCATTCCTGGCTCCTTCCACAACGTGCGGCGCCTCAAATAGTGTGCCCCTCATGTGCGGATTCTTTTTCAGGATGGTCCCCAGCAGCAGCCCATGCCCGCCGGCGACATCCACGATGGAGCGAATGCCCTCAAAGTTGTACGCCTCGGCCACCGCCGGACTATCAATCATCGAGAGTTCCGTCATCGCATCATTGAAGATCTGCCCTTCTTCCTGATTCAGTTTCAGGTATTCGAAAATGTCCATGCCGTGGATCTGCTCCAGCGCCTGCTTTCCAGTTCGCACACAATATTCCAGGTGAGACCACCCGCGCCCATGCCACTCTCTCCCGGCCATCATCGCGAACGCGCGCAGGCTGGGTGTCGCATCGCTGCACAAAACTCTCGAGGTTGGCGTTTGCGAAAACTTTCCGTCGGGCCCTTCGGCCAGCACGCCTACACTCGCGGTCGCCCGCATCAGCCGGTAAAGCGCGTTCGGGTCCGCCCCAATATGTTTTGCCAACTCCTCCGCCGATTTGGGAGCCGCTTCCACAAGGTCCGGAATACCCAGCTGCGCCAGGCAAGCGACAGCTCCCGCCACATAAGCTCCCGTAATCAATTGGAGTATCCCTGCGTGTGCAGGCAAAGGCTGCGTTTGTGCCGTCATTGGTTGTTCCCCTGGATTTCGTTGGATTGGATACCTGTTGGCCGAAGTATAGCGTGCGCATTCCCCGGAAGTTCAACTTTTTTTGCCGGCTACTCTTCTCCAAAGGGAATCTGCACCCACTTTTGAACAAAGGAATTGCCCGCAGCAGGTAACTCTATCGATTCCCTGTCCGCAATCCTTTGTCTCTTTCCCGCTATCCGAATTATCATCTCAATGTCGCAAACGTCCCGGCAGTTTGCCGGACGCGCAAAATCCTAAAGCGCACAGGAGCCCGAAATGAATAACCATTTCCTCGGCATTGGGCTGGTTCTGGCGGCTGCTGCGGCGCTCGCTCTTCCCGCATCCTTCGCGAACTCCGCCTTTCCAAAAACCGCCAGTTGTCCCATAGAAGGCGGCACCGCGCACTCCACCGGCAAAACCCGGAAAGCAATGCAATCCACCTGCATCGACGTCGAATACAAGCACAAAGGCACCGACTACTCCGACCCTCGCCACCCCCAGAAATTCAATCACCTTTTCTGGGTCACCCACTGCACCGACTGATTCCGCTCCAACCAAACCGTTGTCATCCCGAACGCGCGCCTTCAGCGTGTGACGTATCTGCTTTTCCCCAGATTCACCTGTCAATCATGAACAATCTGGAGCGCCGTTCTCCCGTGGCTCTCCGACGCCGCGCGCCCCCTTTCCGTAAACCCCTCACCCACGTTTTCTCTTCCCGCCTTTCGCGCTACAATCCCAATCCGTCGGCTGCCCGAAAGGGAGCTCCCATGTCTACCCCCGCGGGAATCCGCTGGCTGAGAGTCCTGCTCGCCGGATTTCTGGCAGAAGTTTCTGTAATCGCGTTCGTTCTTCCAATTGCTTTGCTCTTCGGCAAAAACACACTCACCTACTCCGCGCCCGCCGCCTCACTGCTGACTTGTTTTGTGTTTGCCGCTTGGGTCGGACGCCGTCTCGATTCACGCTTCGTCCTCCATGGCATTCTCGTCGGCGTCGTTGCCACCCTCATCTATGTCGCCTTGACTCGCGGCGCACCCGAGCCTTTCGCGTATCTCCTCGCCCACGCTCTAAAACCCCTCGGTGGAGCCGCAGGCGGTCTCGTCGCCGCTCACCGCCAAAAGTTAGCGCAGCAACCCTGCACGCCGGCGGGGGAGACACAGCGTTCATGATCCGACGTTGCACCGCTCAAGACTTCGATCGCATTCACGCCATCATCAACGACGGCGCTCAAGCCTACAAAGGCATCATCCCCGCCGACCGCTGGACCGAGCCTTACATGTCCACACACCAACTCCAGCACGAAATCGACGAAGGCGTAACTTTCTCGGGTTACGAAGACAGCGGCCATCTTTCCGGCGTAATGGGCATTCAAAACGTCCGCGACGTCACTCTCATTCGCCACGCCTACGTTCTCTCCAGCACTCAGAAGCGCGGCATCGGCACACAGCTTCTGTCCCATTTGCGGAAGCTCACAGATCGCCCAGTCCTCATCGGCACCTGGGCCGACGCCTCCTGGGCCATTCACTTCTATGAAAAACATGGATTTCAATTGGTCAGCGGTCCTGAAAAGGACGAGCTTCTAAAGAAATATTGGAGGATTCCCGAACGTCAGATCCAAACCTCAGTGGTACTCGCCGATGTCGCATGGCGAAAACTCAACCAGAAGGCCTCCGTCCCGCAGTAAGGCGTTCTCAATGCTATCTCGTCGGCAGTTGCCTAAGCGGCCTTCCGCTTTCCCGTAAACACCCGCAACCGCGACATCACCACCTGCTTCACCGCTTCCACCGCCGGCGGCAGAATCTTGTACGGCACCACTTCCTCCGGCATCTTCGCCAACCCCTGCTCCAGCCCGCGCCTCCACGCCACCCGCAGCTCCGTATTAATGTGAACGACATTAATCCCCGCCCCGATCGCCTTCCGCAAATCGTCGTCGTCCGTCCCTGATCCGCCATGCAGCGTCAGAAACGTCCCTGCCGCTTTCTTGATGGCCGCGATTCTCTCGATGTCCAGCCGCTTCTTCGTCTCTCCGCTCACCATGCTCTTCAATAAACCGTGCATATTCCCCACTGCCGGGGCCAGAATGTCCACTCCTGTGCTCTCCACAAAATGTTTCGCTTCTTCCGGACTCGAGAGCCCCTTCGCCAGATCCGGCGCCTTATCATGAATCTCGGAGCCCGTCCCGATGTCCCCAATCTCTCCTTCCACCATCATCGAGGGATTGATGGACTTCAGCGCCTCCACAGCCTGCTTCGTTTGCCGGATGTTTTCTTCAAACGGCAGCGCCGACAGATCAAACACAATCGCGTCAAACCCCGCCTTCGCTGCCTCAATTCCCTTCGCCAGCGAATGCGTGTGATCCGCATTCAGAAATATCGGGAAGTCGAACTCTTCCCGCAAGCTTCGCACCAGCGCTCCGATCGTGCGCGTCCCCACGAACTCTCGCTCGCCCTCCGACAACCCAACCATCACCGGCACATTCAATTCCCGCGCCCCAGCCAGCACCGCCTTCAGCAGCACCAGGTCTGAAATATTGAAGTGCCCCACCGCGTCGCCCTTTGCCTCCGCATCCTGCAACACTGTCCGCAAAGTATTCATCGGTTTTCGTTCCTCTCGTCCGAGTCTTGCTTTCGTCTGGAGTGCCGCACCTGCTGCCAGTGCGCGAATTCGCGGTCGGATACTCCGCCCTCCGCGCAGTCCGTTCACCCTACCTGATGCCCACGGATAATAAAAGGATTCAGTTCATTTCCACTTTTTGGCACTCAGCGAACACCCGGCGAACCTTGCACTTCTCCCTATCTGGCCTCAGGTAAAGACTGCAGTCCTTGTGCAAATAATTCCCGGACTAGGCCGGCCCTCTTTCTACACATGCTCGCAAAACTCTAATTTCTCAGCAACTTCCAGTCTCCCGATTTGGCACGCGATTCGCAACATCCACCACGCCAAGCCCAACACCATTTCTCGTCCCCGGAAAGCGGAGGCAGGGCCTCCGGCACAGGGATTGGAGAACGCAGGCAAGACCAATCCAACCAATACCGCTCCATTCGCGCGGCTAGGGGTGTCTCTATCCCTTCCCGCTTGAATATTTGGTGAGGAATGTATGAACCCGGTCATCTTGCTCGTGGATTTTCCGTCGGCCGATCGCGAAGAACTAAAATCTTTTCTGCAAGAGCAGCGTTGCGAAGTGGTCGCCGCGCACTATGCCGATGCCGCGGTCGGCTATTGTCGCCAGCTCCAGCCGGAGTTGGTTCTCCTGTTCGATAATTTGCCGGAGACCAGCTGTTTCTCGCTTTGTCGCCGTCTCAAAAAAGATCCTCTCAATCAACTCACGCCCGTAGTACTAATTAAACCTGCTCCCGATCAGTGGGATATCCACCGCGGACACGATGCTGGCGCCTCCGACATTTGGGCGACTCCTTCTTCTCTTTGGGACGTATTTCAGCGCATTCAGACTCTTCTGCGCCTCAAAACCTATATGGACGAGCAAGCCAGATCCTCTCTCTTTTCCCTCGCCCGCAGCGTCGACTCCAAACAAAATCTCCGCAACGGTCATTCCGAGCTTCTGTTGAGCTACGCCGAACTCCTGGGCCGAAGCCTGGGCTTGGGCGATGAAGACACCATCGAACTGCGTCTCGCCTGCTGGTTTCATGACATTGGGAAAGTTGCTCTCCCGGAAAGTATCCTTCTCAAGCCGGGCCCGCTGAACGCCGAAGAGACACGAATCATGCGCGAGCATCCGGTCATTGGTGAACAGATTTGCGCGCCTCTCAAGTCGCTCCGTCCCATTCTTCCGGTCGTTCGTCACCATCACGAAAAAATGGACGGCAGCGGGTACCCCGACGGCCTGCGTGGGGATGCCATCCCACTCAAAGCCCGAATCCTGCAGGTCGCGGACATCTACGATGCGCTCACCACCGACCGCCCCTATCGCGAGGCTCTCCCTCACCACGAAGCCTTAGCGATTCTCTTCGCTGAAGCGGGCAAGGGTTGTCTCGACTCTGCCGTGGTCACCCACTTCGCCGAAATCACCAAAGGTCACGACTATTTCCCCGTCTGCGGCCGCAGCATGCTCGCTTCCTACTACGCTTAAGGGTGCGTTCGACGCCGACTCGACGGTCTCCGCCCCGCTTGACGAATCAAGAACCTTCCTCCCACTTAGCTCTTGGCTCCCTGCACGCTCTTGTGCCCACAATGGTTCATGGCCCGCTTGGGAACCGAGGAACGCCGTCGCAAAGGCCGCCTGAAACTGCCGCGGGTAGTCCGTGTGCGCCCGTCCGAACCCGGCCTCACCGACTTCGACGAAATTCTTCCCACCCAAAACGCCGCTCTCGACAGCGTCTACTTCGTCTCCAAAAACCGCAGATACAAGGAAGGCCTTCGCGTCTTCATCACCTTTCCCTACTCCGACGTCCCCGGTTCCATCAACCAGGAATCCCTGGGCAAAGTCGTCCGCATAGATGAACTTGACCACGGCCGCCGCGGCATTGCCGTGCAAATCCTCATGCCCCTCTATCTCGGCGCCAAGGACACTCTCCGCTAATTCCCCAAGCTTCGACCAAGGGCAATTTTTAGGCTCATATTTTCCAGGATTGGTCGAATGGAAAGAGGATCCGGCTGACGTTCTGAAAGGATGAACCTTGCAAAGTACATTCTTCCTGAATCAGGGTGTCTGGAACCGGATCCTCCCGGAGGTTACATTGCGTGCCATCATGGCGTTGCCTCTTCCCGGCGGGAACTGTCAAAAGTACTAATGTGTCTCGTAAGCTCCCCATTAAAATCCGGCGGGGAATCCAACCACGAAAAGTCGCTCGTTTCCGCGCACGTAAGGCGATGACAACCGACAGGTCCAGGCGCCTTCCGCTATTCCGTGGGAACGGTTTCTCGCTCTGAGCTCTGGCAAAGTGTTACGCCGCGTTCCTGCCCTTGTAGGGGCCGCCTTCCGAGGTCCGCATTCGGGACTCCGGATGCATTTGCGGAGCGGGCACGCTTGCCTTTCTCCCCCATTGCCACAAAAAAATAAGGGCGACTCGGTTTAACCCGCGTCGCCCTCTTTTGATTGATTCGCGAAGCTGCTGCCTCTCGCTTCCATCCACTCGAATCCGGTTCGGTTTTACCCGCTCCGTCTCCTGTGAACTTCCCCGAAAAGCTCCTCTCTTTGGTGCCTCTCACGATCTCGGTCCGGTTTTACCCAAGCCGCATCTTTGAAAGTTCCGCCAAGCCTTACGCTTCCGCTCTCGCTCCCGTCAGCCCAGTTTGACCCGTGCCGCCGCGAACCCCGCTGCGAAGCTCTTTCCACCATCCCACACTCGGGCTTTCGCTCGGTTTGACCCTCGCTCGTTCCCTCACGTTGAATCGTGGCGCTTTTCTCCTGAATCCCATCGCACCAGGCCGGTTCGGTTTGACCCTCGCCTTCCTGCCGGACGAAACTCCGAAGTTCGCACTTCTCATTCAACTCGATACTGCGGCTCGGTTTGACCCTTGCCGCTCTCTCGGAATTGACTCGTGAAGTTTTTCTTCCCGATCAATCTGTGCGCATAGTAGGAGCACTCCAAATTCTTGGCAAGTGGTTTCTCTCCGCAAACCTGAGGATATTTGTGCAAGACTGTGCAAAAGTCTCTGCGAACCCTTTCACCCACACCTGCCGCTTTCTCTTTCTATTTCCTTTTCATCCGCTTGCTTCCTCTCTGCAAGCAGCAACCGATCGCGCCGGCAGCCCCAATTCGCAGCACGATTCCCCGCACCCCAGAAATATAATCGCCACTTCAAACTTTCCTGTCGCACTACGGTTTCATCGCGGATAGCCTGCGGGAATCCAGAAGCTCCCTCCCGTCAGACAGGCTCAGATCCCTTGCAACCTCGCGAAATTCCGATCGCTTCTCATACTGGTCTTTGCTCACGGTCTTGAAGAGGACCACTCGTCCCGAAAAGTGAATGTTGATGAACGCAGTCTTCCACTGTCGGGGCCCCACTTCCACCCGCCCGATTTCCACGGTGCCGCTGTCCATTCGCCCCAGCAACCCGTAACCGAAATCCACCCGGCTCACCAGACTCCCCGCGATTTTCGTCATGCGCTTCCGGTCGGGATCGATCAGCATTGTTCCCGCCAGGTTATGAATCACTCTTTCTTCATAACTGGCTGGAATGTAATCGGGATTTGGCCGGAATTTCACTCGAACCAGATTCTCTTCCGCTCCGTCGTAGTCATAAAGGAATGCGTGCGGCATCAGGCTCAGAAGTTTTTGCAGCTTCTGCTCGTCATCTTTCTGTGCTTGCTTCAACTTCTGTAGCGGACTTGGATCTTTCATCAGCCGGCCAATGCGCGCGTCATCCTGTTCTCTCTGAACGGGGTTCAACGCCGTGCCGTCGATCGCCAGTAAACGGTAAAGTGGGCCTTCCTGGGTCTCCACCTGCTCTTGGGTCAGGGTTTCCTTCCCGGCCCGTTTTTCAATTACGAAGATCCACTTTAGCAACTCCTGGCGATCCGTCAGTTCGTTGCTGATCACTCCGCTGACCAGTTCGTCCGCAGTTGTGAACTCGCCCCGGCCTGCGCTCCCGCCGCCACTGAATTCCTTTGCGCGCGCTGCTCCTGCCACATCCCCCGATAACGCCGGGATCGCGCGGACCAGCACCAGGCTTCCTGCGCTCAGCACGCACAGTAAAAAAAGCCTCCTGGCCCGCTCTCCGGACGTATGCGCCGATATTTCTGTTGGAACCTTCGTCATCGTCGCCTGATTTTCCGCCGGCAGTTGGCACACTCCCGCCCGCTTCTGCCCGCAGTTCCATTTCGACGAGAATCCAGCGTGGCTCATCTGTGGGTGAGCCGCCACGCCTCTCGCGTAGCGTCATACTATTGCTTTGGGAAAAAGTATTCTGTCCCAATCCGGACAGTTTCTTGGGTTCAGACCACAAATGGGTATGGTGCGTTTTTATTCCCGGCTCACGAATCTACCGTGCCTCCCGGTACTCCGCTTCATTCATCTCTATCGCTTCCGGCATTCGCCGATTCGCCACCACCACAATCTCGTTGATCAGCATTCGAATCATCCAGCTCCCGAACTCGCCGTCCGAAGTGAATCTCTTCGGTTGCCGCGCGGCCTTTCGGTAGCAATTCTCGAGCGCTTCTTCCGCTTCCCCGACCGTTCCCAGCGTTCCCCACGCCAGGAAATACAGCGAATTCCGGCATCGCGAAAAGCGCCCTTCAAACTCTGCCCTCTGCACGTGATTTTTCGAAATGAACATGTCTTCTCTCCAGCTTCCTCGGCCAATGAGGAAGCCCCCGAATACGCGATCCCGCATGCCCTCTGCCCGCGGTAAAGCGTTGTGAATCTGACCCGCCATCCCAGCCTCCTGCGCCACACTCGCTGGGTTCGGTGGTCCATCAAGGCCGCTCCCGGTGGCCTTCCCGCTTGCGCGGCGGAGCGGACCGGAAACATTGCGGCCATGCGACCTTAGGCAAAATTGCCTGGTTTTGCCCGGCAGGACCTTCTCTGCAACCTGCCGGACGCTGCTGTTGGGCGGAACGCACTTCTTCGGAAAGGTGAGGCCGTAAAACAGCGAGCCAATCGGGCTGGTTGAAAGACTCGCTTCCCTTCCTGGTTTCACATCTGTTGCGATGTCCACATCAGATTATCCGCACTCGGATATTCCTGTGTCACCGCAAAGTCACAATTCTGTCAGTTCTCCCAACGACCTCTCGGCGCGCCGCATTCCGATGCCCTCCGCCGGGACCGATGCTCCCGTCGGCACAATCATCGGCACTCGCCGCCGGTACTCGGCATATTGCCCGTGCATACGCACCAGGTCGCGTTCCTCCAGTTGAATGGCGATCAGGATGTACGCTGTCGTCGCGATCGCAAACACCAGGTGCGCCGCCGTCATCTTCGGTGCCGACCAGAACACCATCAGCCATCCCACATACAGCGGGTGCCGCACAAACCGGTACATACCCGGCGTCCGGAATCCCGGCGCCTTATACGCCCGCTTCCGCAAATACGCCCACACCTGGCTCATTCCAAACAAATCAAAGTGATCGATCAGGAATGTCGCTGCCAGCACTGTCAGCCATCCGATGGCGAACAGCGTATTCAACACCATCCGTCCGGTTCCGGTCTCCAGATTCCAGATCAGTCCGCCCATCGGTTCCCACTTCCAGAACAACAGCAGCAGCGCCACGCTCGAAAAAAGCACGTACGTGCTCCGCTCCACCGGCACCGGCACAATTCGCGTCCACAGCGATTTGAACCCTTGCCGCGCCATCAGGCTGTGCTGCACCGCGAACAATCCAAGCAGCGCCACATTGATCGCCAGCGCCTGCCCAAACGGAAGCTGCCCCGCCGAATCAATCGACTTCGGCACCCCGAAATTCCCCAAAAATCCGATCGCGTATAAAAAAGTTAAAAGAAACAGCACGTAACAAAACAGCCCGTACACAAACGCCGTGATTCTTCCCATCTTCTTTTCTCCTCCGGGGCCTCAGGTACGCTACAATTCCTAGCGATCCAGGTTGGCTCCCGTCGGTGACCATTAACTCTCCGTTCGGGCGCCGGAGTCCTTTGTCCGGACTGATTTTTTTCTGCCATTTTTCTGAAACCGTGCCCAGGGAAACCACCAGCGTTGTCTACGAGTTCGGCTCCTTTCGTCTGGAGCTCCGCGAGCATCGCCTGCTCCGCCACGGCTCCCCTATCCCCCTCACCGGCAAGGCTTTCCAGACTCTCCGCGTTCTCGTCGAAGCTCGTGGCAACCTCGTCTCCAAGCAAGACCTCATGACCGCCGTCTGGCCGGAAACCTCCGTCGAAGAAAACAATCTCGACCGCAACATCTCCACCCTTCGCAAAGCTCTTGGCGAACAGTCCACCGGCCGCCCCTTCATCGAAACCGTTCCCCGCGTCGGTTATCGCTTTCTCGCGCCTGTTACGGACAGCAAGTCCGTTTCTCAGCCTCCCACTCCAGTCGCGGAAATTCCTGCGTCCCCGCGCCAGGAAATTCGCTTCTGCGTCACTCCCGACAAAGTCCGCCTCGCCTACGCAACGATTGGCTCCGGCCTACCCCTCGTCAAAGTAGCCAACTGTTTCAATCACCTCGATTTCGAATGGGAAAGCCCCATCTGGCGCCACTGGGTCCGCGATCTTGCCGGCGGCGCCAATATTGTTCGCTATGACGGCCGCGGCAACGGCCTCTCCACCTGGGAGGTTGCAGACATCTCCTTCGAATCCTGGGTCCGCGATCTTGAAGTTGTTGTCGACGCCGCCGGCCTCGACAAGTTCGCCCTCTTCGGCCACTCCCAGGGCGGCGCCATTGCCATCGCTTACGCCGTCCGCCATCCAGAGCGCGTCTCCCACCTCGTTTTATGCGGTGCCTATTCGCGCGGTGCCTATCACCGTGGCCACGCCGACGCCGTTGAGGTTCGCCGCGCCCTCGAAACCCTCGTCCAGCTCAACTGGGGCAAAACCAACCCCTCCTTCTTCCAGGTCGTCACCAATCTTTACATCCCCGAAAAAGCCTCCGACGAAGACCAGTGCTGGTTCAAGGATCTTCAGCTCATCTCCGTCTCTCCCGAAAATCTCGTCAAGACCATGCGCGCCTGCGACGACATTAACGTCCGCCCGCTTCTTCCCAAAATCTCCGTGCCGACCATCGTCTTTCATTCCGACCGCGACCGCATCGCTCCCCCTGAAGAAGGCCGCATCCTCGCCGCCGAAATTCCCGGCGCACAATTCGTCCCTCTCCCCAGCGCCAACCACATCCTCCTCTCCGACGAGCCCGCCTGGAAACTCTTCCGCGAAGAACTCTCCTCCTTCCTGAAATGCAACAACGCCTCCGCCGGCGCCGCCAACACCTGATCTCCCCACCAAACAATCCCCTTGTACGGGCGGGACTTCCACTGATGTCATCCCGAACCCGCGCCGTTTGCGGGTGAGGGATCTGCTTTTCTGATCCCAATCTCGCAAACCGCTTGCCGTTGTAGGGGCGGGGCTCGCCCCGACCTCTTGGGGTTCTCTTCCCCCCCCCAGCGCACACCCATACCCCAAACTCAAAACCCGTTCCATTGTTCAGGAAAACTTCTGTGAGGAACTACTCCGCGCTCGAAGGATCCAACAACGCCCGCACCGCCGACACCCGATTCGCCGGCAATCCCACCCGCTTCGCATGCTCCCGGATGATCGTTTCGTCCGCCGCGATGTACACGCAATACACCTTGTCACCCGTCACATAGCTATGCAACCACTGAATCTCCGGCCCCAACCCCCGCAATACGCCCACCGACTTCTGCGAAATCTCTCGCAGTTGTGCCTCCGTCAAATTCCCCGCTCCCGGCACTTCCCGTTCAATCACGAACTTCGGCATTCATCATCTCCGTCGCGCGAATCCTAGCATGTACCCCACCTGCCTTCAAGGCGCGCGCCCGTAGATCGAATCTATTTTGCAGGATTTTTACATCTCGCCTCCAACCAGCCGCCCGATTGCCAAAGCGTCCTGTTTACCACCGTTGTTAATCCGGAAACACAGCCTTGACACGAGCACTTTGGAGACCTACTGTCGTTGTAGCAGAATCAACTTTCCCCTTCGAATCTTTCATCCAAAGCTGTTCCTGCCTACAAACTTACTCGTCTGTTCGAGGGGTGCCCATGCCCTTAAACACAATCGCTGTAACTGATGCTGTCTATAAAACGCTCGTCGAGTCTGCTCCCGACGGCATTGTGATCGTCGGCCAGGAAGGCCGTATCGTCGTCGTGAACTCCCAGACCGAAAAACTGTTCGGCTACGGGCGCGCCGAATTGCTCGGCCAACCCATCGAAATCCTCGTCCCTGAACGCTTCCGCGGAAAGCACCGCGGCCACCGCGCGGGTTTCATGAGCAGCCCCCAGCTCCGCCCGATGGGCGCAGGCCTTGAGCTTCATGGCCTCCGCAAGGACGGCAGCGAATTCCCGATCGAAATCAGTTTGAGCTCGGTCCAGACTCCAACCGGCTTATTGGTAAGCGCCGTGGTTCGGGATATCACTGATCGCAAGCGCGTCGAAGACCTTTTCCGCGGCTTGCTCGATTCCGCTCCGGACGCCATGGTCGTCGTCAACTCAGACGGCAAGATTGTCCTCGTGAACTCGCAAACCGAAAAACTCTTCGGCTACCGCCGCGAGGAACTCCTCGGTCAGCCCGTAGAGGTCCTGGTCCCCGAACGCTTCTGGAACCAGCATCGCCATCATCGCTCCGCTTACAGCGCCCATTCCCAATTTCGCCCCATGGGCGTGGGTTTGGAGCTGTTCGGTATTCGCAAGGATGGCACCGAATTCCCACTGGAGATCAGCCTCAGTCCCCAGCAGACCAAAGATGGTCTGCTCATCTCCAGCACCATCCGCGACGTCACTGATCGAAAAAGGACCGAAGACGCCTTGCGCAAGTCCGAGGCCAGCTTCCGCACTCTGGTCGAAGGAACCTACGGCGTCTGCCGCATTTCTCTCGATGGCGCCCTCCTGATGGTCAATCAACCTTTCGCCGAATTGCTCGGCTACGATTCGCAGGAAGACGCCATGTCTTTCACCATCGCCACGCAGGACTTTGCCCCCGAGGAATTCTCCTTTGCCCTGTTTAATCCTCCGGGCCGCAATCGCCAGTTCACCAGAATTGAAGCCCGCTGGAAACGCAAGGACGCCAAGATCATCAACGTGGAGCTCAGCGGACGCGCGATCTCCGATGACGACGGGAAACCCATCTGTCTGGAAATCCTGGTCGAAGACGTCTCACGGCAGCGCGGCCTGGAGCAGCGCCTCCGCCACGTGCAGAAAATGGAAGCCATTGGTCGCCTCGCCGGCGGCATCGCCCATGACTTCAACAACGTCCTCGGCGTAATTGTCGGCTACTGCGGCATGATGATGGAAAAGATTGAGACTGGCAGCCCGCTCTTTTCCCTGGCCGCCCAGATCGAAAAATCCGTCCAGCGTGGCGCCACTCTCACTCGGCAACTCCTGGCTTTCAGCCGTCAGCAGGTCCTGCAACCCCGCGTTCTGGACATCAATGCCCACTTCCTGGGTTTCGAGGGGCTACTGCGTCGCGTGATTGGAGAAGATATTAAACTCGCCTTTATCGCCCACGATAATTCCCTCCATCTCAGCGCCGACCCCGATCAACTGGAACAGGTCATCATGAATCTGGTCGTGAATGCTCGCGACGCCATGCCCGACGGCGGCAGATTGACCATCGAAACCGCGGCAGTCGCCCTCGACGCCGAATACTGTTCCCGCAATCTTGAAGCAAAACCTGGTGACTACGTCATGATTGCCATCAGCGACACGGGCTGCGGCATGGATCGCGAGACTCTCGCCAGAGTCTTTGAGCCCTTCTTCACCACCAAGGAACAGGGAAAAGGCACCGGCCTCGGCCTCGCCACCGTTTACGGCATCGTTCAGCAAAGCGGCGGACATGTCACCGTCTATAGCGAAATTGGCCAGGGCACCACTTTCAAAATCCTTATCCCTCGCTCTCACGACCAGCCTGCGCAGGCCGAACCCACCCTGGACGAAACCTCCTCCGCCGGCGGCACCGAACTGATCCTTTTGGTCGAGGACGAAGAACCCTTGCGCGCCGTAATGAAGGACTACCTTTCCAGCAAAGGCTATCGCGTGATTGATGCCGCCGACCCCGAGGATGCGCTTGCCATCACGGAGAACGCCCCCCACCCGGCAGACCTCGTAATCACGGACGTCGTTCTCCCCCAGGGTAATGGCGTAAAACTCGCCCAGCGCCTGCTGGAGATTCACCCGGCCATGAAGGTTCTCTACGTTTCGGGTTACACCGCCGATGCCATCACCCACCAGGGAGTTCGCAGCGCTGACTTCGCTTTTCTCTCCAAACCTTTTTCCCTCAATACCCTCGGCAGAAAAGTTCGCGCCGCCTTGGATGCGGTGCCCGCCCCATCGCAGATAACCTCCGCGGGCGCATGAAAAGCTTTGCCTGGGTCACTGATGCCCTGGATCTTCCCTTTTCGCCCGCGAACAGCCTCTAAACTTCTCCAGACCATTTTGTCTCTGGTATTCCCGCCTGGCCCCCGACACCATTTGAAATCATGCAAATCCGCATTCGTGAAGCAGACCTCAACGACGTCTGCCACCTCGTCCATCACCGCCGCGCCATGTTCGAAGATATGGGACACCGCGACCCAGTCCTGCTCGACCGCGTCGATCAAGCGTCGCAAACCTACTTCATCGAAGCCTTGCGCCTCGGCACCTATAAAGCCTGGCTCGCCGAAACTCCCGAACAGCGCGTCGTCGCCGGCGGCGGAATCGTCATAGCAGCCTGGCCCGGCTACCCCGGCGAATCCCTCGCCAAGCGCGCCTGGATCCTCAACATGTACACCGAACCCTATGCCCGCCGCCGCGGCCTCGCAAAACAACTTTTGCAAACCATGCTCGATTGGTGCCGCAACGAAGGCTTCCGTAGCGTCTCCCTACACGCCAGCCCCGCCGGCCGCCCCCTCTACGAATCCCTCGGCTTCCAACCCACCAACGAAATGCGCCTCCACCTCCGCTAATCCGCAACCCCAGCCTTAGCCAACGGAAACTCACCCGCCGCCGGATTCGCCACATTATTGCCTTTGCACCACTTATCACTTTCCTTCAATTCAAACCGGGTGTATAAGTCTGCAGGTAGTAAAATGGCTTTTAGCCGTACCCCCATTCGCAAAATTCTCATCCCAGCGATGGCATTCCTGATCTTGTGTGGAATAGTCTTCGCCGAACTTCCTGAACTTTTGTGCCTTACCGACAACACCACAAACGATTTTACCGTCCGAAAGGCACCTGCCGCGATTGTCCGTGTTTTCGTGGAAACCACAATCTACGCTGGGCTGCTTGCTATAAATGTCGCTTCTCCGTTAGGGCTGCTTTTTTCAAGTCCTGGCTCGCTGGACAATGTTGCGGCTTCTCCGTCAAAACTTTTCCTCCTTCACTCCGACCTCCGCACCTAGTCCCCCTGGCTCTAGCGCATAGCGAAACTCAGCTACGCGTTTCCTGCTTCTGAACGTTCGAGTCCAACTCGTCGCATTGGCACGAACGTTAATTTCCCAGTTTTATCTCCAGGCGTCTTGTACTCGTGTGGGCCATCCATTCTCGCGCAGAAAGGCATATCTTCCATGACGACCAATCCTCCAATCAGGCCCCTGTCCCATTTGAATCCACTTCTTCTTTGCTTGTGTCTCATTGTCGCCGGCTGCGGAGGAAGCAATTATTCCCCTCCATCACAGCCGCCGCCGTCGCCCACCCCCGGCGCTGATGTGATCAGCATGCAGGGTTCCTGGACTATTTGGTTTCAGTCTAGCGTCACCTCCAACACCTTCACTGTATTGGAAGCAAATATTTCGCAGTCCGGCACTTCAGTCTTTGCAGGCGCTCCGAGCGCACTCGTCTACCAGGGGACAACTTTGGAAACCACAATCCCCCTGACGAGCCTCGGAAGCAGGTGTGACAGTGGCGCCGTGGGCCAGGTAACATTCGACGGTGCTATCTCTAATGTGCATGCCACCTCCGAAACTCTAACTTTTACTCTTACGGAAAACGGCAATTTGGGCACGGCTGTGATCAGTGGATCTGCCACCACCAACGGCATGCAGGTCCTCAATGGGACCTATACCCTCCCGCCAGCCTGTGGGTCTCCGGGAGATCACGGGACTTTTCAGGGTTTTCAGGATAGCGTCAGATTTTCGGGTACCGATCCTTACTATGGAAATTTCCCCGGAAATGCGTTCATTGTTCGGTTTCTTTCCGGCGACGGATTCAACATTTCCGTCTCCGGAACAGACAATGGGACGCCATTTACTCTAACCGGATCAACTACAGGATTTTTCCTTACGTTGACGGGGCAGATCTCCAGCCAGGAAGTCACCTGGTTTGGGCTGTACGACTCGTTATACAACACCTTTCAACTCTACGATTCCGACGGAAAACCGGTCGGCACACTGACACCAAACCCCTGGGACTATTGAAACTGGTCCCATCCCGCCGCCTCATTCGCTATCTCACCGCCTGTCTTGCTGTTGTCTGCGGACATGCCCGGCGCGGCGGTGTCTCAATCTGCAGTAGCGGCAATTAGCGCTCGGCAAATTGACGCTGTCCGGCCACTGACGCGGCCGGAATCCGTGTACTGATTCGTCCGTCTCAATCAGCTGGATCCTTTCCATTATTGTAAAATGGGACTCAGGCCATCTATGCCCGGCAAAACTACTGATTTCGCCAGCACTCTGTCTGAAGCCGCCGAAAAGCCTTCAACCGGCGAGCGTCGCTATCAGCGCATCGCTTTGCCCAAAGGAATGTGGGCAGCCTGGTACGGCGCTTCGGACCACCAGATTTCCCGCGTGGGCACTCTCAGCATGGGAGGAATTTTCATTTGCGCCCCGGCACCCCCGCCCGTGGGAACCAAACTCAAGCTGGCCTTCGAAGTTCCCGGTGGAGAAATTCAAGCCGAGGGCATCGTTCGAAACGTCGAAGCCGGCAAGGGCATGGGAATCCAATTCACCCGGCTCGGTCCAAAGGATCGTGTCCTTCTGCAACGCCTGATGACCCGCCTGCTCCGCTGAATCCCTTTCAAAACCTTACAGTTCAACACGCTCGGAAACAGGCCCGAGTCCCTGCGACTCCGCAACCTTCCCGCCATGCCAACGCTCTCGAACCAATCGGTTCAACGGTTCCGAATATACTCTAGCGACCACTTCCCCAAACAATCCCGCCGCTGCGATCACCCCGATAAACAGTACAGGCACAGCCCACATGGGTTTTCCCGCCCGCACAAAAAATCCAAACGCCCCGAACACCACGAACATGTGCGTCAGATAAACCTCGTAGCTCCTCTCACCCAGTTTCAGCAGCGGACTGATAATCCGCGGCCCCTTCCACTTGGATTGCGCCGCCGCTGCGATCACCAGGCAGGCTCCCACCGCAATCAACGTCATGTCCAACCCTGTCCGCCCCAATCCCCACGCTTCACCTTGGAGCGAAAAGCATAGGCTGAAAACCAGCAACGCAACCCCGAACGCCCCCGCGGTCCGCAATATATTTCGCGAGAATTGAATGCGAGACACCACCAGCGCCGTCAGGCACCCCAGTGCGATCGCGTCCATTCCTCCCAGGTAGGAATACTCCTTCCACGTCTCGTTTCCAAGCGCGAACACCGTCCGTGCAAAAGGCCCCAGTGCGACAAAGCCAAGCAGCAGCGCAATAAACAGCTTTCCACGTCCGAACAACCGCGCAACAACCGGGAAAAACAGATAAAACATCTCTTCCACAGAAAGCGACCACAATATGTCCCAGTTTCCCGGCAGGTATCCTCGCCGCGCCTCCAGCACATTCACGTGAAATGTAAGCGCAGCCAACAACGCCCTCCCCAGCCCGCCCGTTTTCGCCGGTACAACGAAATGCTCCACCTGCGCCAGATGCAGCCCGCTCAGCACTCCCAAAATCAGCAATAGCAACGGCGCGATGCGCGCAAGGCGCATCAGGTAAAACCCCTTCAGACTCACGTTTGAAAGACCGCCCCACCGGCGCACCGAAGTCGCCGTAATCAGAAACCCTGACACCGCAAAGAATATCTGCACCCCTCGCTGCCCGTTCCACGCCAGCGACGCCACCAACTGCTCTGGAAGCCCCTCCGTATACGGCACCCTTGCGAACCGCAGCCTCATGTTCACGTGGTTCAGCAACACAAACAAAATCGCCAGCCCGCGCAATACATCCACGCCCTCCAGGCGCTGCCCGATGGAAACCCTACTCTTTGAATCCATGCTTCATTATGCAGCAGGCTTGCCGCAAATCAGGCCATCACTCTCGAATTGATGAGAAGCTACCTCATAAATGGCCGTTCGGGGTCGGAGCTTCAGTTCCGACAAAAAGGGGCTCGGAAAATTAGGGCTTTAGCCCCTGAGGAACTGTCTTGTCCAAGCCAGATCCGTTTATCAGACAGGTTCTAGTCTCAGGTGGATGTGTCCACCGCAGCCGCGGGTGGCGGCCGAACGCGTCACCCCTGCTTCTTCGCTTATTGTGAAATTTCCCGGAAGCTCAGCACCTTATACGTTGTACCTGCCGTCGCGTTGTTGATCCAGCAGCTATCGTAAAACACGCCGTTTCCGCCGCCGCCATTCCAGTTCAGCGTAGGCGTTCCCAGCGCTGCCAGCGGGTTACCTGCTCCATCAAGCGTCTTCGCAACCAGCATTGCGCCATCAAACTCGTTGTTTCCTCCGCCATTCTCCTGCAGGTTTCCCTGTCCGATTACCAGAACAACCCCGCGCCAGCCCCAGTCGCCGGAAAACGTGAAGTTGCCGGTCACCACCAGGATTCCATACCCGGTGCCGCCGCTCGATAGTGTCAGGTCGCCCTTCACCACTGTGATTTGCGGATTCGCCGCACTCCCCAGTTGCGCAGCCGAAAGCCCGTTCACCGGCCCGGTCAGCACATTGTTCGCGACATTGGTGATGCTTTGCACCAGGTTTTGCAAACTCGCCACCGACTGTTCGGCCGGGGGAAGGCTCCCGGAAACATTTCCAATGCTCGGCGTCCCGCCCGTCCCGACGTAATTATTCAATCGGTTCCCTGGAATGCCAGAGCTCGCCGCGGCGATGTCCCCGCTCGTCAAAACTCCAATCGCTGTTTTCGACGGCTGTACCGGCACAGTGCACCCGGCTAACGGGTTCGACCCCGACCGATCGTTTCCATTCATCCCTGATGGATTCGAGTTCGGAGCGTTATAAACAGGTGCCGGCCCGTCGAATGTCAACGCCGAAGGAAAACTCAGGCCCAGAATCGTCGGTGAAACCGTGTATTGTACGATTCGCTGGCTGCCCGCTGGAGTCACTGCAAGCGCCGTAACCTCAAACACCTGGTACGCCGTATCATTCACCGGGATCTGATTCGACAGCATCTGTTGCGCGCCGTCGTAGTACAGCGGATTAGTATTGTCCATCGTTCCGTCGCCGTTCACGTCAATGCCCGCGGAAAGTTCCGTCCGTGGCGTGATTCGCACCCATTTATAGAGCGGCCCTGCCACTCCACCTTGCGTCGAATTCGACCCGATCGTCTGTGGGTTGCTCGGCGGATTCACTCCCCATTCCGCGAAGTATTGCCTGTCCGCATACGGGTTTCCCGCGGACATGTCTGCTGGGTTCACCGTTTCTCCCCCTGCCGGATTCAAAATGTATCGCACCTGGCCAACACCCATCGTGGTTCCCGGCGCCTTGACAAACCCACCCAGCGCATTCGGATGCCCCGTCCACAGCCTCCCGCGTCCTTCTTCCACTCCCGCCTTGGCATCGTAAAATGCCTGCGCCGCGCTCTTGTAATTCGAATTGAGGGCGGTCTCTGTTCCCGCCATTGTCATCAGACCCGTCGCCACCACGCTCACCAGCAGCAGTGCAAATATCGCGATGAAGAGTGCCGCGCCTCGTTCGGACTTTCCGTTCGAATTTCGTTTGTAAGTTCGCATCGGTTTCTCCCTAGGTTGGGACCGAATCACCAAGTGTTCCGGCTAGAATCGTTTTCTCTGACCTGTCCATTAGGCCACCTGTCCCTGTGCTCCCCTATAGCTACCTAGTCCCGTTGTGGAGCGCCCCCCTTACTACGCCGATTTAGCTCTCAAGTACTAGTATCTTAAAGCCTTACCCAACGCTAACCCCAATCGCTCCCTGTACTTCCACCCCCTAAAACCTGCCCTATTGGCCACCCCAATTCGCCGCCGTCCAATTTCGGTCCACTCGTGAAGGGACAGTTCACAGCCTCACCAGCCCTAATAAGCACTCCGCGGCCCACCCCCAAGAGGGGCAATCATGTAGCGGAAAAAACTGATTTAAACCAATTCTCCCTACTTTGTTCGAGTAGCTTCGAGAGGCATTGACCTTCTGTGGATTCCGGCGTAGCGTTATCGCGCAATATCCGCAGCCACTTATGGGCTTCCCCGTTTATGTTCCTGTCGGTCCTCTGAAAATCCATCCGCACCTGCTTTTTGAAACTGCGGCTTATGCGATTGCCTTTCGCGTCTACCTCACCCTGCGCAGGCGAGCGGGCGACGCGTTGGCCGACACTGATCGTTGGTGGATTATTGCCGCCGCCGCTATGGGCGCGATGGTTGGCAGCAAAATGCTGTACTGGGTCGAAGATCCCGCCATGACCCTCGCGCATTGGCGGGATCTTGCCTACCTGATGAGCGGCAAGACGATCGTCGGCGCTCTGATTGGCGGTCTACTTGCCGTAGAACTCGCCAAGCGTGTACTCCGCATCGAGAGGCGCACAGGAGATCTCTTCGCTGTTCCACTGTGCATGGGCATCGCGATTGGCCGTATCGGCTGTTTTTTGACCGGTTTGCAGGATCATACCGTGGGAACACCAACCTCACTTCCCTGGGGAATAGACTTCGGTGACGGGCTCAGCCGCCACCCGGCACAGCTTTACGAAGCGCTGTTTGCGCTGGCGCTTGGAGTGTATCTCTGGCGGCACATGCGGCGGCCCTTTATGCCTGGCGATATCTTCAAGCGATTTATGGTCGCGTACTTCACGTTTCGGCTGGCAGCTGATTTTCTGAAACCAGACGTCCGCGTTTTCTTCGGCCTGTCCTCGATTCAGTTGGCGTCTATGCTGATGCTCGTCTATTACTCCAAGGACGTCTTGCGCTGGCTAAGCCCAACCGGTCGTCCTTTACCTGCCGCATCCGGGCCAGCATCAACACAGCCAGCCGGGGGAATTCAATCTCATGGGTGAACTGAATGAATGAACAATTGCCACTGCCGCCGCAACCGCAAAAATCCAGTTATAAGCCCATTTTGATCAGCTTGCTCTTCTCTTTTTTGCTTGCGGGCGGCACCTGCTTCGGCTTTCTGTCAACGTTCAATCTGAACAAGAACTCGATAATGAGCGAGTTTTACGCGGCGGGCTTCGTATTTTGCGTGCTTACCTTTCTCGGTTCCCTGCTTTGGCTGGTAATCAAAGCGGTCCGTGATGGTATCCGGCGAGGCAGAGGTCAATGATGGCCGAACGAGTGCGCCCATACCTTTTCTACGATGTCGCGCTGACCATCTGCTCCAGGTGTTTCCGCAAGCTCGAGGGTAAGATCGTATTTCAGGACGATAAAGTTTTTCTCCTGAAGCGTTGCCCCGAACACGGCGCGGAGCGCGTCCTGATCGCCGACGACGTCGACTACTACCGCCGCTGCCGTGAGGTCTTCATCAAGAAGCCGGAAATGCCGCTGGTCTACAACACGCCGGTGAAGTGGGGTTGCCCCTACGACTGCGGCCTCTGCACTGACCACGAGCAGCATTCCTGCCTCTCCCTCGTCGAACTCACCGACTCGTGCAATTTGCGTTGTCCCGTGTGTTACGCAGGCAGCGGCCCGGAGCGCACCGAGCACCGCTTCCTCCCTCTGATCGAAAAAATGCTCGACGCGGTCGTGCGCAACGAAGGCCATCCCGATGTAGTCCAGCTTTCCGGCGGCGAGCCGACATTGCATCCCGATTTCTTCGCCATCGTGAAAATGGCCAAGTCGCGGCCCATCCGTCATTTGATGGTCAACACCAACGGCTTGAAAATCGCCCAGGACGAGGATTTCGTAAAACGCCTCGCCGATTTCGAGGACTTCGAGGTCTATCTCCAGTTCGATTCGTTCGAACGCGAAGCGCTGCTGGATTTGCGCGGCGGCGACCTGCGCGGTATCCGCGAACGCGCCCTCGAGCATCTGAACAAATACGAAGTTTCCACGACGCTGGTAGCGACTCTCCGCAAAGGCCTCAACGACGGCGAAATCGGAAAGATCATCGACTACGCCCTTCAGCAGCCCTGCGTCCGCGGCGTCACGCTGCAACCAATCCAGGACGCCGGCCGCCTCGAACATTTCGATCCCGCCACGGACCGTCTCACCCTCACCGAAGTCCGCCGCAAGATCCTCGAACAAACAACTGTATTTCGCCCCGAAGACGTAATCCCCGTCCCGTGCCATCCCGACTCCCTGGCGATGGCTTATGCCCTGAAAGTTGACGGCAAGGTCCTCCCGCTCACCCGCTTCATCGAGCCGGATGTCCTCTTGAACGCCGCGCGCAACACCATCGTCTACGAAGAGGAACCCAGCGTTCGTGATTGTCTGTTCAAACTTTTCGCCACCAACCATTCCCCGCAATCAGGCGCCGATTCGCTCCGCGAACTCCTCTGCTGCCTTCCCAAAATCGCCGCTCCCGCCGGGCTCTCCTACAAAAACATTTTCCGCGTTCTCATCGTGCAATTTATGGACGCCCACGCCTTCGACGTGCGCTCCGTCAAGAAAACCTGCATCCACATTGTCCATCCCGATGGGCGCCTGATTCCCTTCGACACCTACAACCTGTTTTACAGGGACGATCTCGAGCACACGCGTCTCGCCCGCCTTCGCGCATCCACACCTGCATTAGCGGCCATCTCCCTGCATCCATAAATAAATCTCCTCACTCCCGCTCTCCGGCTGTGCAAAATGTGAACGCGTCGCTGCGAACACAAATAGTCGCCGCCGTTCCCCCTTCAGCTGCATTCCGGGCTACAATGGCTCCACTTTGTACACGGAGGTTGTCCATGAAGACGATTAAAGGATTGCTCGTAATTCTCGTTCTGCTCAGTGGTGCTCGCTTTACCCTCGCCCAGGACGCCAAGCCGGCGGAACATCGCACCATCGCCCAGGTCCTCAATCAGAGCGTCACTGATGTCGAAAAAGAATTTGTCCCCGCGGCCGAAGCTATGGCCGAAGACAAATACTCCTTCGCACCCACTAACGGCGAATTCAAGGGTGTGCGCACCTTCGGCCAGCAAATAAAGCACGTTGCCGCGGTCAACTACATCCTCGGATCAGCGATCCTTGGCGAAAAGCCTCCGGTCGAACTGGGCGGCGAGAACGGTCCCGATTCGATCAAATCCAAAGCCGACATCGTAAAATTTCTCAAGGAGTCCTTCGCCTATTTTCACAAGGCCGTCGGTAGCGTCACGGAAGCCAATCTCCTGGCTCCGGTCAAAAACCCCTTCGGCGAAGGAATGGTTACCCGCCTCTGGCTCTCCACTCTGAACGTCGGCCACTGCTTCGACCACTACGGCCAGATGGCGGAATACCTCCGGATGAATAGCATCATTCCTCCCGCCAGCCGCCAATAATCGCAGTCAGCGTCCGAAAAATGGGAGAACCGGGCACACAATTCCCGGTTCCCATTTTTACGGAAATCGCCCTCATTACACGCCTTTAGCGGATTCCATGTTCGCCCCAACTTTCTCCCACCCGCATCGAAACAATTTGTAGGGGCGGAGCTCGCCCCGCCCGCGGTGGCGCCACCACTAATCACAATTTTGAATGAGGATGCCAACAGCCCCAATCGATCTCATAAACGAGCGTTGGGCTCGGAGCTTCAATTAATTAAGATGGGTTTTACCGAACAGCCTGCGTCAACTCTTTTGCGCTCACCAGCTCTCGATCCAGTTCGGATTTGGCTGCGTACAAGTTGCTCAATCGATCGAGAAAATTTTGTGCCCTCGGTGCCGCCGTACAAATCGCTGCTTTCAGATTACTGTGCACTGCCCGATAAACCGCCTTCAGCTCTTCTGAAACCTCGCAACTTCCTCCCCAGTTTAGCTGCTCCCCAATTCTCAAAAGCATTTGGTTCGCCTGCAATGCAGTCATCTCTCCCTGCGCGCCTTGTTTGATCCATTCCTGCATTGCGCCCAGTTGCTGTATCGCTGCATCTTTATCCAGGTCGCTGCGTCCATCGCTGCCGATGATTTCCAGCATCGCCTGTTCCAGCGGTTTATCGATCGTCTCTCCCGCGCTGATCGTGGCTTTTGCTTCGGAAAGCACTCCCTCCATCTTAAGCGCGTAATCGCTGATCTTCTGATGGATCACCGCCAACTGCCCGCCCGCAGCTTGCGCCGCTTCGCTGGCGGACTTCCCTTGCTGCAGCGCAGCCCGATAAGCCTCATAGTCCCCGGTTGCCAAATTCCAGATGGCTTCGTCCACCATCGCTTTCGCCGGGTTCCCGAATGTCAGGTCGCGGCTCCGAGTTCTGGCGGGCCCATCGCTCGCGCCTCGTCCGACTTTCTGGTCCGAAGCGCTCTGCGCAGCCTCCGGCGAACTGGCGCCCTTCGGTTTTGTGCCGGATAGCTCTTCGGTTTTGATCCGATCCTCGCGCTTGATCGTACTCTCTTTATTTTCTGATTCCGCAGTCAGGACACGCGCCTCTGGGCTGTAGCCGCGCGACGGCCCCAACTGCTTCGCATGACTTTCACAGACGTAAATGGGCTCAATCCCGCCCTTTTCCCAGCACGTTATGACCGCGGTTCCATAATCACAGTCCAGCCGGTAATTGGCAGAAAGCGCCTCCGCGGGTTTTCCCGTTTGGAGCTTCCATTCAGCTCGGCGCATGCAGTTTCTTTTTGGCACACGCTCATTCTAGCTAAGCGGGGAATTTGGATGTTGCAGCGCCATCGACTCGAGTGCCGGAACATATAACCCCACTGGACATTCGGACAGGTCGGCCACTTTTCCTTCCGTCGCAGAGAAATCTCCGCCGCGGAGGAACCACCTACTGCTTCAATAGATGGATCCGCCGGATTGGGTGGAACTGAGGACCCCGGCATTCGCGGAGACGCTGTAGCTTACGCCTGCAGTACCTTTCCACATGGAAAGATTAAAGGTACCGGTGGAGTTGATGCGGTACACCGCAATGTTCAGGTAAGTGAGTGGAGTTCCAGCTTGGCAGGCCTGCGGCCCGCCAGGAGCCTGGAGAAAATAAACCGTGCTGAAGCCAACGACGGTGGCATTTCCGCTGCCGTCAATGAGCAGCGCCGTTTGTTCGTCGATAGAGATGCCGCGCGGCGCATTGGACCAATTGTTGGTGAAGATGCGGCAAAGAAAAGCCAGGTCGCGGCCCATGCGATCGCGAGTCACAAAATGAGGGTCGCCGATCAGTCCCTGGACTGTGGAAACATTTGCGAAGTCGCGGTCGAGCGTTATGTATCGGGTGAATGGATTGGCAAGCGCCTGGCTGGAAGTGACGCCCTGGCTCGCCAGCGCGGAATAGATAAACTCGGTCAAGACATTCATGCCGGCGCTGGTGCCGCCGACGGGAACGCCTCGCGCGATCAGCGCGTTCAAACTGCTTTCGACCGGCGTGCCCTTCCAGAAATTGATGTAGTCTGCTTGATTGCCGCCGGCAATGAACAAAGCCTCGGCGTTCTGTATGGTGCTGACGACGAAGGGATCGCTCGCCGCCGCGCGATTGGGAATGATCAGCGTGGCCACGGAATTTTCACCGGGACACAGTTGCTGGATATAAGGATTGTAGGCATCCGTTCCGGTCGCGCGAATCACCAAAAAATCTCCGCCGCCGCTCCGCTGGCACATCCATTGGAAAGCTGCGTCAACGTCCGTGCCTCCGCCCATCAGCACGGTGCCTGCTGTAGTCGACGCGGTGATGTCGTTTGGGCTGCCCACGCGAAAGTAAGAATAACTTTTGGCGCCGAAGGCGGAATGCGCGGCAAACAGCGCCACGATCAGGCTCGCAAACACGATCAACCATTTGCTTTTCATAATTCGCCCCCTCCAGGGACAACTTGTGAGCTAAAGGATTGTGGGCGTGGGACGGAGCGCCATGTTATCTCGCAAACTTCGGCTCCGCAATCTGTTTCAGCCATATGCCGCGGATTGTGAAACTACTCGTCATGCCGCTTGTTATTCCGCGGTCCTGACACGGACGCCGCCATCGTCAGCCGTGCTCCGCGGCCGCAGCTTTTCCGGACTCAATTCCTTTCTTCCGTAATCTCTTTCCCGTGCTTGCGCGATCTAAGAAACTCGATTACGCTGGTTCAGTCGTCAGCGGCGCCTCCCCACCTCGCCCGCCATCTGTGATTCCAGTTTAATTTGATCTTTTTTCAGCGAGGAAAGGCATATGACACGCAGCAACACCTGGGCCATAATTGCAGTGGCAATGCTGCTGAGTTTGCCCCTGACCGCCTGTAAAGACACAAAAACCCTGGAAGAAAACCAGCAATTGAAATCCCAGGTGGCTCAACTTCAGAAAGAGAACGGCCAGGCCGTAAACGATCTCGAATCCATGACCGCTGAACGCGACACTTTGACGAAGGAGAACGAGCAGCTTAAAACTGAAATTAAGACTCTCAAGGCAAAAAAGTCCGGGAAAAAATCTACAACTCGAAAGCATCACCACACCTAAGGCTCGGCTGGTTTCATGGCCGGCATGTGGGTTCGAGTGCGTCAGCAAATTTCTAAATTCACCGTCAGAAAAGGGAGTGTAACCGCATGAAAAGCTTCGAAGTGCAATTTCGCTATCAAGATCGAGCCGAAGGAACAGTCGAATCGACCGTCAAGGTGGATGCTTCCAGTCTTCCTGGAGCGGTCGGCAAAGCCGTGCGCGATTTCGTTAAGCGCTTGGACCGCAAACAGAAATTCGATATGAACAAGAGCGGCCTCGAAATTTCTGCCAAGCCCGTCGGCGCCGCGGATGAACCGGCTGTGAAATCCGCGGAAGCTTCCGCGGGTTGAGCCCTCAGCCCACCCCCGCGTGGGCTAAAATCTTTGCGCCTGGTCACTCCTGATTCGTATTTGCCGCGAGTGACCGGCGCAATGCGCCTCCAGATGCAGCGCGATTCTCCCATCTAATCTATTCAACGATCCCCAGCGGGCGCCGCGTGCATCATCTCCTCCGTCCTGGGATTCTTCACTGCTCTGCCCGCTACCAGCACGCTCAACACATTCACCGTTCCCTGCCCGAAAAATAATTCGCCTCACCCTCCAGACAACCCCGCTTACCTTCCTATAAAAAAATAATCTTGCGTTTGCCCCGGCACAGTTATAGCTTTTCCCTGTCCGCCCTCTTTCTCAATCCACAACCGATAACGGGAGGTTTTATGACCGATCACAAACGCGACGACGGAATCAAGCGTCGCGACTTCATCAACGGAATGTTGATCGCCGCCGGGACAGCAAGCGTTGGCGGTTCGATTCCCATGCGCGCCTTCGCCCAACTCGCGCCCACTACCACCTTCCCTTGTGACGGCCCCATCGGTACCGACCCCAACGTCCTGCGCGGCGGCAATCAACGCTCTGTTTTCAATATTGCCCACTGGCTCCGCGACGGCCGCCTCACCTTCAAAACCAATTCAGTCACCATCTCTCCCTCGCCCTGCGACTCCTTTACGGGCAGCCAGCCGATCCTCGCCGACAACGGAAACTACGAAGTCATCATCGTCGGCTCAGGTATGTCCGGATGCTCCGCGGCCTTCTACATCACCCAACAACGCCCTGGCACAAAGATTCTTATCCTCGACGGCCAACGCACCCCCGGCGGCAATGCCAATCGCGACGACGCCCCGCCCATTCCCGACATCGCTTCCACCGCCACCGCTTACGCCGTCCAGCCCTACGCCGACTTCCTCAACAACATTTACAACACCACCGGAATTCTCTGGCAAAACTACATCGTCGCTTCGCCCTTTTACAGCTACTTCTTCGACAGCATGACTCCGTACGTCAATCCAGGCACGGCCAGTTGGAATATCGACACCTACGGCGCTGGCCTCAACACCGTTCCCTACCCCAACAACATCGTCAACGATCTGAAATCTGCTCGCGCCGACCTGATGAACTGGTATCACAAGCCCGGCTCACCCACCGATCCCGCCGACAACAGCGATCCGAAATACGATTACCTCTCGCCCATGACTTGGGATTACTACCTCACCCAAGTCCGTGGTTTCCATCCAGCCGTTTCGGATTTCTACACGCGCTACGCCGTCGACGCTCTGGATGGCACCACCAGCCAGGTCAGCGCCTACACCTCCATCAGCTTCACCGCCGCCGAATATTTTCCGGAGTTCGCTTATCCCGGCGGAAATTCCGGCATGCTGCGTCACGTCGTAAAATGGCTGATCCCCTCCTCGATCGCCGGCACCTCCGATGCCGATTTGTTGGCAAATCCCTTCAACCTCACGGCCATGGACAGCGCCAACAACAACGTCCGCATTCGCCAGGGCGCCCTGGTCCTCCGCGGCGACACCGCCAACAACAGCGCCTCCGTCGTCTATTTCCTCAACGGCCAGTTCTATCGCGCCACCGCCAAGGCAGTTATTTTTGCGGGACAGTCCCACACTGCCCGCACTGCATGCGCGCAACTCCTCAGCGCCTCCCAAGCCGACGCCTTCGACCAGGTAACTCTTAGCCCGGTCGTAACCGCCAACGTAACCATCCGCAGCGCCGCTCCCGTAGTCGACCTCGGTTACGACGGCTACTACTGGGGCAGCAAATACTGGGCCGATTTTGTCGTTGCAGATTGGGCTGGCCCTAATCGCAACAACCCCAATCGCCAAACCGTTCTCACTTTTTACGGCGGCAACACCGCTTCCGTCGAAGACCAGCCCAACGAGCGCATCAAACTCCTCACCACTCCATTCTCCAGCTACGAGGATTCTCTCCGCGCCGACTTGAACCGCGTACTCGCCGGCCGCAATTTCGATTTCGATCGCGACGTTACTGCCGTCTATCTCAATCGCTGGGGCCACAGCATGGTCTTCCCGAAACCCGGCTGGCCCTTCTCCGCTCCCATTATCGGCAGCGGCGGCCAGGTGACCCGCGTGCCCTCCGCGCGTTTTTACGCGCGCCAGCAGATCGGCCGCATCTCCTTCGGTGCTCAGGACGTCGAGTCCAGCCCCGCCAACGAAAGCGCCATCGGCGCCGGCGTTCGCACCAGCAGCGAAGTCCTGCCGCTACTCTAAAGAAAAAAGGCGGCCTGCGAGGGCCGCCTTCTCCTTCATTTTCTTTCGTCCCGCTCGCAATCCAGCCGGGCTCCGGATTACTTGGCCTCAGAGGCAATCGGTGTTGCCGCGCGCTTCGCCGCTTTCGTCGTCGTGATCACCAGCACGCTAACCAACACGAAAACCGTCCCCATCACCGTCCTCGCTCCCAACTCTTCCCCGCCCAGAAAATATCCCAGCACCACCGCCACCACCGGATTCACGTATGCGTACGTCCCCACCTTCGTGGGCGATTCATGATGCAGCAGCCACACATATGCCGTAAACGCAACGATCGACCCCGCCACAATCAAATACACCAACGCAATCCATGCCCCGCGCGAAACACTCGCCGCATGAAAATTCCGGTATTCCCCCAGCGCGCACGAAATTACCGCCAGAAACACTCCTCCGGCCAGCATCTGCGCTCCCGAACTCATCACTTTCGCGTCCGGCATCGGCAGCTTTCGCGAAAGCACGGACGCAATCGACCAGCTCACCGCACCCAGAATCAACGCCGCCGCCCCCATCCGGTCAATCGGCGCTCCTCCCAGATTCAGCGACCGGCTCACCAGCACTCCTACTCCCCCCAGCCCGATCAAAAGCGCCGCCACCAGCCGCCCCGTCAGCCGCTGCGTACCCAATAAAAAAATCTCCGCAAGTGCCATAAACGCCGGAATCGTCGCCATCATCACCGCGGTCAGCCCCGATGCCACTCGCTGCTCCGCCCAGAACACCATTCCGTAATCCATCACAAAAATCAGAAACGCAACCAATGCTATGGATGCCCATTCTCTTCCGCTCGGCCCCCGCTCTCCCCTCACACGCGTCCACCCATACAGCGCCGCTCCCGCAACCAAAAATCGAACCCCTGCCAGCAAAAACGGCGGCACCTCCCGCACCCCGACCCGGATCGCGTAATACGTCGATCCCCACACAAAATAAATAATCGCGAACGCCAGCAGTGTCTTCCACCCGGGGCGACGTATTTCGGAGTTCATGGCAGCTTAAGAATAGGAACTGCGGCCCGAACCGGCAAGCTGCCATCCCGCTCTCGCACAGCCGCATTGGCCTGATTCACTTCTTAGGGGAGGAGTCGGCCAGCGAAGCGGCAAATTCCGGATAATCTTTCTTAATTGTTTCGGCGAACTGCCCCTTCATTTTCGTTCTGTCCGCCTCGGGCCACAGGTTCAGCTCCGTCATCGCCGCGTCAAACTGGCGGCAGAAAACATGCTGCAGCGCTCTCGAAAGCAGTGCGCTGACAATATCCTCATTTTCTACAAATTTGTTTCCCATCGACTGCAACAACTTGATTTTGTCCGGGGTAAGCTGCTCATTCCATTCCCGGTAATCTTCGTTCTCCTCGCTGAAAATCCGCGAACAGAATTCCGGCGTCGCATCCACCAATTTTCCCTCGCGAATACGGAAAACCTTTTTACCGCCCGGTGTCCGCGCCATCGACGTAAATCCGTAAGGTCCCGCAACCCCCTGCCACACCACCATTTTCCCCTGGCTGTCTTTTTCAAATCTCACCGCGCCCGCCGCTTCGATGTCGAACAGCTTGTGCGGCTTCGGCGCCAGCGAAATCACGTTGTACGCCCAGCAGCAGTGATTCCCTCCCCCGGGGTCGGTCAGGAACACCACTTCCGCCTTGCCGTCCCCGTCAAAATCTTGTCCGCTGTGATTCTCGTCAAAAATAACGTTGTACCCCGTCGTCCGGAACACCACGCGCCCAGCGCCGTTGTAAATCGCCGCCGTGCAGTCGTCTCCGTCGCCCTGGTTGCCGCGCGCGGGTCCCAGCGAAATCTCATAACCGTCCCAAAGTTTCTTCTTGTAGGAACTGTTCTCGGCTTTCGACGAGCCCGCGGCGTGGCAGGCAATCTTCCCAAGCATGTCCTGTCCGGCCATCGCTCCTGAAAACAAAACGGAAACCATCATCGCCAGTAGAGTTCGTCGCATGCCATGAGTCTACCCCGAACTTCCTCCACTCCATCCCAAGCGCTGAAGATGTTTCCTAACAATTATGTGCCCCCGCGCCGCGACGATTCGAAACGACAGATTAGCAAAACCGTCTTTACGGTGAACCGCTCGACTCAAATAGACGGAAATTGACGAATAGTTGGTGTAAGTACCTGCACCCCAAAAAGGACTAACTTCCCCTCACTCAAGGCCGCCGTCTGAATTAGATGCTTTCCTGGTCGACTTGCGACCGTGAGAAGAGTTACGCTTGCTTTTGCGAGCTATGGACCGGGTTAGTTGCGACTTCAAGACTGATCATGCGGTACTCTCGATTTCATCTACGGATATTCTCTTCTGCCGCCGCCATCTTTCTGAGCCTTGCACTTAGTGGCTGTGGCAATACCTGCGTTGCAGGATTTTCAATCAACGGAAACGGGGGTGTCATCATTCGAGCGGGTGATCCTCCTCCTACCTGTTCGCTTTCTCAAGCTAAAGGTGTCGTCACCGCGATGCTTGCCAAATCCCCGGTCTGCGAATCGTGTAAGCCGCCTGCTGACGTAGCGCATGTTTTTGTAACATTGCAAAGTATTTCAATTCGCCCCGCTGCAACCGACGATCCAAAATCCCTCGATTGGCTCGAGCTCGCTCCTGAGCTGGAGGCTGAGCCGCGTCAAATTGATCTGTTACACGATTCGCTGCCTCTTATTGTAGGCGAAAGCACAATTGCCCCTGCGGAAAGTTATCGCGAGGTCCGCCTGCGATTTCTCAGCGGCTCTCCTGAGAACACTCATGCGCTTCCCTATCAGAATTCGTGTGGAGATAACCGATGGAATTGCGTCATTAGGGCCGGTGGGCGCGTCGAACCGCTCCACTTCCCAGGTGATCTGGCGGGAATTACGATTTCCTCCCCGAGCGGGGAGAGAGATTCGCTCTTGCTTTTGCCCGACACCACGTTGACGCTCCGCCTCAGCCTGGAAGTGCACAAAGAACTTTATTATTCCGACGCTGAAGGGTGGGCGGCACGGTTCAAACTAAGTGGGCGCGCCACTGCCGGCCGGCAACAACCGTCTGCGCCTGAAAACTCCATCGATGATGTTCGCTAACTCAGGCCCTTGCCGCCGCAGTCGTTTGGTCAAAAGATTTCACACCCGCCGCCTCATCTTTCACGACTTCGAAGACGGTGTATAGCTTTGTCATTTGCATTATGTCGGTGACTTTATTTGTGAGGTTGAAGAGCTTCACATCTCCTCCCTGCCTCCGTACGCTAGTGACAGCACCGACCAGGGAACCCAAGCCCACGCTGTCTATGGAATCGACCTCCGCAAGATTCAGCAACAACTGCTTCCGTCCCTCATCCAAAAGCTCGCAAATCGTGTCGCGCACCGCCGCGCTTTCCCCGCCAAGCACGATTCGTCCGCTGATGTCCACAATCGTCACGCCACCGGCTTGTCGTGTTTTTAGTGTCATGTTCATTTGCAATCTCCTTCCATTTTCGAAAGTCCGAAAACCTGGTAGCTTTCACTTGGGATACTCATCCCCTGGCCCACCAAACGTAATTGTTAGAATTGACAGGTAGTGTATTCGGCGAAAACAGCCTAAGCCGAGGCAGTATTCCGGGGGGAGGAACGCAAACGCCTATTAGCGGTGTCCCGGAAATAGCGGACCGTCTTGCGCTAGCCGCTTCCGGAACGGAGAATTTTAATACGGACGTCGCAGTCCATCCATCCCGGCCCAGCCCCTGCAGGATTTCCATGCGCGCCAGAAGGACCCGCCGCTTCGCTCCATAACCGTTAATTGATCGTCACGCTAATCGGTGGAACCGCCGGCGTTGCCACCGGGTTTGTTGTGATCGCGATGCTCGTCGTTCCCGTTACCGTCACATTCAGAGTTCCACTCGTAGACGCCAGCGTTCCCGCATCACCCAGGTAATGCACTCGGATCGAGTGCGTCCCAACCGGCAACGCCGCCGTTTGAAACGTAGCCGCTCCTCCACTCACCGCCGCCGTCGCCAGGACCGTTCCGCCCTCCAGCAGTTGCGCCTGTCCAGTCGGCGATCCGCCGGTCACCGTCGCGCTGAAATTGAACGGATTGCCCGAACTAACCTTGCCACTTGTCACCGTCTCCCGAGTCACCGTCGCAACCGGTCCTCCGCCACCTCCACCTCCGCCGCCTCCACCACCGCCACCTCCACCGCCGCCGCAGCCCATGGCAAATGTTAACAAGCACACCAGGCTCAATCCCAGCGCTCCCCAATGTTTGTTTCTTCCCGGCAGCAGCATCAGCAGCAATGCTCCCGCTCCGATGAACGCGCTCAGCCCCCACCAACCTTTACCGCCTCGCCCCGAATGCAGCCCCGCCGCTTGCTTCTCAAGTCGCTCCGGCGCAACCGACGCCGTCAGCGTCCCCGATGTCGCCAGCACGCTCACCGTCAATTGCCCCGTCGCGCTGCTGCTTCCATTCGGCACCATAATCGTCAACGGAGAATTGCTGCACGCAACTCCCGGTGGCAACGCCGCGGGACAACTCACTGTCACGGGCCCCGAAAATCCCCCGCTCGCGGCAACCGTCACCGTCGAACTCTGGCTCGCCCCCGTCGACGAATCCAACGTCACCGCGCTCTCCCCCACCGCAATGCTCGGCACAAGCGGCGCCGTCACCGTGAAATTCACCGGGGTCGAATATCCACCTGGCGGCGGGTCCGCAACAACGATTGGGACTACGCCCGGAGCGCTCAAAAGCAACGGTGTGATCAATGCCGTCAATTGTGTCGAGCTAACGTACGTTGTTATTGGCCCTCCTGCATTGAACACTACACTCGCATTCGGCAGAAAATTTGTTCCATTCACAGTGATCGTGATTGGGTTTATTGGATTGGCCGGTGTGCTTGTGGGATTTACCGAAGTGATCGTTGGCAACGGATTGGGCTGTTGGATAGTAAACGGAACAGAAGAAGAAGTTCCCCCTCCTGGAGTCGGATTTGTCACCGTCACGAGAACTGTTCCGACATGATTAAGCCCGATTTGCGCGGCTGGCACGGTTGCAATCAGATTTTGAGGACTGAAGACTGTGGTACCCTGCGCCACACCATTAAAATTCAGTATGGCACCGGGCGCGAAGTTTGATCCGGAGACATTGATCGTAACTGGTGGATATGTGGCTATGGTACTGGTTGGATCTATCCCGGACAAAATAGGGACAGGATACGTTCCAAGATTTACCGTAAAATTTAGCGTATTCGATGGACCAGACGAGGGTTGCGGGTTGGAAACCTCTATCTGAAACGGTCCCGGCAGGACAATCGCCGAGGCCGGTATTGTCGCCGTAAGCTGCGTACTGCTCACAAACGTCGTCGGCACGAAGGATGCGAAAAATGTTCTCGCATTTATGAATAGGACTTCTGCCCCATTCAGGAAGTTGCTCCCTGTGACGGTCAGATTCACCGCCGGGTCTCCTGAATTCGCGCTGGTCGGCAAAATCGTCGTCAGCGTCGCCGCCGGGTTTTGCCCAAAGTTATAAGAAAAATCGAAATGCGCATGTCCTCCAAGCGCCGTTGGATTCGGGTCCGGTGGGCCAAATGAACTCACCAGGATGTAATACGTCGTTCCCGCCGTCAGCGCCACGTTCGTCAGCTGCGACTGTGTATTTACGCCTGAAACAATGTCGTCGTTGCACGCCACATTCGTCAGGTTCCCCTGCGTGCCCGACCAGATCGATAGCGCCGTATCGTAGCTGCTTCCAATCGTATCCACCGACAAATTCGCCGAAAAGGTCGGTGTGAATTTGTACCAGATGGTGTTATATGCCCCATTCGCGTGGCCCCCGCTATTTCCCTGCGCCACGGTGAATTGATTTACGCAAGCTGGCGTTGGGTCGTTCGATTCCGTCGTCGCTCCCGAACTATCCTTGTCATCCACAAACGTATACGTGGTGACGTTGACCGCATTCGCAAAATTGTCATTTACCGGCGCTGCAGCCGCCACCTTGAACGTCACCGCTTTCGACTGTCCTCCTCCTGGCGGCGCGCTCAAAACAGATACGTCGTTCGTGCTTCCATACGGACCCAGCAATCCCGCCGGCAACGTCGCCGCGATACTCGTTGAGTTGCTCACCGTGGCGCTGATCCCCGCCGCCGCTCCATTCCAAAACACCTTGCTCCCTGCCGTGAAATTTGTCCCCGTCAACGTAACCGGAATATTGTTCACCGGGTTCGCCTGCACCGGGGTGCTGACGGGCGCAATGCTGGTGATCGTCGGCTGTCCTCCCGTCACCACGAACTTCAAACCGTTGCTCGTCACGTTGCTCGGATTCTTCACTGTGATCAGCGGCGTCCCGATCGTCAGCAAACCAGTTGGCACTGTTACAGTCAACGTGGTGTCAGACCCCGTTCCCCCAAGCGCCGTCCCACCAAACTGAATCGTCCCACCGGTCAGCCCGCTCCCCGTCACCGTCAGCGTAAACGAACTTCCACCCGCCACCGAAGTCGTCGGCGAAAGCGAAGTGATGTGCGGCCCAGCTCCAAACGAAAAATTGCTCAGCACGATATCCCACACACCGCGCCCGTGCGTCGCCGCCCTCAGCGTCCGCGAAGCTTCGTGCAATTTCAGCGACAGCACCGCCACGCGCGGCAGGCCCGTGCCCAGCGTGCTCCATGTCCACGTTGCGCACGGCGTCCCCGTGCAAGTTCCCACAAACACTCCCAGGTCCGTCGCCGCGTAAATGGTCCCCGGCACGTCCGGATCCACCACCACGTCGTTCACCGGTATGTTCGGCAAATCCGTTCCCGCCGGCGTCATGCAGTTCTGCACCGAGCAACTCACATCCACCCACGTCGCTCCTCGATCCGTCGTCTTAAAAATGTGCCCCGTCGGATCGTTCACCGTGAAACCGCTCGAATTCACTACAAACGAGAATCCCGAAAATGCCGCGTACGCCGTTTGCCCTGTCGTGTCCGCAGGATCCACAGCAATCGCAGACACCGTTCTCGGCGGCAAGCTACCTTGCCCCGGCACAGGTGGCATTCCGTTTCCCGATGTCACGTCGCTGGTCGCGAACATCTGCCCGTTTGAAATCCCCGCGTACAGCGATTTGGAATTTGTCGGCGCCACTGCCAGCGCGGTTATCGCTTCCTGGTTACTTGCATTCCCAAGCCCGGTTTGAATCGTCGTCCAGTTGTTTCCCGAGTCCACCGACTGGTAAACCGTCGTCGTTCCCAGGTACACCACGCCCGGCTGTTCCGGGTCCACCACCAGCGGTGGTACAAAATTCGAATAATCCGACCCATTAATTCCGTTCACGGCCGGCGAAAAGGTTCCTGCCTGGCCGTTCTGATACGAAGCCATCACATTCGGCCCGTTGCACGCGATATACACCGTGCTCGGCACCATTGCATCAATCGCCGTTCCCGTTCCGTCTCCGCAGATGTTCAGGTTTGTCCAGCTCGCCGCTCCGCCGTAACTCTGCGTTCCGTTGTCCTGTGTCCCGCCCACCGCAACGGACGGTGAGGACGGGTGAATCGAAATCGCCGGATAAAATTGGGAAAGTGTCAGCGCCGATCCGTTCAGGTTCGTCCACGTCACGCTGGCCGCTTCCGCGTCGTCCGTCCTCCAGATGCCCCCATCATTCCCCAGGTACGCCCGCACCTTTCCCGTCGCCAATTTCACAAACGCAATCGCGTGCGAGTCCACGTGTGGAACCCCGGAATTAGGCGGCGGCACGTTCGGAATCGCCGAACTCCAACTGGATCCCCCAGTCTTTGTCCGCACCACCCAGAACGGTGCGCCCCCGTTCGTCACCGCTCCGCCTGCGAAAAACACGATCTGCTTGTTGTTCGGATCCACCTTCACCACGTTGTCGTACCAGCATTGCTGCCGGCACACGTCCGGCGCCTGGGTATTAGCCCAGTTCGTTCCCCCGTCCGTGGTCACGAATACTCCCAGGTTTGGTTCCGAAGCGTTCGTACCGTCCGCTATCGACGCGTACACCGTATTTCCGTCGCTCGGCGCAATTCCCATATCGATTCTTCCCATGGTCGATTGCAACGGCAGGCTGGTGCTCAGCAAACGCGTAAAATGAATCGTCGAACACGTCGACCCGATCGACGTCGCCTTGTAAATCCCGTTCCCGTTCGGCGCCCCGCTGGAACTTCCAAACGGATTCCCCAAAGCCGCGTAAGCCACGCTCGACGACCCAAAACCCACAAACGTCGCCATCTGGTCCGGCAATATATTGCTCCACGTCGCTCCGCTGTTGTCCGAGCAATACACTCCTTCCGTCGGTCCTTCCACAAACTGCGTCTGCGCCGCCACCAGCACCAGGTTCGGGTGCGAGGGATTCACCGAAACGTAGCTGATCCGCGTCCCCCCCAGCGTGAAAAATCCGAACGGTGTCACATCGTTATACGGCCCAATGAACGGGCACGTCGCACTCGCCACCGTGCAGGTCTGCCTCCACGTTCGGCCGGAGTCGCTCGAAATCAACACTCCCGCCCCGTAATACACGTCGAAACCTATGGATGCCTGCTCGCCCGTCCCCGCATACACGGTTGCGGGCTGCGAGGGCGCGAACGCGATCGATCCCATCGCCAGCGACGCGTTCTGATCTCCCTGCGCCGTCCACGTTGTTCCCCCGTCCGTCGTTCTCCAGATTCCCCCCTGCGCTCCTCCGATCAGCACCGTGTTTCCCGTGCTGTCCGTTGGATCAACGGCGATGGTCGTGATTCGACCCGTCACCGGCCCAAAAAAACTTCCTAATGTCGGCGATGGCCCAATCGACGTCCAGGTCGTCGTCGAAGTTCCAGACTCCGGCATCACCTCGGCATAAGTTCCATCCACACGCTGCTTCAGTTTTCCTTCCGCCACCATCATCTGTTGCACGTGCTCGAACGCTTTCAGCCGCGCACCGGCCGGCAGTCGCCCATTCACGCTGCTGCGCTGCTTGTAAAACCATTGCGCGCGCTTATCAATGTCGTCCGGCCCGTTCACACCTGTTTCTCTTTCCGTTTCGGAACTCTGCTCCATACTCCCCGGTTTTGCTGCGGCTGCTTTCTTCACCACGCGCGCCGGCGCTGCGCTCTGCGGGGGATTTGCACCTGCCGCAGGAGTTTCCTGGCCGGCCGAGACACACGCCGCCCCCACTCCAATTCCCAAAATGAAAAGAGTAACCGCAAGGAGGTACTTCCGAAGACCCACCCGGTGTGCGCGCATGGCCCGTCCGACCATCCGGAGTCTTCATCCACCCAAGCCCGACCCCGAAGTTGGCAGAGCTTATCACTTTCGTTTTTCAGTGTCTAGGCGGTGACGTCCCGCGACTGTTACATTCCTCCCGTTTTGGCATCGCAAGCTTGGCCGCGCTGCCGAATCACCTTCTCTTGACACCACGCTCCACCATCCTCAATCATGTCCCATCATGTCCGACACCCTCAGCCAGCGGCTCGCCGAAATCGTTCTTCCCGACGCCTTTGGCAACCAGGTCCGCCTCGGCTCGCTCTGGCAATCGAATCCCGCCGTCCTCGTATTCCTTCGCCATTTCGGCTGAATCTTCTGCCGCGAACACGTCGCGCAGTTGCGCGAGCACCAGCAGGCCTTCCGCGAAAAGCACGCCACCCTCGCCGCCATTAGCCTCGGCGATGCCAATTACGCCCGCCTCTTTCAGCAGGAAACCGGCATCGATTTCCCTCTCCTCATTGACGCGCACAGCCAAACCTACAAAATCGCCAACCTCGGCAAAGCCAATCTCCTCCATCTCCTGCGAAGCGACAATTTCCAAAGCCGCAAACGCGCCAGCGCCGCCGGCCACCGCCAGCGCAAACTCGGCCGCGATCCCTTCCAACTCGGCGGCACCTTCATCTTCGGCCCCGGCAACGTCGACCGCTTCGCCCACCTCAGCCAAACCTTCGGCGACAACGCCTCCCCCCAGTCCCTCTTGGCCGCCCTGTAGCTCATCCCTTCAGGGGTGAGGCTCTCCCAGCACCGCCTCAATCTAACGATCGAATTCACCCCAAGCGTAACCGTCTGTAAACAAACAACATACCAGCCGTTCCCCCACCCACACCGCAACTCTTCCCTCCCCTCCGTGTTTAATGAATTGTAAGGCGTTTCCCCAGGGCAATTTCCGGGAGGCGCCCCGGCCGCCCCGTTCAACTCCACGAGGCCCAGGCCGGGATCGAGGAGATCATATGCGTTACCTTAAATATCTAGCTTTAATGGGAGTTTTGCTTTTTGCCGCAGGTGCCGCCCAGGCGCAAGTTCGCGTGGGCATTGGGGTCGGCCCCGTTTACGGTTCCGTCGGCCCCGCCCCGGTCTGCGCCTACGGTTACTACGGCTACTATCCTTATGCTTGCGCCCCCTACGGCTACTACGGTCCTGACTACTTCCTTGGCGGAGTCTTCATCGGTGCCGGCCCGTGGTACCACGGCGGCTACTATGGCCGTGGCTTCTATGGTCGCGGCGGCTATTACGGCCACGGCTACTACGGTCATGGATATTATGGTCGGGGCGGTTACTACGGCCATGAAGGCTTCCGCGGTGGCGACCGTGGCTGGCATGGCGAGGATCGCGGCGGCAATCGCGGCGGTTTCCGCGGCGGAAACGGCTTCCATGGCGGCGGTGGCGGCGGGTTCCACGGTGGCGGCAACCACGGCGGTGGAGGCCACGGTGGCGGTGGACATCGCTAACCGAATCCTGAACCAAACAAAAGGGCGGTTCCCATCCGAGCCGCCCTTTTCCTATTTGTAGCGGCCACCTTCAGGTGGCCCCGAAAATTATCACGATCAATCTACCCAACTGACTCTGCCTCGAGCGCCCCCTCTTTCCCTTCACTTCCCAACCATCCACCCTCTCACCCCAACAAAAAACAAAAACAACCCCATTCCCAGCGTCGGCGCCCACGGAATCCAATTCCACACCGGCCGATCGATCATCGCCAGGCTCGGCTTCTCCGGATCGTAAAGCACCGTCACCCGAACATTCAGCACCGCCGCGTTTGTTCCCATCCAATCCCTGAACTGGACATCCTGCCCTCCCGCCTGAAACTTCACAATCGGCATGAACCCGAGGTCACTGCTGCTCACTCGCCCGTCGCTCCCCCGAAAATTCTTCTGCTGGTACCCAACAATCGTTCCTGGTGCCTGTGCCCCATCCCGGATCAAATGGTAATGATCCTCCCCGATAAAATAGCCGAGACACAACAAAAACACCCCGGTTACAACTTCCGCGATCCTTGTGTACCGAAGGATTCGTTCCTTGTTATTCTGCGCCCACCCCGCAAGCCCGTCGATCCCCGCCAGCACTTGCTCCGTTGACGAAAATCTCTTCCTCCACCGCAGATACAAACCCAGCAAACCAACCACAATCGCAATCTTCGTCAGCAATATGAATGAGTCCATCCGCCGCACCCCCCGTCGCGTCCACCTTCAGTGCCTGCCCTGACGAAGGAATGGTGGACGCGCCCGAAAAAAAATCCACGGGCTCTTCACCATTCTCAATTAAATGATGAGTCCTCGAACCCGGCGCGGCCAACATTTCGGATTCGCTCTTACTGGAATCTCCACTCTACCAGTGGAATCTTCTTCACAATCTACCTCTGTGCCCTCAAAGGAACCTGCCCGGGCCCTTCTCTGCGCACCTCGGCCTTCTCTGCGTCTCTTCGCTATCTTTTTTCTTCCTCTACGCCCTTAATCTGGGGCGCCACGCATCGCTTGTATTTTGAGTTGAAGGGTTACCGCAGGCAGGCACTCAGCCGCCGCGCTCCCAGCTCACAATCCGGAAGCGCGCGCGGCAAAGCGGTTCGTATTTTTCAGGGGTCGCAACTGCAATCACCTTGAGCCCCGAAGAGCTCCGGCAATTCGAGTTCAAAAAGGCGGGGCTTTTGCCCCCGGGAAGTTCTCTCTTCAGTCCGCCGCGGCGGCCTTCGCCATCCCCGAATAATGAATCGTAATCAGGAAACCGTTCGTCCCGTCATACGCGAACTTATGCCCGTCGCCCTCAAAGGCCTCATGTTTTGACTTCCACATGCGGAATCCGTCGTTCGATTGCGCGCTCCAATACTTCAGGTTGTGCGTCACCACTTCTTCCCCCGGCTTGTTTCCAGCCACTCGCTCCAGCACTACCTCGCCTTTGCCGTCAGCCATCTTGGCGTGTGCCACGCCAGTCTTGGTGTCCACGTCCCACGAAAACGCGGTGTTGCTCACCGCTTTTTTCTGAAAGGGTATCCCCGAATAGAGCTGAGTGACAATGTCAAGCAGCGCTGCTTTTTGTTCCTTGCTGACGCTCGGATCGAAATTCACCACCAACCAGGAATCCTTCCCGGTGCTCCAGTCGCTGCCAAGATCGACCCCCAGCCACACCTTTGCGCCATCCAGCTTGGTCTCTTTGTAGTGCCCCTTGTCCACCTTCAGCACCAGGTTCCCGCGGCAAAAATGCTCGTCCATATGGTGCTCGCCCATGTGATTCGTCGAATGCGTGTTGAAATAGCACGGGCAGAACATGTCGCAGCTGCACGCTTCGATATAACTCGCCGTCATTTCAAAATCAGGCTTCGCCGATTTCTCCTGCGCATACGAACTGAAATAAATAAGGCCCGCGGCAACCAGAAGGATTCCCAGCAATACGGCTCGAGGCAAACGACGCATGATCCCTCCTATCAATTTGTCGAATGATGAAAAAAGGGGCCCAACACAGAATGTCAAAACTCTACTCCCCAAATTTCCCGGTTTCAACCTGTTTTAGTGCGACACCTGCGCCGTGGGCCATGCGAACTCCCGCCCCACGCTGCTCAAAGGAAAACATTTGTAGGGGCGGGGCTCGCCCCGCCCGCTCTTGTGCCACCGCTCACAATCCGTTTTGACAAGAATGCCAACAGCCGCAAGCTCTCGCATAAATAGTCGTTGGGGGTCGGAGCTTTAGTTGACCCTGAATGTCGAAGGGCTCCGACAAAAAAGACCTGCAAAAATCAGGGCTTTAGCCCCTGAGGAACTGCTTTGTCCAAGCCAGACTCATTCTCGCGATCGGTTCCAGCGAGCCTCTGATTACGCAATCGAATCCGCATCGCAAGATATCCCGCCAGCAGCGCCAACACGCCCAGGGTGAACGTCGATGCCTCCGGAACCCCCGTCACCACTGTGACCGTGTCCGCGCTCTCCGTGATCAACCCGCCTGTCGGCAGCGCAATCGCGTCCAGGCTGAAACTCACCACCCCGGGATACGCCAGGCTCTGGTCGAACGGATTGATAGTCACGGTCGCAAGGTCAAAGACCGGCGTGCTCTCTCCCCCCGCCAGTGTTATCCCCGGAAATCCAATTCCCTGAACCAGGCTCGCCACATAAAAGGACGATGGCGGCCCCAGCACATACGATAATTGAAACGTGATCGGCGCGTCCGTGTTGTTCACCACGAATCCCGTGAACACCACCGAACTAAATCCCGTGGATGCCACGTCCGTTTGATCCTGCGCCGAAGTGTAAACAATCGAAAGCGAATCCGCCTTCGCAACGGGCCCCACGAGCATCAATGAATACGGCAGAAACCCGGCAAGCAAATATCTCATCGATCGGAGAATCATACGGGCCTCCAGATGCCGCGCAGTATGCAACACGGTAATGCCTGGGTAAAGTACAACTTCCGGCAACTAACACTTACAGCTGGGGAATATCCAACAGCACCACATCCGATCGCTCCTGCACTCGCTCCAGCACAACCTCGCGCCCATCCGGCGAGATGTCGAAATCGCGAATATCGAAATCAGCCGCCACATTGGTCAACTGTCGCTTGGCCCCGGTTTCCAGGTCCATCCGCCACAAATCTTTGTGTTGAATCTCTCCTTGCAGATACAGTAGTGTCCGACCCCCGGGCAGAAAGGCCAGGTGTCGAGCGCCCCGAGTTAGCGTCAGCGCCGGCAGAGTTTGCGCTGCTCCCTCAGACGTGACTCCTCTCAGAGAAAACTTCGTACCAATGTCCGCACCCGAATAGACTACAAAACTTCCATCGGGCGCCCACGCAGGATCGACGGCGTACTCCTGCACAAAAGGCCCCGGCGCCCCGCCGTCCAGCGGGATTCGGAAGAGGTGTGGAGCGCCGTGATCCTCTGCCGCCGAGAGGACCGATTGTCCGTCGGGCGCCCATGCAGGCGCGCCTTGCAGGACCAGCGCAGTAGTCACAACCCGAGCGTTGGTCCCATCCGCCTGCATCACATACAACTTCGACTTCCCGTTCTGCTGTACCGAGAATGCAAATCGTTGTCCGTCGGGGGAGATGGCCGGACCGCCAAAAATCCGCGCTCCCGCACCACTCCACAACTCCGTTCCACTTCCTTCGGCGAATTTCCAGATACTCTCGCTGGTGCTCGTCGCGGAAACATATAAAAGATAGTTCGGGCCCAATCGCGGCGAAAATCCCATTCCGGTTGTCAGAGAGATTCGGGCCGCCGCTGATGTCTCAGCGAGTGAATCCGCCAGCCGCAATCTCCACAGAGTTCTTTTCGGGCTTGCATGCGTGGCAACCAATCGGCGGCCATCCGCACTGCCCGCCAGCGACGTGTACCGGTCAAGCCCAAAGGTCAACCGGTGAGGCATCCGGCGCTCCACATCCACGCTATACACTGACGGCCCGGAACCATCCGGATTGCTCGCAAGGTACAAAAGCGTCCTTCGATTCAATAGCACCGGGTGCGTCACTCGTCCCGTGTGCCGCGTTATCCGTTCCGGCTTTCCGCCGTTTGCGGTGATCCGCCAGATATCCAATTTGTCGGGAAGCGATCCCTGAACAAAGTAAATAAATGCCCTGTCGGTCGCCCACAACGGAAAGTGAGAGTGCAACCCTGCCGGCGCAGTGAAGATAGGCTGGCCCTCTGGTTGCCTGCTGCCATCGGATACAAAAAGGGGGTCTCCCGGTCCCGGCGTGTGGTATGCAAGCCGCGAGCCGTCCTGCGACCAATCGTACTCGGCTACGCCTTCAAGGTATGGCCTCGGCTGGCCCCCCAGCGTCGGCACCGCCCAGATACTTATGTCGCCGCTGCTTGATCCGCCAGCCTTGCGCACCCAAAATGTAACCAACGATCCGTCCGGCGAGAACCCCATCGTCCGGACTGATGGATTGACGAGTTCGGGTGAACTCCCGCGCGTCAAATTATGAAATTCTCCGGAACCCGCCTGCGTAACCCAAACGTCCATCTGTCCGTCACGGTCCGACAGAAACGCCACGAAATGTCCGTCGCGCGACACCGACGCGGCTTCTGCCACTCCATCTAAGTCCGTGACATTCTGAAAACGCGCCGCCGCGATGGGATTCCGCCAGAAATATTCCGTCTTTTGCAACCACAGGATCCCGCCAATCCCCAGCACCGCGATCGCTGCCGCCAACGGCACCACATTCTTCCATCTGGTTATCCAGGTCAATATCGCCGCGCGTGGTGGCCGCTCCTCGGAATCGGCCATGGGAACATCGTCTTCGTTTCCTGTCGCCTCGGCAGCCTTCCTGCCCTGCGTCCACGCATCCAATTCTGAACGGGACGCGTATACCGACCCCAGTTTGTCGTGCAGATGCCGGTGCACCGGCATCCCCTCCCGCTTCTCCCACCGCTGCACCGTCGACACGTCTCGGTTCAGGTACGCCGCAATCTCCTTCCA